>Ga0226835_1000017_pt1 | contig 435215 bp, 355 predicted proteins | sample LAC_MetaG_1_FD_163627 | JGI IMG/M metagenome (GOLD analysis project Ga0226835, IMG submission 163627) | Anaerobic ammonium oxidizing microbial communities from anammox membrane bioreactor (MBR) in UC Berkley, California, United States -... | ecosystem: Engineered > Bioreactor > Anaerobic >... | reverse complement strand
AAAAAACAACTGCAAATCCTTGAAGCTGGCCTCTGCCAAGAGGCCATCTCGCCCAAAGGGCGACGGTTCATTGGATTTGCGTTGGTTTTTCAGAGCGGGGAGGCGCATCGTTCGCGTAAGGTTTTTTGGCGCTTTTGAACCCGCAAAAGCGCAAGAAAAAACACTTTGTCAATTACTGTAAAAGGGCGGTTGAGCTTGCCGAAACCGCCACTTCAATTACGATAATGGGCGGTTGAGCCTGTCGAAACCGCCCTTGAATAGAACCATATTTGAAGATGTTTTGAAGTCGTTTTTCGGAAAAAACTGTCGAAAACTTTCAATCCCTTGCCGGGCTGGGTACGCGGGCAGTAAACTTTAATCTTTTCCAGAAAAAAAGGGTTTGACTTCAATAGCCAAACCCTTATTAATCATACTCAATTTAGTTGTCGGACTTCTCTATTCTTTGGAAGTCAATCAGCGGTTTACCCGATCGGGAAACGAGCCTACTTTACAACCAATTTCCTTGTAACACGTTCTTTATCAGTAATTATGTTTACAAAATAAACACCAGGTGTCAGTTTCTCAGTGGAGAGATGAATGGTTTGATCAGTGCTTTCCATCTGGATCAGGCGTTGGCCATTGCTATTCTGAATTTGAACTGTTTTCAGACCATCCATACCGCTGATAAAGAGTTCTGTTTTTGAAGGATTCGGATAGATACGCACATCGGAGGTTTGTAATTCATTGGCGCCGATGATGATAATACCGGTTCCGGAAACTGCGACTTCAGCCACCGGGTTAACCGGATCGTTGCTTTGAAAACGAATGACGCCTTCATAAAACAAGGCTTCTTCCGGTTCAAAACTCACCGTAACCGTTACACTTGCACCTGCCGGGATGGTCAGGGTTGACATATTCGGAATAAAGACATCATTGGTTGATGATATTTCGGTGATATTCAATACTGCACTTCCCAGATTGGTCACTATAATTTCGGCTTCCGAGGGCTGGTCAAGAGGGGTGTTACCAAAATCAATGCTCTGTGGATTTAAATAAATAGCAGCAGATTCGTCTGTAATATAGGCCTGCACACTTGCTTTTTCCTGCAGGGACAAATCGGCATAGGCAATGATGGGCGTATTGTGATGCATCACCAATTGAGGATATTTTCCGGCACTATTGGTAAACCCGCGCGGTCCGACATAAGACCATTCTGAGCCGTCATAACTCATGGCCGATATGGTATTGTTATAGGCAAAATCAATAAAGCTGATATAGAGCGTTCCATCGTCGGCTAAACGGACACCGCAATGTTCCACTGCACCGCCGGGTAAATTATCGCCAATCAACGACCATGTGCTCCCATCAAAATGATAGACTTCGAGCTTTTTATCAATATTTCCGGCCGGATAGGCTACCCAGGCATTGCCGTTGTTGTCAACATCAAAAGATTGATAATAATACACATTGGCTTGGCCTACAGCTTGTCCGCCTAAAATTTGCCAACCGCTGTTGGTGAGCTTCGACACATGGGCTGCGGTACCGCTTGAGCCGAAAGCTCCCCATAAAATATAGAGATTATCGTTGTCGTCGAGGCGGGCAACGTTCCATGCAGCGCCGTTCCCAACGGTAGAATAAAATCCTCCGCCAAGCTGCACCCAGCTTGTTCCATTGAACTTGTAGGCTACCCCCTGATAATTGTAATTGGCATCCTGAACAGCAATGATTGGTTCGGAAGCCTGATTAACGACCAAACCGATCTGGTTGCCGGATGTTGGAGAACTGCCCACTTGCACCCATGCACCATCCACATACTTTTTAACATACACATTACTCCAATTGAGAGAATAAGCGATAAAAGGCGTGCCGTCGGGTGCCGTGGCTACTTGGCCACTCGAGGCATTTGCCTGAGCTAATCCCAGCGAAGTCCAGTTGCTGCCGTCTTGTTTTTTATACACTTCCATCAGATTGTTTACAACTGTCAACAAATACAATGTGCCATCCTCTGCCACTGCAAAACCCTGGTTGTATGCACCTCCTGTCGTAAACCCTGCTTCGCCGACCAGACTCCACTCGCCGGCTGATGCGCCCTCCACAACAATCGTAAATGCTTGATCTACTGTATTCTCGCCATCACTGATGCGAAGAACCACATTATATGTTCCGGGGTTTTGCGGGGTCCCCGACAGTACAGCTTTATCGTGGATATGACCTATTGAGCTGGTTTCGCTTAAGGTTAACCACGATGGCAAAACGCTGGCGGTAATCTCTAAGTTGGCATTGTCAGGGTCGTGGGCAAACACTGAATAAGCATAATTATTGCCTACAAAAGCAACGGTGAGCGGGCTTGAGGTGAAAACGGGTTTGGCATTGGTACTTCCGTTCAAATAAGCGCTTTTGGCAGCATTTTCAATTTTCCCGCTCGGATCAATGAGTAAGGCAATTACATAGGTTAATTCGTGATCCCATTCCTGTGGAATGGTGGTTTCAAAACTGTAGCTGTGGGTGCTGCCGGCAGCAATAGTCGAAGGCAAACTGTTTTCTGCTCCGCCATAGCCTCCGAGGAGCTGACGCGAAACGTGATTATAGGCAATCATATGAGCCGGGACGGGTGAAGGTAATAATTCATAACCACCGGCAAAGCCATTTGCCCCGCCGCTATATTGATTCACCTGGCTGTAGGCCGGTGCCGGGCCTGTAACACCATCTTCGAGCAAAATGGCTGCAAAACGATAATCGCCACTGACAGCCTGTTCAAAAGTGGCTGATACATTCACCGTTAGCGAACGTGAGGTTGCATCAAATGTGTTCGTCACATTGAGTTCAGCCACCGCCGGTTCCTGCAAAGCCGTGTTAACGGTTGAAAACCATTGGTTGATGGTTTTGCCCATATAACTGCGGTTAACATTGGCCGATGGATAGGCTGCCAATCCCGTGCCGGCCAAATGTGCCGTGTTTTCCATAGCATCATAACCATGTACGGCGATGACAAAAACATTTTCGTAATTTAAAGCCAATGAATCAGCATAATAGTTTCCTTTCGGACACCATTGACACCAGGTGCCGGTACTCTCTTCAAGCACAACTTTTTTGGGGCTTAGTCCGGCTCTACCGTCAGTATGATATGGTACAGCGGTAACTTCATCAGCCGAAAGCAATGTTTCGGGGATTTCGGTGATGTGGTTCTTCAAACGCTGTTGAGCAAAGTCGTCATGAACATACGACCCGACATAGGTGTGTTGGGCAAAAGCGGTTGAAATGAATCCCAGCACAAAAAATAACAGAATAAAAGTAGAATTTTTCATTGAATAAAAGGTGTTTAGTTAGTGGCTTTGTTTGAAATTGAATGAATCATTTTTTGCAATACTTTGTTTTGAAGCTTTTTTTGCTCCACCATCTTTTCCAGACTGTTTTCGTCATTTTTGACGGTTTCTTTGGATGGCTTCTTTTTCGAATTTCTTTCTTTCATTTTTCTGAGGGTTTCGATAAAAAACTTCAGCAAAATTGCTCTGATTCATCCAAATAGCGCCATTGTTTTTGATTACAAAACTTTCATATACCTGCATTCAATGTTGCACAAAACTTTCACTCAACAAATCCTAATTCATTTATCGTATTAATATACAATAGATTATGATTTTTTGGATTTATTTTGTATTTTACATAGGCAAACAATGATTTCACAATGCATGAAAACCATGCACCCGAAAAAAGCCTGAGTCGGTGATTAAATTTTTGAAATAAAGGTCACTAAATTGATGTCGGGCGATTCGATTCCCAGTTTTTTGCGAAGCCGGAAACGGGCCATTTCGATGGCGCGCTGGCTTTGACCCGAAATGTTTGAAATCTCTTTGGTGGTGAGGTTCAGGCGCAGGAAAGCACACAGACGTTGTTCGTTAGGCGAAAGGTCGGGATAACTTTTGAGTAGTTTTTCATAAAATTCACCATGAACATTTTTGAAACGAAGTTCAAACTCTTCCCAAATATTTTCCTGGCTGATATTTTCAATGTCGTAGGCTATTTTATGAATGAGTGCGCGGTTTTCCTGATTGTTGGTTTCTTTCTCGAGTTTGCTCAGGCGTTCGGTAATATCGGCCAGCATCTCATTCTTTTTGAGCAACGACATCACATTGGCTGCCAATTCTTTGTTTTTAAATTCCAGCTCGTCTTTCAATTTTTGTTCTTCCAGTCGTGCATATCGTACTTTCATCCGGAAGCGCACAACCAATAACGAGGCAACAACGATGCCGGCAATTAACAGAATGATGACAAGAGTTCGCGAAAAGTCCTTTCGTTGTTGCTGGATTTTCATGACTTGTTCTTCGCTTTCCAACTTATGCAATAATTCGAGCTGCGACATGCGGGTCAGGCTGTTTTCGGCAAAAAGGCTGTCGCGATAGAGGTATTGCAGGGATTTATACTTATATGCGCTGTCGGTTTGCCCGCTTTCAAAATAATATTGTTGAAGGTTATTTGAGGTGTTGAGCAGCACATCTTTGAAGTTATTTTGGTAGCCAATCTCCATGGCGGTGCGTGTAGCCGCGATGAACTGTGCTTCGTTCGCTGTGATCCGGTAAAATCGCGACAGGGTAGTATATGAATTTGCCAGATTAAACAGGTTGTTGATTTCACGGTTCACCGCAATGGCCTTTTCAATGTAATGGAAGGCCGAATCGTAGCGCTTGAGGTCAAGATAATCTTCCGCTATATTGTTGTAATTGATGCCCAACCATTGTTTCAGCCCGGATTGCATATTGATATCAACGGCTTTTTTGGTGTATTCGATGCTGTTTTCATAATCATTTTTCGAGGCAAAAATCACGGCTAAGTTATTGTAGCCGCGACTGATGCCCCTTGCATAATGGTTTTGCAAAGCTATTTCCAGAGAGCGTGAAAAATAGCTGTATGCTTTTTCATTCTGCCGTTGTTCATGATAAAATATTCCAATGGCTGCAAGAGCATCACAAATACCTTTTTGGTCGTTGAGTTTCTCGTAAATTTCTAAGGCTTCAAAACCGAGTTCCGAGCTTTTTTTGTATTCGTTGAGCTGGCGGTAACAATTGCTGATGATCAAAATTGCACGGGCATATTGAGTCTTGAGATGATGTTTGCCGGCAAGCTCTTTGGCTTGCATGGCCAGGTCAATGGAGTTGGATAAGTCCGATTTGATCTGGTAAATCTCGGCTTTGTTGGTCAGCGCTTTGACTTCGGTTTCGTAAAATTTATTTTCGCTGCTGATTTGGAGTGCCTCGTTGGTGTATGAAAGTGCCTCTTCAGGTGCCGATGCCAGAAATTCATCCGACAATTGCATGAGAATCACAACCCTTTCGGCCGGTCGAAAACTATACATGAGCGCCTGCTTCAATGCGAGGCGTTCGTTTTCGTTCATTCCATAGGCATCGCGGCACAGCACAAAAACTAATGCCAAGACAACGGTAATCCCTGTCCACACATGAAAACCCGGCAGCATCGAAACCGGTTGGTTTTTGGGAGAGCTTACACAGGCTGTTCTTCGTTTTTTCATTTCCTCCAAAAGTAGCTCATTTTATGCGAGAAATCATATCCTGCAATCAAAAAAAACAGCCCAAAAAGGCTGTTTTTACCAAGATTTTTGGTCAGGTTTTTTTCTAGAAGAGGTAATTCAGTCCGATATACAGGCCGCCATTGCCGTCGCGTTTGCTGGCGGGCAGACCGTAGTCAATGGCTAAGATGAAGTTTTCGTTCATCACCACGCGCAGGCCGGCTCCATAGCTGGTGTGCAGGCTTTCTTCGTCGTTCAGGAAGAAGTTGCTTCGCACGGCCTCCGGTACATTGCTCAGGTCGAATTTGCTTTTTTGCACCACCTGTCCGGCATCAACAAAGGCATTCAGGCCGAGATACAGATTTTGTTTGAGCAACACGGTGCGGAAAAATTTCCATCGGAACTCGGCATTTCCATAGGCAAAGCCATCGCCTACCACGCGGTTGCGCATGATGCCGCGCAGGGTTTTGGAGCCACCTAAGCCGTCGGTATTGGAGCTGTTGCTGAATGAATTGATCATATAAGGCTGCATATAGAACGGCACGTTCCCGCCAAGGGTTCCCTGATAGTTGAGCCGGTAAACGAAAGAGAGTTTGTCTTTGACCAAGGTGAAATACTGGCGGTGTGTGGCTGATATTTTACTGAAGCCGTAATCGCCGTTGCCGAAGAATCCTGGAGACAGAAAAACCACTACTTCGCTCCAGATGCCCTTCATCGGGTTGGGTTCAAAGTCGCGGGTGTCGTACACCAAGCCGAGTTTCAGGTAATTTGACCAGCCGCCTTCCTTCTCATCAGCTTTGATGATCCCCCAGTCCACATATTTATCGAACAGGCCGGGCACATCGGGCAGTTTATCTTCTTCTTTTTTGCCTTTGTTCAGACGTTCGATGTCCACAGGAGCAATGGTGTTTTTCAGTATTCCGAAGCCGGCCACCCAGCGCAGCTTGCTTTGGCCGAAACGTCCCTGAAAGTCAGTCATAAAGCGCAGCATTTTCCTTTCGTGGCGGTAAAACATGCGCGAGATATAGTTGGCCGTATCGCTGTCGTCGCTCCAGGAGGAATTATAGACGGCATCGTAGCCGTTGAAGCCATAAAAATCGAGGGCTTTATCGGTCAGATAGCTGAAATCGGTCGTGAGCCGGATGCCCGGAATCAGGTATTCCGAATCGTAGAAAAAGCTGTTGATTCCGCTGCCTTTGGTGTAGCGCGACACTTCGCCGTAGAGCGAGTGTTGGTATTTGGGATAGGTTTTCCCATCGCCGTAATAGAAAAAGTTGACTAAGGCACCATATTGAAACCCTAAATCGGTGTTGAACGAGATGGCGGGCAGGGCGCCAAACGTCCATCCGGTTTTCACCCGTTTGGGTTCGGGGGTTGTTTCGTCCTGTGCGTGGGCTGCAACAAAGCCCATCGTCATCAACAACAGGCTCAAAAAAATGGTTTTCAGGTTCATAATTTTTTGTTTTGGCGGACAAATAAACAAAATATCTCTGATGCAGCCAATAAAAACTCATCGCTGTGAATTTTCATTCAGCGCAGGGTTGGATAAAAGGCATCCTCAATATGATCAACCTTTCTTTCGTGAGGGGTAATGACGATGGACACGACATCGAAACGGGTATCCATGTTCAGGTTGTTTTTCTGGATATAACCTTCAGCAGCTCTAACCAAAGCTTTTTGTTTGGCGCGGGTTACGGAAAATTCGGGTTCGCCAAACCAGGTACCGCTGCGGGTTTTGACTTCCACAACCACCAAAGTATCGCCGTCCATGGCGAGAATATCAATTTCGTGATGGCCGAAATGCCAGTTGGTTTCAAGAATCTTCATTCCTTTGGAGCGCAATAGCTGCAAAGCAAGTTCTTCGCCCAATTTCCCCAATTCGTTGTGCGTAGCCATGACCGTATGATGTTGATTTTATGATGCTTGATTTAAAACACTGTCGTTTTCCGGTTCAACTTCAAGATGGGTTTGCCGCCCCATAACTAAGCAGAGGTTTTGGGGCTGATGGCCTGCCTCGAAGCCAAAAGCGATGGGGAAATCAAAGTCGGCGCAATGTTCGCGGATGATTTCCTCAATTGAGAGTCCGAAAGGCACCTGATGGTCGTGGATATCGGTAAAGGCGCCCACTACCAAACCGGCGATTTGGCTGAATATTCCGGCCTTTTTGAGGCTGATCATCATCCGGTCAATGTGATAGAGGTATTCGTCCACATCTTCAATAAAAAGTATGCGGCCGTTTGTTTCGGGAAACATTCCGGAAGCAGCTAAGCTGTAGAGTACCGACAGGTTCCCTCCGATGAGTATTCCGCTTGCAGCACCCTCTCGGTTCAGAGGATGTGTGATGAAACGATAGTTCGGAAACCGGCCCGTCAACGCATTGATCATGGCTTCTTCGGATTGTGCAGTGATATTTCCCATTTCTTTTCCCATTGGGGCATGAAGGCTTTGCAGACCGGTTTTTTGGCCTATCAGGGCATGAAAATGGGTGATGTCGGAATAGCCGACGATCCATTTTGGATTTTTGCGCAGTAATTCAAAATCTACCCCATCGGTAGTACGGTTGCATCCAAAACCGCCCCGTGCTGCCACAATGGCTTTCACTTGCGGATCGGACAGCAGGCGGTTGAAATGTGCGGCACGGTGGGCGTCATTGCCTCCAAACTGGTGATGTACGGCAAAAATTTCGGGATCGAGGCGCACCCGAAAACCATGTCGTTCAAAAAGTGCGGCGGCATCGTCGAGTTGATGCGGTTCGATGCTTCGGGCGGGAGAGGCAAACGCAACGGTATCGCCTGCCTGCAGTGGCGGAGGTGCAATCATGTGTAAACTATTTGGTTACCTTTGCAACGTTTTTTTCAACAAATTTTTTCGTCAAAATGGAATCCAAAAGTAAACAATTCAAGCGTCACACCATTACCTCTGCCCTGCCCTATGCCAATGGCCCCATCCATATCGGCCATCTGGCCGGTGTTTATGTGCCGGCCGACATCTATGTGCGTTATCTAAGGATGAAAGGCGAAGATGTGTTGTTCATCGGTGGGTCGGACGAGCATGGCGTTCCTATCACCATCAAGGCGCGGCAGCAGCATATACAGCCACAGGAAGTGGTTGACCACTATCACACGATGATTCGGGATTCGTTTGAAGCTTTTGGTATTTCATTCGACGTCTATTCGCGTACTTCGGCTCCCATTCACCACGAGACTGCGGCGGTTTTTTTCCGTAAGCTCTACGACAAAGGCGTATTTATCGAAAAAACCTCAAAACAGTATTTCGATGAGGAAGCCGGCCAGTTTTTGGCCGACCGGTATATTACGGGCGTCTGCCCACACTGTGGCAACGAAAAAGCTTATGGCGACCAATGCGAGAGCTGCGGCACTTCGCTCAGTCCGCTCGATCTGAAAAACCCGCGTTCGGCCTTGAGCGGAAACATTCCCGTGTTGCGCGAAACCAAACACTGGTATCTGCCCTTAGACCAGTATGAAAGCTGGCTCAAGGAATGGATCATCGAGGGCCATCAGCAGGATTGGAAAACCAATGTTTACGGGCAGTGCAAATCGTGGATAGACCAGGGTTTGCAGCCCCGTGCCGTGACGCGTGACTTAGATTGGGGAGTGAAGGTTCCGATAGATAACACCGAAGGAAAAGTGCTGTATGTGTGGTTCGATGCGCCCATCGGTTATATCTCGGCCACCCGCGAATGGGCCGAAAAAAACGGAAAAGACTGGGAGCCCTATTGGAAAAGTCAGGATTCAAGGCTCATTCATTTCATCGGTAAAGACAATATTGTGTTTCACTGCATCATCTTCCCGGTGATGCTCCATAGCGAGGGCAGTTATATTGTACCCGACAATGTGCCGGCCAACGAGTTTCTGAACCTTGAAGGCGACAAAATCTCCACCTCACGCAACTGGGCCGTCTGGCTGCACGAATACTTGGTTGATTTCCCGGGCAAACAGGATGTACTCCGTTATGTGCTCACTGCCAATGCGCCCGAAAGCAAAGACAACGACTTCACCTGGGCCGACTTTCAGGCACGCAACAACAACGAGCTGCTGGCCATATACGGCAATTTCGTAAACCGAACATTGGTGCTCACCCAGAAATATTTTGGTGGTTTAGTGCCCGCCATGGGTCAGTTGACAGAAAACGACCGGGAGACGCTGAGGCTGATGAATACCTTTCCCGAAAAGATTGCCGCCAGTTTGGAGCTTTTCCGTTTTAGGGAAGCCCTTTCGGAGCTGATGAACCTGGCGCGCTTAGGCAATAAATACCTGACTGAAAACGAGCCATGGAAACTGTTTAAGACCGACCCGGAGCGAGTGAAAACCATTCTGGCCGTTTCGTTAGAGCTGGCCGGTAAGCTGATGATACTGTCGCGTCCGTTCCTTCCGTTCAGTTCCGAAAAACTGTCGGCCATGCTGCGCCTTGAGTGTAAAAGCTGGCAGCAGGCAGTCGAAACGCCTCTTTTTGTTGCCGGACATTCATTGGGCGAGCCGGGCTATCTGTTCGAAAAAATTGAAGATCAGGCTATTCAGGCTCAGGTGGAACGACTTCAGAATACCAAAAAGGCCAATACTCAGGCACAAGCTCCTGTGTTGAAACCTCAGAAAAGCGATATTTCCTACGAAGATTTCGCCAAGATGGATATTCGTACTGCAACCATTTTGGCTGCCGAGCCGGTGGCCAAAACCAAGAAACTGCTCAAACTCACCGTTGATACCGGTCTCGATACCCGAACGGTGGTAAGCGGCATTGCCGAACATTATCAACCTCAGGACATCATCGGGCAGAAAGTATTGATGTTGGTGAATTTAGCCCCGCGCGAACTTCGGGGCGTGGTGTCGCAAGGCATGATTCTGATGGCCGAAAACCACGAGGGGAAACTCTGTTTTGTTACACCGACACAAGATTTTCACAACGGAAGTGAAGTGAAATAAACCAAAAAAAAGTAGCAGCGATGAAAAACACCCTCGAACAACTCAAAGAATACACCCGTGTGGTGGCCGATACCGGCGATTTTGAATCCATTGAACGCTATAAGCCCGTTGACGCCACCACCAACCCCTCGCTGATTTTTGCTTCGGCCACGGACGAAAAATACAGCCACTTAGTGGAAGAAGCCATTCAGTATGCCCGCAAACCGGCTCACAGCCTTCAACACCGCATTCAAAGCTGCCTCGACCGCCTTTCGGTGAATTTCGGGATGGAAATACTGAAGATTGTGCCGGGCAGGGTTTCCACCGAGGTGGATGCACGGCTCTCGTTCGACATGACCGGCACCATCAACAAAGCCCGTCAGCTCATCGAGCTATACGAACAAAACGGGATTCCGCGCGAGCGCATCCTCATTAAGATTGCCGCTACATGGGAAGGCATTCAGGCTGCTTCCATCCTTGAAAATGAGGGCATACGCACTAATTTGACCTTATTGTTCAGCAAGGTACAGGCCATTGCAAGTGCCGAGGCAGGCGCCCAGCTCATCTCGCCTTTTGTCGGGCGCATTCTCGACTGGCATAAAGCCAACCGTAAAGTGGATTATATTCCACCGGCAGAAGATCCCGGTGTGCTTTCGGTAACCGAAATTTTCCATTACTACAAGCATTTTGGTTATGCAACAGAAGTGATGGGAGCCAGTTTCCGAAACACAGGCGAAATCATTGAGCTGGCCGGCTGCGACCTGCTCACCATCGCCCCATCGCTATTGGCCGAACTCGAAACGATGACGCAACCAATCAGTCCGAAGCTGAATGTTGAAGAATCGAAAAGGTTAAAGATTAACAAGATTCTTCCAGATGAGAAAATGTTCCGTTGGCTGCTCAACGAAGATGCCATGGCAACCGAAAAATTAGCCGAGGGAATCCGCAAATTTGCTGCCGACCTCATCCGTCTTGAACAGATGATTGCGCCAAAGCTCTGAAACAAAGGGCGGTTGTGTTGTTCGGAAAATTAGTTTATTTTTGCCGCCCGAAACAATACCCTTTACAAAGGCCCTATAGTTCAAGGGATAGAACGGAAGTTTCCTAAACTTTAAATCCAGGTTCGAGTCCTGGTGGGGCTACATGATTCACGATAAAGCGTTCATATTGAACGCTTTATTTTTTAGGGAAATAGAATTTTGTAAACCTCGGGAAAAGTGTTTTCAGTTGATGTCGGCTTCAAATAGAAAAAGGGGTTATTTCCGTTTGCGAAACAACAAATAATCAAGCGAGTATTTCCCCGGCCCGCTGAAAAGGATGATCACATAAACAATGAGATAGAGATAAGGAAGTTCGCGCTGGGGCAACGGATCAGCTCCGTGAACCAAGGTTACGATGACCAAAAACGTGAACACAATGGGAATGGCAGCAAACCGTGTGAGCAGCCCGAACATGACAAATAAAGCGCAGAAAAACTCGGCAAACATGGCCAAAGCGAGCGACAGCGTCGGCCCCATACCCATGATGGAGGCAAAACTGATCGGCTGTCCCGAGATGAGTTTCAATAATTTCGGATAGCCGTGCGACAACAACAACAGGCCCACCGCCACACGCAGAAACAACAACAGTACATCGTTGAAGGCTTTGTTTGGAAAAGGATTTAAAAGTTTCTTCATCATGGTTTATTCGATTGGATTAAGTTAATAAATAACCGTTTAGCTCATTTAATGATTGATTTCAAAGCTTATCCGACGATTGGATGAAGCGTGGGCTGAGGTCGGGTTCCGGCATTTCTTTATCGAAGGGGAACATCGGTCGGATGATGCGTTTGTAATCGAGTCGTTCGAGGTCTTGATCCACGCCGCCAGGTGTTAAAGCCATGATCCAGTCGCCGCGCATCTCGTAAAGTTCGGGCACTAAATAACCAATTTTCACCACAAGGATATTGGTCTGGCGCGGATTGAGTCCAAGGCGGAGGAAGTCGTTTTCGTAGTGGTATGGTTTTCGTTTTTTGGTAATGATAGCTTTCACGCTTCCTGTTTGCACAACGACTTCGGCTTCGGCCGCCGGGTCGCCCTGATGGATAGCTTTTACGATACCTTTGATTTTGACCGGGAGTGCATAACGGTGATCAATGATGCCACCTGCCCAGCCTTCGACTTCGTTACCGATACCGGCAGCTAAGGCTTTTTCCACCAGATCGGGTCCCGGCAGTGAAGCATAGATGAGGGAGGGGCCGTTTTCGTTGAGAAACTCGGGACGTTTGAGAATTTCGGTCATGGTCCAGCTCACATCACCGGCACCACCTGCGGTAGGGTTGTCGCCCATATCGCTGATAATGAATGGTGGTGTTTTGCTTTTCAGAGCCAAGTCAATACATTCGTGAAGCTGAGCTACAGGGGCAACAAACTCAAACTCGTTACGCACATTCCAGAACTGTGTGGCCAATTCAGTTGCTGCTCCGGCAACGGCCTGTTTGTCATCGCCCGTTACCATCACCACGGCGTGGTTGCGAGGTTCGTCGGCCCAGGCATAACCAATCCAAATTGCAGCGTCAATTATTCCGTCGCGTTTGGTGATGGGATCTACCCGGGCGTAAAGACTTTTGGCCGGTTCGATTCGGGTGCTGGTTTTTTCGCCCGGAAGGAGTATCGGAACGGGTATCCAGACTTTATATGCCGGCTTGCCTTTGCCTGTTTCGAGCCGTTGCAGCAGGTTTTCGAGTGCCCTTTGTTTCGATTCCAAGGCATCATCGTGAGGCGCAAGCCGATAACAGGTGATGAGGTCAGTGTTTTGAGCCAAACGCACGCTCACATTGCCATGAAGATCCATCGAAGTGGAGATAACAGGCTTCGGGCCTACTACCTCGCGGATTCTGACAATAAAATCGCCCTCGGGGTCGTCTAATCCCACCACGCTCATGGCACCATGAATATCGAAAAAGATGCCGTCGTAAGGCAGGTTTTTGCGGAGCAACTCAAGGGTTTCATTTACCAATTTCTCGTAAGCCTCGCGAACAACGATGCCTCCGGGGATGGCATGACCCCGCAGGGTAGGAAACCATTGGGCACGGGCACGATCGGGCTGGTCGGCTGCAAGAAATGGGTAATAAGAAAACACATCCTGTCCTCGTCTGACCCGAAAAGCCTCTTCGGTGGACTGAGCCGGCGAAAAGGTGCTCGACTCGATGGCCAAACCGCAGATGGCTACCCGTGGAAGAGGTTTTGATGATTGGGCCGACAAACTCACAGAAAGGAAAAATCCTGCCGCGACAAGTCCAAAAAAAACAATTCTTTTCATGATGATGAGTAGATTACAAAATTTTCCGAGAAGCATCATTGGGCTTATTCAGAAACAGAAACAAGCCGGCAGGCCAAATATCCGAAAGTTTTCGATATCCTCAGCCGTTTTATTCCACTTTCGACTGGAAAATCAAGGCGGGATTTTCTGCATAAATTAAGATGGAATGTACTTTGGTTTTTCAATTGGCATCCACGATTGCGAAGTCGAGTTTTTTCTGGATGATATCCACTTTTTTCACACGAATGGATACGGGATCGCCGAGGCGAAACACTTTTCCGTAGTGCTGCCCGATGACGCAATAGTTGTCTTCGTCGAGGTAGTAATAATCGCCGGGCATTTCGTTGTAGCGCACCATACCTTCGCACTTGCTTTGTTTGAGTTCGACAAAGATCCCCCATTTGCTCACGCCCGAAATGAGGCCTTCGAACACTTTTCCTACCTTATCGGCAAGGTATTCGGCCTGTTTGTATTTGACGCTTTCGCGTTCCATTTCGGCTGCTCGTCGTTCCATTTCTGAGGCATGCTTGCAAACAGGTTCGAGGGTTTCGGCCGAAATCTCCTCTTTGTTTTCGAGCAGATAGCGTTGGAGCAGCCTGTGAACCATCAGATCGGGATATCGGCGGATGGGCGAGGTGAAATGGGTATAGAATTTGAAAGCCAGCCCATAGTGGCCAATGTTTTGGGTGCTGTATTCAGCTCTGGCCATGGTACGGATGGCTACGGCTTCCACTAAGTTTTTTTCGCCGCGTCCTTCCACCGCCCTGAAGAGGTTGTTGTAGGATTTGACGAGTTTCTCGCGGTTGCTGATATTCATTTCGTAGCCTAATTTGCTGACAAACTGAACGAAAGTGGCCAGCTTTTCGGGGTTTGGCTCATCGTGAATGCGATAGACAAAGGGCTTGATTTTTTTTCGTCCGGCGGGCTTTCCAATGCGTTCGGCCACACAGCGGTTGGCCAGCAGCATGAAATCTTCGATGAGCATGTGGCTCTCCTGCTGCACTTTGATGAAGGTGTCAATGGGCTTTCCGTTTTCGTCGAGCACAAACTTCACCTCCTCGGAATGGAAGTTGATGGAGCCGGATTTTGTACGTTTTTCACGGAGTTTGGTGGCTAAGTTGTGAAGCAAAAGGAGTTGTTCTTTAAAATCGCCATCGCCGCCTTCTATTATGCTTTGCACTTCTTCGTACGCATAGCGCCGGACGGAGCGGATAATGGTTTTGCCAATCCATTCCTGATGAACATCGGCATTTTCGTCCATTTCAAAAACGGCTGAGAAACAAAGTTTTTCTTCATGGGGGCGGAGTGAGCAGATGTTGTTCGAAAGTTTTTCGGGCAGCATGGGGATGGTTCGATCCACGAGATAGACGGAAGTGCCGCGGTTTTGGGCTTCGCGGTCGGTGGCACTTCCTTCGGGCACATAAAACGACACATCGGCGATATGAACTCCCACCTCTATCCGGCCATTGTCCAAAAGGCGCAGCGAAAGGGCATCGTCGAAGTCTTTGGCATCGGCCGGGTCAATGGTGATGGTCCAGCCATTTCGGAAATCACGTCGTTTTTCAATCTCGGCGGCCGAAATTTGAGGTTTCATTTTCTCCATCTCATTTTCCACTTCTCGCGGAAATTCGAGCGGAAAGCCATATTCGGCCAAAATTGACTGCATCTCCACATCGTTATCGCCAGGCCGGCCTAAAACCCGAATCACTTCTCCAAAGGGATTCTTCGACTCCTTTGGCCAGTCGGTGATGCGGACAATCACCTTGTCGCCATTTTTTGCCTGGTGAAGTGCCTCTTTTGCCACAAAGATATCCACCGGCATAGAGCTGCTGTCGGGCACCAAAAATCCAAACTGCTTAGAAATATTGATGACTCCCACAAAATCCATTTTGTTCCGTTCGACGATTTCCACAATTTCGCCTTCAGTTTTATGGTTTTTGCGTTTTGGAAACAGACTCACCTTTACGGTATCGCCATGAAGCGCTTTGCCCACATTGTTGGGCGCAATATAAATGTCTTCTTCCCCTTTTTCGGGAATCACATAAGCTTTTCCGGTGCTTTTCATATCAACCCGACCGGTGATGAGCTCTTTTTTTGCGGCGTATTCGCCAATGAGTGATTTGGCAAGCAGATAGCGATAGGGCTTATCCTGAATGAGTTTGCCTTCGTCGGCCAGTTCCAAAAGAATATTGAAAACCATATCTTTCCCGGCTTTATCTTTAATATTCAGTTCTTTACTCACCTGCTTGTAGTTCACAGGCTTAAATGGCCGGGAAGCCAACAGATTGAGAATTTTTCCGGTGAGCGCACTTTTCACACCGGTGGCAACAGCTTTCTTCTTGGGCATGGCATACGGATTTGATTTTTCAAAGGTAAGTTGTTGACCGATGCAAAAGATCGTTTTTTTGAGATCAAAGTTTAAACTTTCATGGATGGTTTTGTCTGTGGATTGGTTTTCGTGCAAAATCAAATAAAAAATCGAGACTCCTTTTTATCAGGAGCCTCGATTTTATGATGGCAGATGAGCTATCAGAGTTTAATCCATCCCACAAAGATGGCATGGGGGCTAACTCCGGTCACCCAGTCTTCGGGGTTTGAGCCGTCGAGGTTGGCGCGGATGATTTTGCCATCGGGTGCCGAATTGGTCTTTTTAAAACCCCAGAACAATTTTTCACGTTTGTGGTCAATGGCTACGCCCCAGGTAGCTTTTGGGCCATAGTCGCCAATTTTAGACAGCGAGGTGCCATCGAGGTTACACATATAAATGCCATCCTCAGGTACCGGAGTCTCATCCGAACCGTAAATGGCCATATAGGTTTTTCCGGCGCTAACATTCAATTCGATGGCGGTGCCGTCAATGCCGGCAATATGTTCGGTCAGTCCGGTTCCATCGAGGTTTACTGACCAGTATCCTCCGCTGTAATCAGTACGGTCGTTGACGAAATAGATTTTCTGATTTTCCGGATCGTATTGCATATCAATGGGATATTCGGGTTTTACTCCGCCGGTATTGAGGAATACTTCCGGGTTTGTACCGTCAAGGTTGCAGCGATATATCCCACCCGGACGACCCCAATAAAGTTTGTCGCCGATGACCATCAGGGCTTGAGGCGAGTCCACGATTTCCTGACCGGGTACTGAAGCATCGAGAATGCGCTGAGGATTTTTACCATCGGCGTCGAAGCTGTAAATGACACCAAGATTGAGGTCGGATACGAAGACTTTGCGCGAGGCTGAGTCGGCAACAATTCCATAAGGCCGCGAAAGTTCTATTTCATCAAAATCCTGTACGATAGGTGCCTCCTCGTTTAATACCACAAAATGGACAGCTCCGCCCGTGGGTGTGCGGGTAGTGAAATACAACACCTGCGACTGTCCGGCCAAGGGATCTTTGATGTTGACAGCCATTGTTTTCACTAATGAATTATAGTGTACATCGTTTTCGCCAACACAGGTGAGTTTCACAGTATAGATACCCGGAGTGTCATAAGTCACAACCGGATCTTTTTCGGTTGAGGTTGTTCCGTTGCCAAAATCCCACAAATAGCTTTTTGCATTGAGTGAAGTATTGGTAATGGTCATCTCGCAGGGCGCATTGCCGTTGTTAGACAAGGTATAAGTGAAATTGGCCTGTGTGCTTGCCGGCGGATTCCCCAGCTCGTATTTTTCACAGGCGGTCATCCCCACAATCAGGGGAATAACCAAAATCAGATTCAGGAATTTATTTTTCATGGTATTCATTGTTTTGATCAGTAACCTGTGTTTTGAATCATTTTTTTGTTGGTTTGCATTTCGCTGAGGGGGATAGGGAAAAGACAGTGATTTTGATCAATTCCCAGCACCTGGCTTGCTCTGTTTGTGCGCACTAAATCGGCCCAACGATGACCTTCGAAAGCAAACTCGAGTCGTCTTTCGTTTTCGATGGCCATTTTCAATGCGGGGATGTCGTCGGCGGTGGTGTTGAGCAGTCCGGCGCGCGTTCTCACCGTATTGATGTCGGCTTTGATTTCATCTACCGATCCGTTTGTATAGGCCATAGCTTCGGCACGGATGAGGTACATTTCGGCCAGTCGCAGCACATACACGCGGTCAACACCACCGGCCACATCGTTGTATTTTCCGCCGTACGGATTGTTTTTCTCATCAAAACGAATGGTAACGGCCCGGCGACTGTCGTTCTCGGCATAAGCAGCAATCAGTCCGGCCGAAGGCGCCACTTCGTAGCGTCCGTTGAGATCACGGGTATAGTAATACTGAGCCAGACGGTTAAAATTCTGCACGTCGTAGGCTATTTCCATCAACGATTCGGAGCTTGAAGCGGCGGGGTTGAACAACTGCGCAAAACTGGTTTCAAGGCCCGAAGAAGCGGCGATGAGTTCCGAAGCCGTCTGTATAGCTTTAGTAGCAAAGACGGCATCGCCGGTGGCATGATACCGGGAAAGACAGGCTCGGGCAAAGAGGCCTTTTGCGCTGCGGACAGTTGCCCTGCCATTCGAATTGGTTTCCGGAAGCAATTCAATGACCCTCTCGAGGTCGGCTGTGATTTGTTCGTAAATCCTGGTTTTGCCGACAGGAGCCATGTCGAGGGTGCTCAGATCGAGTGTTGGGAGCAGTCGAAGTGGCAGATTTCCGTAATAAGAAACCAAGTAGTCGTACATCAAAGCACGAAGAAACAAGGCTTCCCCTTCGGCCTTGTTTTTGCCGTTAGGCGAGCGATATTTGATTTCCGGCAAATTGAGAAGGATGTTGTTCGCCCGATTGATGACATCGTAAGCGGCTGTCCACATGCCTTCCGAAACGCCATTATCGGCGGCTATGTTGCGGTTCATAATCTGCCCATACTCTTGTGTTGTTCCGGTCCAGACGAGGTTGTCGGCGGCCAGATCGCCCACAATGGCCGCATTGCGGCTATAAAGACCAATAGCCTGCAAACCGCTGTATGAGCCAACCACGGCCCGTTCAACTCCGGTGCTGTCCACCAAAGCTATATCGGTTGAAACATAAGCAGTGGGTTCAACATCTAATATTTTATTGCAGGATGAAGCAATAAAACTGATTATCAGAATAATATATGCTGTATTTTTCATTTTTCCAAGTGTTTCAGGTTTAGATTCCGATGTTAAGTCCGAGGGTATAAGTGCGCGACTGGGGATAGGTGAAGAAATCGGTACCCATTACCACGTTGTCGTTGGAGTAATAATTTACTTCGGGGTCCATACCGGTGTAGGTTGTAAACGTGTAGAGGTTCTGGCCTGAGGCAAACACCCTGAGGCTTTTCAGTTTGAGCTGTTTCAGGTATTTTTGCGGGAGTGTAAAGGCCAAAGTCACGTTTTTGATGCGCATAAAGGAGCCGTTTTCGATGAAGCGCGACGATTTCAGCTGATCGCCCTGTTTGGGTATTTTAGTAATGTCGCCGGGTTTTTTCCAACGGTTAACCATGATAGCCAATTGGTTGTCCTCACCTATGCCGGATGCGAGATAGATATTGCTTCCATTAAATACATCATTTCCCTGAACGCCCTGAAGGAAGACCGAAAGATCGAAATTTTTGTAGATGAAAGTATTAGTCATGCCATAAATAAAGTCGGGATTTGGATCTCCGATTTTCTTTCGGTCTTCGGCCGTGATAACGCCGTCTTTGTTCACATCTTCGTAAACCAGTTTTCCGGTTGTGGGATCAACACCGAGGCAGTTGTAACCATAAAAAATTCCCACAGGTTCGCCTTCCTGCACCCGGTTTCCTCCCCTGCCCTGGTCATCAATCGGCTGTCCTTCGTAGAGTTTGAGCACTTTGTTGCGGTTGGCCGAAAAGTTAAACGAGGTATTCCAAACAAACTCTTTTTTAATATTTTGTGTGTTGAGCAGCAGTTCGACACCTTTGTTCTGAAGCTCGCCTATGTTGGCAGTGATATAGGTATAACCGGTCGAAGGAGGTACGGGTCGGTCTAAGAGCAGGTCTCGGGTATGGTTGTAATAAAAATCGGCGACTAAGCTGATGCGGTCCTCGAGCAGACCGAGGTCGAAGCCAAATCCGTTCTGTATGGTGGATTCCCAGCGCAGGTCGGCATTGGGGAGCTGCACCGGTGCGATGCCGGGCCGTTGGCCGTAGTTGTATCCGCCTCCATATAGTCCCATCGAAGAGAAATCGCTGATGTCGTCGTTACCCGTGAGTCCGAAACTGAGACGCAGCTTAAGCTCGCTGACGGCACCCACATTTTTCAGAAACTTTTCTTCGTTGGCTCTCCAGGCAAACGATACGGCGGGGAAATAGCCGTAGCGGTTGTTTTTCCCAAATTTCGATGATCCGTCGGCACGAGCCGTAAGGGTAACGATGTATTTGTAGAGGTAGTTGTATTTAAATTGGCCAAAATAGGAGTTCATTCCGCGATCCAGGCTTCGGGTCGAAGCGGCTCTGATCGTACCCGCCGAGGTGATGTATTGAAAGTTTTCGTTTGGGAAGTTGATGGCCTCGATATAGGTGTTACGGCGCGAGAATTTTTCGAGACTATAGCCCACCAAAGCTTCGATATTGTGTTTTTTGTCGAGCGAAACCTGATATTGCAGCACATTGCTCGAAATCAGGTTGCTGGCATAGGTGGTGCCTTCGATTCCCAGACCGTTGTATTTTGCACCTTGAGCTGTGGTAATGGGGTCGTATTCGTGTTCGCGCAGGAAATACTGGTCGGCGCTCCATTTGGTGGTGAAACTGAAATTATTCAGGAATTTGTATTCAGCATAAACATTTGCATTGCTGCGGTTGGTGAACGCCTGGTTGATGGTGTGGTCAATAATGGCTACCGGATTGGCATAGGGGCCTGATTCGTTGTAACTTCCATCGGGGTTATAGACCGGATAAATGGCAGGCATGGAAATGGCGTTTGGCAGCGGACCGTAAAGGGTGTAATCGCCTTCAACACGGTCGTTTTTGGAATAATTCATCGAAACGCTTCCGCCAATCGTCAGGTTGTCACGAAGTTTGTGATCCACGCTCAAACGTCCGCTATAACGGCTGTAACGGGTTGATTTGATAATCCCGTCCTGATCGTAATAGTTTCCGGAAACAAAAACCCGTGTTTTGTCGTTGCCACTGCTCACCGAAAATTCGGTATTCGATGTGGGAGCTGTTTGCAGAATTTGGCTCATCCAGTCGGTGTCAATCCCTTGAACATTGGTGCTTTTGTATTCGTTCCATTGGGCGGCATTCATCATTTTGGGGATACGTTCCTTCGGAAGGTTTTGCCAACCAAAAGAAGTGCTCAAATTAACGCTTGTTTTCTGATAGCTTCCCTTTTTGGTGGTTACAAGCATAACCCCGTTAGAGGCGCGGGCACCATAGATGGCTGTTGCCGAAGCATCCTTGAGGAAAGTGATGGATTCGATGTCGTTTGGGTTGATGTCGGACAAGGCATCAATGGATTGACCGCTGTACCCAATCTGGCCATAGTCTCCGGTGATAACGGGCACGCCGTCCACAATCACAAGGGGCTGGTTGCTGGCCGTGATGGAGCTTCCGCCTCGCATCCTGATGTTGTTTTGTCCGCCGGGAGTTCCCGAGTTCATGCTGATGGAAACGCCGGCCACTTTTCCCTGAAGCACCCCATCAATGGTGCGAACGGGGTTATTGCGAAGCTCTTCGGAGTTGACAACGCCAACCGAGTTGGAGATGAGTTTCTTGCTCGAAGTACTGTAACCAACAACAACAACCTCGCCCAGATTCACTTTCTTTTCTTCCATCATCACATTAATCATCATGCGGTTGTTCACGGGGATTTCGACCGTCAGCATTCCCACATAGCTAAAAACAAGGGTTGACTTCGGGTCGGCATTGATTTTGTAATTTCCGTCGAGGTCAGTTGTTGTGCCGATGGTAGTCCCTTTCACCTGCACCGTTGCACCGGGCACAGGCATTCTGTCGGCAGCGGAAGTAACCGTACCCGTAACAGAATGTGTCTGAGCGAAAAGGGTGCCGATGAAAAAGGTCAGAATAAAAGTTAAAAGTTTACTTTTTTTCATAGCTTGTTCATTTATTAGGTTTTAACATTCAATTCAAAGGTGTGATATCAACTGAAACAGCTTCGATATCCAAACGGAGGTCTAAGGCAGTAAAACGGTCTTTTCCGTGTTTTGGGCTGTAAAAATACAACTGTGTTTCGGGCTGACAACTCATGGTTAAACGGAAAGCCGTTTTGGAGTCAACAAACTGAAGGCTCGAAGTGGAGGTGGCTTCTTCCTCGAAAAGTTGTTGGGTCAGCAGCTCATAAAAACTCTGGCCTTCGATGGAAAAGCTGCCTCCCGGAATGGTTTGGTTTGGTTTGCGTTGGGCTATTGGCTGGAGTGGTTTTTTCTCCGGCGAAGGCAAAACCTGAAAAGTATCGAAAAAAAACTGGTCACCATTTTCTAAGTAATGCACTTTCAGTTTGGTAAACGTGTTAAATGATTCCGTTTTTCGGAACAAAGCGTTTTCGGTATCGAAAATGGTGATTCCTGCAGCTCCGGCCACCATCATTTTGTTCTCGGAGCCATAGAAAATCAGGGCTGTATTTTCGTCAATACCAAAGCCAAATCTTTGTCCGGTGTAGGCTAAAATGGCAGCGAGCCTTCCGGTACGTGCCCGGGCATGAAAATGTTGATCTACCATTCCATATGGGAAAAAGCCAATTCCAGGGCTGAGCAGAACGCCTTGAAACTCCTCGTTATCCTGACCGATTGTTGTCTCCTTCACGCCATATTGCAAAGCTCCGAGGCTGGTTCCACCGCCAATCATTGGGTTGGTCATGATGGCAGCTCCGGCGCTGGTTCCGCCAATCACACCGCCACGGCGATAAACATCCCACACCGCTTGCATCACCGGCGATGGCTTACCCTGAGGGTCAAACATCAGTTGCATGATGCGCAGTTGGTCGCCTCCCGAAAACCAAACCCCATTGCCCAAGCGTACCTTTTGCGCAAGTTCGGCATCCCAGGCATTGGCTTTCCATTCGGCTTCGTTGACGTTCAAGGTGCTGTCGTCGTCCACCATGGCAATCGGAATGAGCTGAATATTTTCGGGTTTCACGCCATGATAAGTCAGTCCGAGGCTGAAATACGCCATCGTTTGGGCAGCCACTCCGCTGGCAGCCGGAATCACCGAAATGATGGCATCCGGGCCACCTGCCAAACGAATAAACTCATCGAAAACAGCATGGTTGTCGTTTTCGAGGCCTCCGCCTGTTATCACTAAATTGCCTTGTGCGTGTGTCAACACAGGAAGCAAAGCCCAAAGGCAAATGAAACATAATGACTTCTGTATTATTCTCATTTATAGTATTATAGTTTAATAATTTTTTTTGCAAACGATCTTTTTCCTTCAAAATCGCTAATGTGAAGAACATACACTCCGGAATCGAATGGTTTCAGATTGAGCCGGATTTGCTCCGTTTCGGCTGTTCCTTTGCCCAAGCAAAGGCCCTGCGTGTTGATGATTTTCCAGATAAACCGTGTGAAAGGCGACTTCACTAGGAGGGTTTCTCTTGTTGGATTTCCAAAAACCAGTATCCCATCGTCCGGGCTTTGTTCACCAATGGAAGAAGCTTCGGTTTGACCCATCTGATAAGGCAATGTTTCGTCCACAAGCGAAAACACAAGGTTTTCGAATCCGGCCACCATTCTTGGTTTTGCACTGCTGCTTCCTGTAGAGGTTTGAGTGACATATCCGGCCTTGCCGCCTTCGTTGCGCAAAACCATCACCGGATGTTGTCCGTAACCCGTGAGGGTGGTATAACCTTCGACAGGCAAGACTTTCATGTAACTTTTTGAGGTAAGCCATATCCCATACCGCAAAGTGTCGCGCACCATAGCATAAGGCACAGCAGTGGCTGTATTTTCGTAAATATCCGAATTGAAGTATGTATTGGGCATGATGACGGTGTTTTTAAGCATACACAGTCCACGGCTGAATTCCAGCTCGCCATACCACGAAGCCAGCGAAGTGTAATAGTTATCCACCACTGTTTTCCCGGCAAAGCGGGCATCATCGCCGACAAAAGCCACCACTATTCCCGACGATTTCAACTTGTTCTGGAGCAAAAGGCCGTTGGGGGTATTCAAAAATGCATTGAATCCGGCCGTTGGGTTGGCGACAAACAGAAGTTTTTTTAGGCTGTTAATCTTCTCGGCCAGGTTTTCGTTGGCACCATTGGCGGCATCCATCAGAAAAACGCCGGCTACCGAAGCTCCGGCCTGTTCAATCCGGGTTTCAAATGACTGCGCTGTACTATGATCTCCGGTTAAAATCAACACCTGATCGGTAAGATTCCCACAATTGGTCACCAAATCGTTGAGCATGGCATTGTTGTTGGCCAAAGTGTTTCCGCCGCTGGCTAAAAGGGTAAGATTTCCCGTTTCGTGAAGGTCGTCGGTTTCCAGAAAACGATCCAATGGAGCAGTGGTGAATTCGCCCGTCGAAAAGTTGTAGGTTGAACCTTGTGGAAGTTGTTTTACATTCATTCCCGGGTGTAACAATTTGGTTCCGTTGAGCACAAAAGGCTGGTCGAAGCTATAAAAATTGGCGCAGCCGGTTCCATAAACCGTACCTATGTTGTTGGTATCCACTGCCATACACGTCATATCGTCCAACCCCAATCCGATGACATTTTTTTGGTTAGTCAGGCTATATTTTGCTAGGAATCCGGCCAACCGGGCAAATCGGGCACGTTCAGCAAAATGGGTATCGAAAAGATAATTCGGGAAAAAGTCAAAGAAATCGTCGGCCAGAGTCATATAGGAGTTGTTCGGATTTTCAATGGCTTCATACGGATAGACAGTGCCTTTCTTAGCCGTGAAAATCACCGATGACAGGATGTGCATCCCGGCTGAGGTTCCGGCTAAGGTTCCTCCATTGGTAAAAAGGGTTTCGGCGGCCAATTGCAGACGAGTTCCTTTGTAATAGGAATAATAATCATATTGGTCGCCTCCGCGGAAAAAGATGGCCTGATAGGTCATCAGCGTATCGAACAGCACTTGACTGTCGGCGCTGTCGCGCGAAGCCACGGCAAATTCTTTTGCGAAAGCAGCGCCGCAATACTGTTTCAGGTAAGGCGCCAGCGATCCGGTGGAGCTGCCAATGACGGCTACCCTTTTACCCTGAACCGCCCATTTGTAGGCAGGCACACTCCACCCGTTGACGTTGTTTTTTTCGCCTCCCCCGCCAACAAGCAATATTCTTCCACGCTGCGAGTAGCCCATTGAGGCAAAAGCCATTAAAAATATCAGAAGAATAATATCCTTTTTCATCGTACTGTCAAAAGTTATGGCGAAATTAGAGTTTTTTCGGATTAGCTCTAAAAAACTCTAATTTTGGGCAAAATATCCCATTTGGCTTATGATTACCCTTTTTAAAAATGCTGAGCTTTTTTCTCCTTTTTACGAAGGGAAAAAAGATGTCTTAGTAGCCGGAAAAACAATTATTGCCATCAACGACCAGATTTCGGCACCCGCAGATCTTGAGGTGGAGGTGGTGGATTGTAACGGTCAACGTCTAATTCCGGGTTTGATTGATGCCCACGTTCATATAACAGGTGGCGGAGGCGAGGGCGGTCCCGGCAGCCGTATGCCCGAGCTTGAGGTCTGGATGATGGTAGAGGCAGGTGTCACAACCGTAGTCGGCTGTTTGGGTACCGATGGCATCACACGCAGCGTTGACAGTGTGTTGATGAAGGTGAAACAACTGAAAGCCAAAGGGATGTCGGCCTGGATGTACACCGGTGCCTATCAGGTGCCGCCGCCCAGCATCACCGGTGATTTCAAGCGCGACATTGCACTCATCGAAGAAGTGGTTGGTTTGGGCGAAATTGCCATCTCCGACCACCGCTCATCGGTTCCAACCACCAGCGAGCTGGCTAAATTAGCCGCGCATACCAGGGTAGCCGGCATGATCGGCGGCAAAGCCGGCATCGTTAACCTTCATATGGGCGATGCAACCGACCCTTTCCGCCCGATTCACGAAGTGGTTGAAAATAGCGAATTAAATTACAAACAGTTTGTACCAACTCATTGCAACAGAAACTATTATATTTTTGAAGACGCCAAAGAATATGGCAAAAAGGGCTATGTTGACATCACCACCAGTTCTTATCCCTATTATGCTGACGAAGAAGTGAAGCCCTCAACAGCACTCCGCCAACTACTCGAAAGCGGCGTTCCAATCGGTCATATCACCTTTACTTCGGATGCCTGTGGCTCGTTACCCGGTTTTGATCCGGTGACCGGAAAGTTAGTTAAACTCGAAATGGGCCTCCCCGACTCTATCCTTCGCGAAATCAAAGATGCTGTGCTGACGGAGAAAGTCCCGCTCGAAACAGCGCTTCAGGTGGCCAGCTCCAATCCCGCCGACATCCTCAAACTCGAAGGAAAGGGGTATATCAGAAAAGGTTATGATGCTGACTTGGTACTTATTGACGATGATTTCAATGTCCTTCGGGTGATGGCCAACGGGAAAATGGTGAAATAAAGATGATTTTTAAAATGAGCTGTTGAGTGTTGTTTTGTAGGGTGATTTGTAGCTTATTTCTGCTTTTTGCGGGATTCATTGCGCCACTTACGGCTCAAAATCAGGTTTGCGATCCTGAAAAGTCTGATTTTGTACCCCAATTGAAAGCCTTGTCGGCAGCCAGAATGACGGGGCGCGAAACGGGAACGGATGGCGGACGGATGGCCGGTAACTTCATAGCTGAATATCAACGCCAGATTGGCCTCCAACCGATGTCAGGTGATTTTTTTCAACCTTTCCAAGTGATCCGGTATCGGTATTCACAGGCTAAATTTGAACTTCTTCCCGCTCAAAAAACTTCGGATTCACTTACCTTTCGTTTTGAGGAAGATTTCATGCTTATCCCCTGCCAAAAAAGCTTTTCAGCAACTGCCGATGTAGTGTTTGCCGATTATGGAATGATTAGTCCCGACAGTGTTTACAACGATTTCAGGGGATTGGAGGTCAACGGTAAAATCGTGATGGTGCTCGAAGGCTATCCTGGAGAGGCCGACAGCATGGGAATCATCTATCAGCTTTACGGGAAACCAATGCGGCAAAAAGGCGAAGGTTTGGAGGCACAGAAACGTAATGCAATGCATTATGGTGCATCCGCCCTGATTTTGCTTAAAGCATACGACAATCTTTTATCCAACATCGAATGGTTTCAATCGCTCAATGGTCAGGTGCCGGAAAATTATCCCGATTGGCGACATCTTCTTGCTTCGGATAGTGTAACAAAATGTATTCCCGTTTTTGCAACAGGTGAGCAGGGTTGCGAACGATTGGAGCTGGCCACAGGGATCAACCGTAAAGAACTTGCAGCAGGAATGTGTGAGCCGGATACGAAAAAACGGAAAATCCCCAAGCCATTGCGGGTACACCTTGAAGCTGTTTCACAACAAGAAATCTTTGATGGTCGCAATGTGATCGGCTTGATCAGAGGCAACGACAGCAGCCGTTGTGTGGTGGTTGGCGGGCATTACGACCATTTGGGTCAGCGGGGCGACAGCATCTTTTTTGGAGCCGACGACAATGCTTCGGGAGCTTCGGGGGTGCTGGCTTTAGCCAAAAAATGGAAGGAAAGTGGGATTCGTCCGGCGGTTGACCTCATTTTTGCCAACTGGGATGGCGAAGAAAAAGGTCTTCTGGGAAGCAGTGCATTTGTGGGCAGCTTGAATCAATATTACAGCACAGTTGTAGGATATATCAATATGGATATGATCTCGCGCAGCGAAGCCGCCGATACCGCCGCGCGTATAGTGAGTGTGGGGCTGAAATCGGCCGACAGCCTTTTAAACCGTTTTGTCGTCGAGGCAAATCAGCACCTTCCACGGCCGCTAATGCTCGATATCTGGGATGCTACCGGACATTCAGGCAGCGACTATGGCCCGTTCTTAGAGGCCGGTTATCCAATCCTGACCTTTTTTACCGGTTTTCATGACGATTATCACTCACCCCGCGATCGTTTCGAAAAGATTGATTCTGAAAAAATGGAGGATGTTTTGGCCTTGGTCAATCGCTGCATACAGTATTTTGAAAAACTCAGTCGGCCAGCCAAAGTTCCGGATTAAGCAGGTTTTTTCCCTGCCATATCTCGAAATGAAGGGTAGTTTTTTTCTCTATCTTATCCGTGTGCACACGCCCTATTTCCTGCTTAACGTTCACCTGATCACCTCTTTTCACATTGACCAGATCAAGATTTGAGTAAACGGTAAAAAAATCACCGTGTCGCAAGATGACGGCATTGTTTGTGGGAGTGATTTTGGTAACGCTGATGACAATGCCATCGAACACTGCCCTTGTACGGCTACCAGCAGGACAGGTAATGTCAATGCCATTGTTGTTCGTAACCACTTTTTTGAGAACAGGATGAGGCTGTGTTCCGAACTTTCCGGTAATCATCCCCCTTTCAACAGGCCAGGGAAGTCGTTTGCGGTTTTGGGTAAACTGAGCGCTAAGATGTTTTTCTTCGGGTGTAAGGTTCATCAGCTTGTCGGGCATAGCTGTGGCAGTCGTTTCGGTAGTTCTGACACTTGCCCTTTTAATTTCTTCGGCTATGATGGCTTCAATTTGTTTTTGAAGTTTTTTTGCTTCCTGCTCCTTTTGTCGCAACTCGCCCTGAAGGTTTTTTTCTTTTTGATTGAAACGTGCCAGCGCCTGATCCACCTGTTTCTGTTCATTGGTCAGCAAAGTTTGCTGTTTTTGCTCATTGTCAAGCAATTGCTGTTTTTCGGTCTTTTCGTTTTCGAGTTGTTGTTTCTGTTGTAAAAGCTGTTGCTGCGAAAGGGTCATTTTTTTGATCTGCTCCTGACGCATTGCACCATACTGTTTCAGATATTTCATTCGTCGGTAAGCCTGATTGAAGCCATCTGAGGCAAAAATGAACATGAGTTGATTGATTCCGCTTCGGTTTTTGTTGGCAAACAACACCATTTGGGCATATTCCTTGCGCAAACCTGCCAGATTACTTTCAGTCTTTCCCAATTCGGCAGTGGTACGCTGGAGCTTGCCGTCAGCCAGCACAATTTGTCTTTGCAGGGTCGAGATAAGGTTTTCGCGTTGGCGGATTCGTTGTTGAAGCATGGCCATCTCATTGAGGCTCATTGTTTTTGATTTTCTGGTCTCCTCCAAAAGCTGGTTGGTGAGATTGATTTCGTCCTCAATTTTCCGGATGGTTTCCTCCAGCTCGGCTTTCTTGTTTTGTGCCCGGCAAGTGGATACACAAAACACCAAAACAGCAAAAAAAGCTAAACCAAAAACACCTATGCTTCGGGGGAATTTCATGGTCGGATTATTTCATTTTCACATAATTTTCCGGAATTTTGAAAAGAAATTGCTGTTCTTCGTCGAGCTCGGCTTTCGAAATCTGAAATTTTACTTTTGTTTTTATCCCGGCATTCCATAGATCAAAGAAGAGCATTGTTGGGATTTGTTGCCCGCTTACCGTCACAAAATCATCATACGAGACACTGAGTTTTTTGTTTTCATCATTGTATTCGCGCAAGTCAATCCGCACAATTTTGAACGATTCGGGGTTGAGCCAGATGCTTTGCACCAATACGGTCGGAGTTTCTTTTTGACGTGCTTCACGGCGTTTTCTCATGCGGTGGGTTGCTGTCAGGCGATATTCCTGCCGGTCAACCGAAGCTCTAAAACTCTCGTTTTCGTACTGATTAAAATCGTTTCCGGTGAGTAGTGCCTGCACCATATCGTAATCCACATTGGTGCCAAAAGCATTGCGGATAAAGGTATAATCACCAATAAAATAAGTTTTATCCAAACGGTTGATGAACTTGATGCTATCAGCTGAAAGTACCAATCGCGCAGCCTCAATACCCAGAAGCGGTGAAAATGAAATCCAGATGAGGCTGTCTTTTTTGATTCTGATTTGAGCTTTGAGTTCAGTTTTTCGATTTTTTGCGTTGATAAGGCTCACCGATGCTTTGGCGCTGTATGTATCATATTTGATCTCGGAATTTGCCATCTTACCGAGCAGGAAATTTTCGTCGGCTTTTTTCAACGGAGCCTTTAGGACGCGCCGGGGGCTGTGGCAGGCATTGAGTGTCGCTAAGGCCATAAAAACAACCAGAATAGGCCAAATCCGGGTAGATAAAATTTTATTCATAATATGCCCGGTTTTTGATTTTTTTCTGAATTAAATCCGACACCGACTCAAGCTGTGCAGCAATTTTCCATTGGTTTACCGCCTCATCCACGCGTCCGAGATGAAAAAGGATATCGCCATAATGTTCGATAAGGGTTCCGTTTTTTTCGGGCGATTTGTCGAGGGCTTTCTCAATCCAGATGAGTGCATTGGAATAATCGGCCTTACGAAACAGCACCCAGGCGTAGGTGTCGAGGTAGGAAGGATTGTCGGGTTGCAGCTGAACGGCTTTTTCCGACATTTCTTCGGCTTTATCGAGGTTTTCGTTGCGCAGGCTCAGGTAGTAAGCATAATTGTTGAGCACTAAAGCATTGTCGGCCGAGATGGATAAGGCTTTTTCATAAGCAGCATCGGAGGCGCGGTTATTTTTGAGGCGATGTTGTGTGTCGCCAATATTACTGTAAAAATCAAAAAGAAGCTGGTTGTTGCCAACTACAAAGCGTCTTCCTGTTTCAAAACTCGATAGTGCCTCATCATAACGATTGAGTTGAAACAGCGCAATGCCTTTGTATAAATAGGGTAAAGGCTGTTCAGGAAAATATTTGATGATGTCGTCGGTATGTTTGACCAATGTTTCAAAATCCTGCAAAAGATAGTCGGCATACAGCAAGGTTTCACCCACTTCGTAACGGAATTTTTCTTTGTCGTAATGTAGGAGCAGATTTTTTCTTGCCTCTTCGTATTGTCCATGTTGAAGTTGATAGTTGGCCATCAACTGAAAACCTCTTGGACTATCAGGATGAACGCGCATGAGCACTTCGGCGGCTTTTTTCACGGCATCGCTGATGGTACTGTCATTTTCTTGGCCCTGAAACCAAAGCTGAAGAATCTGAAGTTTGTTCTCGGCATCCAGTTGTGGGGATTCAAAAGCTTTGAGAAGTGAGGCAAAAGCATCGTCTTCACGTCCCATTTCGCGGTAATGCTCAGCTAAGGCAATATGGGCATAAGGGTCGTCAGTATTGTTGTTTGTAATTTTTTCGTAAATCTCAAGAGCCTTTTCGGCCTGCCCATTCTTTTTGTACAAATCGGCTAATATGGTCAGATAGCGGGTTTCGCTCGGAAAAGTATCCGACAGTTTTTTGATCTCGTCAATGGCTTTATCGGGTTTCCCCTGACTCAGGTAGATGGCTTGTTTCTGCTGCGAAAGCATTTCGTTAACTCCGGTTTGCTTTTCAATCTGATTGAGCAAATCAATGGCTTCGTTGGTTTCACCCAGAAGTAACAGCGCCGATGAAAGTTCGCCAATGTATTCAATATCATCGGGCTGGAGTTTCAGAAGTTCGCGGTATGTTTTCACAAAAGCTTTCAAATCGCCGATGATACGGTAGAGCTGTGCCAAACGTTCGAGATACCATTTGTTTGCTGGATCTAATAGGACGGCGTTTTTCATCAGAGTGATGGCCTGGTCAAATTGTCCGGTTTTGGCTGCCAGCTCAGCCAACTCAAACATCGAAGCAGGATCATCGGGCCAGGCTTGTAATGCGGCTTCAAATTTTTGCTTTGCTGCAAAGTTGTTACCGGCAATTTTTTCTTTCAATCCATCTGAAAAAAGCGCTGCATTGGTTCGTTTTTGATTAATCAGAATACTGTCGTTCAATGCTTTGGATCTGGCAGCTTTATTGCGTTTCTGACAATATGCGGAATTCAATCCGGCCGCAAATGTCAGCCAAATCAACATTGACACGATGGCAAGCCTTTTAACCTTGCCGGAAGCGATTGTTTTCAAAAATGATATGGACACAGTGTTCATCAATCGTTGATTTGGTCAAAAGCTCCGGCATTCAGTTCGTCGAAATGGCCGGAAATTTGGGCATATTGTCCGATCATACTGTTTTGAAGCATTTTGCCTTGAACCTCAGCTTCGTCGTGAAGGATGCTGTTTTGGATAATGCTCAGGTTAATTTTTGCATTTCGCCCCACCGAAACGTAGGGTCCGATGACAGAATTGGTAATCACTGCCCCTTGGGCGATGAAACAGGGCTCGATGATGATGGCTTCATCTAACTCGGCTTCAGGGCTGATGAGTTCGTCGGCCAAACCATCTTGCGCTGCAAAGGCCAGCACCTTTTGATTGGTATCAATCACTGCATTTTTGTTTCCACAATCGAGCCAGAATTCCACACTATCAGTGTGAAAACGGGTTCCCTTCTTCATCATATTCTGCAAGCCGTCGGTTATTCCATATTCACCTCCGGTTGTTATATTCTGGTCTAAAAGATATTGCAGTTCGCGGCGCAGGTATTCGCCATCACGGAAATAGTAAATCCCGATGATGGCCAGATCGGACACAAAGGTTTTTGGCTTTTCATAAAATCCTTCAATACTTCCATCGGGATTGAGTTTGACCACCCCAAACTGCTGGGGATTTTCAACCCGGCTCACCCAGATGATTCCTTCTTTTTCGTGATCCAGTTTGAAGTCGGCTCTGAAAAGGGTGTCGGCATAAGCTACAAGGGTTTTACCTATAAGCAACGGTTCAGCACACAAAATGGCATGTGCTGTGCCAAGAGCATCGCGCTGATAGAAAATGCTTCCTTTTGCCCCTACCGATTCTGCGATTTCTAGCAATTGGGCTTCGACTTCTTTTCCGAAATCACCAATCACAAATCCAATGTTTTCGATGGGTTGGTTGGTCACTTTGACGATATCTTCAACCAGACGTCTGACGATTGGTTTTCCGGCAATAGGCAGCAACGGTTTGGGCGTGCTGAGGGTATGAGGGCGCAGGCGTTTGCCCATACCGGCCATTGGGATAATAATATTCATAAAGATTGTTCTGTTGACTGTTTTTTAATGCTTTCCGGTGTGTCCGAATCCACCATCGCCTCTTTGTGTTTCTGAGAGTGATTCCACGCTCACCCATTCGGCTCTTTCATGGGTGGCAATCACCATTTGGGCAATGCGGTCGCCATGTTTGATTTCGAAATCACTATCAGAGAGGTTGATGAGGATGACTTTGATCTCGCCTCGATAATCGGCATCAATGGTTCCGGGACTATTGAGAATGCTGATGCCATACTTGGCAGCAAGCCCGCTTCTCGGCCTGATTTGGGCTTCGTAGCCTACGGGCAGTTCAATATAAAGTCCTGTCGGAACCAATGCCCTCTGCATGGGTCGAAGAATGAGCGGAGCGTTGAGCATGGCGCGAACATCCATACCGGCAGCGTGGGGTGTTTCATAAGCCGGGTGCGGCAGACCGGAATGATTAACAATTTTTACCTGCATAAATTTGTAAATGGCGGTCGCAAAATTAACGAAATAAACGGTTTATAGCGTCAAGCTTAGTCGTGGCTTATTGGCCGGCATTCTCCATTCTGGCCGGGAGGCGGTTCCGGCAGGCTTCAATCCAAAAGGCAAGAACCGAAAACAACAGCAATCCCAGAGTATTCAGTATGAGTCGTATGGCTACCTGCTGAACGTTCAGCATCCCGCATAAATGATAAACTGCCAAGGCTAAAGCAAAATAAACGAGGATACGAATGCTGTTGTATGGGATGAAATAAACTCTTTGGCCCCAGAAAAACGAGCAGAGCATCATCAATAAATACACGATGAGGGTAGCCCAGGCAGCGCCATAATAGCCAAAGGGCGGAATGAGGGCAAAATTGAGGACAATGGTCATCAGCGCTCCGCCCACGGCGATGATCGCACCGCTGCCTGTGCGGTCGGTCAGTTTATACCAAATAGCCAGATTGTAATAGATTCCGTTGAAGAGATTAGCCATAAGGATAATAGGCACAATATGAAGCCCTTCGCGATAGCCCGGGCCAATAAATAGTTTGAAAACATCCATGAAGAGCGTAACTCCCAGAAATATAATCAGTCCCGAAATCACAAAATAATTCATCACACGGGCAAAAAGTTCGGGCGCATTTTTATTTTCGGCTTCAGCAAAAAAGAAAGGCTCAGCAGCGTAGCGAAACATCTGGATAAAAAGAGTCATCAACACGCCTAATTTATAATTGGCGCCATAGATTCCCAGTTGCGCCATGGGTTGTTTTTCGGCCGGAATAAGGTATTTGAGCAGGATTTTATCGAGCATCTCATTGACCATACCGGCCAGTCCGATGATGAGGATCGGCCAGGCATATTGCAGCATGGGTTTAAGTATCTCTTTGGAAATGGTGAAACGAAAATTGCGAAAAGTTTCGGAAAGCATACCAAGACTAAGGGCGCTGGCCAACAGATTGGAAATAAACACCCAGACAACTAAGCCGGTTTCGGGTCCAAGCAAAATCTTTCCAAGCTTCGTAAAATATTCAGGAAACCAGATAATGGTCAGAAAATTCAGAAACAGATTTACAGCCACATTCACAAGTCTGACAATGGCAAATTTTCGGGCTTTGTTTTGCTTGCGCAACATGGCAAACGGAATGGCCGCAATGGTATCGAAAGCAACAATAAGCGCAACAAGCAAGATGTAAGAGCTGTTCCCGTCGTAATGAAGCCAGCGTGCAAAATCATTGAAAAACAAAGTCGAAAATAGAACGAAAATTCCGGTAGTGAGGATAATCGAGGAGGTTGCATTGTTGAAAATCTTTGAAGGCGAATGTTTTTGCGCAAACCTGAAAAATGCCGTTTCCATGCCATAGGTGAGCAAAACCAGTAAAAAAGCCACATAAGCATAAAGCTCTGTGATTTGTCCATAGGTCGCCTGATCTTGAAATAGACGGGTATAGACGGGCACCAGCAGATAATTCAACAGCCTCGGGACGATGGTTCCCATTCCGTAAACAACAGTCTGACCGGCTAAGCTCTTAATAGGATTTCGCGACATCGTCTTGATATAAGGGTATTTGAATGATAAATGTTGTGCCTTTTCCCGCTTCAGTTTCAAAATCAATATTCCCACCAAAAGCTTTCACCAAGTTATAGACCATTGCCAGACCAATGCCCATCCCACTGGTTTTGGTCGTAAAATTGGGCGAAAATACACGTTTGGCCTCATCAGGCAACATTCCTTTGCCGTTGTCGCGAACAATGATTTTCGAAAATCCCATGAATGACTCCACAACGATTTCGATTTTTCCGTCCGATCTTTCACCAATCGCCTGAATACTATTTTTGATGAGGTTTGTGAAAACCCGATGAAGTCCGGATCGGTCGGCCGCCAGATAGATTTCGTTCAAAAGTCCGGTCTCTAATGAAAATTCAATGGATTGCTGGTTGTCAAACAAAACGATGAGCTCGCGCAAAAGTGAAATTAGTTCCACCTTATCTGTGTTATTTTCCGGCATTCTGGCAAAATCGGAAAATGCTGTTGCAATAGAAGAAAGGGTATCTATTTGATTGATAATGGTCTGCGAAGTCATTTTTATTTTGTCATCAATTTGAGCATCCTTGTCGTTCCAGGCTTTGAGCAAATATTGGACACTGAGGCGCATGGGCGTAAGTGGGTTTTTAATTTCGTGTGCAATTTGCCGGGCCATTTCGCGCCAAGCGCTTTCACGTTCGCTTTTTGCGAGTTTTTCGGCGCTTTCAGCCAGTTGATCAATCAAATTGTTGTATTCTCTGACCAATTGTCCGATTTCGTCGCGACGCGCCCAATTGATTTTCTCATTAGTATACCCAATTCGAATTCCCCTCATCTTGTCCTGAATGAGCTGTAAAGGCTCCAACAAAGGCTGCGAGAGCATTAAAACCAGAAAGATTGCTAAACTGGCAATAAATATTAAAAAATTGGTATAGGTAAGAATCAATGAAAGCAACTCATTCTGCATCTCGGTTTCACGTGCGAAAAAAGGAAGGTTTACAAAAGCAACTACCTTTCCTGATTGCTGGGTAAGCGGAGCATAAGAAGATAAAAAATCAAAACCACTGATGTTCTCATTTTGTTTGAAATAGAGGTTTTGCCCGAATTTCATATTGTAATATGCTTCGGGCTGCATTTGAGGCGCCAGAAGATAATGATCATAAATATCATTTCTTGACGATGTAATAAGCTGTCCATCAACATTATAAACATTTATATCTGAAAAGAAAACGAGCGATAATTTGGCTAAACGTTCTTGCAAAAACGCAATATTTTCAGGGTTTGAAAAGTCGTCATTGACCAATTTGTTTTCTAGCTCGTTCAAAATTGATTGGGTTTTTTCAAATAGGAAAGAATCATTTTTCTTTTCATAAATATTGGTGATATAATAGATTGAGCCAGCTCCGAGAATCAAAATCGAGAGTAATAATGATCCAAGCAAAAGCAACTGCAAGCGAAATCTGAATGTATGGCCGTAAGAAAAGGCAAATATTTTCCAACCAATGAGTTGTGTTAAAAGTGGGAGGATTAGTATCAGGAAGAAGAACGAAAAAGGCGCCATTGTCACGCTCCATCCGGGGCGGCGCTGACTGACGACTATCATTCGTTGATCATTCACCTTATGGACATAATTCTGGTTAAATTTTGTATTAAATAAAATTTTGTCTTCCGGATTAAATGCATGGTAACTTGCCGGAAACAAACGCTTTCCAACTTTATAGAGCAGTTCATCATTTTGATAAATCGCAATGGAATATCCGGTAACATCTTTTGGTAAACCAGAATATTGGTCAGTTAAAAGCTCAAGATAGCCCAAACCTTTTGGAACCAGTTTTTGATAGAATTCAATAAACAAATGCGATGGCACTTTCTTGTCCGGACCATGTTGTATTTTCAACGGCACATCCGCCAGATAATATAACCCTTGGCGCGGATCTTCGAGTAGATATAAACCCGGAGATTCAGCGGCGTGTCCATACTGCTCCACCAAGGTTTTGAAATATGTCTGACATTCGATCGTATCGCTCTGTGAAGGGATAAAAAGGCGGCTTTCAGGGCGGCAAAGTGAAATCCAGATTTCAAATTTTTTGAAATAATCAGGGAAATATTTTTTTTCTAAATAGCGCGCAATCTTCAGCTCCAGTTCCGTATCATCATTTGGTTGATCAGTAATGAGTAGTTCGTTAAGATATTTATCTTCAGTGATTTGTGAATAACTTGATCTCCATAGAAATTCAAAAAGTGGGTCTTTTTCAAAACTAAGTTGTCTTGCAGTAAATTCAAGATTTTGATTTGTTTTAAATACAGTATCCCGATATAACAAATAGGTGATTTGACCTGAGATCAATATAATCAGCCCGAGTATAAAAAGTTTTCTTTTAGTGGATAGCTCATGTTTTGAAAAGGCAGATGAAAGTGTCAGCAACAGCAGCAAGAAAACATAAGAGGCAAAAAATCGGATTTCAACATTCCCGGCAATATATACAATTAAAATGGGTGTTATTATTGCGCCCAGCAACAAGGCTTGCTGCTTTTTGCTAATTCTGGTTTGTAAGGTAATTTCAAAAAGTGTTGCCAATAAAAAAATTGCGGCCAATGAAAATCCAATGATATAAAAAACGGCCAGCAACTCTTCCCATCCAAATTCATTGATCCTGGTAATTTGAAGTGATCCGGAAGTCAATCCCACTGACTCTTTAATTAAAATATATTGCACCAAGGAAACAAAAACAATTCCAAGGTAGATCAAGGCCATTTCCAAAATTGAATGATTTCTTGGTATTCCTTTTTCAGAAATTTGTTTAACGGTATAGTAGAGGGTAAGGCAAAATGCGAGAACTCCGTGAATGAAAAAAAGCCCTATACCAACGGAAATAAAATGAACTTCGGCTAATTGTTCCAATAACTCATTAAAACTGATAGTGTTAGAATGTTGATTCAGCAAAGGCTCAAAAAAGAGCAGAAGAATCAAACAGCAACAAACAAATGCAGCAAAAATGCCCAGCAATCTTCCCGATGAATTCGAATAATTTCGCTTTAGAAGATGATACAATAAAATATAGATCAGACTGAGGTTCAATAATATAAATAGAGAATTCCAAAGTATAAAATTCCTTTCCGATTCTTGCCTATAATTCTCTGCTGTCCGAATACCAAAAACTGTTTTTCCATCTTGACCATGGATAATCATTTCTCCTTCTTCGGGAGAAGTTAATACAAAATTGTTCCGAAATCTGCCATACGCATTTGAGAATCCGGATCGAATATAACGGTTATTAAATGAATGAACTTCGAATATCGGGTCAGCAACCAGGACTGTAAAATTCTGTTCTTTGACGTGATATAAATATAACCAATTTTCGGTAAAAGGTTCCTGTTGAACGCCATTGATCAAGTCGTTGCGATATTTTGGAATAGGTAATAGATCATTCCAAAAAACGAGTTTTTCTTTGTCATAAAGACGAATTGAGAAATTCGTCTTTTCAGAAAGCAAAGCACTATTTTTGAATAAGGCTGCCGGTTCTTCAGGATTTTTTTTCAAAAATGCCAAAGTTTGTTCGGCGATGATTGAGGCAGCCGCGGCCCGTTCATGATAAATCTCGGTGATAGATTGAGCGGCATATTCTAAAGATGAAAGATGTCTCCATTTAAAATACAAAACTATATAAAGAGTAATTCCTACAAGAAGCAGTAACCCAATAATAAAGTTTTGACGTTTCATGATTTCTATCCCTTTGAAAATCGCAGTGGTTAAAGATCGGCATAAAAAATGTAAATATTACTTGAAAATTCACGATTTTTTTTCGCGTGGAGGTTGGAGATAATTCCATGAATCAAAGCCGATAACAACCTTTGCCGGCCATATTTATATTTTTCACTTAAAAGTGCAATGTAAAATGCATCCCATTTCATCGGCTCACGTTTCAAAAATCGAAATTGATGTTTCGACATGAATTCGCGTATATTCTTGAAACGAAAATGATATAAATGTCGGGGAACATCATATGCTGCCCAAAACTTTCCATAATATTTTGCATCATAGGAATCGGGATTGGGCAATGCAATGACGACCCTCCCACCCGGTTTCAACAACTTTTTTATTGCTTCAACCTGTTCATTTAGATTTTCGATATGCTCTAAAACATGCCAGAGTGTGATAACATCAAATGAAGTCTTATGAGGGGTAGCCGACTCCAAAGAGTTAAAAATTTGTATTTTCAATTTTTGCTCGGCATAGTTCCTTGCCAAGGCATTTGGTTCTATTCCGCAAACATTCCAATTTTTGTTTTTAGCAAATTCCATAAAATCACCCGAGCCACATCCAATATCCAAAATTACTCCTTGGTTCAACCCTGAAGTCGCAATTCTAAATTTATACTTCAAATTTCGTTGTTTCACTTTTTCATAAAGCAGCGAAACAAGGCTTTTCTTTTTATGAGGGTGACTATAATATTCATCAGACTGATAATAGCGTTCTATTTCATTTTTGTCAGGAAATGGTTGCGTCATTTCAAATCCGCAGTTCGGGCATTTCATGATATGAAATTGTTCCTGAGTCAGGAAAAAATCTGCTACTTCAAGAGAGGGTTCCAGTTTGTTGTTGCCACAAATAGGGCAGTTTTTGTGCGTTTTCATTTTATTAGTTTCACGTGGAACAAAACGCTAACGATCTAAAAATACGGCCAATACAGAGATGTCTGCCGGACTGATGCCACTGATTCGGGAGGCTTGGCCCAAATTTTCCGGTCTTATTCGGCTAAGTTTTTCTCGTGCTTCGTACGATAATGATTTGAGGGCATGATAATCAAAATCCGGCTTTAATTTCACATCTTCCAAACGATGGAGTTTATCGGCCAATTCTTTTTCCTTCTCAATATACCTTTCATATTTGACCATAATCTCAGTAGCTTCAATAATTTCGACATCTACGGTACTCAAGATTTTACGACCTTCTTCATCATAAGACAATAAATCAACTAAGTTGAGTTGGGGTCGTAATAGTAAGGCAGACAGCTTTTGCCGAAAATTAATCAGACTGGATTCTGATTTTTCAAGTAAAGAATTAATTTGATCCGGACGAACACTTTTGCTGTTCAAATAGTCGACCAACTTATGTATCTCTTTCTGCTTTGATTTGAACTGTTGTAACCGTTCCTCTGTCGCTAAACCTAAACGGTATGATTTTTCGGTCAGACGTGCATCGGCATTATCCTGCCTCAGAAGGATGCGATACTCTGCACGGCTTGTAAACATCCGGTAAGGCTCATCCACTCCTTTAGTGATTAAATCGTCGATCAGGACACCAATGTATGCTTCCGACCTGTTGAGGACAAAAGGCTCCAGATCGTGGGTCTTCTGATGGGCATTGATCCCGGCCATGAGTCCTTGTGCAGCTGCCTCTTCATAACCGGTTGTGCCGTTTATTTGACCCGCAAAAAACAGATTCCGGATTCTTTTGGTTTCTAAGGTAGGATTCAATTGTTCTGGTGCAAAATAATCGTATTCTATGGCATAGCCAGGTCGAAATATTTTGGCATTTTCAAATCCTTCGATTCGACGAAGCGCTTTCACTTGAATATCGTCTGGCAAAGACGAACTAAAACCGTTAATATAATATTCAACGGTGTTCCATCCTTCAGGTTCAACAAAGAGCTGATGTGAATCCTTTCCGGAGAAACGATCTATTTTATCTTCAATACTCGGGCAATAACGAGGCCCAATTCCTTCAATTCGTCCGCTAAACATTGGGCTAAGATGAAATCCTGTACGAAGAATGTCGTGTACGTTTCGCGAAGTATAGGCAATCCAGCAACTCCGCTGTTGTTGGAGATGTGGTTTTTCAAAATACGAAAACCCACGTACCTCCGTGTCTCCTTTTTGCTCTGTCAATCTGGAAAAATCAATGGTTCGCCCGTCAACTCTGACCGGTGTTCCGGTTTTCATTCGATGGGCAATAAACCCAAGCTCGACTAATTGCTCGGTAATTCCATAACTCGCTTTATCGCCCATTCGGCCTCCGCCGAACGACTTTTCTCCAATATGGATCTTTCCATTTAAAAAAGTTCCATTGGTTAGAATTACCGACTTTGATTCGATGTTCATTCCCATACCGGTACGAACACCATATACAACATTGTCTTTGACAAGCAGCCCGACGACGGTATCCTGCCAAAAGTCCACATTCCGGGTCTTTTCCAACATTTTCCGCCATTCCATCGAAAACAACATCCTATCGCTTTGAGCCCGGGGGCTCCACATGGCAGGGCCTTTTGATTTATTCAGCATTCTAAACTGAATCATCGTCCGATCGGTTATCAAACCCGAATAGCCGCCTAAAGCATCTATTTCCCGAACAATCTGCCCTTTGGCAATTCCGCCCATGGCAGGATTGCACGACATCTGGGCAATGGTTTGAAGATTCATTGTAACCAACAACACACGGCTTCCCATATTTGCTGCAGCGGCGGCAGCTTCGGAGCCGGCATGACCGGCACCAACGACAATCACATCATATTTTTCAAAATACATATCCTTTGTTTCACGTGAAACGATGCTGCAACTATCTGTTTTTCAAAATATCAGGCCTCATTGAGAGGCAAAATTCTTCCATTTTCCGCATTTCAGATTTTTCTTCCGAGGTCTCATCCTTGTATCCAATAAGATGGAGAATCCCATGACAAAGCACGCGATCTAGCTCGTTTTGTATGGTATCTTTCTGTATTTCAGCGTTTTCAGAAACTCTTTCAAGACTAATATAAATCTCACTCTGGATATAATCTTCCTTTTCGCTTAAATCGAAGGTAATAATATCAGTGAAGGTATCATGATTCAAAAAATCGAGATTGATACGATGTAAATAGGAGTCACTGCAAAATAAAAAGAAGACTTCGCCCGTCTTCCTTTTAAAATGCTTGATGATCCTCCTGATCCAATCTGAATGTGCCTCGTGAAGAGCCTCAGGCAATGAAACGTCCACAGCTTGAAAATGAATCATAGGCTCGGAGTAAAGGCTTTTGTCATAAAATAATTTCTTAATTGTTGCTTTCTTTTGGCGTAAACTGCCTGTTGAACACCTATGTTCTGAATGAAGAAGGAAATAATTCCATCGTCATCAAGAATTTCGTATGAATTCCAAAGACAGCGTATAAGACTGGTCTCTTGCAAATGAATCCAATCTCTTAAATTTTGAAAGGACTGAGGTTTCAACATCCAATTTAACCTTATTTGCTCGAAATCAGAATGTATCGTTAGGCTCAACTCCTCCCCTTTCTCAGGATTCAATGCTTCGAACGTTTGTAATATGAGCGTCATCAGAATTCCAAATTGAGCGTCATAAGCATTGTTCTCTGAAAAAAAACGTTCGCAAAGTTGCTCAATCTCAAGTAAATCGTTATTGGTATGTTTAAAAGACAACTGTTCTTCCATATCTATTTAGATTTGAGCATATAAGAATTCGTAATGGTTTTGTAAAAAGGTTTAAAATGAATTGGTGCTAGCCTTAATTCAACGTTTTGCTTTTCCATTGTTCTTTTATACTCAGGAATTTCGTTTAGGTTTCCGGAATTTTTTCCTCTGAATTCATTTGATTCTCTCCTTTCTTCCTGTTCGCGCTCTATTTGTGCTTTTTCGGATTCGAGCAAGCGAACGACGATCTCCTGATTCAAATCGAGCAATTTTTGGTTGAGATTTTTATTCACCAATTGCTCTTCAAACTTTTCCATGTCCTGAAGTACCTTGTTTAATCCGTCATCCCCAGAGCCACTTTCGGACTTCAAACCATCCATTATTTTTTTCAATTCATTTCTAAGAGCTTCTTGTTGTGCAGCCATTCGGGCAAGTCCTTCACTCATCCCAGTTTTGCTTCCCGAAGGTTGTTTTCCCTGCATTGCATCTTTCAGTTGTTTTCCGAGAGCTTCCTGGAGTTCACGCATGTTTTGGAGACTTTTCCCAGCATTTTTTCCCTTCCCCTTCCCTTTTCCCTGGCCTTGACCATCGCTGGGCATTCCGGTATTCTCTTCCATATTTTTCAGACTTTCCGCAAGCATCAAAGCCAGATTGTTCATTGACATCATAGCATATTGCTGGTGACTAACGGCTAAACCCGTATTTCTGTCTTTTAACACATTTTGCGCCTCACCGATTTTCGTTTTAATTTTTTGAGTTTCTTCAAAAACGAAATTCTTTATCGCACTTTGCCGTTTAGCCAGGGCAACCAACGAGTCATCAAGAATTTGAAAGGAGCTTCCGAGATTTGCCTGTTCTTTCATGAGATCAACGAAAAAAGGATCATCGCGTCGAAGTGCACTCAGCCGGGTAAAGATAGATTCTTCCTCCTTGGATATCCGAATAAGGCTTTCCAAAAGAAAACGCAGCACAGTAATATCTTCTTCGTTTTGATCTTCTTCGCTTTGAGCCATCATCATTTGCAATCCTTTGGCCATTTGGCTCATTTTTCCGGCTGCATTTTTCTGGCTCTTTCCACTTTTTTCTTTTCGGTTTTTTTCGAGTTGTTCTGCGGCCTGATCCAAATCACTGTTGATGTCTTTTTCTTGTTCATCAGTGTTTTCCAACTGAAATGGACGATCAAGCTCCTGATTTTTCTCTTTCAATTCTCCCAGCTGATCGGTCAGATTTTGAAACTCAGATTTTATTTCATTTAACTGGTTTTTCAAGTCGTCATTTTTTTGAGAGGAACTCATTGTTTCTTCAGCATTCTTATTGAGTTTATCCGAAAGCTTCTGCAAACGATCAATCATCTCATTCAGACCTTTTTCTACTTTGAGTTGTTCTAATAAACTCAGGTTCCGGTCAAGCAATTTTTCCATTTCCTGTTGGGTCAACTCCATCTTTTTCAGCATCTCGCTCATTTGGTCTTTATTGATGTTTTCGAGCATCTGCTGAAGTTCTTCCATCATTTTGCGAATATCATCAGGGATGACTTTATCTAAAAGGTCGTCAATGCGTTGCTGTTTTTCGAGCAAACGTTCGTTCAATAATTCGTTTTCCTTACGGAATTCATTGAGCGATTGGCGTTCCTGTTTTAGATTGTCAATCAGGTTTTCCAGATTATTTTGGCGATCCATAAGCTGTTTCATCCGCTGACGGTCGTTCCAATCGCTATCCTTTTTTTGAAGGATCTGTTTATTGAACTGTGCTACATCTTTCTTGAGTTCTGTGGCTTCTTTCAGAGCTTGCTCCAATCGTTGGTCCAGCTGTTCTTCGGTTAGTTTTGCAACAGAGTCCAGCACTTTTTCAGAAGCTATATTGAGTTGAAAAGTCTGAGAGCGTGATTTTTTCGGTCCGGAAACCCTATCGTTGTCACTGATTTCAAAATAAAGAAGCCAATTCTTCTCCGATTTTTCTTTTAGGCTGTCAAGATTCACCGAAAAATAAAAAACCTGAAGTAATCTATCCGGAATCAATTCAAGTGCTTGACGAAAGGTGCCCTCCGAGGTATTTCCAGTCTCACCGGCTGGTGTAAAAACAGCTTCAAGTTTCGTGAATCCATAATCATCGCTGATTTCCCCATTGAAATAATGCCATTTATTAAATGGTTCAGGATTTAGTTTTTCGGACTTGATCACAGGGAACTCATCGGCAGTCAATTCAAACCTGATCAATAGTCCTTCATCATCGTGAAAAAAAGAATTTGAAGGATAGAGGTGCAGATCAGTTGAGTGAAACAAAGTTTTATTGAATCTGATCATTCCATTTTCCGAATGGCGTCCTTCCTCGACAGAATCATAGAGAATGCGTATTTTGTCGGTATTCCGAACATACATCAACAATTCTATCAGGCTTCCAACAGGTAGATTGGCATAAACAAAATCTGAAAGTTTTTCGGAAGGGCGTTTCATATAGTCAGGAAAACTGACATTTGCTTCGTAGTGCAACAACAAAGCTTTTGGCCGTACTTCTAAACTTAGGTTTTTGCTTTTAAATTCTCCGCCTTCTATGTGGAAATCAACCGTTGTCCCCACTTTGCGAAAGCTATGACAAAAAAGATTGTTGTTCACTTTTTCCATTGGGTAACGGGTACCATCAGTGACAATAAAAAAAGACGTTGGAATTTCCTCTCCAAGGATTTCGATTTCTATAGTATAATCCTCATTTTGAACTACTTCCAGTGAAGGGTTTAAGATTCTTACACTGAAAGGCAAAGGTTTTTCAAACTCGGTTTTATAGGAAACAATCCTTTTTACCGGTTCCTGAATTGAACGTGGCCAAACGAGGGCCGTTAGCACAAAAGCCAGTACAGGGATTAGAGTGATAAGCCCAATTTTTTTGACTGTTTGAATTTGTACTGCCTTGGCAAAAGGGATCAACACCAATTCCTCAGTACGTTGGCGTATTGCCGCTGCAAGAAGATCATTATCTGCCGCTTCATGCCGAAGAAGCTCCTGCAATTGGATCGTATTCAGAAGTTTATCATCTACCAAACCCTTGAAATGCGTTCCGATAATACCTGCCGCACGATCAATACTCATTTGTTGCCGAAATCGCAGCAATTGCCAGATAGGGTAGAGGATGAAAAACAGCACAACACCCACAAAAATGAACAGATAACCAAAAAAAATCCATTTTCGGTAAAGCCCGGGGAGAAAACTAAAATACTCCACGAAATTGAAAACAAGAAAAATACTGATCAATAAAAGTGCAGCCAACAACAAACCCTGATAAAGCCTTATCCGAAAGTGTTTTCGAATAAAAACCTCAATATTTTGAATCAGAATGTTTGAGTGAGGTGCCATGCTTTTAAAAATTAGGGCAAATTTCAGCCTCTTTTTCGTAGGATTAGTATTTTAGCCGGCAAATATACATTCTCTTCACTGATGTAGCCGTATTCGTCTTAAACCATTCACTTATGAAAAACCTGTTTTTAGCATTGTTTATCTTTTCAAGACTGAGTCTTTTTGCTCAGTGGAATAGTCCGGAACAGCCGGAAAACGACCGTTATTGTCGTCACTATACTCGTCCGGAAACTCATCCAAAATTTGCCTGGCGAAGCGATTGGCAAAGCCCCCTGCTCAATCGTTATGATGTTACTTTCTATTTTCTGGACTTAGAAGTGTCCAATATGAACATCAATATTAGCGGAACGGTTCAAATCCATGGCAAGGTGGTAGAGCCGGTGCTTGACACTTTTGCATTTGAGTTGATTAACCAGATGAATATTTCTCAGTTCACCTTCAACGGCTTTCCATATACCAACTGGGTTCGTCAGGGCGATAACGTTTTGGTTCCTGTGGCTCCTCTGAGTCAAGGGCAGACATTTGTGGCGAGCATCACTTACAGCGGAACGCCGCCAACGGGAGGCTTTTTTGCCGGTGTGACAAATGCATACAGCTATGTTTTTCAAAAAAACGTTACCTGGTCGCTATCCGAGCCTTTTGCAGCAAAAAGTTGGTTCCCGTGTAAGCAGGTTCTGCCTGATAAAGCCGATTCGGTTTGGGTGTATCTGACAACTCCCGTGGGGACAAAAGCCGGTTCGCAAGGTTTGCTCACCAACATCACCACCATGCCTGATGGCCGCCCGAGATATGAATGGAAATCAAAATATCCCATCGCACATTATCTGATTTCGTTTGCGGTGGCCGATTACCAAGAATATAATGTATATGCAAAGCCTACCGCACTTCAGGGCGATTCAATCTTAGTGCAGAATTATGTGTATAACCATCCGAATTTCCTGCCTCAGTATCAAAACAGCATCAATGCCGTTGCACCCATGATTGAGCTCTTTTCCGACCTGTATTTGCTTTATCCTTTCCACGAAGAAAAATATGGCCACTGCGTCACCCAATTAGGAGGCGGAATGGAACATCAGACCATGACTACCCTCGGAAGCCTTGGATTTGATCTGGTGGCTCACGAGCTGGGGCATATGTGGTTTGGCGACAACGTTACCTGTGCAAGCTGGAGTGATGTATGGGTGAACGAAGGCTTTGCTACCTATAGCAATTATCTGGCCAGGGAAAAGATAAACGGTTGGAACTCAGGCCAATCTTTCATGGTGTCGGCACAAAACAATGTGATGTCGCAACCCGGAGGAAGTGTCTATATTCCAGAATCTGAAGTCACACCCGACAACGAATGGCGCATCTTCGACGGACGTCTGTCATACGACAAAGGCTCGGCCATCATCCATGTGCTCCGTCACGAAATAAACGATGACAGCGTTTTCTTCAAAATTCTGAATACTTATCAGATGCTTTTCGCCGACAGCACGGCAACCGGCAACGATTTTCGTGCAGTGGCCGAAGCAGTTTCCGGACGAAATCTCGAACAGTTTTTCAGTCAATGGTATTATGGTCAGGGTTATCCCCGCTACGATATTGAATGGTATATGGTCGGTAACGATAAACTGCATATCAACACAACCCAATCAGTAACCTCGACCACGCCGCTTTTTGAAATGACCCTCGACTATAAACTCAATTTCAACGATGGAAGCTCGCAGGTGGTTCGACTTTTTCAAAATGCCAACTTCTGTCAGTTCGATGTTCCGGTAAGCAAGCCGGTTACTTCCATTACCATTGATCCGGACAACTGGACTTTTGAAAAAGTCAACAGCATCGTGGTTTCGCTGCCACAGCAAGACAATCCGGCTCATTTTTCAGTCGGGCCTAATCCTTTCAGTGATCAAATCAATCTTTATTTCACCAATGCCGACGGACGACCGGTTTCTATTCAGCTCACCGACCTCAGCGGGAGAATTATTTCCAAGCAGCAAACAAACGAAAGCACAAGCCGGCTGAACACCAGCTCCTTAGCCAACGGAACCTATATCCTGAAAGCAACAGACGGAAAATTTGAATTTTCACGACGAATTGTTAAATAAATTATTGATAGTCTGATTTTTAGTAAAAAGATTTATCATAAGCCATCATCTTTATCCATGAATTTGTATTCCGTTCTGGAAGGTGGATTTCCGTGCGAGAAGAACACCATTGCCATCGAAACGCATGAAGGGTACCTCTATACATGGAAGGAGCTGGAAAGCACCGTCAATCGTTATGCAAATTTTCTTACTGATTTGGGGTTACCGGTTGGTGCACGCATTGCCACTCAAATTGATAAATCGCCTGAAGCCCTTTTTTTGTATCTGGCAACACTCAAAGCCGGCTTCGTTTATCTGCCGCTGAACACAGCCTATCAGGCTGCCGAAATGCGCTATTTTATTGGCGATGCCAGACCTTCGGTAGTGGTTTGTTCGCCGGAAAATTTGCATATCATTCATGAAATTGCGCAGCAAAACGCAGTAGAACATGTTTTTACGCTTGGGATGAATCGGGATGGCAGCTTTGTCCAAAGATCATGCTCCTGCTCCGAAGATTTTGAAACTGTTCATCGCCAAGACGACGATCTTGCCGCTTTGATCTACACCTCAGGAACCACAGGTCGAAGCAAAGGCGCCATGCTCTCACATGCAAATCTGATTAGCAATGCGCAAGTACTCCATCAGTTCTGGAAGTGGCAATCAGGCGATGTACTACTTCATACCTTGCCCATCTTCCATGTTCATGGATTGTTTGTGGCCTGTCACGGCGCCTTGCTCAACGGCAGCAAAATGATCTGGTTGCCCAAATTCGATGTCCAACATCTGATACGGCATCTACCTCAGGCCACCGTTTTGATGGGAATTCCCACATTCTATGTGCGTCTGCTTGCCGAGCCTTCATTCACCTGCGATATAACCTCCAATATGCGTTTGTTCATTTCGGGTTCGGCGCCTTTACTCACCGAAACTTTCAACGCTTTTAAAGAAAAGACTGGTCACACCATATTGGAACGCTATGGAATGAGCGAAACCATCATGCTGGTTTCCAACCCTTATGATGGCGATCGTGTGGCCGGCTCAGTTGGCATACCCCTTCCGGGAACTGAGCTGCGTATAATGAACGAAGTGGGTAAGCCGTGTAAAGTCAACGAAGTGGGAAATATAGAGGTGAAAGGGCCAAATGTATTTAAAGGTTATTGGAACATGCCCGAAAAAACAAAAGAAGATTTCACGGCAGATGGATGGTTCAAAACAGGCGATATGGGGCGTTGGGGCGGTCAAACTTCTGCCGGCGCAGTGCCCGACAACTACCTTTGTATTGTTGGCCGCAGCCGGGATCTTATCATTTCGGGAGGCTACAACATCTATCCCAAAGAAATCGAAAGTTATCTTGACGAACTCAGCGGAGTGGCCGAAAGCGCTGTTTTTGGTGTTCCACACACCGACCTGGGCGAAGCTGTGATGGCGGTGATTGTCCCAAAACCCGGCTTCAATCTTCGCGCTGATGAAATTATCCGCAGCATGAATCAGAAAATTGCGCGATTTAAAGTGCCCAAACGCATTGAGCTGGTTGACGAACTCCCCCGAAATGCCATGGGAAAGGTGCAGAAAAACCTCCTTCGGCAACAGTATTCAGGCTAAGTTTACAAAGTAAATCTTTCTGATGAGCCTGTCACCGGTCTTTGTTCCATGTTGCCGGATGTCGTAATTTTGCAGGCCAAATCAATGGAAGACTATGACAAATAAACCGATTCGTGTGCGTTTTGCACCTAGTCCGACAGGCCCGCTTCATATCGGAGGCGTCAGAACCGCGCTTTACAACTATCTTTTTGCCAAAAAACACGGCGGGACCATGATTCTCCGTATTGAAGATACCGACCAGGGGAGGTTTGTTCCGGGCGCCGAGGATTATATCATCGAATCGCTTGAATGGTGTGGCATCCGCTTCGATGAAGGGGTCAATACCGGCGGACCACACGCTCCATACCGACAGAGCGACCGAAAATCATTGTACAAAGAATACAGCGACAAGTTGATCGCTTCGGGCCACGCCTATTACGCTTTTGATACACCCGAAGAGCTCGACGAACTTCGCAAAATGGCCGAAGCTTCAAAACAAACATTTACCTATAATGCCGTCACCCGTAAAAACCTCCGCAACAGCTTAAATATGAGTCCGCAGGAAGTGGAGCAGAAAATAGGGGAGGGGATGCCTTATGTCGTGCGTTTTCGTATTCCCGAAAATCGTGAAGTGGTGATGAACGACCTCATCAGGGGAAAAGTCGTTGTGAAAACCGAAACCTTAGACGACAAAGTGCTCTTTAAATCTGACGGAATGCCAACCTATCATCTCGCTAATATCGTGGACGACCACCTGATGGAAATCAGCCATGTGATTCGTGGCGAAGAATGGCTGCCGTCGCTTCCGTTGCATATTCTTCTTTATCAGGCTTTTGGATGGCAAGAACCTGAGTTTGCCCATCTGCCTCTGTTGTTGAAACCCGACGGGAATGGCAAATTAAGCAAACGCGATGGCGACCGGCTGGGCTTTCCGGTGTTTCCGTTGAAATGGAAAGACCCTTTCACTGGCGAAATCTCGTCGGGCTACCGCGAATCGGGCTATTTCCCTGATGCTTTCGTTAATATGCTCGCCCTGCTCGGTTGGAATCCCGGAACTGAACAGGAACTTTTCAGCATGGACGAACTGATTCAGTCATTCTCACTCGAAAGGGTAGGAAAGGCCGGATCCAAATTCGATCCTGAGAAAACCAAATGGTTCAACCACCAATACCTGATTCGAAAATCAAACCGGGAACTTGCTGCTGATTTTAGAAAAATTATTGATTCAAAGGGATTTAAACCTGATGATAATACTTTGGAAAAAATTGTCGAACTCCTGAAAGAACGGGTCAATTTTGTTCCGGAACTCTGGAACGAAGGCTCTTTCTTTTTTCAGCAACCCGAAACCTACGACGAACAGGTGATTAAAAAACGCTGGAAAGCCGAGTCGGCTGATCAAATGACAGCCCTTGCCGCTTTCCTCTCGTCAGTCGAACCTTTCGACAGCGCCACACTCGATCAGGCTCTAAAATCGTGGATAGAATCCAATGCCATGAATATGGGGGCGATAATGAATGTGTTGAGGCTGCTGTTGGTCGGAGCTGCCAAAGGGCCGCACTTAGCCGATATCATGGCTATTCTCGGTAAAGAAGAAACCATCCGGCGCATCCAACGCGGAGTGGCTACCATCGTTCAACTCTAAATCCACATCACTATGGCCCTTATTACCATCGAAGGAATGGAGTTTTATGCTTATCACGGCCATTTTGCCGAGGAACAACTCATTGGTACCTGGTTCACCATTGATTTATTTCTGACAACAGATACCTCGAAAGCCGAAATTTCGGACAACCTGCACGATACCGTAAACTACTTAGAGGTTTATCAGGTGGTGAAACGCGAGATGGAAATCAACTCCAAACTGCTCGAACATCTCGGGCGACGAATCGTTGGCGCGGTGATGACGCATTTCCCGACCGTAACTCATGCTCGCGTGATAGTGAAAAAAATGAATCCTCCGTTGGGTGGAAAAATGGATTTTGTCAGTCTGACCATTGAAAGCTAAATTGCAACTTAACCAGCCCGACCAGTGTCCGCGATGCGGAAAAAATTTCCATTGCAGCAAATCTGGCAAATGCTGGTGCTACGAAGTGGAAACAAATGTATCGCTGCTCGACGAGATACAACAAAAGTATGCTACCTGCCTTTGTCCTGACTGTCTGAACGAGCTAAACCAAAAAAGCAAAAGAAAGGATTTGGACAACATTCAATAATTGGTTATTTTTGCCGTCCCAAAACAAGGTCTCGTGGCCGAGTGGCTAGGCAGCGGTCTGCAAAACCGCGTACAGCGGTTCGAATCCGCTCGAGACCTCCGGAAGGGTGCAATATTTGAAACCCTAATTTTAAAACCGCTCCAAATCAATCACTTAACAAATTGTTAGTAAAGATTTGAAGCGGATTTTTTCATGGTTTTTCCAAAAATGTTACCCCTATTGTTGCACCCAAAATGTTTATCGGCTTTAACCAAAAGGCATCCTTTAAACGGAAAAATCATGTCCTGTTGTTGAAACCCGGTTTCAAAAAAATACCCTGAAATAAAAAAGTTTGCCAGCATGCTGACAAACTTTTTTGTGGAGCCTTCCACGGGACTCGAACCCGCGACCTGCTCATTACGAGTGAGCTGCTCTACCGACTGAGCTAAGAAGGCATTCGGCCGGCAAAAATAAGGATTTTCGCTTTCACTCCCAGCTTTTTCGCTTTTTTGTTTGTCAAACCTTACCTTTGCATCATGGAAAAACCTCATCAAATCACGAAAATACGACTCCTCTTCGTTTGTCTGGGCAACATCTGCCGGAGCCCTGCTGCCGAAACAGTTTTTGCCAAATTAGCCTCGCATTCTAAGCTCGGGGTCGAAGTGGATTCGGCCGGAATATCAAGCTGGCATAAAGGAGAAAAAGCCGACCGGCGTATGCGCGATGCTGCACAAAGGCGTGGATACCAGATTACAAGTATCTCGCGTCCGGTGGTGAAGTCCGATTTCTCCCAATTCGATCTTATCGTGGCCATGGACAACGAGAATTTTCGCGACCTGATGTCAATTGCTTCAACAGATGAGGAAAGAAACAAAATTGTACGGATGGCCGACTTCTTTGTGAAATATCGCTACGACCACATTCCTGACCCTTATTATGGCGATGCAGACGATTTTAATTTAGTGATTGATTTGCTCGAAGATGCCTCGCAGGGTCTGATTGCGCACCTGAAAAAGAATTTCAGCCTTTAACCCGTCCGGGATTCTGTGATATAAAAGCTTTCCAGCCCGAAACCGTGGGCTGTGTCAGACTCAGTTTGCTCTGGAAAAAATGACAGACAGCAGCAGCTAATCCATCGGTGGCATCCAAATAATCGGGAGTTGTATCAAATTTTAACAAGGTCTGGAGCATAGCTGCCACCTGCTCTTTCGATGCGCTGCCGTTACCGGTGACCGATTGCTTAATCTTTTTGGGCGAATATTCAAAAATAGGAATATCGCAATGAAGTGCTGCCGCTATGGCCACACCTTGCGCCCGACCCAATTTGAGCATTGACTGAACGTTTTTTCCGAAAAAAGGCGCCTCAATGGCCAGCTCATCCGGATGGTATTCCTGAATCAGTTCGAGCGTGCGTTCGAATATTTTGCGGAGTTTGAGCGCCTGATTGGCATATTTTCCCAGCTTCAAAACACCCATCACTACCAATTTCATTTGCTGTCCCTGCTGCAAAACCACCCCATATCCCATGATGGTCGTGCCGGGGTCAATTCCCAAAATTATCCGTTCAGTTTTCAAAAAGTTCCGATATTAGCATGATGAAAGCAAAAGTAATCAAATTGGTCAATCCCGGATTGCGCATCGCCATCCTCATCCTCACTTTTGTTTTTGTATATCTGCAAATCCTGAAAAAACACGACATCAGGCAATGGCTCAACCTTTTGCACGAACTTCGTTTGAGCGGCATGATGCAGCCTTTTTCGGCGGTAATATTCATCTTGCTGATTATCAATATTCTTACTGAATGTTTGAAATGGAAATTTCTCATTTTAAAGCTCGAAAAGGTGAAATTAAATCAGGCTGTCACTGCCGTTTTAAGCGGAATGGCCGTAAGTATGTTTTTGCCGAATCGCGCCGGTGACTATTTAGGAAGGGTGTTTGTGCTGCAACAGGCGAGTCATATCAAAGCAATGTTGGTTACGCTTATCGGAAGTTTTTCCCAGTTTTTGGCCAGTGTCATGGTCGGAATTGTGGCCGCACTCATTTTTGCACCCGATGTGATTCCGTACGTGAGTCAAAACATCTGGATTTATGTCGGCCTATGGGTCGTTTCAATCGGAATAATCGCTTTTCTGCTGACCGTTTATTTCCATATTGGTTTATTAAAAATTTTAGTTTCAGCCCTTTTTCCCCGTAAAAAAGAATGGCTTATGGATTACGCAGACGTTTTTACACTCTATTCCTGGGCCGATTTACTAAAAATATTACTGTTAAGCCTCTTTCGCTATTTTATTTTCACCACCCAATTCTACCTCATGTTGTTGGTGTTCGATGTGCATCTTCCTTTTTTGATCGCCTTCATGCTCATTGCATTGATTTATCTTCTTATGATGCTGATTCCTACGCTCACCATCACCGAATTGGGCATTCGGGGTTCAGTCACTTTGACTGTTTTCGGGCTTTATTTTGAAAAAACCGGGCTGTGGAACGAACAGTTATCATTTTCGGTGTTGGCAGCCAGCTCCATGGTCTGGCTGATCAATTTGGCATTGCCGGCCTTACTGGGGGCTATGCTTTCGTTCAGACTCAGATTTTTTAGAAAAAATATTGACCATGTTTGAAGGAACGGTTTGGTTGCTCCGTTTAGTGGAGCTGTCAGCATTGGCTTATCTGTTGTTGATAGCCGCTTACACCTGGGGGTGGAGAAAATTGTCGGCATCCTTGCCCGCCAAACTGCATACCGGCTCAAAAGTATCGGTGGTCGTAGCTTTGCGTAACGAATCCCAGAATGTGGAGCCGCTGGTTCGCAGCCTGTTAAGCCAACAAGCAAACAACATTGTTTTCGACCTCCTCTTTGTGGACGACCATTCAACCGATGACACTTTGCAATTGCTCCAAAGTTGGGCTGAAATCCATCCTGAACGAATCAAGGTGCTGAAGGCTTCGGGCGAAGGCAAAAAAGCTGCCTTACGTCAAGCAATTGAAGCTTCGGATGCCGAGATCATCCTGACGACCGATGCCGATTGCCGGCCACAGCCTTTCTGGCTTGCAATGATGGTGGCGCCTTTCGGCCAACAGTCCGTTCAAATGATGCTGGGGCCGGTGCGCCTGGAATACGGAAAAAATCTTTTTGAGAAATTACAAGCGCTCGAATTCTGCAGCCTGATGGGAGCCACTGGAGGCGCTGCAGCTCTGCACAAACCTTCGATGGCCAATGGCGCTAATCTGGCATTCCGGCGTAACTCGTACCTTCAGGCTTATGAAAAACAAGCAGGTCAAAACTTTGCCTCCGGCGATGACCTGTTTCTGTTGAATAGCTTTGAAAGCCTGTTCGGAGCCGAATGTATTGGTTTTTGCAATGCGAAAAGCGCCATTGTCAGCACCAATGCCTTATCCTCATTCAAAGATTTTGTATCCCAGCGCATTCGTTGGGTCTCCAAAAGCAGCGCTTACCGCAACTTATCAACCCTTATCCCGGCCTGGGTGGTTTTTATTTTCAACTTCTTTTTGATTGCCATGATGATCGCGGCATTCATTTTGCCCTGGATGATCCCTGTTTTTGTGCTTTTCTTTATCTTGAAAGCTATGGCCGATTTCCCGCTTGTTCGTGCAGCGGCCATGTTCAACAGTCAAAAAAATCTCTTATGGCTTTTCGTCCCACTCAGCCTGATTTATCCGTTTTACGTGTTTCTGATCCCTATCATTGCTCTGATTTTCACGACAGAATGGAAAGGCCGCAGGCTCAAATCATAAACTGTTCATGCTTTTATACCACCCTAAAAATTTTATATGAAGCTTGCGCTGTAATTCACGCGAAAGTCAATAATTTTAAATGCATCTTCTCCGATCAAAAAGCCTGACAAGCGGCTTGAGGGAATATTGTACTTTTGCTTTGAGAAAACGAGGAAGTATTTTGTCAAAATCCTATGAGTGAACAAATTATACAGATTGAAAACGTCAGCCCGCTTGACCTTTTCGGGGTAGGCGATAAACATTTGGAAACCATCAAACAGCTTTTTCCAAAACTGAAAATCATTGCCCGGGGAAACCTGCTCAAAGCCATGGGCGATAAGGAAGTGCTCGACGATTTTGTACGACGTTTTGAATTGCTGATGATTCACCTTGAGCGTTTTGGCACAATGAACGAAAAAGTGATCGAACAACTGATGATCGGTGAGGTTGACGAAAACAATCAGCATCCAATATTTGACAAAGAGGTGTTGGTGTTCGGCAGGGGAGGGCTTCAGATTAAAGCTCTGACGGCCAATCAGAAAAAAATGGTTTCGGCCATTGCCGAAAACGATATGGTTTTTGCCATTGGTCCCGCCGGTACAGGAAAAACATACACTGCCGTGGCTTTAGCCGTCAGGGCATTGAAAAATAAAGAAGTTCGCCGCATCATCCTTACGCGCCCGGCCGTTGAGGCCGGCGAAAATCTGGGATTTTTGCCCGGTGATATGAAAGAGAAACTCGATCCTTATATGCAACCGCTCTACGATGCCCTGCGCGATATGCTGCCACAGCAAAAACTCCTCACCTTCCTCGAAGACGGAACCATCGAAATTGCTCCATTAGCATTCATGCGCGGACGCACTTTGGATCATGCCTTCGTGATTCTCGACGAAGCCCAGAATGCGACCCTCAGCCAAATGAAAATGTTTCTCACCCGTATGGGAAAATCATCAAAATTCATCATCACCGGCGATATCACTCAAATTGACCTCCCTCGGCATCAATCCTCAGGATTGGTGCAGTCTCAGGAAATCCTTCACAAAGTAAAAGGCATTGAATTTATCGTCCTCGATGATAAAGATGTCGTTCGCCATCAATTGGTCACCCGCATCATCAAGGCTTTCGCCCATTTTGAAAAACCGGTAGAGCCAAAACAAAATAATTCATCCGAAAAAAACCAGCAAAACCATGAATCCTGATGTTTTAACCGGAACCCATTTCCGTTTCCCGCAACAAACGGCCTTTTACAAAGGAAAAGTTCGCGATGTCTATACCATTGCAGACGATTTGTTGGTGATGATTGCCACCGATCGCATTTCGGCCTTCGATGTGGTTTTGCCTCGCGGAATTCCGTTCAAAGGGCAAGTGCTCAATCAGATAGCTTCTTACTTTTTAGATGAAACTGCCGATATCGTTCCAAACTGGAAAATGGCCAATCCTGATCCGGTAGTCACCATTGGCCACAAGTGTAAACCATTTGCGGTTGAAATGGTCATCCGGGGATATCTCACAGGAAGCGCCTGGCGCAGCTACCAAAAGGGAAATCGTTTGCTTTGCGGTGTGCCTGTACCCGACCAAATGCGTGAACATCAACGTTTTGTAACACCCATCATTACGCCCAGCACCAAAGCCGACGAAGGACACGATGAGGACATCTCAAAAGAAGAAATCATCCGGCGAGGCTTGATTTCGGCCGACGATTATGCCAAGATCGAACAATATACCTTCAACCTCTTCAAAAGAGGAAGCGAAATGGCAGCAAAACAAGGCCTTATTTTGGTTGATACCAAATATGAGTTTGGAAAAATAGGCAACGAAATCTTCCTCATTGACGAAATCCATACCCCCGATTCGTCACGCTATTTCATTGCCGATGAATATCAACAACGTTTCGACAGGGGAGAAGCACAAAAACAACTTTCAAAAGAGTTCGTCAGGGAATGGCTGATGCAAAACGGATTTCAGGGCCAGGCCGGGCAAAAAGTTCCCCTGATGGATAATGATTATGTGAACCAGGTTTCGGAGCGATACATCGAGCTTTTCGAAAAACTGACTGGCAAAGCTTTCGTCAGAGCCAATCCCCAAAACATTGTCCAACGCATCGAATTCAATGTGATGGATTGTTTGCAAAAACTTGGCATCAAATAAAAATTGCTATGCTTTCGAATGCTTTTTAAAAGGGCAATTCGTAGATTTTAATTCATACCAAAGGCTGTTTTTACCTGTTCAACCCAATGTTTTATCCGTACCGAGCTTTGCCCGGATTGATTGTCCTGATCAAGAACTAAGCCCACAAAATGGTCGTTTTCAACGGCTTTGGATTCGATGAAATGATAAAAATCGGTAGCCGTAAACCCATAAATGGAGCAACCTTTGTCGCGAATCCGTTCGTATAGCAATCCTAAACCGTTGGCAAAAGTTTCAGGATAAGAGTCTTGATCGCCCAAACCAAAAAGTGCAACTTTTTTGCCTTTCAGATTCATTTGGTCGAGCTCTGAAAGGAAATAATAAAAATCGTCCTGAAAGTCGCCAAAACCCCAGGTGGATAAACCAAAAATCAGGTATTCAAAAGGTTCGGCATCGGCTGCTTTGGCACGCTCCACATTGAACAGCTTCACATTTTCGAGGCCAAACTCGCGTTGTATCTGAAAAGCAACTCCTTCGGTGTTTCCGGTGGAACTGCCATAAAACAAAGCTATTTTTTCCATCTTTCCTGCGTTTTTCTCCTAAACGCAGCAGCCCGATAAAAGTTCAATTTCTCAAATTAAACGATAGGTATTGACCAGAAAAAAGCCATCACTCCGCCGTCTGCTTTACAAAAATTCAGTGCGAAACTTTGACAATAAACTGAACTGTTCGTGTTGATTGTTTTTCAGAAAAATTTCTCCAAGCGTTGTGATGACCTGATTGATCGTTGTTTCTTTCGAACAGGGTGTATAATATTCTGGTTTTACCTTTTCAAGGGATGAGTTCAGAAAATGTTTCATGCCTTTGGGCGATATCAGATTTCCCATGCCATTGGGATTGATATAGAAAAGAATGTGCTCGTCAACATTAAAATTTTCTTTTCCGTAAAATCGTTCATCCACATAGGCAAGGCAAAAATTGTAAGGCACATTCACTCCGACGATGGGAATTTGCAAACAATTGGCCAAGTGTTGATACAGAACTCCAAAAACAAGGGCATTGCCTTTCCGTTTTACAAAAACATTTTCCAGATCGAAACTTTCGGCTGTGATTGACTCATAGTTTCCCCCGACAAAACGATGGTGATGAAAAAAGAAATGGTTCAACAGCCGTACTTTTTCCAAAGGGGTAGTGGTGGGGTTATATTGAGCAAAAGTGACCTGAATCATTCGCTCAATTTCACGATTGATCCGCATTTTATCCGATTCAGGAAAAACTAGTTCATGGACAATCCTATATCCATCCAAAATTTCTTTTTTGTCGGATTTCTTCCAGTTTTTTAAATCAGGAATCAATTTGCTCAGCCGTAGTTCATTGCTCACCGAAGTGATACGAGCAATCAGAAATGGATCGGAAGTTGTTTTGAGGGCTTCTTCAAGATGTGGAAGGGCCTCAGTTCCAAAATTCAGGATTCCGCGACGTACTTCCTGAAACAGAAGATTGTCGGGTTCATCGGCCAGACTAATCAATGCTTTGATTTCGCTAATCTGTTTCATCTTATTCTTTTCGGAAGTTCATTCCCGTTGAAGTAAACCTTTTGATGCAGCCATATTTGAAAAAGCGCTTCATCCATTTTACAAAATTACCTTAAAAAAGACGATAGCGCAATAAGACGAGCTCTTTTTCGAATGAAAGTCAGGTATCTTTGTATCCATCATCCGTTAAATTTGTATTTGTTCGGGTCAATCATGATTTAAAAAAATGTGTGGCAGGTTTCAGTTATCGGTCAAAGGAAAACAGATCAGCGAACGTTTCGATATTGAGGTTCATGATGAAATCCATCGTCCGGCTCCGGGTCAGGTTTCGGCCGCCAAAGGTTTTAATTGTGCCCCGTTTCAATGGCTTCCGGTGATTCTCAACACACAGCCGTTCCGGCTCAGTTATCTGCGTTGGGGTTTGCTTCCTTCTTGGGTTTCCGACCCGCGGACAGCCTCAAAAATGATTAATGCCAGAGCCGAAACCCTCCATGAAAAACGGGTATTTAAAACAGCTTTTCAGCAACGACGTTGTCTTGTACCAGCCAATGGTTTTTACGAGTGGAAAAACAACATCGCCCATCAGCCTTATCGGTTTTTCATGCGCGACGAAAGCCTCTTTGCCTTTGCCGGAATCTGGGAACAATGGAGTGGCGATAACGGTGAACCTATTCACACTTTTTCAATCGTCACAACTGCGGCCAATCGCCTGATGGAGCCGGTTCATGATCGTATGCCGCTCATTCTGCAACGCAAAGACGAAAAAAAATGGCTATTCGAAAACGACCTCGATCAGATTCAATCTTTGCTCAAACCTTTTCCTGAAGAGTTGATGGATTGTTATCCAGTTTCGTCATTGGTCAACAAGGTGTCTAATGACGATGAACGACTGATTATTAAACAGCCGGAACAACAAGGTCTTTTTTGATGGATCTACTCGTCCTTGTTAAGATTTTGCTCTTTCCAAAGTTGTGAAAACGATTTCTTTGCCGCTTCAGGCAGCATGCGATGAGGTCCCCATTGCTTGGCAACGAAATACTTTAGCACTTTGTTTTTTGTACCGCTTTTCGGCGCATCCAACCAACTGCGTTTCATCAGAACACGGGTTGAATTTTTCATCTGGAATTTTTCGGATGAGGCGGACAATCCGGCTTCAACATATTCCTTTCGGTTGAGGAGCAGCATCTGATGCAACGGAATTTTCACCGGACAGACTTCTGTACAGGCGCCGCAAATCGTTGAAGCATAACTCAAATGCCCATATTCCCGCATTCCTTTCATGATGGGGGTAATCACGGCGCCGATTGGTCCGGAATAAGTTGTATCGTAAGAGTGTCCGCCAATATTTTTATAAACCGGACAAACGTTGAGGCAGGCACCGCAGTGAATACAGCCGAGGGCTGCCCGGTGACTTGTTTTAGCTAAAATGTCAGTGCGCCCGTTGTCGAGCAGAATAACCACCATTTTTGAGGAGTTAATACCGTTTTTTGCACTTCCCGAAACCAAGGAGTTGTAGGCTGTCATCAGTTGCCCGGTGCCATGCGTAGCCAATAGAGGCCAAAAAAGGTCTAAGTCTTCGGCAGAGGGAATCACTTTTTCGATGCCGGCAACCACAATGTGGAGTTTCGGAAAAGCCATGCTAAGCAAAGCATTACCTTCGTTTTCGGTGATTGCAACACTACCTGTGTCAGCAATTAAAAAATTGGCTCCCGTGATACCTGCTTCTGCATTTCGAAATTCGTTGCGCAAATGTTGACGTACAAAAGCCGTGACTTCCTGCGGACTGCTGTTTTCAGGTAAATTGAATTTTTCATGAAACAGAGCGGAAACATCATCCTTACTTTTATGGATAGCCGGTGTAACAATATGGTAAGGTTTTTCGCCGGCCTGCTGAACGATAAATTCTCCCAAATCGGTCTCTATAACTTCAATCTTTTTCTTTTCAAGCCGAACATTCAGGTCAATTTCTTCGGTTGTCATGCTTTTTGATTTGACAACTTTTTCGATACGCTCGCTTTTTAACAGTTTAATGATTTCGTTCACAGCGCTTTCGGCATCCAAAGCCCAAATTACCCTGCCGCCGTTACGTTGAAAATTTGACTCAAACTCAATCAGGTTTTTTTCGATTTGCCAAAGTGATTTATGTTTGATGCTATAGGCGCGTTGGCGTAGCATTTCTAAATGAGCCAGCCGTTTTTTACCCTTTTCGGCAGCCGCATCATATTGCGCCATATTGTGCAATATGATTTGACGGTGCTTTTGATCGAAAGCTTTTTTCTCGCTTTCCTTCAAGAAAATTTGTTTCCTATCAGCCATAATTTCAAGCTATGAAGTGAACAAATGCGGTATTTTTTCGATACGCTTCAGGTGTCTGCCACCTTCGAAAGAAGTCGTTAAAAAAGTCTGAACCATCTTCCAGGCCAAATCAAAATTCAGGAAACGCCCCGGAAGAGATAAAATATTGGCATCATTGTGCATGCGTGTGAGTGCGGTTTGCTCAACGTCCCAACACAAGGCTGCCCGCACATGCGGATATTTGTTGGCTGTCATCTGCGCACCATTTCCACTCCCGCATAAAATGATGCCTAACGGAAATCGCCCTTGATTGATGGCGGCAGCCAGCGGATGAATAAAATCAGGATAATCAACACTTTCCGTTGAATAGGTTCCAAAATCTTCAACATGATATCCGGCTTCGGTGAGTTTGTGACGCAAAAATTCCTTCAATTCAAACCCGCCATGATCACTGGCAATTGGTATCGTTTGTCTGTTTTGCTCCATTGTTGATATCCTTTTTTGCAAAAGTATCCAATTTTCTTCCCAAAACCAGGCTTTTGTCTGAAAATGAATCCTTTATTTAAAATTGAATTGACTCACTTTTTTTGCTTAATAATTTTAATATCAATGATTTAAGTACTTATCAACATTCTATTTATCTGGTTTGTTAATAGTCTGTTGAAGAAAAAAGATATGTTAAGCTTCTTTCCTGACTACTCATTTTTATTCACATTTTGCCTCGGGTTATGAATATTTTTCCACTGTCATTTCAACAAATCAATGCATCAAAAAAAAATTAAACTTATCAACAGCCAGATTTTTGTCATTTCTGCTAAAAAAGATTGGTATTTCATTCACAACAATTTAAAACTTCATTTTTGTGAATAGTTTGTTCATAAAGTCTGATAACCCAAAAAAGCAAGTTTTTAATCAAAAAGTTATTCAGTTATTCACAACGTTATATAAATAACAATATTTTTTTATAAAAAGATGTTTATATCAGGCTTCGCTATCTGCCGAATGAATTTTTGTTCTTTGCTTTTGTCTTATTTTTGTCAAAAGTAAAAATGACGATAATACAGTGAATATGTCAGGAATTGATTATTTACAGGAAATTGAACGACTGCGAAAAGAGAAAAACGCCATTATTCTGGCGCATTATTATCAGGTCCCAGAGATTCAGGATTTGGCCGATTATGTGGGCGACAGCCTGGGTTTGGCACGCGAGGCTGCTAAAACCAATGCGCAGATGATCGTGTTTGCGGGGGTTCATTTTATGGCCGAAACGGCTAAGATTCTTAATCCCAATAAGCTTGTGGTGCTTCCCGACCTGAAAGCCGGCTGTTCGTTGGCCGACAGTTGCCCGGCCGAGGGTTTTGCCCAATTTCTAAATAATTATCCCGATCATTTAGTGATTTCCTACATCAATTGTACTGCGGAAGTGAAAACCTTGTCCGACATCATTTGCACTTCGGGCAATGCAGTTCAAATTGTGGAGTCGTTGCCAAAAGATCAGAAAATTGTATTTGCACCCGACAAAAACCTGGGTGGCTATATCAACAAAATTACCGGACGCGATATGGTTCTCTGGGATGGCACCTGCGAGGTTCACGATATCCTTACGGCCGAAGCCATCGTTCGGATGAAAGCAGAAAACCCTGATGCCCTGTTGATTGCTCATCCTGAGTGCCAGGCTGCAGTCCTCGAACTTGCTGATTTTGTGGGTTCAACAACGGCTTTGCTCAACTTTACAGCAAAAAGCAGTGCACAGAAATTTATTGTGGCTACCGAAAGCGGAATCCTTCATCAGATGCAAAAATCGAACCTTTCGAAAACTTTTCTCATCGTTCCTTCTGACGAAACATGCAGTTGCAACGACTGCCCCTATATGAAACTGAATACCGTTGAAAAACTTTATCTTGCACTCAAAAACGAAAAACCCGCCATCGAATTGTCGGAAGAAGTGATGGAAAAAGCAAGAAAACCTATAGACCGAATGCTCGAAATGTCGCTGCAGCTCGGACTTGTAAAATAGTTTAGACACATGAAAAAACAAATAAAACAATTCATTGTCATTGCCTTGTTGTTGATGGTTTCGGCTTGTGCTTCGCGTAAAACAATCTATTTTGATCAACAAATACGGAAAAATATAGAATCCTATGGAATAGATCTGCCTGATATACAATTCTATAACTCGAAAAAAATCGTTCTTGCACGCGACCTGAGTTATGAAGAAACAAAAGTAGCCTCCGGAAAAATCCGTTTCGAAAACGGACGGTTTATCGAAAAAATTATTATTAAAAAAAGAACCCCCGGGGTATGCGAAAATTTTGATGACCGTTTTCTTGAAATTTCCTTTGAGCATGGCGATAACACGAAACTCAAATTCATACTCGACAGTAAGGATTATTACCGCCTCTCGGCAATGGAATGGAAAAACAGATACGGAAAAATAGCTTACGACACTACGGTTTATTATATCCAACCCGGTGGCGAAAAAGCTTTGCTAAAAATAAAAGCCGAAGATATTTACCGTTTCGACAGAAAGGAAAGAGTGGCGCCCGGACGGAAACTCTCCAAATAATTGCAGCAGCAAAACCTTATGAAATCTGCAATCATTTTTTTGATCTTTCTTTTTCCATTTGTGTCCGAAGCACAATCCGACACCACATATACCATGTTTCGTTATCCCAACGGAAACATTTCCAGCGAAGGATGGCTCGTACGAGGAAAACCCGACGGATATTGGAAAACTTATTACGAAAACGGTACACTCAAAACCGAGGGAAACCGTAAAAATTTTCGGCTCGACAGTGTATGGACATTTTATGATGAAAATGGACGAAAATCATTGGAAATCAACTATATGAATGGTAAAAAAAACGGGAAACGCGTTACCTATCTGGCCGATGAGGTGATTTATGAAAACTTTAATCAGGATGTCAAAGACGGTTTTACCCTGCATTATGACCTGAAAGGACGCTTACTGAAAAAGATTCTCTTTGTTAATGGCCTTGAAAACGGAACCGCCTGGCAATACGACACTTTAGGAACCATACAGGAAATTGTTGAATATAAAAGAGGCTATATCACTTCGCGCGAACGAATCAACCGAACCGACCCCGAAGGAAGGGCAGTAGGCCCCTGGAAATGGTTTTTCGAAAACGGAAACCTGAAACAGGAAGGATATTTTAAAAACGGCTTGAAAAACGGGATTTTCAAAACCTTTGATATAAACGGAAACCTCATCACCATTGAAAAATTCAGTGATGGGGTAAAACAAGAAAGCGCCGAAGAAGTGGCCAAACTCGAGCTTCGGAAAGATTATTATCCAAGCGGAAAAGTTAAAGTGGAAGCAACTTACCGCAACGGGATTCCCGAAGGGGTCCGACGCGAATTTGATGAAGCCGGAAACGTGACCCAGGCTTACACCTTCAGCAAAGGAATAATGACAGCCCGCGGAATAATGGATAATGCCGGCCAGAAACAAGGCGAATGGAAAGAGTTTTATCCCGATGGGAAGCTTAAAAGCGAAGGCGCTTTTTACGAAGGAAAAAAAATAGGAAAATGGTTATTTTACTATCCGCAGGGAAGTCTTGAGCAAGAAGGAAAATACAACAACAAAGGCGAGCCCGAAGGCGAATGGGTTTGGTATTATACGGATGGAAAGGTACTTCGCCGCGAAGAATATCGCAATGGCGAGCGCGACGGGGATTTGGTGGAATATGCCCGGAATAACCGAATTCTGGCAAACGGAGAATATATTGATAACAAGGAAGAAGGTCCCTGGGTGTTGCAAAACGGTTACCAACGCGAGGAAGGAAGCTTTTCGGAAGGAATGCGCAACGGATTATGGAAACATTATGATCAAAACAACCGTCTGGTCTTTGAAGGCGCATTTATCGAGGATAATCCCAACGGAAAACATACCTGGTATTACTCCAATGGAGTGAAGAAAGAAGAAGGATTCTATATAATGGGACGAAAAAACGGCATCTGGCGTAAATGGAACGAAGACGGAAGCCTTATCCTCGAAACAGAATATCAGAACAGCATCGAAAAAGCTTATGACGGCATCAAAATACCCGAAGAAGATCAACTCATCATTGATGAATAAACCCGTTCTGAAAGAGACTGCTTCATCAATGCGGAATCAATGAAAGTCAAATTCTTTCAACTTACTTCATCCGAAAAATGTATCTTTGTCCCAAACCTTAACCTGAAAAACTTATGAAGAAAATTGCTTTTCTGAGCCTCATTGCGGCATTTTTGATGTCGTGCGGAAACAACCCTAAAACATCCTCCGATAACGCTTCATCAGACGAAAGTAATCAACCTGTGCAGATTACCGTAGCCAACTTCAGCGAAAAAGCTCCCGAACTCGTGGACAAACTGGTCTTCATTCGCGGGATTGCAGACCATATCTGCAAACATGACGGAAAGAAACTCTTCCTTGTGGATACCATTTCCGATGGTCGGGTGAAAGTCGTCACCGGCGAAAATACGGTTGCTTTCAACAGTGAATACGAAGGCTACGACTTTGAAATTACCGGTAAAGTACTCGAAACCGTTGTTGACGAAACTTACCTGCAGGAGTGGGAAGAAGAAATCAAAGCCGGCATCGAAGAAAAGAAACATCTCGAAGGTGGAAAATCTGCCGAAGCCAATGAGGAAGACCATCACAGCGATGAGGAAGCGATGGAATCCATTCAGAGATATCGCGACCAGATGGCCGAGCAAGGTGTCAACAAACTCTCTTTCTATTCCATCGAAGCCAGTTCGTATAAGGTTGTTAAAGACGAATAATTTCCACCATTTTATTGAAAAACCAGACAATGAAACTGTCTGGTTTTTCATTTTTTATGATGTCAATCTGAATATTGTATGCAATTCAAATGGAGAAAATGGAACAGAGCCATTCACCGCGATTTCGGCTACCTGTTTTTTGCCATGACCGTGATCTATGCTCTTTCGGGCATTGCCCTGAATCATCGCAACGACTGGAATCCCAACTACATCGTGATTGAAAAAGTAGTCAACGAGCCGCCTTTTACCGAAAAACCTACCAAAAGCCAGGTGAAAGCACTGCTTGAAAAATACGGTGTCGGCGATTATTACCGCAAACATGCCTTCCCTTCGGAAAAACGCATGAAAGTGTATCTCACAGGGGGAATGGCGAGCCTGAACCTCGAAACCGGACAGGGCACCATCGAAATCACCAAAAAACGCTTTTTCTTTCGCGAAGCCAACTATCTACACTATAACCCTTCGGTATATTGGACCTGGTTTTCCGATATTTATGCCGGCGCCTTAGTATTGCTGGCGCTTACCGGAATTCTCATTCCACGGGGCGCCGAAGGCATTACGGCACGCGGCGCATGGCTCACTCTGCTGGGCATCCTCATCCCGCTGGCTTTTGTCATCTATTATCTCTGAGATTGATCGAATGGGTGGGCTGAAATGGTTTGTGAATAATTGAGCTGTTTTAGAAAAACAGGATGGTTACAGTCTTGTTTGACTGTAAAAATTTTTGACAAATAGAAGTTCATATGTGCTATCCATATCGGAAAAAAATGAAACACAAACTGTTAAGCAATTTCGGACACAGCTTTTAAACCTTTGACAGCCGCAAGGGCTACTTGGGTTTCGAAGGCCGAACTAAATTTTCTTCGATTCTGTTTCATAAGACATAAAATTAATAAAGTTAATAATTCTGTCCTGTTTTTCTTGACCAGCTCAGCTTTTTTCCGGGCAGTTACGCCCTCCTGGGTTTTACACAATACTGCCAAAGCCATTCTTGTTACCTTTGCATTCTGAAAAAAATTTGCCGATGTCAGAACCCTTGCTGCCACAACTCGAGTCGCCTGCCGCTCTGCGGGAGCTTAGTCCGGAGCTGCTGCCGCATCTTGCTGCCGAATTGCGCGCTTTTATTCTGGATGTGGTTTCGGTCAATCCGGGTCATCTCGGTTCCTCTCTCGGGGCTGTTGAACTGAGCATAGCCTTACATTATCTCTTTGATACTCCGGACGATCTGTTGGTGTGGGATGTGGGCCATCAGGCCTATGCCCACAAGATACTTACCGGTCGCCGCAACCGATTCGATACTTTGCGCCGATGGAAGGGCATCAGCGGGTTCCCTTCGCGGAAAGAGAGCCTTTTTGATTCTTTCGGCACAGGCCATGCATCTACCGGTCTTTCGGCTGCCCTCGGAATGGCAGTGGCCTCGCTGAAGGCCGGAGAGCACTCCCGTCAGCATCTTGTGGTGGTGGGCGATGGAGCCATCACCGGCGGGATGTTTTTCGAAGCCCTTAACCAGGCCGGCGGGTTACAGCCCAACCTGCTGATTGTGCTCAACGACAACGGCATTTCCATTGATCAGGGCACTGGCGCTATTCGCGAACACCTGAAAATGATGCGTTCAAAAGCCCGGGCCGATGCTGATTATCCCTTGTTTAACGCCTTTAATATTCCCTGCTTCGGACCGGTTGACGGCAACAATTTTGATGAGCTGTTTCCCGCACTCGAAAAAATGAAAGCCATGCAGGGAACCCGAATGTTACATGTGGTTACCACCAAAGGAAAAGGTTTTGAAAGAGCCGAAAAAGAGCAGGTTTTGTTTCACGCACCCGGTGCTTTCGACCGCATCACCGGACAAACGGCAGCCAACCAGACTTCGGGCGAAGCAACGTTGTATCAACATATTTTTGGCGAAACACTCTCCGAGCTTGCAACACTTTTCCCCGAAATTACGGGCATTACTCCGGCCATGCCCACCGGCAGCTCGCTCAACATTTTCATGGAATCTTTTCCCGAAAGGGCCTTCGATGTGGACATTGCCGAACAACATGCGCTAACTTTTGCCGCCGGACAGGCAAGTCGCGGGTTGAAACCCTTTTGTGTGATCTATTCCACTTTTCTGCAACGTGCCTACGATCAGCTCATTCACGATATTGCCCTGCAAAACCTGCCCGTGACGCTCTGTGTTGACCGTGCGGGATTGGTGGGCGAAGATGGCGCAACCCACCATGGCGCTTTTGACTTAGCCTTTCTCCGATGCATTCCCAACTTAGTGATTGCTGCCCCGATGGATGCCTGTGAGTTGCGCAACCTGATGTATAGCGCAGCTTTGTCCCGTCAGCCTTATGTGATACGATATCCCCGTGGAAAAATTCCAGCATTCTGCCCGAAAAATCCTTTTGCCCCTGTCGAAACGGGCAAAGGACGACTCCTGCGCAAAGGTGAAACTCTGGCTGTGGCCAGCATCGGGCATGCCGGTAATTTTGTTGCCGAAGCCCTCGACCGGCTTCAGCACGAAGGAATCAACGTATCGCATTACGATCTTCGGTTCCTTAAACCATTAGACAATAATTTGTTGCAAGAAGTATTTTTAAATCATCAAGCTATTGTCACGGTTGAAGATGGGGTGATTGACGGAGGAATGGGCTCTGCCTTGCTGGAATGGGCCTCCTGCAACGGACATACCATTCCCGTGAAGCGTCTGGGCATACCCGATGATTTTATCCCTCAGGGAACACCCGAACAACAACATGATTTTTGCGGCTTTGGTCCGCAGGGGATCTACGACACGGTGAAATCCGTTCTGAATCAGATCAATCACCCGAAATCCGGCGGCCAATGAAACGACAATTTGAGGTCATCGCTTTTGATGCCGACGACACCCTCTGGGTGAACGAGCCTTATTTCAGGGAGACGGAACGGGCTTTTTCGCATCTGCTCAGCCCTTTCATGGAGCCTGAATTGGTACGGCGGATTTTATTTCGCACCGAAGTGAAAAACCTGCCCCTCTATGGGTATGGAATCAAAGCCTTTGTGCTTTCGATGATGGAAACAGCACTTGAAATCGGAGGCGACAAGCTGCCACCGCAAACCATCCGCAAAATTGTTGCGCTTGGCCGCGAACAACTCAACAAGGATGTGGTGCTGCTCGATGGTGTGGGTAATGTGTTGCAGTCCTTGCATCAGAAAGGACAGAAAATGGTGGTGGTCACCAAAGGTGATCTGCTCGACCAGGAAAGCAAGCTGGCCCGCTCCGGTCTTTTCCCTTTTTTCCATCATGTGGAAGTGGTGAGCGAAAAACACGAGCTTAATTACATACAACTGTTGAAAACCCTTGATGTTCAACCTGAAAACTTTTTGATGGTTGGCAATTCGGTGAAATCCGACATCCTGCCGGTGTTGAATATTGGCGGATATGCGGTGTATGTTCCTTTTCACGAAACCTGGGAATACGAACAAACCGACATCAAAATAGAAAACCCGCGTTTTCAGGAGTTTAAAGAAATCTCGGAAATCATTTCCTGGCTGGAGCTTTAAAGACTTTTTTTCGAACAGTGACCTTATCTAAGCGTTTTTGGTTCACTTCAACGCCAATTCCATGCTCTTGGGGTACATTCATCGTTCCATCGGGATTCACCTCAAAGGCTGGTTCCACAATATCTTCAACATAATATCGCCTGCTGGCCGAGATGTCGCCAGGGAGGCTGAAATTTTCCAACGAGGCTAAAGCCACATTTCCGGCCCGGCCAATCCCCGATTCGAGCATGCCGCCATGCCAGACCGCAACCCTCTGATCGCGGCAATAATCATGGATCAGCTTTGCCTCGGTGAACCCTCCCACGCGTCCGGGTTTGATGTTGATAATGCGACAGCTTTCCAAACCAAGAGCCGCTTTGGTATCGGCCAGCGAATGGATGCTTTCATCGAGGCACAAAGGCGTGGCAAGCTGCTTTTGAAGCAGCGAATGTTCGTAAATATCGTCATAACCCAAAGGTTGCTCGATGAGCAGCAGGCCAAAGGTATCCATCTCGCGCAATAGCGGGATATGGTCCAACGTATAAGCTGAATTGGCATCTACCTGAAGTATCAGTTCGGAAAACTCATCCCGCAATGCTTTGATGAAAGGCAGGTCGTTTCCGGGAGCGATTTTGATCTTCACCCTGCGGTAGCCTTCGTCAAGGTATCTTTCCACGGTTTTGAGCAGATCAGTCACATTCGGCTGAATGCCGATACTAACTCCAACTTCGATGGTTTTTCGGCTTCCGCCCAGCATCTCTTGAAGCGAAATTTGCCGCCTTTTGGCCAGCAAATCCCATATGGCAGCCTCAAAACCGGCTTTAGCCATCCGATGGCCGCGTACCTTAGCCCAAAGGTCAACTGCCTGTTGCGGCTCGGCCAGATTTGTGCCAAGCACCTCCGGAATCAAAAAATCGCTCAGGATGTGCCAGGCCGTTTGCACGGTCTCGTAGGAATAATAAGGGTTTCCTTCGGCCACCACCTCGCCCCAACCACTGAGCCCTTCGCCGTCAACTCGGACGATGATGTGCTCTTCATCAAATTCGGTTCCCATAGAAGTGGTGAAAGGATGAACCAACTCTATCCGGATATGCCGTATTTCAACGCGTTCGATGCGCATGGTGTCAGGGTTTTTTTGATGAAGGTTTTTCAAACCGGAGAACAAGCTCAAACTGACCGATCTCCGCTAAGGAACCCGAATCTATTTTAAGCAGTGCGAAAGTATAAAAAACAGGGTTTAAATGAAGGAATTTCTCAACCCGTATCAAACTAACCAATTTCTGTTTCCTGCTGGTCAATCACGCCACTTCCGAGGCACCAGGGTTCCGAGGCATGGTAAAGCACACCAAACTGTCCTGGGGCAATACCCGAAATGGCTTCTTCAGAATGAATCACAAAGCTGTCGTTATTCTGAACAAGCTTGCCATAATTGAAATGAGGTTGATGACGAATTTTGAAACGCACCTCCATACCGGTGTGGAGCGAAAAATCAGGATGAAGCAATTGGATATCGGTCAGCGGAATGGTATGGCAGTATTGGGCAATAGGATCATAGCCGTTGGAAACATAGATGAGGTTTTCGTCCACATCCTTTTTCACCACAAACCAGGGTCCGCCACTCAGACCCAAGCCTTTGCGCTGGCCGATGGTATGAAACCAAAATCCTTTGTGGATGCCTAAAACTTTTCCGGTTTCTAATTCAATGATTTTTCCTTCTCTTTCGCCGGTATATCGCCGGATGAAATCGTTATAGTTGACTTTTCCCAAAAAACAAATCCCTTGACTATCAGGACGATGTGCGCTGGGAAACTTCATTTGTCGGGCAATTTCCCTCACCTGTGATTTGAGTAAACCGCCGACCGGAAACATCAGTTTCGACAATTGTGCATAGGTGATGCGTGCCAGAAAATAGGTTTGGTCTTTCACCGTATCGGCGGCAGTGCCGAGGAAGAAACCCTTCTCGTTTTCGATGATCTGTGCATAATGGCCGGTGCTGATTTTTGGAAACTGATGGCCAAAACGTTGTTCAAAAGCCCCAAACTTGATGAATCGGTTGCACATCACATCGGGGTTGGGGGTCAGACCCTTTTTCACCGATTCGATGGTGTAGGCCACCACGCTTTCCCAATATTCTTTCTGAAGGTCAACCACCACAAAATGGCAGTTGTATTTATGAGCAATCCACGAGCTGATTTCGATGTCTTCTTCTGAAGGACAGTCAATGTACCCGGGCACATCTTCCATTCCGATTTTGATGTAGAAAATAACCGGATCGTAGCCTTGTTCTTTGAGCAAGGGGATGGTTACCGAGCTGTCAACACCGCCCGAAACAAGCGAGGCAATTTCCATGTGTAGTGACGTTTGGATTGCAAAAGTCGTATTTTTTTGCGGATAACAGCGATGAAACCGCTTCGTCTCATTGGGTTTGGCAACTGAGTTGAGCTTGGCGGCTGAGTAAAATCGAAGCCGCCCTTGTGCGTCTTGATCAGGTTGTTTTCTGTGCTTTTTCTGTTTCCAAAAGCACCCAAAAAAACCATTAACGAATAAATAACTAAACACACAAACAAATCAACGAATCAACAACTCAACCACCCATTTCTATCCACCTCCCTTTGCATTTCAGACACGTATTTCATCACTTCATGTAATTCGTGATGGCGCGTCGGGGAATGAGACTTTAAGTTTGCATTTAAGAAATCAAACGATTAAAATAAAACACCTATGAAATTTATTCGAAATGCAATTGCTATAGGATTGGCGGCTGCTTTTCTGGCCGGCTGCGGAGGCCAAAAGCCGGAAGCCGAAACCCTGATAAAAAAGGTAAAACTTGGCGAAGTGATGGCAGCCGATTCGGTTTATGAGGCAGCTTATCCGGGTTCAGTGACAGCTACCGACGAAATCAATCTGGCTTTCAAAGTTGCCGGTCAGATCGCCGAAATAGCAGTCAGAGAAGGAGATTATGTAACTGCCGGTCAGTTGATTGCCCGCATTGATCCGCGCGATTATGAGATTCAGATGCAAGTGGCTCAGGCACAATACGATCAGGTGAAGGCTGAAGCCGGAAGGGTTACTGAACTTTACAACAGGCAAAGTGTGGCCGGCAACGATTACGACAAAATGATATCGGGCGAGCGTATGGTGACAGCTCAACTCAAACGTGCCAAAGATCAGCTCAACGACACCCGCCTCTACGCGCCAACATCCGGTTTCATCCAGAAAATCAATTTCAGTGTGAACGAGCTCATCAACCTCGGGATGCCTTTGGCCACTCTCATCAGCGCCAATCAGTTGCAGGCTGGTGTTGATATTCCTGTATCCCTTTTCCTGATGCGCAACCAAATCATTTCCTACAAGGCCACACAGCCACATCTGCCCAATCAGGTGTTCGACCTCAAACCGTTGGGATTCCGCAAAAAAGCCAATCAGAACCAGCTCTATCGTCTTCAGCTCGCTTTTGGGCCTGAGGCCCGCACCCAGTTGGCTGCCGGGATGGACATCCTGATTCATATCAGTTATCTCAAAGAAGGCCACGAGGCTGGGCTTTGCGTTCCGGTCAATGCCCTCTATCACGAAGGCGGCAAAACCTTCGTGTGGATTTATCAGCCGGAAAATGGTCAGGTGATGCGGCGCGAGGTAAAGGCCGGCGCCTTAGCCGGTGAAGGGAACATCCGCATCAGCGGCGAAATTCGGGTCGGCGAAAAAGTAGTTACCGCAGGCGTAGGCCAACTTACCGACAACCAGCGGGTGGAACCTGTCGGAACAGTTTCCGAAAGCAATGTAGGAGGCATGTTATGAAACACCTTGCCGATTCAATCCTCCATCGCAAATCCCTGTTTTATTTTCTCTTTGTGGCCATGGCGGCGGCAGGCATACTGGCCTATCAACGCATTGGAAAGCTCGAAGACCCCGAGTTGGTGGTGATGCAAAGCCAGATTGTGACGGTGTATCCGGGCGCATCGGCTCACGAAGTGGAGATGCAGGTAACCAATGTGATTGAGGAACAACTTAACACCTTGGCCAATGTGGAAAGCATCCGTTCAAAATCAATGTCCAACCTTTCGGTGGTGGCAGTAACCCTTGAACTCAGTGTGCCCCAGGACGAAATTGAACAGCGCTGGGACTATCTTCGCCGGCGGATGACCGAGGTGCAGCCCAAACTTCCCGAAGGTGCCTTCGCACCAATGATCTTCGATGATTTCGGCGATGTGTACGGCATGTTTTATGCCATGACAGCCGAAGGATTCAGCTATGACGAGATGAGCCGGATGGCGCACTACATCCAGCGCGAACTGCTCGCCGTAGATGGGGTAGCGCGTGTTGAACTTTATGGGGAACAACAACCCGTCACTGAAGTGGTTTTTACTCCTTCGGCCATGGCCGAAATGGGCATCTATCCCTTGCAGTTGATGGCCACACTGAAAGGCCAGGCAGCAACTGTTTATCCCGGCCCGATGCAAACCGGTCAACAACGTATCCCAATGGCCGTTGACGGACAGATAAAAAGCACAGAAGATGTTGCTAATACCTTGATAAAGAGCATAGACGGAACAATCTTCAAACTCTCCGATATTGCTTCGGTGCGCAGCACTTATGCCGAACCGTTGCGCAACACCCTTTCGGTGAACAATCAGAAAGCTATTGGCATTTCGCTTTCAATGGAGTCGGGCGAAAATATCATTGAGGTAGGCAAGAGAGTGGAGAAACGCTTAGCCGAACTCCGGCGCGATATTCCAGTAGGATACAACTTCGAAAAGGTATTCTTTCAGCCCGAATTGGTGAAAAACGCCATTGACGGATTCATGCTCAACCTCATCGAATCGGTGGCTATCGTGATTTTGGTGTTGATGCTGACGATGGGACTTAAAAGCGGTCTGATTATCGGGGCAGGACTGATACTGACTGTATTGGCTACTTTTCCTGTTTTGCTGGCTACCGACGGCACACTGCAACGCATTTCGCTTGGCGCGTTTATCGTGGCGATGGGGATGCTGGTTGACAATGCCATTGTGGTACTCGATGGAATTTTAGTGAACTTCAAAAAAGGTGTGTCAAAACCGGATGCGCTGATACATCCGGTAAAGAAAACCGCCATTCCACTGCTAGGCGCCACTTTCATCGCGTTCATCGCTTTTGTGCCGGTTTTTCTGGCTAAAGATGCCGTTGGGAAATATGCCCGCGATCTTTTCGTCGTACTTTGTATCTCATTGCTGATCAGTTGGCTGCTTGCAATGGTTCAGGTTCCGTTGTTTGCAAATCGCTTCATCCGGCCAAAAGCCCTGAAAGAAGGGAAAGATTTGTTCAATAATGCCTTTTATCGTTTACTGCGTAAAATTCTGCAAACTCTTTTACATTACAAAACTGCGACACTGATTGTTGCAGGCTTACTCCTTGCCCTGGCAGGTCTGAATTTTCAAAACATCAAACAAACCTTTTTCCCCGATTTCAATTACAATCAGGCCTATATTGAATATCGTTTGCCGGCAGGAACAAGCCCGCAACGGGTTAACGACGACCTTCACCGCATTACAGAACATCTTCTGTCGCTCAAAGAGGTGAAGAGGGTGGTGTCGAGTCAGGGTCAGACACCCTCGCGTTATTGTTTGGTCAGGCCGATGGGCGAAGGTGGCGACCATTATGGCGAGCTGATCGTCAACTTCGAGGATTACGAAACCATGATCAGAATGCGACCTGTGATTGCCGATTACTTGCACAGTCATTTCCCCGATTCGCGTAGCCGTATCCGCAAATACAATCTTTCCATCAAGTCGTCGCACACCGTGGAAGCCGAGTTTTCGGGACCCGACCCGGCAGTGCTCAAGCAGTTGAGCCGGCAGGCGAAAGAAATTTTCAGGAAGAACCCTTATGTAGATCAATATACGCTTGAAGATAACTGGGAGCCGCTGGGCGAAGTGCTCACCGCCCGTTATGCCGAGCAGGCTGCAAGGCGTGTAGGAGCATCACGTCAGGATGTGAGTTTAGCCTTGCTTACGGCCAGCGACGGGATGCCTGTAGGAAGCTACCACAAAGACCAATCGCATGTGGATATTGTCCTTAAACTTCGTAATGCCGATGGCTCACGCATCGAAAAGCCCGAAGGGATTCCCGTTTGGAATATGATTCCCGATATTTCGGGAATCAACGAGCGTACGGTTCAGGAACTGTTGATGGGCGTCAGGACCTTTGAGAGTCTTGGCCGTGAGATTGTGAGTCCGGTTCCGCTCAGCAGCCTCACCAATGGCATTGAGCTGGATTGGGAAGAGCCGTTAGTTCATCGCGTCAATGGTCGCAGGGCCTTGCAGGTGCAGTGCGACCCCGTTGACGGTGTTAGTCCGGCCACAACCCTCAAATACAGTCGCAAAGCCATCGAAGCCATTGAGCTGCCCGAAGGGTATAGCTTGAAATGGGTTGGCGAACATGAGCTGCAAGCCGAAGCCCTCCATAGCATCTTTAAGTTCATGCCCATTCCTATCCTGCTCATCATCCTCACTCTTATCTTGCTCTTCAATGACTACCGCAAGCCGCTGATCATTCTTTTGTGTATCCCGATGGCTTTTATCGGCATCGTCCCGGGGATGATTCTCGCAGGGCAGCCTTTCACTTTTATGGCCATTATTGGTTCTTTCGGACTGATGGGGATGATTATCAAAAATGCCATTGTTCTTATTGACGAGATCGAAGGGCTTCGGGCTTCGGGCAGCAACACTTCCATGGCTTTGGTAGATGCCACCATCATCCGTACACGCCCGGTATTACTGGCCTCGGTAACCACCATCCTGGGAATGCTGCCGTTGCTTACCGACCCCATGTATGGCAGCATGGCTGTGGCCATCATCAGCGGACTGATTGTAGGCACGATGATTACGCTGATTTTTGTTCCGGTGTTGTATGCCGTATTTTATAAGGTTCAACCGGCTCCTCTTTCATTCAACCCCAACGATTCAACCCTATGAGCAGACGCATTTTAAGCGCGTTGGCGCTGATTTTAATATTAGGCTTTCCAGCAATGGGTCAGCAGCACCTTAGTCTGGAACAATGCCGCAACATGGCCTTACAAAAAAATGAAGACCTGAAAATTGCCGGAAAACAAGCCGAGCTGGCGCGACGACAACGCGCCATCGCACGCACACACTGGCTGCCTTCACTCTCGGCTTCGGCAACAGGAATGTATCAGGATCGTGATTTCAAGATGGATCTCACCCTGCCCACGCTCGTGCCTAATCCCCGTACCGGCGAGTTGAAACCCAATCTGTTGCTGAATCCGGTAACCGGACTTCCTGTTTACGGACCCGATGGCATTCCCTTGTTCAATATGTATGCCTGGCTACCGCTAAACATCAGCCTGAGCGGTGCTTACATGGCTTCCATAAGCCTCGAACAGCCTGTGTTTGTAGGGGGTAAGATTCTTGCAGGAAACAAAATGGCTCAAATTGGAGTCCGTATGGCTGCCGTGAATGTTGAGCTGAAAAAAGCAAAAACCATTGAAGAAACTGATCGTGCTTACTGGACTTATGTTTCGGTGGGAAGCAAAGTCAGGCTGGCCAAAGAAGCCGTGAAAATGCTTGAAGAATTTGTGGTGTTGGCACAAAATAGCGTAAATGCCGGCATGAAAAACCGCAATACCCTACTCAAAGCACAGGTGGGGCTCAACAACGCTTTGCTCAACCTTCAAAAAGCCGAGCACGGGCTTCAACTGAGCCGCATGGATCTTTGCCGCATCACCGGATTACCCTTCGATTCGCTGATAGTGGCTGCCGACACCATTGACATTTGGGCTGATCAGAGCCTTGCTGAGGGCATCCTTCAGTCGGCCTCGCCGGAGAAACGACCCGAATACCAACTTCTGCAAGATAATATCGAACTGGCCCGACAGCAGGAACGAATGGCAATGGCCGACTTTCTGCCAACGGCCGGAGTTCGTGCAGGATACAACCAAATTGGCGGGATTGAGATGAGCGGAAAAGATTTCGACAATACGAGCTTCAATGTGTTTGCCTCAGTGAAAATCCCCATCTTTCATTGGGGCGAAGGGCTGCAAAAAATCAAATCGGCTAAGTTAGACAAGGAGGTGAAGCAGTTGGAGCTGGATAAATACCGCCAATTGATGCAGCTTGAAGCCGAACAGGCTAAGCTGAATCTGATTCAGGCAAACGAACGCATTGTCATGGGACGCAAAGCCATAGAACAGGCAGCCGAAAACCTGCGTGTGAACCGCGACAACTTTGAGTTTGGAATGACCACCATTGACGAAGTACTCCTTGCACAAACACAATGGCTCCAGGCTTATACAGATGTGATTGATGCACAGGCCGATCTGAGAATAAAAGAAACAAACTGGCTGTTGATTACAGGCGAACTCGGAAAAGACAAATAGCCCCGGCAAACAGTGGCGACAGAAAAATCATCTTTCGTAGGAAAGAACGAATAGCTTTGCAACAAAACTTGTAAAACACAGTATATTTGAAGAGCCAATAACCTTGTTTTGTATGAAGAACGACCACTTGCATTTTATCAGCGGGCTTTCGGACTATTCGTTCAAAAGCATTCTGTTGAGAATATGTATGGTAAGTGCTGTGGGCGTGCTGTTTTTGTTTTTAGCTTCACGCTTTGCCGGCGAAGAACAGGTTGAACTCACCTTGTTGAAATATCTCAACACCATTTTGATTTTCAATATCATCAGCGAAGTCAATGTATTGTTCGACCACTTTGCCGAGCGTTATCTTCCGATTCCCGAGAAAATCAGTTTGCGAATCATGCTGCATGCCATCCTCAGCCTTTTCATTGGAGCGGCGATGATTTTGTTGTCCATGATCACCGACAATGAGCCGTTTTTCTTCTCAAACCCAATCGTACAGCTCATGCTGATGTTTGGGTTTTTCTTCACATTTATCCTGATTTTGGTCTCGGTTACCCTACGTATCATTGACCAATGGATTGGGTCGGTGCAACAGTTGGAAGAGATGAAAAACCTGAAGTTGGCCAGCGACTACAGTCAGCTTCAGGCACAGCTCAACCCTCATTTTTTGTTCAACAATCTGAGTGTGCTCAAATCCATGATTACTTACGAGCCGGAGGCAGCCGTTCAGTTTACGCAAAATTTCACGGATGTTTATCGCTATGTGCTTCAAAGCAAAGACAAAACAACGGTGAAATTAGCCGATGAGCTCGATTTTATTCAGGCTTATGTGGCGCTTCATAAAGAACGCATGGGCAGCGCTTTGATGGTGACCACCGACATTGATAACGAGGTACTTAAGCGCGAAATCCCGCCGATGGCCTTACAGCAATTGGTTGAAAATGCACTGAAACACAACAAAGCTTTAAAAGATGCACCCCTGCTCATCACCATCAAAGCCCGGCCCGAAACAGTGATCGTAAGCAATACCGTCAACCTCAAAGAAACAACTTATTCGGAAAAAACCGGCCTGAAGAATTTAGTTGAACGCTATGCCTTGCTCACCGGCGATAAGGTTGACATCAGGCAGGGCGATAATGTTTTTGAAGTTGAAATTCCTTTGTTATGAAAAATCAACTGAGCATCCTCCTTGTCGAAGACGAAGACTACAACCTCCGGCTGCTTGAGGGAATGTTGCGCAAACTGCGCCCCGAATGGCATTTGGCCGGTTCGTTTGACAGCATTGGAGCTGTGGTGAGCAGGCTCAAAAATAATCCGCAGCCCGACCTCATTTTTATGGACATCCAGTTGGCCGACGGATTGTGTTTCGATATTTTTAAGTTGGTCAATGTGGAAAGCATGGTCATCTTCACCACGGCTTTCGACAATTATGCTGTGCAGGCTTTCAAGGTGAACAGTATTGACTATCTGCTGAAACCCTTTAGGGAAGAGGAATTGAAGAAAGCCATCGAAAAGTTTGAGGCTTTCAGCGGGCTGGCGAACCCTGCGAGGCTCTTGCCCGACTATCCTGATATTGTTCAGGCCATCCGCAATGGCGAAAAAAAATATCGGAAACGGTTTTTAGTTTCCAAGGGCGACGGGTTTATCAAGCTCGAAATTGATGACATTGCCTATTTTCACAATGAAAACCGCGTCACCACAGCCATCACCTTTCAGAATCAATCGCATTTCGTTGATTTTGCCTTGGATGCCCTTGAAGACCAGCTCGATCCGGAGAAATTTTATCGTGCCAACCGTCAGCTCATCGTCAATCTGAAAGCGGTCGAACGCATCGAGAATCATTTTGGCGGCAAGCTCAAGCTGCGGCTACGGCCGCCATTTGAGGGCGATATGATGGTGAGCCGGCTCAAAGCCATGAGTTTCAAACACTGGATGGAGCAATAAACCGGCGAAAAACTTCTGTCAACTGAGTTGGAGTTGCTTAAAAACCCCGGCCAAACATTTCCCAGAAACGTATCTCCATCTCTTTCCAACGCTGTACGGTGGCTGCGGCAAAATCTTTCGAGAAGCGGTTCATCGCCTTTACCGCATCGTCTTTTTTGCCTTCTTTGAGCAGTTTGGCAACAATTTTCTCGATCAACGGCATCTCGTCGAAGGCTTTTTGTTCAAATTCACGCACATTGTTCAGCACGATGTCTTTGGTTTTTCCCCAGCTTACGGTTGCTAACTTATTAGCTTTCCGATAGTTCCAGATTGCGGCATCGTCGCGATAGCGTTTTTGGCCGCAATACTCGAAACCGGCCGGCAAGCTGCTGCTTCCGGCATAGATCGGGATGCGCGGACTTTCGCCCGGATTGTCGAACGAAAACCAGCTTACCCCGCCAATTTCGTCAGGAAGCCAATCGCGCAGTTGCGTGATGTGGCTGTAAGAACACCAGGAAACCGAAACAGTACGTTGAAAATCAACGGTTCCGGGTGCTATATAATTAAGCATCAATCGCATATCGGTTGTGAGCCAGGGATTGGCCACCGGGCTGATGAGGGTGTCGGCACCGATTTCCTTCCATTTGTCGTCGTATTTCTTTTTCACATATTTCACCTTGGCGGTCATATCCCAGGCAGTACCTTCGTAAGTTTCTCTGTACAGTTCGGTGAGCTTGGCCACACTCACTTTTGTTTCGGGCTTCACCGAAAAAGGCAGTTCTTCCATGTCCATACTCAGGCCAAGCGATGGAGCCAGAGCGTTGAGGATAAAAAACTCCCTGATTTTAAATGGTTTCTCCTGTGCGGCATAAGCCTTCCAGAATTTGAATTCGTCCTGTCCGTCCCATAGTCCAAACTCTTTTGCCACCGATTCCACATTATCCGAAGCCATAAAATAATCGGGTTTGCTACGGTCAATTTTTCCGATACGGGCAATATTGGCCGAAACGCCCACATGGTCATCGGGAATTCGCTGTGCTGCCCAAACACCGCCGATGCGGTTGCGGCCTTCGCCTAGTATTTCCATCTGCCACACCTCGTTTTTATCGGCAATGGTGATACACTCGCCATAGTCGGCATAGCCGTATTCTTTGATCAGGCTGCCAATCAGGCGGATGGCATCGCGGGCGTTGTCGCAGCGCTGCAAAGCAATGCGTTGCAGTTCTTCAATCTGGAACATGGCGTTTTTATTGACTAAGGTGTCGGGCCCCACAAAAGTGGTTTCGCCCATAGCAAGTTGTTTTTCGTTCAGGCTGGGATAGGCCGTGTTAAGATAGGCGTAAGTGTGTTTTGCTTGCGGGATTTTTCCGACCAAGCTCACTTTACGCATATCATCCGGGGCTTCGGTGTGCATGGTTCCCTTGTAAACCCGGTGCATTGCCGTGTCGGCATAGTCGGCAGCGGGTTCCATCCGAAGCCAGGTGCGGTAGTTGCCATCGCAGGTGTGTGCAGTGATGACCGAGCCATCGGCTGAGGCTTTTTTGCCCACCATGATGCTGGTGCAGCTTTCACCAAAATATGGGTCGCCGGGCTGAACTTGTGCTAAGCCGTTGCCGACAAGTCCAAAACTAAGAAAGGCAATGATCAGGAAAGAGTTTTTCATGCGGTTTCCGTTTTTGTGTTAAGGAAGCCAAAATAGGAAATCTCCTCTCTCGACAAAAAATCAACCAGTTTTCGGTCGGAAAAATCCCCGCTTTGTGAAAAATAAAGCTAGTTATCGGATTCGCCGGAGGCTGAAGTCGTCGAAAAACACGCTGTCTGCCGTACGGTTCCAAACATAAGCCCGACACCAGCCGTTGAATGTTTTGGGAACGGTGAACCCAAAGCTAATCCTGCTCCATCCATTGGCATCCACGCTGTCGGCCAAATTCTGAACCTGATAAATGTCCTGAGAATCTTCGGAGGTGATCACCAGTGATCCGGCTTCGCCGGCAGGATATTTCCACACTGTAATCTGATACTGTTGGCTTTCCTGAACAAAAAACTTCAATCCCGAGCTGAAAGCTTTTTCCGGCGTCAGCAGCGCCGAAGCAGTGCCGGATCGGGCTGCAAGCCGGCTTTGGTTGTCGAAATGGTTAAATTCGTAATGGCCGTCGGGCGAAGCAAAAGAGCGGCCATCGGGTGTCATCCGTTCAAAATCATTGACAGCTTCCGGGCCTATGGTTTGCCTGACTGTGGGCCTGATTGAATAAACACCTTTAAGCAACTGCGTATAATCCATTGGCTCCAACAAATCATAGTAATTCAATTCCACCTGAAGTTTAAAAAGAGAACTCCAATAAGCGTTTTTCGACATATACGCATAATGGATGATTCCCTTTTTGTACTGGATAGTTTGAAAAACACTGAAAGCGGCCAAAAGAATCATCACAATTTTAATGGCCCAGGCTAAGTATTGGCTTCGGTTTTCGGCAGCCGTCAGCGTTGCCCCCATTGCCATAGCCATCATCCCATAGGAATCAATCATGGGCCGGCTGCCGAAACTGCCCCCATAAGACCAATCCCACCAGCTATAAATCACGTAAATATTGAGTGGTACAAACAGCAGCACGGGGAGAAAAAAGGCGGGGGCATAGCGTCGCAAACTTCCTATTCCGGCTAAGGCAAAAATCATCAGGGGCGTATAGACGAGCCACCCTTTGCGGTAACTGAACAATCCCCGCCAAAGACGTGGTTGTCCAAAAAAGAATCCTTCCTCCCCGTAAGTATAATAAATCCACTTTCCGGTGTTGAGTTTCCAGAACAACAACTGTGGAAATACCACAACAAAAGCCATGGCTCCCATGAGCAGGAGCAAACGCCATTGTCCGGTTAAAAACCTGACTCTCAATAGGATTTCTTTCCACGAACGGATTCCGTAAAAAAGAAAAAACAACAGGATGAGGCCGTTGGTTGGCCTGATCAAACCGATGAGACCATACACCAAGCCGATGAAAATGCTGTTTCGAACCGTTGGTTGCTCATACCACCTCATGCCGAGCCAGATAAAGAGAATAAACAGGAAAAAGTTATATCCGTGCGACATGGGAGCTTCGAGGGTGAGATAATAAAACAGATTGGTTCCCAACACTATAAGCAACAAAACGAGTGCAACAACCCGATCGGTGAAGAAACGCAAGAGTATCTTCCGAAGAAAAATCAAGGCTGTTATTCCATAAAAAAAACCGCTGAAAACCATCCAAAAGAAATAAAGTTCGGAGAAACCCGTTGCCTTTACACCGGTGAGCAATGCCTGTGCATGGCCGATGAGGAAAAAAGGAAGGTAGAGAAAAGCCAGACCCATGGTCATTTTCTGATACCGGCCGCCTTCGGGAGTTGTCAGATAAGATACATGGGTGGAATAATCGTTAGGTTTTTTGGCGATGAAATCAAAATGGAGGTCGTGCTCGATGAGGGCTGCCGGAAGATAGCTGTAATAATACACCACATCGCTCGAAATCACCCTGTATTCGTTTTTCCATAACTTTTCCTGAAAGTTCATCACCACAATGGCGATGCCCACCAGCAAAATGGCGACCTTCGAAGCACTGAAAGCGTTAGCCAAAGGGCAAGTTTTTGGTTTCAGCGATACCAGAAATGTTGTGATCCTACCCATTTTTCGGTTTTTTACTCAAGTTCGATCACCCGTTCGGCACGGGGTTTCAGCATCTGATTCCATTGGTTGCCAATGGCGTTGAGCGATTGGTCTAAGGCCTGTTCAAAAGGAGTGGGCACGAAGCCTGTGTCGCGCTGAAGATCACTGATGTCGAGCTTTGAATCCTGCAGCACCCCTTTCACATGTTCGGCAGTAAAGAGAGGAACTTTCTGCACTTTCTGAAAAAACCAGCCTAATGTTTTGGCTAACCCCACCGGAACGGGCACAAAGATACGTTGTTTGCCATAGTGTTTCAAAATGGCCTTCACAAAGTTGCGGAACGAAATCACCCGGTCGCCGGCAATCTGGTAGGTCTTACGGAAAGTCCTGGGATTTTCGACTGCTTCCACTAAAGCTTTGGCAAAATCCTGAACAAAAACCGGATGTTGGGTTTCCTTTCCCGAGCCGATGAGGGGGACAAAAAACGGGAAGCGAAACACGTTTTTCAGCACCCTGTTCAGTCCGAGGCTTTCGGGTCCCATGATCAATGCCGGGATAAACACGGTGTAATCCAGCTCCGATGCTGTCAGGAAGTTTTGTCCCCGAAGTTTGGCCTCCCCATAAGGCCCTTTGATAGGCTTGAGCACCACCACACTGCTCACCTGAATAAACCGACGGATTTGATGCCGACGGGCAAGCTCCATCATGTTCTTTACGCCTAAGGCATTCACTTTCTCGTTCTGCTCTTTGTCGGAGCTTCCAAGCAAGGCGGCAATATTGAGGATGGCTTCCACAGCATGGCCTTGCAACAGTCGGTTGAGCTCATGTTGAGCTCCGGCTTCAATGCTCAGGTCTATTTCCACATATTGCACACGAGGGTGGACAATACGGACAGAAGCAAAATGCGGGTAGATTCCGGCAATGACGTGGTAGCCTTGTCTGACGGCTTCCTGCACGGTGTAATGGCCCAGATAACCATTGGCTCCGGTGATGAGGAGGGTTTTATTCATGATTCATTTGTTTTGTTTGATCGTGCAGTAAAAGAAGCTGACCGGCCACAAGAGCCATTAGTCCGCCTCCAATCTGCGCCACCAACATCACTAAAAAAGAAAAAGAAAGCACCAATGCCTGAGGGAATGCTTTGAAAACAAACAAGAATGTGAGCTCGCGCGTGCCCACACCCATGATGGTGACGGGCAGCATATTGAGCAGGCCCGAAACGGCAACGGCTCCCGAAGTCCACACAAAACCCACGTCGAGGCCAACCGATAAAGCCAGAAAATAGCACGAAACAAAATAGCTGAGATTGGAAGCGAGACTCAGCAGGATGATGGCCGTCGAACGCCGGTGTGAATAGCCTTGAAGGCTAACCTCAACATTCTTAAACTTGCCAGGCAAACGACGCAAAAGTTGATTCAACATCAGGTTGAATTTCTTTGAAGCCAACAACAACATGGAAATAAATATGGCTGCAACTCCAAAAAAGATGACTAAACCGCCATAAAAAAGGGGCCAGTTAAGATAGGTTCCTGCCACCACCGAAAGTCCGGCTAAGATCACGAACACGCCGATATCCAATCCACGCTCGGCCACCACGCGGACAATAGCTGCCATAATGTTTCCCCGATTCCTTTCATGTCCGGCTTTGAGCAGTTCGCCCATACGACCCGGCGTCACCACGCCAATGGCATAACTTTCGTAGAAACGGCCAAGGCTGCGCCGCCAAAGTGAAAGGCTGTTTCCTTTTTCGTTCATCAGATGCCAACGCACTCCCTTGGCTACCAACACGATAAATTGGAAAAACAGACCCATGAGTAACAATTCTTTTCGCGTAAGCGCCAATTGTCGTCCAAGCTCACTGAAATCAATTCTGAAAAGAAGAACCACGAACAGCCCGATGCCGAACAGCCTCAGATAGCCAAACCATCTTCTGAAGCCGTCTTTGTGTGTCGGTTTTTGTGCGTATCTGAGGTTGCTCACAGATTTTGCCTTTTGATGTTTTTCGTTGATTTCTTCCAGAAAATTCTGCTTTTTTCAAACAGATTTCCAATCAATGTGGGTGGCAAAAGTTCAACAGCCCTGCGTGCAGGCCAGGTGCCGAGCACAAGGAATAGCAGGTCAATCACGGCTTCCATCAGATATCGGCTTAACCCGAAGCCGCTGAGCCGATAGCCATAGTCGGGAGTTTTCATGCCCACAAGCCGCATCCAGCTCATGCGGATAAAACTGCCGCGCTTTTTCAGGTCGTAACCATGTGAGTGCATGGTGATGGAAGTCTCCAAATCAATAGGCGTGAGGTTAAGCCAGCCATCGGCCTGCATCTGCCGGATAAGGGCCTCACCTTTTTCGGAGCGGGCCAGAATCATTGAAAAGCCTTTGCCGCGTTCTTCGTAAACCGGCGCCCAGGCATCGCCCCCCGAAACATCTGTGAACTCGTTGGCAAGGTCGGTGCAAATCAGACTGTTTTTTACAATGTGAAACGGAATAAGGTAATTGGCATGAAATTTTTTTAACTGATATGCCTTTCCGTTTTTCATCTCCACGCGCATATTGCCCGGCCACTCGCCATAACGGAAATACAACTGTTTGATTTGTTGGTAGTCTTTTTCGCCATGCGAGCGCAAAAAGCTTTTTATCGAACTGAAATGCAAGGTGTTGCCATAAAAAGGACCAAAAATATACTCGATGTTTTTCACCCAGGGGTGTCCCTGCTGCTGAAGCAACCGAATGCTTTGCACCTGTCCGGGCAAACCCACATAAGCTAATTTTCCATCAAAAGCGCCTATTTCGGGCAATATTTCATTCACCGACGAAAGGATATATTTGCTTTGGGCTGCTTCCAAAATTTCCTCCTCGGTGGTGGCAATAAAAGGAGCAGTGAGCCAAGGTTTTTCTTTCGACATTCCGAGCACCACTGCGCCTGCAATATGTTTGTTGCGCAGCAAATAAATCAGCATGGCACTCAGAATGCCTCCGCTTGCGGCCTGACTGCGAATTTGTTGATTTTCGGCATAGCCGATATGGAGGCTGCGAAAAGCACCGGTGTAAACATGGGAGGGGGTGTCGCCAAAAAGGCGTTCGCGCTGTGCCGGAAAGTTAAATGCTCTCCCGCTGCAAGCGCTGAGCACCAATTTCATGGTTTCTTCATCGGGAGTTCCGACAATTCGGGGCAGATAGCGCCCTTCTTTGTTGTCGAAACGGATTTGTCCGTTTGACAGTCCAACGCAGCTTCCACAACGGTTACACATGCCGTTGCGCACGACAGACCGGAATTGCTCACTGTTTTTCGCAGACATAGAATTGACGGATTCCCATTTCGGATAAAACACTTCCCTGAAACGCATTGATCAGCCTTTCCCCAAAATCACGAAAAGCTTCCGGTCCCACGGGGAAAAGCACAGTTCCTTTATGCAGAAGCAGTTTCCAGCCTGTTTTACGGAGCATGACTTTCACTTCGTCCGAAGGCAGAAAGCGGTGAGGGCCTTCGCCATGTCCGCCAAACAAGGCGGTATAAAGGCGGTAAGGAATTTCGCTGGTGGCGGGCGGACAACTCAGCACCAAGCGGGCGTCGTCAGTGGCCACACGATTCAACTCTGCCAGAAAAGCCAGCGGGTCGGCAGCATGTTCTAATGTCTCAAGGCTCAGGATGCGGTTGAACTGTCTGTTGGAAAATGGCAGATGGCTGTATGTGCTCAGTTTGATTTGACAGATTCCCGGCCACAGTTTTTCGGCTTCGGCCATCAAACCCGCAGAGATCTCGGCATGGGTGATTTCACAATCGGGCTGCCGTTCGCGGATAAAGGCATCGGCGCCGGCATCGCGGCTGGTGATGTTGAGCAGGCGCAACCCGGGCTTCAGGTCCAAATGTTGCAAACTTTCTGTAAAACGCTGATCATGAGCTCCTTTCACCTTGTTGTTTTCGGCCACATAAATGCCCGCCACCCGATCCCAATGGGCTTCAACAGCCGCATCGCTCCAGAAGTTGCGATGATCAGATGATACATATCGGCTCATAAACTGTGTTTTGTACGGTTGAGCATGGAAATCTGGTCGGCCAGAAGTCCAATAAAAAACAACAACATCCCCATCACCGTAATCAATGTGGCACTGTTGGGAAACCTTCCGGCTTCAAAATAGCCGATAATACCCCAGATGATACCAAAACCAAAGGCAAACACACTGGCCGGAAAAAAAATCTTCAACGGATTGAACAGCATGATGATACGAAGCAGGAGCAGGAGGGTTTTAGAGCCGTCTTTCAGAAAGCTCACATTGCTGCTGCGGCCGATGCGCTCTTTCACACTGATGGGGAAGGTGCCGATGGTATAGCCTTCTTTCAGAAAAGCTAAGGTTGAAGTGGTAGAAAATGAAAAGCCATTGGGCATGATGTGCAGCATTTCGGTGATGAGTTTGCGGTCGAAGCCGCGAAAACCCGAGTTGTAATCGGGCAGCTTTTGTTCTACCAACATTTCTCCTACTAATCGGATAAGCCATTTTCCGCTCCGGCGGCGGTTCACCTGAAACGATTTTTGGTCGCGTTCGCCAATCACCATGTCGTATTCATCCAACATTTCCACGATCTGGCTCACATAGGCCGGGTCGTGTTGTCCATCACTATCGAGAATCACCACCTTTTGGCCTTTGGCTTTTCTAATGCCAGTCTTCAGGGCAGCACCATAACCTTTGTTTACGTTGTGACGAACACATATTACCGGGTATTGCCGGATGATGTCGAAAGTGCTGTCGGTGGAGCCGTCGTCCACAAAAATCACCTCATAAAGCTCGTGAAAGCGGCGCTCGATCATGCGGTCGAGACTTTGCCTGATGGCGCTTTCTTCATTATAAGCGGGGACAACGATGCTTACAGGCTTGTTTTCCATTCGGTTCTGAGTTTGTGCGGGCAAAGATAATCAATCCTGAAAAGTGACCCGAAAATATGACTTGATGGCCTGAGCTTAAAAGGATTAAACCGGCATTATTTTGATTATCACCGTTTTGGCTTGTGAAGACAAAAACCCGTAATGCAAAACCAAAAAAATGAAAACCTTTCCCCCTGACCAGAAAAACGATGTACATAAATTATTGCGATTAGTTTTTTTATTTATCCGCGCAAAAACCTCCTGAAACATTATCTTTGGGGCAAAGAATTTCAAATAAACAAATAGTTATGGATAAGCTATTTTACAAAGATGCCTTAAACTATCATGCCCAGGGGCGACCGGGCAAGCTTGAGGTGATTCCGACAAAGCCATACAGCACACAGCGCGACCTGTCGCTGGCCTATACGCCCGGCGTGGCTGATCCTTGTCTGGCAATCAACAAAAACCCGGATGAAGTTTACAAATACACCGGAAAAGGCAATCTGGTGGCAGTCATCACCAACGGCACTGCTGTTTTGGGTTTGGGCGATATCGGCCCCGAAGCCGGAAAACCGGTGATGGAAGGCAAAGGGCTGCTTTTCAAAGTGTTTGCCGATATTGATGTGTTTGATATCGAAATCAACGAAAAAGACCCGAAAAAACTCGTCGAAGTCATCAAAGCCATTGCTCCCAGCTTCGGAGGCATCAATCTGGAAGACATCAAAGCTCCTGAATGCTTTGAGATAGAGGAAGAATTGAAAAAACAACTCCCCATCCCGGTAATGCACGACGACCAGCATGGAACAGCTATCATCACCTCAGCCGGCTTGTTAAATGCCTTGGAAATCAACGGGAAAAAGATCGAAAACCTGAAAATTGTGGTCAATGGGGCCGGCGCAGCAGCCATCAGTTGCACAAAACTCTATGTGAAACTTGGCGCCCGACCCGAAAATATCCTCATGTTCGACAGCAAAGGGGTTTTGAACAAAAAACGCACCGACCTCAACAGCACCAAGCTCCTGTTTGCACGCGATGTGCCTGATATGAGTTTGGAAGAAGCGCTGAAAGGAGCTGATATGTTTCTCGGACTTTCGGTGGCCGGCGTGTTGAAAAAACACATGTTGCTCTCCATGGCCGACAACCCGATTGTGTTTGCATTGGCCAATCCGGTTCCCGAAATTGCCTATAATGATGCTGTGGCCACGCGCGATGACATCATCATGGTGACCGGTCGCTCCGACTATCCCAACCAGATCAACAATGTGTTGGGTTTCCCCTATATCTTCCGTGGTGCCTTGGATGTACGTGCCCGCGAAATCAACGACGAAATGAAATTGGCTGCCTCTCACGCCCTGGCACAATTAGCCAAAGAACCTGTCCCCGAAGAGGTGAATATCGCTTTCAATGTGAACAACCTGCGTTTTGGCCGCGAATACATCATCCCCAAACCAACCGACCCACGCCTGATTGAACGGGTTTCACCGGCAGTGGCCAAAGCCGCCATGGAAACAGGCGTAGCCCGCAACCCCATCACCAATTGGGATAATTACATCGAGGAGTTGCGCAAACGGCTGAAAACCAGTAACCCTCTGTTGCGGCAGATCAAAACCCGTGCTAAACATGATCCGAAACGGGTAGTGCTGGCAGATGCCGAACATTACAAAATGCTGAAAGCCGCCGAAATTGTCCTCAACGAAGGTTTGGCCGAGCCTGTGCTGATGGGGAATGCAACCAAAATACGGCAGTTGATTCAGGAAAACGACCTTGAGCTTCATGGTGTTGAGATCATTGACCCCCGCTCGAATGAACAAAACGGTCGCCGCAAACAATTTGCCGAGGCATTGTTTCTCAGGCGCCAGCGCAAGGGAATGACTTTTACGGCCGCAAGAAGTCTGTTGCTGCATCGTAATTATTTTGCCGCCATGATGGTAGCTACTGGCCATGCTCATGCCATGGTATCGGGCCTCACACGAAGCTATCCCGACACCATACGCCCTGTACTTCAGGTGATTGACAAAGCCAAAGGACACAATATTGCTTCGGGGATGTATATCGTGAACACCAAACGCGGACCAGTCTTCTTTGCCGACTGTACCCTGAACATTGACCCGACCTGGGAACAATTGGTCGAAATCACGCTGCAAACCTGCCAGTCGGTTAGAGAGTTCAAAGTCGTTCCGCGGGTTGCCTTAGTTTCATACAGCAATTTTGGTTCAGCCGAAGGCGAAGTACCCGAGAAACAACGGAAGGCTGTGCAGTACCTCCACGAACATTATCCCGATATGATTGTGGATGGCGAGATGCAGGCCAACGCAGCCCTCAACACCGAACTGCTGAGCGAGTCGTTTTCGTTTTCGCGTCTCATTGACGGGCCGGCCAATGTGCTCATTTTCCCAAATCTCGAATCGGCCAATATCGCCTATAAATTAGTTCAGGAGCTAGGAGGTGCCGAAGTGATCGGCCCGGTGCTGAACGGGATGAAAGACGCTGTGCAAATCCTGCAGATGGGAAGTTCAGTGAACGAAATTGTCAATATGATTACCATAGCGGTCATTGATGCCCAGAACAAAATCCGCTGACCACTCTCTATTTTCAACAGAGCTCATCTTTCAGAAAGACCTTTGCTTCGATGATGACACATCTTTTTCGATGGTTGTCGTCGGGGCAACGGCTTGATGTGTCAACGGGAAAGGCTTTTTTTCTAATTTCGCAGCCTGAAAACTAATCGCACATACCATGTTCAGAACACACACCTGCGGCGAACTGCGCCTGACCGATAATGGAAAAGAAGTAACCCTCAGCGGCTGGGTACAGCGTATCCGCGACAAAGGCTCCCTATTGTGGATTGACCTCCGCGACCGTTATGGTATCACCCAATTGATGCTCGAGGAAGGCGTTTCGTCCGACGAATTGCTGGCCCAAGCAAGGCAGCTCGGAAGGGAATACGTCATCAGGGTGACGGGTCGGGTGAGCGAACGAAGCTCGAAAAATCCGCAACTTCCCACCGGCGACATCGAAGTGATTCTCAGTAGCATACAACTGCTCAACGCATCCAAAACCCCACCTTTCACCATCGAAGACAAAACCGATGGGGGCGATGAGCTGCGCATGAAATACCGCTATCTCGATCTGAGACGGAACCCGCTCAGGCAAAATCTGGCACTCCGTCACCGCTTAGCCATGGAAACCCGTAACTACCTTGACCGTGAAGGTTTTTTCGAGATAGAAACACCTTATCTCATCAAGTCAACCCCTGAAGGAGCTCGTGATTTTGTGGTTCCATCGCGCATGAATCCCGGCGAGTTTTATGCTTTGCCGCAGTCGCCTCAAACCTTTAAACAGATTTTGATGGTGGCCGGTTACGATCGTTATTTCCAAATCGTCCGCTGTTTTCGCGATGAAGACTTGCGTGCCGACCGTCAGCCCGAATTTACACAGATTGACTGCGAAATGTCCTTCGTCACCCAGGAAGATGTCCTCCGAACCTTTGAAGGCATGGCACGTTTCCTGTTTCAAAAAGTGAAAAATATCGAGGTCGGGCCTTTCGAACGAATGGATTATGCCACGGCAATGAAACTTTATGGCTCAGACAAGCCCGACCTGCGCTTCGGAATGCCTTTCGTTGAAATCACTGATCTGGTAAAAGACAGCGGTTTTGGGGTTTTCGACCAGGCCGAACTGGTGGTTGGCATCAAGGCCGAAGGCTGTAGTGATTTCACCCGAAAACAATTGGATGCCCTGACAGATTTTGTGAGAAAACCGCAGATTGGCGCCAAAGGATTGGTTTATGTGAGATATCAGGCTGATGGCAGCCTCAAATCTTCGGTGGATAAATTCTACAACGAAGAACGTCTGCGCAGTTGGGCTCAGCGCTTCGATGCCCGTCCGGGCGACCTGATGCTCATCCTCTCAGGCCCGGCCAACGCCACCCGTAAACAACTCAATGAGCTGCGCCTTGAAATGGGCAATCAGCTTGGGCTACGCGATCCTCAAAAATTTAAACCACTGTGGGTTACCGATTTCCCGTTGCTCGAATGGGATGATGAAACCCAAAGATTCTATGCCATGCATCATCCATTTACCTCGCCAAAGCCTGAAGATATCCCGCTGCTGGAAACCAATCCGGGGCAGGTGCGGGCCAACGCCTACGACATGGTGATCAACGGAGTGGAGGTGGGCGGCGGATCAATCCGTATTCACGACCGGGAGTTGCAGAAAAAAATGTTCGGTCTGCTCGGATTCAGCGACCAAGAAGCCCAAAACCAGTTTGGATTTCTGATGAACGCCTTTGAATACGGTGCTCCGCCCCACGGCGGCATCGCTCTCGGCTTCGACCGCCTCACCGCCCTCATCGCCGGCTACGATTCTATCCGCGATTTCATTGCTTTTCCGAAAAACAATGCCGGCCGCGACATGATGATTGATTCGCCCTCGGCCATTGCCCCTCAACAGCTCGATGAGCTTGCCCTGAAAATTGTGCAAAAACTACAATAAGCCCTGGCTTGCATAAACAGCAGGAAACGATTACTTTCCATTGGTTTTGCTATTTTTGCCCTTGTTTTGTTGAATTTGAAGTAAATCATTTATGTACGCATACATCTCGGGCCAACTCGTCGAAAAAAATCCTGCTTATGTTGTGGTTGACGCCAATGGCATTGGCTATCATCTGCACATCAGCGTGAATACCTATGCCGCCATTCAATCGCTCGATCATGCCAAACTGTTCACTTATATGGCCGTCCGCGATGATGCCCACTTGCTCTACGGCTTTTATGAAGAAGAAGAGCGCGACCTCTTCCTTCATTTGATTTCGGTATCAGGAGTTGGCACCGGCACGGCACGCATCATCCTATCGTCGTTAAGCACCGCCGAAGCCATCGAAGTCATCACTTCGGGAAATGCCACCGCTCTGCAAAGGGTGAAAGGCATCGGTGCCAAGACGGCACAACGCATTGTGGTTGACCTGCATGACAAGCTCAGCAAGACTCCCGTCATAGGGCAAAAAGCCGTTGGAACGTACAATAAGAACAAAGAGGAGGCGTTATCTGCATTACTTATTCTTGGCTTCAACAAGGTGGCTATCGAGAAAATACTCAACCGTCTGTTGGAAAAAGATGCGGCAATGCCTGTTGATAAACTGATAAGGGAAGCCTTAAAGCTGCTCTGAGATGCGGAAAATCAGGCCAATGTTACGAACGAAAAACGAAAATATCTTTTGAGGAAGTTGAAACAAAACCGTTTACGCTTTGCCGGGCTTGCAATGCTGGCTGCATTGGCTGTTTTCGGCCCCTTGCTTGCCGGACCTACGCCGCAAAGGATTAAGGCGCCTTTTCTGAAACCCTTTGTTGCCCCTGCTGACCCCGATACGATAAAACCCGTTTATCCCGTTCCGGCCGACAAAGGTAAACCCGAACAACAACTGTACGACCAGTCGCCACTGCACCTGAAAGACCCGCCAAATATTAAACGCGAAATCGTATACGACCCCGTTGCAAAACAATACATTTTTGTCAGCAAAATCGGCGATTTTTCCTATCGTGACCCTGTTGTGATGTCCGACAAAGAATTCATGAACTTCCAGAATCGGAAAGGCATCCGCAATTATTGGCATGAGCGTGCAAAAAGCGGGAAAGCCGACAACCAAACCAGCATCATCCCCTCGATTTATGTCGGCGGCAAAGTGTTCGATCAGATTTTTGGAAGCAACACCATTGATATCCGTCCGCAGGGCTCGGCAGAAGTAACTTTCGGGGTGCGAAGCATGTTGCGCGAAGACCCACAGTTGGACGTGCGTCAACGCCGGACAACCAATTTCGACTTCGACCAGCGTATCCAGATGAATGTGATCGCAAAAATTGGCGATAAAATTGAGTTCAAAACCAATTACAACACCGAAGCCACCTTTCAGTTCGAAAACAAGCTGGCGCTGAAATACGAAGGTAAGGAAGACGAAATCGTGAAACTCATCGAAGCCGGCCATGTCAATATGCCGCTCAACACCACCCTTATCCGCGGTAGCCAGGCTTTGTTCGGGGTCAAAACTAAGCTACAGTTTGGTCGTACTACGGTGACGGCAGTGTTTTCGCAACAGGAAAGTGAATCGAAAAACATCACCGTTCAAGGCGGAGCGCAAACCAACAAATTCAAACTAAGCAGTTTAGATTACGAAGAAAACCGACACTTTTTCCTTTCGCATTATTTTCGCGAGAACTATGAGCGCGGGCTGGCCTCGCTGCCGGTCATCACGAGCGATGTGAACATCACCCGCGTCGAAGTGTGGGTCACCAATATCGGTCCCGCCCTCACCGACAACCGTAATATCGTGGCGTTTACCGACCTGGGTGAAGGTAGGCCGGAATGGATCAATAACCAAAACATCAGCCCGCTGTCCGGACCGCCGCTTCCTTCCGGAAACTCGAACAACCTGATGACACGTATTGATACGGCCAGCATCCGCGATGTGAAACGCGTGAGTACCTACCTGGCCGGCGACCCGCTCAATATCGGGCATTCGGGTTATATGATTGCCGGACAGGATTTTGATAAGGTGGAGAATGCCCGTAAACTGAGCAGCTCCGAATATACTGTCAACAGCAAGCTAGGATTCATCAGCCTGAATACCAACCTCAATCCTGATCAAATATTGGCCGTTGCTTACCAATACACCGTGATTGGATACGACAGCGTGTTTCAGGTAGGAGAGTTTTCCGATCGTGGTGTCAATGCGCCAAAAAGCTTGGTGGTGAAACTGCTGAAAGGTACATCGCTCAACACACGCATGCCCATGTGGGATCTGATGATGAAAAACGTGTATTCCATCAAAGCTTTTCAGGTCAACAAAGAAGATTTTACGTTTAACATCCTTTATTCCGGAAACCAAAACGGAGTGCCGACAGGCTATTTTACCGAAGGCGACGAATCGGTAAAAGGGATTCCGCTGATTCATTTGCTCAACTTCGATAACCTCGACCAGCAAGGCAATCCCATGCCCAAAGGCGATGGCGTGTTCGACTTTTTAGATAATGCTGCACAGATGGGGGGGACCATCAATGCCCAAAACGGACGTATTTATTTCACGGTGTTGGAGCCATTTGGACGACATATACATGAAAAAGTCTTTCCCAACGACCCCGATTTAGCCAAGCTTTATGCTTACGATTCGCTTTACAGCCTTACCAAATCGGGCGCCGAGCAATATCCCGAAAAAAACAAATACATTCTCGAAGGATATTATAAATCGCAATCGGGCAATGAATATAATCTCAATGCCCTAAATGTACCCCAAGGTTCGGTCAGCGTCACGGCCGGCGGCGTCCCTTTGGTTGAAAATGTGGATTATACCGTGGACTATACCTTAGGCCGTGTACGTGTCATCAACGAAGGTCTGTTAAGCTCCGGCACACCCATCAACATCCGATTGGAAAGCAATTCGTTATTCAGTTTGCAGCAAAAACGCATGATGGGATTAAGGGTGGAGCATGAAATTAACCGCGATTTTAAGTTGGGAGCCACCTTGCTCAACCTTCACGAGCGCCCATTGACCCAAAAAGTCAACTATGGCGACGACCCCATCTCGAACACCATTTATGGTTTCGACATGAGCTATCGCCGCGAGTCGAACTGGCTCACCAAAATGGTGAACAAGCTTCCGTTTTACAGCAGCAAGCAGGTTTCACGCATCAATATTGACGGCGAATTTGCCCATTTTTTGCCTGGTCATTCGCGCGCCGTAGGCAAAAGTGGTACTTCCTACATTGATGATTTTGAAGGCGCAAAATCCAAGATTGATCTCCGGCAGCCAAGCTCCTGGTTTTTGGCCAGTACCCCGCAGGGGCAACCCGATCTTTTTCCGGAAGCCGCACCCGGCACCGGCTTAGATTACGGAAAGAACCGGGCTAAAATTGCATGGTATATCATTGACCCTCTGTTTTATGACCGTTACGGGACCCTCCGCCCAAAAAATATTGACAAAAACGAGCTGAGCAAACACAGTGTCAGACAAGTGCTTGAAACGGAAGTCTTTCCGAATAAAGAAATTCCTTCGGGTACGCCCACCAATATCGCTGTACTCAATTTAGCTTACTATCCTGACGAACGCGGCCCTTACAACTACGACCTGCTCCCAACACCTTTCACTGCGGGAATCAACGAACAAGGCCGGCTCAACAACCCGCGCTCGCGTTGGGGCGGCATCATGCGCCGCATCGAATCAACCGACTTCGAAGCCACCAACATCGAATACATCGAATTCTGGATGATGGATCCCTTTGCCGAGGAAGCCAACAACAGCGGGGAATTGTATATCAATCTCGGCGATGTGTCGGAAGATATCCTCCGCGATGGAAGGCGATTCTACGAAAACGGCCTGCCCACTTCCGAGGTAGTTACCAATGTTGATACCACCATCTGGGGACGTGTTCCCACCTTGCAGGCTTTAGTTGAATCGTTCAGCAATATCCCGGGTTCACGCGCTTTTCAGGATGTGGGTTACGATGGCCTTCGCGATGAGGACGAGCGCAGTTTCAGAGCCGACTACCTCGAAGCCATTCGCCAACAGTTTGGTGAAAACTCGTTGGCCTACACCATTGCCCTGGCCGACCCTTCGGCTGACAACTTCCAGTATTTCAGAGGATCGCATTTAGATACAGACGAACGCTACAGCAGCCTGCTCGAACGCTATAAGAACTTCAACGGCCCCGATGGCAACTCTCCCACCGATGATCAAAACACCGAAGCTTACCCCACCAGCGCGACCTCTATGCCCAATGTGGAAGACATTAACCGCGACAATACCCTGAGCGAAGCTGAACGCTATTTCCAGTATCGCATCAAGCTCGATCCCAACAATATGAAGGTGGGTGAAAACTATATTGCCGACATTCGTGAAGCTACCGGCATCCCATTGGCCAAGGGCGGAACCGGCGAAGTGAAATGGTATCAGTTCCGAGTTCCCGTCAGTCAACCCCAGAAAGTGATTGGCAACATTCAGGATTTTCGCTCTATCCGTTTCATCCGTATGTATATGCGCGGATTCGAAAAACCCGTTGTAGCCCGTTTTGCCACTTTGGAACTTGTCCGCGGCGAATGGCGCAAATATCGTCAGGCTTTGCAGGCTCCTGGCGAATACATTGTGAATGATGATCAAAATCAAACCAAGTTTGATATTTCGGCTGTCAACATCGAAGAAAATGGCCGCCGTACCCCAATCCCGTATGTGATCCCTCCGGGCATCGAACGTGAAACCAATTATGGCACTACCAGCCTTGTGCGCCTCAACGAACAAGCCATGCAACTTACCGTGGTCAACCTGCTCGATGGCGACGCACGCGCAGCATACAAAACTACCGAGTTCGACTTCCGCCACTACCGCAAACTCAAAATGTATGTTCATGCCGAACATCTTTTTGAAGGCCAGGAGCTCCGGGATGGTGAACTGACTGCATTCATCCGGCTGGGTGCCGACTTCACCGAAAACTATTACGAATACGAAATACCGCTCACCTTTACGGATTGGGGCACTTCTTACACCCAGGATACCAAAATCTGGCCTGAAGCCAACAACTTTGAGATTGACTTAGAGGCATTGGTAAAAGTCAAGGAGAACCGTAACATTGCCATGCGCAACCCCAATTCCGATATCCGGCTCAACTATCCTTATCAGGAGATGCAGGGCAGCCATCGGATAAGAGTCATCGGGAACCCTAACATCAGCGATGTGAAAGGGGTGATGATTGGTATTCGCAACCCCAAGCAGCTCAATCTCACTAATACCGCCGACGACGGGCAACCCAAGAGCGCTATCATCTGGGTGAACGAGCTTAGGGTAACCGATTTTAAAAACACGGGCGGCATGGCGGCCACCGCACGTGCCGAAACCGTACTTGCCGATCTGGGACGCATCGTTGTTACCGGTGCACATACCACATCCGGCTTTGGAAGCCTCGAAATGAAGGTGAACGAAACACCCCTGGAAGCTACTTCATCCTTCGATGTGTCAACCGATATTGATCTGGGTAAAATACTTCCCGAAAAAGCCGGAATCAAACTGCCAATGCACTTCGACTATGGTGAGACTCACATCAGTCCCGAATATAATCCGTTGGACCCCGACGTGAAACAAGCCAATTTTCTGCAATCGTTCGACAATAAAGCAGAAAAAGACTCTATCAGAGTACTGACCAATGACTTTGTCCGAAGGAAAAACATCAATTTCATCAATGTCAGAAAAGAAAAAGTAGGTAATCAGGCTGCCAAATCACGCATTTACGACATCGAAAACTGGAACTTTTCTTATTCTTATAGTGAATTTTTCCAGCGTAATGTGGATGTGGAATACGATCGTCGTTTGCTCTATCGCGGGGGCGTTGGCTTTAATTTCAATACCAACCCGGTAAATGTTCAGCCCTTCCAAAAATCCAAATGGGCATCCAAACCCATCATGCAGTTGATCAAAGATATCAACTTCTATTATCTGCCGCGCAACTTGGCTTTCCGTTCGGAGATGAACCGCCAGGACAACGAGAAGAAATTCCGCAACAAAAGCGAAGGCGACATCATCACTTATCCCATTTTTGCCCGCCAGTGGACCTGGACACGCAACTATGATTTCAAATTCGATCTCACCCGTAGTATCACCCTTGATTATTCTGCAGGAGCCAACGCTTATATCTACGAGCCAGCGGGTAACCCCGACCGTGGCACCGAGGAATACCAAATGCGACACGACACCATCTGGAACAGTCTGCTTAGTTTGGGACGCAAAACACGCTATAACCAATCGGTTAAAGTGAACTACAGCATTCCCATCAACAAAATCCCGTTGTTCAACTGGATCAGCGCCACCGCGGGCTATCAGGGCATGTACACCTGGACGGCAGCGCCGCTCTCGGTTCAGGACAGGGTAGGTAACAACATTGAGAATCAAAACACCAAACAGCTTAACGGTACGGTTGATTTTGTACGACTCTATAACAAAGTCGGTTATCTCCAGAAACTTAACACTCCCAAGAGACCTGGTAGGGGAGGCGGCGCCATGCCGCGTCCGGGAGGCATCGGACGGCCAGGAGGCCGGCCCGAACCCGAACGACCAGATAATACCCAAACAGCTGATACTACGAATAAAAAGCCCAGTGTCAATTATTTTAAACTTGTGGGCGACGAAATCCTCAAGCTCGCAATGAGTGTGAAACGCGGCAACATCACTTATTCGGAAAACAACGGCCTTTTCTTGCCCGGATTCATGCCCGAACCCGATATCCTTGGAATCAATATGTCGAAAATGGCTCCCGGTTACGGGTTCGTTTTAGGCAGCGAGGCCGACATCCGAAGCAAAGCCATCAATAGCGGTTGGCTCTCCACCGACTCGCTGATCAATCAGGCATTTGCTAAAAAACGCACCGAAACTTTCGGCTACAGAATCAATCTGGAACCCGTGCCCGGTATGAAAATTGATATCACCGCCGACCGAACCATGTCGTTCAACTTTTCTGAATATTTCAGAGCCGACTCGGCAGGCGTTTTCCATTCCTATTCGCCACTTGAAACCGGCGGTTTTACCATTTCCTACGGCCTGTGGAACACCTCTTTCGTGAAAGCAGGGCGCGACGAAGAGTCGCAATTGTTCAACCAAATGATTGCAAACCGCAAAATTATTGCCCATCGTCTGGCTTATGAAAATCCGCAATGGGTGAATCAGGGCGAACAATTTGTTTACGACTCCGTTGGTCGCGACTATTTTCCTTATGGTTATACTGCCATTTCTCAAAATGTTGTTCTTTATTCTTTTGTGGCAGCATATAGCGGTAAAGATGCCAATACCATCAAACTCAATCCTTTCCCAAGATTCCCATTACCCAACTGGAACTTCAGTTACAACGGTCTGGGCACTATCCCGGCAGTTCAGAAAATCTTCAAATCTGTCAATATCACCCACGCCTACCGCTCCACCTACAGCCTTAACTCGTGGCGCACCAATGTGGATTACGACCCGAACGATCTAACGAAAACCTATAAAAACAGCAGTGTCTATATCGGAAAATATGATCTTGGGCAAATTGTGATCACCGAACAATATTCGCCACTTTTGGGCATTGATGTTGGTTTCCAGAACAGCCTTACTGCCCGTGTGGAGTTTAAGAAACAACGTAATCTGACCATGAGTTTTATCAACAACCAGCTTACAGAAGTGGTGGGGGAGGAATTTATCATTGGCACAGGCTACCGTTTTAAAAACTTAGCTTTGATGATTTCGAGCCTTACCGGCGGCAAGGGAACGCGCACCACCAACGACCTGATTCTAAAACTCGATCTTGGATTCCGTACGGATGTGACCACGCTTCGACGATTAGACGAACGCAACAGTCAGATATCGGCCGGCCAATACAAAACCAACCTCTATTTTACGGCCGATTATATGGTGAGCACCCGACTTAATGTTCAGGCCTTTTTCAAACGCGATATGTCAGATCCTTTTGTGTCATCACAGTTTCGCAATTCTAACACCTTTGCCGGTGTTACCCTCCGGTTCAATCTGGCACAATAGCCTATTTGGACTGGGTTTAATTAAGGCAAAGAATATCCTGCCTTTCGCAGAAAGTCGTAATTTTGAAGCCAAACTAAATTCTTAATAAAATGAATATTCCATCAGACCTCAAGTACACCAAAAATCACGAATGGGTTCGTGTAAATGGCAACGAAGCTATTATCGGAATCACCGAGTATGCTCAAAAAGAACTGGGCGACATTGTGTATGTTGAAGTGGACACTGTTGACGAAACCCTTGACGCAGGTGAAACTTTCGGTTCCATCGAAGCTGTCAAAACGGCTTCCGACATCTATATGCCTGTGAATGGCACGGTGACCGAATTCAACGAAGAACTTTCCACACAGCCAGAACTCATCAACAAAGACCCATATGGCCGTGGCTGGATCGTAAAAATCACCTTCGACGACGCTTCGCAGCTTGATCAGCTGCTTGATGCCGCCGGATACTTAGCTCTCATCGGAGCCTAAAGGCAGGAGTGCCCGGGTTGTGAGAAAGTGTGTACATCTGAAAAACTGGCTTCCGGCGATTGCTTGGGCTTTGTTTGTGCTGATACTCACTGCAGTACCCGGTAAATATTTTCCAAAAGTAACGCGGTTTATTGACTGGCTTTCGCCGGATAAAGTGGTACATTTATTGATGTTTGGTATTCTGGCGTTCCTGACGGCTTTCCCTTTTCAGAAACCGTTTACCGAACAAAAACGACGTTCTTCCATTTCATTTTTTGTGATCCTCAGCGGCGCCGCCTATGGCGGCCTCACCGAGCTGCTACAGGCATATGTCTTCATCGGTCGCAGCGGAAATCTTTACGATTTTCTGGCCGATGTCGTCGGTACCTTGATCGGTTTCGGTGTGTTTTGGCTGTGGCACAAAAAAAAGTACCCGGGAGCAAAGCTTTCGATTGAATAAATATGTAAATTAGCCGCGCATTTTTATGCAGCATTAACACTTTAGCCAGATCACACTATGGAAATTAAAAAATCACCTAAAGCAGACCTTGAAAATAAGCGTATGATTTTCACGCAGATAGGTCTTGTACTGGCTTTAGCGATTGTCTTTTTTGCTTTTGAATACAGAAGCTACGACAAACGTGTGCTCAACATTGTTGAACGCCAAGTAGAAGACATTCCTGAAGAAATTGTTCCTATCACCGACCAGACGGTGAAACCACCACCGCCGGCACCTGTTGTTCAAACCACTGTTTTACAAGTTGTTGAAGACGACGTGCAGGTTGAAGACGTGAAGATTAATGTGGAAGTGGACCAAAAAACACAAATCGAAGTTTATGTTCCGCCGGTTCGCGAAGAAGAGGAAGTTGTCGAAGCTGAGATTTTTACAGTTGTTGAATCCATGCCTGAATATCCTGGCGGACCTGAAGAAATGATGCGTTTTATTGCACAAAACATCAAATATCCTCCAATTGCCCGCGAAAGCGGTATTCAGGGCAGGGTGTTTGTCAACTTTGTGGTTGAGCCCAATGGATCGGTTTCCAACGTAAAAGTGCTCCGCGGAATCGGTGGCGGCTGCGACGAAGAAGCTATCCGCGTCGTACAGTCAATGCCTAAATGGACTCCTGGCCGTCAGCGAGGGAAAGCCGTGAGGGTTTCTTTCAACCTGCCGGTACGTTTTACTTTGCAATAAAACTTGTTCATTCAAAAACTTAAAAAGCGCCTGAAAAGGCGCTTTTTTATTTCCCCCATGAAAGGCGGATGCTGAAATACCGCTGCGGCTGAATATCACCCGGACGACCCATATAAACCGTGTTCAAAAGATTGTTGACCATGGCTGAAAGTTTCCAGTGCGATGAAAAATTGTATGCCAAAAAAACATCGGCAACAAAAGCCGGCTTATTATTCGATTGCCAGTATTCGTAAAATCCGGGAAGCAGATGTTCGCGTGTGAGGGCATCCAGAAACACCTTGTCAATTCGTAACATGGCCGATTGCCAGCTCAGTGAGGTTCCGCCGCCAAAACGATTTTTACTCATCTCCCAATGAAGTTTGACACTGTGTTTCCGACGGTATTTCAAATAATTGTCGGAGTTTTTTCCGGTGTAAGGGTTGTATTCAACCGGCATGGTATAGGTATAGCCGCCATTGAGCTGATGGCTAAATGTGCCCGTTACAAACGCCAGAGTCAACTCAGCCTCAGCGCCATACACACGGGCTGCTTCAATATTAGAAGCCTTAAAACCAAAACCAAAACTGCCGTTACGGTCGGGATAAATGCCAAAGAGGAATTCGATCATGTTTTTGTTTTGAAGATAAAAAGCCGTCAGGTCAATGCCGGCGGTAATTCCTGATGTTTTAATTCCTTGCCGGAAGCCAAGCTCAGCATTCCAACCCGATTCGGGCTGGATATAGATGTTGGGGAAAATTTTCACTGCACCCAGTGTGGTTGATGCATATCGCTCCGCTATTGAAGGGTAACGAAAGCCCTGACCAAACGAAGCTCTTAAAAAAGTTGCCGAACCCAAGGCGTAGTTTAAGCCTGTCCGGAAAAGAGGTTCAAAACGTTGATAGCCACCATCCAAGCTGTTGTATTCCATTCGTGTTCCGGCAACAAGCTGCAACCCGGGAATCGGCTGTGACTCAAGCTGTAAAAAAGCGGCTGCATTCAGCGAATGGTGGTTGCCATAGAAGTTTGAAATCACCTGGGCCGATTGCTGCACTACTCCCGATTGGAGCCTGAGCCAGGAAAAGACAGGCGCAAAAATTTCATATTGTACAAAGGCGGAGCGGGAAAGACTGTTGTTGTTGGTAGCCGTCGGGAAACTGTTTTCCGTTTGCATCAGCCTGCTTTTCAGTTCATGACGGACGCCCTTTTGGCTGTCGTAGGTCACAAAAGGATCGAGCGTAAAATATATGCCATCCATCGGGCTGACGGTAGAACTATCCTGGATGAGGGCGCCTGTTGTAGCATTTTCCCAGAGCACAAAGTCGGTTTTATCGGTGAATCCGCCTTGAAGCGAAACACCATAGCGAAGGTTTTCAATACGGGAATGGAATTTTTTCCATTTCAGGTGATAGCGCAGGAGTTTTTCGTCGTTGAACTTACGGTAGCCATTATCGGAAAGCAGACTAAAACCAATCCCCAGATCGTTGTGGCCAAATCGTCGCAGATAGTCAAAACCCGCTGATGTGGACATACGGGGCGTAGTCCACCATTTCCACAAACGATTTGCAGGCCGGTCGAAAAAGCCCGTTTGCAAATAGGCCTTCATCTGCGGAAGAGGCGTTGCATCAGCCGTCCGGAAGTTTATGACGCCGTTCAGCGCCGATGATCCGTAAGCCACCGATGAAGCGCCTTTGATAATTTCAACCTGACTCAGGTTGTCGAGTGGGAGATATTGCCAGCGGATATTTCCGGCATCGGCTGCTAAAGCCGGCAATCCGTCCACCAAAGCCAACACCCGGCTTCCGGCGCCATAGCTGAAGCCGCTTCCGCCGCGTATTGAAATCTGACCATCGAGAATGTCAACGCCCTGCACACGGTTGATCAAAGCTTCGGCATCGGTGGTGTGACGATTTTCGACCATCTGGGGCTTCAACACACTCATCGAAACGGTCAATTCGGCTAAACGCTGCTCAATACGACTGGCTGTTACCACCACCTGATCCATGTCAAAAACTTCGGGAGAAAGTTCCACCTGCAGGCGCAGGGTGTCGGAAGCAATGGGGCTTACTTTCTGTGTGTAGCTCTTAAATCCAAGCATCTGAAAGGTAAGCTGAACGACGGGTTTCTCAGCCCACAACAGAAAATATCCCGAAGCATCGGCAGCTACACCACGATTTTGCTGAATCAAAACCAAAGCTCCGGCCAAAGGCTGACCATTGGTTTTGTCGCTCACTGTTCCACTAATCCAGCCCTGTGCCGACACCTGAAAGTGAAGTAACAAAAAAAAGCCGGCGAAAAAAACCCGCGCTTTCATTTTGCAACAAACGTCATCCTGATATTCATAGTCTCCGACGGATTGGTTTGATCGGGATAAGCCGTAGTGATTTTAAGCGAAGTTGAGGTGAGTTCTCTGATGAGTGTGGTAAGCGGAATAGGAAGGGAATCGGTGGTGATGATAATCTGGTTACGGTCGTCAGCAAAGCGCCACGATCCCGTATATTGCCCGAAATATCCTGTTGCATCCCGATTGAATTTGGCTGTACCGTTAAATTTTTCCAGAATCTGACCCTGACCGCCGGCTTCCAATCCGTTGACTAAGAGGCTGTCGCTTTGCCATAAAGGCGTTGTGAGCAATTCGAAGCGGTCGTTTTCTTCAGCCTTATTGCACGAAATCAAACAAAAAATAACAGAAAAAAGAATGAGTAGAAAATAGTTTTTCATAGAAAAGGGTGTTTCTTAACGCACAAATATACATTCTGCGTGCAGAAAAACCCTTGAAAAATAAAAAAGGCCGTAAATAATTTGGAAAAAACAAAAAACCCTGTCAGGAATACACCGACAGGGTTTTGCGTGGAGAATAACGGAATCGAACCGATGACCTTTTGACTGCCAGTCAAACGCTCTAGCCAACTGAGCTAATTCCCCAATCAGTGTGCAAAAATACAAAAAAACTCCATTGATATGCAAGTCTTTTTTTAAAATTCTGGCCGGTCTCCTTATTTTTGGGCCATGAAACGCCTTTTTATCGCCATCCATGTGCCTTGTAACGAAGGGATTACCGATTTATTGGAACGCCTTCGAAGGCAGTTGATTCACGAACGCATCAACTGGTCGAAGCCGGAAAATCTGCATTTGACTCTGAAATTTTTGGGTGAGACATCCGATGAGTCCATCCCGGGTATTTTGAAGGAGGTAAGTCTTGCGGTGGAGAAAGTGGCGCCTTTTGGGTTAGTTTTCGATCGTACCGGAATCTTTGGCAGCCGTTACGATCCGCGGATAATTTGGGTTGGAAATCATCTTGATGCACAACAGCCTGTGGCGGCTTTGGCCAATCAAGTGCTTGATGCCTGTGCCCGTGCTGGCTTTGAACGCGATCGCCAAAACTTTGTGCCTCACCTTACCCTCGGTCGCATCAAAAACATCAACAATAAACCATATTTTCAACAAGTGATGGCGGCGCTTCCGCAGAAACTTTTTCAGGAAATGATGGTGGACAAACTCATTCTTTTTGAAAGTATCCTCCGCAAAGAAGGCCCAATTTACGTACCACTCCAGCAGATTGAATTCAAAGGAAAAATGGCCTGAAAATCTGTGATCGCAAAAATTGAAATGGCAATGACAGTTTTGGAAAGATGCAAATAGCAATTGATGAAGGGTAAAAACCTGCCTTGTTCAGAATGAACTTTCTGATCAATTTCAAAGGTGCAACAGATAAGTTTTGTGCAAAGTTGTGTGGATTCTATTTCTGAACCGGGAACAAAATATCATAGGATTTTATTTATCTACTTTGTTCTTTATCAATCTATTGCATCATGAAGACAGGCAGACGCGGATTTGAATTTATTGCGTTGGTTCGGAATAGCCAAACAAGCGTCGGCTTTTAATGCGTTCGGCCACAAATGCCGGGACATCATTCTCCCATCCCGGTTGTCCGGAGCGAATTTTTTCGAGAACATCGTGCGAGTAGATGCGCAAAAATGCAGGATAGATGCCAGGAACATCTAAAATTTTTCGGTTGGCTTTCAAATGTTCAAACAAATGCACTGTTTCAACAGGGAAATGCAATTCGTTAAGAGTCAATAGTTTCCCGGTTGATTGATCTAAAGCCGGATAAACATATACTTTCACATTTTCCGGAAAAAGATGGCCAATGGCTTCGATGATGCCACCCCGGAGATTGGCATAATATTTTGGCTGCATCACCTTGACAAAGGTTTCGATGCCAATGACTAACCGGAATTTATTGATACGAAACTGCGACAAATAATTCACCACCTTGTAAAATTCTCTGAAATTGGAAACCATCACATTTTGCCCCATTTCGTTGAGTACATCCACCCTGTCGAGAAAATCGCGCTCGTCGAAACTGCCTTCCTGAAGTAGGTTGTTGAGGGTTATCTCGCAGAGCGACAAGGTGTTAAAACGATCATAATCTTTATCTTTCTCGAAAAGAGCAAAGCTCGATTTCAGCATATCCACGCTCACATGGGTTACCGGCCTGAAACTTCCCCGAAAAATGAGCACATTGGTTTTATAGAGCATATCATCGGGTTCCTGCACATTGCCGTTTTGATCGAACATGATGGCATTTGTCATTCCATTTTTTACCAATTGTACACCCAGAAGCCGGTTGTCAACATAGGAAAGTTCAGGGCCACTCATGTGCATCATCGTAATAGCCAGGCGGTCGGGTGAAAGGTTGTCCATGAGTGACAGTAGAAAAGTATTGGGCCATTGCCAATGAAAATAGCAGGCATAAAGCAGGTTAACACCAAGAATTCCCAGGGTGTTTTGTTGAAGCAACGAATCGTTTTCCAACAGGCGGATATGAATAATTACCTGATTGGGCTGACTTTGAGGTGTCAGTTGATACTTCACCCCCATCCAGCCATGGCTGATATTGTCTTTTTTGAAGTTCAACGTAGAAACGGTGTCGGCAAAGGCAAAAAACCGAATTTCGCCCTTCTCGGAATCGGCCAGTAATGAAGTAATTTCGTCGTATTCTGCGCTGAGCATCAACTCAAGGCGTTCGCGCGACACATAACGCTTCGAGGGTTTTTCGCTGCAATAAAGGGCATCGCTGAAACGCTTGTCGTAGGCCGAAATGGATTTGGCCACAGTGCCCGATGCACCGCCAGCCTGAAAAAAATTACGCACCACTTCCTGCCCGCCGCCTATCTCGGCAAAGCTTCCAAAAATGGTGGGATTTAGATTGATTTCTAATGCTTTGCGGTTAACCGAAAGAATTTGACCATTGTCTGACATAGGTTTCGGGGATGTTTTGGGCAAAGGTAATGGTTTCCTTTGTTCATCCGATTGACCGATGGTGTTTTGCTTCATTGTTGGCATTCCCTTTTTTAAAAATAAATTCCCTTCATTTCAGTAAACGGCAAATCCTGGGTTTTCAGGATATTATTCATTTTTGCTCTCTTTGGTAACCTTCCGGACCTTTGGTAAAATTCTAATTTCTCTCTTTCCGTTCAATTTAAATGCCCAATCAATATTGGCGCCTGCTAAAGTTTGTATCTTTACCCAAGTCTTTCGTTTTTGTGTCGTCACTCAAAAGCAGATATCACGGATAGAATACTTAAACGTTCTTACAAGATTTAATAAACTTTACCGGACATTCCCGACTTCAAATATGCCCACAAACTAAAATTCATAATATCATTCACCATGACCGGACTTTGGCTGGCTGTTGCCTTTGTTTTATGGTATGCAACATCGCTTTATATTTCCGAAACTTTTGCATCCAGATGGCCCGGAAAACAGATGTTGTTTTTTATTTCTTTCATTCTGAGTCCCATCATCGCTCTTTTATTCGTATCTTTGAGCAAGCGGATAAAAAAATAGAGATATGAAAACCTTTCATGCTCCGGCTGAGCGTGCAGAAACCAAACAGCTTCTGCACGACATGAATATATTCGCCAACCTTGAAAGTGTGGACGAATTGGTCAATGCCCTTCCTTTTATTGTTGCTGTGCTGAACAAAGAACGTCAAGTGGTTTACAGCAATCAGACTCTACTCAACGCCATAGGAATCACCGATTTAAGAAAAATCGTCGGCCTTCGTCCCGGTGAACTTCTCCATTGTGTGAATGCCACAAAAAATGAAGGTGGTTGCGGAACTTCCGAAAATTGCTGCTATTGCGGAGCTGTCAACACCATTTTGGATTGCCTCGAAAACAACCGAAAAGCAACTTCCGAATGCCGCATCACCGCTCATCCGTTTGATAAAGAAATTTCCTATGATCTCTCTGTAACTGCTTCGCCATTCATTTACAACAACCAGCAGTATGTCATTCTTTCGCTCTTGGACATCAGCAACGAAAAACGCCGTCACGCCCTCGAAAAAATCTTTTTTCACGATATTTTAAACACTGCAGGAGGTATCAGAGGATTCCTTGAATTTATTTCTACTAGCGAAGACACACATGAAATCAAAGAATTTGTTGGTATTGCCAGCAAACTCAGCGAAAATCTGTTGGACGAAATCATGGCTCAGCGCCAACTGCTTGCGGCCGAAACCGGAGAGTTGAAATATATTCCTAAAGAGTTAAAAATCAATCAAATACTTTCTGAAATCAAAAACACATTGGAACATCATTTTGTTGGGCAGGGCAAGAAAATTACGATTCTTCAAGGCGACAATTTAGCTTTATATTCCGATCCGGTTTTGTTAAAAAGGGTATTGATTAATTTATTGAAAAATGCCCTCGAAGCCAGTCGTGACGGCCAAACGGTAACATTAGGCGTTAAAAAATCCGACGACAGCCATATTGAGTTTTTTGTACATAATCCGGGCTATATGAGCTGGGAAGTTCAACTTCAGATTTTTCAGCGGTCGTTTTCAACCAAAGATAAATCGCGCGGGCAAGGAACCTACAGCATCAAACTGCTCACCGAGCAATATCTGAAGGGAAGCGTCAGCTTTGTATCTGAGGAGGATGAGGGAACCACGTTTTATATTAAGCTTCCGTTGAATTCCCTTTCATGATGCGAAGAAGGGCTTAATATCCCAGCAGCCAGGCAAAAATAAGCGGTGCAACGATGGTGGCATCCGACTCGACGATGAATTTTGGCGTATGGATATCGAGTTTCCCCCAGGTGATTTTCTCGTTGGGAACGGCACCCGAATAGGAGCCATAACTGGTTGTTGAATCTGAGATTTGGCAGAAATACGACCAGAACGGCACATCTTTCCATCCCAGGTCCTGATACATCATCGGCACAACACAAATGGGGAAGTCGCCGGCAATGCCTCCGCCAATCTGGAAGAAACCAACGCCTTTGCCGCCTGAGTTTTTCCGGTACCAATCGGTAAGCCACACCATATAATCAATGCCGCCTTTGACGGTAGTACTTTTGATTTCGCCTTTCACCACATAGGACGAGAAGATATTGCCCATGGTGCTGTCTTCCCAGCCGGGGACAACGATGGGGAGGTTTTTTTCGGCAGCAGCCAGCATCCACGAGTGCTTGGGGTCAATCTCATAGTATTGTTCCAAAACACCGGAAAGAAGCAGTTTATACATAAATTCGTGCGGGAAGAAACGCTCTCCTTTGGCATTGGCATCTTTCCAAAGCTCATGGATATGCTTTTGAAGCTTGCGGAAAGCTTCTTCTTCGGGAATACAGGTATCTGTAACGCGGTTGTAGCCCTGTTCGAGCAGTTCCCACTCTTCTTTTGGACTGAGGTCGCGGTAGTGTGGCACCCGTTTGTAATGTTTGTGTGCCACTAAGTTCATCAGGTCTTCTTCCAGATTGGCTCCCGTACACGAAATGATGTGCACTTTATCGTGCCGGATCATTTCGGCTAACGAAATACCAAGCTCGGCTGTGCTCATGGCGCCGGCTAAGGTGATCATCATTTTTCCGCCCTCGGCAAGATGTGTTTCGTATCCTTTGGCTGCATCCATCAGGGCAGCAGCATTGAAATGGCGGTAATGGTGTTCGATAAACTGCGATACAGGTCCTTTAGTGGTATTCATAAGACAATGATTTTTTTGCAAATTTACTCTTTTTCGATCAGATTACTCGTTGATATCAGCCGGGAAAACAGCCTTTTCGCTGAGATAATCCACAATCCGGTCAATATTTTCATTCAGATTTTCAGGCTTCAGGTCAAAAACGGCATCATTGGGGACTTCATACACTAAATCATATCCGGGCAATTGGCTTAACAGTCCGGCCTCGGCTTTTTCGTACAGCTCCGGTTTGTTGTTGCGGCAATATTGGAGGTCAGCGTCCATATAGATCATCATAAACCGTTCAATGCCTATAATTTGTGCAATTTGCTTACGAATATCATCCCTAGCCGAGATAAACGAACAAATGGTGATGATGCCCTGATCGTTCAGGATTTTGCTGATATATGCCACGCGTCGAAGCTGCTCGGCCCGGTCGGCAGGCGAATAATCGAGTTCACGGGTAAGGCCGCTGCGCACGGTGCTGCCATCGAGCAGGACAACTGTTGCGCCTAAGTCGAAAAGCCGACGTTCGAGGGAGAAAGCCAGCATATTTTTCCCGCTTCCATGAAGCCCTGTAATCCAAATGGTGACGCCTTTCTGGCGGTAGCGGGCAGTGAGCTCCTGCTGACTGATCAGGCTTTTTCCGCCCTCGACAAGCTTTTTCAGCTCAGGCTCGCTGATACGCGAATGCAAATCGGCCGGATTCATCTTGTCAATGATCATACCTGCCGCACAGGTGTTGTGTGTGATGGGATCAATCAGCACAAAAGAACCGGTAGCATGGTTTTTTTGATAGGGATCGAAAAATAAAGGCTTGTTGGTGGTGATGACAACCCGACCGATTTCGTTGAGCGAAAGTGCATCCGTCGTGCTTTGTTCGTGGGTGTTTACATCCACCTGATAGCGCACCAGATCAATGCGGGCACGGGTGCTGTTAGTAGTGTGTTTGATATAAAACTGTGCGTAAGGATCCATCTTTGTTTCGTCCATCCACACCAACATGGCCTCAAACTGGCGATCGCAGCGGGGTTGGTTTTCGGGAAGCACAATCATGTCGCCGCGCGAAATATCAATTTCATCGGCCAAAGTAACTGTAACAGCCTGAGGCGGAAAAGCATAGTCGGCATCTCCGTTGGAGGTGATGATGCGTGTCACGCTGCTAGTCTTGCGCGAAGGCAAAGCCATCACCTGATCGCCTTTACGAAGGATACCCGAGGCAATTTTGCCCGAAAATCCCCTGAAATCGAGGGTTGGGCGAAGCACAAACTGAACCGGAAACCTGAAATCGTCGAAGTTGCGATCGGAACCTATATGTACCTCTTCGAGAAATTGAAGCAGGTTCTTTCCATGATACCAGGGCATTTTTTCCGAATTCTCCACCACATTGTCGCCATTGAGCGCCGACAGAGGAATGAAATAAATATCGGGAATACCCAACGGGGTGACGAAGTTTTTGTAATCGTTGCAAATGGAATCAAACACTTCCTTGTCGTATCCAACCAAATCCATTTTATTGACAGCCAGCACAATATGTTTTATACCCAGAAGTGAAACCAGAAAGGTGTGCCTACGGGTTTGGGTAATTACGCCTTTGCGGGCATCAATAAGAATGATGGCTAAGTTGGCTGTGCTGGCTCCGGTAACCATGTTGCGGGTGTATTGCTCATGCCCCGGAGTGTCAGCAATAATAAATTTGCGTTTGCTGGTCGAAAAATAACGGTATGCCACATCAATAGTGATGCCTTGTTCACGTTCGGCTTTCAAACCATCGAGCAGCAGGGCGTAATCAATCTGGTCACCGGCATGGCCAATGCGCTTGCTGTCGCGTTCAAGGGCCGAAAGCTGGTCTTCGTAAATTTTTTTACTATCGAAGAGAAGTCTGCCGATGAGGGTTGATTTTCCGTCGTCCACCGATCCGGCCGAGAGCAAACGGAGCAGGTCTTTTTTTTGGTCTTGATCAAGAAAAGATTGAATATCAGTGTGTTGGCTCATTTTCCTTTACGTCTTGATTTGCTTTAATTCATCCTTCGCAGGCTTAGAAATAACCTTCGCGTTTTTTCTGTTCCATGCTGCCTTCCTGGTCGAAGTCAATGACACGTGTGGTGCGCTCGCTTTTGGTGACGGTCATCATTTCTTCGACAATTTTTTCGATGGTATCGGCTTCTGATTCAATGGCACCGGTGAGTGGATAGCATCCGAGCGTACGAAACCTCACCTTGCGCATCTTGGCTTTTGCAGCCAGTTCGGGTGGCATACGGTCGTCATCGGCCAGAATGAGGTTGCCGTCAATTTCCACAACAGGTCTTTCTTTGGCAAAATAAAGCGGTACGATGGGGATGTTTTCCAATCGGATATACTGCCAGATGTCGAGCTCAGTCCAGTTGCTGAGAGGAAAAACGCGGATAGATTCGCCTTTATGAACACGGGCGTTATAGATGTCCCAAAGTTCGGGGCGTTGGTTTTTTGGATCCCATTGATGAAACCGGTCGCGGAAACTAAAAATTCGTTCTTTGGCACGCGATTTCTCCTCGTCGCGACGTGCACCGCCAAAAGCTGCATCAAAACGATGCTTGTCCAAAGCCTGCAGCAAGGCCTGGGTTTTCATCACATCGGTATGCACCTTGCTTCCGTGGGAGAATGGCCCTATGCCGCTCTCAAAGCCCTCGCGGTTATATTCCACAATCAAATCCCAATTGTTTTCGCGGGCATAATGATCGCGAAAGGTAATCATCTCCCTGAATTTCCATTTGCTGTCAATGTGCATGAGCGGAAAGGGCACTTTTCCGGGAAAGAAAGCTTTCTCGGCCAGCCTCACCATCACTGAGCTGTCTTTTCCTATGGAATAGAGCATCACTGGTTTTTCAAATGAGGCGGCCACCTCGCGGATGATGTGGATGGCTTCGGCTTCGAGCTCCCGCAGGTTGTTTAAAGTCAGGTTGTTTATCATGCGCTAATGGGAATTGCAGGGATTTTTTCTGTTTTAAATATGATTGTTCTACATCGCTTCATATTGGTCTTTGGCCTGGGCCGAAAAAGCAATGAACGATGGATTTTGCAGGTCGGGATTGTTGTAAACAAGTTCGGTCTGGCGATTGTCAAACTGAACCACTTTTCCGCCGGCGGCCAAAACGATGGCATGACCGGCAGCAGTATCCCATTCCGACGTCAGTCCGAAACGCGGATAAACGTCGGCATTCCCTTCGGCGATCATACACATTTTCAATGAGCTGCCGCGCGAAACAATGCGGATGCTGTCGTGATGACGTTTGGATTTGTTGATATATTCCGTCGTTTCGGGGTTCAGGTGCGAACGGCTGACAACAATCGTAAAATCGTTCGTTTTGCGTGATAACGGCAATTTTGATGCCTGACGTTTCAGATGGGCCAGGCCGGGATTGGCCAATACTAAGCCTTTGGCATATTCTAATTTCCAGGCGCCATTTTCATCGCTGAAATATAAAATATCGTTCACGGGGGCATAAATGACACCCATCACCGGCTTCTGATTTTCGATCAGCCCGATATTCACACTGAACTCACCGTTACGGTTGACAAATTCTTTGGTGCCATCAAGCGGGTCAACCAACCAGAAACGCGACCAGTTTTCGCGCACGTGATAAGCGGAAAATTGAGTCTCCTCACTGACGTAAGGCAAACCAGTGCTTTCTAAAGTCTTGATGATGATATCGTTGGCCTTGGTGTCGGCCAGCGTCAAAGGGCTGTTGTCTTGCTTGAAGTCAACCCTGAAATCGGTGGCATAAACTTCCAGAATTGCTGTGCCGGCATCAATCGCCGCTCTGACAATGTTGTCGTAATGCTGGGATAAGTCAATTGGTTTCATGGCAGTTGTGTTGAGTTTGTTGAAGAGTACATTATGTCGTTTCATCATCCGGGCTGAAAAAAAGTAATAATTTTGCTCCGGAATGGCCGCAAATGTAGTAAAACTGGGCGAAAGCCGCTAAACCTTCTTTAAACAAATGATTTTCAAAGGCTATTGACCATGGTGACGGTTCAAATACGTTGAATAGTCTTTGCGGAGCGGTACATAAGTTTCATCGGAAAACAAGGTGGAGGTGATGAGAAAATCGGCGGTTGACCGGTTGCTTGCGGTGGGAATATTGTAGAGCACTGACATACGCAGCAGCGCTTTTACATCCACATCGTGCGGCTGACTTGTCATCGGATCCCAGAAAAAGATCATCATGTCAATCTTGCCTTCGGCAATCATTGCGCCCAATTGCTGGTCGCCGCCCAAAGGCCCTGATTTGAGGCACACAACATTGTCCAAAACTTCTTTGATCAGGCTGCCGGTGGTGCCGGTTGCAAAAAACCGATGACCCGATAGTTTTTCACGATTGTGCTTCACCCATTCCGACAGGTCGCTTTTACGATTGTCGTGGGCTACAAGTGCAATGGATTTTTTCATAATGGGCATGCTTTGATGCAAAGATGAAGAAAAAATCGCACAAGTTTTGATTGGAATTGATTTATTGCGTTTTAGTTAAGTACAATCTTTGAAACGAAAGCAGGTTGATTGGGTGTTTCAATGCGATAGAAATAAGTGCCGCGCGGATAGGAAACCACGGGAATAGATAATACTCCTGCCGGTTGTTCGAGCGTTTTTACCCATAACTCTCGTCCGTTCACATCGAAAAAGCGAATGAGAGCGCCTTGTGTGTTAGCGGAAAGATGATAAGGAATCTGAATAAAATCAGTGGCCGGATTTGGCCAGGCCGGCATTTGACCAGCATGAGATTCATTGAGCGAAATCTGCGTGCCCGGAAGGTTGTAAACTGCCGTTTGAATGCTGTATGGCGTAACGGAGTAATCATACAGATAAGCAACTAATTTAGAGCTTCCATCGGCCAGAGTGTGGATATACAAATACTGGCAGCCGGGAAGATTGAGTAAAACCGTGCCATTTTCGCGGATGATTTTGGCATTATAGCTGTAATATTGGCCTGCTTCGTTGTAAGAATAGAAAAAATATGTCAAACAAAGGCCGTTATCGGTTGTAAACAAACCCTCCGATACATATTTAATGTCAAAAAGATAGTTGTTGGCCGGAATGGAGAGATTGATGGTTTTCCACAGGCTGTGGTTTTGATTGTAGATGCGACATTGGGACGCTCCCACATCCATCAGAAAAAATTTTGTGCCCGAAAAAGACAGTTCAGTGTAAGTTCCCGAATAGGAATAGGTGGTTTCGGGCGTAATTTGTGCATGGACTGTCGGCCAATTCACAAAAAAAAGGATGACAGCTATGCCAATGGAAAAGGATACTTTCATTGAAATAAATTTTGATGCCGCAAAGGTAATGACTTCCAACGTCTTGTGTTTTTACAGTTTTTATGCAATTCGGTACAAGATTTTAAGCATTGATTTGGCTTTAATGAAATAGCAATAAGTTTGTACAAAATACAATTAAAGGGGTGAGCATTGTTCCTATTTCCGGCCAAAAGATTAAAAATTTTCGTTGGATGACGGCCGATATAGCAAAAGGTATTGCAGTGGTATTGATGATACAGGTGCATCTTACCGAGCTTTTTGCCATTCCCGAATGGTATGAAGGTGTAGCTGGCAAGTTGAGCTTGTTCTTGGGCGGCCCGCCGGCGGCACCTGTTTTCATGTTTTTGATGGGTTTTTTTGCCTTTCAGGGAAATGTGAAAAAATGCCTCCTGAAACGGGGTCTTAAATTGCTGGCTTGGGGCTTTTTGCTCAATATCGGGCTTAATGCTCACCTTTTCATCAAAACAGCTAGCGGGAATCTTAGTACACATATACCGGATTACCTTTTCGGAGTTGATATCTTTTTTCTTGCCGGATTGAGCCTGATTTTGTGTAGCTTGTTGGTTAAACTATTTGCACAAAATACGGCATTATGGGCTCTTAGCTTTTTTACTCTTGCCTCATTAAACTCCTACCTACCTGTTTACGTGGGTAATAATGAATGGATAAAGTACTTTTTGGCCTTTTTTTATGGCAACTACAGTTGGTCTTATTTTCCGCTTCTTCCCTGGGGGGCTTATCCCATTGCAGGCGTGATTGCAAAAATTGTATGGGACAGCACTGCTGTATTTTTTGCGCGGCAGGAGGTTCAATGGGGTGCTCTTTTGCTGTTAACGCTTGTTTTGCTTTCGAGCTTTGACTTTGGATTTTCTTCGGCCATTGTGCTTCAAGACTACTACCATCATTCGTTTATACATGCTCTCTGGAACTTATGCTTCGTTCTTTGGGAGTTGATTCTTATTCATTTGCTTGTGCGTGGAAACAACCTGGGTATCGAAGGTCGGTGGTTAGCTTGGAACGGTAAACATGTTACGCAGGTATATGTATTTCAGTGGCTTCTTATTGGGAATCTCTCTACCTGGCTTTACAGGAGCCAGTATCCGCTGCAATGGTTTCTTTGGTTGATATTCCTTCTTTTTTTAAGCAATCTTTTCACTTTCTTTTGGCTTCGCTTTCGGCCAGAGTGGATTTAGTTTACAGCGCATGCAGCGGCAGCTACGCTCACTTTGACGCCCGGTATCTCTAAAAGTTTTTGTGCGCAGGCTTCTATGGTACTCCCGGTGGTGATCACATCGTCAATCAGCAACAGGTGTTTTCCGGCAAGTTCTTCTGCTCTGTTCACCACAAAGATGTCTTTCACGTTTTTCCAGCGGGCTTCGCGCGACTTTTTGGTTTGGGTTTCGGTGGCTACGGCACGCACCAAATGATGAGTGCTGAGGGAAGCCGGAAGGTGACGCATCATGCCTTTTGCAATGATTTCACTTTGATTGTAGCCCCTGACTTTGACTTTTTTTGGATGCAAAGGCACAGGAATCAGAACGTCAATATCGCTGAAAAATGCTGACTGATGCAAGGCTTTTCCCATTTCTTCGCCTAAAAATAAGCCGGCCTCCTGATTGCCTTTGTATTTCAGCTCGTGGATAAGGTGTTGAATACGGCCTTTTTTAGCGAAGAAAAAAGTGGCGCTTGCCGCATGAAGATGAACCCTGCCCCAAAAGATACGGGCAACCGGATTATCGCCCACATTTTCGTAGCCTGTCTTTGGAGCCAAATATTGACAGCTCAGGCAGACAACCTTTTCATCGTGCTGGAGCAGGGCTCCGCAGGCAGCGCAAACCTCCGGGTAGAGCAGCGATAAAAACAAATTGAAAATGCGTTTCACCTTCCAAACCGGTTTTGGTAATCCGGGCAAAGATAGATGCTCCAAAAAACGGATGCAAGCAAAATGCAACAAGGCCGACCTTTGATGTGGCCGGCCTTGATTTTAAACCCGCTATCCGTTACCTTATGCAGGTTCTTTATCCAAAACCGAGAGGTTATAGAGCACAATTTCCTGTGTTGTGCGAACAACGCCTTTGTTATCCGTGTATTTTTCCTCATTGGTTTTGCCAACAATCACCATTTTGACACCTTTTTTCACCTGTCGGCTGACTTCCTCGGCCACTTTTCCCCAGGCAACAACATTGTGCCACTTGGTTTTCCAACGCGTGCTGCCATCGTCTTGCAACACTTTTTCGAGAGTGAAAAACGAGAATCGGGCTAACATTCCGTTGTTTTCAAAATATTTGATGGTAGGTTGGTTACCGGGCCTGCCAATGAGCTTGAGGGTGTTTTCTGTAGTATTCATGATTATTGTAGTTTAATCGTTGTAAATAAAGTGAAAGAGTAGGTTTTGGTACGCGCTATGAAAAAACGGCAATTTCGTTGGCAAGCACTTCAACGCTGTAGCGTTTGTTGCCGTCTTTGTCTTCCCAGTTGTTGGTACTCAGCTTGCCGCTTACCAAAATCTGCTTTCCTTTTGCGACTTCTTTTTCAACGATTTCGGCTATTTTCCCCCAGGCCGTAATCTGATGCCAGTGGGTTTGTTCTACACGCTCGCCTTTGTTGTTGGTGTAATAATCATTGGTTGCGAGCGAAAACCGCGCCATTTTGCGGTCGTTCAGGATGGTTTTTACTTCAGGATCTTTGCCTGCATGTCCGATCAATTGTACGGAGTTTCTCATTGTTGTCATGGTTTCAAGTTTTTAAGTTTGACAAATGAACGAATTGACGAAGCAAAAGTAGAATGAGCCTGTCGGCTTAGTCGTTTAATAACCAGTTAGATACGTAAATAAATGTTGTTAAACGGTTATCAACGAATAAATAATTGATAAACAACGATATAGCTTTTGATTTAAAAATTGTTTTTTCAGGAAAATGTGATTGTTTTTCGGGCAATCGGGACTGATAAAAACAGGTTGAGGCGAATTCACGAATGATGGTAGGGAGTGTTTCAAAACCTGTGAAATTGTGTTTTGTATCCGTGGTGGTCTTCTCACGCAAATCATCCATTATTTCAGCATTTTCGGCTTTTTGCTGCAGGAGATGAAAAAGCCCTTAATTTTGAAGAGAAAAAACAGAATATAAACCCATTGTACTCTGTTTATTTCAAAAAGCGATCACGACCGTGAACAATTTGTTATTTAAAGACGGAAAAAGGAAAAACAATATCATGAACAGCCCACGCACAAAACTGTTGAATTTGCCCAGGTTCATCACTACTCGCAAGCCCTGAAATACGAGCCAACGCTAAAAAACAAAATTGATATTTTGCCAATACACCGATAAAAAAGATCAAACTTTTCATATTGTCACCCCTCTGCAAAATTTGTTCGGCGCTGCTTTCCGGAAACAGCAATAGACCTCAGCAGCTCCGAAAAATGATGAGCTTCCTGCCAAAGCCCTTTCCGCGTCAGTATCTTCGTTTATATTTGTAAAAAATTGTTTCAGGGGTGTTGATGACCTCAGACGACCTTTTGCCGTATGCACAACGATTTTTCCGTGCCATTTGTTTCCGATGCTTACGCGCCATTGATTCAGGTGAGCGGGTTGCGCATTGCTTTTTCTCAGGGCGGGGCAGTGACGGAAGCCGTGCAGGATGTGAGTTTTCACCTCCAGAAGGGCGAAACCTTAGGAATTGTCGGCGAGTCGGGCTCTGGGAAATCGGTTACCGCATTGGCCATTATGCAGTTGCTGCCAAAAAAAAATGCCCTCATTCCTTTAGGTGAAGTCGTTTTCGACGGCACGAATCTCAATGGTCTTGCCGAAGAACGTATGCGGGAATATCGTGGCAAACGGATTGCGATGATTTTTCAGGAGCCCATGACTTCGCTCAATCCCGTGATGCGCTGCGGAAAACAAGTTGCAGAAGCCATCCTGACACACAGTTCTGTGGACAAAGAAGAGGCTAAACAAAAAACCTTGTCGCTTTTTCGCAAAGTTCTTCTGCCCAATCCCGAAGCGGCTTATCAGGCGTATCCCCACGAGCTTTCGGGCGGACAAAAACAACGGGTGATGATTGCAATGGCGATAGCCAACAAGCCCGACCTACTGATTGCCGACGAGCCGACCACTGCTTTGGATGTGACCGTTCAGAAGGAGATACTTCTGTTGCTCAAATCGTTGCAGCAGGAAACCGGTATGGCCATGATTTTCATCAGCCACGATTTAGGAGTCATTGATGAGATTGCCGACAAAGTGGTGGTGATGCACCGTGGCATCATTGTAGAACAAGGAACGGTGGACGAGATATTGAATCATCCGCAGCATCCTTATACCCGCGGATTATTGGCTTGTCGCCCGCCTGTTGGCCATCGGCTGAAGCGTCTGCCTGTGGTCAGGGAATTTCTCGACAACCAGTGGCCGGGCGGAATGGACGAGATGCTGAGCCGCCTCAGCCTTCCGGACGATGATCGAAAACAGCGTCATCAAACGCTCTATCAGGGCGATGTGCTGCTCAGGGTCGAAAATCTGAAAGTAAGTTTTACCGCGACAAAATCGTTGTTTCGCGCTCGCCGGCATACTGTCAAAGCAGTGGACGACGTCAGTTTTGAACTTTTTTCCGGAGAGACATTGGGTTTGGTGGGCGAATCGGGTTGCGGAAAAACAACCCTTGGACGGACTCTTCTGAGGCTTATAGCTCCAGAGTCAGGAAAGATTGGGTACGAAGGAAAACAAATCACTAATCTCAGTCATAAGGAGTTGCGACAGTTTCGCCAAAGGGTACAGATGGTGTTTCAAGACCCGTATTCTTCGCTCAACCCACGTATGGCCATAGGCGAGGCTATCCTTGAGCCGATGACGGTCCACGGCCTTTATGGTCATGCAACCCGACGACGCGATAAAGTGATGGAACTGCTCGAAAGGGTGGGTCTCGAAGCCGCGCATTACCGGCGCTATCCGCATGAGTTTTCGGGCGGACAACGGCAGCGGGTGTGCATCGCCAGGGCGCTGGCGGTGAATCCCGGATTGGTCATTTGCGACGAACCGGTGTCGGCTCTTGATGTTTCGGTGCAGGCGCAGGTGCTCAACCTGCTCAATGAACTGAAAAAAGACAATGGTTTCACCATGATATTTATCTCGCACGACCTGAGTGTCGTACGCTATATGTCGGACCGTGTAATGGTGATGAACAAAGGAAAAATTGAAGAATGTGGCGAGGCCGATGCCCTTTTTTCGAATCCACAATCGGACTACACAAAAAAATTAGTGCAATCCATTCCAGGAATCAAACGATCGGGCTTGCTGAACCAAGCCTGAGCGCAAAAAGAAAAAGGCAAGTTGATTTCTCCAACTTGCCTTTTTTCAGTTAATAAAATGGTCTTATTCGGCAATTACCATTTTGTTTGTTAATTGTTTGCCATCGAAAGTCAGGGTGTAGTAGTAGAGCCCGGGAGAAAGCTTGTTCGGGTTAAAAATCACTTCTTTTGTTCCTTTCGATTGAATTTCGTTGACTAAAAGGGCCACTTCGTTGCCTAATTGGTCATACACCTTCAGGCTCACCTTGCCGTTAGACGGAAGGAAATAATGAATAGAGGTCTGGTTAGCGAAAGGATTTGGCACGTTTTTGCCGAGTTTCAGTGTGGTAGAGTTTTCTGGCATTGAGCCAAGTCCGCTGATAAGGTCGTATTTCGACTGAGCTTCCTGAAGGCTGCCGATAATTTCGGCCTGACTATTACCAAGAGCAAAGGCAAAAAATACATTTACGCTTTCACCGACATTGATGGCCTGAGCATCCTGCGAAATAACAGCAACAAGTCCATCATCGGTAGTTGAAGCATAGGATGTCATGATTTCGCCGGAGGTCATCCAATCCCAATAGTTAGCATCGGCGGAATAGCCGTCGAACCATTCAAAGCCTTTGAACGATTTCAGGTTAGCCGACAAGAGTTTTACACCCATTTGTTTTCCGGTTGAACCACGATGGAAATACAGCACTTTGCTATCGGCCAGATAATTTACCTCATCTCCCCCATAGGTTTCATCCAATTCGGGAATGATGTCAAGGCCAATATAGGCGTTCATGGCAGCAGCATCTTTGTTTTTAACGTTAAATTTCAGGATGGTATAGCTTTTATTTGTCCATCCATAAGCGTCGAGAGCCACATCAACGGCCGGCGGATTGCCTGAATCCGAATTGTCGAACACACCATGAATCTGAAAATCGCCCCATGCAGGCGGATTGACAAGTGCTGAGGCTTCAACCGTACCGGCATCGTTCGAGTAATCGTAAACGGTAGTGCTTGATGTTCCAACCAAAATCGAAGCCCGTTGAAGATGGCGAATGTCATCACCGGGGGTGTAGAGACGGATACGTCCATAAGCATTCACCACAACATCTAAGGTTCCGGTGCTGAATTCAGCCTGACCGAAGAGCTGAATAACACCCATAAGTAAAACAAAAACAGATAGGTAGATTTTTTTCATAAGTAAGGTTTTAAGTTGATAATGAAATGATATAATTCAGCCAAAAATAGGAAAGTTTGTGATAAAAGTCAAAAAATAAATAAATAAACAACCGACAACACTGTTTTTGTCATTTCATTTTGCCCTTCCTGAAGTGGAAAAACAGCATATCTTCTTTACTTTTGTCCCATGATTATTATTGACCAAACCATTGTCAGAGACGACCTGATTGAAGCCCGTTTCATTTGCGACCTGCCGCGTTGCAAAGGCGAATGCTGTGTTTCGGGCGATGCCGGCGCTCCTTTGGACGAAGAGGAAATCGGTATTCTGGAAGACGAACTGGAGCATGTAAAATCCTATTTGACGGCTGCCGGACTTCAGGCCATCGAAGAGCAGGGAGTGTACGATTACGACGAACAGGGTCGGTTCGTGACGCCGCTCGTCAACGGACGTGAATGTGCTTTTGCTTGTTTTCATGAAAACGGAACCAGTTTTTGCGCCATTGAAAAGGCCTGGCTCGACGGAAAAACCACCTTTCGCAAGCCGGTGAGTTGCCATCTTTACCCTGTCAGGCTCATCGAGAAAGACGGATTCACTCACCTCACCTATCATCAGTGGAGCATCTGTGTGCCTGCGCGGCGTAAAGGCGAAAAAGCCGGCATGCCTTTGTATAAATTTCTGAAAGATGCCTTGGTGCGGCGTTTTGGTCAGCCGTGGTATGACCGTTTGGAAGCCGAAGTCAGGAAGATCCGTTAGTTCAATCGTCTGCCTTTAAAAAAACGTATTTATCCAAAAAGCAGATGCTCAATCACTTCCGGGTAGTGCCGATATTCCAATGAATGAATTTTTTGGACCAGACTTCCGGGGGTTTCATCAGGTTCGAGAACTACCGTAGCCTGAAAAAGAATATCGCCTTCATCGTAATTTTGATTCACCAAATGGATGGTGATGCCCGAAATCTTTTCGCCTGCCGCCACCACGGCTTCGTGCACCCGCATGCCATACATCCCTTTTCCGCCATAAGAAGGCAAAAGTGCTGGATGTATATTGATGATCCGGCTTGCAAAAGCCTCGATGAGTGCAGGCGGGATAAGCCATAAAAAACCGGCCAGCACGATGAGGTCGGGATTCAGTTTCAGGAGCTTTTTCAGGAAGATATCGGACTGATAAAAACTTTTCTTATCAATCATCTCCACTGGAATGCCGGCTTTTCTGGCGCGATCAATCACGCCGGCGCCGGCTTTGTTGCACACCACTAACTCAATCCGGACACGGCCATCAGCCGCGCACCATTCGGCTATACGCTCCATATTGGTGCCGCTGCCTGAGGCAAATACAATCAGTTTTTTCATGCAACAAAAGTACATATTTGTGAGGTTTTTCAGGGTGGGCGGAAGGGTTGTTTGTCGGCTGTTTTTGAACGGTGAATAGCACAGAAAACAAATGTTTATCCGGGCGCTCCAAACCGATAGAAAAAACAGATCTTTTGTTGAAGATAACGTTGCCTCAGTCAGACAAACTATCTCGGCTTTTGGCTTTTTTACATCGGTAAAATAGGTCTATCTTTGCCGATTATTTTGATCAATTGCACGGCATTATGTACGGACAACTTCTGCAAAATATCCGTAAGGTATTTCATCCCAAGCTTTTCACCACACTCAAAGATTATAATTCAGCCACCTTTGTGAGCGATCTCATTGCGGGAATCATTGTGGGCGTTGTTGCGCTTCCGTTGGCCATTGCTTTTGGGATTGCATCGGGTGTCAGCCCCGAGCAGGGTTTGATCACCGCCGTGATTGCCGGTTTTCTGATTTCGGCTTTGGGCGGAAGCCGGGTTCAGATTGGAGGCCCCACAGGAGCTTTTATCGTCATCGTTTACGGCATCGTGCAGCAGTTTGGGGTGTCGGGGTTGATCGTGGCCACCATCATGGCCGGTTTTATGCTCGTGGCTATGGGCGTTCTGCAGCTTGGGAGTGTCATCAAATTTATGCCTCATCCCATCGTCGTTGGTTTCACCAGCGGGATAGCCGTGGTGATTTTTTCGAGCCAGGTCAAAGATTTTCTGGGATTGCAGGTTGATGAGGCTGTTCCCGCTGATTTCATTGCCAAATGGCGGTTTTTTATTGCTCATTTCGATGCAGTAAACCCCTATGCGATTGGTCTTGGGGTATTTACACTCCTGACCATCATCCTCTGGCCCAAGGTTGAAAAGCGCGTTCCGGGCACACTCATTGCCATTATCATTACCACTTTGGCAACGACGTTGTTGGATTTGCCTGTGGAGACTATTGGGAGTCGTTTTGGCGAAATCAAAGCCAGCATTCCGGCTCCGGTTATTCCTTATGTATCGTTCGATACTTTGCGATTATTGCTGGCACCGGCATTTACAATAGCGATGCTGGGTGCCATCGAATCTCTGCTTTCGGCCATGGTGGCCGATGGCGCAACAGGCGGGCAGCATCGTTCCAACACCGAGCTTATCGGCCAGGGAATTGCCAACATCATTACGCCCCTGTTTGGCGGCATTCCGGCTACAGGAGCCATTGCACGCACCATGACCAATATCCGCAACGGCGGCAAAACACCGGTGGCCGGAATGATACATGCCGTAGTGCTGTTGCTTATTCTGCTCTTCTTCGGAAAATGGGCCAAACTGATCCCCATGAGCACATTGGCCGGCATTTTGGTGATGGTGGCCTACAATATGAGTGAGTGGCGCTCTTTTAAAGCACTTTTTAACAACAGCCGGTCGGATATTGCAGTGCTGCTGCTTACCTTTTTCCTGACCGTTGTCATTGACCTCACCGTAGCCATACAGTTTGGACTGCTGCTCGCCGTATTGCTCTTCCTCAAACGACTGATTGACAACACTCAGGTTGACGTGATCAAACAAGCCGTGGAAGACGACCAGAGCGAACTCGGCGAAGAAGGCTCACAGCTTCCTGTGCCCAAGGATGTGGAAGTGTTCGAGATCAGCGGCCCGTTCTTTTTTGGGGTGGCCAGCAAGTTTGACGAAGCTGAACGCAACCTGAGACGAAAACCCAAAATACGCATCATCCGGCTGTGGCGCGTTCCGTTCATTGACGCAACCGGCATCAATAACTTAGGCAACTTCATCCGCCGGAATCAGGCCAAAAATATCCATATTATCCTTTCGGGAGCCAACGAAAAAGTGCGCGAAGCCTTGATGAAAAACGGTATTTTCGACCTCGTCGGCGAAGAAAATGTGTGCCCCGACATTCATTGTGCTCTCAAAAAAGCACAAGCTGCAACAGACTCAATGAATTGAGCCTTGCCAGACAAAAATCGTCCGAAGCTTTAACTCCACACTCCTACAACAGTTTCCGTATCTGCTAATTTAGAAAGATGCTAAATTAGAGGTCGGCCCATGCCGAAAAGAAAACATATATACATTTGCATTTGTCTATATTTTGTTAAAAATTTCATAAATTATTTTGTATGGCATTGAAATTTAATAACTTATATAAAATTAGATTTTAGGAAAAAATAAAAAAGAGTGTTGCATTATGAAAAGATTCACCACGGCAATCACCTTCTTTCTGGCAATTGTGGCTCCTCTGTTGATTGTTACGGTTGTTTTGCGGCAACCCGAGGAAGACCATACGAAGCTTGAAGAACTCCGTGCCAAGTACCCTGTTCGCCACCATTCGGGCACCGATCACAGCAAGATGGAAGCCCTTCAGAAAGATTTTAAAAATCCGCACGAAATCACGGCAGCCTGTCTGTCGTGTCATACTGAGCGCGGCAACGAACTGTTGCACAGCAGCCACTTTCGTTGGGAGCGCGAGGCTTACATTCCAGGACGCGGTATTACTTATCTCGGAAAGAAAAACTTGTTGAATAATTATTGTACCGGTGTACAGTCGAACGAAGGCAGTTGTATGAAATGCCATGCCGGCTACGGTTGGAGCGACAAGAATTTTGATTTTGACAATCCGCTGAATATTGACTGCGTTGTTTGTCACGACAACACCGGCACTTATGCCAAAGCCTCCGGTGCTGCTGGTTATCCCGAGATGGGCGAAGACGGCCCCGACTTTAAGGCTATCCTTGGCAGCATGGGACTTCCAAAAAGCGAGAATTGCGGCAATTGCCACTTTTTGGGCGGAGGCGGCAACAATGTGAAACACGGCGATTTAGAGTTGGCGCTGCTCACCGCCGGACGCAATGTGGATGTACACATGGGGGTTGACGGGCTGCATATGAACTGCGTGGATTGCCATACTGCCGAAAACCACATCCTGAAAGGAAGGCATTACGGTGTCTCCTCGTCGAACGACAACCGCCTGAACTGCGAAGACTGCCATACTCCTTATCCTCACCAGAAATCAATCCTCAACGAACATTCCATCAAAGTGGCCTGCCAAACCTGTCATATCCCCGTGTATGCCAAGGTGAATGCTACCAAAATGAATTGGGACTGGAGCAGCGCTACCCGCAAAAAAGACGGAAAAGGTTATGCCATCACCGACTCGGCAGGAAATGACACTTATCTCTCCATCAAAGGTGATTTTGTCTGGGAAAAAAACGTGAAACCCGAATATGCCTGGTTCAACGGGACTGCCGACCATCATCTGATTACCGACAAGATTGACACCACTCAGCCTTATGTAAAAATCAACACTTTGTTTGGCGAATACCGCGACCGAAACTCAAAAATTTATCCTATTAAAGTCCACCGTGGAAAACAGGTTTACGACACTGAAAATCTGACCCTCATTCAGGCCAAACTTTGGGACAGCGAAGAAGGCAAGGGCGCGCTCTGGGTTGATCTGGAATGGCAGCCTGCACTCGAAAAAGGGATGGAATACGTTGGACTGCCCTATAGCGGTAAGTATGGTTTTATCAATACAGAATTTTACCTACCTGTAAATCATATGGTTTCGCAGGCTTCGCAGGCTGTCGGCTGTGCCGAATGCCATACCCGCAACGATGGCAGGCTGGCACAACTCACCAATTTTTATATGCCCGGACGCGACCGCAACGACTTGCTGGATATGGCCGGAAGATGGCTACTTATTGCCTCGGCCATTGGTATAGTGGTGCATGCCACCCTTCGTATCATTGCTTCGCGCCGCCGACAAACGGCTCAACAACATTAAACCCGTAACGACCATGAAAAATCATAAAAAAGTATATGTCTATAAAGGGTTCGAGCGATTCTGGCACTGGAATCAGGCTTTGTTGATTTTTGTGCTGGCTCTCACCGGCTTCGAGATTCACAGCTCATACTCCCTTTTTGGTTTTGAAACGGCTGTCAATCTTCACAACAAAGCAGCCTGGGGATTTATCATTCTCATTGTGTTTGCCATTTTCTGGCATTTTACCACAGGCGAGTGGAAACAATACATTCCTACCTCAAAAAACCTAAAAGCACAAGCCCAGTTTTATTTGCTTGGTATTTTCAAAAATGCACCTCATCCCACCCAAAAAACCTTGCTTAGTAAGCTCAATCCTTTGCAACGCCTTGTTTATCTGGGACTTAAAATTCTGGTTATTCCTGTCATGGTAGTATCCGGGCTCTTTTATATGTTTTATCGTTATCCACAGGGAAGCAATATTGAAGCCATCAATATTGACAGCCTCGAAACCGTGGCCTTGTTGCACACCGCCGGCGCTTTTGCCGTGATGGCTTTCGTGTTGGTACATCTTTACCTGATTACCACCGGACATACCATCACCAGCAACCTCAAAGCGATGATTACCGGCTGGGAGGAGTTGGAAGAACCCGCCACAGATGAACCTCAAAAAGATGAATCCGATGAAACGAAATAAGACTCTTTTTAGCGCCACCGCCTTGAGCCGGTTCCTGTTGGTTGTGCTTCCGGCCGCTATCCTGATGTCGTGCGGTCACAAAAAGCCACAAGCCGGCGTGCCTTCGGCCATGACTGACGAATCAAAAGCTTTGACCGATTACTTTACGGCCAACGGCGTCATGCCTGTTTTGAAAAATTCCGGCTTTCTGATGTCGGCCGCTGAGCTCAATAAAATGGCCGACACCAATATCATCGTGATTGACCTGCGCAATGCCGAACTTTTTGCTGCCGGACATATTGGCGCTTCGGTGAATTTGAGTGTCGGCGAGTTGCTTCATTATTTTGAATCTGTGATTGACCCTCCATCATTCAAGCGTATCGTGCTGGTGGATGCCCGTGGCCAGAATGCCGCATATGCTGCCGCCCTGATGCGTCTGACAGGTTATGACAATGTGTATGCCCTGAGATTTGGGATGAGCGCCTGGAACAAAAAATTAGCTGAAACCGGTTGGGATCTGGCCGTTGGCGACACATTGAGCAATGTGTTAGACCTTGTTTCGCATCCAAAAAACCCACTGACCGGCCATCAACCGCAACTGTCCACGGGAGGCCACAACGCCCTGTCGGTTGCACGACTGCAGACCGAACATCTCTTTGCCAAAGAAACTCCGGCATTTCTGCTTGATTTCAGAGAAATTCTAAAATCGTCTGAAAACTATCTTCTCATCAGTTTGGGCAACGAGGAAGCCTACCAGGCCGGACATTTACCCGGTGCAATACACTACTCATTTGAAGAATTTTTCAATGCCCCACCGACACTTCCTGTCGACAAGCCCATCGTATTGTACTCGCTCACCGGCCATAGCGCCGCTGCTGCCGTGGCCTGGCTTAGAATGCTGGGCTACGATGCCTATTCCGTTTATTATGGTGCAAGCAGCTTTATGAATCAAAGCCTGCTAAAGCTAAAATCTGTTGCTCCACAGCTATGGAGCTTAGGACAAACGAACGACTTTTCATTAACTGCCGGACAGGCTGCGAAAGCCTCCGGTGAAATAAAAATAACCAAAGCTGCCAAAGGCGGCTGCTAAAACATCAGGGATATGGAACAGAAACCCAAAGCTTATATGAACCCATACCTGGCTGGTTTTCTGCTGGGATTGGTTTTGCTGGCCTCCTTTGTCATCACCGGACGTGGACTTGGAGCCAGTGGTGCTGCCAAAAGCGTGGTCATTGAAACTGTGGGCAGCATCTCGCCCGAATATGCTAAAAACAACCATTTCTACGCGTCTTATTTTGAAACGGGCGACGACCGTCCGATGCGTAACTGGTTGGTTTATCTCACCTTAGGTGCCATTGCCGGTGCGTTTTTTTCCGGTTTCATGTCGGGGCGCGTTGGATTTAAAATTGACAAAGGACCCCGCATCAGCAATGCCGCACGTCTGGCGTTTGCCGTAGCCGGAGGCTTTCTTTTTGGCTTAGGCTCACAGTTTGGCCGTGGTTGCACAAGCGGCGCCGCCCTGAGCGGTATGGCCATGCTCTCGAGTGCCGGATTCATCACCACGATGGCCATCTTCGGAACAGGCTATGCCATCGCTTATTTTTTCAGGAAACTTTGGATAAATTAATACCACTACGACAATGGGACCATTTATTCCTCAAGGACTTATCAACCCCGAACTGAGCCTTTTCTTTGCTTTTGTGATTGGTTTGGGCTTTGGCTATGTGCTCGAACAGGCAGGCTTTTCCAACTCAACTAAGCTGGCAGGGGTGTTTTATGGCTACGATTTTGTGGTGCTGCGCGTGTTTTTCACCGCTGCCGTTACCGCTGCCGTCGGGCTGCTGCTCTTTGATTATATGGGTTGGGTAGAATACGATCTGATGTATATCAACCCCACTTTCCTCAAATCGGCCATTGTGGGTGGCGTCATCATGGGTTTTGGATTTATTTTGGGCGGCTACTGTCCCGGAACCAGTGTGGCAGGCGCCGTTATCGGAAAAATTGACGCCATGTTTTATTTAGTTGGAATTCTGGCCGGGATTTTCTTCTTTGGTACTTTTTACGAAACCTTCAAACCACTCTATACGGCCGATGACTTAGGCGATATCGTTGTTTACGATTCATTGGGCATGAATCGCGATTTGTTCATGTTTATCTTTGGCCTGATCGCACTCACTTCGTTTGTGGTTACCAAAAAAATCGAAGACAAGGTCAATGGCATCACACCACCCTATAAAGGCTTGTTTCACCCTTCGTACAATCTGCCGTTTTTTCTGCTGATTGCATTGATCACACTCAACTTGGTATTACCCGGTCAGCCGCGTTCCAAATGGTACGAAACACCGGCCACGACCTTGCTCGATGAGGCTGCCTCAGGAAAATATTACGTTGGTTTTGACGAGGTGGCCTACAAAATGCTTCACGAAGGCGAAAATGATCTGCTGCTGGTGGATGTGCGCGGAGCCGACGACTTTAGCCGTTTCAGTCTGCCGGGCGCTGTCAATGTTCCGCTGAAAGAAATACTCGGCACCCGTGCCGAACGACTGATTCAAAAATCCGACAAGAAAGTGGTGCTTTACAGCTATTCGTCTTCCGATGCCGATCAAGCCTGGATGCTGCTGCGACGGGCAGGCTTCCGTAACATCCACGTGCTGAAAGACGGATTGAACGGATTTTATGGCCAGTTGTTTGATGAAAAGCCAGTGACGGACAATGAAATGGCATCTGTAGCCTTCGAAACCCGTTTCCGTGAGCGTGCGGCAAAAGCATTTAAAACCGGTGAAGCCGCTGAAAAAACCGTCAGCAAAGGCATTCCCGTCACCACAATTGTTGATATTATCCCGCCTAAAGCCGGAAAAGGCGGATGCTAACCCATTAAAACTCAGAATTATGGAAAGTATTAACGATAAAATGCTCAACAACGCGGCCATTCTTTTTGTGGCCACCATCGTCATCGTCATTTTGGGCCAATGGTGGTTAGCGCCGTCCTATGCTCTCCCCAACCAAAAAGTGCTCACACGGATCACCGAATCACAAACACTGGTTCTCCCCGGCGAATTGACAACAGTTGCACCCGATAGCTATACCGCACTCATTCTCAGCGATAAGCCCGAGGCTTCGGCCTTTCCGTCAGCCAAAAAAATCGTGATGCCTTTTGCGAAATTGTTGGATAAAAAGAATCTGAAATCTATTCCTACGGAAGGTATGGTATTCATTTTTGGTGAAAACGAATCGCAGGCACTGATGGCGCTGGAGCTTCTCACGGCTAAAGGTTTTGAAAATTTGCGTGCTGTGGCCAACGACCTGAGAACCAACCAGACAGTTTTAACAAATGGGATCGAACCGAAAGCTGCTTTCCGCAAAGGCGAGAAGGCGGTTTACGACTATTCCCGTTTTTTCAAGACCAATAATACTAAGGCACAACCTGCTGCACAGCCTGAAACAGTGACCATCAAGGCAAAAGGAGGCTGCTCGTAAAAGTGCATCCTTTCAACAAACACCAAAAGGCGGCTTCTAGAAAAATGCCGCCTTTTGTATTTTCAGTGCGAACAAAGCAAACGTAGGTGTGAACGAGGGTTGCAACATACCGGGCAAGGTTTTTGATTTTTGTTTTAACTTGGCTGGCAACGCCTTATTCTGAAAAAACTTTGTCATATTCAGGCATTGGCGTAACTTTAGCGCATTAAAACCTTAAACAATCTCTTATGAGAAAAACTATCTTTCGCATGGCCCTCGCCCTTGCAGGGCTGTTTTATCTGACGCCCCTGATGGCGATGGACGATGTCCGTTTGCTTCGTTATCCCGACATTAACGGAAACCGTGTGGTCTTTGTTTATGCAGGTGATTTATGGACTGTTTCGTCATCTGGAGGTGAGGCACGCCGACTTACCTCGCACGAAGGGCTTGAGTTGTTCCCCAAAATATCGCCCGATGGCCAATGGATTGCCTTTTCGGCCGAATATTCGGGTAGCCGCCAGGTGTGGGTGATGCCGGCCAATGGTGGCGAAGCCCGCCAACTCACTTTTTATAATTCGGTCGGAGTAATGCCCCCGCGTGGTGGATACGACAATGTGGTGCTTGACTGGACGCCCGACAGCAAACAGATTTTAATCCGTGCCAATCGCACCGCCTTTGGCGATCGCAATGGCAACTATTATCTTGTGAGTATTGATGGCGGCTTCGAAAAAGAGCTTGAAATCGTCAATGGCGGCTTTGCCTGCCTTTCGCCCGACGCCACCAAAATTGCTTTCACTCCGGTTGACCGTGAGTTTCGTACCTGGAAACGCTACAAAGGCGGACGTGCCACCGAATTGTGGATCTACGACCTGAAAAACAGCTCGTCAGAACAACTTACCCATTTTGCCGGAAGCGACCAGTGGCCCATCTGGTTTGGCAACAACATTTATTTTACCAGCGACCGCGACCTGCGGCTCAACATCTACCGCATTGACCCACTGACTAAACAAACCACCCAACTCACGTTTCACAAAGATTTTGACGTAATGTGGCCTTCGGGAAGAAACGGACTAATTGTCTATGAAAACGGCGGATTCCTTTATGTGCTGAATGTGGAAACCGGAAAAAGCGAAAAGCTGAAAGTGTCACTCAATTTCGACAACCCCAATTTGAAACCATATTTCAAAAAGGTAGATAACGACATCCATAGTTTCAGTATCAGCCCGACAGGAAAAAGAGCCTTGTTCGACGCCCGCGGTGATATCTTCTCCGTACCGGCCGAAAATGGTGTTACCGAAAACCTGACCAATACACCCGGCATACGCGAAATTTACCCTGTGTGGTCGCCCAATGGCAAATACATTGCCTATTATTCCGATCAAACCGGCGAATATGAGCTTTATTTGCTCGAAAACAAAAAAGGTGCCCAACCCAAACAACTGACTTTCAACTCTACGGCCTGGAAATATGAAGCCGAATGGTCGCCCGATAGCCGATATATTGTCTATAGCGACCGCACCATGAACCTTTGGCTTGTGGATGTGGCTTCAGGCAAACAAACGGTGGTAGATCACGCCGTGATGAACGAAATCCGTTCCTACGCCTTCTCGCCCGACAGCGAATGGATCACCTATTCCAAAGAAACTTCCAACGGCCAATCTGCCGTGTGGGTGTATCATATTCCATCGGCCAAAGTTACTCAGCTTACTGATGAACAATTTGAAGACGACAGCCCGGTATTCAGCAAAGACGGCAAGTTTATCTTCTTTGTCTCAAACCGTGATTTCAATCTGGCTTTTTCAAGTTTTGAGTTCACATACCTTTACAACAATGCATCGCGCATCTATGCCGTGGCCTTACGCAACGACGGAACACGGCTGAAAAATCCTAAATATGATGTTGAAACGGTGAAAGAAGAAAAAGCCGATACATCCAAAAAAGAAGGGAAAGACAAAAAAAGCGAAGAAGGTAAACCCGCTGAAAAGATTAAGGTAAGCATTGATTTTGAAGGAATTAACGAGCGCATCGAGGCTTTACCGGTTGCATCGGGAAATTACAGGATTCTTGGACCGGTGGATGGAGGCTTGCTCTATGCCTCGGAGGGAAAAATCATGCGCTACAATCTGTCGGAAGAAAAAACCGAAGAAATCATTGACCGTGCATTCATGGCGCTACCATCGGCTGACGGAAAGACCATACTTTATCGTTCAGGAGGCGACTATGGCATTGTGAAGGTGGCTCCGGGCCAGAAAGCAGGCAGCGGCAAACTGAAACTCGATGGACTTGAAATGAAAATTGATCCCCGCACCGAGTGGATGCAGATTTATACCGACGGATGGCGCATTTTCCGCGACTTTTTCTATGTGGACAATATGCACGGCGTTGATTGGAAAGGTGTGAAAGACTGTTACAGCGCCCTGTTGCCATCGGTAGGAAGCCGCTTCGATCTGGATTATGTGCTCAACGAAATCGTGTCGGAAGTCAATGCCGGACATGCTTATGTGGACTGGGGCGATATCCCGCGCGTGAAACGTGTTGACGGCGGACTTTTGGGCGCCGAGCTCGAACTCGATGGTTCAGTCGGTCGTTACCGCATCATGAAGATTTACAAAGGTGAAAACTGGAACCCCGAACGCCGCTCGCCCCTCACCGAAGCCGGAGTGAATGTGAAGGAAGGAGATTATCTGCTGCGAATCAATGGCAAAGAGTTGACGGCAAAAGATAACCCGTACAGTCTGCTCGAAAACCTTGCCGAAAAAGAAGTGACCATTACTGTCGGCAACAAACCGGACGGCAGCAATGCCCACGACTTTACCGTCACCACCATCAAGAGCGAACTTGAATTGAAATACTACAACTGGGTGCTTGAACGCCGGGCTATGGTTGACAAACTCTCGAACGGACGCATCGGTTACATCCATGTACCCAATACCGCCGTTGAAGGCAACAGGGAGCTGTTCAGAGGGATGTATTCCTATCACGACAAAGACGCACTCATCATTGACGACCGCTACAACGGCGGCGGATTTATCCCCGAAAATATGGCCAATCTTTTAGACCGGCGCACCCTCACCTATTGGCACCGCAACGGCATGACCCTGCCCGCCAAGGCGCCGGGCGTAGCACACGACGGCCCAAAAGTGATGCTTATCAACGGTTATTCCTCGTCGGGCGGCGACGCCTTCCCCTATTTCTTCAAGAAGCTCGGGCTGGGTAAGCTCATTGGAACCCGCACCTGGGGCGGACTCGTTGGCATCTCGGGTAATGCCCGATTGGTTGATGGCGGCTATATTTCCGTACCCCGTTTTGGCATTTACAACGAAGACAGCCAATGGATCATCGAAGGAGTTGGCGTTTATCCCGACATCGAAGTGGTGGATCGCCCCGAACAACTGGCAAAGGGACAAGACCCATGTGTGGAAAAAGCCGTGGAAGTATTGCTCGACGAACTCAAAAAAAAACCGGTAAAAAAGGTAAAAGCTCCCACTCCGCCCGACCGCAGCAAATGGATCGAAGTGGACATCAAATAGCATACTTCATTACAAAATCGAAAAGCCCGGCCTCAAAAACCGGGTTTTTTGTTGCTCCACGAAGCTAAAACAGCCGGCTACGCTAACATTCCGTCACTTACCTGCAAAAGCCTCTTTGACGCTACATAGCTGTCAGCTCTTCTGAATTTGTGTACTTTTGCGCGCCTAAATCCCAATTATGATTTCTGTTGACAGCCTTACTGTTGAATTTGGAAACACAACGCTTTTCAGGGATATTTCCTTTGCCATCAATGAAACCGACCGCATTGCCCTGATGGGCAAAAACGGCGCCGGCAAATCCACCCTACTGAAGATTCTTGCCGGTGTAAAGACGCCTACACGCGGACGCGTTTCTGCTCCGTCGGATAGTGTGATAGCCTATCTGCCCCAGCATCTGCTGACTAACGACAGCCGTACGGTGTTTGACGAAGCTGCCCAGGCTTTTGCGCATATTTTGGCCATGGAGACCGAGATTGCCCAACTCAATCATGAGCTGGCTACGCGTTCTGATTATGAGTCGGAAGCCTATTATGCCCTCATTGAGAGGCTCAGTGTCCTGAGTGAAAAGTTTTATTCGCTCGAAGAGGTGAACGTCAACGCCGAAGTAGAGAAGGCGCTTTTGGGTTTAGGTTTTGAAAGAGAAGATTTTGGACGACCGACCTCCGATTTTAGTGGTGGCTGGCGTATGCGCATCGAGCTGGCCAAGACACTGCTCCAAAAACCCGACCTCATCCTGTTAGACGAGCCAACCAACCATTTGGACATTGAATCGGTGCAGTGGTTTGAAGACTTTCTTACCACTAATTCAAAAGCTGTCATCGTCATCTCGCATGACAGAGCTTTCGTTGACCGCATCACCACACGAACCATTGAGCTTACGATGGGACGCATCTACGACTACCGAACCAACTACTCTTCCTATTTGCAGCTTCGCCGCGAACGCCGCGAACAACAGCAAAAACAGTACGACGAACAGCAGAAATTCATTGCCGACAACCTAGAATTCATCGAGCGGTTCAAAGGCACCTATTCCAAGACAAATCAGGTGCAGTCGCGTGTGCGTATGCTCGAAAAATTGGTTTTGCTCGAAGTGGACGAAGAAGACACTTCCGCGCTGAAGCTGCGTTTTCCACCTTCGCCCCGTTCGGGGAGCTATCCGGTGATTGTGGAAAATCTGGCCAAACACTACGACCAGCATCTGGTATTTTCAGATGTATCGTTTGTGATTGAACGCGGGGAAAAAATAGCTTTGGTCGGCAAAAACGGCGAAGGAAAATCTACTTTTGTGAAATGCCTGATGGGACAAACCCCTTACGAAGGTAAAATCAGCCTTGGTCATAACACTCTGATTGGTTATTTTGCCCAAAACGAAGCCTCGCTGCTCGACGAGGAAATTACTGTGTTTGAAACCATTGACGATGTGGCCAAAGGCGATATCCGAACCAAAATCAAAGACCTGCTTGGCGCCTTTATGTTTGGTGGCGACAGTTGGAATAAAAAAGTGAAAGTGCTTTCGGGAGGTGAGCGAACGCGTTTAGCCATGATCAAACTCCTGCTCGAACCGGTCAACCTGCTCATCCTCGACGAGCCGACCAACCATCTTGACCTGCGTACGAAAGACATCCTGAAATCGGCTTTGTTGGATTATGACGGAACACTGATCCTTGTTTCGCACGACCGCGATTTCCTTGATGGATTGGCCGAGAAGGTGTATGAGTTTGGTCACAAAAAGGTGAAAGAACATTTGGGCGACATCAAAAGTTTCTTAGAAATGAAGAAAATGGAACATCTTCGTGACCTTGAAAAACAATAGATACAACAAAAAGCGCTCTCAAAAAAAAGAGGGTTAGAACAAATTGCTTCGTTTTTTGTAATTCTGCATTATGAAACTCTTTTTCAGACGATTTGGCCGCATAGGCGACCAGCCATTGGTAATTCTCCACGGACTTTTTGGAATTTCGGACAACTGGGCCACCTTTGGCAAACGTATAGCCGACGAAGGTTTTGACGTGATTATCCCCGATCAGCGCAATCACGGTCTTTCGCCCCATAGCCCGGTGTTCAATTATTTGGCCCTGACTGACGATCTGGGCGAATTGCTCGACGACCAACAGATTGTCAATCCCATTTTGCTGGGTCACAGCATGGGCGGCAAGGTGGCCATGCGTTATACCCTTGAAAATCCGGATGTTGTCAACCGTTTGATTGTGGTGGATATTGCCCTTAGAGGCTATGGTACACGACCGCATCATCGCAACATTCTCGATGCTATGTTGGCCATTGATCCGGCACTTTTCCCCACGCGAACGGCCATCGAAGCCGAACTTACCAAAAAAGTAAGCGAACAGCGCATCCGGCAGTTTTTGTTGAAAAACCTTCACCGTAACGACGACAATGTGCTGGAATGGCGCCTCAACCTTACCGGCCTGAGCGAAAACCTCAGCCAGATGTTTGATGCCATCGAAACCGGAAAAATATTCTACAAACCGGCGCTATTTATTCGCGGAGGTCAAAGCGATTACATCTTGCCATCCGACTATCCCGAAATACGCAAAAGTTTTCCCAATGCCGAAATCATCACTATCGAAAACGCATCGCATTGGGTTCATGCCGAAGCCCCCGAACAGTTTTTTCTGTTAAGCTCAGGCTTTCTTACCGGAACTCCCGATTGGCTGTCGTCTGTCAACGAATAACAATCCGACTGCTGATTCGGCTTGTGGATGTCTGAAGTATCAGGACATACATGCCGCTTTTCAATTGACCGGACGGAATGGTGGTGTATTCGCTGATTGTGGTTTGTCCGTGACCAACGACCTGTCCGTTGCTGTTCGTCCACTCATAGTAGAGCATTCGCCCCTTTGGAGTTAATCCTGTGATACAGATTTTGTCATCGGCAGGATTGGGGGACAGAACAGGCTGAATGTCCTGATGGATTTCATAGCCGGTCAATACACCCTGTTGTACCAATTGCAGGGTTTGCGTGGCAAGGTTTTCGCCGGTGAGGCTAAGCAAGGCCATACGGTCTTCTTCAGAGGTATTGGCTTCATATGCGGCCAGTATCTGACCGTTTCCACTGCCTGCCGGGGTCACAGTACACCAAGGGGCATCGCTCTGGCAAGTCCAGTCCACATTCGAGCTGACGGAGAAACTTGCCGTACCGGCTTCAGCCGGCACTTCCATCATTTGCGGCTCGGCCACCAGAAAAGCCGCAGCTGCCGATTGAACAAGGTAAACCGTTTGTGATTCAACACCATTGGCCGAAACTATGATGGTGGCAGTGCGGGATGAAGTGGCATCATTGGAGCTAAAACTTGCTACAAGGTTTCCGTTTCCGCTTCCCGATGGGGTAACAGTACACCAGGAGACATCGCTTTGGGCTGTCCAGTCAAGAAAGCTTGTTACCGAAAAGACACCTATCCCGGACTGAGCCGGCACCGTCATAATTTCAGGAAAAACCTGCAAGGCATTGGCTCCCTGTTCGTAAATCATGGCAGCCATGAAAATCTCGTTGACAAACTGAGGTGCCACCAAAGCCGTGGCGGCAGCGTTGGGATGACTGTCATACTGACTCGCTGCATATTGCGGCATTTGGTAACCATTGGCATCAGTAAGTTTGGCAAAATAATTGAAAACAAACACATTGGGCGGAAACGCCCCCATTTCTGGGTCGAGGCCCACCGATAAAGTATCCTTTGCCCAGGTGCAAAATTTCTTCGACAACATGGCCTGGGTTGCATTGGTGTTCCCCTCGTTCAACGGGGCGTTGGTCCAGATGGTAAAAAATGTTTCAGGATGCTGTGCCATCACTTTCACGATGTTGCGCCAATGCCATTTATAGTTGTAAACGGTTTTATTGGTAGGAGTCAGGGTGTCGGATGGAACTCCCCAGCCGCTCATCGAAGAGGAGGGATAACACGATTTGATGACCACGATACGATTCGATGCGATGATGGGAAAGATATCGGCGTCAGGGTCAACTCCCTTAAAAATACGATGCCAGCGCTCCCATTCATTATCCCAGGGTGTGAGCGGCCACGACTCACGGTTCATACTGATGGCCTGGCTGCCGCTCAGCCCGTGAGCAGCGTTAAATGCCTGAATCTCTATCGGGATACTGGTAGTCGAACCATTTGGGCCCCAAATACATTGCCCGGTGGAATGGGTGAGAAAAACCCCGCTGCGAAACATGGGCTGGCTGTGAAGCAAAAATGGGATCCAAAGAAGAAAAAAGGCAAAAATCCGTTTCATCTTTTCAATGTTTTTTGGTTTAACCTGGCGCTACTCTCCGACAAGAATTGAAAATATTGTTGGAAAACTGTTTCAAAGTTACAACGCAATCGAAACTTTTTCAATTTTTTAAACAAAATAACAGAAAACACTCATTTTATTGTGCTACGAAATGGGGGCTTCGGCAGGTAATGGTGGCTGAGTAAAATCGAAGCCACCATTGTACTTATTCCTCAAATATTCATGATTACGCAATGGCTGAGGCTCTCGAAGCCATCGCATTATTTACATGAAGTGGGTTGCAAGGCAAAGCCCTTCCATCAAAGGTAAAGTACTGAAAATAAGTTATTTGTGCTACGGAATGGTGGCTTCGATTTTACTCAGCCACCATTGTACGCTTCGCTCATCCGTAAACAAACTGAACGATTCTTTCGAGCCAATGGCGGTCGGTTTCATCAAAAGCAGCTGGCTCACTGCTGTCAACATCCAACACACCAATCACCACACCATTTGAATCGAACAACGGGACCACAATTTCGGATTGGGAGCGGCTGTCGCAGGCAATATGACCTGGGAAAGCATGTACATCATCCACAATCACACAATGTTTCCGATTTATTCCGGCCCAGCAGACACCCGTATCCTTTGCCAAATCAATACACGCTAATGAGCCCTGATAAGGGCCAACCTGCAACCTGCCCTCGTGAAGCAGGTAAAAACCGGTCCAAAAAAAGGTATCCATTTTGTGATGAAGCACAGCCACTATCGTAGCCATCTTCGATAAAGGATTGTTACTTTTTACCAATAACTCGTTGATTTGTTGATATAAACGTTCGTAACGACCGGCTTTTTTATCTTTATCCATCTTTATATATTTTTCTGAGCTTTAAAGCAGGCAAAATTACGTTTTTGAATCGGAGAGCAGGGCAGATTTCAGGCTCAAAATCTCTTTTTTAAAAAGTCCGAAAACGTTTGAAAAAATAGCTAATCTAAGCTATATAAATCATAATCAACAATTTACGTATTATTGATTTAGATTTGATGTTGCGCGTTTTATCAATAGTCTTATTTTTGCCGCGTGCATCATTCTAAATAACTGCACATTATCTCTTCATTAACAACGAAAACAATGAGCATCAAAAAGCAATTTTTAAAAACGAAACCAGTTTGCAAAGTCAGTTTCAAAGTGAGTAAAGCCGAAGCCGGTGGAGCCACAAAGGTTGCCATTCTGGGCGATTTCAACGGATGGAACCCGTCGGTAGATTTGATGAACCCGTTGAAAGACGGTTCATTCAGCTATACTATTGAACTTGAAACAGGCAACAGTTATCAGTTTCGCTATTTGGCCGACGACAAACGCTGGTTTGACGAAGCTGAAGCCGATTCGCACGCAGCCAATGAGTTTGGTGCACTAAACAATGTGATCATCCTTTAAAAAAGTACCCGACCGAAAATCTGACCGTTTTTTGGTATAAACAAAACTCCCCTGAAGCTGCTTCAGGGGAGTTTTGTTAGTGTCAGGCCCGATCCAGTTCAACGGTAAAGTGTCGTAAAATCGGGGCTTCACGCACAATTTGATAGCCTGTCTTGATTTCGTGTCGGCGCTCCCAAACGTTGATGATGCTGGCAGCCACATATTCCATGTGATTATTGGTATATGTGCGCCTTGGGATAGCTAAGCGTACCATTTCAAGCTCAGGATAGCGGTTTTCGCGGGTCATGGGGTCGCGGTCGGCTAAGATGGCTCCGATTTCAACGCCACGCACACCACCTTCCAAGTAGATCTCAACGGCAAGGGTCTGAGCCACAAATTGTTCTTTTGGGACGGCTGGCAAAAAGCGTTTTGCGTCCACAAAAATGGCATGACCACCAAACGGATATTGAACCGGAATTCCGGCATTACGCAAAAGGCCGCCGAGGTAAGCCACCTGATTGATACGGGTTTCGAGATAATCGAACTCTGTTCCCTCGAGTAAACCTTGTGCCAGCGCATTCATGTCGCGACCCGACATTCCACCGTAGGTAACAAAGCCTTCAAACATGATATTATAGGTGCTGGCTTCGCGAAAAAGGTCTTCATCGCGAAAGCCGATGAAACCTCCCATATTGACGATAGCATCTTTTTTGCTGCTCATGGTCATGGCATCGCCGTACGAAAACATCTCACGAACGATTTCGCGGATGCTTTTGTCAGCATACCCTTTTTCACGTTTTTTGATGTAGTAGGCGTTTTCGGCAAAACGAGCCGAGTCAAAGACCACTTTGACGCCATAGCGTTTGGCCATTGCCGACACCTGACGGATGTTGTCCATCGAAACGGGCTGACCGCCCGAAGTGTTGCAAGTGATGGTAATAATCACCATCGGGATTTGAGTAGCAGGGTAGCTTTTGAATACTTTCTCGAGTTTTTCGAGGTCAATATTGCCTTTGAAAGGATGATCGAGCGTGGTGTCGAAAGCTTCATTGATGGTACAGTCAACAGCGGTGGCCTTGCGAAACTCAATATGACCTTTGGTGGTATCGAAATGCGAGTTGCCGGGGACGATATCGTCCGATTTTACCATAGTCGAGAAAAGAACATTTTCGGCAGCACGACCCTGATGGGTGGGCAGGAAAAACTCAAAACCCGTCAGCTCGCGAATGGTCTCTTTGAGCTTGTAATAGGATGACGAGCCGGCATAAGATTCGTCGCCCAGCATCATTTCCGACCACTGACGATCGCTCATGGCGCCGGTGCCCGAGTCGGTCAGCAGGTCAACGAACACTTGTTCGCTGCGAAGATTAAAAAGATTGTAGCGAGCTTCTTTGATCCATTGTTCGCGCTCGCTGCGATGGCTGCGACGCAAAGGCTCAACCATCTTGATACGATAAGATTCGGCAAAAGGTAATTCCATGATTTCCTGATATTTTGAAAATGAATAAAAACGGTAAAAACAGATGGCTCAATAAAAAAATGAGCTGACAACAAGCTATCAGGAAAACCTGTCGCGTTCTTTGATGTTGAGAAAATTCAGCTTTTTATCAGGCTGAATGGTCATCATTTCTGAATCTGTTTTGTTGAGGCAACAAAAGTAACAAAAATACTCTTCGATGTCAAACAAGAGTCTTGATTTTCAGGTTAAATCCATCAGTCGAACTTCAAAATGACCTTTTTTTAAAGAAAAGGCAAAAAAAATTGTATTCTGGTGAACAAAACAAAACCTCCACTGTTTAATATCCGGTTTTGGTTTTACATTTCAATTCACTATGTAAACGGATGCTTTACACAAAGCGTCCGTTTTTTATTTGACTTTAAGAAATGTGTGCATTAACTTGCGCCTTTATTTTAATCGTGATTGTTTAACAAAATTCATTCATTATGGGGTTTGTATCTGAGTTTAAGACATTTGCCATGCGGGGCAATGTGATGGACATGGCCGTGGGTATCATTATCGGCGGCGCTTTCGGAAAAATTGTTTCCTCTTTTGTTACGGATGTGATTATGCCTCCCATCGGACTATTAGTGGGTGGTGTTGATTTCAGTAACATCAAAATTGTGCTGAAACAGGCCGTAGGTGAAGTACCGGCCGTTACACTCAACATTGGTACTTTCATCAATACGGTGATTGATTTTTTGATCATTGCCTTTGCTATCTTCATGATGATCAAGGCGATGAATAATCTCAAAAAGAAAGAAGAAGAGCCGGCTCCGGCTCCGGCAGCACCGGAACCTAGTGCAGAGGAAAAGCTTTTGACCGAGATTCGGGATTTGTTGAAAAAACAATAACCGCCAACGAACTTTTCCTATAAAGACAGGATAGCATCCGGCTTTTTCGAAAAACGGCTATCCTGTCTTTTTTTACACAATTTTGCATTCCTATCTATGGAATCGAATTCTTCATTCAGTTTACAACTCAAAGTGCGCGACTACGAATGCGATATGCAGGGCATCGTCAACAATGCCAACTATCAGCATTATCTGGAACATGCACGTCATGAGTTTTTGCTGACACAAGGTCTAAGTTTTGCAAAACTCACAGCCGAAGGGATCATTTTGGTTGTCAAGCGCATCGAAATTGAATATTTATCGCCCCTGCGTAGTGGCGACCAGTTTAGTGTGAGTTGCGAGCCGGTGCGCATTTCGCCCCTGCGTTTTGGTTTCAGGCAAAACATCACCAGGCTTACGGACAACAAAGCCATCATCACGGCTATGGTGACAGCCACCTCCATCAACACCAAAGGACGGCCTTTCCTTTCGCCTGAAATTGACCGGCTTTTCGGTTAAAATCATCCATTTCGATGATTGTGATGTGATTACAACGAATTTGCTTCAAAAAATACGTTGTTTAACGTATTGAATCCGCTTTATGCACGGCCGTACATTTGCCACGTAATTGCTTTTCACATATTTTGCAGTGGGGTGGCTAAAAAAGAGTTTCACGGAGTTACCTGGCAGTTTCTTATCACCTGTGCGTGTTGAAAGTAGCAATTACACTGCAAGGTGCTCTGTGATATTTATTGGGAAAACATGAAACCAACAACTAAACAACACTATTCTTTTACTCTCATTACTCCTCTTGCGCTGACCTTGTGTTTCTTTGTTGTGTTGGGAGTAGAAACGGCTCAGGGGCAAACTCAAAATGTGGATTACAACCGTTTGAAGCTCCTCAGCCCGAACAATATGTATTCGGGGATTGCCATTTCGCCTGATGGAAAAACCCTGGCCGTAGCTGCCCGGAAGAAACAGCCTGTTCGATTGATTGATGTCAACACATGGGAGATTGTTGGTGAAATTGATGCCGGAAGCGGCAATCAGGGAGCCAAGCTCAATTTTTCTTCAAAAGGGAATTACCTGATTCTTCAGGAGCAACGGTGGAATGATGTGCCGGAAAACAAACCGCGGAAAATTGATTTCGAGTTGGTAGATGTTGTCGGTAAGCTCTTGATCAAACGTTTTGATTTGGTTCAGGATGTGGTTGTATCGGAAGATGAGAGCCTTGTGGTGAGCCTCGCGGGTGATGAAGTTACCTTTTGGCATCTCCCGGATTTGAGAAGAGTAAAGAGTTTTATAGTCCCGAATGCTGCCAGCGCCATAGCCCTGAGTCCCGACGGAAAAACCCTTGCGGTGGCTCAACGCATCAGCCCTGATGAGCTGAAAGGCCAGCCCAATTTTAAGAAAAAGAAAGCCAGAAAATTTGTAGCACAATCAAAACAGAAACTGAGCTTTTTTGATGTGGAAAGTGGCAAAAGACTTAAAACGGTCAACAACTTTTACGATTTAATCTATCGCTTGCGCTATCTGGACGATGAGAACCTGATGTTCGTTTTTCAGCAACCCTATTTCAAGGCGCAGACCTCACTTCAGCTGATCGTTTATATCAATATGGTGAATACGGAGAACGGAGAAGCGCTTCGGGGTGGATTTACCTCGCAGGCTTATGGCCTGCCCGAAGTGCGTATGAGCCCTGATAAAGCCTATTTTGCCATTAATTCGAAAGGTAACCGGTTTCAGGAAATCCATCTGTACGACTACCAAAGCGGCCGATTGCTCAAACGTTTCGAGCTGGCAAAAAGATTTTTTGAAAAAAGTCAGGATGGAACAAAATTGTTCGACGATGCCCGGCCATCTTTTGTGTTCATGCCCGATAACAGCTCGATTCTTATAGCTATGGGTAACCAATTTATTTTGTGGAACTTTCTTGAAGACGAATAAAAAACTGATACACTCATGCGACACTTTATTTTACTCATCATCGCTCTGTTTTCGCTGAACAGTGGGCTTCAGGCTCAGAAAAAACTCCCGCTCCTTGAGTCGAAAAACGAAATCATCCAAAGAGCCATTGCCGAACTGGATTCGGCCATGCAGGCCCCCAAAGGCGAATTATACCTTTTTATCCAAAAGTATAAGATCAAAGGCGAATATACTATGCAACTCACCCTTCGCGACAAAGGCAAAGTAGTTTCGGTGTTTGTGGCCGATAAAAATAATGCCGATATTCCTTCGCAAAACAAGTTGAAGGACAGGCTGATGAAATATAAATTCCATTTTAAAATGCCTAAAAATAAAGACTATAAACTCAATTATCACTTTAACCTCTAAAAATTGCTACTTATGAAAAAAGTTTTCATTTTCACGTTTGCAATGCTGGCTTCAGTGATGCTCCGCGCACAGGAAGTCATGCCAAAAGTCTGGGAAACCCGGCTTTCACACAAGATTCACTACACCGGAACCGATAGGGAAGAAGGTAAATACAACTATGCCGCTTCTGACAAAGAAATGTCAGTGATTGACAACACAACCGGAAAGGTGGTTTGGGACAAAAAGTTCAGCCAAATTGCATCGAAGTTGCGTAAAATTGATGAGCTGATTCCTTTCTGGGAATCGAATACCATCTTTCTTTTCGATCGCAAATTGGGCAAAGACCAGATTGCCTGTATTGACCTCAGGACAGGTGAAGGGCTTTGGACCACTGATAAATATCAGGATGTGAGCGAGTACAATGTCACCTATATTGCCGAAGATGACTGCTTTGCATTGAGTCTGAAAACATCATTGGTTTATATCCGTGCCCGAACCGGCGAAGAACTCTGGAGTACTTCCAAATTTAAAGGTGTTGTCGGCGAATATCATTATGATGGAAAAGAAAAAACTCTGACGATGGTAAACTTCATGCCCAGTTTACTGGGAGCCCTGTTTACCGGGTTTAAAAATCAGATTGCCAAAATCAATGTGACAAATGGCGAAATCGTCTGGGAAAACACTTATGTCGGCCGTGCCGAACGCAAGGTGATTTCGAAAGAATTTCTTTTTGACCTGGACGTAGCCAATGACAAAGTGTTCCTTCGCATGAACGGTATGCAGGTTTATGACTATAAAACAGGAGCCAAACTATGGTCGGCTGCATTCGATTATACACCGGATAAAGTGGTTAAAAAACCTGGCGGAAAGGTTCATTTATTCGGGGTTTATGGCACCGTTGCCGCACCCGTCGTTGATGGTGATGTGCTTTATGTTTTGGACATGACGAGCAAAAAAAGCCAATATGTCAAAAAGTATGATATCCATACCGGACAACTTCTCTGGACCTCCAAAGAGATCCAGGGAGCACGGGTTATTCCAAATATGGAAGTGTATGGCGGCAAAGTGCTGCTTCAGATTGGCGGTATGGTCGAAGTTCAGTATAAACGTACCTATCGCAGTGGCGACCAAGTCATTACCGAAACCGGTATCGTTTACCAAAACGTAAAACCATTCGGTGTACAAGCCTTCAATACCACCGACGGAAGTCAGGCCTGGGTATCCGAACGATTCAAAAAAGGCATCACCAATATGATTTCGTTTGGCGAAAATGTGATTGTGTGTAGCGGAAAAGAACTCTATTCACTTGATATACAAACAGGTAAAGAAAAATATTCTTCCCCCGTTTCAAAAGGTGGAGTTGGCAAGGCCTCACTCATCCTGCCTTATCAAGACAACACCATCGTCGTAGTGGGTCAGAAAGGCATCTCTACCTTCAATGCTACCGATGGTCATTTGCTCCATTCAGGTAAATACAAAACTTCAACTCTTGAAGAAGTTAAAGGCAATATCTTAGTGATGAAAACACCTAAATCGGATATTGCTGCATTCGACCTCAATACCTGCAAATACAAGAAATTCAATGCCCGCAAAGGCGCAGTGGCAATGATGAGCAATGGTGGTGAATATGTGTATGTTTACGAAAATCGTACGGTCACGAAATTAGCTACCAAATAGTGCAATTTTTTCCAATTACGTAGGACTGCCGGCTCAAAGAGCTGGCAGTTTTTTTATTCCTGCCCACTCGAACCCCATAAAAAACGGGATATTTTTTTATGTTTGTTCGTGAATGATGTAATTTTGGTACACCAAATTAAAAACAAAAGCCATGAGAAACAGCATTTTGATCGTTTTGTTTGTGATGCTCGGTTTTGCAGGAACAAAAGCACAAGATTACTCCAACTTTATTTCTTGCGAAGTAAACGGACAAGCCTGGAAAGCCGAGGCTAAAAAATTGAAGCTTCCGTTCAACGCCTACGAATACCTTGCCATTGCAGCATTTGAAGTGAAGCCTGACGTTCAGGTCTGGATTAGGATTTTTGCTCTCAAAGACAAGATTAAACCCGGAACTTATCCGGTGGTTTCGGAAAAGGAATTTGCTTCACTTTCTAAAAAAAAGGCAAAGGATAATGAAGATATGGTATGGGTTCTGATTGACTATACGGAAGAAACCAAAAACTTAGGTTATGGCTTTCACGACGGCGAATCGCTCAGCGGCACATTGGTGATTGAAGAAAGGGGCGAAAAAATGGTCAAAGGCACTTTTGAAGCTGAGCTGAATGGGGTTTATTACAAAAAGCGCAATGTGGCTGCGCTCACCGGGCAGGGAATCAGAGGAAATATCGAGAAAAAAATCATGACTAAAGCCGGAGGCGGCATGTTGGCCAATAGCGGTCCGCATGATCACGAAAATACGAAAAAGACTGATCAGACAGATACCATCAAATTGAGCAAAGGCAGCTTTTTTGTGGATTGGAGTAAGAAAGAAAAAGATGAGGCGGAGGAGTAAGAAGCAAAAACAGATGAAAAAAAATCAAAAACGTCATCCGGCAAAGCAACAGAACTAAACCGGATAGTCCACAAAATTACGTTCGGTTTCGTAGAGCCTCACTTGTAATTCGAGACTTGACGGAAGTTTTGCCCGTAAAAGATCAAAGATTACCAAGGCAATATTTTCAGCCGTAGGATTTAGGTTGCGAAATTCAGGACAGTCTAAATTCAGGTTTTTATGGTCGAAACGATCTTCCACTTCCGATTTGATCAATTCTTTCAAGTATTTCATGTCAATCACAAAACCTGTGATCGGGTCAATTTCACCCGTCACTTTTACCACTAAGTCGTAATTGTGACCGTGCCAGTTTTCGTTGTTGCATAAGCCGAAAACTGCATTGTTTTTTTCTGAATCCCATTGCGGGTTAAACAATCTGTGGGCTGCATTGAAATGCGCTTTTCGATAAACCGAAGCTCTCATCCTTGGGGTGTTTTAGTGTCAACAAAGTTATAACAATCGTTGAAAAATTTTGTTTTTCTGCTTTTTTGGGATGCTTCTGTCTGGTTTCGATACAACAAGCCGCAGCCTGTGACAGGCGGCTGACGAAAGCCGGCGTCCTGAAATTGTTGTATTTTTGGACACTCAAACCACGTGTGCTGACTTGGTTGCACAATAAAACGAAATACGATGAAAAAGACTTTTGCCGCCTTTGTCCTGATGATGACCATCTTCAGTTTGCAGGCACAGATTTTCAGTGGTACCGGAGGCTTGGTTTCCGAAACCGGACAGGCCAACATGTTTCCGCTCACCATCACAAGCCTTCCAACCGATGGGCTCAACAATGGTTTTGGGTTGTTGGCCGTGGCTTTCAACATCACCCACAGCCGGGTGGGCGACCTGCAGGTTTCGTTGGTAGCGCCGGACGGGAAAACCATTGCGCTGAGCCTGAACAATGGAGGCGATGGCGACAACTACAGCCTCACCCGATTTTCGGACAATGCAACGCAGCATATCAGCACCGGCTGGGCTCCTTTCAGCGGAACCTGGCTGCCCGAAGAACGCTTGGGCGAACTCAACAACGGCCAGAATGGCAACGGAACCTGGAAACTTGCCGTGACCGATGTAGTGGCCAACAACCAGAAAGGAAATCTGCTCGGCTGGAGTCTTACCTTTGGCCCCAATGCCACCTCACCATTAGAGTTTACCTCGAGCAACCTACCCATCGTTATTGTGGATACTTATGGGCAAACCATCCCCGACGATCCGAAAATTATGGTCGGAATGAAAATTATTGACAACGGACCCGGCCAGCGCAACTTTCTGACCGATACACCGGCCTACGATGGTTATGCCGGATTTGAGCTGCGTGGCTCCACCTCACAGGAGTTTCCTAAAAAGAGCTATGGTATTGAAACCTGGGATGCCAATGGAGAAGATCTGAAAGTGTCGCTGCTGGGTATGCCCGAAGAAAGTGACTGGATTCTCAACGCCAATTATACCGACAAAACATTGATGCGTAATACATTGGCTTATCAGTTGTTTCAGGAAATGGGCCATTATGCCACCCGATACCGCCATGTGGAACTTGTCATCAACAACAATTATCGCGGAGTTTATGTGTTTTCGGAAAAAATTAAACGCGACAAAGACCGTGTGGACATTGCCAAGATGAAAGAAACCGACAACAGTGGTGATGCGCTCACCGGAGGCTATATCTTCAAGATTGACAAAACCACCGGTAGCGGCGGCGATGGCTGGACTTCAAATTATCCGCCATTGGTTCATCCGCTTAACCAGACGATATTTTTTCAATACGAGTATCCGAAGTATAACAAAATCACGCCGCAACAGAAAAACTATATCAGCGACTATGTCAACAGCTTCGAATCCACCCTTAAAGGTCCGTTTTTCGATCATCCGGACAACGGATGGCGCAAATATGCCGTTGAGAACACCTTTATTGACTATTTTTTGGTGAATGAAATCAGCAAAAATGTGGATGGTTACCGTCTGAGTACTTTTGTACATAAGGAACGCGACAGCCGTGGCGGCAAACTTCGCATGGGGCCTGTGTGGGATTACGATATCGCCTTCCGCAACGCCAACTATTGCGCCGGCGATGTGGTGACAGGCTGGGCCTACCAGTTTCCGTGTTCGAGCGATTACTGGCAGGTGCCTTTCTGGTGGCAACGCCTCTTGCAAGACGATCTTTATGCCGATCATCTGAAATGTCGCTGGGAAAGTTTGCGGCAAAACCATCTGACCAACGAATGGTTCGATCATTTTGTGGATAGCCTTGCCCTGGTGCTCGACGAAGGCCAACAACGCAACTTTGTGAAATGGCCAATTCTAGGTATTTATGTATGGCCCAATCCACAACCTATCCCCACCTCTTATGCCGGCGAAATTCAGGCCTTGAAAAACTTCCTTCATACCCGTCTGGCCTGGTTAGACAACAATATGCCCGGCTTTTGCAATCCAACATTGATTGGCGAAAATGATGACGGAGTGCAAAATCTCGTCATTTATCCAAGCCCTGCACAGGAAAGAATCGTCATCGAATCGAATCAACTCTGGGATGACCAGCTGCAAATCAGCCTGACCGATCTTAGCGGGAAAGTGTTTGTTAGATGGAACGGGAATTTGCTTCGTAGAGATGACGGAAGTTTTGTGTTGGAGGTACAGAAAATCCCTGCCGGAATGTGGATCGTACACATGAACGATGGCCGAAATCATCGGAGCGGACGCGTGGTGATTAGCCGGTAAAACCGGCCTAATCCAATTCGTCACAGTTCAAAATTACACAGAGTACAGGCTTATTTAGTGCGGTGTCAAAAATAACACATTACCAATATATTAAATAGTGAAACAGATGATTTACCGCACTAAAGGGACAAGTCGGGATTGGAAATGATTGCAGAATGTGATCAAATGCCTGTGGTTTTTTTCAAATAAGTTCTGTTAGGTCAACAAATCTTTTTTCATACTCCTTAGCCCAACTCAAAGCTCGTTACGCCATACACCTGTTTCAGGTCAATGTTAGGTTGATTTTTGGTGTACATCCGTGCTGTGGAAAACACTTTTCCCATTCCATAACTTTCAGCAAGCTTCACAGCGGCGGGATTTATTTCAGGTGTGTCGAGGTAAAGCTTTTCTTCGGGAGTAGCAAAATTTCCCAAAGCACAAAATAATTGCTCCGCGATGTCGGGAGTATCAGCAAACAGGGGGCCGATTTTGTAGCCTGCCCTGCACTTGCGCAAATGGCCAATTCCTGCAATTTTGCCTTTGTGGACTACTGCAAGAGAGGCGCTTTCGGGCTGACTGAACCAATGTTTGAGAAAAACTGGTCGCACGGCTGGAAAATGCCGGGCATCGTACCGGACAAGCTCGTCAAAGGATAACTCATGAACAGGAACAATTTCCGGATGATTAAAATCATGAGGTTTTGCCGTCCCTTCGTAGCGAATATTACTGTATGCCAGGCTGAAGCCCGATTTAATGTAATTGGGCTGCTGCTCAATGACACCATCTAAGCCAATGTTGTAGTTTTGAAGCCGGGCCATTGCCGCGTTCCAAATTTTCAATCCGTAGTTTTTCCCACGGTAGCTTGGCGCAACGATGTAAAAACCAAGAAATGCAAAATTACCCGGGTATGTAACGGCCGAGATGCAGGCTACAGGCTCATCATTAATCAGCCCCACAAGAAAACCGTCCGGATCGGCGGCATAAAAGCTGGCCGCATCATAGAGCCCGGGGTTCCATCCTTCCTGTGCAGCCCATTCGATGGCTACGCGCTCTACTTCGTCCTGCGTCATTCGTCGGATGTGAAAATCGCTATAAGTACTCATGACCTATCTTATGTTGAATTAGCGGAAACAAAGATATAACTGCTTTGACTTCACGATGTTAGATAAACAGGTTATCGGTACGGGTTCGCAGATATTTCCTCAGGGCAAAATGGGTAGAAATTCCGGTAAGTGTTGCGCCCACAAGCACAATGAGTACCGAGAGCATTCCGAGTACTCGCAAATCCTGCAACTGAACAAGTTCAGGAATGGCATTCATGGCAAAAAACATCAACACACTTAGTAAAATTAATGCCAAAAATGCCCCGATGATACCCTGTAAAATTCCGGTAAGCACAAATGGACGTTTGATGAAAGATTCAGTAGCACCCACAAGTTGCATGCTGCGGATAAGAAATCTTTTGGCATAGACCGACAGTCGGATGGTATTGTTGATCAGCGCCATCGAAATGAGCACAAGAAGGGTGACGATAACCAACAGGATAATGCTGATGCGCCGGATGTTGCGATTGATGTTGTCAATGAGCGACTTTTGATAATAAACCTCCTTCACATCGGGATTTTGCATAAGCTGATGTTCCATTCTGGCAAGACTGTCGCTATTGGCCCATGCCGCCCTGAACTTTACTTCGATGGAGGGTAACAGCGGATTTTCGTCTTTGCCCAGCCATTGAATAAAATCTTCACCCAAATCTTGGGCAAGCCGTTGGGTAGCTTCTTCTCGGCTAATATAATAGGTGGACTTCACCTGCGGATGAGCATCAAGCATCTTTTGCAATTGAAGAATACCGGCTTCGCGGGCGTTCTCGTTCATCATCACCTCAAAACCAATATTTTCTTTGATTAATTCCGACAGCTTGTTCACATTGAGAATAATCACACCAAAAAGACCCATTGTGAAAAGCACTAAAGCTATGCTTACCACCGAGCTGACATAGGAGCCTGTGAGCCGCTTTTTTGTAAAATCATCCTGATTGGGATATTTCATTCCGATGAAATTTCGAGGCGAAGTTATATAAAAATGAGGTATCTCCGATCAACAATTAAATGTATTGATAGTTAATACGTTAACATTTTTTAAAAAGCTTGATACCGGAATTTGACCGGATCGCCTTAACTTCGCCTTTAAATCGTAGGACTTGCGAATCAGGCTTTTTCTTTTTGTTGTTTTTCTTTTGGCTGGTTTACGACTGCTTGCACAAGACGATCGCATATGGATCGAAGGTCAGGTGCTGTCGGCCGACAGCCTGATACCTGTACCCAATGTGCACATTATCAGCCGTTTGACACGGAGCGGAACCATCAGCGATGCCCAGGGTCGTTTTGTACTCAGGGCAAAACCGGTGGATACGCTTTACCTGAGTGCAGTGGGCTTTGGACGCAGCATCAGACATTACCGACAATGGGATCATGAAGTGGGTCAGCCCTGGAAAGTTCTCCTTCGGCGCGATACCATACTCATACCCGAGGTGGTGGTGAAGTCGTTTTACGACTGGCCCACTTTTAAGCATGTTTTTGTCCACATGACACCTATTAAACCGGTTGATCTATCAAGTATCAACGATGAATTGAGGGATATCCTGCTTTATATGGATCCGTCGCCCATGACCATCAAGGGGCCGATACAGGCGCTTTACGACCTGTTCAATGATATGGCGCGCTTGCAACGGCGCCTCGAACGCAACCGTCGCGCCTACAACCAACAACTTATGCGAGAGGGCAAGTACGAACAACTTATTCCCGAAACACCGGAGCACGAGAGACGTAACCCTTGAAAAAATAATCCCCAAAAAATAAAAAAGCAGAACCCGTAGGCTCTGCCTCTTAACTTTTTATGTGGTAATTAGATTTTTTTCTTTGCCAGATAGAAATCCACCATTTCGTAGTCAGATTTGATGCGTTCTTCCATCTCGTCCACGGTTTTTGGCGGTGGAACAATGGCCATTTCGCCGGGTTTCCAGTTCAGCGGCAATGCTACTTTGTACTTGTCGGCTGCCTGAAGCGCCTGCAACGAGCGGATAATTTCGTCCATATTGCGGCCCACGTTGAGTGGATAATACATGATCAGGCGGATTTTTCCGGCCGGGTCAATGAAGAAAACAGCACGCACAGCAGCCGTTTCGCTTTCGCCCGGCTGCAACATGCCATACAGTTTGGCCACCTTCATGTCAATATCGGCAATAATGGGGAACTTCATCAGGATACCCATCTTTTCTTTGACGTTGTGAACCCAGGCAATGTGCGAGTGGATACTGTCAATGCTCAAACCAATGAGTTTGGTGTCCAAGGCTTTGAACTTGTCTTCGAGAATCGCAAAACCCGACATCTCGGTGGTGCAAACCGGCGTGAAATCAGCAGGATGCGAAAACAGAATCGTCCAGCTTCCTTTGATGTATTCCGAAAACTGAATCATGCCCTGTGTGGTCATTGCTTTGAAATCAGGAGCCATATCGCCAATACGCGGCATGGTAAAAACTTCTTGTTGTTCCATAATGTTCATTTTTTGTTCGTTATGATTTAATGTGATTTTGATGATGCAAAAGTAGAGCAGTCAATAATATTTGTCAAATCAATAATATTTACAATATTATCGAAAAAATCTATATTTGCATCAAAAATTCAAACTATGTTCACCTTAATACAATTGGAATACATTGTTGCTGTGGATACATATCGCCATTTTGCACGGGCTGCAGAGAAATGCTTTGTCACTCAGCCCACTTTGAGTATGCAAATCAGAAAATTGGAAGATTTTCTTAATGTTCGAATTTTCGACCGCACCAAACAGCCTGTTGTGCCTACCGATATTGGCCGTCAGATCATCGAGCAAGCGCGGCGGGTGCTTGCCGAAGCCGGACGCCTCGATGAGTTGATCAAGCTGCATCAGGGCGATTTGAGCGGGCAATTGCGCATTGGTATCATCCCTACTTTGGGGCCATATCTTTTACCGCTTTTTGCCGGTTTGTTCAAAAAGCGTTTTCCGGCCGTCACCCTGACAATCGAAGAGCTGATTACGGAAAATATTGCCGAGCGTCTGCGTACCGATCAGTTGGATGCGGGTATTTTCGTCACCCCATATGGCGAAGCCGGTATCATCGAACAACCGTTGTTTTACGAAGAGATGTTGGTGTATGCGCACGCACATCATCCTTTTCTGCAACATGGCCGTGTGGAAGTGGCCGACCTGAATCAGCCCGACATCTGGCTGCTCAGCGATGGGCATTGTTTTCGTAATCAGGTGATTAATCTATGTTCTGTTTCGCCAGGCCAGCGTCAGGAACTCCCTTTTGAACTCGAAGGCGGATCGCTCGAAACGCTGATGCGCATCATCCGGCGCGAGGGAGGCTTTACGATCATTCCCGAGTTGGCTGCTGCTGAATTGATCAATGAGCAACCCCGACGTGTTTTGAAATTTTCGGATAAAACACCTGTGCGCCAGGTTAGCCTTTGTTACTCACGCAACTACGTGAAATATAATCTCTTGCAACGATTGGCCGAAACCATCATTCAATCGGTTCCGCCTCAAATGCGCAATGCCACACGGGGAGAGTTGGTAGCCTGGCGATGAAAAACACCTGTGGTTATTGCCGGACGATTTTCAGATTTTCAAAACGATTGATACCATCCGAAAGGTTGAGGATATAAAGCCCGGACGGATATGACGAAAAGTCGAGGTTCAGGCTCTGATGCCCGCCATCGAAAGAAACTTCTTCCTGAAGGAGCAACCTCCCGCTAAGATCCATTAAACGGTAATGAAGTTTCCCCGTCGAAGGCATATAGAAGTCCACAAGGGCAGTGCTTTTTACCGGATTAGGCTGTACCGAAGCCAGCAAAGGATGGATTTGGTTTTCGTGGATATCCAGAACTTTGTCAACGCTCAACTTGAGTGTAACGGGTAAATGATCAGAAAAGTGATAAAGTGCATCGGCCACATTCTGCGGTACCGAGGTGTTTTGCGGCGCCTGATTTACGGTTCCGTTAAAACGGTGTCCATCCTGGCCAACCGCTTTATACGATTCCTGAACGTAGCGCACCTGAGCCGTCCCAAAACGGACTTCATCGGAAATAAGGATGAAATCGAAGCGGTCATCGAGACCTCCACCTGACTTACAATTGCTTTGAGTATTGGTGGATTGGGTGTGAATTCCGGCATAAAACGAATTGTTCGACCAGTTGCCGATTTGACCGATAGGATCGAGGAAACGAACTGCCGGATTGGGATAATTGAGCAGGGTCTGAAAGGCGCTTTCCTGGCCGTTATACAAATTGAAGTCGCCCATCATCAGCACATTGGAATTGGCAAAGCGGGTCTCTAAAAAACGAAGTGTGTTTTCGGCCATGATTTTACGTGAGTTGGCATCGCCCGAACTGCTTCCTGCCTTGAGGTGCGCCACTACGCAAACAATAAAAGCCGTATCGCCATAGGCCAGATCGTTCGATTTGTAATAGAGCTCGTAAACATCCACATCGCGCACATAGTTTTGGGCTGTATATTGTTTCTTGAGCTGGAGTTTTCGCGAATCGTAGAACAACTGATTCACAATGTTGGAGCCGGCTGTATTGCTTGAGGCGGCCCGCTTATAATAATCTACAAAATTGATATTCAGATTGTTGTCTAACAAATGTTGATGAATGGCTTCGTTGGCCGACATCTCGTTTACGGTAAAAATATCGGGTTTCACAAAATCCAGCACCGTCCGCAGGTGCGGGTCTTTCATGGATAAACTGTTGTTGTTATTGTTGCAAAACGAAGTAATCTCGCCATAATATAAGAGGTTGTACTGCATCACCGTGAGGGTGTCGGAAGCTTTTAAACCAAACTGTGCAAGCAGCAAACCCACAAACAGTAAATATTTTTGCATGGGTTTTTTGATTAAGGGAAACAAAAGTAATTCAAAAATTGTAATCGGATTCGGACATAAAAGCCGGAAAATCTATTTTTGCCGGATGAACAAAGAAACAAGACAATGTGTTCGGCAGATGAATGCGATGGGCCGTGAAGGTCGTCCATTCCTGTTTTTGATTGATTATGAGATGGAACAGCCTCTCGTTGTCCCCCTTGATGAGCTTGATCCGAAGCAGATTTTGTACGAAATAGAAGGCAAAGGCAATCTGCCTCCAATGGTTTTCCCCTCGAAAGAGCAGGTTGTGTTTGAATGTCGTCCGCCAGCCTTTGACGACTATCAAATCCGTTTCGACGGGGTGATGGCGCATTTAAAAAAGGGCGAATCGTGCCTGATCAATCTCACCCAGCCGGTTGAGGTTCATACAAATCTGAGCTTATATGAGATTTTTTTGCGTAGCAAGGCACGCTTTAAACTCTGGTTCGACGAACGTTTTGTGGTTTTTTCGCCCGAACCATTTGTATGTATCGAAGCAGGTAAAATTCATACTTTCCCCATGAAAGGAACCCTCGATGCTACGCTTCCCGATGCCACAACACGTCTTTTGAACGATTCCAAAGAGCTTGCCGAACACCATTCGAGCGTTGAACTGCTCAGCCACGACCTGAGAAAAGTGGCAAAAAATGTCAGAACAGAAAGGTTCAGGTATGTCGAAACCATCGAAACCCTGAGAGGAAGCCTGCTCCAAACCAGCTCCCACATCAGCGGAACCCTCCGCGCAGGCTATGTCGGACGGCTAGGATCAGCCGTCGTTGCCCTGTTGCCTGCCGGCTCCATTGCCGGTGCACCCAAGGCTGCATCGGTGGAAATCATCCGACGCTGGGAAGGCTACCGCAGAGGTTATTACACCGGCATCTTCGGCCGCTTCGACGGTCAAAAACTCGAAAGTGGCGTAATGATTCGTTTCATCGAAAAACAAAACGATGGGTTGGTGTTTAAAGCCGGTGGAGGCATCACCGTCAATAGCACCGTGCAGCGCGAATACAACGAACTCCTTGCTAAAGTGGCACTGCCATTTCGTTAATCAACTGCAGAAGGACAAAAATCATGACAAGCCTGAACGAGTTCCCTTTTTTTGAGAGCATCAAATTCAATAACGGACGGTTCTTTCATTTAAATGCCCATTTTAAGCGTATGAGAGAAACCCTCAAACATTTTTATGGGCACGAACGGCTGATGGTTTCAGAAGAATGGCTTCGGCAATTTTCGCCTGCTGACGCAGGACTTTTCAAATGCCGTCTGTCGTACGGTGAATTTCCCGATCGTCCGATGTTTCAGGCCTACGAACCGAAAAAAAAAACTTCCTTAAAAATGGTTTTCACCTCCGGGCTCGATTACCGGTATAAATACAACGACCGGAGCCGGCTGCAAGAACTGTTTAACCGTCGCGAAGATAAAGACGATGTGCTGATTGTAAATGATGGGCTGGTGACGGATACTCATTTCTGTAACATTGTTTTTTCCGATGGTAAAAGATGGTTTACCCCTGAAAACCCATTGCTAAGGGGAATACAACGCGGTTTTTTGCTTCATCAGGGAGTGATTCACACTCGCAATATTGTTCCGGCCGATTTGCGGGAATTCAAGAGTTTTAAACTCATCAATGCGATGATTGACTGGGAAAGTGCCATCGAAACGGGGATTGATGCCATTGGCCGACCCGAATAATCCTTAATCCGGTTGATATGTGGCATGTGTTGGCCAAATACTTATATTTACCTCCAAATTTTATGCTATGAAACGATTGATCCTCATGGCCCTCATTGGACTGGGTTTGTTCGGACGGCTGTTTGCCGGCGAAGGGATGTGGATTCCCATGTTGCTTAAACAATTGAATGAAAAAGAGATGCAGGCAATGGGTATGCGCATCACTGCTGATGATATCTATTCACTGAATCACAGCAGCCTGAAAGATGCCATCGTGTTGTTTGGTCGCGGCTGCACTGGCGAAATTGTATCTGACCAGGGATTGTTGCTCACCAATCATCATTGTGGCTTCGGACAGATACAAAAACACAGCAGCGTCGAACACGACTATCTCACAAATGGTTTTTGGGCGATGAACCGCGCTGAAGAACTGCCCAATCCGGGTCTCACGGTAACTATGTTGGTGAAGATGGAAGATGTAACTCAGGCGGTACTTGGCGGTCTCGATCCAGGCCTGACCGAGGCTCAACGTGCAGCCAAGATTGCCGAAAACATCAAAATATTGGTTGACCTGGCAAAAAAAGAAACAGACCTTGATGTGAGCGTCAGGGCATTCTATCATGGAAACCAATATTTTATGATTTTTAACCAGATTTTCAAAGACATCCGTCTCGTGGGAGCGCCACCGTCGAATATCGGAAAATTTGGCGGCGATACCGACAACTGGATGTGGCCGCGCCATACGGGTGACTTTTCGGTCTTTAGAATCTATGTTGGAAAAGATGGGAAACCGGCTGAATATCACCCGGATAACGTACCCTATAAGCCTGCATATCATTTGCCCGTTTCACTCAAAGGTGTTACTGAAGGCGATTTCACCTTTGTTTTTGGATATCCGGCCCGAACAAATGAATACCTGCCTTCTGACGCCATACGGTTGATTGCAGAGGCATCAAACCCACAAAAAATTAAACTCAGAGAAACCCGGTTGGCTATTTTTAAAAAATATTCAGCCAACGATTCACGTGTTCGCATTCAATATGCTGACAAAGATGCCGGAGTGGCCAATGGTTGGAAAAAAATGATTGGCGAAAGCAAAGGTATTCGCCGCCTCGATGGTGTCGGACGCAAGCAGGATTTTGAAGCCCGGTTTGAAAAATGGGCTGAATCGAATGCCGAAACCCGTGAAAAATATGCCGGTTTGCTCAATGCTTTTAAAACAAACTATAAAGAGATTGAGAAATATACCCTCGCGGCCGATTATATTACTGAATGTGGTCTCGGCATTGAATTGATCCGCTTCGCCTCGCAGTTTAGACCAATGGTGGACGAAGCAAACAAAGCTGCACAAGACACAAAAAAGATAAAGGAGTTTGCCGAAAAACTACAGTCTGCAACAGCGGCTTTTTTCAAAGATTATTATCAACCGATTGATTATGAGGTGGCCAATGCGTTGATGCTGATTTATCTTGATCAACAGCCTGAAAATTTCAGACCCGATTTTGTAAATGAAGTTCAACAGAAATTCAAAGGCGATGTAAAAAAATGGAGCGATTATCTTTTCGGAAAAAGCGTTTTTCTTTCACCGGAAAAAATCAAATCCTTGCTTGAAGAAGCAAATCCAAAAAAGATCAAATCGTTGACCAAAGACCCGGCTTATCAATATTATGTAAGTCTGGCAAACTTCTATGAAACACAGGTTCGTAAACCTATGCAGGCGCTCACAGCATCCAACGACAGCCTTCAACGCCTGTATATGCAGGCCCAGATGGAGATGAATCCCGAAAAAAGATTCTATCCCGATGCCAATTTCACGCTTCGGGTGGCTTACGGAAAGGTGGAAGGATTCAGCCCTGCTGATGCCGTTTATTATGAATATTATACCTCATTGAAAGGAATTATGGAGAAGGAAAACCCTTTGGTTTACGACTATGTGGTTGAGCCGAAGCTGAAAGAGCTTTATCAACAGCATGATTTTGGCGAGTATGCCGATGCTTCCGGCGAGCTGAGGGTAGCTTTTGCCGCCTCCAACCATACCACGGGCGGGAACTCCGGGAGCCCGGTGCTTAACGCGGATGGACAGATGGTAGGCCTGAACTTCGACCGATGCTGGGAAGGAACAATGAGCGACCTGATGTACGACCCGCAAATGAGCCGCAATATTACCGTTGATATCCGGTATGTGCTGTTTATCATGGATAAATTTGCAGGCGCCCGCCACTTGGTTGACGAAATGACCATAGTGAGGTAAAAATTCTTAAGAGATGGAAAAAATCTGCTTTGGCAATCAACGTAATTGTATAGCGGAATAAGGTTGATGACCGTTGAATGCCAAAGCCGTTAAAAAAGAGAGGCTGTCGCAAAAACACAGCCTCTAATTGTTGAATCCTTATCTGTTTAAAATTCAATTCCTTTCCGTGCTTCAATGCCACGGGTGTAATAATGTTTTACCTCCTTCATCTCGGTAACGAGATCGGCAAGTTCAATCAATACGTCAGGCGCATACCGGCCGGTAAGGATGACTTCCATCTCTTTGGGCTTCCCTTGAATAAGGCTGACAACTCTTTCAAGGGGGAAAAGGTTGTAATACAAGGCGATACACACCTCATCCAAAATCACTATATCAGCATGGTTTCCGGTGATGATCTCCGTTACTTCCTCCAGACCTCTGACTGCAGCCTTGATATCATCCTCCGTGGGCTGATTTACAATGAAGCAGCCGAGGCCGTACTGCCTGATTTCGATTTTTGGGAATCTTTTCAGGGCATCTAATTCCGAATAGTGCATCCCCTTTACAAACTGGGCAATAAGAACCTTTTTTCCGGCACCGGCTGCCCTGAGGGCCAGACCCAGTGCTGCGGTGGTTTTCCCTTTTCCGTTTCCGGTATATAGTTGGATGTATCCGGGAGTCTTCATTTTGCCTGATGTTGCTGATTTCAGATTCTCTGAAATATTTACCGGTTTCAGAATTGTTTCAGAAGGCCGTTCTTATATTGTTCGTATGCCTGCTTCAGGGTCATATTGTGTGCATTGACCAGAATCTTAATTTTAGAATGCTGCAGTGCCGTTGCAGCGTGGTCGCCCGGACCGTTCCCGGTAATCAGAACATCGGGATTCAGCTCAAAAAGCTTTTGAGCGGTAGCCGTTCCGGCCCCGTGGGCTTCATTTTTTACGGCATTGTTGTCAATACCTGTCAGCAAACCTGTTTCCTCGTCGAAAACGACTAAGTATTCGGTTCTGCCAAAACGGGCGTCAATCTGTGAATCCCAGCTCGTCCCCGTTGCGGTGAATGCTATTTTCATGCTTTGTAATTTTAGTTTGTGAGTTTTTTAATTTTTTCCCAGCTTTCAGCCAGTAGTCGTTTCAGATGTCCTTCGTTGTACTCCACAATGGTAGTTCCCTGAGTAATCGCGCGTGAAAAGTCTTCATCATAAGGTAGATCGGCCAGATGGGGAATGTTCTCTTCTTCCAGAAACTTCCTGATAGCGTCACTCTGCTCAGGGTTGAGGTCCGCTTTGTTGATGATGCACCCGGCTTTGAGGCGAAACTTCTTCACCAACTCATATACCCTTTTCAGATCGTGAAGTCCTGAGAGGGTAGGCTCTGTAACCAGAACCACAAAATTTGCGCCCGAAAGTGAAGATACCACCGGACAGCCAACCCCCGGAGGGCCGTCAACCAGAACATATGCCTTGCGCTCTTCCAGTGCCAGCTCTTTGGCTTCATTTTTCACCTTAGCCACTAATTTGCCGGAGTTGTCGGCGCCGATATCTAATTTTGCATGCACCATCAGGCTTCCTGTGCGGATGTTTGAAATATACCATTTGCCCGAAAGACGCGGCTTATTGATGATGGTGCCGGTGGGGCAGACCCTTGCACAGTAGCCACAGCCTTCGCAACTGATCGGATCAATGCGGTAGATGCCCCGAGCAAAGGAGATGGCAGCAAATTGGCAGGCATTCGCACAAATACCACATTGGATGCAGTTCGACTGGTCAATAACGGAAACCTCTCCGCTGTAGAATTCTTCGCTGAAGTCGAAATCGGGGCTCAGCAGCAGATGCATATCGGCAGCATCCACATCGCAGTCGGCAACCACAACCTCTTCGCCCGCAAGCCGGGCGAACGAAGCGGTAACCGAAGTTTTTCCGGTTCCGCCTTTTCCTGAAATCACTACAATCTCTTTCATCGTACACCTCCCTTCACGGCTGCAAAGCAGGTATCAGCTATCTCCTGCAGTGTGTTCCTTAATTCGGGTATCTCCTTGTAAATCAGCTTGCCCGATGAGTACAACTCAGCCACTTGCCTGCTGTTCGGGATTTTTGCCAGCACCGGAATCTCTTCGTCGCGGCAATAAGCCTCCACATCGTCATTTCCGATGCCATGTCTATTGATTACAACCCCGAACGGCATGCCTAATGTCCTGACGGTTTCAACGGCTAATTTCAGGTCGTGCAGACCGAAGGGCGTGGGCTCAGTGACTAAAATCACGAAGTCGGCGTCTTTCACCGCTTCAATCACCGGACAGGAGGTGCCCGGAGGCGAATCGTAGATGGTGGTTACGGCCCCTCCGAACTTCTGCGAAGCATATTTTTTTGCCTTTGCAATGGCCGGTACCGCCTGTTCTTCGCCAATATCGAGCCTGCCCTCTACAAAATGCAGATTGCCGGTCTGAAATTCTGCCAGCCTGCCGGTTCTTTTCGGAACCATCGGCAGGGCGCCTTCCGGACATAGCTCTGAACAGGCGTAACAACTGTGGCACAGTTCGGGGAATACGACAATGGAAGGCCCAAGCTGAATGATGGCGTGGAAGTTGCACACCTTCGAGCATATACCACAAAGCGTGCATTTTGATTCTTCCCATCGCGGTATCTGTTTATAGATAATCTCATCATGCTCAGGCGATCTGTTGAAGAAAATGGCTGAATTGGGCTCTTCAACATCTAAATCAACCAGCACAACCTCTTCCCGTTCAGCCAAAAAGGCTGCGAGATTGGTTGAGAGGGTAGTTTTTCCGGTTCCTCCTTTGCCGCTGGCGATTGCTATTTTCATTTCTGATTAATGATGGTGTTCGTGGTGATGGTCGTGTGAGCCGTGGTCGCAATAGTTGGCATTGAGCGACAGCTTCCCGGCAATGAAATCGTTGACCAGATTTTTTGGGGTATCTTCCAGGGCTCCTACAAACACATTGATGCCAGCCTCATTAAAGAGGTTAATGGCCATAGGGCCCATTCCGCCGGCAATCACATCCGTTGCGCCATTGGCGGCTACCCATTTTGGGAAAGTACCGGGCTGGTGCTCAGGAGGGTCCATTCTGGTTATGTTGGTGATGGCATTGTTTTCTACATCTACAAAGGCAAATGCCTGACAATGGCCAAAATGTGCCGACAGGATTTCGCCTGCCATAGGAATTGCGATTCTTTTTTTCATATTCAGATTGGGTTTTGAAAGAAATCCCGTTTGGAGTGTTATTTCTGAACACTCCAAACGGGATAAGTTTTTACTTTTTGAATATTGCCTTTTCAACAGCTTCCTTGCTGAGTGGTTTGGTGCAGAAGAACCAGTCGTGGCACTTGATATCCTTCTGGTTTTCCATACGCTCTTTTGCGGTGCCGCAAGAACCTGCGGTGGGGACGATGGCATCATCGCCCGGGCGCCAGTCGGCGGGAGTGGCAATGTTGAAGGCATCGGCTGCCTGCATGGCAATCAGTGCGCGGTACAGTTCATCGAAGTTCCTGCCAAGACTGAGCGGATAGTAAATAATGGCGCGGATAATTCCTTTTGGGTCAATAAAGAACACTGCACGAACAGCCTTGGTGCTGCTTTCGCCCGGCATCATCATGCCATACTTTTTGGCAACATTCATGGTAATATCCTCGATAAGCGGGAAGGTTACCTCGATGTTCTTCATTCCTTTGTATTCAATCTTCTCCTTAATGGTTCTGAGCCATGCGATATGGCTGTAAAGCCCGTCAACCGAAAGGCCTACGAGTTTACAGTTGGCTTCGTTGAATTTCTTCTCCATATTGGCGAAGGTCATGAATTCCGATGTACAAACCGGTGTGAAGTCGGCAGGGTGACTGAAGAGGATAACCCAGCTTCCCTGATAATCGGAGGGGAAATTGATTTCGCCCTGAGTGGTAACTGCCTTGAATTCCGGCGCTTTGTCGCCGATACGCGGCATTGGAGTAAACTCCTGATTTACATTTTCCATAGTGATTGATTTTTTAGATTTAACAAGATTACTTTACTAACCCGTTGAGGATTCGGGCATTAAATTTTTTTTAATTCGAAAAGTGAAGAAACAGAAGAAGCAGCTTTTACCAATTGCGGTGCTGAGGGCCACGGCCTGCACCATTGCCCATGCCTCTTCCATAACCCATTCCGGCGCAGTTTCCTCTGCCGCCGCCCTGAGCCATTCTCCCGGCTCCGTACATTCTCCTCCCCAATCCCTGGCCCGCGGGGACTTCTTCAAAATTGTCGGCTGCACGATAGAAACCTCTGCCCGGGCCTTGTCCGGCATAGTTTCTGCACCTTCCTGTTCTTCGTCCTGTCATAGGGCCTTGCCCTGTTGGACCTGTTTGATCAAAACCTGGCATGATAACCTCCTTTTTAATTTTGTACTACTTATTGCTTTTACCATTAATGGTTAAGCAGTTCAATAATTTTAGTTATTGTAAAACCGGATTCTTTGAGTAAGATGAGCTGTACCTGCCTACGATCGAGCAGAGACTTCACCTTTACGCCAAATTCTCCGGAAATAATCTTTTTAACCTGACGTGAAATAATCAGGTTGACGACTGCCAGCCCAACATCCTCTTCTTCATTTTTGTAGGGATTTGGGATAAATTCCGTTGATCCTGTTTCCGTGTCGTAAATCACAAACCATGAACACCTGCCAAATCTTGGATCAAGCATTGAGTCGGGCGAGTTGCCAGTTGAGGTAATAGCTACTTTCATCGTTCTGGTTTATCGGTTTTTACATCCACGCATTCTGTTGCGCCTCATTTGTGTGTTACAATCCGGGCAAATCATTTGATTGCATGGCGAGCCATAGTGATGCTTTGCCTTTCGTCCGCAGGTAGGGCAGAAGCAGAAATCGTCCACCTCCGTGCTTTCCTCTGCTAAACCATTTTCAGATTCAGAAAAAGCAATTTCGTGGCTTCCGCAAAGCGGACATTGTCTGGCTTTGGTATGTGGTTCAGGATGATTGAAATAACATCCGCATTGATTACAGTGATACCATTCACTGTCGAAATAAACTTTTCCGCCTTCGATAATGATTTGCCTGCCCTCGGCAAAAGCCTGAGCCAGCTTCTGACGAACCGATGCGTAAATCCTTGTAAAGGTGGGCCTCGAAACACCCATTGCAGCCCCGGCCTGATGATGGGTAAGCATGTCGTAATCACAAAGACGGAGCGCTTCATATTCCTCAAAGAGGAGCAGAATTGGCTCTGAATTGTGTTTATCTGCCTCACCTCCAAAGGGTTTAAAGCCCTTGATGATTGGCGGACTAAGTATTTTACGGGGTCGTTTGAAACTGGGCGACATTCAAAATGAGCAAATGTTCGGTGCAAAAATAATGAACATATGTTCACAAAGCAAATTTTTTAAGATTTTTTTGCAGATAGGAGTCAAACGTCTATCGTTTGTTCGCTTCACAGCGCTTGACAAGAAAATTGTTTTCGTTGATTGTCCCTTTTGCCGGATTGACTGCATTTTTCCACCCCCAGTTAAAAGGGATAAAAGCTTGTTTATCTTTGCTAAAAATATTATTCAATGAATTGGCGAGGCCGGATCACAGTCATCTTTCTGCTTGTGATGGTAATGTTTTCATGTAAGAAAGGAAGCGAAACCTACCGATTCTTTCTGAGTGAGGAAGAGCTTTTATGCTTACCCTATGCTCAGGGCGACAGTTTGAGGTTTGAACACAGCGGAGGTTTTCGCTTTTCGTTTGTGGTAGCTCAGAAGAAACTTTCGATGGAACGCAGCATATCGGAACATCCCGGCGATAATTATTTCAGCTATGAACAACTTTTCTTTAAATTACAAAGTGTTGAACCTGAGCTGAATATCAATTTTACCATGACACCGGAAAGGGCTGCCTTTTATCGCAATTTCAGTTTCAATAGGCAGTCGTTTCCTCTTGATTTTCCAAGTTTGCAGGTTTTCGACAGTCTGATGATTGCCGGAACAACTTTTCGCGAAGTCAGTTTGTTGGTTAATCCAATGCCTAAGGCCGGCCTTGTGGAGGCCGACACCATTTTTTTAAATCGCAGCCACGGAATCCTTAAAATCAGTATGAGCAATGGCGAAAACTATCATCTTCTCCCTTAAAGCATTGGGCGCGATGCTGATCATTGGCAGCGGATTGGTGTCGTGCAAAACCGAGCCTTGTTTGGATACCGTGCTCATTCAGCAATTGGAGCAGGAAATGTTTAGTTGGTATGTGAACGACACAACCCATCAAGTCTTTTTATTGACTGATCGGCATGGCATTGGGCAAAGCCTGATAGTCGATAAGCCGACGAAAAATAAAACCGAAATACAGGTTGAGGATGATTGTGGTCAAACATCGGCCGGCTATCATTATTCGCTTCAATACATTACCAGCGTTTCGCCTTATCACCTGATGGTGGATATCAACGGTGCAGCGCCGGGCTATGGAGGCTATACCATCGAGATAAGCTGGATGCACACATTGAAAGAAGTCAGCAGGAAAGCCGTTTTTGACCTGCAAACCGGAAAAAGCGCCAATGCCGAAGCCCTCTGTCAAGTGTTAGAAACTTTTACTACCGGAGAAACAACTTATCATAAAGTGCTAGAAATCGTCTTTGATGGCAATCTTTTCCCCAATGCCATCAAAAAAATTTGGTTTGCACAAAAAATGGGTATCATAGCTTTCGAAGATGAGCTTGGGAACCGTTTTCAACGGACTACTGCTTGATTCACTGATAAATAGATGTGATGATGAAACAAAAATTCAATTCTTGTTTTTTGGATTCATGTTTTGCCGGAAAACAAACTGTTTTGGCGCTTGTCATGAGTTTGATTTTTACGATTCCAGGCTACGGTCAACAAAAGCTGACGGCATGGGATTCATTGGCTTTAAGTCCGCCAATGGGCTGGAATAGTTGGAACTTTTTTGAAAACACCGTCAGTGAAACCATCATCCTCGAAATTGCCGATGCTATGCTGGCCAACGGTATGAAAGATGCAGGGTATCAATACATTATCATTGATGATTTCTGGGTTGGCGGGCGCGACAACCAAAACCGGCTTTTTCCCGACCCTGTCCGCTTCCCGTCGGGGATAAAAAAATTGGCTGACGAAATTCATCATAAAGGGCTCAAATTAGGAATTTATTCCGATGCGGCTGAATACACCTGTGGCGGAGTTACGGCTAGTCTTGGCTTTGAGGAATTGGATGCCAAAACCTTTGCCGAGTGGGGGATTGACTACCTGAAATACGATTATTGTCATGCCCCGAAGGATGTAACGACAGCTTTTGTGCGTTACAAAAAAATGGGTGATGCCCTGCGCAACTCCGGCCGCCCGATAGTGTATGCCATTTGTGAATGGGGGCAGCGTCAGCCCTGGCTTTGGGCAAGAGCCGCCGGCGGACATCTTTGGCGTACGACCTGGGACAGCCGCGATGCCTGGCAGTCAAACGACAACGATCTGACCGGAATCATGGAAATTTATGAGCAACAGAAAGGCATTGCGCAGTTTGCCGGACCCGGTGGCTGGAATGATCCCGATATGTTGATGACCGGACTTTATGGCAAAGGCCGTTCTTCGTCCGTTGATCACCGATTTAAAGGCTGCAGCTTCACCGAATATCGTACTCATTTTGCTTTATGGGCCATGTTGGCAGCTCCGCTTATTCTCAATGCCGACTTGCGAAATCTGGATCGGGAAACCTTGCAGTTGATCACCAACCGGCACATCATCGCCATTAATCAGGACGTTCTGGGTAAACAGGCTGAGGTATTTTTGGAACGGAATGGCCTGGAAGTTCTGTTGAAACCTTTGGCCAACAAACGCTGGGCGATTTGTGTATTCAACAAAAGCAACCAGCAGCAAAAGTATTCGTTCGACCTGAAAAAAGATCTTGATCGTTATGAACCTTTGCGGGTGTTTGAGGTTTGGAACGAAAAACAACACGGACGGCTTTCGCGCCTCAGCGGTAAGCTTCAGCCCCATGATTGTGCCGTTTTCCTGTTAGAACCTTAATATTTTGCAATTCACTGGCCTGTAAATGAAACATAGCAACCAATATATCAAGTGCTTATCTTTAATAGCATCACTGTTTTTCACTGTTCATAGTGCTAGTGGGCAGCCTGCCAACGACTTAATCCTTTTGTTTGACCGACCGGCAACCTCATGGGAAAGCGAAGGCCTGCCCATTGGGAACGGACGCCTCGGCGCGATGATGATGGGTGGAACAAACCGGGAAGTGATCCAGTTCAATGAACATAGCCTTTGGTCGGGCGACAACAACTGGGATGGAGAGTACGAAACCGGCGATCATGGGTTCGGATCGTATCGCAATTTTGGCGAAATCCGGCTGCTTTTTGATCACAACGGATTTCCGCAAGACTATCAACGACAGCTTGATATTTTAAATGGCCTTCACCAGTACGCATTCAGGCTGAACGACATTATTTATCATTCGGAAGCCTTTGCGAGCTACCCGGATCAGGCGATGGTTTTTCGTTATTTTGGCTCGGAAAGGGGCAGCCTCTCGGGAACTATAACGCTCAGCTCAGCTCAGGGAGCAATTACCCATGCCGATAACAGCACGCTTGGTTTTGAAGATAGCTTAGCCAACGGACTGCGATATGGCGCTTTGTGCAAAATCCTTTATAGTGGTGGAGAATGCCGAGCCGAAGACGGGCTGGTGCGTTTTGTGGAATGTGACACCCTTACCCTTTTATTAGCAGCACGAACCAATTATCTGGCCGATTTCAACCGAGATTGGAGGAGTGACTGGTCGAAAGAAAGACTGCATGACGATATTGATTTGGCCGAGCGTTTGGGATATCAAAGATTGAAAGAGCGGCATATCAATGATTTTTGTGGTTTGACAAAGCGCGTAACCCTTAATTTACCCGGAACAAATGTCACCACTCTACCTTTGCCCCAGCGTCTTGATGTATATCGCTCGGGGAAAAGCGATGTGGATTTAGAGCGGCTACTTTTTCATTACGGGCGTTATCTGCTCATTAGCAGCTCGCGTCAGGGAGGTTTGCCGGCCAATCTTCAAGGCCTGTGGAACCACAGCAATACACCACCCTGGGCCAGCGACTACCACAGCAATATCAACCTGCAAATGAACTATTGGCCTGCCGAGGTAACCCAGCTTTCGGAATGCCATCTGCCGCTTTTCGACTTTATTGAAGCTGCTGCCGAACCTTGCCGACGGGCGACACGCCGCACCTTTGGTGACCAACAGCCCGGCTGGACCTGTCGCACCAGCCAAAGTATTTTTGGCGGCAACGGCTGGGAATGGAACATCCCCGCCAGCGCCTGGTACGCCCTGCATTATTATGAACACTGGGCTTTTACAAACGATACTGTTTTTTTGATGACAAAAGCCATCCCCATGCTGCACGAAATCTGTCAGTTTTGGCAAACGCGGCTGAAGATCTCACACGATGGTCTGCTAATGGCTCCTGACGGCTGGTCGCCCGAACATGGCCCGCGTGAAGATGGCGTGATGCACGATCAACAAATCGTGTGGGAGCTTTTCAACAATTACCTCCGTTTAGCCAAAGTGGCAAACCTGAATGGCCCTTTCGAAGCAATAATTGCCGAAATGCAGCTCAGAATGGCGCCGAACCTCATCGGAAAGTGGGGACAACTTCAGGAGTGGCAAACAGACCGCGATGATCCGGCCGATGAACACCGCCACACCTCGCATCTTTTTGCCGTGTATCCGGGAAAACAAATTAGCAGGGAAAAGACGCCCGAATTGGCTAAAGCTGCCATCGTGAGCCTTTTAGCACGAAGCGGTTATCCGCCCGGAAAACCGGAGGTCTCTTTTGATGCTTCACATACCACCGGCGACAGCCGGCGTTCGTGGACCTGGCCCTGGAGGGCTGCATTATGGGCACGACTGCATGAAGCCGACAAAGCTGAAGCAATGTTGCAAGGATTGATCACCTTCAATTTGTTGGACAATCTTTTTGCCAATCATCCGCCTTTTCAGATTGACGGTAACTTTGGAATCACTGCTGCAATAGCCGAGATGTTGCTTCAAAGCCACGATGGAATCATTGAACTTTTGCCTGCATTACCCCATAGCTGGTCCGAAAAAGGAAGCTTCACAGGATTGAAAGCCCGTGGCAACATCATCGTGGACTGCGAGTGGGAAAAGGGTAAAGTAACTAGTGTTGAGCTCCGAAGTACGACGACGAATGTTGCGCGGGTTAAAATCAACGGACAGATTCAGGAAATGAAATGTGTCCGATAATATGGGAGAGAAAAGAAATAAAAAAAGAGGCCGAAGCCTCTTTAAATCAATCCAAAAGTTCTTAAAATGTTTAATCAAGCGGATTTGCCGTAACACGGGTCTTGAACATGATTTTCAAAGAAAAAGTAGCCTCGTCCACATCGGTTTGACCCATCAGGCTAACGGTAAACACTTTCTTGCTTTTCAGAATTTTATTCAGGTTGTCGAACTGTCCGTTAGCGTTGTCTAAAGTTAGAACCGTACCTGCTTCGATAGTTTTGTTGCTAAATGTCCACGAAGCTTCAGGAAGATTATCGCCCGAGGCTGAAAGATTGGTGGTGATAAGTTTGACAGGGGTACTGATAGAAATCACCTCAGCTGATGCTTCAACAATTTCAATTTCTTTGATTTTTTCAGCATAGGCGGCCATGTCGCTGTTCGACAGCGGATCAATGGTTGCCGTTTCGTGAAAGACGCCGTATGAAGCCTTCGTGGCGGTGGGAGTTACATCAACATTTAAAGTTGATTCGTAATTGGCATCGAATTTAACATCGGCCAGTTCTTTGATTTTTTCGCACCCCGAAATGCTGAACACAACGATCAGGAGTGTGAAAATGGCGCGGATAGATTGTTTCATGGTAGTTGTTGTTGAGATTTGAATTACAAAAATAAAATAATTAGCGTGTTTTACGGCTTTTTCAATAATTAAGGAAGAAAAAACATGTTTTCAAAGATAACCAATTGATAGTCAGATATATATTGAGTTATTAAGATATAATTATTTTTCTTCCATATCAAAAAGATGTTGCGCCTTTTGGCAAAAGTTGTTTAAAGCCCAAGCTTTATCTCGTTGCCACCACCACTGCTTTTTTGAACCCTTTCACCTTCCCTTCCATATTAAAGGCCTCAGCAGCAACGATGTAAATCCCAACAGGTACTTTGTTGCCGTTGTCATCGAGGCCGTTCCAGCTTACTGCTCCTGTTGGGCTGATGAGTTCGCTTTTGGTGAGATGACGCACATGCTGTCCGCTCGACGAATAAATATGAATGTTCAGGGTGTAACCTCCCGATGCAAACGACCAACGGATACTCGTCAGATCGTTATAGCCATCTCCATCGGGTGAAAACACTTCAGGATCAATATATATTCCTTCTTCTGCAGTTTGGTTATCATCGCTGACAAAAGCCGAGTTCTGATAACCCGGACTGGCAAAACCGGTGGTTTGTGAAGCCGACTGCCAGTTTTTAGTATCGCTTGAAGGCCGGCTGAACGAAATGCGTTCAAGTGAAACCCCATCGAAGTAGTTGAGCAAAGGATAGTGCATCTTCTCGGTATAGCTCATCACGTCAATCACTTGACCGGTTTTTGAAGCCAGAAGTACGGTTCCGGCATCGTTGCTGTAAGTGGGGAAGCTGGGCATCACGACAAAACGATCAAGCCGGACATCCGGATAAAAATTGGCAACGCCTTTCACTGAGGTGGTGAGCAGGGCATATTCACCTGGCTGCAACAGCAAGGTGGAGGTAGCAATGATTTTCACTGTGGTGTCGGGCGGGTTTGGGATAGTCTGCCTCACCCCACATAATCTGAGATCTTCAAGGTTGATGAGTTTTTCCGAACGATTGTAGAGTTCCACGAAGTCAACACCGCCATTAAATGGATGAAACAGCACCTCATTAATGACAACATCCGAAGGCTCAGCAGGCTGGGGCAGCCCGAAAGTGATGAAGTAGTCAGGCAAAACCGGCCTTCCGGCGCAGTTTACAATTTCTTGCGAAAAATACAATTTATATAGAGTTCCTTCTTCAAAATCCTGGCTAAAGCTAAGCTCAACAAATTGGTTATCTGCAGGATTTCCGGTAGCCGTGACGGGCTGATACCCACCCGGTTCCAAAACGTAATGACTTGTTTCGGTCAAACTCGATGGCTCCATTAAATGATCGAACCAGAGTTGCACCACACGCGAAGAAACGAGTTTGATCTGTGATATGGCCGGCCTGCTGTCGTCAAGGCCGTAAATGCTATTGCGACTGCCTGGAGTCCCACCCGAAACATTTGTTGAAGCCGACCAGTTGGAAGCGCCCCCGCAGGGGTTGGTGGGGTCTTTCTGCTCGAGCGACCAGCCACCCTCGGCTTTTTTGCTGTCGCCATACCATGTGTCGGAATAGTTTACCGATGAAATTTCTAGCCCTTCGGGACTAAGAAGGCTGAGTTGGGCTCCGCTGTTGGCCAACTGAAAACTGCTGAAACCAAAAAACGGACCATATGGTTCCAAGGCCGGACGGGCTGTTTCGTTGGCTAAAAGCAAAAAGCCTCCGGGCGTAATCTGCACATTGCCAATAGGTTTTGCGGTCGTTCCCACTTTGAGGACAAACCCATTCAGGTTGATCAAAACCGGAGTTGGGTTATGAAGCTCCACATATTCAAACTCCGGTAAGCCAACTACGGGTGTCGGGTCGGCCATAATCTCATTGATAACCACGTCGTTGCGTTTAGCAGTATAAAAGCTGAGCTGGACTTCTGTCGTCGGCATCAGATTTCCGGCGAGATCTTTCAGACCGCTCAGGCTCAGTGTGTAAGTGATTCCGTTTTCCAAAGGGCTTCTGAGTGAAAGTAAAATTTCCGAAGCGTTGGCGCCTGCTATGGCCTGTTGTGGATGGCCAATGCCACCACTGATGGTATAATTGGTCGTATCGGCAAGTGTCTGGCCGCTGATGGCTTCATCAAAAACAAGCCTTACGGATGTGGCCGTAGTTGCGGCTGCACTCAAAAGCACCGGTGGGGTAGTGTCCACCACTTCAGGACCGGCGTAGATATCGTCGTAATACATTTTGGTGCTGTTGCTGGCGGTAAACTGGCAATAAAACCCGAAAAAGCCGCCTGACAACGGCTGGCTGCTCTGACCGGTTGCCTCAAGGCTATAAATGCCCGTAGAGCCATTGTCGGCAAACACCGACCATTGGCCTTGTTCGGTTCGTACCACTTTCACTTTCAGTTCGAAGGATGAAGCGATGAGGCCGTTTGTGCCACGGCAGATACTGGTGGCATTGCTGCCCTGACGATAAAAAAGTTCGATGGCATCGTTGCTGCCTGCTTCACCAAAACGCAGAAAAAATCCGTTGAGGGGCTGGCTCAAATCGGCCTGATCAGAAAGGAGGTACACCTCGCTGAAATTGTTGGCCGAAGGCGAGAAGGCCAATTTGAGCCAAAAGCGCCATTCCATATTGCCATTGACGGAAGAAAGGGGAGTACTGAGCCAGGCGTTTCCGGCTTCACCGGCATTCAACTGCAGTTGAAGGTTTGAATTAACCATGAATTTTCCCGTTGTGCCAGACCAAACAGGGTTTGAAGTAAAATCGCCATCGTCGAAATTTTCAAGGAGTTGAGCCCCGGCCATCAAGGGAAGAAAAACCAAAAGAAGAATGACACGCTTCATTATTTTATATTTTTGCAACCGCATTTGAAAATGTAAATGTAGATAAAAATTATAATCAGCCTGCTGAAGATGAAGATTGCTGTAGTTGGTGCCACAGGATTGGTTGGTGGCATGATGCTTAAAGTGCTTGAAGAACAGGCATTTCCTGTCAGCGAGATGATTCCCGTAGCTTCGGAAGCTTCTTTCGGAAAAATGATCCGATTCAAAGGTCGTGAATACACGGTGGTTTCGGCTGCTGAGGCTATTCGTAAGAAGCCCGCCATTGCTCTGTTTTCGGCCGGAGGAGCTGCCTCATTGAAGCTGGCACCCGAATTTGTCAAAAACGACATCACCGTAATTGACAACAGCTCGGCTTGGCGTAAAGACCCTCAGGTGCCTTTGGTGGTTCCCGAGGTAAACGCCGGAGCCATCCGCAAAACTGATCGAATCATTGCCAATCCAAATTGTTCAACCATTCAGATGGTGGCAGCTTTGGCGCCTATTCACCGGCAATATGGCATACGTCGCTTAGTTGTATCAACCTACCAATCGGTTACCGGAAGCGGATACAAAGGTTTGCGACAGCTTGAGGCCGAGCAGCAAGGGCACCAGTCTGCGGAACCGGCTTATCCACATCCCATCCACATGAATGTGATTCCCCAGGGAGGTGACTTTATGGCCGATGACTATACTGCCGAGGAAGAAAAATTAGTGTCCGAAACAAGGAAAATTTTGTCGGATTCCGAAATAGCTATCACCGCTACCGTTGTGCGCGTACCTGTAACAGGCGGACATTCGATGAGTGTGAACATCGAAACCAAAGAGTCTTTTGAGATGGAACAGTTGCGCAAAAGCCTTGCATCTGCTCCTGGACTTGTGCTTCTTGACGAGCCCGCAACTGCTCTGTATCCGATGCCTTTGACAGCAGCCGGAAAAGACGAAGTGTTTGTTGGGCGCATCCGTCGCGACAACAGTATTCCAAACGGGCTCAATATTTGGGTAGTGGCCGACAACCTGCGCAAGGGAGCTGCAACAAATGCCGTACAGATTGCTACCTGGCTGGTCAATAACCAATTTATTGTTAACAAGTGAAGGTCTATTACAATATCAACGATTTCAAACCGGTAAAAAACGCCATTGTCACCGTAGGCACCTTCGATGGTGTTCATCTTGGCCATCAGGCCATCTTTCGACGAATGACAGCCGATGCGCGCGAAATTGGCGGCGAAACAGTGGTGGTCACCTTTCATCCTCATCCGCGATTAGTGCTAAATATTGACAGCAGCAATTTGCGTTTCATCACCACCCAGGAAAAAAAGATGGAGATCTTTAAGCAAACAGGCATTGATAATGTGGTGGTGATCGAGTTTACGAAAGAGTTTTCGCGAACGGCCAGCGAAGTTTTTATCAAAGATTATATCGTTGACAAGATTAAACCGGCCCGCCTTGTTGTGGGCTACGACCATCATTTTGGGAAAAACCGTATGGGCGATTTCAAGCTGTTGTTCGATCTGGGTCAGCGCTATCATTTTAAGGTGGAGCGTATTCCTGCATTAGACGTAGAAAATATTGCCGTGAGCTCGACCAAAATCAGAAAAGCGCTCGAAAATGGCGATGTTAAAAAAGCCAATATGCTGCTTGGCTATGAATATACCGTTTGCGGAGAGGTGATTCATGGAAATGAACTTGGACGGAAGTTGGGGTTCCCTACGGCAAACCTCAATATCCCCGAAAACTACAAAGTGATCGGCGTGAGTGGTGTGTATGCCTGTCATGTGTTTTATCAGGGCGTGAAATACAACGGAATGAGCAACATCGGTTATCGGCCAACGGTGTCGGGAAACTCGGAGCTGACGACCGAAGTGCATATTTTTGATTTCGACCAGACAATTTACGGACAGCAACTTTGCATCAGTTTTGTAGAAAAAATCCGCGAAGAGGTAAAGTTTGCCAACCTTGATGAGTTGAAACAACAATTGGCCAACGACCGCATTACGGTGTCGGAGTTGTTGAGTAACCTTCCCAGCTAGAAAAAACCCGGAAAGCATAGAACCTCCCGGGTTGACAAATTCCCCTTTCGACTTTGTTAAATGCTATTTCATCATTTTTCTTTCACGCGATTCAATGATGTAATTCAACACTAAGGCGAGCCCGCCGAAGAGAAAGGTCATTGCGAAAAAGGCCACTTCCTCCTTTATTGAAAAAAGAACCACTAAAACATTTCCGGACAAAATCCCAACTCCAAGTCCGATGAGCAACATGCCATATTTAAGGCTGGTGAAACGCGATGAAGGCTTTTCTTTGACAAAAAGCGAAGGATCATAGCCTCTTTCAATCATGGTGAGCCGTTCGCGGCGGCGGACAAAGATAAAAAACAAGCCAAAAATGGTGCCGAAAACAATGGCAACGATGAGAACTGCTGTTACGTCCATAAAAACTGATTTTTAAAATGAATAAATTTTGTTTTCAGACGTTTTGACGTTACAAATGCAAAAGGTTACATCCGGTATTCACCAAAATGATCTAATAAATGTTTAGGGTCATGTTTTGGGCGATTCATTGAGGATTTAGGGCTTTATTCATGGATTCCGGTATGCCACGGTAAGGTGAATCTTCCTCCTGTTGATTCTTAAAATATTTCGTTTTCTATGTGGTAAAAAAACCAATTTCTCTTTCGAACCTTATTATTTCATTGATTGTCAAATATATATACTGAAAAAATCATTGATTAAACCAAGTAGATTAAAAAGTAAATCAATATTTTATACTGAATAATTCTTTAGAAAAGGGGCGATTTTTCAATGGCCTCAACCGGAGACAATGTTGTAAAGACAATAATCTTGCTGATTTATTGTTATTTTTGTCGCCCTTTGCCGACGCTTACAGGGTCGAATGGTCGGTTAATTTATGTGATGCTTTTATGATGCAAAGAATCTTGGTTTTGTTTCTGGTTTTTTTGCCGGTCTTTGTTTGGTCGCAAAACATCGAGATGGATTCCGATACCTCATATTTCAATCTTTTTGGCGAAAGTTTTATTTTGGGCGACAGCCTGATGCTCGAAGCCCGGGCCGATAGCGGTTCTATTTTGTCGGACAGCCTCGCCTTCATTCGTCAATTTGAAACCGCCTTTTATTTCAGCGATAGTATTTATCTCCACAGCAGCTCGGAGCAAAGCAATGTGTTTGTCGAAAGGCTGTTACAGCAACCCCGCTCAATGGTTTCGGCCGAGGTTGACCAATTGGTTGACTATTCGCTTTCTTTTGTCGGTCTGCCCTATCGCTTTGGAGGTACTACCGAAAAGGGTTTTGATTGCAGTGGGTTTACCCGTTACATTTTCGAAAAACAAGGTATTGAGCTGCCACGAACCAGCCGCGAACAAGTGCTGGTTGGGAAACCCGTTTCCCTCGATTCGGTTCAAAAAGGTGATTTGTTGTTTTTCAAGGGTCGCAACGCCAAAAACCCGACCATCGGCCATGTGGCAATGGTGATTGATGTGGCCGAAAACAAGGATGTGAAGATGATTCACAGCACCCGTCATGGCCTGCGCACAAACTGGCTGTCAGAAGAACCCTATTATCGCAAACGTTATGTGACAGCACGACGACCCGACTTCAAAGCCCAATAAACCCAATGCCCATCAAAGGAGTAGTTTTCGATTTCAACGGAACCTTGGTTCGCGACGGTCAGCTGCACAATATTGCCTGGTTGGAATTTCTGAAAAAATATAACATCCCTCTAGGCGATCCAAAGGAAGCAGAGAGCCTTCATGGTCGGACAAACCATGAAATCCTGAATCTGATTTTCGGCCGGCAGCTTTCGGCAGATGAAGCCACGACGCTTGGCGAAGAGAAGGAAGCAATATACCGCCGGCTTTGCATCGAAACACGGCTCGAACTGATGCCGGGAGCCGTGGAACTGTTTCAATGGCTTCAAGAAAACAATATCCCCAGCACCATCGCCACCGCTTCCGACAAAGAAAACGTGGACTTTTACTTTGAATTCTTCCCGCTCAACCGTTTTTTTGATCGGAAAAAAGTAGTCTATAACGATGGCTCTTTTCCCGGAAAACCTCATCCCGCATTATTTCTCGAAGCCATCCGACGGTTAGGCATTCCTGCCAGCCAGGTTTTAGTTTTTGAAGACTCGTCCAATGGCATACTTGCCGCAGAACGTGCCGGTTGCAGAAAAATTATCGTGGTTGAGGCGCATCATCAGGATTATTCAGCCTGGAATTATCCAAAAATCGAAACCTTCAACGACCTGGATTACCGCCTGTTTACGTAGTCAAAGCAAAAAATCTTTCTTAAAAAAAGACTGTCGGTTCAAGCCATTGGAAGACTGTTATTGCCCGTTGACTTGACCGATTTCACCTGTTTGGAAAATTCCGCTATTTTTGTAACAAAATCACATGGTAACAATACCTATTAATGATATGAATATGATCAAAAAACAGTTGGCAGTAATGACTTTATTCGTGGCTGCTATGATGCCTTTTGCAAGTTTTGCCTGCACCAATTATTTAGTGACCAAAGGAGCATCGGTTGATGGTTCAACGATGATAACCTATGCCGCTGATTCGCATGTGCTTTACGGCGAGCTTTACCACTGGCCAGCCGGCGAACATCCTGCCGGAACCCTTCTCGACATCTATGAATGGGATAGCGGAAACTATCTTGGGAAAATCAAACAAGCGCCGCGCACCTACAATGTTGTAGGCAATATGAATGAGTTTCAGGTAGCCATTGGCGAAACTACTTTCGGTGGTCGTGAGGAATTAGTAGATACGACCGGAATCATGGATTACGGCAGCCTGATTTACGTTACCCTTCAGCGTGCTACCTCGGCACGCGACGCCATCCGCATCATGACTTCGTTAGTGCAGGAATACGGCTATTACAGCTCGGGCGAATCCTTCAGCATTGCCGATAAGGACGAAGTATGGATTCTGGAACTGATTGGAAAAGGAATTCAAATGAAAACCGACCGGAAAACCAAAAAATCTTTCAATGCCAATAAAGGTGCTGTATGGGTTGCCATGCGTATCCCCGACGGTTACGTCAGCGGACATGCCAATCAGGCCCGTATCCAGACCTTCCCTTTGGCCGACGGGGTGAAATCCATCAGTTCGAAGGAGATGAATAAGATCAACAATCCCTCGGTGGAAGTGGTTTATTCGGCCGATGTGATCAGTTTTGCCCGCAGCAAAGGCTGGTATGTAGGCGCCGATAGCGAGTTTAGCTTTTCCGACACCTATGCACCGGTTGATTTTGGCGGTGCACGCTTTTGCGATATCCGGGTGTGGACCATGTTTAATCATGTAAGCCATGGAATGGACAAATATTGGGATTATGCAAAAGGCAAGATTCAACATGACGAGAAGTTTGCCGACGGGCGCCCTAATCCCAATAAATATGCCACCAACCGTATGCCGCTTTGGGTAAAACCCGAAAAGAAAATCAGCGTTCACGATATGATGATGTTCATGCGCGACTACCTTCAGGGAACCGAACTTGACATGAGTCAGGACTTTGGCGCCGGTCCGTATGGTCTGCCATACCGCTGGCGCCCACTCACCTGGAAAGTAGATGGAGTGGAATATGTGAACGAACGTGCTACGGCTACGCAACAGACCGGGTTTTCGTTTGTGACACAATCGCGTTCCTGGCTTCCCGATGCCGTTGGTGGCATCATCTGGTGGGGTGTTGACGATGCCAATGCCTGCGTTTATATGCCTCTTTATACGAGTATGACCAAAAGCCCTACCCATATCGAACGCGGAAATGGCGCAATGATGGAATGGTCGGACACTTCCCTGTTCTGGATCACCAATATGGTTTCGAACCTCAGCTATACCCGTTATAACATGATTCAGGCCGATGTGGCTCAGGTGCGCGACAGCCTCGAAAAACAATTCATTGAGCGTACCGCTTCTGTTGACGATGCTGCCATGAAACTCTTTAATCAGGACAAGAAAAACGCCATAGCTTTCCTTACCGATTACAGCAACGACGTGGTGAATCGCACTTTTGACTCCTATAAAACACTTTATCAGGAGTTGTTCATGAAATACATGGACGGCAACGTGAAAACACGTAACCCCGGACATCAAAATCCGAATGTGAAATTCCCGGGATATAGCGAGAAGTTTCTCAGAAAAATAGTGGAGGATACGGGCGATAAACTCAAAGCCATCGAATAATCTGAAATAAAACATTTTGTTCAAGAATCAGAAAAGCCGGGTATGCGTTATGTCCGGCTTTTTTGTTTCGGCCATACGCCAAACCACCATTGAAAAAAGAAGAATACATTCAGCTGAATCGTTGATATATTGCATATAAAACCTTAACAACTTCATTTTTTTGAATTTTTTACGATCGTGTGATTTTAAAAATGAGTAAATTTGCGACTCAATTTTGCGCCATATTCCAAAACAAGTGACCGGCGCGCTCAATTTTCACTAAACAACCCACACCAATTAATACAAAATCGCCAAGAAATGAAAAAAATCTGTGTTATCGGACTCGGTTATGTTGGCTTACCTCTGGCTGTTGAATTTGCAAAAAAACGGGCTGTTGTTGGTTTCGACATTAAGCCTCAACGTATTCAGGAACTCCTTGAAGGTCACGATCCCACCCTTGAAGTTTCTGACGATGACCTGAAAGCTGTGTTGATTCCGGAAGATAAAAAACCGCATATCAAAGGGTTAGTAGTTACCAATCTGATTGACCAGATCAAAGATTGTCAGATCTTTATCGTTGCAGTGCCAACACCAACCGATAAAAATAATCGTCCCGACCTGACACCACTCATAAGAGCTTCCGAAACGGTTGGCAAAGTACTCAAAGACGGCGATATCGTGATTTACGAAAGTACGGTTTATCCCGGAGCCACTGAGGAAGACTGTGTGCCGGTGCTCGAAAAGGTGTCGGGCAAAACAATGAACCAGCATTTCTTTGTGGGTTATAGTCCGGAGCGTATCAATCCGGGCGACAAAGTGCACACCCTTACCAATATCAGAAAAGTGACCAGCGGCAGTACGCCCGAAATTGGTTTGGAGGTGGATGCTCTTTATCGCGAAATCATCACCGCCGGCACCCATCTGGCGCCAAGCATCAAAGTGGCCGAAGCCGCTAAAGTGATCGAAAATTCGCAGCGCGACATCAACATTGCCTTTGTGAACGAGCTGAGCAAGATCTTCAACAAACTTGGAATTGACACTTTGGAAGTGCTTGAAGCCGCCGGAACCAAATGGAATTTTCTCCCGTTCCGCCCCGGATTAGTTGGCGGTCACTGTATCGGTGTTGACCCGTATTATCTGGCTCAGAAAGCTCAGGAAGCAGGCTATCACCCCGAAATCATCCTGGCAGGCCGTCGGCTTAACGATGGCATGGGAGCTTATGTGGCCGGCGAAACCGTGAAACTGATGCTCAAAGCCGGAAAACCGGTGAAAGACGCAAAAGTTCTGATGCTTGGTATCACCTTCAAAGAAAACTGCCCCGACATCCGCAATACCCGTGCTACCGATATTTATCATGAACTCGTTTCATACGGAGCAAAGGTGGACATCTTCGACCCCTGGGCCGACCCTGAAGAAGTGAGACACGAATATAATCTTGATATTTTAAGTCAATATCCCGAACAAAATGGATATGATGCCATTATCCTTGCCGCGGCACACAACGAGTTCAAGCAGATGAACCTTGCCGACCATAAAGCAAAAGGAACTTTAATTTACGATGTGAAAGGAATTTTGCCAAAAGAATTGGTTGACGCACGCCTCTGAATCGGACAATCCTTAGAATATCTTTCAATCATGACTACAGCTTTTTACCTGATTGCAGCTTTGTTGCTGGGTTTTTTCCTTTATACCGCTTATCGCCGTTATCAGCAGCTTAAAAACTATAATCCGGCTGACGAAAGCCCTAACATTCTGACACTCACCGATGATAATTTCGATCGCTTAAGCGCCAAAGGTGTTGTGTTGGTTGATTTTTGGGCTGCCTGGTGTATGCCTTGCAAAATGCTTGCACCCACCATTAGTGAGCTTGCCGATGAGTATGCCGGTAAAGCAACCATCGCAAAACTCGATGTGGATAAAAACCCTAAAACTGCCGCAAATCTTGGCATACGTTCAATCCCTACCCTGATTTTGTTTGAAAATGGTCAGCCACTCGAACGATTTGTGGGCGTTAAACCGAAAAACGCTTTCCAAAAGGCACTCAACAGCCGTTTGCACAAGGAATAAATTATTATCGTGACACCTGCCTCAAAGATATCCTCTTCACATTTTGCCTCCGACCATCGGACTGTCAAACGCCTGTTTGAACTTCGGGAGTGGACTATATCTGATGCTCAATCACTTGCAAAACACGCCAACAATAAAAACGTGTGGAAATTCCTTCGCGACAGCTTCCCTTCACCTTATTCGCTTGCTGATGCCGAGAGTTTCATTATGACAGTTTTGGAAAAAAGTGGCCCGCCGGTTGATTTTGCTATCGAGGTGGAGGGCGAAGCAGCAGGAGGAATTGGCATCATCCTGCAAAACGATGTTGACAGAGGCTGTGCCGAAATTGGTTATTGGCTGGGTGAAGCACACTGGAACAAAGGTATCATGACGCAGGTGTTGAAGGAAATATCGGAATATGCATTTGCGCATTTTACCATACACAAAATATTCGCGACAGCCTTTAGTTTTAACACAGCTTCCCAAAAAGTGTTGGAGAAGGCTGGGTTTGAGAAAGAGGCCGTTCTGAAACAGGCTGCCATCAAAAACAATCAGATTTGCGATGTTTTGTATTATTCCCTTTTTCAAAAGAACAATCCATAAACGACCTTTTTCGGATCGAACATAAAAATTTCAATACGATGAAAAAGATAGTAACCATTGTTGGCGCCCGTCCGCAGTTTGTGAAAGCTGCCGTGATGAGTCGTTTGTTGCGCTCGGCAGAATGGAACGACCGTTTCAGCGAAGTGCTGATACATACCGGCCAGCATTACGACGACAGCATGTCGGGTGTGTTTTTTCGCGAGCTTGATCTTCCCAATCCCGACCTTCATCTTCAGGTGGAAAGTGGTGGCCATGGCCGGATGACCGGTTCCATGCTCCTGCGCATCGAAGAAGCCCTTGAAGAACAAAAACCCGACCTCGTCCTCGTTTATGGAGATACCAACAGCACTTTGGCAGGGGCCTTGGCGGCCGCTAAAATGGGTATTCCGGTTGCGCATGTGGAGGCCGGCCTGAGAAGCTACAACAAAGGCATGCCCGAAGAAATCAACAGGTTGCTCACCGATAATATCTCCGACTGGTTGTTTTGCCCCACCCAAACCGCCGTCAGCAACTTAGAAAAAGAAAACATCCGGAAAGGAGTTTATCTTACCGGCGACATCATGTTCGATGCCATTCTTTTTTATCAGGAAAAACTGCAGCAAAGCAACCCCCATCAGTTGCTTCAATCCATAGGTCTGAACGATAGATTCACCGAAGAACCCTTTTTGTTGGCTACCATCCATCGAGCGTCAAACACCGATGATCCTGCCAAACTTTCTGCCATTATGCAGGCGCTTGGAAGAAGCCGTCAGCGAATCATGCTTCCGCTGCACCCTCGGACACGAAAAATGCTCAGACAACATCAGATACAGGTTCAGTCCAATGTCCGTATTACCGAACCCGCCGGCTATCTGACCATGCTTCTGCTCGAAAACCGTTGCCAAGCCATTGTTACCGATTCGGGAGGAGTACAGAAAGAGGCTTATTTCATGCAAAAACCTTGCATCACCCTACGCGACGAAACAGAATGGACCGAAACGGTGGAAAGTGGTTGGAACACTTTGGCCGGAACCGAGCCCGAAAAAATCCTTACGGCAATCCAACAACTCCACAAACCAAACCGGTACCCTGCCTTTTACGGCGATGGCCAGAGCGCGGAAAAGATGCTGAAAGCCCTGCTTGACCACTGATTCAAAACCATTTCTATCTTTGCAGACGGTTTTTATTAGTTTCATAACAACGATGATGCAAAGTATCTGTGTTTTTTGCGGCAGCAGCATGGGCGCTCATCCGGTTTACCGCGATGTAGCCCGACAACTCGGACGGATTCTGGCGCAACGAAAAATAAAATTGGTTTACGGAGGCGCCTCTGTCGGGCTGATGAAAGTGTTGGCCGATGCAGCATTAAGTCAGGGCGGATTCGTAACAGGCATCATGCCTCACATGCTTATCCAGAAAGAAATTGTTCATCAGGAAATACAGCAATTCCTGCCGGTAGAAACTATGGCCGAACGAAAAACCCAAATGATCAAAATGAGCGATGGTTTTATTGCCATGCCTGGCGGCTTTGGAACTTTGGATGAGCTGTCAGAAATTTTGACCTTCAACCAATTGCGGATTACTGACAAGCCTCTTGGACTGCTCAACGTGAATGGATATTTTGATGCCCTTCTTCGCTTTTTCGATCAGGGTGTGGAGCAGGGCTTTGTTCGTGCAGAGCATCGCGACAATATCCTGATTCATTCAGAACCCGAAACTTTGTTGGAAATGATGCAACGATGGCAGCCCGTTGCGACAGAAAAATGGATCAACGACATCCGCCTCGAAAGTAAAGCCTGAAAAACCATCTCATGACCAACGCCATTATCTTTGGGATTACCGGAACTTTGGGTGCAGGAAAAGGCACCATTGTGGACTATTTGGTGCATCAAAAAGAATTTCGGCATTATTCCGTCAGAGCATTTTTGTCTGAAGTGATTCGACAGCGTGGTCTCGAACTTAATCGCGACAGTCTGACGATGGTGGCCAACGAACTGAGAGCCCGGCATTCACCTAGTTATATCACCGATTGCTTATACGAACAAGCGGCACAGGTGGGTGGAAATTGCATCATCGAAAGCATTCGAACTCCGGGCGAGATTGCCTCGTTGAGGGAAAAGCCGGGTTTTGTGCTTTTAGCTGTGGACGCGGATCGCCAACTGCGCTATCAGCGAATCCGGCAGCGGATGTCGGAAACCGACCATATTGATTATGTTACTTTTGTGGCCAACGAAGAGCGTGAAATGCACGCCACTGACCCTAACTATCAAAACTTAGCTGCCTGTATTGCACAGGCCGATTTTGTGCTAACCAACAATGGCACTGTCAAAGAACTCGAAGACAGCATAGAAGCTTTATTACAAAAACTAAAAAACTAATGGAAGTAGAAGAAATACAAGAGTATAACCGTCCAAGCTGGGATGAATATTTCATTCGTTTAGCCGATACCGTAGCCAGCCGTGCCACCTGCGACCGTGGACGAAGCGGTTGTGTGATTGTGAAAGATAAACAAATATTGGTCACCGGCTATGTGGGTTCTCCACGCGGACTGCCTCATTGCGATGATGTTGGCCATCTGATGAAAAAGGTAGTCCACGAAGACGGCTCAGTCACACAACATTGCATGCGTACGGTTCATGCCGAACAGAATGCAATCACACAGGCAGCCCGACGCGGCATAGCCTTGGAAGGAAGCACCTTGTATTGCCGAATGACACCTTGTCGCACTTGTGCCATGCTCATCATCAACTGCGGCATCGAACGGGTTGTCTGCGAACGCAAATACCACGCCGGCGCAGAGTCGGAAGCTATGTTTGCCGAAGCAGGCATCAAACTTGAGTTTATGAACAACGACATCCAGCAATACGACAAACAGCGATAAGCCCTGCAAAACTTGCGCACGGATAAACAACCTGTCATCGGTGCAAAAAATGTAGTTTTACCAAAAAAAATCATGGACATCGGCCTTTCTGGTTTTATCAAGAAACTTCCGCTCGTCAGTTTGCCCGTTATCGAAAACCTCCAAATCAGCCCGGGAGCTTTTGTGTTGACAGTGGAGCGAATCAGTGATTTCCTTCCCGGACAGGTGGTTGCCTTGAGTACCGACGACAAGATTGCGCCGAGGCTTTATAGCATTTGCAGCGCCCCCGACAACGAATACCTTCAGGTGCTTTTTAGTCTGAAACCCGATGGTGAACTAACGCCTTTGCTTGCCCGGCTCAAACCGGGCGACACCCTTCGCGTATCAGCTCCCTTTGGCGCTTTTCTCGGCGACGATCGCCCTGCCTGGTGGATTGCAGCCGGTACGGGTGTGGCGCCCTATCGCGCAATGATGTTGGCCGGACTGGCACACAACAAAAAACTCATTCATGGCGGACGATTTGCAAATCAGTTTTATTTTCAGGATGAATTTCTCGATTGCCTTGGCGAAAGCTATATCCGCTGCTGCTCACAGGAAACAGGCGATGGTTTGTTTTCCGGAAGACTAACCCAATGGCTTCGCGAACAAGTTTTACCCTCCGAAATCTCATTTTTCCTTTGTGGAAGCGTCGAAATGGTGGTGGAAACGCGCGATATTCTGATTTCAAAAGGCGTTGATATTGATAATATTATGTCAGAAGTTTATTTTTAAATCATGATCTTTCTAACTTAGAATTGTGATAAACGAATGAACTGAAAACCCTCAGCCCAAAAAACCGTAATCGAGTGAGCGCTCAATGTTTTTAATATAAAACCGGAACACATGGAAAAACCTGCTTTATTTGGCCAGACTTTATCCGAGATACAATTCATCGTTGCAGAACTTGGACTGAAACCGTATGTTGCCAAGCAGCTTACCGAATGGCTTTACCAGAAACACGCCCGTTCGTTTGCCGAAATGACCAATCTTTCGTTGTCGGTCAGGCAGATTCTCGACGAAAAGTTTCGGTTGGGTAAGAGTGAGCCTTCACGGGTGCAAGCCTCCTCCGATGGAACGAAAAAATATCTTTTTCCTGCCGGGAGCCGGGGTTTTATCGAAGCTGCCTATATTCCCGATGAAGACAGGGCCACACTGTGTGTTTCGTCGCAGGTGGGCTGTAAAATGGGCTGCTTGTTTTGTATGACCGGTAAACAGGGCTTTCAGGCTCAGCTTTCAGCGGGCGAAATCCTGAATCAGATCAGCAGCTTACCCGAACGCGAAAATCTGACAAACATTGTGTATATGGGGATGGGCGAGCCGCTTGATAACCTCTTACAGGTGATGAAAAGCCTCGAAATACTGTCGGCCGACTGGGGCTATGGCATGAGTCCGCGCCGCATTACCGTTTCCACCATCGGATTGGTGCCTGCCATGAAACACTTTCTCGAACATTCCGAAGCGCATCTTGCCGTGAGTATGCACTCGCCTTTCCACGACGAACGACGGAAGCTGATGCCCATCGAAAATGTATATCCCATTGCCGATGTGGTTGAAAAAATCAGGGCCTACAATCTGGGAAAACAACGCCGCATTTCGTTTGAATATATCATGTTTAAAGGGGTGAACGACAGCCCCCGTCATGTGAAAGAGATTGCCCGTCTGCTCAATGGAATGCGGGTGCGTATCAACCTTATCCGTTTTCATCCTATCCCCGATACGCCTTTGGAAAGCTCCGATGATGATACCATCAGGCAATTCAGGGAAGGGTTGCTCAAAAAAGGATTTCGTACCACCCTGAGGGCCTCCCGCGGACAAGATATCTTTGCAGCCTGCGGCCTTCTCTCCACTAAAGAATTAGTTAAACTTCAAGCTCCCGATTTTTAAACCAATTCGCCAGGTCAAAGGAAAAAATGACGCCTTGGTTGTTCCAAACGAAAAGTTTATATCTTTGCGGTATTAAAGTGCTTAAATCCGTAAACCGCCTATCAATTAGGTTTCCTTGACTGAAGCTGACGAGTATCAGAACCGGTGGATGATTTACTGAAAACCAAAGAATAGGAATGAGATTTTCGGATTGGGCAAAAATAATATCGTTCATTACCTTAATTCACATATCGAACCTAAAATCAATTCATTATGCTGTCAAAATCACAAGCACGCGCATTTTTTCTGGGAGGCACGTTTGTCACGTTTGCCATCTTTCTGGGAATGTCGTGGAACTCGTTGGTCAACGAGGTTCCAAAACAGACCAATCCTCAAAACCTGACTGAACAGGTTGTACATGGGAAAGAACTTTGGGAAGAAAACAACTGCATGGGTTGTCATTCCATTTTTGGCGAAGGCGCTTATTATGCTCCCGAGTTGACAAAAGTTGTGGAACGTCGTGGCGAAGCTTACATCAAAGCCGTACTTATGGCTAAAACACCTTGGATGCCTCGTGGCCGTAAAATGGTGGCCTATGGCTTTTCGGATCAGGATGCCAGCGATATGGTGGAGTTTTTTAAATGGGCCGGAGAGGCTGACCTCAACGGATTCCCGCCAAAACCTGATGTAAAGCGTTAATCTATTCACCCAAAAAAACTGACTACAATGAAATACAAATCACAAAAAGTTGCTTACTGGTTTTTTGCCTCGGCCATTCTTTTGCTGAGCCTCCAGATAATCTATGGGTTTATCATGGGTTTTGCCCATATGGGTTACGATGGGCTTCATAGCATAACCCCGTTTAATACTGCCCGCGCCGTACACACCAACCTGTTGGTTGTATGGTTGTTGCTTGGCTTCATGGGCGCTGCATATTACATCATTCCTGAAGAAGCCCAACAGGAATTGGTAAATGTTAAACTGGCTTATGTTCAGCTCATTTCGTTTTTAGTGGTGGGAGTTATCGCCATTGTTGGCTATCATCTCAATTATTGGGAAGGCCGTAAGTTTCTCGAAATTCCGCGTCCGCTCGACTGGCTCGTAGTGGTCAATGTGTTGCTGTTTTTAGGCCTGATTTTGGCCACACTTTACAAAGGAAAGAAAAAAACCACCACTGCCTTGGTGTTAGCAATGGGGTTATTATTTGCTGCCTTGCTATATCTCCCCGGAATGATCTGGTTCGACAATCAAACACTCGACTCATTTTTCCGTTGGTGGGTAGTTCACCTCTGGGTAGAAGGCGTCTGGGAACTCATCATGGGTGGTATCCTTGCTTTCCTGCTGATCAAACTTACCGGCGTTGACCGCGAAGTCATCGAAAAATGGCTTTATGTGATCATTGGTCTTACTTTCCTTTCGGGAATCCTTGGCACCGGACACCACTATTATTATATCGGTGTTGGGAAAATATGGCTTATCGTTGGTGGTATCTTCTCGATGCTCGAGCCATTGGCTTTTCTGGCCATGGCTTTGTTTGCCGTTGGAATGTATCGCAAAGGCGAGAAAAAACATCCGAACAAACTGGCTCTTTACTGGACTCTTGGCACAGCCATCATTTCGTTTGTTGGCGCCGGATTGCTGGGGATGGCCCACACCTTGCCACAAGTAAACTTATATACTCACGGTACTCTCGTTACAGCCATGCACGGTCATTTGGCTTTCTGGGGCGCTTACGGAATGATTGTGTTTTCGTTCATCACGTTTGCCCTGCCCAATCTCACCGGACGCAAACTCTATGACACGGTGAACGGACAATTGGCTTATTGGCTGTCGAATATTGGCATGGCCGGAATGACCTTGGCATTTGGTGTAGCCGGCGTTGCACAGGTATATCTCGAACGTAAATTGGGGCTTGAGTTTGGTGCAGTACAAAAAGAAATTGAAGTTCACTTCTTTGTACTCATTCTCATGGCCACCATGTTCTCTACCGGAATCACCCTCTTTATCATTGAGTTCTTCCGTTTTGGAAAACCCAACGACGAAGCTATTGGCTTTGAAGAGAATTTGAAAAAAGCTTAATCCTTAATACCTAAAGGAAGTGCAGTTCATCCCGACTGCACTTCCTTTTTTATTGTCTTTTCCTTTTTTGAAAACTTATTTATGACACAAGAAAAAATCCCGTTTTATCTTCCTACGGCACAGGAGGTTGAAGTTTTTCGCCATTGTTTCGAAAACCATCTTCCGGTCTTGCTCAAAGGGCCAACGGGTACAGGTAAAACGCGTTTTGTGGAGTTTATGTCTTATACACTTGGCAAACAAAGTATCACCGTGAGCTGCCACGAAGAAACTTCGGCTACCGATCTCATCGGTCGCTTCATCATCAAAGGTTCCGAAACTGTTTGGCTCGACGGCCCCCTTACGACGGCAGTGCGCAGCGGGGCGATCATTTATCTTGACGAGGTGGCCGAAGCCCGCCCTGACGTTATTGTGGCTATCCACTCCTTGACCGACTTCCGGCGGATGCTTTTCATTGATAAACTCAACGAAAGCATCACCGCACATCCTGATTTTATGCTGGTAGCTTCCTACAATCCGGGCTATCAACGAGGATTTAAAGAGCTGAAACCTTCAACACGTCAGCGTTTTGTTGCCTTGCCATTCAGCTATCCGAAAAAAGAGGCTGAAATCGAAATCTTGGTCAACGAGAGCGGGATTGAAGCTACGATGGCCGAAAAGCTTGTCAGAATAGGCCAGAAAATCCGTAATCTGGAAGAGGTTGGTCTGGCCGAAACCGTTTCAACTCGCCTACTGGTGGATGCTGCCAAGCTCATCCGTTCGGGCTTGCCCAAAAGGATAGCCGTTCGCTCGGCCGTGATCGAGCCGCTTACGGACGACGAACACGTGCTCGAGGCGCTGTCTGACCTCAGTAATCTGATTTTATAGTCGGGAAAAGAACATTTTTGGGAGAAGAGTTCAATGGCTATCGACGAATATCTTTTCGGAAAAGCAATCCGGTTTTTCAAAAAAACTACGCAGGACAGCGATGTGTTGGCCCGCAGAATTGTTCTTGACGACATCCAGGCACGGCTGACAGTAATGGCGCGTGCACTCACGGGCGAAGCCATTGAAATCGTACCTGCTACCGAAGAAGGCGGCTGCAAAGGGCTGCACTTTTTCCTGCCATCTGAATTTGCTTTATTTCCTGATCAAGCATCCAACCGGCAATGGTATATTTTCCGAATTGTTTACATGGTTCATCAACGACGATTAAGGCTGAACTGGAACGAAAAAGGAGATTATTCCCTGTTGGAATCGCGTCGTCATGCCATTGAAACAGCCCCGCAAGTGCTTGATCAGTTGCAATCAGAGTTTCCGGTCGTGGCCGAGATTCATCAGTCGCTGCTTCAACAAATCCTGCAGATGGAAACAGCCTCGTCAAAAAATCTTTTACATTGGCTGTACGGAAAATGGATGGTGGATGAAACACTGCCTGATTTCCAGGAAGAAATGGATGGTACAGGTGATCCAAAAAAGAAAAACGAAGCCGATAAAGCCGAAACCACACTCAAAACAAAGGCAGTAGAAGAATTGGAACTGCTGAAAGTAGATAAAAAAAGTCAGGAAGACTATGTGATGACCCATAACTTTGAAAAGGTGGAAACAGCTGAAGAGTATGATGGAGTGTGGCGCGACTTCGATGGTTCGGATCAGTTGGAGGAACACCAGGAAGCGCTCGATGAGCTGCAGATGAAATACATCGTCAGAGCTGACGACCCAACCCATTCTGTTTATCAGTCTGATTTTGCCGAAAACATCAGTGTGGCTGAGAGTGCCGACAATAAACCGGGTGGGTTTTTTATTCCCTACGATGAATGGGATTACAAAAAAGGAAAATATAAACCGGATTTCTGCAAACTTTTTCCCGAGTCACCTGTTCAGGTAAACCCGGATTATTATAGGAATGTGGTGTCGGAAAACCGTCAAACACTTGTTGCACTGCGCAAAATGTTGGCAAACGTGAACAACAAACGCAAACAAACAAGGCTTCAGACACAAGGCGAAGAGTTTGACATTGACCTTGTTACGGACATGTTTATTGACCTTTATAACAAACACACACCGAACGAGAAAATCTATTTATCGAGCAAAAAGGCTGAAAAAGACATCTCGATCTTGTTGCTGCTCGACAGCTCACTTTCTACCGATAGTTATGCGGCGGGCAACCGGGTCATTGATGTGGAAAAACAGGTTTCCATTCTTTTTGGCGAGATTCTGAACGAATACGGCATTGATTTTTCCATAGCCGGTTTTTCGTCGCATACGCGCAACCAAAGCCGATTTCTGATGCTCAAAGATTTTGATGAAACCTGGGTGCGCGGTCGCAATCGGGTTGGGGCGCTTGAGCCTCAGGGCTACACCCGCATTGGCGTGTCGGTGCGACATGCCGGAACACTCCTCAAAAACCGTCCGACAAAAAACAAATGGCTCATCTTTGTATCTGATGGAAAACCAAACGATTACGACAGATATGAAGGGCGCTACGGCATTCAGGACGTGAAACAGGCATTGCGCGAGCTGGCTGCCTCCGATATCCATACGTTTGCTTTAGCCATCGAAGCACAGGCACGTTATTATTTACCCCAGATGTTTGGTCAGAATCATTACCAAATCCTGACCAGCCCCAACGAGTTGTTGCGCGCATTGGTCAAACTTTATACAAAAATCAAATCACTCTGATGTTATGCACGCAGATTCAATTAATTACAAAAAACTGCTTTACCCGCCCGGCGGCATTCTTATGTGGATTATCATCTTTATCGAGCTGGTATCTTTTGGATTGGGCTTAATTGCTTATTCCTATTTCAATTCGGTTGAGGCCGACACTTTCAGTCGTTCACGCTCCGAGCTCAATGCCGGTTTAGCCACACTGAACACTTTTTTGTTGCTCACCAGCGGTTATTTCATGGCCATGTCGGTCTTGCGTTTCAAAAGCCGCTCTTTTCACAAAGCGCATCATTTCCTTTGGTTGGCTATGGTCGGCGGGTTGCTTTTTATCCTCATCAAATCAATAGAATATGTTGGGAAAATTGAATCCGGTTACACCCTGTCAGCCAATATGTTTTTTACTTTCTATTGGCTTCTCACCGGCTTTCATTTGGTACATGTTGCTGTCGGCATTGTCATTCTCCTTGTGATCGGAAGGCAATTGAAATTGCGCCCCGAAACGGTTAAAATCGAAGATTTGGAAGCCGGAGCTGCTTTTTGGCATATGTGCGATCTCATCTGGCTTTTGTTATTCCCTGTCCTTTATCTTTTCTGATTATGACAAAACAGTTGATTTATCGAAATCTTATCGCCCTTGTTGTGTTGATTCTGCTGAGCGGAGCAACGGCTCTGACGGCCACTTTGTTCGATGGTTCGCTCAGGCACGGCATACTGTTGCTGCTGGCCATTACCAAAGTGATGATTGTTGCCGGCTTTTTTATGGAGTTGCATCTCGCACATCGCTTTTGGATTTTTGCCCTTTTCTGCCTGATTGCTGTCATTTCAGCAGCAATTTTCCTGATGGCCTGAGGCATCGTTTACGGGAAAACTCCGGATTTTGACTTACAGTTTATCGTTAATTTTGCCCATTCGTTTAACTTTGGAAAACAAAATGAAACTGCATCTATCCGGCACAAAGAGTTTTGCCAGCGATAACTGGTCGGGAGCCTGTCCCGAAATCATGGAGGCTTTGCAACAGGCCAATCATTTACATCATCCTGCTTATGGCGAAAATGACCCGTTGTTTCAACAGGTTAAAGACCGGTTTCAGGAAGTATTTGAAGCAGATTGTGAGGTCTTTTTCGTGTTCAACGGAACAGGAGCCAATGTGCTTTCGGTGAGTCATTTGCTTCAGCCTTGGCAGGCTATCGTTGCTCCCCGTTCAGCCCATCTGAACGAAGATGAAGGAGGGGCACCCGAACGTTTTCTGGGCGGGAAAATCCTTACGGTAGAGTGTGCCGATGGTAAGCTTCGGCCGGAACTGGTAGAACCGTTTCTGAGTAGCAAGGGTTTCCAGCATCATGTCCAACCTAAGTTGATTACTATTTCGCAGGCCACCGAGCTGGGGACACTGTATAAACCCCAAGAAATACGCGAGCTGGCCGAATTTGCACATTCTCATGACATGTTTCTTCATGTTGATGGTGCGCGAATTGCCAACGCCGCAGCTGCACTCGGGTGTAGCCTGGCCGAAATGATTACCCACACAGGAGTGGATGTGCTCTCCTTTGGTGGCACAAAAAACGGACTGATGTTTGGCGAAGCCGTGGTGTTTGTCAAACCTGAATTGGCCATTGGTTTTGAATACAACCGAAAGCAAGGAATGCAACTTGCAAGTAAACAACGATTTATCAGTGCACAGTTTATGGCTTACCTACATCAGGATCTTTGGCTGCGAAATGCCCAAAAAGCCAACGAGATGGCCCGTTTGCTGGCTCAAAAAATTGAAACAGTCGAAGGACTCATGCTGAGTCGCCCCACCGAAGCCAATGCTGTGTTTGCCATTTTGCCCGAAAAACTCATTCCTCTGTTGCAAAAGGAAACCTTTTTCCACGTGTGGAATGAGGCAAAAAATGAGGTTCGGCTCATGTGCTCTTTCGATACCCAACGCGAAGATATTGATGGGTTTATTCATGCCGCACAGCGGCTTTTAAACTCCCTTTAAAACCGTCTTAAAGGCCTTGTACAATCAAACTTATTTATATTTAACAATTATTTATGATAATATAAGTAATTGAAATACATATACATAAAATTTATACTGCTCCTAAATGCCGAAATTGGAGTTTTGCACAAAAGAAAATGAGATAAATCATTTATTTTTGGAAGATGTATCACTATTTCTTTTGATTATTCTCAGATGCTAAATGTAAAATCGGAAAACTGCATCAACTGTGAGACCTGCAACGAGCGTTCGCCGTTGTTCAGCTTTCTCAACAAGGAAGAGCTTTCCATTATGAACTCAGGTCGGTTTGAAGTGCAGTTCGATGCTGGTGAGACAATTGTCAAGCAAGGCACTTCTGCTTCGCACATGATGGTGATTACCACCGGAATGGCAAAATTATTTCTACAAGGCTTTGATCGTCGCAACCTGATTCTCGATATTATCCTTCCCTGGAAACTGTTTGGCGGGCCCGGATTGTTCACCGATATGCGCTATCACTACACGGTGACGGCTTTGGAAAAGACCCATGTTTGTTTTGTTTCAGCCGAGAATGCCCGGAAAGTCATTCGCCTTAATCCTGATTTTGCCGAATCTATTCTACGTCACTGCAATCGCAATGGAGCAGCCAATTTCGATCGCTTAATCAGCCTCACACAAAAGCAGATGCCCGGACGACTTGCCGATGCACTCCTTTATTTATGCAACGAGATTTTCAGATCCACAAAATTTGCTCTCCCTTTGTCGCGGCTCGAGCTGGGTGAAATGTCGAATATGACCAAAGAAAGCGTTACCCGTATTTTGAAAGATTTCGAAAATGAGGGAATTATTGCATTGGACAATAAATCAATCCAGATTTTGAAACTGGAAACACTCAAAGATATCTCGCTGCGCGGATAAGCTTCAGAATGGGTATTTCCCAAAGATGAGCGGCTCGCAAAGCAGCTCAGAAAGCAAAGTTTCCTGATTTCTGGCCCTGTCAAGGTTGTGACCCGGATAACGGGTGTGGTAATAGTGGTCGTTTTCGAGGAAATCAGTTAGAAAACGTAGTGCCTGCATATACACCAACATCAACCCGCCAAAGGGCAGCAACTTTTTTTCTATGGGTTGAATATCATCTATTTCAGCGGCATAGCCACTTACAATCGCTTCCACAAAACCGGGTCTTATCTTGATGATGGACAGATCACGTTCGTCTTCGGCTGCAGCACAACTCATGCTGCGTATCATGTCGCCAACATCGGAAAGCAGGGTGGCAGGCATCAGGGTGTCGAGGTCAATCAGGCAACGTACTTCGTGTTGATGGACATCGAAGAGTACGTTGCTGATTTTTGCATCCATGTGAACAATCCGTCGGGGCAGACGATGAATCACTTCGTTGTAAAAAGAAGTTATCCATCGGTTGGCATTCAGCCGCGCAATGAGTCCGGCAGCCTCGTTGAGCCGTTCTGCCGAGGCTTGTGCCACGGCCTGATCAAACTGTTTTTGCCTGTAATTGAGGTTGTGAAAATCGGGAAGAATTTCATAAAACAGGTTTACATCAATTTGCGAAAGCAATGCGGCAAACCGCCCGAAAGCACGGGCGGTTTTGGATGCAAAATCAATATTGTCGAGTGTTTCGAAGCAAACCGTCTGGTCGAAATAATTCGTCATCCGCCAGGTTTGATTGTCTGAATCTACAAAAAGTAACTCTCCCTTAACGGTAGGAGTGTATGCAATCATTGGATAATCAGGCGCTATCTTTTCGATGTGTGATTTAGCCATTTTCCAATTGTGTGCAATCTGTTCCGGTTTTTTAAAGATGTCCGTATTGAGCTGCTGAAGTACATAGCGTTGCGATTTCGTCGTTTCAACCAAAAAAGTGTGGTTGATATGGCCGTTACCCAGTGGCCGGACGCTGCAATGGTTTGGTTGCAGGCCATAAGCCTGTATCACTTCTGTGAAATCGGTCTGCATGATGTCGGGTGGGGTTAATAGTCGTCGCTGTTGGCAAAAATCTGTTTGCCGGTTTTCCATCCACCCTGTGTGAAGTCGGGAAATTCAATACTGTTGCTGTTGTTGGCCACCGACCATTCTGACAGCGGGGTGATGACGCTCCAGGCTGCCGAGTCGTAAACGCTGATGGGTGTAGGTTCACCTCGTTTGATGGCTTCGAGGAAGGCGTGAATCACAAAGAAATCCATGCCACCATGTCCGGCACCTTTGGCATCGTTTCCGTAGCGTTGCCAAAGCGGATGATCAAATTTTTCGAGCCAGGCTTTGGCTTCCTCCCAACGGTGTGGTTTGGTGAGGCCTTCGATATGGAGCGATTCGTTGAGGTCCATCCACAAGCCTTTGGTTCCCTGCACCCTGAAGCCTAATGAATAAGGACGGGGAAGGCTGGTGTCGTGTTGCAGGAGAACGGTTTCGCCGCCCGCCGTGCGGATCATTGTGGTTACCACATCGCCCAGTTTGAACTCTACCTTGGCGTTAGGATGATCTGCCCCTCCGTGTTCAACGATATATTCGTGGAGGCCACGGGCTTTCGATGCCATCGAGACAAGGGAGGTGAAACGATTGCCGGCATGGATGTTCAACATTTTAGAAAGTGGCCCGATGCCGTGAGTAGGATAGAGATCGCCATTGCGAGTGACAGAATGTTGTGTGCGCCAACGTGCTTCGGAAAAGCCCTTTTCGCCAAATTCCACCCCACCCCCATAGGGCTGTTGACCATTGTTGAACTTCACTTCGCGCAGATCGTGCTGATAGCCTCCCTGAAGATGAATAAGCTCACCAAACAAACCCTGTCTGACCATTTGCAGAACTGCCATCACATCGCGGCGGTAGCATACGTTTTCGAGCATCATATATTGCAATCCGGTTTCCCGGGTTTTGTGAACAATATTCCAATGCTCGTCAACGGTGGTTCCCATCATCACTTCGCAGCCTACATGTTTTCCGGCATCCATGGCGTCCATGGCCATTGGATAATGCCATTCCCAGGGTGTAGCGATGATCACGGCATCAATATCTTCCTTTTCGAGCATTTCGCGATAGGCGTAATCGTTTCCGGTGTAGATTTTGGGGCTTGGCTTACCTGCTTTCTCAAAAAGCCTGAGCGCAGAATTGAGCATCACCTCCTGAATGTCGCAGATACAGGTTACCTCAGTATCGTCACGCATCAGACTAAGCCGGAGAAGCTCCTGGCCGCGGAGCCCGGTGCCGATAAATCCGATGCGCAGCCTGCCCGAAGGGTGACCAAATACCGATGACGAAGGTAAAACAGTAAAAGCTGTACCAGCCAGTGCGGTCATTTTCAAGAAAGTACTTCTTTTCATAAGGTTACGTTTTTGGATGATCAAGATATTTTGGATTTATCAATTTACAAGAAGATTGCAGCCTCTTACCTGACTGTGGTCGAAACGCCCAAGCACTTCAAAGCTCCCGTCGGCTGAGGTTTTGCCAAGATCCTGCACCGCGATAAAGCTGCAACTGTTGAGGTTAGCCAGGTCAATGATGTTGATGCCGCCGGTTTTTCCATGTCCCACGAGCGAGAGTGGGTCGTTGGTATCGCGAATGAGAATTTTCATCCAAGGCGGACAGAAGAAGATGCCGTTTGCTTTTGAATAGGCCTGCGACAGGAGCTCAGTCATGCCGTATTCCGAATGGATGGCGGCTGTGCCAAAAGCCTGCATGAGTTGCTGATGAACCTCGTGGCGAACCATCTCGCGGCGGCGACCTTTCATCCCGCCTGTTTCCATAATGATTAATTCGGGAAAATGAATCGGGAAAGTTTCGGCCAGATCGAGTAGTGCATAAGTTACGCCTAATAAAATCACAGGCTGCCGGCGCTCTTTCAAAGCAAGAAGTTTCTCTGACAGGGCTTTCATGTTGTCAAGATAAAATCCGCTGTCTAGATGTCCACTTATCTTAATAAGACGGTCGGCCATAAAAACCAGACTTGATCCGTTGCGTTCGAAATATGAAGGCAGCAATGCAAGAATGCAATAATTTTCCGGTTTTCCGTAAAAATATTGGAACCCTTCTGTAAAACTACGTATATATAATTGTAAATCTGTTACATAATGCCTGCTGGTTTGATGGCCCGTGGTACCCGACGAACTGAAAACTGCCTCCGGTGTTTCATTGCTTGCAACCACAACTCCATTCTTAAAAAACTCGACAGGCATAAACGGGATCTCTTCGATGCATTCAACTTTTTCGGGATTGCAACGGAGCAATCTGCAATAGTCACGGTATATCGCGTTGGATGCCATCTGAAAGCGGAAAAAGGCCAATGCAGTCTTTTCAAAATCATCAGCCGATCGGATTGAAAATAAAGAACTTGCATCAGGCTTTATCATTGTGAATCAATCAGAGGAAAACCACTACTTTTACCGTCAGAAAAACGTGCGTTATCCGGGTTTAGGAATATGACAAAAGTAAAAATCTTTTTGGTGCTGATGGGCTTTATCCTTGTTTTTATGGCAACCTCTTGTCGTAAGTTTGAGGAATATCCGCCCGAGCCCCAGATTGAATTTCACAATTTCGTGCTGTTAGTGAACCCGACAACCGGTAAAGTCGAAAAAGGCCGGCTCAGTATCTCGTACCTCGATGGTGATGGCGACATCGGTCTGGATCAGTCTGATACCTTGTCACCTTACAACATTTCAGGCGATTTTTATTATAATTTTGTTTTGCGGTTTTACGAGAAACAACATGGTCAATTCGTCGAAATCCCGGGGTTTTTTAGCGGGCGCATTCCTCCACTTATCCCCAAAGACCAGAAAAAAAGCATCAAAGGCATCATTGAATACGATTTGGACGTGGTGGATGAAAGCTCCCTTTACGATACGATCCAGTTCAAGGTGAAGTTGATTGACAGGGCTTTGCATATCAGCAACGAAGTGACTACCCCTGAATTTTTGCGTAAACTTCCCCAATGATGGTTTCTGCGTTTTGTGGCAGGTTTTTCCCGGCGACAGGCTGCTGTTTGTCCATGCTGATTATTGCAATGTTTACGTCATGCCAGAATGTGCAAACACAACACAGCGAAACGCAACCGAAACCGATGCCGGAAGACTACCGCTCACTTTCCGGAGTTTTGGTGGTTCCCGAAAATCCGCGGCCTGGACAGCCTTTTTGGGTTGTTGGTATGGGTCAGCGTGCATTGAGCGGTATCAGCACCCGTGTTTTACACGAAAACGATACGCTTTTGCCGGTGAGGAGCCGACATGGTAACGGCCTTCCTTTTTGGTGGGCCGATTGTTACGACAGCCTTCCGGCAGGTGTTTATTCAACTGTTTTATTCGTAGGCGATAGCCTTGTATTACAACATCACTTTGAAATAGGCCAAATTCACGAACCTACCACAACTCAGATTTGGAGAACACGGACAAGCTGGACGCCTCTTTACGAACAGTTTTACAGCGTTTGGGTGAATGCACTTTTCGATCATAGTTCAGAGGACTCATCCTGGACTTCGCTTCACGCTCTTACCCAAAATGTACAACAAAACCTGCTGTTCAACAGCCTTGGATTTTCTGAAGATGGTGGGCCAAAGCCCCTTCAGGTAGTAATGGAACCCGACTGTGCCGACAATCCTTTTTTTCTGAGGGCATATTTTGCATGGAAGATGGGGCTGCCTTTTGGCTATCATCTTTCCGACCGTGGATATCAGGGCAAAGCACCTCAAACCGGACAATGGATCACCAACGAAAGCCTGTCAACACGGACTAATCCGGTCGCCCGATTCAACGCTTTTCTTCGATTGGCGATGGACGGAGTTCATTCGGGTACGGCCCGAACAGCACTCAATAACAATAACACTGACTATTATCCCGTAGCGCTCAACCGGGAATCTTTACGACCCGGAACTGCCTTTGCCGACCCTTATGGGCATACCTTTGTCATCATTGCCTGGAAGCCACAATCCGAAAAGTTGCCCGGCAGGCTTTTGGCTGGATGCCCAACCCGATGGCACGATAGCCGTAAAACGTTTCTGGGAGGGGAACTTTTTGTTCAATACCCACGAAGTGGTGGGCGAGCCCGGTTTCAAAGCTTTCAGACCGGTTGTTGTGAAAAACAAACAGCTTTTGTTGCTAACCAACAATCAGCTCACCGACAGTTCCGGTTTTGTGCCTTTTTCACTCGTTCAACAGAAAATGGAGCGCGACAGTTTTTACGACCGTATGGATCAGCTTATTAACCCTCAGCCGCTCCAAGCCAACGATTTGTTGATCTATCTTATCGAAGCGCTGCACGAACAGTTGCGTGTGAGGGTGAAATCGGTGGCCAATGGTGAGGCGTATAAAAACGCTCATCAGGGAAGCATTATCCCAATGCCCGGCAACGCCCGGGAAGTCTTCCAGACTGGCGGGCTGTGGGAGGATTTTTCTACGCCCAACCGCGATCTTCGCTTATTGATTGCGATGGATGCCATCGAAGCTTTTCCACAAAAAGCAGCTGCCCACCCTGAGCGTTATCATCTGTCCGCAAATCTTACGCAAAAGGAAATTCGACAACAGCTTAAAAATCTGATGCTCAAAGAAACAAGCTCGCGCAGCATTGCCTATTGCAACAGCAATGGCGATACAATTACCCTTAACCTCCACGAGATTCTTCGGCGAAAAGTCTCTTTGAGATGGCCTATAATCCAAACGATTGCATTGAGCTTCGTTGGGGCGAGGCAGACGACAGCCTAAAAAAAACAACTTGCAGGCACAGGGCGCCTGCAAGTCAGTATGCAATCATGAAAAATATCAGAAAATGGTTTGAACAGCGGCTCCATCCGCCAACCTGACCAAACCGGATATCAATACACTTTTTGATTAGAAACCTTTGCGTCTTCCATCAGTACGTTAAAAAAATAACCCGAACCGAGGTCTTTGTTCAGGGTGATCAAACCTTCGAACACAGCCACATCACCTACTGTCAGCATTTCGTTTGTTGTGATTGTCAAATCGAAAGCTTCACCAAAAGAGGTTCCGTCTTGAATATGAACCCAGTTTTTTCCCATAATGCCACTGTTAAATTTGGTCACCAGGCCTCTAATTTTCACTTTTTCCCCTGAAAATTTATTTGGGTCTTCTAACAGCTCCTGCAAACGAACTCCACCTTCAACGGCTTCCACATGCACATCTTGTTTCGTGTTGGGTGTTTTGGCCTGTTGAGGAATAGGCTGAGTTGTCATTGCCGATTTTGCAGGAATTGGGTAGGTAGCCAGATCACCAACGAACAAAATCTGGTCAAAATCACGGTTCAGTTCTTTACTATGGAAATCCGTCATCTCCATCCATTGACTGAAATAATAGGTTTTGCCTTTTTCGGTAGGTGTTGAAGTCACAGCGAGCCAGTATTGCTTGCCCTTTTCATTGGCATGGATATAAGTGTATGAACTGGTTTGCAGCACTTCTTCGGCTACAATTTCGCGGTTATTGGGGTCAACATCGTACTCGGGCTTTGTGCCGGTGCCGGTACACGAGTGTATCAAAAAGGCAAATAATAAAAGGATGTTCAGGTTTTTCATCACATTGAAGTTGTTTCGGAAGCAAAGATGCGTCAATTTTGTTTTGACGCATCATGTCCGAATCATAGTTTTTAATGCGGCTCGTGCCAGCCGGTGGCCATGCTTTTAAAATTACTAAGAGCAGTCGTGCCCATCGTAGCGAAATAAATATGAATCACCAAAAACATCGAAAGCAGGAAACCAACCGTTCCATGTAAAAGCGCCGTAAGGTAAATACCGCTCAGCCCGAAAACGTTTTCGACAATTGTTTCGGGAAAGAGCAGGGCAAGTCCCGAAACGATGATCAGTGGTACAAGCCCGAACATTGTTAAAACATAGGTGAGTTTCTGTAAAGGATTGAACTTGCGGGTTTTATTCACCGGAAATGGTGTGGGCTGCCCCTTGAAGGTACCGTAAACGTAGTAAATCACCTGTTTTTTCAACTCATCAAACAATCCTTTGCACTTCACCACATAATATTTTCCGTTTCCGGTGAAAAGAGTTCCGGCAAGAAAAATAAGATAGTTGAGCGACACGATGATTCCGCTGAGATTGTGCCATTTTACGGCTTGGTCAAAAGCAATAAAAGGTGCGTCGGGATTGGAATACTGCATGCTGATGCCTGTTGCAATCAATACTAAGAAAAACAAAGCATTCACGATATGCCACAGACGCAGCCAGATCGGATAAAGATATAAACGTGACGACATGATTCTTACTTTTTAATTCGGAAAATGATGTGGATGAGGATGCCCAGAAGGGTCATTCCGAAAAGGGCAATGCTGATGATATTAAGGTAAATGTTACGGTTTGCACCGATGACATAAGCCTCGTTCAAGAAAACAGAATTGAGGGTTCCGGTTTTGCGTGCTTCTCTGTTCTGATATTTATAGAGCGATGAGAGCAGCATGGTATTGGCCGAATGACATTCGGAGCATTTTTTCACTGCCTGATCTTTTTCCAGAATCTGGTGCGACACCCAAAGAGTATCTTGTACCGAAGTGTGACATTCGATGCAGCGAACAGACGAGAAATGAAGTTTATAGTTGGGCAGGAAGTTGTGAATCTCGTTCAATGGCTTTTTGGTACTGTCGCTGATCCGCTGGAAATTCACCGGATTGTCATGACAATTGGCACAAACTAAGTTGTGCGATGTAACGATTTCCGAGATTTTATAGTCCGAACGGGTCATGGCCGTGTAGGAATGCGGGTTATGGCACATCCAGCAGTTGAATTGTTCGCCATGACGGCTGGCGTGAACGCTTTTTTCAAATTCCTCTTCGATGGTTTCGAAATGGTAGGCGGCAAAAGTCTCATCGCCTCCATGGCAATCCAGACAGCTATACGTCGGCTCAAAACGCAATTCCGACTGGTGTGGAAATGTTTCATAATCAGGTGAATGACAGTCGGTACACGAAAAATGGCGATGGACACCTTTATAAAAAACTTCCTGATCGAAAACGAAGTTTGGATTCATTACCTTTCGCTCAGTCATTCCCGTGGAAGCGTTGACGTATTCGTACACTTTTTTTCCGTGACACTCAAAACACTGATTATTGTCCCCGGCTTTTTCCGGAGGAGAAATCATATCCACTTTCAGCCGTTCGGGTTGAGCCTGAAGGCCAACGCACATCAGAATGGCTATAAGAAATATCAGATTCTTCATTTTTAGGGATGTGTGTAGTGGGTTTTATTTTCAATCAAAAAATACAAAAAGGTTTCCCGAAAAGCAGTTTTGGCAAAAACACTTTCCCGGAAACCTTTTTTGAGAACAGCTTAGGCTGTCATTTATTTTTTTAGGCTACGGATGTAGTTGATGATGCCCCAACGTTCTTCATCATCAGTAATTTTCGATTCAAAATTGGGCATCTCGTCGCGACCGATGATTGACATATAATAAAGTTCACCATCAGTAACGCTGCTTTGCCATTTGGCATCGCTGAAATCACCAGGATGTGTTTCAAGGTTTTTGGCTTTTGGTCCGTCGCCGGTTCCCAGGTTGCCATGGCACGATCTGCAGTGTTTGGCATAAGCGGCTTTGCCTAATTTCAGGGCTTCAGCATCGCCTTTCATAGTGTTGGCTTTAGTCTTGTATTCGGTTGGGATTTTCCAGTTTCCGCCCTTTTTCTGTTCGGGGCTGTTGGTAAATGCAAAACCGATAAATGCAATCGCCAGCAGACTGAGTAAAAAGAAGTTAGTTTTCATGATAATTGAGTATTAAAGGTGAAACGTTTTATGTTTTAATTAAAAGCTCCAGAGTCGGGTGATATTGAATCCGAACATCAATCCGCCATTTTTCCAATCGTTCTGGTTAAACAGAGCGTTGTGCTGCGGAATGATGGCATCGGCAGATGAAACGTAAATATGGAAAGTATGAGTGCTGGTACTTATTTCCCATGCAATACCAAGATTGGGTTTGGCCGGGTTGGTGAAGCTACGATGTTCGGCAATGCCTTGGATTTTCAGCGGAAAATCGCACTGAAAAAGGATAGACGATTGAGGGGAGAATTGTGCCCTACCGTTGAAGCCAACCGAAATTTTGTCATGGTCAATCAGCGAGTCGGTGCTGTTGAAGTGTGTGAAACTACTGTTCACTTGAAGGCTCAACCAGTCATTCATTTTGCGGCCAACAATTAATTGGCTGAAATATGAGAAGCGATTCATAAAACGGTATTCCGTGCCAAAGACCTTATCGTTGCGTCCGTCAATCGCCATCGTGCCATAAAAACCTACGGCTACCGGAATGGTGTTGTTGCGGGTTTGCTCAAGGATAGTCCATTTCACATTGAAATCGTTATACATGTTCAGCCGTGTAACTCCATAGCCAACCTGCACATTCTTATGCACGACATAATTGAGTCCTAAACGGATATTGGCTGCCGGGGCATAAATTCCAAACAGATCGGAAATACCATTGTTTAAGCTGCCAAACTTATGTTGGATTGCCAGCTCAAGGGTTTTTGGCGAAGGAATATATGTTGTCTGATTATCAATAAGATATCCGCTTTGAAACGGAGCTCTTACAGGTTTATCTTTGACTTTCTTGGGCGCTGATTCCGTATCCTGAGCCCAGGAGAGGCTTCCAAAGCAGACGATAAGAATAAATGACAATGCAATTTTTTTCATCTTAAGCTGATTTTCAGGTTAATTATTCTTAGCTCCCTGCTTGATCCATTCGAGGATGAGTGCGGCATCGCTTAACTCATATTTTTTCCAGCTATGGGTTGCCGTAGATGGGTGCGGGTATTGATAAATTTTACTTGATTCGGGTTCTGTTGTATTCACAAGCGAAGGAACGATAGATGCAAAAGCATTGCCAGCGCTAAGGTTAGGTGAAGTGGCGCCGGTTTTATGGCAGGCTGTGCACTGGTTGTTTTTTGCAAAAATGGGTTCAATCTGGGTTGCAAAACTGATTGGTTCTTCAGGATCAATTTCCGGTAGTTTTTCCGGCACTACAAAATCGTATCCGCAAGAAGGCAAAAAGCCAACAAATGCAAAAGCTAAGGGTAAAACCAGCCGCCTTATTTTCAGGGTCATTTGGAATGGATTTTTAGTTTTAACAGCATTTTTTTATTGATTTCGGCCAGTAGCCGTAAACGAGTCAGATAAAAAACATGGGGTTTGCCTTTTGCAGTTTACCCCATGTTTTTCGTTGTTAAACGATTTAGTCGTTCACAGCAGCAATAGAGTTTTGAAGCAGTTTTACAGTAAATCCAGGATTGTGAACACCACGGCTGCCATCCTCGCTGATCGCCTTGTAGTTGAGGAAAGCGCCTGTTAAAGCCGGGGAATAAGTTCCGGGTTTGGGATTGCCATTGGGAGCTAGAATGCCTTTATCTTCGAGCTTAACCCGCAAATCTTCTAACAATCCGGAAACTTGTGCCTGAAGGTTGTTTACATTGGTGTTGAGTGTGCTGGCATTGGTGTGGCAGCCGATACAACTGGCAGTATTCAACCCGTTCGAAGCATTCCGCATCTTCATGGTATGTCCGCCCGATTCGGCGCCCGTGCCGGGAGCCATATGGCAACTTACGCACTGGTCAGTGATGCTGCCATGAGGATTATTGATGGCCAAGCCTTCGCCAATATTCACTAATCCAAGCCCGGTAACTAAATTGGCCTGAGTTCCGTGGTGAAGGGTGTAATAAGGACTGGTGATGGTTACATCAGGGCCGCCAATTACCGGGAACGGATTGATGGTGCGTCCCTGATGGCACGAAGCACAAAGGCTTCCTTTGCCAAAATCAACCGATTCGCTGGTGTTGAACAGTGCAATGGCTCCGCTTTTGGTTAATTCTAAATCAGCGGTGGTATAGGTATCGTGAATTTTATGACAGGTATAGCAGTTGGGTGGATTGGGGCTTGCAATTTTTGCACCACTTGCCAGCGGATCATAGGTACCGTTGAGGAATCCTCTGTAACCTTGACTTGTATGGCAAACAGCACACTCACCGGTGTTGTGGCTGATATGACCACCGGTGGCATGCATTGAGTTTTCCCATTGCATTGTTCTTACCGATAAACTCTGGGTGTTATTGTGGCAGGTAATACAAGTTGCCGTGCCGTCCTGACCGTCAATCCCGTCTTCACCGTCTTTGCCATCCTTACCGGCAATACCGGCGGGGCCTTCTTTTGTACACGAACTCAACGAGAGGGAAAATAAAATCGCGAGGCTGAACATCCAGCCGAAAAAAGTTTGGGTTTTCATTGAATATTTAGGTTTTAAATTCATCCTATTTTAATTGTGCTGAGGAAAATTCCTCATTTTTCGTCCTTTCTGATGCAAGTTTACCTCCAACCCAATTGTCCGACAAGCCGCATTTTTTGATATTTTCTTGCGCTTTGCCGGATATTTTTCAAAAATAAAATTGATATATATCAATTTATATAGAGATGAAAATTTGTAATATCTTAAAATACAGCTTATTAAAAAAATATTATACTATTAAGGGATCAGATACTTAATTACTCCATTTTGTTAAAAAATGTTAGCAAACCGACTTTTTAATCCCTCTGTTTTCATCCTATATTTTAAAAAAAGCCCGGGAGAACAAAATCAACTTTCGACCAAATGATTGGTGGAAAATTGAAGGATTTTTTTGGGATAATCATACCAATAGACTGCCCCATGGCGTTATACTCTTTAGTCAAAACTCAAATTCCCGGAAAAAGGTTTTTTAGTTTTCGTCTTAGTTGTTTTTCCTTACTTTTGCATAATGCTTTAAGCTAAAAATCAATATGTTAAAAAAGATACAAACCGCCTTAATATCTGTTTACTACAAAGATCGCCTCGATGAAATAGTTCAGCTTCTGGCTGCAGCGGATGTAAAAATCTTCTCTACCGGAGGTACCTATAATTATATTAGAGGACTTGGCATTTCGGTTGAAAAGGTGGAAGACCTCACGGGTTATCCTTCCATTCTGGGCGGGAGGGTCAAAACTTTGCATCCAAAAATTTTTGGCGGCATTCTTGGTCGTTCTGACAAAGCCACCGATCGCGATGAGATGAAGGAATATGAAATCCCTGCTTTCGATCTGGTAATCGTTGATCTTTATCCTTTCGAACAAACCCTTCGGCAAACCACCGACGAAAATGCCATTATTGAAAAAATTGATATTGGGGGCATTTCGCTGATTCGTGCCGGGGGCAAAAATTATGCAGAGGTGTGTATCGTCCCATCCGTTGAACATTACGAAGAGTTCATCGAAATTCTAAAGCGTGGTGCTATGACCACTCTGGAAGAACGTCGTCGGTTTGCCGGCTATGCTTTTGCCGTGAGTTCCCATTACGATGCAGCGATCAGCAACTGGTTCAATGGCGATGATAATGGGTTGCGCCTTTCAAAAAATGGCCATTCGCCGCTTCGTTATGGCGAAAATCCACACCAACGAGGAGTTTTCTACGGCCAAATGGAAGAGGTATTCGAAAAACTACGCGGCAAAGAACTTTCATACAACAACCTGCTTGACCTCGATGCTGGGCTTAACTTATTAGCGGAATTTGAAGAACCAACCATTGCCATCCTGAAACATAACAACGCATGTGGACTGGCTTCACGCCATCTGTTGAGCGAGGCATGGGAGGCAGCCTTGGCGGGCGACCCTGTTTCGGCTTTTGGCGGTATCATCGTTGCCAATAGAAAAGTTGATTATGCCACGGCACAACAAATCAATGAGCTCTTCTTCGAAGCCATTATTGCTCCCGATTTCGAAGAAAGTGCATTCAGAACCCTCAGCTCTCGTAAAAATAGAATAATTTTGCAACTGCGCTCGGGAGTGTTTCCCAAAAAACAATACAAGAGTATCTTGAATGGCATTTTGGCTCAGGAACGCGATCAGCAAACCGAAGGGCCAGAAGAGATGAAAACGGTAACGGCCAAAGTACCATCGGCGGCCGAACTCGAAGACCTTGTATTTGCCAATAAAATTGTGAAACACACCCGATCGAACGCCATAGTGCTGGCAAAAGACAAACAATTGATCGGGAGCGGGATTGGGCAGACTTCGCGCGTTGATGCACTGAAACAGGCCATTGCCAAAGCAAAGGAATTTGGCTTCAGCCTCAACGGTGCCGTGATGGCCTCCGATGCTTTCTTCCCGTTTGCCGACTCGGTGGAAATTGCTTCGCGCGAAGGGATTGCTGCGGTGGTTCAACCAGGTGGCTCGGTGCGCGACAACGAAACGCTTGACTTTTGCAACAGAGCCGGAATGAGCATGGTTTTCACTGGCGTGCGGCATTTTAAACACTGAACTGAAAATATAATAACTCTGATATATGGGACTTTTTTCCTTTCTGAACAAAGAAATTGCCATTGACCTTGGCACGGCCAACACCATCATCATTTACGATGACAAGGTGGTGGTTGACGAGCCCAGCATCGTGGCTATCGAACGCAACACCGGCCGCATCATCGCCGTAGGAAAAAAAGCGTTAATGATGCATGGCAAAACGCACGAAAACATCAAAACTATCCGCCCTTTACGCGATGGAGTGATTGCCGATTTTCAGGCCGCCGAATACATGATGCGCGAATTGATCAAAAACATTGGCTTGAAAGGCAAGTTTTTTCCGCCTGCACTCAAAATGGTGATCTGCATTCCTTCGGGGATTACCGAGGTGGAAGAAAGAGCCGTGAAAGACTCGGCCGAACAGGCCGGCGCCAAAGAGGTCAGGCTTATCCACGAACCTATGGCTGCTGCTATTGGTATCGGCATTGATGTGCTCGAACCTACCGGAAATATGATCATTGATATCGGCGGCGGAACCAGCGAGATTGCCGTTATTGCATTAGGCGGCATCGTCAACAATATGTCAATCCGCATCGGTGGCGACGATTTCAACTCCGACATTGAGCAATATATGCGCAAACAACACAATATGACCATTGGCGAACGTACGGCCGAGAGAATCAAGATTGAAGTGGGCGCCGCTTTGCCGTCAATAGATAATCCGCCGGATGATTTCCCGGTTCACGGCAGGGATATGCTCACGGGGATTCCCAAAGAAATCAAGGTGAATTATGCCGAAATAGCGCATTGTTTAGATAAGAGTATCTCAAAAATCGAAGTGGCTGTACTCAACGCCTTGGAAATGACACCCCCGGAACTTTCGGCAGATATCTTCCGCACCGGTATCTATCTTGCCGGAGGCGGTTCATTGCTTCGCGGGCTCGATAAGCGACTGCACCAAAAAACCAAACTGCCAGTGCACGTGGCCGAAGACCCCTTGAGAGCCGTGGCACGCGGAACCGGCATCGCCTTGAAAAATTTCGATAAATTCCCATTCCTTATCAAGTAAGTAGTTGTTGATTAGCAACTTAAACTGAGATGTATAACCTTGTTCGATTTTTACAGAAACACCATTTTTTTATCCTTTTCGTGTTTCTGGAAGTGTTGGCATTATCTATGCTCAGCCGTAGTCATCACTATCAGCGGGCTTCGATAAATCATCGGACAAACAATCTGGCCGCAAGTATCTACCATTTGCAGAGCCATATCTCGGATTATTTCTCACTCCGTTATCAGAACACTATTTTGCAGAAACAGAACGCCGAGCTGCTGCATAAACTGGCTTTGGCTCATTTACCTGAACCTCAGCCGGACAGTATTTTGAAGGAACGTTTGGTGGATTATATTCCGGCGAGGGTCATCAACAATACTGTTAACCTTCGGAATAACTATATCATCATCAACAAAGGCTACCGCGATGGGGTCGCCCGCGATATGGGCCTTATTTCGGCCGATGGGGTGGCCGGTATCATCATCGGCGTGAGCGAACATTATGCAACTGCCATGTCGTTGCTTCACCAGCATTCGGTGCTGAGTATTCGTTTTCTCAAAAACGATCAGATTGCCAATCTGCATTGGCGCGGCGGTAACTACCGGCAGGCCGAAGTGGTGGACATCCCTTCGCATGTGATCCCGCAGCAAGGCGACAGCTTGGTTACCAGCGGACATTCATTCGTGTTTCCCGAAGGTATCATGGTGGGTACGGTAGATGAAGTCATGGAATCGGAAAAGGGAAATCTCAACTCGGCACGCGTGAGATTTTCAACCGATTTTGGCAAACTGCGCTATGTATATGTGGTGAAAAATGTTTACCAAAATGAGCTTGACGGATTAGCAAAAATCAAGACCAATGAGTGATCTGTTTTACAATAGCTTACGTTTTGTTGGGTTAATGCTGTTTCAAGTGTTGATACTTAATCATTTTATGCTCTTTGGCTTAGTCAATCCATTTGTTTATATCCTTTTTATATTGATGTTGCCGCTTGCCATTCCGGGATGGTTGTTGCTTGTTTTGGGTTTTCTGACGGGTTATCTGATGGATATTTTTATGACGGGAGCCGGTCTGCACACAGCAGCCACAGTGTTCATGGCTTTCATGAGGCCATTTGTGCTGCGTCTTGCCACCGGAACCAAAGAGCCTGAAACAGTAGTCTATCCAGGTTTATCGCAAATGGGCGCTCGCTGGTGGTTTAGCTATACACTCAGTTTGGTGGTGTTGCACCATTTTGTGTTGTTTGTGCTCGAATCGTTCAGCTTCAATCAATTGGGCTATACCTTGTTGCGGATCATTCTGAGCGTTGCGGCTACTGAAATTCTTATTCTGCTTTTTAGTTACTTTTTTACGCTGCGAAACCTGAAGCGTTAAAAAACAACCTTAATATCAGATAGATCCATGTTTTAATAATCAGCAACAGAGATCGAATTTTCTGAAAAAGGCAAAAGAATATTCCGGTTTTTGAAAAAAAAGATAGTTTTGCTTTTTTAAATCTAACTCCAAAACGATGAACCGTATTTTGATCATGGCGCTTGTCGCCTTAATTGGTTTTGCTGCATGCAAACCGTCTGGCAAACAATTACCCGAATTTAAACTCAACCTGAGTGTGAGCAACTTCGATGGCAAACAGGTAAAGGTGCAAAAACGCACTCAAGATGGTTGGCAGGGCATTGATTCTGCCAAAGTGGAAAACGGACTGGCTCGTCTGAAAGGTACCCTTCAAAATCCTGAAATGCTTTTTGTTTCATTGGAAGGTGTACGGGGGAGCATCCCATTTTTTGCCGAAGCTGCCGAAATTACAGTGAAAGCTGATCCCGACAATATTGCAGAAGCTGAAATTCATGGCTCGCCCATCCACCAACGATATCAGGATTTTACTGATAAATATGAAGAATACGACGAACAGTTATACCAGCACTATCAGGCTTATCGGGCTGCTGAAGAAGCCGGAAATGAAGAGGCTCTTAAAGCGGCTGAAGATGCTTACGACCAGGCGGAAAAAGACAAAAAACAATTTTTAGTTGATTTTATCCGTGCCAACAATAAGGATATTGTGGCTCAATATGCCCTCTATCGCAACAGCTATCAGTTTGAACTCGATGAGCTTGAGTCATTGGTTATCAATTTTGATGAAACGATGAAGTCAATCTATCTCGACGAACTCTTCGACCGCGTTCATGTACTGAAAAGTGTTAATGTTGGAATGCCGTTCAAAGATTTTGAACAGACCGATGTGAACGACAGCCTCATTAAACTTTCCGACAAGGTGGGGGCAAAGGCTTTGCTGGTTGATTTCTGGGCTTCGTGGTGCTCGCCCTGCCGTGCTGAAAACCCCAATGTCGTAGCTATTTACAAGGATTTTCATGATAAAGGTTTCGATGTTTTTGGTGTGTCGTTCGACACTGACCGTCAGAAGTGGTTGGATGCCATAGCTGCCGACAAGCTGACCTGGACACACGTTTCCGACCTCAAGGGATGGAGCAATGCTGCCGGTAAACTCTACGGAGTGCAATCTATCCCGCACAGTGTGCTGTTGGACGCCAACGGGGTCATCGTTGCCAAAAATCTTCGCGGAAATGAATTGCGCGACAAAGTGGCTGAAATGCTGAATTAAGTCTTTATTGTCAGATGTTAAAAAAGAGGCTGCCCGAAAAGCAGCCTCGTTTTTTTGTTAAAAGATAGACAAGTATTACCAACAATGGTAACAACTCTTGTTTTCCGCACTTTTTCGCGCAGCACCCTATAACACTTTGATAATCAGATATGATTTATTATTTTTGGGTGCTGCAAAAATAATCGTATGTTTATTAGAGAGAACAAGAATTGATCAGGAAGCGTTAGTATTCAGATAGTTAGTAAGGCTAAGGGTCGATATAGAGTAGTAAAATCACTAGGTTCTGCCACAACACGGCAGGAAATTGAGAAGCTGAAACAAGCTGCACGACAAGAAATAAAACAGATTGAGCATCAACCATCTCTATTTCTTTCAGAACAGGATGAACAGATAGAACAAGCCTTTTCACAACTTTCAAATAGCAGTATCCGCACGGTGGGTCCGGAACTAATATTTGGTAAAATTTATGATTATATCGGTTTCGCTACAGTCGGCGAAGAAATGTTTCGTCATTTGGTCATAGCTCGTTTGGCGTTTCCACTGAGCAAACTCAAAACGGTTGAATATCTTTATCGATACCAAGGTGCTTCGCTGGACATTGATGCTGTTTATCGTTTCTTGGACAAACTCAACAACAAACTCAAACAACAGGTAGAGCAGATTGCTTACCGCCACACGCTGCGAGTTTCGAAAGGCAATATCGGCATCGTATTCTACGATATGACCACGCTTTATTTTGAAGCATCTGACGAAGACGACCTACGCAAGATCGGGTTCAGCAAAGATAGAAAACACAGTAATCCCCAGATATATATCGGTCTGCTCGTGGCAGCAGGTGGTTATTTAATAGGTTATGATATTTACGAAGGAAACACCTACGACGGACATACGCTGATACCTTTTATCGAAAAGACAGCAGCGAAGTTCAATTTGGATAAACCCGTGGTAATTGCCGATAGTGGACTTCTATCCAAATCAAATATTGAAGCATTGGAGAAAAAGAGATATGAGTATATTTTGGGAGCAAGATTGAAGAATGAGCCTGAAAACATAAAACAAGCTATTACATCACAGCCTTATGCAAACGGACAGGTACTGGTAGTGGATAAGGGACAAAACAGACGACTGATTGTACAATACTCGGACAAACGTGCCGCTAAAGACCGCTATAATCGTGAGCGGGGAATTAAAAGGTTAGAAAAGAAAGTTGCCTCGGGTAAACTAACCAAAGCCAATATCAACAACCGGGGTTACAATAAGTATTTGAAAATGGAAGGCGAGGTAAAGCTCAGTATCGATAGAGAAAAATACGAAAAGGATGGCTCTTGGGATGGGTTGAAAGGTTATTTGACTAATACCCAATTGGACAATCAAAATGTATTGGATAATTATAAGGAGCTTTGGCATATAGAAAAAGCGTTTCGTATGTCAAAAACCGACTTACGAATACGTCCTATTTTACATCGAAAGCAGCAGCGTATCGAAGCTCATATATGTATTGCATTTACAGCTTATTGCGTTTACAAGGAACTTGAAAGGGCATTGTATGAAAACAAGAGTTCTCTCTCGCTCAAACAAGCTGCCGAACTTACTCACAACATGTATCAGATGGAATACACGCTACCACAAAGCGGGAATACAAAGAAAATACTGTTGAAAATGGACGAGAAACAACAGGAATTGATGGATTTAGTGAACAAAATTTTTTAGGGTGCTGCAACGCTGAAAACAGGAAAAGAGGCTGCCCGAAAAGCAGCCTCGTTTTTTTGTTAAAAGATAGACAAGTATTACCAACAATGGTAACAACTTCTTGATTTTACGTTATTTATTTAGTTTCTTCCTGATTTCCTGCAACATAACTTCGGTCATACTGTCAAGGGTATAAACATCATTCAATCCCCAATCGGCGCGGGCCTGGCTGTCGTCAATGCTGGCTGGCCAACTGTCGGCAATGGCTTGTCTGAAATCGGGCTCGTAGCTGACTGAGAAATCGGGCTGGTGTTTGCGGATGGCTTCAACCACTTCTTTTGGGGTAAAGCTCATGCCACCCACATTGTAGCTTGAACGCAATGAGAGCTTATCGGGGTTGGCTTCCATGAGTTGGATGGTGGCTTTGATGGCATCGTCCATAAACATCATTGGCAAAGCAGTATCTTCACTTAGGAAGCAGGTGTAACTATTGCTGCGTACGGCTTCGTAATAAATCTCAACGGCATAGTCGGTGGTTCCGCCACCGGCTTCGGTTTTGTAGCTTATCAGACCTGGATAGCGGAGGCTGCGGAAGTCAACCCCATAGCGTCGGTTGTAATATTCGCCCCAACGCTCTCCTGCCAGCTTGCTGATTCCATAAACTGTGTTGGGCTCCATCACCGTGAGTTGAGGCGTGTTGTGACGGGGTGTTGTGGGTCCGAAAACAGCAATCGAACTGGGCCAAAACAACTTTTTAGCATCCGAATCGCGTGCCAGTTCCAAAGTGTTCATCAAAGCACGCATATTGATTTCCCAGGCTTGCTGCGGAATCTTCTCGGCATTACCCGATAGAACTGCTGCAAGATTGTAAACCTGTGTGATTTTAAACCTCACCACAAAATGCAGCAGGTTGTTGTAGTCCATCACATCTAGGGTGTTAAAGGGGCCGCTTTCCAAAATGTCTTTCGGTGGCTGTTTGATGTCGGTGGCAAACACATTGTCGTTGCCATAAATCTTTCGCAGGGCTAACGTAAGTTCCGAACCAATCTGCCCGGAACAGCCTATGATGAGGATGCGTTCCATAAAGTTGTTGTTAATCGTTTCACATTGAAAGTACAAAAGTAGGCGTTTTCTGCACTTGTCGATAGGCAGACGCCCTCTTTTCAGACGATTTTTAATAGTTTTGCAGCCTTAAGTATCCGTTGATTATGACGAACCTTATTCCAACGACCGAACCCTTGCATATTTTCAACAGCCTTAGCCGAAAAAAGGAAGTTTTTTTGCCTATCCACCCCAACCACGTTGGGATGTATGTGTGCGGCCCGACGGTGTATGGCGATGCGCATCTGGGTCACGCCCGACCGGCCATTACCTTCGATCTGGTATTTCGCTATTTCCGACATCTGGGCTATAAGGTGCGTTATGTGAGAAATATAACCGATGTGGGTCATTTAGAGAATGATGCTGACGAAGGTGAGGATAAGATCGCCCGTAAAGCAAGGCTTGAACAGCTTGAACCGATGGAGGTGGTGCAATATTACACGGTCAGATATCACAAAAATATGGATCAACTGAATGTGTTGCGCCCTTCGATCGAGCCTCATGCTTCGGGTCATATCATTGAGCAGATTGAGATGATTAAGAAAATTCTTGCTGCCGGATACGCTTATGAATCTGATGGGTCGGTATATTTTGATGTGGAGAAATATAACCAGACTCATCCTTATGGAATCCTTTCGGGTAGGAAGATTGATGAGTTGATCAGCAATACCCGCGAATTGTCGGGCCAAAATGAAAAAAGAAACAGCTTTGATTTTGCCATTTGGAAGAAGGCTGACCCTACACACATCATGCGATGGCCCTCGCCCTGGGGCGATGGTTTCCCGGGCTGGCACATGGAATGCTCAGCTATGGGATGCAAATATTTAGGAGAGCAGTTTGATATTCATGGGGGAGGCATGGATTTACTATTTCCGCACCATGAATCGGAAATAGCTCAATCCACTGTAGCCAATGGAAAACCACCCGTGCGCTACTGGATGCACAACAATATGATTACCCTCAACGGCCAGAAGATGGGCAAATCGTTGGGCAATGCCATGTCGCTCGACGATATTTTCACTGGCAATCACCCTTTGCTGGCACAGGCTTATAGCCCGATGACCATCCGTTTTTTCATCCTTCAGGCACATTATCGCAGTACCCTCGATTTTAGCAACGAAGCGTTGCAGGCCGCCGAAAAAGGATTAAAAAAACTACTCTTTGCCGATGAAACAGTCAAAAAGCTGAAACCTGCCACCGGAGCAGCCTCTCAAAATATTGAAGCCATAGCAAAAGCCTGTTACGATGCCATGAACGATGATTTCAGCAGCCCAATGGCCATTGCCTCGCTTTTTGAGGCTGTCAAACTCATCAATGCAGCAAATGACGGTCATCTGAAGTTGAATCCGAATGATTTGGAACTCCTGAAACAGTTGATGGATGTTTTTCTTTTTGATATATTGGGGTTGCGGGCCGAAGATGCGGGCACCGATCATCATTTGGTAGAAGGTCTGATGGAAACCATCATTGGCCTACGGCAGGAAGCTCGTGCACGTAAAGATTTTGCCACCAGCGACCTGATTCGCGATGGGCTCGCTAAGCTGAATATCGTACTCAAAGACGGCAAAGAAGGTACAAGCTGGGAAATGAAATAGGACAACTGCACCGTACTTATCGAAAGGTCGGCTATAGGAAATTTTTACTTTCATAGCCATGAACTAAGATTTAAGCCGGATGGTTACAAAAACTACTCTCTGAACATCAATACCTGAAAAGGTTTTCCTTCTTTGGCCACACCCCTGAACATTCCGGGACTGTTGAACGGCATGGCAACATTTCCATCTTTATCCACAGCGATGAGGCCACCCATAGCGCCTTGTTTTTTCAATTTGTCGTTGATGATATAGTCGGCCGCTTTTTCGAGGCTTTCGCCTAAATAGCTCATCCTGGCGGCAAGGTCGTAGGCCACCGCATTACGAATAAAAAACTCCCCATGTCCGGTACAGGAAACCGCACAGCTTTGGTTGTTGGCATAGGTTCCGGCGCCAATCACAGGCGAATCGCCGACACGGCCATAACGTTTGAATACCATTCCGCCTGTCGAGGTGGCTGCAGCAAGATTTCCGTTTTTATCGAGAGCCACAGCTCCAACAGTTCCTTTTCGGCCATCTTTTTCGTTGTTTTCTTTGACTTTAAGATATTCCTGCCAACTCTCGTCCGTATAAAAATAAGAAGGATCCACAATTTCAAGATGTTGGCTTCGGGCAAATTCTTCGGCGCCTTGTCCGGCCAGCATCACATGTTTGGTAGAATCCATCACGCGGCGTGCAGCCTCGATAGGGTTGCGTACAGTACGCAATCCGGCCACAGCTCCGGCTTTACCTGTTTTACCATCCATAATGGATGCATCGAGCTCGTTGCGGCCTTCGGCCGTGAACACTGCTCCTTTGCCGGCATTAAAAAGAGGCGAGTCTTCCATCACTTTCACAGCGGCTACCACGGCATCGAGCGCCGAGCCGCCCCGTGCCAAAATCTGAGTTCCGGCATCTAAGGCGTGCTTCAACTCCTGTGTATAAGCCTGCTGACGCTCTTCGGTGAGACGCGCCCGCATGATGCTGCCGGCTCCCCCGTGAATAACCAAGGTATAAGTGTTCTGCCCGTCATTTTGACCAAAAGAAATGAGGGTTAGAAAAAGAAAAAAGAATGAGAAAAAATGTTTCATCATCACTGGATTTTGTGGAGTGACCACAAAGATAGACCGTAAAGTGGTGAATGAAACTGCCGCAACGAATTATTCAGCCATTTTTTTGATCTGTTTCACCAATTGGTCTCCCAGACCAATATTGTAACCTTCGGAATACCAAACGATTTCTCCTTTTGGATTGATGAGCATTAGTATTGGCCATTGCGGAATAGCTTCAATAGAACAGGCCGTGCTCAGTGCTGCGGCGGTTTTGCCTTCGGCATCATAACCAAAAAATGCAGTTTTTGGCAGGTCGTAATAAAGCTTAGGCTGAAACCCCGGGCTGTTTTTTTCGCGGGCTACTACAAACAACACCTTTCCACCCCACTGATCTAAAGCAGTTTTGACCGCTCTGAGGTCTTCCATCAGATGTTTGGTTGGTTCTTTCGATGGATCGAGGAGGGTTACAACAAGCCCTTGTGTACCAAAAAATGATTTAAGTGTAACTGTTTCCTGAGTATCTAAAGTGATGAAACTTGCATTGAGGTCGGCCTTGCCTGTGATGCCGCTCAGTTCGTGTGCTGATGACAGACTGATATCCACGTTTGTGGTTTGGTCTTGTTTTACCCTGAAATAGGAAATGTTTGCTACCACATTTCCACTGCTAAGCCGGTTTCCGGTAATCAGCCGATAAAAGCCGGTGTCAACCTTGAGAGCAGTGGGGAATTTCAGCAGCGAGGCATCGTTTTCATAATCGAGGGTTACGAAAGCACCATTCTCATATCTCCCGAAAGTGTAATGAGTATAGTATCTTGGGATAAAATCCTTGTCGGGCGAGAGGTTGTGCAGGACGAGGATGCCGCGTGGCGATGAGCTTTTGGCGGACTCAGTTCCGAAAAAGACATCGTTCCAGGTTTTCCCCTCGAAGAACTGGGGTCGACGGGTCGAAGGCTCAAGGCGTGACGCAATACCAAAGCTGCGGCTGATAGCCACAAACAATAGATTGCGCGAGTAATTATCGGCACGACCTAACTGTAACATTCCTTCGGGGCTGAGTGCAGCACTATAATAGTTATTCAGGCTATCCAGCACAATATTTTCAGCAATCCAATCACGGATAAGTATTGGATTTTCCGAAAACTGACGGGCTTGCTCGGACGAAAAAGCATTTTGGATGAAGCTGCGCCAAGGGGTGATCAGCTCACGCCCGATGCGTGGCGACAGCACATAGCGCTCAAAATAATCTGTCGAAAGCCAGGAAGCTTTCGGAAAATTGTCAAGAGCCTGAAGGTGGTCGTTTAGAACAGAAGCCTGAACATCGTGCAAATCTTTTTCCGAGATATTGGCAAGTATTGCCAAACCATTGTTACGGTGATCTGAACTCAGGCCCTTCACAAAATGATTGATTTCGTGCCAGTTGCCACGACTGAGGACAAAGTATTTCCAAAGGCCGCTCATATCGGAAGGTAAGTCGGTAGCTGGTAAATCTGTGGCAACAGAGTCCACAAAAGTGGCAGTATAAAGAGAGCTGATGGAATCTTCCTGAAGCAGGCGACGGTTATTTTTTTCCACCAATTGCGGGTCAGCAGTGGCAACCGACTGTCGCACCGGCACAACGATGGTGTAAATCCCCTCAGGTAAAAACGTTGTTTTGTTGCCAAGGGTAATTTTTAAGGTATCAGTCAGCGTGCTGCGTGCCCAGGCCGAGCTTGAAATCCCGTTTTTTGAAACATGCACCAATAAATCGCCAAAGCCGGTTGTGATCCGGCAGTTTCCACTTTGATCGGTAAATTGAGTGGCAATAGGATAGAATTCGGCATAATTGTAAAGACCAAATTCCACTTTGGCATCAGCCACACCCTTTCCGTCGTCATCCAAAATTTTGACGGGGAGTTGTTTCACATCGGTGTAGTTACGCAGCAGGTTGAGTCGGGCATAACGATCTTCTGTTTCAATCACTTCTTCCTTTCCGTTGTATTTTCCGAAGACGAAAGTATGTGTCATCATGGCACGTTTTGCGGGTTCGGCAAACCATCCCATATCGAGGGTGGGTTCGGGTTCGCAAGCACCCAGAAAATGCCATTTCCCGTTGACCCACACTTCTACCCAGGCATGGTTATCGTCGGAATGAGCCCAGCGGGGAGTATAAACTTGTCTGGCAGGTATCCCGACTGCACGCATGGCTGAAACCGTGAAGGTGGATTCCTCGCCGCAGCGTCCGAAAGCAGTGCGCACCGTGGTTAATGGGCCGGAGGTGCGCTCATCGGTAGATTTATAAACGACCTTTTCGTGACACCAATGGTTGACTTCCAAAGCCGCAGCTTCCATATCCAAAGACGCAAGACGGTCTTTCAATTCGCCGAAAAACACTTGACGGGCTGTGTCGGTATATTCATTATTTACACGATAAGGCAACACAAAATGAAGGAAAATATCATTTGGAATGTCGGCTCCCCATTTGAAAAATGATTTTGCTTCGAGTGCGGTTTTCACCTGTTTCAGCACATATTCACCATCGTTCATGGCTAAGTCGCTCAAAGGCATGAAAGCATACAAAAACTCAAGTCCTTCGGTTTCGGCTTGCGTAAGTTCCCTATCGAAAACAGAAAACAAAACCGAATCGCGTCCTGCTGCCATAGCCCGCTGTTTCAGAAATTGTTCGTGAACATAGGCACGGTAGCTATCGTCGGTTATCAGATGACTGTCGGAAGCGGCATTCCGGCAACCACACAGGCTGATGCCCAGAGCTACTATCCAGAATAGTTTATTGAAGCGAACCATAGAGGCAGGTTTTTGGAATTATCGAAAAGGGAAGAGTCTATTTCGACTTTTTAATGGTAAAATTAAGCGAAACTACACCCGGAAGGTCGAATTTTGTCATCTTGCTTTCGATGCGGATACGATGAGTGCCATTTTCAGGAAACTGCATTCCGCTGATAATCGGGAGATGGGAGGTGAAACCTTGGGGGTTCTTTTCGCCGGTCCATCGCCGATTGTTGTCCTGAAGCCGGAACGTATAATCGCGTGAACGCATACCCGACGATGCATAGAAAATGGTGAAATTCAGCTCGATATAATCCGACGGATAGTCTCCGTTGTGAGTAAAATCAATGGATAAATCGTAAAGCTGCCCGACATCAGTGATGGGGACATCCAATTCGATAAAATGAAAACGATTCCAAATTGCCCTGTCAAACTCTTCATGATGTGAAAAAACAACGGGCGACTGGCAACCTGCAAAAGCAATCAAAACAAAAAGAATAAAAAAACGTTTCATGCAAAACCGGTTTTGACGGCAAAATTACAGAAAAACCCCATGAAAAGACTTTTTGCCATACTGTCGAAGCCGCCTGAAGGGCGAAAAATCCGTGAAGCGTTATTTTATTTATTCCGGATAATAACAAAAAATCTTACTTTTGTGCCTTGAATGACAAAAACCGTTCAAAATTAAAGACTAACCACCAACGTATGAAATTTAATCTTTTTCGGCTGCTTCCGTCGGTATTGGCCATACTCACCGGAAGCCTGATGTTTTTTTCCTGTGTGCCGCAGCACAAAATGCTTTATTTGCAGGACAAGCATAAATCGGAAGGCAACCTCAATTATGCGAACGAACGCAGTTTCACTTACCTTATTCAGCCGGGCGACAACCTCTACATCAAAGTAGTGAGCCTCGACGAAAAAACGGCTACCCTTTTTAACCCGTTGGAAAGAACCACCGGCGGTGGCTCTAACGTGAACGATCAGGGCATCTATCTGAACAGCTATACCGTGAGCGACGAAGGAAATATTGAGTTCCCGCTGGCCGGAAAAATCACCGTCCAGAACCTGAATGTTGAAGAGGTGAAAGAGAAAATCCAAAAAATTCTGGATCAATATCTCAAAGAAACAGTACTGATTGTCAAGTTAGTCAACTTCAATCTGACAGTTTTGGGCGAAGTGCGGCGCCCTGGGCAATACAAGGTTTATCAGTCGGAAATCAACCTGTTTGAAGCTATGGCAATGGCCGGCGACCTCACTGAGTTTGCCAATCGCCGACAAGTGCAGATTGTGCGGCAAACCAAAACAGGTTCGGAAGTTGTGGAAGTGAACTTAGAAAAAGCCGACATCTTAAGCTCAGATTACTTTTATCTGAAACCCAACGATATGATTTATATCAAACCCATGCCCATCAAGCAGTTTGGGTTTGCAGCCTTCCCCTACACCCTCATTTTCTCCAGTATATCAACAGCCCTGTTGCTCATCAACTTCTTTAAATAAGCTTCAATTGTGGAAAATTTTCAACCCTATCAACAGGAAGAAACCATTGACCTGAAAGCCTTGTTTTTTAAATTTACAAGGTTCTGGTATCTTTTTGCCATTTCGGTTTTCATTGCCATGCTGGTGGCATTTCTATTCAATAAATACACCAAGCCGATGTACGAAGTAAAAACCAGTGTGCTGGTAAAAGACCAGAAAGGTGGTAAACTCGACCCCACTGCTATGTTGGGACTCAGCTTTGGCGGACAACAAAACGTGCAAAACGAAATCGGAATTCTGAAGTCCTATTCCGTGAGTTTCAGAGCTATAAGGTCGTTAAACTTTGAAGTGTCATATTTCAACGAGGACGGATTTATCAAAAAGGAACTCTATGGTACTTCGCCTTTCATGGTGGAGGTGGATTACGACTATCCACAGTCGGTAAGCCTTCCTTATGCCATAAAATTTAAAGACAGAGAGAGCTTTCTATTGGAAGCCGAAGGCGAAAATATCACCCATTACGATTTCAAAGCCGCTAAGCCAACCGGAAAAAAAAGTGAAATTGTACATTGGTCGGGCGAGCACCGTTTTGGCGAGTGGATTGACAACGGCCTGAACAGATTCCGTATTCTGCTCAACGACAATTTCAACTACGAAGAAAGTCGTAAAGGTAATCTGAGTTTCGTCCTCAACGACTATCAATCGCTGTTGAGGGTACTGCGTGGATTTAAGATCGAACCAATCAGCCGCGAAGCCAGCATTCTGGAAATTTCTCTGAGAGGTAACATCAAAGAGAAATCGGCCGATTTTCTCAATAAACTTACCGAAACTTACGTCATTCGTGGGTTAGAAAATAAGAATCAAATCGCCGAAAGCACAATACAATTTATTGATAAACAATTGGTTGACATTCAAGACTCGCTCCATTTTGCCGAAATTGCCCTGCAGGATTTCCAGACCAGAAACGAGTTTATGAACCTTGATGTGCAATCGCAAAAAGTGTTCGACTACCTGAAAGACCTCGAAAAGCAGAAAGCGGAAATGATTGTCAAGAGCAAGTATTACCGCAGCATGCAAAAATATATTCAGGATAACATTGACGAGTTAGATAAGTTGGTGGCTCCCAGTGCGATGGGCATCGAAGATCCTTTGTTGAACCGCTTAGTGCAGGATTTAGTGAATCTTTCGGCGCAAAAAGCTGAACAACTGCTCACTTCAACCGAGAAGCACCCAACTGTCGTAAGCATCGAAACACAGATCTCGAATACCAAGCGCACCTTGCTCGAGAATATCACCAACATCATCAAAAACTCCGATGTGGCCATTGGCGATATCAACCGTCGCATGAGCGACGTAGAGCATCAGGTGAGTGCGCTTCCCCTCACACAGCGACTGCTTTTAGGCTATCAGCGTAAATTCCAGCTCAACGATGCCATCTACAACTTCCTGATGCAAAAACGCGCCGATGCTCAAATCACCAAGGCCAGCAATATGCCCGACAACGAGATTATTGACCGTGCCGAAGCCGGACTGAGCGAAATGGTTTTCCCAAAGAAAAGCCTGAATTATACCATTGCGCTCTTGCTCGGATTACTTATCCCGGTAGCTTATATTCTCGGACGTGACTATTTGAACGACAAAATCATCGAGCGCAAAGACATCGAAAAAATCACTAAACTGCCCATTGTCGGTCAGATTCCACACAGCAGTAAAGATACGCAATTAGTGGTGGCCGATGCGCCAAAATCGTCCATTGCCGAATCTTTCAGGTCGGTGCGAACCAATGTGGACTATTTGGCTCAAGGCCTCGATAAAAGTGTCATTTTGGTTACAGCCGATATGGTGAGCGCCGGTAAGACATTTATTTCCATCAACTTGGCCAGCATCTATGCAATGTATGGGAAAAAGACCGTGCTTCTGGGGTTCGACCTTCGAAAGCCAAAAATCTATCAGGATTTCGGGCTGTCCAACACCATGGGATTAAGCGATTATCTGATTAATAAATACTCTCTTGACGAAATCATCCAACCTTCGGGCAAAGTGGAGAATTTCGACATTATCATGGCCGGTAAAATTCCGCCTAATCCAGCCGAACTAATCGCCTCCGACAGGTGCCGTATTTTATTCGAAGAATTGCGTCTGCGCTACGACTACATCATTGTGGATACTCCGCCGGTTGGGCTTGTTACCGATGCTTTCCTGCTGATGAAGCATACCGATGTGAATCTGTTTGTGGTTCGCCAGGGTTATACCCATAAGAAAATCTTCGAGGGAATTATTAAGGATATTGAAGACCGCAGTATCCAGATGAACATTCTGATTAACGACATCAAAGCCGGTGGTGGCTATGGTTACGGCTATGGCTATGGTTACGGCTATGGTTACGGCTATGGTTATGGCTACGGTTACGGCTATGGCTATTATACAGACGAGTCAAAGGAGAAAAAGCCAGGTTTCGTCAAACGACTGCTCAACAAAATCTGAGGCCGTCAATAACAATTTGAAACCATGGCTGGCGTAACAAAAGAAAAGCAGTGGTTTGCCCTTTATACCCGTGCCAGAGCCGAAAAGAAGGTTTATGACGAATTGGTAAGAATCGGTGTTACTGCTTTCCTTCCTCTGATTAAAAAAGTTCGTCAGTGGTCGGATCGGAAAAAAATTATAGACGCACCGCTGTTTAGCTCATATATCTTTGTATATGTGGATGTTAACGATTATTACAATGCACTGAATGTTTTTGGAGCGCTCAAATACATTACTTTCGAAGGCAAGGCTGTGCCTATTCCAGAGAAGCAGATTATCGCCATCAAACGCTATTTGGACGACCCTTTGCCCGACGGTGAAAGCGAGTCAAAGCTCGAGCCGGGTCAGTTAGTTATCATCAAATCGGGACCAATGGAAGGGCTGATTGGTCATTTGGTCAGCTACAAAAATAAATTTAGGCTGATGGTAAAGATCGAGGCTGTCGGGCAGACCATTAGCCTGAATATCCCGCGCTCAAAAGTAGAAGCCATTCATCAACCTCCGGCTACAAATCTTTAATCGTTTCAAACCTATGGAAACCCTGTTTGCAAAAAAAATCCTTGTCACGGGCGGCGCCGGTTTCATCGGCTCCAACCTCATCGAAGCACTGCTGGCTAAAGGAGCGCAGGTAGGCTGCCTCGATAGTTTTGCTACCGGGCACCGCCGCAACATTGAAGATTTTCTTTCAAATCCATCTTTTCAACTTATCGAAGGCGATATCCGCGATCCAAAAACCTGCGAAGAGGCTTGTCGCGGTTGCGATATTGTGCTGCACCAAGCAGCGTTGGGCTCGGTTCCGCGCTCCATCAATGACCCTGCAACCACCAACGAAGTGAACATTTCCGGCTTCCTCAATATGATTATTGCCGCACGCGACAATGGCGTGAAACGTTTTGTATATGCCGCCAGTTCAAGCACTTATGGCGACTCTGAGACTCTGCCCAAAGTTGAAGAAGTGATAGGGAAGCCCTTGTCGCCTTATGCCATCACCAAATATGTGAATGAGCTCTATGCCGATGTCTTTGCCCGTACCTATGATTTTCAGGCCATCGGTCTGCGATATTTCAACGTCTTTGGCCGCAGGCAAGACCCTCATGGAGCTTATGCAGCCGTCATCCCCAAATGGGTGAAACAGTTTATGCAATATGAAAGCCCGGTGATCAACGGCGACGGGAACTACAGCCGCGATTTCACCTATATTGACAATGTGATCCAGGCCAATCTTTTAGCTGCTTCAACTCAAAACCCCGACGCCCTGAATCAGGTTTACAATGTGGCATATGGCGACCGAACCACCCTCAACGAACTTGCATTATGGCTCAGAGAAGCCCTCAGCACTTTCGATCCAAAAATTGCCAAGGTCGAAATCCTTCATGGCCCATACCGTAAAGGCGATATCCCACACTCGTTGGCTTCGATTGAAAAAGCAAAAAATCTTTTAGGCTATAAACCCGAATTCAACCTGCGTTTGGGATTGAAGGAGGCTTGCCGGTGGTATTTCGAAAATCTTTAAATCACTACTGAAGGTTTTTTCAATCCTAATGCATTCGACAGTTTGGTATTCCTTTACTTTTAGCCTAAATTTGCAGGCTGAATAGTAAAAGGCTGCTGACTATGGATCATCCGAACACTCCACGAGAAAACACAACAAAAAATCCCTCGACCTGGCTTTTTGCCACCTTAGCCATTTTTGCCGTGATCATCATTGCGCTGTCTATCTGGCTGATCTCGGTTAAATCGAGCCTGCGTCTGCTCGAAATTGAAAAAGAAGAACAACGTATTGCCCTCCAGCACGAGGTGGACAGCCTGATTAACGAGCATAACCGGACAAAAGCAGCCTATGGTTTTCTGGCTGATTCATTGGCTAAAAAAGACAGTATTATCATGGCCAATGCCCATGAAATAAGGCTATTGCTTGATGAGCAATGGGAGTATCAGAAGGTGAAGAAAAAATTGGCAAGATTGCAGACCATATCGCAAAGCTATATCAGACAGATGGACTCGCTTTACAATGTGAACAAAGAGCTCGTCGAAGAAAATGAACGCATCCGTGAGGAAATGGTTACGGAGAAAAAGCGCGTTCGCGAACTCAATAAAACCAAGGAAGAGCTTAGCGGAAAGATGGAACAGGCTGCCATCTTCCGTACATTCAACGTTGATGTCAAAGGTGTAAGAAACAGGGGAAGCCGGGGCGAGCAGGAGGTGGACAAAGCCTCAAAAACAGAGCGTATCAAAATCTGTTTCACTTTAGCCGAAAACAGCCTCATTCAACCCGGCGCAAAAAATATTTATATCCGCATTGCTGCGCCTGACTCCAAAATCCTGATCAAAAGCCGCGACGATGCTTATTCATTCATTTACAAAGGTGAGAGGTTGCAATATTCAATTATGGAAGTGGTTGATTATCAGAATGTAGATAAAGAAATTTGTGTTTACTGGGATAAACGCGACACACAGGAACTTACCCGTGGATTGTATTATGTAGATATTTATGAGGGCGACCACCAGATTGGTGAGGCGAATCTTGTTCTGAAATAAAAAAACTCGCAGCCGCAACAAAACATAGGCGACCTTAATTCAAAAAGGCCGCCTATGTTTTTTTCTCATGTGGTTTCGTGTGCTGTGCGGCGGATAATTTCGTCCTGAAGATCGTCACCCAAATCGTTGAAATAATCTGAATAGCCGGCAACACGTACAATCAGGTCGCGAAACTGCTCCGGCTGCTGTCGGGCCTGAATCAGGGTGTCGGCATTGACAACATTAAACTGGATATGATGCCCGTTGAGGCGGAAATAAGTACGGATGAGTGCAGTGATATGCGACATGGCTTCATCCGTTTTGAAATATTCCGGCGTGAATTTTTGGTTCAACAGCGTTCCTCCTGTCAGAAGATGGTCAATGCGCGAAGCCGACTGCAACACAGCAACCGGTCCTTTGGTGTCGGCTCCCTGAACAGGGCTGATGCCCTCGCTCAACGGCCGCCCACATTCACGCCCATCGGGCATAGCGCCCGTTACGCTGCCGAAATAAACATGAGATGTGGTGGGCAACATATTGATGCGAAACACGCCTCCCCTGAAACTGGGTAAGCCGTCAACAGCATTGAAAAAGCTGTTGAACACCCGAACGGCATGCTTGTCGGCCTGCTCATCGTTGTTGCCCCATTTTGGACTTTCGTAAATAAACTTTTGTTGCCAATGTTCATGGCCTTCAAAATTGTCTTTCAGCAAACTGATGAGTGCCGTCATCGTCAACTGACGGTCGTTGAAAACCCATTTTTCAATCGAAGCAAAGTTGTCGGTGATGCTCCCCAATCCCACGCCCTGCACATAACTGGTATTGTAACGCGCACCTCCGGCATTATAGTCGCGGGCGTTGGCAATGCAGTCGTTGATGAGCAGCGACAGGAAAGGTGCGGGCATGTTTTCGGCAAAACACTGTTCAATCAGGTTGTTGCCGTTGATTTTGATACTGATAAAATGTTTCAACTGCGCCTCAAAAGCCTGATAAAATGCCTCAAAATTCTTAAACGATTCTGAATCACCTGTTTTGAGACCAATTTGTTTTTGGGTTCGGGGGTCGAAGCCGTTGTAGAGGGTTATTTCCAAAACTTTATTCAAATTGAAATAGCCCGACAGGGTATAGGCTTCGGTGCCGAATGCTCCCGTTTCAACGCAACCACTGGCACCACCGTTGCGTGCATCGGCAAGACTTTTACCTTGGCGCATCAGCTGTTTCACAATGCCATCTGTATTGAAAAACGAAGGTTGGCCGAATCCTGTGGCAGCAATTTTCAAGGCCCTTTTGATAAAGTTGTCCGGATTTTTTCGGCTGATCTGAACCATTGAACTGGGTTGCAGCAGGCGCATTTCCTCAATTACATCGAGCAGGATGAAACTCATCTCGTTCACGGCGTCCTCGCCATCTTCGGTAAGCCCACCAAGATTGATCAATGCAAAATCGGTGTAAGTACTGCTTTCCAATGCGGTGACACCCACTTTGGTAGGCGCCGGATGGTTGTTGAACTTGATCCAGAAAGCTTGCAGCAACTCAATGGCTTTTTCTTTGGTGAGGCTACCCTCAGCAATTTCTTTCTGATAAAATGGCAGCAGATGCTGGTCTAATCGGCCGGGATTGAACGAATCCCAGGGGTTGAGCTCGGTGATGACACCAATATGGATAAACCAATAATGCTGGAGTGCTTCGTGAAAGGTTTCAGGCGCGTGGGCAGGAACCCGCTCACATACCCGAATCATATCGAGGAGCTCGTTTCGGCGCTCCTCCGACGATTCATAAACCAATGTTTCCCTAAGCTTGTCGGCATGACGTTTAGCAAATAGTATCAGAGCTTTCGCACTGATTTCCATGGCATCGAGCTGGTGAATCTTGTAAGTCTCCTCGGGCCGGATTTGCTTTCTGCTTTCGTTTATTTCTTCTATCAAGCATATCATCCCTTTGGCAAACACATCTTTTCCTGCAACGGTATGGCCGGGAGCGCGCTGTTCCTGAAACTCGGTGAAAATTCCAGCAGCATAGGCCGACTTCCATTCTTCTGGCAAAATATTGAAGATACGTTCGCGCTGACTTTTGCCTTTCCAAAATGGGATGATACGTTCAGCATACACTTTTTTGGTGTCTTCATCCACGCGATATGCTACTTTCTGGCGGGAGTCGAGCATATCGAGATCGGCAAGGCTATGTAGCGAAATCTCGGGATAGGTGGGCACTGCTTTGGGGCGGGGGCCGCGCTCACCTACAATCAATTCATTTTGACCAATATAAATGGTTTTGTGCTGCAAAATATATTCGAAAGCCCGTGCGCGCTGTATTGCTACCGGAAAAAGCCCAGTTTCGGGTTGTTCGTAGAAGTCGGTCAACAGAATAGCCCGCTCGGCCGAGATGCTGTTGATGGCCTGAAGGCTTTGCTCGCGAAGTTGATGAATACGAGGTGTTAACATATAGCTCTGTTTTTTGGATTATCCGCCGATGCCGACGGTCTGGGCCAAAGGCCCAAAAAATGTTTGAATTGTTTCACTTTTTGAACGGTCATAGGCAGGTTGGTCGTTAAAGGCAAACGGTAAGCCCAGCCGTTCGTATTTGCTTTTGCCAAGTTGATGAAAAGGAAGGAGATCAATGCGCTCAACAAATCCTAAAGTCTTAATAATCTGATACAAGCCTTCAATATTTCTCGCTGTGTCAGTGATATCGGGGATGAGTGGAATACGGATGAAAAAACGCTTTGACGAATTGCTGAGCCACCGAAGATTTTCGAGGATGAGCGCATTGCCTTGTCCGGTATGTTGTTTGTGTGCGTTGGTGTCGGCAATTTTCAGGTCGAACAAAATTAAATCGGTATGATGGGCAACTTGCCGGAATGTTTCGCTGACAGCATATCCTGAAGTATCGAGGGCGGTGTGAATCCCGTTTTCAGAAGCTAATTTGAGAAGATTGACGGCAAAGGCGGGTTGCATCAGCGGCTCTCCGCCCGAAAGGGTGAGGCCTCCTCCAGACTCCTCAAAAAAAGGTTTGTCGGCCTCTATCTTCGACATAATATCAGCAGCTTCTACCTCATAACCAATCACTTCGGAAGCCTCAAAGCTTTTATTGCCCAGCTTTCTGATCTTTCTCACCGATTCGCTGCGGCAATGATAGCTCTCGGGATTGTGACACCAACTGCAGCGCAACGGACAGCCTTTGAAAAAAACCGTCGTTCGGATGCCCGGACCATCATGCACGGAAAAACTTCTGATATCGAAAATCAGCCCTTTCATTGAAAAAGAAAAAAGATAGATAAAAAAGAAATAGAGAAATGTTGATAGCAGGAGAAAATCAGCAAATCCAGCAGGAAAAGAGGCCTTTTCCATTGAAATGGTACAGCGTGGAAACAAAATAATCCTGCATTGAAGGGCAATTTGTGCACAAAGATACGTTCTGTTTTGGTTTTTTCAAAATGTGTAGTAGCATTTGAAATCCAGTGAAAAATTACCCTTATAGAATATTGTCAATTGATTGATGAAAATGGAAAGAATCAGTTCAGAAAGGAGAATCGTTTGTGTTCTGATTGTGAAAATTTTATAGTAATGCTTCGAAATATAAAACACATTGAGGCCAGAAAAAGTGGATTGAACGTAAGTTCGTAACACAGCCCTTCACCACAAACGCAGCACAAAACGTTCGTTAAGCGACTGCCATCATCCAACATCACAAAAAAAGATACTCCCTACATCGGTTATATGGCCGTTGCCAAGTTCAACGAGTTTCAACCCAAGTTGCTGTATCATAAGCCGGATTTCCGCAGCTTCCTTCAGGCTGTCGAGCCGTCCGCAGCAGAAAATTTGATTACCTGATTTTCCGAAACACCCACCAATGAAACCATAGGGATGTCCGTCCAATCGAATTTGTCGCGGATCCACAAAAATCAGGTTCATTCCGCGCATACTGAGTTGCTGTTGAATGTCTTTATCACTGGTAATGAAATGGTTTTGGCCGAGGTGAAAGAGGTTGCAACGAGTATAGGCTTGTTTCACATGCACTTCTTCAGCTCCCTGGCAAAGCAGTTTCAGTTTCTTATCCGTTACACTGCGATGATGAATCAACATTCCGGATGCAAAAACTGCATTATAGCGTGCGGTGAGCGGATAGGCTGATCCCAAACGCGATTCACCGAAGATGATTTTTACACCGGCTTTTGTCAACCATTCGGCCCAGGCCGGAGGAATGTCGGGGCTGGCCACGAATAGCGCTTCTTTCTGGCAAAAAAAGATGTCGGGGTGGCTTTCGATGCCCTTGTAGAGCTGTGGCTGTGGTTCAAGCCAAAGTACCTGAGCCACTCGATTGAGGTCTGAGGCCGCATCGGCAGGCATCTGGCTGCTGGCAATGGCAATCATGGGACGATGGAATAACTGAAGGTGAAATCGTATTGTGCACTATTAGCCCGAAAGCGCACTCTTTTAAATTGATGAAGCAGCATCTTCTTGTTTGATGCGCCATAGCCGACCGCATGATTCAGCTGGTGGGGCGGAACGCGAAGTTCGAGCAAGTTGCCACTTCGTGAGGCAAATTCTTCGAGAAAAAGGTCGTGCCAGATGCGGCTCATCACCAATTCGTTGAACGAAGGGTGATAAGGCCCGGCCACAAAAGCTGAGCCATTAAGATCTTCCGAAGGGTGAAGTCCGATACGGAGCACTTTCACACCGGCTTCACGGAATTTCAGATACAAGCGGGAAGTCAGATCAACCGCGTCGTCCAATGACTGGGGATGGTAAATGCCTTTATGATTGAGCCTTTCGAGAACGGTGTTGCGGATGACAACGCAGGGGTAAATACGGGTTTCGTGAGCACCTAACTCAATGATTTTTTGTGCTGTAGCAAGAGATTTTTTGGGAGTGTCGCCGGGCAGACCTGTCATCATCTGCAAGCCCAAACGCAGGCGACGCTCCAAAATCAAGGCTGAAGCCCGAGCCACCTGTGAGGAGGTATGACCGCGTCCGCTTTTGCGCAACACCTCATCATCAAGCGATTGTGCACCCAGCTCGATGGTTTTCACAGGAAAAGCACACAAAAGATCAAGCACATCGGGGCTGATGAAATCGGGGCGGGTACTCAGGCGAATGCCGTTGACAGCCCCCGAAGCCACAAAACCGGAAACCAAGGCAAGATAATGTTTCTGGTGCTCGGCCGGCAAACCGGTGAAACTGCCCCCAAAAAAAGCAATTTCGACCTCGCGCTCATTGTTCGGAAAGCTGCTCAGATGACGGTTGATCGTGTGCAAAATCTCACGATCTTCCGGAGCCCCGACTTGCCCTGAAATCTCCTGCTGATTGCAATAGACGCAACGAAACGGACAGGCTGTTTCCGGAAAAAACAAAGGGATGTTGTAATGCTTTACCATGATGCAAAAGTGCAATAAAATCTAAATTTTGCGAATAATTCAATAATTTTGCATTTTCCAAGTTATAGTAACGGATAAATTTAAATGAACACACGCATGAAAAACACAAACCAATTCCGTTTGGCTTCACGTTTTTTGCTGCTGATGCTGATGGCCGCCTTAGTGCTTGGCGGAACAACAGGTTGCAAAAGCAAGAAGAAAATAGCCCGCGAAAAAGCCGCAGCCGAATATGCCGCCCGCGTTGAACAGGCCAAAAAAGACCTGACTGCCATTTTAAACGATGCTACCGACTGGAGCTTGGCCGAAAAGGAAGCCCGCGTGAAAACCATCAAATCGTGGAACCTGCAAGACGAGGAAGTGCTCAAACTCATCGATCAGGTGGAAGATAAGCTTGCCCGTGAGCGTGCCGATGCGCTGCGCAAGGCCGAAGAAGAACGCCTGAAAAAAGCCGAAGAAGAACGTAACAAAGCGAAGGCAACGAAATATTCCGATGTGGAAACCGCCCTGCTCTCAGTGGCTGCCGCTCCCGATCTGGCCACCGCCAACGCAAAAATAAACCAGGCTCTACAGCTTTTTGCCACACCCGATGCTCCGGTGCTGATTATCATCAGTCAGGATGGCGGATTCAACGACTATGACCGGCCTACCACCATTCGCCATTATCTAGAATATCTGAAAGACCAGAAAGTTTACCGCAATGTGGTGGAACAGGTGAAATATGACGCCAATGGAAAAATCATCGAACTCGAACTGATTAAAAAGTAAAAACATGAGAAATATCGCTGTTATAGCCCTCGTGATTACCAGTCTTTTTGCTGGCAGCACCATTAAAGCTCAGGACATCAGCCCCGAAAGAAAACAGGCTATTGATAGCCTTGCACTCGAAAAAGTGCGCGACCTCAGCAAATACATCAGTATCATTGGAAACAAATCAACTCCCTGGAGCGAAGCCAACCGCGTGATTGACCGCGCCGAAGAACTTTTTATGCCAGGCGCCGAAATGGGTGTTTCATCGCTCTTCCAAACCGATGTGCTCTATTACAAAGTGAGGCAATATTTCGAAAGACTGATGCGGCTCAACTACGACCGTGTTGAGATTGAATGGTATAAGATCGAATATGTGAGCGACTTAGAAAGGCAACCCGATGGCACTTATGTTGGGGTGATTACCATTTTCCAAAAGTTTAAAGGCTACGATGCTGAAGGACGATTGGTTTATGAAGACACCACGAAAAAAGACATCACTGTTTTCGTCAAACGAAAAGAAACACAAATCGGTGGACGCCTCATAGGCTTCTGGGATGTGCTCTTAGGCGATGTGCGTGTGAAGGAAACACGGAAATAGTACAACCTCATCCAGCAAAAAATGATTTGTAGCCCTGCCGGAACCAAACAAACGGCAGGGCTATTTAATACCCTGACAATAAACATCGTGTGCTGTGAAAACGGCTTTCATCAGCCACCAAATAATAACCAGTGCCATATAGCTGGCCAGCGAAACATCCGAATGATTAATTTTGTTGTCCAAATCTGCCTATGAAGCCCTTCAATCACCTCTTGTGCTGTCTGCTCGTTCTGCTCATTGCTTTTCCGTTGAGCGGGAAAGGACAGTCGTCAACCATTGGCGACTTCGACTTAGACGAAAGTTCGTTCTATGCCATGACGAAACAGATGAGCCAGTTTTTCAGCCGGTTCAATCAGGAGGAAGATCAGTTTGGCAAAAAAATTCATCCCTCAGCTCCCGAATATCACAACAACAGCTTGCGGAAAAACGTGCTTCCACTTCTTTTTGATGCCGACAATCCACGCACAGGAGGCAAATTGCGCGATATGTTTATCGAAGATTTAACCCATGAAAACCAAGAAATTTTCATGCGTTTTCAGGGCGGGAAATGGTACGCCGAAGCCGAAGCCAGCTTCGACTATCAGGGCAAAACAGTTTCGGTAGTACTGTTTTTGATGATTGAAAAAGAGGGACTTGGTTCCAAATGGGTGCTCACCAATGTGTATTTTCCAACTTTTAACAAACTTTTTCCTGAAGGCGAAATAGCCGAACGCGAAAAACATTTCCTCCACCCGATGAGCCATGAGCTGGATTTTATGAACATCCACAAAGCCTTCAAACAGCCGGAAGTGATTGAATATTACGCGTATAAAGATTATAAGCCCGATTTTCTTACCCTGTTTTTCTACGAAGTGAAATTGGGCAGGCTTCGTTTTAAACAAATCAATCATCTGAAGTTCCATATTTTTCAAATCCGCAACTGGTATTTCGAGGTTTCGTACTTCAACCGCAAAGGCATGAACTCCGGATGGCTGATCTCGAACCTGATGTATATCGAAGAAGCCGACAAAACCCCTATCCTGAAATTTTATCAACCCCGAGGGCTATGAAACATATTCCTTTGCTCTTCATCTTTCTTGTTCTGGTTTCCGGCATTGCAAAGCCGCAGGACGATTCCTATAAACTCACTCCCGAAGAAGTGGAGGCTTATAAAGCACAGGCCCGTTCGCTCATTTCCTATTTTGAAGGGACACTGAATTTTTTAGGCAACCCATCATCCACTACACAGGAAAAAGAAATCATCATCAGCGAAAGCTGGTCCAAAATTTTTGTGAACGACAAGGTACAAGTGGAAGACGATTTGGACGAAAACCGCGATGTGCCGATCAATAAAGACGTTCAAGCCTATCTGAAAGATGTGGACTTTTTCTTCCATCGGGCTGAGTTTAGTTTCGATATTCAATCGGTTGAACCAATGGTAGATGATAATGGAGTGCTCTTTTTTAAGGCCACTTTCATGCGACGCCTCAATGCAGTGGATCTAAAATACGATACCATTCAATCAACCCGTCTGCGTTACCTCGAAATTAACCTCGACCCTTTCAAAAAAGACCTCAAGATAGCCAGTTATTACACCACAAAACTCAACGAAGAACAAGAGTTGCGCCAATGGTGGACAAATATGTCGAGCGAATGGAAAGACATTCTCGGACGTGATGCCGTTGTATTCGATACCCTGCTGATGACCAATATTGAGGGTATCGGGAAACAAAAAGCACTTGTAAGATACCAGCAGATGGTTCATCGCCAAGGAAATTATTTAGTTGTTGACCAAGACACCCTGCCGGCCAACCAAGCTCATCGGCTTTTCAACCATAAGCCCGACACGGTGATTTATTTAGATGATTTCAGCATGCAATGGCTTACCGACAGCATCAGCATGAATATGGCTGTAATTGACAACAAACTCAAACAAATTGTTGCTACCACTAATCTTGATGTGTCGAACAACATCCATGTGGTTGACCTCGAACCGCTTAGCCAGCTTACAGAACTCACCGAGCTGAATATCTCTAACACTCCGGTAAACAGCCTCCATCCTTTACGAAACCTAAGCAAGCTGAAGATTCTTGCACTTAACTCGACCTTAGTGAACGATCTCAGCCCTTTGCAATACGCCCACAACATCAAAGAACTTTACTTCAACAATACTGGTGTTGACGACATTCGCACTCTTGGGTTTTTAAAAAATCTCGAAAAGATTTTCATGTCAAAAACTGCCATTCGTTCGTTTGAACCTTTAGCCAATTTGCTGCAACTGACGGTTTTAAAAGCTGCAAACACTTTGGTTGGCGATCTGGAACCTCTGGCCAAGCTGAAAGAGCTTCGTATTCTCGACCTGTCCCAGACACTGATCACTGATATTCAGCCTTTGGAAAACCTGAGCAATCTTCAGCAACTCAATGTGGACAAGACACTCGTTTCCGATCTTCGCCCGCTGCAAAAGCTCGATGCACTGAACTTGCTTCAGCTCAACGAGACTAAAGTAACCGATCTTGCACCTATCGAAAACCTGAAAAACCTCAGCAGAGTGTATGCCGATCAAAATGAGCTCAAGCCTGGGCAAGCCGCCCAAATCATGCGAAACCACCCAGCCATGCTGATCGTATTCGATTCGGAAGAGCTTATTCATTGGTGGCACGGGCTGCCCATCTATTGGAGAGCCTTGCTCACCGGTCAGGCGGGTGTTGGCGCTCAACCCACAACAGAAGAATTGCATAAGATTCTGAATATTCACGAGCTCGATTTAAGCAGCAATGCTTATCTGCAAAAATTAGATCCCCTGAGCCGGTTGATTAACCTGAAGAATCTTTCTATTTCCAAGACAGAGGTTACCGAACTGGGTGCCATCAAAGACCTGCAGAATCTGGTCAGGCTCGATATCTCCCAAACCCGTATTGCCAGCCTTGAAGAACTGAGCGGCCTCTTTCAGCTTAACTGGCTCAACATTGAAAGCACCCGTGTTGAAAATCTCGAACCTTTGCATAAACTCAAAAACCTGAAGTTGCTGCTGGCCGATAACAGCAGGGTGAGTAGCGAAGGTGTCGTAAAACTCAAATTGGCGTTGCCCGAAGCCCTTATCATCTATCAAACTGAGAAACTCACTTTCTGGTGGAACAACCTTGGTGCACTGTGGCAAGGCATTCTGGCCAATGGGTTTGACATCAGCGGCAAACCCGACGCCATGCAACTACAAACTATAGCCGACCGACGCGAACTCAGCATCGAAAACAAAACTGAGATATCCAATCTCGAACCTTTGATGCCCCTGTTAATGCTCGAAAAGTTAGTCATCAGCGGATGCGCGGTGAACAACCTTCAGCCAATAGAAAGTTTAGAACATCTGCAATGGCTCGAACTTTCGGGGAACCCGGTCAGTAATTTGAGCCCATTGGCAAAGCTGGAAAAACTCACAACACTCAGCCTCGAAAGTACACCTGTTTCCGACCTTACGCCGATAGCCGGACTTACGGAACTAAGCCGGCTGAATATTGCCGGAACACAGGTCAAAAGCCTGAAAAGTCTGGCCAACCTCAAACGACTTTCCGAACTGTCGCTTTACAACACCCGCATTAAAAGCCTAAGTCCTGCCGATAAGCTTGAATCGTTGAAATATCTGAAGTGTTACAACACAAAAATTAGTAAAAAAACCATTGATAAGCTCAAGCTTGCCCGTCCTGATGTATATATCTTATACTATTGAAAATCTGCGTTTTGTACAAAAACGACAGGCAAAGAGAAGAGCTTATTTCCGCCAAAAATCTTTTGAAGTCATCATAATTAGGGTAAAGATTTCGAGTCTGCCAAGGAGCATCAACAGGGTGAGTACCCATTTGGCCATGTCGGGCATCCAGGCATAAGTTTGCACCGCGCCGCCAAAAAGAACCCCCGGACCAATATTCCCGATGCTGGCCAACGAGGCGGCCACCGAAGTATTGAAATCAAGCCCGATGATGGTGAGTGTAAGGATTCCCGCCACAAACAACAGGATATACAACAGAAAAAACACCATCACTTTCTGGATAACAGCCTGTGGTACATTCTTTTTGTTGTAGCGTACCGGAAGTACGGCATTGGGATGAATGGAACGGGGCAATTCAAGCAGCGAATTCTTGAGTAAAAGCAATTGCCGGATAACGGTGATGCCGCCGCTGGTTGAGCCTGCCATGCCGCCCACAAACATTAGCAAAAATAGAAAAATGGAAAGTGAAACAGGCCAGGCGAGATAGTTTTCGGTGAGGAAGCCTGTTGTGGAAAGGATAGAGGCGGTGGTGAAAAGAGCGCTGCGAAAAGCTTCTTCAATGCCCGTATTGCGCATCAACACAAGCCCGATGCCGATGATAAATGTCGGCACAATCAGCAGCAGCAAATAGGCACGGTATTCCTCGTCGCGAAAAACCTGTCGGAACCATCCGTTCAAACTAAAATAATGAAGGGTGAAATTGGTTCCGGCCAGAATCATAAAAAGAGCAATCACATATTGACTGTATGCTCCGAATGCAGCGATACTGTTATTTTTTGTCGAAAAGCCTCCGGTGGCCATGGTCGAAAAGGCATGGTTCAGCGCATCGAACCAATTCATCTCGCCGGCCCAGAGCATAAGAAATGCCAGAAGCGTCAACAAAAGATAGATCCCCCAAAGTCGTTTGGCGGTGGAGGTGATTCGTGGATGCAGCTTGTCGTGTGTGACGCCGGTCATCTCTGCCTCAAAAAGCTGCATTCCTCCGATGCCCAGCTTGGGCAGCAATGCCACACTGAACACAATGATTCCCATGCCACCAAGCCAATGGGTGAGGCTGCGCCACAAGAGAATCTCAGGAGGAATCCGTTCCACATCGGCAATCACGCTGCTGCCGGTAGCCGTGAAACCCGACATTGTTTCGAAAAAAGCATCCGTAAACGATGGGATTAGCCCGCCGAGATAATAAGGGAGTGCGCCAAAAAACGAAATGATCACCCAACTAAACGAAACGATGATAACGCCTTCGCGACGACCCAACTGTTTGCTGGCGTCGCCGTGAACCAACGACAGCGTCAGACCAGATAATAATGTGGTGGCAGCCGCAACAGGCAATTCCGGGCTCTCTGGTGGGTGCATCAACCAGCCAACCGCCACCGCCAACATCATGAAAAGGGCTTCATAAACCAACAGATAACCGATGATCTTGGCGATCAGCCTGACATTGATGTCTTTGATCAGGGTAATCATGATAATGAAAAACCTTAATGGAAAAGTTTCTCGGCCTTATAGATGGTGTTGGGCATGACAAAAACCACCACTTTGTCGTTTTCTTCCACCTGAAAATTGCCGGTCGCAATATAGGCCTTCTCGTCACGAACAATCCCGCCGATAATCATTCCCTCGGGGATGGTTAGTTTATTGAGCGGTTTTTTGGTGATGGCCGAACCGGGGCGGGCAATCATTTCCATTGCATTGGCATCTATTCCGCTGAGACATTTCAGGTTAAGCACCTCATTCCCCATCGTAAACCGAACCATATAACTTGCAGCAATCAGTTTTTTATTGATGATGGTATCAATGCCGATATTCTGCGCAATGTCAATATAATCAATGTTTTCCACTAAGGCAATGGTGCGCTTCACTCCACTCATGCGGGCATGGAGACAGGTGAGGATATTGGTTTCGGTATTGTTTGTTACCGAGATGAACGCATCCATATTGCGAATATCTTCATCTTCGAGCAGTTGGATGTTGCGTGCATCACCGTTGATTACAAGGGTGTTTTCGAGGTAGTCGGTAAGCGTCAGGCAACGGTCAATATCTTTTTCGAGTAGTTTGATATTCATTTCTTTCTCTAATCGTTTTGCCGTTATCCTCCCAACTCTTCCACCGCCAACGATCATCACATTGTGAATTTCGTGTTCCACTTTTCCGCCTAATTCCAAGAGAAGATCAATGGCTTCAGGTTTGGTAATCACATAAGCCAGGTCGTTGGCCATGAAACGGTCTTCGCCGCGCGGGATAAAAGTTTTGCGGTTACGGTGAATAGCTACCGCTCTGAAATTCAAGCTTCTATATTCGTTGGCAATTTCGTTCAGGGTTTTATCAACCACCGGAGCGCTGGCCTCGAGTTTGATCATAAAAAGTTGTAGCCTGCCTTCGGAGAAGTCGAACACTTCGGTGGCAGCCGACTGCTTGAGCAGGGAGATGATTTCCTGTGCAGCCACATCCTCGGGCGAGATAAGGGCGTCAATGCCTAACTCCTGATAAATCTGGCGATTTTCGATGCTCAGGTTTTCCATGGTGTTGACCCGGGCAACAACTTTTTTGGCGCCGAGCTTCTTGCCTAAGATACAAGTCATCAGGTTGATGTGTTCATCGTGAACCACCGAAATCAACAAATCGGCTTTTCTGACACTGGCCCGTTGAAGCACGCTGATGGAAGTAGAATTGCCGTTGATGGTCATCAGGTCGGCATGCGACTCAACCATTTTTAGCAAGTCTTCGTGCGGGTCAACAATGGTGATATTGTGGTTGCTGTTTACGAGCGACTCGGCAAGATGGAGCCCCACTTCACCGTCGCCGGCAATAATGATGTTCATAAAATCGGCTATTTTCCTTCGGACAAATGTAGGATATTAAAGCGGTCCCAATCAAGAGCAACTTTAAATTTCTGCCTGAAATCCAGCAGCTGGGCGGCGCTTAACCTTGCCTCGAGTACTGTTTCTTCTCCAGGAGTTGCGTTGGCAACAGCTATTCCACGTGCGTCGAGCACCACCGAATCGCCTGTATAGGAATTGCCTTGTTCGTCGTTGCCAACTCGATTGAGGCCTGCCACACACGAAATATTTTCAATAGCACGTGCTATCAACAACTGTTTCCAGGGCCATGAACGCTGTGCCGGCCAGTTGGCTACAAAAAGCAATAAGTCGTATTCATAAACGCCCTCGGAATAAGAGTTCCGACACCATGCCGGGAACCGTAAATCGTAGCAAATGAGCGGTCGCACCTTCCATCCTTTGAGTTCAACAGTTTGGAGGGTATTGCCCGGAGTGATATATTCGTGCTCGCCACCCATGCGAAATACATGTCGTTTGGCATATGTTTCATAGCTTCCGTCGGGACGCATCCAGACGAGGGTATTGCTGTAGGTTTTGCCTTGTTTCAAGAGCAGGCTTCCGCAAACAACAGTCTGATAGGTTTGTGCCATACGCTGCATCCAGGCCATGCCGGGGCCTTCACGTTCTTCGGCAAAATGCTCCGGGTCGGCCGAGAAACCTGTTCCAAAAGTCTCGGGGAGCAGCACTAAATCGTTTTGAACACGCTGCTGTTTCATCAGCTCTTCCAGATGGCGATAGTTTTGCTGTGGCGATCCCGACTGGAGGACGCATTGCAATAGGGCAATCTTTAAATCCTGCATAGAACTTCGGCAGCTTTGGTAAGGGTTTCTTCCTGCTTGGCAAAACACACGCGCAGCAGTTGCTGATTGGTCTGTTTGCTGTAAAACGGTGAAACAGGAATGAGTGCAATACCGTGTTCGCTCACCAACTTTTTGGCAAAATCAAGCTCGGTTTCCTTCGAAATATTTTTATAGCTGAGAAGCTGAAAATAAGTGCCGTAAGAAGGCAGGACTTCAAAACGCGAAGCTTTGATTTTCTCATCAAAAAAATCACGTTTTGCCTGATAGAAATCCGAAATACCCAGATAATTTGCTTCATCGCCTAAAAAATCGGCAATGGCATATTGAATAGGGGTGTTGCTGGCAAAGACGGTGAACTGATGCAGTTTCCTGAATTCGACGGTGAGCCGTTCAGGAGCGAGCACAAAACCTGTTTTCCATCCGGTGGCATGAAACGTCTTTCCGAAGGAGCCAATCACTAAGCTGCGTTTAACCAATTCAGGCCATGCACAAACGCTGTGGTGTGTCTTACCATCGTAAACCATGTGCTCATAAACTTCATCGCTCAGCACGATGATGTCGGTGTTGCGCGTCAAGGCGTCAAGGCTATTCAGGTCGTTGGTTTCGAGCAGGCTTCCGCTGGGGTTGTGCGGACTATTGATGATGATCATGCGGGTGTTGCTCGAAACCATTTTTTTGACTTCATCCCAGTTGATTTTGAACAGAGGGGCTTTCAGCTCAACGTATTTCACCGTTCCGCCATTCACTTTCACCGCCGGCGCATAACTGTCGTAGGCCGGCTCGAAAATAATCACTTCATCGCCGTCTTTCACAAAGGCACTGATGGCCGTATAAATGGCCTGGGTAGCGCCTGCCGTTACCGTGATTTCACTGTCAACATCGTAACTCACACCGTAAGTTTGCCGCGCTTTAGCCGCAATGGCTTCGCGTAGGGGCTTCACTCCCGGCATAGGGGCATATTGATTGAACCCTTTTTTCATATAATGGTTTACACGGGCAATCAGCTTGGGAGAAATCGGAAAGTCCGGAAACCCCTGCGAGAGATTGATGGCGCCATGTTCGGCAGCAAGCTTCGACATAACGGCAAAAATGGACGTCCCGGCATTGGGAAGTTTTGAGATGATATGACCACTGAAATCGAGCATAACCGGAAGAGATTGATTGTTTTGCTTCGTACAAAAATAGCACCTTTTCACGAGAATAGAACAGCACCGGCGTAAAGAAACATTCTAAATCAACGCAAATACTTTCATAAATGCTTGCTACAATGGGCTTTGAACAAGCGGATGTTGATATTTTCTCCTGACAAGGGGAATGAATTGGGGTTTTCTGCCGTACTTTTAGAGTGTTTATCCGAAAATAATTACTGTATGACGGAAAAAAGCCAGAAACCCAAAAAAATTTTTGTCCTCGACACTTCGGTCATTATCTATAACCACAATGCAATCAACACGTTTGAGGATAATGATGTGGCCATCCCCATCACGGTTTTCGAGGAGCTCGATAATTTTAAGAAAGGCAACGACACCAAAAATTTTGAGGCTCGCGAATTTATCCGTTTTATGGATAAGATTTCAGGCAAAACGACGATGAAAAACTGGCGTCGGCTCAATGGCCCCGACAAAGGGCGTTTCAAAGTGCTGATGGACGAAAAAAGCCAGTTGGATGCCACCCGGATTTTTGGCGACAACAAGCCCGACCACCGTATTCTGAATGCAGCTCTGAAACTTTCGGAAGACAATCCGGGCACCAAGGTGATCTTAGTTTCAAAAGACGTTAACCTGCGTCTGAAAGCAAAATCGCTGAGCCTTTTGGCAGAAGATTATGAAACCGGAAAAATCAAAGACGTCGAATCGCTCTACACCGGAAAATCGAACCTTGAAAATGTGTCTTCCGATGCGATTGATCAACTCTATCAACAGGGTTTTTGTCAGCCTGCCGACCTAGGCATTGCCAATCCTCTTCCGAACCATTATTTTGTATTGAAGAGCTTCAAAAACACCACATTAGCTGTATTCAACCCCATTACCAACCGCATTGAACGAATTGAAAAACAGGCTGTTTCGCGTATCATGCCACGCAATGCCGAACAGGTTTTTGCCCTTCATGCCCTGCTGAACCCCGAGGTGAAATTAGTGTCGCTGCAAGGGATTGCCGGAACCGGAAAAACCCTTCTGGCTTTAGCCGCCGCCTTGGAACAACGCAGAAGCTTCAAACAGGTGTATCTGGCCCGACCTATTGTCCCGCTGAGCAACAAAGACATCGGCTATTTGCCGGGCGACATCAAATCGAAGCTCAACCCTTATATGGAACCGCTTTGGGACAATCTGAAATTTATTCAAAACCAATATGGCGAAGAAGATAAAGAATATAAGCGCATTACGGAAGCCGTTGAAAAAGAGAAATTGGTCATCACTCCTCTGGCTTATATCCGCGGTCGAAGCATCTCGAATGTGTTTTTTATTGTGGATGAAGCCCAAAATCTCACCCCGCACGAGGTAAAAACCATCATTACCCGCGCCGGCGAGAACACCAAAATTGTATTCACCGGCGATATCTTCCAGATTGACACCCCTTATCTCGACGCCCACTCCAACGGCCTTTCCTATCTCATTGATAAAATTAAACATCACGGCATTTATGCCCACATCAGACTCGAAAAAGGTGAGCGTTCCGAACTGGCAAATCTGGCAAACGAATTGCTTTAAAAAAATCCTGTGTTACTCAAAACCACATCGTTTTCATTAAGCTCTGATCCGAGAGGTTTATTGGCTGATTTTTAAAACCCTTCATTTTCATACACTAGGCTGACGTGACGGACATTTCTTTTCCGCTCATCGGGCAAAATCCTTACTTTTACCTTTTAAAAACCGGCTTTAACAATGTCAGAACCTCGTCCAAAACTCTTCCTTCTCGATGCTATGGCATTGATATACAGGGCATTTTTTGCACTGAATAAAAACCCCCGAATCAATTCGAAAGGGCTGAACACTTCGGCTATTCTGGGTTTTGCCAATACCCTTTATGAGGTCATCAAAAAAGAAAAGCCAAGCCATATCGGTGTGGCGATGGACACCAAAGCTCCCACGCACCGCCACACCGAGTTTGCGGAATACAAAGCCAACCGCGAAAAAATGCCCGACGATCTGGCCGCTTCCATCCCTTATATCATTGAGCTTATCGAGGCCTTCAATATCCCTTTGCTCACTGTAGATGGATTCGAGGCCGACGATCTTATCGGCACCCTCTCAAAAGCAGCCGAAAAAGAAGGCTTCCTCACCTATATGATGACCCCCGACAAGGATTTCGGACAACTCATTACCGAAAACATCCTGATGTACAAGCCGGCGAAGGCCGGCGAAGATGCTGTGATATGGGGAGTTGACGAGGTCTGTGCCCGTTATGGCATTGAGCGTCCGGAACAACTCATTGATATCTTAGGGCTGATGGGCGATGCCTCCGATAATATTCCCGGTGTGCCGGGTATTGGCGAAAAAACAGCAATCAAACTCATTGCCGACTATGGTTCAATCGAAAATTTGTTGAGCCACACCTCCGATTTGAAAGGAAAACTACGGGAAAATATCGAAAACCATCGCCAGTTAGCGCTCCAATCGCGGCAGTTAGCTACCATCGTCACCGATGCACCCATTTATTTTGATAAGGAGGCTTTACAACTTCGTCAGCCCGATATGGAACGATTGGGGCGGCTTTTCGACGAGTTGGAGTTTCGCACTTTTGCCAAGCGGATGCGAGAGGATGCCGAAAATGAAAATCAGAACAAAGCACAGGTAGCGCCTAAAGTTGTGCAGGGGAGCCTTTTTGGACAAATGGAAATTGCAGCAAATACCCTCTCGTCCAAAGCAACCATTCACACCACTCCTCATGAATACATCACTATTGAGGATGAGGAAAGCCTTCGTGAACTGGCTCAACAGTTAATGAGCTGTAAATCTGTTTGTTTTGATACCGAAACCACCGCCATTGACGCCCATTCGGCCGAATTGGTGGGTCTGTCGTTTGCCATTGAGCCTCATCGTGCTTGGTGGGTGCCGCTGCCCGAAAACTATCATCAATGTGTGAGACTCCTGGGGTACCTCAAACCATTTTTCGAGAACCCGGACATCGAAAAAATTGGACAAAATCTGAAATACGACATCACAGTACTGCGATGGTACGATATTACAGTGGCCGGTCCGCTTTTCGATACCATGATTGCCCATTACCTCATCGAGCCCGATCAACGTCATAATATGGATGTTTTGGCCGAAAATTATCTGAATTACAGCCCGATACCTATCGAAGACCTGATCGGGAAAAAAGGCAAAGGACAGGGCACGATGCGTGAGGTTGATACCGAACAACTCAGGGAGTATGCAGCCGAAGATGCCGACATCACCTTGCAGTTGAAGGCTGTTTTCGAACCTATGCTTGAGGAATTGAAGCTGCGAAAGCTTTTTGATGAAATCGAAATGCCGCTTGTGCCTGTGCTTGCTTCGATGGAAGCCGAAGGAGTGCGCGTGGATGTAGAAACTTTGGCACAAATCGGAAAGAGTCTTCAGATTGAAATTGCGAAGTTGGAACAGGATATTTATGCCGCCGCTGGCATGGTTTTTAATATTGCCTCGCCAAAACAGTTGGGCGAAGTGCTTTTTGAACGGCTGGGACTGAAGACGAACGCCAAAAAAACCAAAACCGGTCAATATCCTACCGGCGAGGAAGTGCTGACCAAAATCATTCATCAGCATCCCATGGTCGGGCTTATTTTGGATTATCGTTCGCTTACCAAGCTCAAATCTACCTACGTTGATGCTTTACCCGATCTTGTTAATCCACGCGATGGCCGGATACATACTTCATATAATCAGGCTGTTGCGTCCACCGGAAGACTCAGTTCAAACAATCCCAACCTGCAAAATATTCCCATTCGTACCGAGCGGGGAAGGGAAATCCGTACGGCATTTGTGCCCCGAAACGCGAATTTTGTGCTGCTGGCTGCCGACTATTCACAGATTGAGTTGCGCATTATTGCCCATCTGAGCGGCGATAAGGGTATGATTGAGGCCTTCAACCACGGCCAGGATATTCATGCAGCAACAGCCGCAAAAGTTTATCACATTGATATTGATAAGGTTGATAAAGAGATGCGTCGCCATGCAAAAATGGTCAACTTTGGCATTATCTATGGCATCTCGGCTTTTGGCCTTGCCGAACGACTTGGCATTAGCCGTGCCGAAGCCGCCCGCATCATCAACAGTTACTTCACCGAATATCCCGGAATCAGGGCTTATATGGACAAACAGATTGAGCTGGCCCGAAAGCAAGGTTATGTGGAAACCATGCTAGGCCGCCGCCGTCAGTTGCGCGACATCAATTCGGCCAACAGCGTGGTGCGCGGTTTTGCCGAACGTAATGCCATCAATGCGCCCATACAAGGAACTTCGGCCGATATGATTAAAATCGCCATGATCCATATCCATCAGGCTATTCAGGAAAAATCAATGCAATCGCGGATGATTCTTCAGGTACACGACGAATTGGTCTTTGATGCGCATCGCGAGGAAGTAGATGAGCTTCGGAAAATTGTAGCCGAAAAAATGCAAAATGCCATGCAACTCTCCGTGAAAGCCGAAACCGAAATCAATACCGGAAACAACTGGCTTGAAGCACATTAAACCTATTTTGCAATCAAAACACATCAGATCGCTCTGTTTAAATCGGCCAAGTTCTAATTATATCAGCAATATTTGTATATTTGCTGCATGAAAACAAAAGAAGATATCAAGCTTGAGTTCGCTAAGCTCTCTGCGATTGATCAGGAACAGTTACTTGATGAACTGTTAAGAGATTACGAAACTCGTGGACAAATTTTGGAAACATTGACGGATGAAATCCAGAAAAGAAATAAGAAGAAGCCATGTCCGCATTGTGCGAGCGAAATAGTTTACAAGCGTGGCAAGCAAAAGGGCGTACAAATGTATAAGTGTCGCAGTTGCAATAAATGGTACAGTGAAACAACGGGCACGCCTTTATGGGATATCAAGTTAAAGAATAAGTGGCAGAGCTATCTTAGGTGCATGGAGCAAGGCATGTCAATAAAGAAAACTGCAAAGGAAATAGGTATCAGCATACAGACCTCCTTTGACTGGAGACATAAGATTTTGAGTTCCTTAGCAGGTTTTACGCCGGAAACATTAAGCGAAGTTGTTGAATGCGATGAACTAGAGTTAGCATTGAGCAACAAAGGTTCAAGAAACCTAAAGAGAAAGCCCAGGAAAAGAGGGAGTGATTTTAAACGTAATGAAGCTTCATCAGAACCAACAGTCGTACAAGTAGTTACAGCAGTTCAAAGAAATGGAGAAAAGTACTTGAAGGCAGTAGAATCAAAGCGATTAAGTGCCGATGAAATAGCCAAAGCCTTTGATGGAAGATTGAAAGACAAGACTACTTTGATTACAGATAAACACCCGTCATATAAATTATTTACAAAAAAGAGTCCGACGTTAAAGCATAAGTTAGTCGAAGCAAAGCAATATGTAAGCAAAAATGACAAGAATGTCCACTTACAACACGTTAACAATACCCATTCCCAGCTAAGATCATTTCTTAATAAATTTAATGGTGTTAGCTCAAAGTATTTGCAAAACTATCTTAACTGGTTTGCATATGGGAGCAAACTATCTGGGACAAAAGAAACCATCAAATTGTGGCTTACGACAATCCTCGCCTTACCACAAGCATATCATTTGTTTTGGCAATTTAAGGAAAATGCTGTTAATATTAGAACTTAGCCGTTTATTTCTGATTTTGGAAGTTTAGTAGGTAATGTGTTTAGCTACTCCTTAATCCTTGATATTGCAAGCTCAAACACTGATGAAAACTCTTTGCTGGTTCATATACTAGGGGAACCTATCGCCTTATCACCAAATGAACTGTCCGAACATCAATTATGGATTAACAGGAATGCTTTGAGTATAGCCTCCACTGCCATTAATACCTGGCAACAAATAACATTACCGCGCCAAACATGGATTTCTGAAATACAATTTCATCCTGATGACCATGATAAAATATATGTAGTATATGAAAATCCAGCTGACCCGGACGCAATATTCGCTGACGAGCAGATATTTATGATTGACCTTACGAATAACATTGCTTATGATATTACAAAAGGCAACCTGCCGTTAAGCAGATTGAAATCACTAATTGTTATCAACAACGATCCAATGGCAAATTTCATTGCTACCGACTTTGGCGTATATTATACGAATGACCAATTAACTGAATGGCAATTAGTGGGCAAAGGACTACCAAATGTTGGAAGCACTAAGTTGCAGCTCAACACTTCAAACCGCACCCTCAGGTTAGGGACTTACGGAAGGGGTGTATGGGAGCTCGCTTTACCATGCGAAGCAAGCAGTGGTGAATTGGTGATTCAGACTGATACACGTTGGGACAGCCCACGCTTTTTGACCGGAAACCTAAAAATCAGCAACAATGCAACCCTTACCCTTGGAACCAATGCCATTGTTGCAATGCCTGAGAAAAAGAAAATTGTAATTGAGCAAGGTAGTAAGCTTGTTGTTGATGGCGCACGTATTACCAGCAGCTGTACAGCTCCCTGGCAAGGCGTCGAAGTATGGGGCAACACCAGCGCCTCACAATACGCCTTGCCCGGGCAGCCTTGTCCGCATGGAAAATTGGTGCTTCAAAATGGTGCTACCATCGAAAACGCCTTGAATGCCGTTGCACTGTGGAAACCAGGCGATTACAGCAAATCGGGAGGCATCATCGTGGCCACAGATGCTGTTTTCAAAAACAACAAACGCTCGGTGAAGTTCATCTCCTATCAAAACTTCAATCCGGCAGTCCCCACCGAGCTTTTCGGCAACGCCAGCTATTTCACCAATTGCACCTTTACTGTGGATCAGGATTATTTGATTTCCAATCCATTCGATGCGCATATTACCTTGTGGGATGTGAGCGGAGTTCAATTCAAAGGCAATACCTTCCAAAGCAGTCTGAGCGAAACACCCGGCAAAGGCATTTATTCTATTGATGCCAATTACCAGATGCTTCCAATGTGCAGCAGTCAAACCACCCCATGCCCGGCTCAAAACCTTGTCCCTAACAGCTTCAGCGGTTTTGATGCTGCCATTGAAGCTGCAAATGCAGGCAATTCTTGTTGATACGACTCGTTTTATCAACAACGGCTATGGCGTAAAACTCAGTGGTTCAAGCTACGCTTCGGTAACAAGAAGTGTTTTCGAGATCGGAAAGCTCTCAACCCAGGCCTGCGAAAGCAATTTTGGCATCGGCATAGAGCTGAGCGACTGCAATGGATACATGGTTGAGAACAACCACTTCAGCCTGGCCGCCGGTAATAGTGGCGAAGGCAGCATCGGAATCAGGGTGTATTATGACGAAGAAAATCAAGCTTACCTTAACGAAATCTACCGAAACACCTTCAGTGGTATCAACCGTGGCAACTTAGCCGAAGGAAAAAACAGGTTGCATAACACACCAAGTAGCGGCCTTGTTTATCAATGCAACAATAACACCGGCAATTTCCGCGACTTCCATATCACAAATTGGGGCATTGCCGGTTATCAGGGCAGCCTGAGCTTGCCGGCCGGCAACACCTTCTCGAATATCTCAGGCACATTGTTACCACCCCGGCATATAGCCAATTATTCCAACAATCACATAACCTATTTCTATTCATCGGCGCGTGACCAGGAACCCTTCTATATCACCAATACGACTAAACAAGCTACCGTCGCTTTTAACAGCTGCCCCTCGCATCTCGGTGGTGGCTCGGGCGAAATCGAACTCATGGGTCTGAGCACGGAGCAGCAAAGCTATTTTGAAGCACAGCCTGATGCCAGCCGCAGCGCCTATAACAGCCTCTCCACCCTTGTACAACAGCTTGGTTGACGGTGGCAGCACCAGCGGCATGATAGCGGCAGTTGACATGGCATGGCCGGGCGATATGTGGGAACTGCGTGCCGGGCTTCTGGACGCTTCGCCCCACCTGAGCAAGGAAGTGCTGAAAAAAGCCGCCGACCGCACCGATGTATTGCCCGAAAGTATTATCTTTGAGGTGCTGAGTACCAATCCCGACGAACTCAAAGATGCCGAACTGATGGAATACCTTCAAACAAAAGCCGAACCCCTGCCCGACTATATGATAGAAGTGCTTGAAAGCCTGCGCCAAAACATCACCTACAAAACCATTTTGCAAAGCCAGATGGCGCACCAAAGCCAGCAACAGGCCAGGGCCCAAAGGGCTTTGCTGCACAACCTCGTGCACAACCAAAGCTCCGGTTTGCAAGGCCTGCGCGACCAATTGGCTGCAGCACAAAGCCTGCCAACGGATATGCAATTGGTGGATGTCTTTTTGCAGGAAGGAAAAACAAGCCAGGCGCTGGGATAGGCAGCCATGCTGCCACAACTCTATGCCTTCACGGGCGATGCGCTTGCAGAACACAACCGCTATATGAGCCTCAAGCAATTGCAGGCAAATTTGCTGGATGCTGACCGCACTATCTTTGAGTTGGATGCTGCCGAGAAAGCCACGCTGCTCGACCTGATCGGTCAAAGCAACGGACTGGCAGGCACACAAGCCCGCAACATCATGGCATTCATTGGTGAATATGAATATTGCGATTGTCCTGCTCCACTTGATGAAGAGCTAAAAACAAAACCGGTGAGCAGCAAGAGCATCCAAACGCTTTTGAGCCCCTCGGTTGAAGTGCGCCCCAACCCCGCCAACAACTGGGTGAGTTTTGCCTATACGCTCGAAGGCGAGCAAGCGCAGGCGGTGCTTGAGCTACGCGATGCAACCGGCAAAACGGTGCATCAGGTACAGCTCAGCCAGCCAAAGGGTGAGTATGTGTGGGATACCCGCAAACTACAGTCCGGCTCCTATTACTACAGCCTGAAAACTGCCAACACTACCAAAACCGGCAAGGTGGTGATAAGTAAATAAACCTTTAACATTCAGCTTAAGGTTGCAGGCAACAGGCCTGCAACCTTAAGTTTTTGATACCATAAACCTATGAAATACATCCTACCACTTCTGCTGTTGCTGCTTTCGGCAAGCCTCAGCCAGGCCCAGGAGTTTGTTGTTCTTTCCCAGCAATGCTATGGAGGCGATATAAACGAAGCCCTGGTGGATGTTATTCAAACACCTGACGGTGGTTATGCCTTTGTGGGGCTAACCAGTTCGGGCAACGGGGATGCCAATTGTTATCATGGTATTCCCGGCGTGACCGGTTATTTCGATACCTGGATTGTGAAAACAAACGAAAAGGGCCGCATCGAGTGGCAGCGCTGCCTTGGAGGGTCTGGTTTTGATGATCCTCGATTCATCAGACTCCTTGAGGATGGCACCTATCTGGTGGGTGGGTACTCCGACTCGAAAGATTTTGAACTTAGCTGCAGCCCATCCGTCAATGGTGCATCTATCGGAGCGCTGTATCGCGTATCGGCTAATGGCGAACTGTTGTGGTCAAAATGCTATGGCAGTCGTTATGGAGCTACTATTCGCAATGTTGAAGTCATCTCTCCCGATCACTATGTATTGGCAGCTCAGGCCAGATCCAACCACGATGGAGTAAACTGCAATATTCATGGCTTTTACGACATCTGGCTTGTCGAAATCATGGACACCACCGTCAGCATACAAGAGCAAAGGCCGGGTGCTGCTACAGCAGGCTTACTGCTTTATCCCAATCCTGCCACCACCACCACCTGGCTGCAACTGCCCGACCACACAGCCCAAAGCCCCATGCAGCTGCAGCTCATCAGCCCCAGGGGCGGTGTGGTGTATGAAGCTGCGGCCAGCGGACGTTTCCATCAAATCGCGCTGGAGCACTATCCGGCTGGCCTCTACCTCGTCCGACTCTGGGACGGAGAAAAATGGCTGGTGCAGAAATTGGTGAAGGAGTAGCCTGAGAGGTTTATTCGTTGATGTGTTGATGGGGCATAAAAATTCCTTTCGCACATCCAAAATTTATTTTTTTGCTTTCTGAAATAGAAGGGCGTATCTTTACACAGATTATTAAAACGCAAATAAAGCAAAATCGCCTTCTTATGCTATCTGACTATAATACAGCCATTTGCCCCCGTCAATTTATTTTTTCCATTTTGTGTTGCTGGCTGCCGACTATTCCCAGATGAAATTGCGCATTATTGCCCATCTGAGCGGCGACAAGGGTATGATTGAAGCCTTCAACCACGGCCAGGATATTCATGCAGCAACAGCCACAAAAGTTTATCATACTTTGGCCGAATCACAATAAAAAGAAAGTCAGGCAGAAGGTGTATCCAACGCATTCATTTTAAATGTATGAATCATTGCTTTTGAGGGTCTTCTACCCTAAAAAACATCATCCGCTCAAAACAGAATATCCTTACATTTGCCTTAAACCTGATTGTTATGACAACAAAACGCTCTATTTCATTTGCGACAATCTTTCTCATCCTGATCGCTGTCATTGTTTATTGGCCTCGGATGCAGGATCAGGAAACCAAACGCCAGGCCTACGAAAACTGGCTTCATCAGTCTATGCTGAAAATCCCGGCTCCCGATGTAAAGCTGAAAGATATCCCTAAGGCCGATCGTCCGGATGTGGCAGCCATTCAAAACTATTTTCAAACCCTTGACCCCGAATTGGGTTATGTGCCGGTGAAGCGGCAATATTTGGCCTATGAGCAGGCAAAGAAAGCTGAAAATGGAGGCAGAAGAGATTTTACGCTCAATTGGACAGGAACCCGCGCCGAGATGGGCGGGCGTGTCAGGGCGATGATGTTTGATCCCAACGACCCTCAGCATAAAGCCGTTTTTGCCGGCGGAGTGACGGGAGGTTTGTGGTATAACAGCGATATCACCAATCTGGCTTCCGACTGGGAATCCATTGGCGACATGATGCCCAATTTTGCCATCAGCTCGCTCTGCTACGACCCCAACGACCCCATGACCATATATGCCGGAACCGGTGAAGCCCAGACTGCAAGGGTGATTTACCGCCAGTCGTCGGGTTTGGGAATGGGAATCATGAAAAGCACCGATGGCGGCTCTAGCTGGGATTTAATGCCTTCTACTACCGACTTTTCTTATGTCACGGATGTGAAAATCAGGGTCGAAAATGGCCTGAGTGTGCTTTATGCCGCAGTAGTCTCGGGCGAATACGAAGGGAATGTTCATCATAGTCAGCCCTCCGACGGCTTGTATCGTTCAACAGACGGTGGCAACAATTGGCAGCAAGTGCTGCCCGACATCCCCGGACAAGTCGGAAAACCTTATGCGCCTGCCCATATCGAGATTGCAGCCAACAACCGAATCTTTATCGGAACCATGGAAAACACCGATCTGAAAGGCGGAGCCGTCGTCCTTTGGTCGGATGCCGGAACACCCGGAAGCTGGACGACTTATACCCACTACAACACCCTGATACAATCACAAACTTATTATAAAATTCCTGCCCGTACTTTGGTGGCAGCCTCTCCCTCAAACCCTGAAATTGTATATGCCCAGTTTGCAGCCGGTTACAACGACGGCTTCAATTATTATCGGGGCCAATACATGGCCAAATCGGTGGACGGCGGCCAAAACTGGAGTCCTGTCAACATTCCGGCAAACGACTGGAGCACCTTGGCCTGGCATGCTTTTGCGTTGAAGGTGGATCCACAAAATCCCAACCACCTTTTTACCGGCGGATTAGACCTTTGGAAAACGGTCAACGGTGGCCAAAGCTGGACAAAAATCTCCGACTGGACACTGATGTACTATGGCGGAGGCGATGAATACGTTCATGCCGACCAACACACAATTCTTTTCCGACCCGGAAATCCGCAACACGCTATTTTTTCGAGCGATGGCGGCATCTTCCTCTCGACAAATGCCAACCAAGCGGTTCCTATTTTCACCGAACGAAACCAGGGTTTCAACAGCCTCCAGTTTTATACCTGCGCACTGAATCCTACCGCCGGAAGCGAACAGTTTGTCGGCGGACTGCAGGACAATGGCAGCCTGAAATTTACGGCCAACACCCTCACTATTAACGATATGGTGAGTGGAGGCGATGGTGCTTATTGTTTCTGGGATCAAAACGAACCAAATCTGTTCATCACTTCTGTGTATTACAACAGCTATTATATTTTTAAAAATGATGCCTTTTACGACTACGTCAATGCCGGAAACGGAACCTTCGTTTCACCGGCCGATTATGACTATCAGTTGAACACTTTGTATGCCAATGCAGTTGATTTTCAGGGACTCAATGCCGGAACACTCATCCGTATCAACGGCATCGGCGGACAGTCGGGCCTCAATCAGGTGAATCTTGGCACAGCCAATGTTGTACCGTTTTCCTATGTCGGTGTCTCGCCTCATTCGCCGGCCGGAACGACCACTTTGATGGTGGGTACACAGTCGGGAAAGCTTTACAAAGTAACAAATGCTCAGTCCGAACCTCAGGTCATCAACATCGGAAGCTCCAATTTTCCGATTGCCAATATTTCATCCGTGGCCATTGGCGGCTCTGACGACACCCTTTTGGTAACATTCTCAAATTATGGGGTATCATCCGTTTGGCAAACCTACGATGGTGGTGCAAACTGGATGGAATGTGAAGGAAATCTTCCCGATATGCCCATCCGCTGGGCCATTTATCATCCGAACAACTCGGGGCAGGCCATGCTGGCCACCGAAACCGGCATCTGGACTACCAATATGTTGCATGAACCTGTTCCGCAATGGGTTCCGGCTTCCGAAGGTATGGGCCATGTACGCGTGGATATGCTTCGCCTGCGCCAAAACGACCTCACCGTTATTGCCGCATCACATGGAAGAGGAATGTTTACGGCCAAGTGGGAGGTGGATGTGTTCACCAAGCAAGCCGAAAGACCATTGGCAGAAAACCTTCGCACCTTCCCCAATCCGGCAACTGATTTGTTAACCGTCAGCCTGATTCCGAACGAATCCATGCCTCTAAGCTATGCTATTTTTGCTGCCAATGGCCAATTGATACAGACAGCTTCCTGTAATCCGGCAGACAAAAACTTGCTGCGCATCAACGTAAGTAGCCTGAAAAAAGGCAGCTATATCCTTCACCTTCAATACGATGGAAAAGAACGGGCTCATCGTTTCCTGAAATTATAATAAGCCCTTTAACTTAAAAAAAAGATGATTTTCAGTGTGTTTTCTGATGAGTATTTTATGAAAGAGGCTCTCCGCCAGGCTGAAGCTGCCCGCCTAGCAGGCGAAGTGCCGGTGGGTGCTGTGGTGGTTTGCGGTAATCGCATTGTAGCCCGTGCACATAACCTTACTGAAACCCTGAATGATGTTACTGCTCATGCCGAGATACTGGCGATCACCGCTGCCGCAAACCATCTTGGCGGTAAATATCTGGAAGATTGCACTCTTTATGTCACCCTCGAGCCATGCCTGATGTGTGCCGGCGCACTTCATCATGCGCATATCGGTAAGGTGGTATGGGGCGCCGATGACCCGAAACGTGGGTTTAGCCTGCTCCAAAAACCTGTGCTTCATCCAAAAACAACCATCCAGAAAGGGATAGAAGCTGCAAGTTGCGAGAAAATCCTCAAAAATTTTTTTATCGAAAGACGAAAAGAGGGTTAAGCCAAACCGATTGATGCCGCTTCTCGATGAGCAAATCGTTAAAAAACGGGATGAAGAATATCAATTTCTTTAGAGAAGGATTGTTTTTTTAATCTTTCTATATCATTACGGAACCATCTGTTTGCAGTCTTGGTAAAATGTTGTGAGTGCCAATTTGGAGGCAATAATGAATGTCATTCTGATAACCAATACTTTTCAAATAATTCAAATGATAGCATGAAGATAGTTTTTCAGCAGGGCTTCCGGCTTGCAGCGCAAAATTTCGCAGAACCAAACCCAGATCATCGGTTTCGATCTGGGTGAATTTTTCCAGTTCAACAATCAACATTCCGGCACACAAGGCATCATCGGCCGAAAAACGGTCGTTGGTGCCACTGCACACAATCATCAGGTTCTCAACTTCTTTCAATTTTGTTGCAGCATAAGGCAGGTTGAGCATGGCAAGGAGAAAAAGGTTGTCGGCACCATTGCTGTTGCGAATGGCACGCGTTCCGTTGGTGGTTGACAGCACAATATTTTTCCCAAAAACAGTTTCTCTTGAATAACTGAAAGGGGAATTACCATGATGAAATCCTGGGATAATCACTCCACCGCGTTCGCCACCAAGCAAGGCCATATCGGCAGGAAAATTTTGATATTTTGCGAATGCTTCTTCAACACTGAGAACAGGCCAAACAGCTGCAGCACCGTTGGCTAATGCCGTGACAATGACCGAAGTGGCACGAAGCACGTCAATCACCACCACCGTTTGCCCCCGGGTCATAGTGGCATTGATTTCTTGGGCGGTTGAAACGACTTTGATTTTCATCATTCGCCCTATGATGGGTTGTGGAGGTCAATGCCAAGTGAGATGCCTAATCCGGTGGCGGTTTTTACCAATGCGTTGTCGAGTGTCACCAAATTGGGTTTGAGGATGGCATCTTTCAGAGGTACCGAAACAAAATAGGGGTGACGGTATGACACCATTTTACCAAAATCTTTTTTCAGCACCATCTCAAAGGCTTTCACACCAAACTGAGCCGAAAGCACACGGTCGTAGGCAATGGGGACTCCCCCGCGTTGCAGGTGCCCGAGTACGGTTTCGCGCATATCAGGCTCGAATCCGGCTTCTTTAAGTTCGCGAATGAGTTGCCGGCCAATGCCCCCCAGACGAAGATTTTCGTAACCGACTTCATTGCTTTTTTCGAATACCATTTGGCCTTCTTTGCGCCTGGCACCTTCAGAAACGACCACTACCGCAAATCCGCGTCCACGAGTGAAACGTGATTCAAGCTTGTCTTTTACAATCTGCAAATCGTAGGGGAATTCGGGAATCAAACACACCTCTGCTCCACCGCCAACGGCTGCATTCAGGGCAATCCAGCCGGCATAACGCCCCATCACTTCCACTACAAATACACGGTTGTGACTGGCTGCGGTCGTCACAAGTTTATCTACAGCTTCGGTGGCAATTTCCACTGCTGTCTGAAAACCAAAAGTGGAATCGGTGGACGAGAGGTCGTTGTCAATGGTTTTAGGAACGCCAATCACCGGAAGACCTTTTTCGTAAAGAGCTTGTGAGATTCGTTGCGAGCCATCTCCACCGATGTTAATCACGGCATCAATACCAAGATATTGGATTTTGCGGATCATCTCGTCCGAGCGGTCAACACTCGTCCAGCTGCCATCGGGGTTTCTCACTGGCCAGGCAAATGGGCCGCCTTTGTTGGTTGTTTCGATGATAGTACCACCCTGAAAGTGAATGCCTCTGACAATTTCCGGCGTCAGAACCTTGATTTCGCTCGGTTCCCACAACACTCCGTTAAAGGCTTGTATGCTACCCAGCACTTCCCAGTCTTTTTCCTGAGAGGCACGTTTTACGATAGCTCTGATCACGGCGTTTAATCCCGGACAGTCGCCGCCCCCTGTAACAATCAATACCCTTTTCATCTGTGGAGTTTCAGTTAAATTTTTCAAATATAGTTTCTGTCGGACAACTTTTTTCAGTATGCAACAGAACGTTTAGTGGCGCAAAGATACATTTCTGATGCGAGGTGGCCAATTGAAAAGGGTGGGAGTGATCTTCTTTTGAGCGCAAACGATTGTGAAGTGAAAGGGGAAATAAAAAAAGCCTTCCGGTTTCAGAAGGCTATTGGGGTGGTACCACTCGGAGTCGAACCAAGGACACACGGATTTTCAGTCCGTTGCTCTACCAACTGAGCTATGGTACCTCCTGATTTGGGTTGCAAATATACAACTTTTCCAAACATTCGTAGAAAAACTTAAAAAAAATCCTCGCGAGCCCTCATTCCTATTACCTTTGCAGGCCCATAAAAACTTGAAAGCCTTGATGCAACTTGCGGTAGATATTGGGAATACTTATTCTAAAGCTGGTCTCTATCAGGACGGTGTGCTGATGAATACCGTGCGTTTTGCGGGTGACGATCCGGCGGCTTTGATCGCATTTATTTCAGAAAACGGCACTCCGGCAGCAACCATGCTTTCGGCTGTGCGCCCGGTTTCCAACGAGTTTGTTTCGGCCTTGCAACAAATCTGTCCGGTTCATTTTCTCAGCCACGAAACACCACTACCCTTTACCATCACCTATGCAAGCCCCGAAAGTTTGGGGCGCGACAGGATTGCCGGTGTTGCAGCCGCTTATGGTCGTTTCCCGGGGCAAAATGTGTTAGTTGTGGACATGGGGACTTGTATCACCTACGATATATTGAAAGCCGATGGAAGTTGGCCTGGAGGAATCATCAGTCCGGGAATACGGATGCGCCTGCAAGCCATGCACCATTTCACTGGTCAACTGCCGCTGATAGAACTACCTGATGAAACACCGCTCACCGGAACCACTACTGCACAGGCATTGGCATCAGGAGCTTTATGTGGCGCCAGAGCCGAAATGAACGGAATCATTGAAGCTTACAAAGCTATTTATGAAGATTTAACAGTACTAATTGGCGGCGGAGACAATAATTATTTTGATAAAAAGTTAAGAATTAGCATCTTTGCTGCTCCAAACCTCGTCATTGACGGGCTAAAAACGATCATGGATTTTAATAATTTACGCTAAGTTGAAGAAATTCATCCTCTTTCTTTTTGTCTTTGGCATCAGTCTGCCGGAGCTTTTTGCGCAAACCGGTGTTGATTCCCCTTATTCGAGGTTTGGTATTGGTAATCTGGAAACCCGCGCTCCCAATGCACGATTGCAGGCAATGGGCGGAATAGGAAACGCTATCGGAGCTCCCCGTTTCGTGAACCCGGTAAATCCGGCTTCTTATGACCGTTTTGACTCATTATCGTTCCTTTTCAATGTTGGTTTCAATGCGTCGGCCGTCACATATGTCACCACGAAACAGACCGAAAATGGCAATGGTGTTGGCATCAACTATTTCTCAGCCGGATTTCCTGTTTTGAAATGGTGGCGAATGGCTGTTGGCCTGCTGCCTACCAGCAATATTGCCTACAATGTGGTTGTCCCCGGCGTTTCGCCTCAAGGCATCGCGGTGAACAAAAGCTATGAAGGAAGTGGTGGCTTGAATACTCTCTATTTCGGTAACTCATTCCGTCTTGCTAATCAATTTTCGGTAGGTGTAAACCTGAACTATAATTTCGGCAGAACCATCACCTCCTCATTCCTTTATTTCCCCGATTCGGTCAATATGGCCACTACCAAAGTGGAAAACACCTCCCTTATCAATGATATTTCGTTCAATTATGGCTTGCTTTATACCGCACCGATCAATTCGAACAACTTTTTGCACTTTGGTCTCACCTACAGTCAACAGATGAAGCTTGGAGCCACACGCGAATATCTGATCAAAAGCCAGTTCGGCGGGTTACAGGGAAATGTTGCAACTGTGGTTGATACCATTTTATACAGACCCAAAGAAAATGGGGTTTTGGTAATGCCTCAAAAAGCCGGTATTGGCTTGGCTTATGAGAAAAAAGAAAAACTGTTAATCGGTTTTGATTTTAACTGGCAAAACTGGGAAAAATTTGAATTTTTCAATCAGCGCGATTCTCTCAACAACAGTTGGAATATGGCAGCCGGGGCACAATATATACCAAATTATTCATCTATCTCTGGCTATTGGAAACGCGTGACCTATCGTGCCGGAGCACGTTATGGTCAAACCTATCTTAAGATTAACGGCGAGCCCATCAACGAGTTTGGCATAAGTTTTGGAATCGGTTTACCATTGCCGCGTTCTTTGACAACGGTTGATCTGAGCCTCGAAGCCGGACGAAGAGGTACAACAGCCAAAAATTTGATTAGAGAATCTTTTGTTAACTTTACCGTGGGTGTTTCAATCTACGAAAGGTGGTTTGTCAAAACAAAGTATAATTAATTCATTCATCCTCTTTATCTTTACCATCATGAAACTTAAAGCCTTAACCAAAACACTGATTTTAACATTCGCAGTGTTTGCAGCAATGCAACTTCATGCTGAAACTGATGGTTTCGACCGTCTGGTTCCTCAGGATAATTTACCAAAATATGGAAAAGACAGTGTTTCGTGTGTAACCAACATTTCACTGTATCGTGAATTCATGAAACAATGGAAAGCAAGTGATTACAATTCGCCCGTGATCAAAGAGATCATCGGCCCTTGGAGATGGGTGTTTTTCAACTGTCCACAGGCAAGCGAAAACACTTATGTGGATGGTGTGAAAATTATGCAATATCGTATTGAGAACGAAAAAAATCCTCAAATTCAGGCAAAACTGATCGATACCTTGATGATGGTTTATGATCAGCGGATTACTTTTTTCCCCAATCATTACAAAACAGGTAAATCGCAGGAAGGCGCCATCCTTGGTCGCAAAGGCGTTGATTTGTCAACCTATGATCAGGAACGTTATGAAGATGCTTACAATATCCTGAAACGCTCGATGGAGCTTGATGGCGAAGATACTGACGGAACAGTGCTGATTTATTATTTCCGCTCGGTGATTAAAATGGCCCGCAAAGCTAAACTTGACAGCTCGATGATTGTGGATGCCTACGATCAGGTGATTGACATTTTGGATCATAACATCAACAAACTGACCAAAGCCGGCGATACCAAATGGGTTGAAAACTACAAGAATTTTAAAGGTAATATTGATGCTACTTTCGAGCCTTTTGCCCAATGCTCCGACCTCATCAGGATTTATTCGGTCAAGATGGAGAAAAACTCCAATGACACCGATCTGCTTAAAAAAATCACCAGTTTGCTCGACCGTCGCAATTGTCAGGACGATCCGCTATATCTCAAAGCCAGTCAACAGTTACATAAACTTGAGCCAAGCCCTGAGTCGGCCTACAACATTGGAAGGCTGCTCGTGAAAGATGAAAAATACAATCAGGCCATTCCTTATTTTGAAGAAGCTACTAAGTCGGAAGATGTGGACAAAGCCCAAGGCGCTTATAAACTGTTGGCCGAAACCCTACGTGCCATGCGTAATTATCCTCGTGCAAAACAGATGGCTCTTAAAGCATTAGAACTGAAGCCCGAAGATGGAAGGCCGTATATCATCATCGGTGACTTATATGCCGCAAGTGCGAAGGATTGTGGCAACAACGAATTCACCTCGCGGGTGGCTTATTGGGCTGCAGTGGATAAATATATGCAGGCCAAACGAGTTGATGATAGCCAAACAGAAATAGCTAACCGGCTGATTGCCACTTATTCGGCTTACTTCCCCACCAAAGAATCTATCTTCTTCAATGGGTACGAAGAGGGCAACCCCTACACTATCGAATGTTGGTTTAAAGAAGAAACCATCGTTAGGGCAGCGAAGTAATGACCCTGCAAGGCTTCCGTAAAAGAAACATCAGAAAAACAGGCAACATCATGCTGGCAATACTGGCCGGCATGATGTTGTTTGCTTGTGAGAACTCACTGACAATTGTCAAGGAAATCACGGCCAGCGATACCTTAGCGGCAGTCACCGCCCATGATATTGTGTATTGGCGCAGCGACTCCGGAAGTGTTTTCATGAAGCTTCAGGCGCCTTTGATGTATCGTACCGAAGGCGACGAACCAACCATTGAGTTTCCTGACGGATTTATCGCCTTTTTCTTCGACTCACTCGAACGCAATACTTCACAAATCAAAGCAAAGTATGGAATCTCGAACGAAAATACGCGGGTAATGACCGCCCGAGATTCGGTTGTTGTCGAAAACTTTATCACTCAGGAAAAGTTAGAATCGGAAACACTTGTCTGGAATCAGCAAACCAAGAGAATTGTATCGCCCGATTTAGTTAAAGTGACCTCGCCCGGGAGAGTGGTTTTTGGCGACAGCCTCACCGCTGCCGAGGACTTTAGCAATCGTACCATCTACAATATCAGAGCTACAATTGAAGTGGACGAATCGGATGATTATTGAACCGATCGGATGGAAAACAGGCATTTATCCTAAAAAACAATCGTTACAGGCAAGGCTAACAAAGTCACTGCTAAAAATAGAAAATACGAACTAACTTACTAATAAGTTTAGTATATTTGTAAAATTAGACAATTTCACTAAATGAATTTGGAGTTCAACAAAATAATACAAGGTGACTGTTTGGAAGTTATGCGACAACTACCAAGCGAGAACATTGATTTAATTGTTACTTCGCCACCATACAACCTAAAAAATTCCACAGGTAACGGAATGAAAGATGGGCGTGGTGGAAAGTGGAAAAACGCTGAACTAGTAAACGGATACAGCCATCACAATGACTGTATGCCACACGAAGAATACGCAAAGTGGCAACGTGATTGCCTAACAGAAATGTTACGTCTTATTCCCAATAATGGAGCAATTTTTTACAACCATAAATGGCGTGTACAAGACGGTTTACTTCAGGATAGACAAGACATTGTAAGCGGTTTTCCCGTAAGACAAATCATAATTTGGAAAAGAAAGGGCGGTATAAACTTTAATCAAGGTTATTTTTTGCCGACTTATGAAGTAATTTATCTCATTGCTAAACAAGGTTTCAAACTTACACCAAAGGCTAATGCATTCGGCGATGTTTGGGAATTTAAGCAAGAGATGAATAATCCGCATCCGGCACCGTTTCCGGTTGCATTGATTGACAGAATTATTTCCTCAACTTATGCAAAAACAGTTCTTGACCCATTTATGGGTTCGGGAACGACTGCAATTGCCGCTTTGATGAATGATATAGAGTATTTAGGAATTGAACTTTCCCCTGAATATATTGAAATGGCAGAAAAACGGATTAAGGTCTTTCAAAGTCAGGAAAGATTACAATTTAATTCTAAAGGAGCAGGCGAGTGAAAGCAACAGAATTTATAAGCGAAATACAAAATCGCTGGCATAATGTTTATTGGTTTTCAAGAATGTTAATCAACAATGACAAGTATGTAGCAATCGGAAAAGAGCCGAAACTATTATCAACAATTACAAGCAGTTTGCGACTTGTAGCCAAAGAAAGCAAAGGCAAGAAAACACTTGATTTGCAGAAGCAAACTTTACGGAATATCATTGAAGAACGCTATAAAAAAACATCTTCATGGGAAAATCGTGTTCAACGAATGTTGAACGAACTTGATCAAGAAATTAGAACACTTGAAGATATGGAAGTGTTTATTCTTACTTGCGAAAACATTATGCTTCCGCTTCATCAAGCAATTTCAAATATACCAAGTAGCGACAGAGAATTTACAGAAAGTATTGCAAAATCATATCTTGATATACAAGGTGAATTCGGTTTGGCTACCGTAATAAATTTGTGGGACGACTTGGGCGTAAAAGGTTGTTTGACAGCCGAACGAGCGGAAATTATTCGAGCATTTACAACTCTTCGTGTTTTGCTCACAAAAGACAAGTCCATAACAGAAGAAGAGAGGGATATTGTACTTACATCGTTTACACAAGAGTTTGAAAGACGAGCAGCACAAAAACGCAAGAAGCGTGCAGGTGGAAGTTTAGAAGATGTTACCGATTTCATTTTAGGCTATTACAAAATCAAAAGAGCAGAAGCACCATCTCATTTTCAAGCCGACCTTGAGGTTGATAATTGGATAAAAACAAAAGACGGTTGGCTCATTGGGATTTCGTGTAAGCGGACAATTCGTGAACGTTGGAAGAATGTAAGTAGTAGTACCGAAGTTTTCAATCGTTTCAAAGTAAAATACATTTTTCATGTTGTAACTTTTGATGAAGATTTATCGGACGACAAACTAACATTACTTGGCGAACAACGCCAAATTTTCTACTTGCCAGACAATAGCAGACGACTGAAACACGCAAGTCAGTATGTTGGACTGAAAAACTATGTTAGACCAATTTCGCAACTGATAAATGACATTCGGAAAGAACTGAAATAACAAAAGTCCTGCCTGTAACAAGGGTTTTGCAAAAGAGCGGTTTAAGTGCTCCGTATGAAAACTTATACTAATTTTGAATTATCTGCATAAATTGAGAGTTAGAGCCAAAATCTGCTCCCACGCAAAGCCCCAAATCGTTAAAACCGTGGCAACTCCCTATCTTTGCCAAACGAAAAAAGTTGAATCACCTTAAATCATGATGGCGCACTGGCATCTTATCAGCATCACCCTTTTGTTCTCGGCCTTTTTTTCGGGGATGGAAATTGCCTTTGTCTCGGCAAACCGTTTGCGGGTGGAGCTCGATATCAAAAAACATCATGCCGGCTCCGGAATAATCAATCTTTTTTATAAAAATCCAAGCCGCTTCATCGGCGCCATGTTGCTGGGCAACAATATTGCCTTAGTCGTTTATGGGATTGCAATGGCAGCATTGCTCGAACCTAAGATCATGCTTATTTTGCCTTCTATTGCCGGGAACCCCTTGATGATTGTGCTGATTCAGACCCTGATCTCAACTCTGCTTATTCTGATTGTTGCCGAATTTATCCCGAAAGTCGTTTTTCGCATCAATCCCAATGGAATCCTCAATACTTTTGCCTGGCCGGTCGGCTTTTTGTATTTTTTGCTTTTCCCTTTGATTATTATCTATATCGGATTGAGTGAGTGGATATTAAAAAAACTTTTTCGAGTGGAAATCGAACACGACTCCTACAAATTCAGCTCTATTGACTTAGATACCTATATCCGCGATTTTTCCGGGATTGAAGAAAAAACCGAAGAAGTGGATCCCGATATCCAGATCCTTCACAATGCAATGGAATTCAGGCATATCAAACTCAGAGAATGCATGATTCCGCGAACCGAAATCGAAGCCGTCAGTGTTGATTCCGACATCCGGGTTTTATTAGATAAATTTGCTGAGACAAAACATTCGAAAATTTTGGTATATCAGGGCAGCATTGATAATATCATCGGCTATGTGCATTCTTTCGATATGTTCAAACGGCCGTCAACCATCAATGAGGTGTTGCGAAAGGTGGAAGTTTATCCCGAAACCTTTGCGGCAAGCAATCTTTTGAGTCGTTTCGCCCAGTCAGGGCAAGGAATTGCTGTTGTGGTGGACGAGTTTGGCGGAACTTCGGGAATCGTTGCTTTAGAGGATGTGATGGAAGAAATCTTTGGCGAAATAGAAGACGAATTCGATGAGGAAGAAACCATTGAGCAACAGCTTAGCGAAAATGAATATCTTTTCTCGGCCCGCCTCGAGATTGACTACCTGAACCAGGAGTATGGGCTCGACTTTCCGGAGTCGGAAGACTATGAAACTCTTGCCGGATTTATCCTTCACCATCACGAAAGCATCCCTGTTCTTGGCGAGGAAGTGCTCATTATGCCGTATCGGTTCACAGTGGTCAAAGCCACCGGAAACAAATTGGTTGAAGTACGACTCAACATCGAGGAACAAAGGTAATCGTTAAGATAGGACCGCTTTTTTTGCCTTCAGATTCATTCATCTTTCATCTTTTTTTCGTTGATTATGATTTTGTTAGCAATTAAAGCCTACTTTTGCCGGCTAAATATTTCCATCCTACTATGTCTTCTTTTCAAGAATTAGGACTCAAACCCGAGCTTCTTCAAGCCGTTGAAGCGCTAGGGTTTAAAGAGCCCATGCCTGTACAGGCTGCCGTCATTCCCAGTTTGATCGAACAACCTTCGGATATCGTCGGTCTGGCGCAAACGGGGACCGGAAAAACGGCAGCTTTTGGCCTTCCCTTGCTCCAATTTATTAATCCAACGTTGCGCCAGACGCAAGCGGTAATTCTGTGCCCAACCCGCGAACTCTGTATGCAAATTACCCGCGATCTGACAAATTTTGCACGTTTTATGCCGGGGATTAAAGTTATTCCGATTTATGGTGGAGCTTCTATTGAGCAGCAAATCAGATATTTAAACGATAACCCACAAATTATTGTTGCCACCCCCGGCCGAATGAACGATATGATTCGGCGCGGAAAAGTAAATCTGACACATGTGAGCTGGGCAGTGCTCGACGAGGCCGATGAAATGCTCGACATGGGATTCCAGGACGATGTGGATAGTATCCTTCAGGAGATGCCGAAAGAAAAACATACCCTGCTATTTTCGGCCACCATGCCTGATGAAGTGGAACGTATCCTGAGCAAATACATGCACAGCCCACAAATAAAGAGTGTTGGCGAACGCAATACAGGAACGGCTAACGTGAAACATATTTATTATTTGGTTCAGGCAAAAGACCGTTACGCCGCACTGAAACGTGTAGCCGACTTCTATCCTAACATCTATGCCATTGTTTTTTGCCGTACCCGCATCGAAACACAGGAAATTGCCGATTCGCTCATCCGCGATGGCTATAATGCCGATGCCTTGCATGGCGACCTCTCGCAGGCTCAGCGCGACCATGTGATGAAACGATTCCGCACCCGCAACCTGCAAATGCTGGTTGCCACCGATGTGGCTGCCCGCGGATTGGATGTGACCGACCTTACGCATGTCATCAACTATAACCTTCCCGATGAACCCGAAGTGTATATTCACCGCAGTGGGCGAACCGGAAGAGCCGATAAAACCGGCATCAGCATCAGTATCATCAACCTGAAAGAAAAAGGAAAAATGAAGCTGATCGAGAAAAAGGTGGGGCGCGAATTTGCAAAAGCCAAAGTGCCAACAGGTGTTCAGGTATGCGAAAAGCAGCTTTTCCATCATATTGACCGCATGGAAAATGTAGAAGTCAATCATGACGAAATTGACTCTTTTTTGCCGGTGATCTATCGAAAATTAGAATGGATGGATAGGCAGGAAATCATCAAACGATTTGTGGCCCTCGAATTTAACCGCTTTCTCGACTATTATCGTCACGCTGCCGATTTGAATGTGGAGGAGTCAAAAACAGTTCGGCGCGATGAATTTCCCGAAGAGAAACAAGGCCGCGGCCGGAAAGGTTCGTGGCGCGATGGGTATGGTTCAAAAGAAAATTTTGTCAGGATGTTTTTCAGCATGGGAAGACGTGACAAGATTGGTCCGCACCATATTATTGGCATCATCAACGAAGTCACACGCTCCCGCGATGTGTCGGTGGGGCGGATTGATATCATGGACCATTATTCGTTTGTGGACGTTGATGCTGCCCATGCTGAAATGGTGCTTGCAAGTTTTGGGAATCTGCAGAAAAATCCCTCAGGAATTAAGGTGGAGATAGCCGGAAATAAACCGGAGAAAACCAAAAAGAAAAAAGATCGCAAGACCTATCCGGAACACGAAACCGACTGGGAAAAACCCTGGGTTTCCAGCAAAAAAGCCGATAAGAAAACAAAAAAGGGTAAGCGATTTTAAGCTTACCCTTGAAAATTATGTTTTTAAACAGGTGATTTTAGAAAGCTTCTCTCACAATCTGAGATTCTTTCACCCCTAACGCTGCCAGATGTTTTTCAACGGCGGTCATCATCGGTGGCGGACCACACAAATAATAATAGGCATTGGGGCTTTCCTCGGAATGTTTTTTCAGCAACTCGGCCGAAATAAATCCATGTTCATAACCGGCCAACTCTTCGTTTGACAAGACGTTGATGAAATTTTTGCCCAAAAGCTTCTGGAAATGGCTTTCGAGAATAATGTCGGCCTTGGTTTTATTGGCGAAAATCAATTTGTTGCCACCAACCCGATTTTCTTTTTCTAACTGTTTAAAAATGGCTACAAAAGGTGTAATACCGGCGCCTCCGGCAATGAAAATTCCCTCACCTTTATAATGAATGTCGCCAAAAGGTTCCTGCACAATCAGTTCACAGCCAGCCGGATAAGAGAGCAATTGGTTGGTAACTCCCTTGCGGTCGGGATAGGTTTTGATGATGAATTCAATATGGTCTTCCTCGGGTAGTGAAGTGAAGGTAAAAGCCCTGAGTTCGTTTTTCCAGCCCTCTTTGTTGAGCGAAATGTCAACGGCCTGTCCGGGCAGATAGCTCAAACCGGCAGGCTTTTCGGCTCTGAGACGTAAAACATCGTGTGTGAGATGTTCGGTTGAGAGTAAATTGACAATGTGTCCCATGGGTTTATTTGTTAAGTGATAAATGAGATAAAAATTCTTGTTTGACGGTTTCTTTTTCAAATTCGCCCGAAAAACTGGCCGTAATGGTACTGCTCTCGGTATCTTTGATTCCACGTGAAGCCACACACAAATGGTCGGCCTCAATCACTACAGCCACATTGTTGTGCTTAAAAATGTCTTTCAAAGCCTGTGCAATCTGCTCGGTCAGCCGTTCCTGCACCTGTGGCCTTTTGGCATAATATTGGACAATACGGTTGATTTTGGACAGTCCTATCACTTTCTTTCCGGGAAAATAAGCCACATGAACCTTGCCGATAATGGGCACAAAATGATGCTCACAGTTGGAATAAAGTGTAATATTCTTCTCAACCAGCATGCCTTTATAGGCATATTTGTTTTCGAAAAGGCTGATCTCGGGTTTGTTTTCAGGGTTCAGACCACTGAAGATTTCTTTGACATACATTTTGGCCACACGTTTTGGAGTCCCTCTCAGGCTGTCATCTGTAAGGTCAAGTCCTAAGGTATTCATAATTTGGGCAAAATGATATTCAATCTTTTTTATTTTGTCGGTGTCCGACAACTCAAAAGCGTTGGCTCTCATCGGAGTGTTTAATACCGATTTGTCAGTATCGTCGCTTAAAATTTCTCTTACAAACATCATGACTTAAATTCTTTTCATAACATATTCCACAATTTTATCGCAGTAAACCAAGTTGAAGGCGAAGAGTTCTTCGGCCACAACGGTTTTCTTAATCTCGTCTTGCAACATGGTTTTTGCCCTGTTGAGTCTGGTTTTAACGTTTGCCTCGCTGATTTCCATCAGGGTAGCTGTTTCAGCAACGCTCATGCCGTTGATTTCGCGAAGGGAAAAAACCATACGGTAATCCATCGGAATTTTTGCTAAGGCATTTTCAATGATTGCTCCAAGCTCGCGGTTGTGAACAATTTTTTCGGTCTCGTTGCTTCTATTGCTAAATAGAGGCTCCGACCGCTCGTTGATTTCTTTCATGACCTCGTTTTTATAACTGAACTTTTCTTTTTTGTGGTAACAGTTATTCATCATGATACGGATAATCCAGGTTTTAAAGCTCGAACGACCTTCAAATTGCGCAAGACTTTTAAAGGCATCCAAATAAGTGTCCTGCATCAGATCCATCGTGTCGTCGTGATTGTAATTATACGACCGTCCCACCTTGTAAAGAAATGGGTTGAAACGCCTGACAAGGATTTCGTACAAAGCTTTCTCACCTGAAAGAATGCGTTCAACGATTTCGTTTTCCGTTAATTGATCTGAAAGATTCATGTTTATTGCAAATGTTGATTTTGGTTTCAGGAGCTTTGTTAAGCTCCGGCATGTTTTTTGCCTTAAAAATGCCTGCAAATCAAATAACATTTTTCGTTGTACGATTGTTCAGACAAACTCTGTACAAGTGATCATTATCTTTTTGAAAACAACCTTGTTGTCTTTCTGAGAATGTTTGTATTTCCATGATGAAAACTGTTAGATTCCGACACATTAGGGTGTGCGGGAGCCAAAAAGGTTACAAGAAAAGATGATTTTTTAAGGAGGGGAGATATCCGGCTTTTTTATTCGAACAGTTTTCCCTGTTCGGGATTTTTTATTTTCCCCAAATGTAGGTAGGCAAGTTCGGTAGCTTCGCGGCCACGTGGTGTGCGCATCAGGTATCCTTCCTGAATCAGGAAAGGTTCATAAACCTCTTCGATGGTTCCGGCTTCTTCTCCCACTGCGGTTGCAATGGTGGTGATACCAACCGGTCCTCCTTTAAACTTTTCGATGATTGCTGCCAGAATGCGGTTGTCCATCTCGTCGAGCCCATGCTGATCTACGTGAAGCGCTTTGAGGGCATATTGGGCAATTTCGAGCGTGATGGTTCCATCGCCTTTGATCTGGGCAAAATCGCGTACCCGCCTGAGCAAGAGGTTGGCAATACGCGGTGTTCCACGGCTGCGACGTGCAATTTCAAAGGCAGCTTCTTCCACAATGGGAACTTTGAGAATGGAAGCCGAGCGCTTGACGATGCCTGCAAGGGTGTGCGCATCGTAATATTCCAAGCGCGAGGTGATGCCAAAACGCGATCTCAACGGCGAAGTAAGCAGCCCCGAACGGGTGGTGGCGCCAATGAGGGTGAAAGGGTTGAGGGCAATCTGAACTGAACGGGCATTGGGCCCAGTTTCAATCATGATATCAATGCGGAAATCCTCCATTGCTGAATAGAGATATTCCTCAACGATGGGGCTCAAACGATGAATCTCATCAATAAAAAGCACATCATTGGTTTCGAGATTGGTAAGCAGTCCGGCCAAATCGCCCGGCTTGTCCAAAACAGGTCCTGACGTGAGTTTGAGGTTTACGCCAAGCTCATTGGCAATGATGTGCGAAAGTGTTGTCTTTCCGAGTCCCGGTGGACCATGAAGCAAAACATGATCCAAGGCTTCGCCACGCTGAACGGCTGCCTTCACAAAAATACGCAGATTCTCCACCACCTGTTCCTGCCCGGCAAAACTAACAAAAGCATCGGGGCGGAGCACGTTTTCAAGCTCTTTTTCCGCCTTGCTCAATGAGTTGCCTTGTGCATCCAGATTTTCGTTCATAAATAAAAACCTTCCTGAATTGCAAATGTACGGCTTTGCTGTTTTATTCAATGCAAAACCTTGCTTTTCTTCAGGAATGATGTAAATTAGCAACCAGGAATTACACTGTTCGGCCTAATGGTTTTGATCGTTGCAAACCATTAAAAAAATTGGAAAACCGATAGTGCATAGTGCATAAATACGTTGGTTATGAAACAGTTACTCGTGGCTTTCGACTTTTCGAAAAATGCCCTCAACACTTTGGAATATGCCCTGATGATGGCCAATCGGTCGGGAGCAGAGCTCAGCTTGGTTTGGGTTGATAACAGCAGTACGCCCGATACGGTGGCCAATATAGATCAGGCTCTACGCATCGAAACCAAAAAACTTTTAGAAGATATAGTCCCAAGTTTTGAAGCGCGTCTGAACAGCAGAAAAATCAATGTGATTCTTCGCAAAGGCAAGGTTTATACCGAAGTAGCCAATGCGGCCCGCAAAACAGAAGCCGATATCGTGCTCGCCGGTACACACGGTGTGAGCGGTTTTGAGCAGTTCTGGATTGGAAGTAATGCCTACCGAATCGTTACCCATGCACCTTGCCCGGTCATTACCGTCAGAGGCGATTACCATCCGGAAAATTTACATACAAAAAACATTGTGTTGCCCATTGACAGTAATCCCGAAACGAAACAAAAAATCCCATTCGCTACAAAAATGGCCGGCATTTGCAACGCCCGTATTCATGTGGTTTCACTCTACAGCAGCCCCATCAATATTATTCGCAACCGAGTGAAGGCTTATACGGATGATGCTGTTAAATATCTTCAAAACAAGGGCCTCAATTTTATCGTGAAAGAACTTGAAGCCGAAAATTTAGTGAGCAGCCTGTTAGATTATGCCAATGAATCGAAATGCGACCTCATTTGTATCATGACCGAACAGGGAGGCACCTCGGGCGGAATGTTTTTAGGTCCTTATGCACAACAAATCATCAATAATTCGTTAATACCAGTATTAAGCCTGAGATCAGGACAAATGGAAAATTAAACATGCTTTTTCTGAATCATCATAGCGAAATCAATTGGAAGGCAAGATACCGGTATTCAGGTGCTTTGTTGGCTGTACTGTTATTTTTTTTGTCGGCCAACGGCCAACAACACGGCCTGATGAGTCTGATTCAGCCGGTACAACTTGACAGTTTGATCGAATTGAGTAAACGCCCTGCTTTCAACAAAATCGAGGGCTTTCGCATCCAGATTTTTATGGAATCGGGCAATATGGCCGTGAACCATGCCCAGGAAACCATTGCTACTTTCAACAACGCCTTCCCTGATATACCTGCATATCTGAGTTTTGGACAGCCTTATTACCGTGTTCGGGTCGGAAATTTTCGAACAAGATTAGAGGCTGAAAGCCAGCTCCGCTACATTGCCATGACTTATCCCAAGGCTTTTGTGATCAAAGAAACCATTGAACCCCCTGCATTATACCCTTCAACCATAAACAACACCGGGCCATGAAAAAAGTGATTTTAACCGGAATAGACTTCTCCGATTGCTCCATCAATGCGCTGGAGCACGCCATTTCAATTGCTAACAAAGCCGATGCCGATGTGTGCATGGTTTGGGTGAATCGCCCCGTGAGCGGTAAAGAAATTTACCTTGTAAGTCAGGATCAGATTGTGGCCGAAGCCATCACCCGTTTTGAAGGATTGATTGCAAAATATCAAAATCAAATGGGTAGGGGGAAGATTTATTTTAAGGTGAGAAAAGGCAAGATTTATCGGGAGATCGTTGAATTAGCCGACGAACTCGATGCTTTCCTTGTTGTCATTGGCACACATGGCGCTTCCGGATTCGAAGAATTCTGGATGGGAAGCAATGCTTTTCGCATTGTGAGCGCCATCCAACGACCGATCATCTCGATCAGAGGAGGAGTAGATATCAACCGAACCATCCAAAAAGTGGTTATGCCCATTGACAGCACGGTCGAAAGCCGGCAAAAAACTCCTATGACTGCCCTCATTGCCAAATATTTTGATGCCGAAATCCACGTTTTGGCCCTTCTTTCGTCTGATGTGCCCGAAATTGTGGATACGGTACGAGAATATATCAAACAAGTGGAGGTTTATTTAAAAGAAAATGAAGTGCGCTATATCGTCAAAGAGCTGAAAACAAATAATTTAACTACTGATACCATTCAATACGCATTGGAAGTTCAGGCCAACCTCATCAGCATTATGGACGAACAGGAAATCAAACCCTCCAATATCTGGCTGGGGCCTTTTGCGCAGCAAATGGTACATCGAAGCCCAATTCCGGTGATGAGCATTCATGCCAAAGACTTTACAATGGCCGCTTCGATGTAGGGCGATTGTTCATAATTCCAATTTTATAGAGATAATTACATGATGAAATATCGGTTTTTAGGACGCTCCGGACTGAAAGTGTCGGAGTTGTCGTTTGGTTCATGGATCACTTTTGGCAGTCAGGTGGATGTGGATTTGGCTTACCGGTTGATGACAAAAGCCTTCGACAATGGAGTGAACTTTTTCGACAATGCGGAGGTTTACGGCAATGGAGTTTCGGAAGAAATCATGGGAAAAGTGTTGAAACGCACCCAATGGAAACGTTCAGATTATGTGGTTTCGACAAAAATATTCTGGGGCGGACAGGGCCCAAATGATACCGGACTCTCGCGGAAACATATTTTAGAAGGCACCAACAATGCATTAAAACGTCTTGACCTTGAATATGTTGATTTGATTTTCTGCCATCGGCCTGATTACGATACTCCGCTCGAAGAAACCGTTTGGGCCATGAATCTTGTGCTCAATCAGGGTAAGGCATTGTATTGGGGAACAAGCGAATGGCCGGCCTGGATGATTCGGGCTGCACACGATATCGCCCGTCGCGAACACCTGATACCGCCACTCATGGAGCAGCCCGAATACAATATGTTTAACCGGCAGAAACTTGAGCTTGACTATTTGCCACTTTTTGCCGATCTTGGATTGGGGACAACCATTTGGAGTCCATTGGCAAGCGGCATCCTTACAAATAAATACCTCCTTGGCTTTCCCGAAGGAACACGAATGCAACAACCCGAAAACCAATGGCTTAAGCGAAAATTAGAAAGCGAAGAAGGCCAAATAAAAATTCGTAAAGCTGCTAAACTTAATGTTTTAGCCAACGAACTGGGGATGAGCCTGCCGCAACTTGCTTTGGGCTGGTGTCTGAAAAACCCGAATGTGAGTACAGCAATCACCGGAGCATCAAGGGTTGAGCAGTTGGAAGAAAACCTGAAGACCTGCGAACTAAAACATATGATCACTGATGAAGTGATTCAAAAAATCGAAGAGATTCTGCAAAACAAGCCTAAACAGCCTCATTCATTCAGATGAGAGGCTCATCCTTTTTTGTGAAGCACAATCCTTAGCGTGGTTCCTTCGTTGATAATAGAGCTTTTAACAAAAATCTGCCCTTTGTGATAGTCTTTCACAATGCGTTTGGCCAAAGTCAGCCCAAGCCCCCAGCCACGTTTTTTGCTGGTATAACCCGGCTCGAAAGCCTGTTTGATGGCCGACTTGTGCATACCTTTGCCCGTGTCGCTCACATCTAAGTTGACAGTGTTGCCTTCGGTTTTGAGCGACAAAGTGATGGTTCCCTGGCCGTTCATGGCGTCAATTGCATTCTTGCACAGGTTTTCGATCACCCACTGAAAAAGCGATTCGTTGAGCGGCAGTATCACTCTCTCGTTCAAAGGAAAATCCAGAATATATTGAACCTTTTTGGAAGTTCTCGGCCGCAGATAGTTGACGGTGTCTTCAAGCAGGCGAACCATATCAACCGGTTCCAAAACCGGAGTGGAACCAATTTTGGAAAACCTTTCGGCAATCATCTCCAATCGGCTGATGTCTTTTTCCATTTCTTCAACACCGGTGAAGGCGTTTTCTTCCATTTTAAGCAATTCAATCCAGGCCATCAAACTCGAAAGCGGAGTACCAATTTGGTGCGCCGTTTCCTTGGCCATTCCCGCCCACACCTGATTCTGCTCGGCACGGCGGGCATAGCTGAAAAGCAGGTATGCAATGAGCAGAAACAAACCAATTACTGCAATCTGTACCAATGGGAAAAACTGTATGCGCAAAAGCATGGGCGAGCTTTTGTAGAAAATAAACGTCTTGCCATAATCTAAGAACTGAATCTCAATGGGAAGGTTTTCGGTTTTCATCAATGCAATCTGTTGTTGCCAGAAAAGCGAATCGGCAAGAGGTGGTATCTCCAAGTTCCCGTATTGCAATACATTGGTAAAGGTGCTATCGGTGATAATGACCGGGACATTGCTCGCGTTGGAAGCAATATCCGTGAGAAACGAGCTCACCAAATCGTCGAGCACACGCTTTAACTCGCTAAAAATGATTGACTCCTTGTAATAGAGTAATTGCTTGGTATCACTGATAGGAATAGGGCTATATTCCGAAAATGATTCTTTCAGTTCGCCCTCAAAACGGGTTTCGCCATTGAAACGCTTGTCCACATTCTGCCTTTCGATGATATTTCCGTCTTTGTCCACGATAATCACCGGTATGCTGGTGTTGTTGCTGATAATCTCCAAATAGAAAGTGAGCTCTTCTTCGAGCGAACCAAAGAGCACTTTCTGGTAAGTTTTGGCTAAAAGCTCCACCCGCTGACGTTCCTGTTGACGCAAAGCCACAAAGAAATTCTCCTGATAGCGCATCAGGCTGGCCCTGCGTTCAACGGCATCGGCCCAATTGCGCACCTGATTGCGTTCTTCCTGCGCAAACTGCGAAACCAAATTACTGGTGTAATATGTTGATAAAGCGATGATTAGCAATGCGATTGCTGCTAATACCATCTTCCATCTTTTCTTTTTGCTGTAGATATTCACCCTTTTCGCGGATTGATTTACACTCCAAAAACGCTTGTCGGGTTGTAAAAGTATAAAATTCAATCCAATGGCCAATAGTGCCGATTCATGGAAAGCATATCGGGCAAATGCTCAAAACACTATCTTTGCAATCGGATAAATCAGCAATCTCAATAAATTAACTTTTTCAACAATCCGAATGATGAAAATAATTACAAAACTTAGTGTTGGCGGCCTTCACCTGATGCTGTTAACCATAATGATCTCAACACAAATTATGGCACAGAAACCTCCGGTTATTCCTTTGGAAGACTTTTTTAAAAACCCTGAAAAATCATCGTTTAACCTCAGCCCTGATGGAAAATATATCTCCTATATGGCGCCCTACGAAAGCCGGATGAACATTTTTGTTCAGAAAGTCGGCAGTCAGAAGGCTCTGCGGATCACTTCGGAAACCGACCGCGACATTGCCGGTTACTTTTGGGCTAACAACAGCCGTATTCTTTTCTTAAAAGACAATGGCGGCGACGAAAATTTTGCACTTTACGGGGTGGATATTAACGGCAAAAACGCCCGTTGTCTCACCTGTTTTGAAGGTGTGCGCACCCAAATCATAGACGACCTTGAAGACCAACCCGATTTTGTGATTGTGGGCCTTAACAAACGCAACCCCATGGTGTTTGATCCTTACAGGCTGAATATTAAAACCGGCGAAATGGTGATGCTGGCCGAAAACCCCGGTAATATTCAGGGCTGGATGACCGACCACGAAGGGAAGCTCCGCGTGGCAACGGCCATCGTTGATGGCGTGAACAGTCAGTTGCTCTATCGCGACAACGAAAACGAAGAGTTCAGACCCCTGATTACCACCAATTTTAAGGAAACATTAAGCCCCGAATTCTTCACTTTTGACAATAAAAAACTCTATGCCACCTCAAATATCGGCCGTGATAAAAGCGTTGCCGTGGTGTATGACCCCGCCACCCTCTCCGAAACTGAGGTGCTGTTTGAAAACCCTGATTACGACCTTTCGGGCCTGAGCTATTCGCGCAAACGCAAAGTGCTCACAGCCGCCAGTTATGTGAGCTGGAAACGTGAACGTCATTTCTTCGACAAACAAACGAAAGATATTTTTGAAAACCTTGAAAAGCTTTTGCCAGGATACGAAATTTCAATTTCATCATCCGATAAAGCCGAAGAAAAATACATCGTGCGCACCTATAGCGACAAATCGCTGGGAGCCTATTATTTCTACGATCTGAAGAAAAATCACCTGACCAAAATTCAGGAGGTGAGCCCCTGGATTGACGAGAAACAAATGGCTGACATCAAGCCCATCCAATATCGGGCTCGCGATGGGAAGGTGATTCATGGCTATCTCACCCTTCCCAAAGGTGTTGAACCTAAGAATCTTCCGGTGGTCATCAACCCTCATGGTGGGCCTTGGGCACGCGACAACTGGGGCTTCAATCCCGAAGTGCAGTTTCTGGCTAACCGCGGCTTCGCCGTTTTGCAGATGAACTTCCGCGGCTCAACCGGCTATGGAAGAGAATTTCTCGAGTCGAGCTTCAAACAGTGGGGACTGAATATGCAAAACGACATCACCGATGGGGTTTACTGGCTGATTGAACAAGGCATCGCCGATAAAAACCGTATCGCCATTTATGGCGCCAGCTACGGCGGATATGCCACCCTGCAGGGGATCGTAGTGACACCAACCCTCTATGCAGCTGCCGTGGACTATGTGGGCGTATCGAACCTTTTCACCTTCATGCAAACCATTCCTCCATACTGGAAGCCAATGCTCGATATGATGTACGAAATGGTTGGAAACCCTGAAAAAGACAAGATTCAATTTGAAGCCACCTCGCCTGCACTCAATGCCCATCGCATCATGACTCCGCTTTTTGTGGCTCAAGGAGCCAAAGACCCCAGGGTGAACATTGCCGAATCGGGGCAGATTGTCGAAGCTATGAAAAAACGTGGTGTGGAAGTGGAATATATGGTGAAAGAAAATGAAGGACACGGCTTCCATAACGAAGAAAACCGTTTCGACTTTTACCGGGCAATGGAAAAATTCCTCAACACCCATCTGATGAAATAACACTAATTTGGTTTTCATACAACTTTGAAAGGGTTGTATGAAAACCATTTTTTCAATTGTCAGAAACAGCGATGAAACAATAAACTGTTTTTCATCTGAAGACCAAAATGTACTCATAAGCTCAAACTCTTATTACTCATTAAAAAACGAACACTTATCTATGTCAGCAACAATTCAATTTACAGCCCCCGATCACTATCTTGTGGACGATCTGTTTACCGACGAGCATAAAATTGTCAGGGCTGCCGTCCGGGACTGGGTCAACCGTTCGGTAAAACCCTTCATCGAAGAAAATTTTGAGAAAGCCGTTTTCCCGCGTCACTTAGTCCGTGAATTGGGCGAGATCGGCGCTTTTGGGCCATTCATTCCTGAGGAATATGGAGGCGCCGGATTAGACTATCTGGCTTATGGCATTATCATGCAAGAACTCGAACGTGGTGATTCAGGTGTACGCTCCATGGCTTCGGTGCAGACCTCCTTAGTGATGTATCCGATTTTCAGCTTTGGAAGCGAAGAGCAGAAACGAAAATATCTGCCTAGGCTGGCTTCCGGCGAAATTATCGGATGTTTCGGCCTGACAGAACCAAATCATGGCTCCGACCCCGGAAGCATGGTCACTCGGTTCAAAGATATGGGCGATCACTACCTGCTCAACGGCGCCAAAATGTGGATCACCAATTCTTCCATTGCCGATATAGCGGTTGTGTGGGCAAAAGATGAGAATAATGTCGTGCGGGGATTGATCGTAGAAAGGGGGATGGAAGGTTTCACCGCCCCGGAAACGCATGGCAAATGGTCGCTCAGGGCATCGGTTACGGGTGAATTGGTGTTCGATCAGGTGAAGGTGCCCAAAGAAAACCTCCTGCCCGGTGTTCAAGGATTGAAAGGGCCGTTGAGCTGCCTGAGCTCAGCACGCTATGGCATTGCCTGGGGCGTGATTGGCGCTGCAATGGACTGCTACAACTCAGCCTTACGCTATTCACTTGAACGACATCAGTTTGGCCGGCCAATCGGGAGCTTTCAGCTTCAACAGAAAAAATTGGCCGAAGCATTGACCGAAATTACCAAAGCACAGCTTTTGGCTTGGCGCTTAGGTGTGCTGCGCAACGAAGGACGTGCCACACCGGCACAAATCAGCATGGCCAAAAGGAATAATGTGGAGATGGCGCTCCATATTGCCCGCGAAATGAGGCAGGTGCTCGGCGCAATGGGCATCACCAACGATTTCCCGATGATGCGACACATGATGAACCTCGAATCGGTTATCACCTACGAAGGCACGCATGATGTTCACCTGCTCATCACCGGACACGAAATCACCGGACTGCCTGCCTATAAAGGATGAAAGCATTGACTTGCCAAAAAAAAGCCGTGAATGGAACCGGCTTTTTCTGTTTCTAAGGAGCCAAACTGTCTAAATAATTCGGAGGCAGGCGTTTTAAACCTTTCAAAAGGAAGACAAAATAACGTTTGGCCGGCTTTCCCGAGCGGCTGATTTCAATGGTATCGGCCGGAATAATCTGGTCAAAGTCATCAAAATACAGCTCGGCAGGGTTCTTGTAGTCGCGGCTGTTGGTGATATACCAGAAATTATCTCCTTCATGGAAACCACCACGCAATACATTGATCCATACATATTTATGTAAGCGTTCAGGACTTCCCATGCCGAAGGATTTTATGCTCAACGGACGACCAACATAATAATCGAGATTGGCTAAAGGAAACCAATTATCGCCGAGAATACCGTCTTGCGGCTGCATGAGGCCCTGTTTGATTTTTTCGGCTCTTATTTCTTTAAAACGTGGTTCGAGTGCACGCCAGCCAAACATATCTAAGGTGACATCATTTTTGCCCAGATGCTGATATGGCTGTTTGTCATTCATTGGGATCAAAGCAAACTTGATTTGCGCACTTCCCGCCACTGCAACGATGAGAATGAGGGACAATGCGACAATGATGGGTTTTGGGAATAATTTCCTTCGGCCATTATCCAAAGCTGTGGCAGCCAGCAATAAGAGGGTGTTGTATGCCGGTCCTGTCCAGTGTGGAAGCGTTGCCCTGAAAAGTGAAAAAAACAGAAAAAGCCCGATCAGCGGAAGCCCAATCAGCAGCAGCAAACGGGTTCCGGCTGATTTTTCAGTCTTGTTTTGCCGTAGAGCTGTTGCAACGCCTATCCACACCAAAACGAAAACCACGGGATTGTTGTAGAGAATCTCTCCTGCAATTTCAGTCAGGAAGGTTGAGGGACGGATGCCTCCTTCAAAAATATTGACCCTTTGTCCGTGAAAACTAAAGCTGATAAAATTGTTTTGAATATTCCAGAGCAGGACGGGAGTCAGGCAAAGCGCTGAAATGAGAATACTTAGATACAACGAAGGTTTGCTGAGCCAGTGCCTGCGAAAAAGAAGGATATAAAGGCCAAAACCAAACCATAAAAACACGGAAGTATATTTTGAAATCATGGCAAGCCCAATGCTCAAGCCGATGAGTGGAAACAGCAGACGGAGCTGACCTTCGTTTTGTCCTTCTTTCACGGCCAAAAGCATGAGCCAAAGGCTCAGCATCCAGAAAAAACTTTGTGGGGCATCGGGCAAAATAAATACACCGGTGATGATGAAAGCATAGATCGAACTGGTGTATAACAAGGCGGCAAACCAGCCGCTGCGCTCACTTCGGAGGATTTTACCCATCTGAAAGATAAGAAAAGTGTTGATCGTCATGAATACTACCGACGAAAAACGCAGGGCAAGCTCATTGTCGAACCGTAGGTTCAGGCTAAATAACTGCATCGCCCAGCCAATCATGGGCGGATGGTCGAAATGGCTTAAATCAGGAAAAAGCGCGTAGGTATAATAATAGACTTCATCGTTGCCCAACTCTAACCAGAAAGCTAAAAAAGACCTGAAGACGAAACTCAATACCAAGAGCAAACCAAGTTTCAGGCGGTAATATGGCGAAACAAATAATATCCTTGTCATGTGCTTTTTTTTCGACTTAAAAATCTTATGAATAAGCTGAAAAACAGTACAAAACCAAAAACAATGAAAGCGCGTATAACTGCTGTCTTCCCAACATCGAAGATTGCGGTTGACTGCACAGGAAGGCTTCCGCCTTGTGTCCGAACGACAGGGTTCAGAAGAATAGTGCTTCCATCATCAAAAACGACTTCAGCCCTCAAATAAGTATCGTCGGGCCGAAAACGATATTCACTTGCATTAGTGTCGGCTGATTGTTGCAACAGTTTTCCGTTTTGTCCGATGAACCGGATTTGTTGAGCCATTGGCCATACCAGCAAACTGAACGTATCCGCCTTCATCAGCGCCGATTGTACATAAGGAACTTCGCTGCCGATGGCAGACAACGGCTGTTCTAAGTTGTAAAACCTGCCTTTTTTGAGGGCGTGAATCAGGTTGGCAGCACTTGTCTCGTTGTAAAACAATTGGGTCGAGAAAAAGGTTTTTGAGCTGTCGGTGGCTTCTTCCCCGCTAAAATTGCTTAACAATAAATGCACATCGCGCCCATGACTCAAAGCAGTGTCCCAACATGCCAGCGAAGCCTCAGAAGATTGGCTGAGTTCGATGAGTTGATAGCCACTCAGTTTGATCAGTTCGGCATACGTAAACGAAGGGATAGGGTCGGTGAGGGCCACAAGCTCGGATGTGCGATTCAGCTTTCGCAAAAGATTTTGTTTATGTCTGGGCTGCGACCAAAGCGGATAGTCGGTCCAGACAACCGAATGTGCGCCAATGCAAAGTTGTTGTCCGCTATTTCCACCCATGCCATGCCGGTAAATGGAGAGCTTTGCTCCACTCTGGTCAACATACGAATGTAAAATTTGAAAATTGTTCACTGTCAGGTGGCTGTGTTGTGTTTGAAGTGTGTCGGCTCCCTTAATATTGATATTGTAATTGCCTTTGAATATCATCCCGACAAAATGGCGGGCGTTGAAAGAAAAGCTCAGGCTACAAGTGGTTTGACCGGCATTATCCTGATAGGGATTGTAAAATCTTTGACCGTTGAAGCGCTCAGGCTCCGAAAACTGATAATAAGGTGCCGCCAAATAAAAAATACCAAGAAAAAGCGCAATGACAAACGGAATGGCCAAAACCAAACGAAAGATAAAGCGAAACCATCGGAATTCTGTTTGGCTATGCAGAGTCATCATGGTCAATTTGATTGTACAAAGTTATCCAAACATAGGATTACTAACAGGAAAAAGTCAGGCAAAAAAGCGAAGCGCAAAATGGTGTTTCTTATTGAACCCTACATCGTCTCTACTTTCTTTCCAATTTCTGGAAATTGGCTCACAAAAATTTGCAATCCATGAATGAGTTGCCTATTTTTGTTCATCTTCCAAGATTGAGAAAATCAAGTGATTAATTTGGTCTGTGGCTTAATGGAAGACTTGTTGTGATTAATAGGGATAAAAAGTTGTTGTTATGGATGGATTTAGGATTTTCATTACCGAGGACGATATGTTGTATGGGGAGATGCTTAAATATCATTTATCTCTGAATCCGGACAATGAAGTGCATCTTTTTCGTAACGGACAGGAATGTCTGAAGAATCTGTACCGAATGCCGTCATTAATTACGCTAGACTACAGCCTGCCTGATATGTCGGGGCTTGAGGTGATGCGGCATATCAAAAAGGAGAATCCCGAAATTCCGGTTGTCATCGTATCGGGTCAGGAAGATGTTTCAACGGCAGTAACCCTGCTCAAAGAAGGAGCCTACGATTACTTTGTGAAAGATGATGATGTGAAAGACCGCTTGTGGAACATTATCAAAAAGATTCGCGAGAATCTTTTGCTCAAAAGCGAGATCAATAAATTGAAAGATGAGATTGGCCGCAAATACGAGTTTCGCAATGTGATTAAGGGTAATAGCCCGGCTATACGGCAAATTTTTACCTTGATCGAAAAAGCTACCAAAACCAATATCACTGTTTCTGTCACTGGCGAGACAGGAACAGGTAAAGAGTTGGTTGCCAAAGCAATACATTATAATTCGCCAAGGGCAAAGAAACCATTTGTGGCGGTAAACGTTTCAGCCATTCCTCGTGAACTGATCGAAAGCGAGATGTTTGGGCACGAAAAAGGCAGTTTTACCGGAGCCATCACCCGAAAGACAGGAAAATTTGAGCAAGCTCATGGCGGAACACTTTTCCTCGACGAAATCGGCGAAATGGATCTTCATATGCAATCCAAACTCCTGCGAGTAATACAGGAGAGAGAACTGAACAGGGTTGGAGGGAACGAAACCATCAAGATTGATGTACGGCTCATCGTGGCAACCAATCGAAATCTTTCGGATGAAGTGGCTAAAGGAGCTTTTCGTGAAGACCTTTATTATCGCTTGCTTGGATTACCCATTGAACTGCCTCCGTTAAGGTACAGAGGCCACGACATCATTATTCTGGCCAAATATTTTGTGGATGGTTTCTGTGCCGAAAACAAACTTAGGAAAATGAGTATTTCCGAAGCCGCACAACAAAAACTGATGCAATATGCCTTTCCGGGTAATGTGCGCGAACTCAAAGCCATGATCGAACTGGCAGCCGTCCTCACCGATTCGGATGTGATTGACGAACAGCACATCTCGTTCAACTCAGGAAGTGTGGCCACCAACTTTTTACTCGAAGAAAATACGCTTGAAGAATATACTTCGAAAATTATTCGTTACTATCTCGACAAATATAATAATAATGTAGTTTTGGTAGCAAAAAAATTAGATGTTGGAAAATCAACGATTTATAGAATGTTAAAAGAGCAAAGAGTCTGATGCCATGACAATGTCCGACGAAAAACTCTATAAATTGGACAAGCTGTTCGAATATGTTGGCGACAGCCAGGAAACCATTCGCGAAATGGTCAATCTTTTTTTGCAATCGGCTGACGAGATTAAAACCCAAATGATGACAGCTTGTCGGCAAAACAATCCTGAGGGAGTGGGGAAAGCTGCCCACAAACTCAAGCCATCACTCGATATTTTTGGGGTGAACAATCTGGCTGTCCAGGTACGACTGATCGAAAAAATTCATCTCGACAAAGAAATGTGCCTCAACCTCCATCAAATCGTAAAAGATTTTTTAGATAAGCTGGATCTGGTGGTTCAACAGCTGCATCACGATTTTCCGAGCAAATAATCAATCGCCTTTCTTGGCCAGTAATCTGATTACTGATGCAGCTCCACGATGATGCGCTCCTTCGTCGAGTTGTGTTTCTATCGCATCAGCAAATTTGATCTCTAAATCATTAAAGTCTTCGATGAGTTCGTTCAGCCGATACAACATCAAAGGGTTTTGCGGTCCTCCTGAGCTTTTCCCTATTTGATTCACGGAAAAAAACTCGGCTATCAGATGTCCGCCAGGTTTAAGGGCCTTGGCTATGCGTTGATGAAATTTGTGTCGGATTTCAGGTTCTAAATGAACAAAAATCAAGGCAACTGCATCATAAATTTCATGATCGGGAATAAAATGTTCAAGGTTGGTCAATTCATAGTAGTTGAGCCGAACACCCTGTTTGGCAGCCAATCGTAGCGCCTTTTCACGTGCAACCTCGCTGAAATCAACCGCATCGGCAAGCCAGCCGCAACGCGCTGCATAAACTGCATTACGACCTTCGCCTTCACCAGGCAGTAAAATCCTTCCGGGGGTGAGTTTCGACAATTCGGCAGCAAAAAAAGTGTTGGGTTGCTCTCCATACACATATTCCTCCCCCTGATAACGCTCGTTCCAAAACCGCGACATAAAATTTTCTGATTAAAATATTTCTCTGTCAACAACGATTTTTGATTTTTGTTTTTCATTTGCTTCTCCTTAAAAAATGCTTTTTATTTTCGTACTTTTGTTGGGAAGATGAAAACAAAGCTGCTTGTTGTCTTTTTTTTGCTGTGGGCGCCCAGCCTTTGGGCACAAGATCCGTTTCATCGGGTTTACGACACCCGTTTTATGATTCCTTCCTCCGAAGCTTATGATGGAATTCAGGACGATGACGGCTATCTGTGGTTCTCATGCGATCATGGATTGGTGCGCTTCGATGGCTATCAGTTTCGTAATTATGAAATCAAAGACGGGTTACCAGAAAATTCGGTCTTTAACTTCCGCAAAGACGACAAAGGACGAATTTGGGTGAATTCCTATGGTGGTAAGCTGGCTTATATCGAAAAAGGTCAAATTATACCTTATGCCTACAATGTAGTGCTAGACTCATTTTTGCAGGCCGAATCCATGACCAACAACACGGTGTATGTTTCCTATTGGATTGATAAACAGCAACAGGCACATATTTATATGAAAAAAGCCGGCGAGGTACTGATTGATTCTGCCGGACATCTTACGACAAACAAACAGCCTGATCATCACAATTTGCATGTAATGTTCGACCAATGGGGAAAGGCGTTTTTTATGGGGCCGGGTGACTTGATGTATGATAGTGCTGTCATTCATCTCAATGGGAAGAAATGGTCCTTTAGCCTGGAATCAATACGGCAGGAAAATAAAGTTTCAAGAAATCTGTTTGCTGTGCAGATAGGGGAAAAAGTGTTGCTTGGATTTCAGTATTCGGCTTTTTTGGTCGGACGAAAAGGTATTGAGAAAATTTTTAATAGCCCGCATTATCTGACCACTGCACAGATTGATCTTCGAGGAAATATATGGTTGCTTACTATTGGAGGGGGAGTTTATATCACCGACCAGAAACTCAATTTGTTGCACCAATATTTTAAAGATGAGTCGTTTTCGGGCTTTGTTCAGGATCACGAAGGAGGCATCTGGCTAAGTTCGTTGAATAAAGGATTTTTTTATATCCCCACGACAGACCATTTCAGCATATCGCCCGAAAACGGATTCCCCAATCAAACCATCACCACTATTGCTGCCGATAATAGCGGCCAACTTTGGATTGCCTATAACAACGGGCAGATTGTGGTTACAAAAAATGGGAACATCAAAAAAATGGACATTGGACTCAAACCATTCGAACGTATCAACGAAATGCTTTTTGATCCCTGCCGGAAACGCATTTTGATCGCCACCAATATGCGAATACTTCATACATCCACTCACCAAATACACTTTCACCAAATTCATTCTCCTGTAGAAAAGTGGAAAAATGGGTATGGAATCAAATCCATGTCGTTCGATGAGCAGAACTGTATGGTTTGGTTAGGAAATTTCGATGCCTTTTCGAATCTTCCGGCACTCGAATGCCCTGATGCGGAAAAAAGTATTGAGAGGGATATCAACGAAAGAGTGGAATCAATCAGTGCCGGCGAAAATGGGATGGTTTGGGTTGGTACAAGTAGCGGACTGTACTGTTTTGATGGTGATAGTGTGCAATTTTATGGAGGCCGTAGCCCGATGCTGCGCGACCGTATCGTTGCTCTCAAAACACGCGGAGATACCTTATGGATTGGCACAAGGGGTTACGGATTGCTCATGCTTGCGGGCGATTCGCTTCGCCAGTTCTCAAAAAAAGACGGATTACCGTCCAATTCGGTTAAATCCATTGCTTTCTACAAACAATTTGTACTCGTTGGAACAAATGAAGGACTTGCGCAGCTAGAATTATCAAAAACTGGCGCCCCTTTGGGACATATACGCCATCGTGGATATCGCGAAATTATCAGCAGAGAAATAGAAAAGATTGTAGTTTCAGGCAATACCGTATTTCTGGCCACAAAAATCGGAATCAGCATATTGCTGAACCCCGACAAACCTGAGCCCGATTTCGAGATGCCTTTGCATATCCGTGAAATATATGTTGAAAACCGGCCAATTAAAAAAACAGATCACCTAAGACTTCCCTTTAAAAGTAACAACATTACTTTCGAGTTTTTTGGTATTTCGTTAATAAAAACCGGAAAACTCACTTACAGGCATCGTCTGCTGGGTTTAGAAAAAGATTGGGTGATTGATCAGCAGATCGTGGCTCAATATCCTTTCCTGCCTCCCGGCTCCTATCGTTTCGAGGTTGAGGTTCAACATCCCGATGGTCACTGGAGTCAGCAGCCGGCAAGCTTCAGCTTTGTTGTTGCCAAACCATACTGGAGAGAATGGTGGTTCCTGATGCTTATCGGTTTGGCTTTGCTCCTGCTGATACACTTCATTGCACAAATCTATATCAAATACAAATCGAGACAGGAACGAATGCTGAACGACATCAACCGATATCAACAGGACGCACTTGTTAGTCAGATGAACCCTCATTTCATGTTCAATGCACTCAACACTGTCCAGCGCTATATTCTCGAAAATGATAAAACCTCCTCATCCCGTTATCTCAGTGTTTTTGCACGTTTGATGCGTCGTATTCTCGAGCAGGCTCAGTTACCCAAAAGCTCACTGATCAACGAGCAGGAGTTGCTGCGTCTTTATATCGAGATGGAAGTTGCCCGTTTCAGCAGCCGCTTTGAATATAATATCATTACCGACCCTAGGATTGATATGGAGAAAACCCAAGTCCCGGTTTTTTTGATCCAGCCTTTGGTCGAGAATGCCATCAAACATGGATTGATGAATAGTCATAAGCCCGGTAAACTCGAGCTGCGCTTTTTAGTTGAGAATGAGAATGACTTGGTTTGTGAGGTTGTGGACAATGGAATTGGCCGAATTGCGGCAATGGAAATTTCCAAGACACTTGAAAAAACCTCTTTGGGTTTAAGCATCCTTCAAAAACGAATAGTTCTTCTCAACCAACGATCCGATAGTTCAATATCTATCAATTATATTGATTTGTACGATGATGACGGTCAGCCCACAGGCACACGTGTCATCCTCCGATTCCCGAATACAGTCATAATTAACAACGAAAATGAGTAATCCGATCACTGTTGCCATTATTGACGATGAGCCCAATGCCATTGTGACCATCGAGCTTATTTTGAAAGAGTTTTGTCCTAATTTACATATTGTGACGACAGCCAACACTGTGGATCAGGCCTGGGAACTCATTAAGCAGCATCAGCCTGACCTGGTCTTTTTGGATGTTGATATGCCGCGTGGTTCAGGCTTTGATTTGCTCGAACGATTTCCTATTCGCAAATTCGATGTGATATTCATTTCAGCTTATTCTAAGTTTGCTGCCAAAGCCTCGGAATACAATGTTTTTGCATATCTGACCAAGCCGGTTGACATTGATTTGTTGAGGCAAACCTGTGAAAGCTACCGTGATTATCGGGTTGCAGGAAATTGTAAGCCTTTCCGGTTGAAACCAAAATAAAAAAGCGAAGCACGCAGCTTCGCTTTTTTTGACAGGTTGTGGTAAGAGGTTTATTCCTCTTCCTTGAGTTTTTCTTCGTATTCTTTGAGCAGTTTGGTTTGCACATCGCCCGGAACCTGAGAGTATTCGGCAAAGCTCATGGAAAATGTGCCGCGGCCGCTGGTGATGGCGCTTAACGATGTACTGTAGCGATCCATTTCGGCAAGTGGAACTTTAGCCTTAAGTACCTGATATTTGTGATCGGAATCCATACCCATGATCACTGCACGACGTCCCTGAAGGTCGGTCATGACAGAACCCATCATATCTTCCGGCATACGAACGGCTACATCGTAGATAGGTTCCATAATTTTTGGACCGGCATTTTTGAAGGCCATGCTAAAAGCATTGCGTCCAGCAAGTTTAAATGAAATTTCATTAGAGTCAACCGGGTGCATTTTACCGTCGTAAACATAAACCACGATGTCGCGGGCATAAGATCCGGTAAGTGGTCCTTCTTCTAAACGTTCCATGATTCCTTTGAGGATAGCCGGCATAAAGCGAGCATCAATGGAGCCTCCCACAATACAGTTGTTGAAGATCAACTTCCCGCCCCATGGAAGGTTATGTTCTTCCTTGCCACGAACGGGGAAATCGGTAGGATCTTTATAGCCTTCAAAATAAGGTTGAACCATCAGGTGTACCTCGCCAAACTGACCTGATCCACCCGACTGTTTTTTATGACGATAGTCGGCTCTGGCCGATTTGGTAATGGTTTCGCGATAGGGAATCTTGGGCGAAATAAACTCGGTAGGTAGTTTATAAACATTATCCAGATACCATTTTATGGTGTTCAGGTGATACTCACCCTGGCACTGAATGATGAGCTGGCGCAGCTCGCGCGATAATCCTGCGTGGAAGGTAGGATCAATGCGGTGAATGTCCTGAAGAATGCTGCCAAGCTTTTCATCGTCGGTAGAGCTCACGGCTTTCACAGCAATCGAGAAAATAGGAGCCGGATATTCAATGAGTTCAAAACCGTTGTCACCCAGTTTTGGATCCATTAGCGAGTCGTTATTGCGACCGTCTTTCAGTTTGATGGTGACGGCAATATCACCGGCCAGTACTTTTTCAATCTTTTCGCGGTTTTTCCCGTTCACAATCATCAACTGCGAGATGCGTTCTTTATTTCCTGTACGCGAGTTGATCAAATCTTGTCCTTCGGTAATTTCACCACCATAAACCCTGATCATGGCAACTTCGCCTAAGTGTTGTTCGTTGGAAAGCTTAAAAATCATCAGGGCAGCAGGTTCGCTGATATTGGATTTGAAAACTTTTCCATCAGTGGTTTTCTTTTCGGGCATCATATTGGGTGCCGGACAGGTGTTTACTATAAAATCGAGCAGACGCGAGACCCCGACCCCATGTTTGGCAGCACCACAAAGAACCGGAAATATTCCTCTTGAGATTAATCCCATGCGGATACCCAGACTAATTTCGTCAGGCTCGAGGCTATCGGTTTCAAAATATTTTTCCATCAGCGATTCTTCGCCTTCGGCTGCATTTTCGACCAAACTGCGATGGAGCTTTTCGGCTTTGTCTTTTTCCGAAGCCGGGATATCGAGCACTTCCGGAACACCTCCGCCTTGTTTGTAACGCAACATTTTCATTAACATCAGATCAATTACCGAATCGAAACCTTCGCCGGTCTTTACAGGGTACTGAACAATCGTCACCTTTTCGCCAAAATAATCGGTAAGTTGCTTGACAGTCTCGTCGAAATTGGCATTATGATGATCGAGCTGATTGATAAAAAATACAACCGGTATCTGAGCTTTTTCGGCATGTTTCCATGCGTTTTCGGTGGTGGCTTCCACGCCGCTCTGTCCGTTAACGGTGAAGATAGCTGTGTCAGCAACATTCACTGCAGAAACGATCTCGCCTGAATAGTCACTAAAACCCGGAGTGTCGAGGATGTTGATCTTTTTGCCATCATGAAGGGTGTACATCAGCGATGTGTTCACCGAAATCTGTCGTTCAGTTTCAATAGGACGATAGTCCGAAACGGTATTTTTGTCGTCAACGCTTCCTTTGCGGTTAATTACCTTGCCTTCGAAAAGCATGTTCTCGGCTAAAGTAGTTTTTCCTGATTTTGCAGCGCCTATCAGGGCAATGTTCCTGATCTCCTCTGTTTGGTAAATCTTCATATAAAACTCAGTTTATTTTAATATTTAAGCTCATTCATAAAGGGCGCAAAGTTAATCATTTAAGGTGAATAAAAAAACGACCTCCTTATTTAAAATCATACTGAATAAGCCTCATCTTCAATTGAAAGCCTTATTGAAAGGCTATTTTATCTTTTATCAGATAGTCTGCAGCGATGAGCGGATTTGATCCCATCGGTCTATGTCCATTTTTGGCCCAATCACCTCAACCACATTTCCGGCTAAAAGTGATCCGGCTTTCCCGGCCCTACCGAGATCCATATTGTGAAGCAGTCCGTATAAAAATCCTGATGCAAAAAGATCACCGGCGCCGGTAGTGTCAATGGCTTTGGCCGGAATAGCATCAACTTTAACCTTTTCGCTGCCTGATTGGATGAGTGATCCTTGTGCTCCGGTTTTTACAATGGCAATTCGGCAGATAGAGGCCAGAATTTCAAGGGCTTCCTCCGGATTTTTACCAGTGTAGGCACGGGCTTCTTCTTCGTTGGCAAATACGATATCCACCGATTCGCTGAGCACCTCGGAAAGTAGTCTTTTATTGGCTTCAACCACGTTGAAACTGGCCAAATCAAGCACAATTTGTAATCCCTGTTGACGCGCCAGCTCAAACGCTTTTTTAAGAAGCATCTCGTTTTGAACCATATATCCTTCAACATAGAAATAATCGTATCCGGAAAATAATGATGTGTCGAGATGTTCAGCCGAAAGTTCAAGTGCCGCACCCAGATATGTGGCAAAAGTTCGCTCTCCGTCAGGGCTTATCAGCGCATTGGCAATGCCGCTGGGTGTATTGCTGCTGAAAAGATGAGGTCTTATGCCGTTTTCTTCCATATCCTTTCGGAAAAACTGTCCGGTGTCGTCATTACCAATATGACCGATGAATGCGGTTTCGATGCCTAACTTGGCAAGGCCGTTGATGGTGTTGGCTGCTGAGCCGCCAGCCGCTTTTGACCTTGGCATGTCCTGTGTATGATGGTGAATCATCCGCGAAGTGTCGCTATCCACCAATTGCATACTACCTTTTGGTAAATCCAAGTGAGTCAAAACTTCGTCATCATGCACTAATGTGAGAACATCAACTAATGCATTTCCCATTCCAATAACTTTCATTCTACTCTTAGTTTGGGGCAAAAGTAGTTAAAAAAGCGGTCAGAAATGGTGAAAGATCACATGATGACCAGCTTGCGCATATAACTGCGATTGTTTTTCACAATGCTGACGAAATACACGCCTTTTGGCAGATGCGAAAGGTTGATTTCGCATTGACGTCCTTGGTCGCTACAGTCTTCAAACGCAGTTTTGAATACATTGGCCGAACGTCCATCGAAGATGCTTACTTCCAGACGGCCTTCGTTGCCGTCATTCACAATAGAGAATCTTCCCGTGCTTGGGTTAGGTACAAGGACGATACTTTCTCCGCGTTCAAGCTCATCGAGACCAATGTAACAGTCATCTCGTACGGTGAGGTTAAGACTACCGCTCACGGCGCATTCCTGTGTCATGGCAATCACGGTGATGGTTCGCGTTGTTCCGGCAAAATAGGCATTTCCTTTGATCGTAATCTTTTGAGTGGTTTGACCCGTTGACCAGTAATAACTATCGAAACCAGGCCCAGCATCAAGCACAACTTGTTCGTGCGGGCAGATGGCAATGTCTTCGCCTAAATTGATGGATTCGGGCACGACAATCACTGTAGTTTGCAGAGTGTCGGAGCCTGTACAACCGAAACTGTTGACAACGGTATATACAATCATATGTGTCCCGGGGCCGGCAATGGATGGATAGAATTTTCCGTTGAGAACACCGGCACCGGAATAAATTCCACCTTCCGGAAGTCCGGTCAGGGTAACAGGTGTCTGATTGCTACAATATGAAGGTGCAAGTCCGCTCAGGGTTACTTCGGGGGCAGGTATCACGTTCAAGGTCAATGAAACAGACTGCATACAGCCAAAGGCCGTGAAGCCCGTAACTGTATAAACGGTTGTTTGATATGGAGCAACGACAATGCTGGCTCCGGTTTGTCCGGTTGACCAGACGTAGGTGTTGGCTCCTGTGGCCGAAAGTACAACCGGTGTGCCGCCACATTCGTTTTGTTGCGAGGCCTGAACAGTGAGAACAGGCAACGGCTCTACAAAGACTGTCACCTGATCGGTGGTGGAACAGCCAAGATCGCCATCATTGTAAACGCTAGCATAATAGGTCTTTGTTTCGAGAGCTTCAATGGTAAATGTGTAACCCTGAGCCAGAGGGCCATTGTCGTCGCTCCAAATGCAATAGTCGCCACCCGTAGCTTTCAGGCTGAGGGTGCTGCCTTGACAAACGGTGGTATCGTTGCTAATGGTCATCACTGGTAACGCCTCAACGGTAATAAAAATGCTATCGGAAACTTGGCAACCTGCACTGCTGATCATCTCGGCACTGAACCATGCGCTTTGGGTAAATGTTTTTTCAAAATAAAGCACGGGTTCGTTGCCAACCGGAACGGTGACCGAATGGTCCCAGATAACATAGTCAATGTCAATACCTGAGTTTTCACTTACAGAAAAGGTAATTTCAGATCCTGCGCACACTGAGCTTGCGCCTTCGGCAATGTTGAGGAACATTTCAGGCATTGGGTGAACAATCACGGAAATGGTATCTGTTGAGATGCAGTTGGCGGCACTGGTGACTTTGGCCCAATACTTTTTCAAGCCGGGTGTTGTCGGGAAAACTGTCCGGACAGGATTTACATATCCATCCCACCACTCAAATGCCACTGCATCTGTGATTTCGGCTGTAAGGGTTACAGGGTTACCGATGCAAAGATTGCTGGTCGAAGCAGTGATTTCAACTTTTGGTGTATCAAGCGGAATCACCAAAACACTGTCGCTGGCCGTACAGCCATTGTTGGTGTTCATGTCGAGCCTGATCACTGCCTGAACAGAGACAGTATATTCAAAATCAGGAGTATAGACACCAACAGCCTCGCCATTGACAAACCATTCATAAGTATATCCGGCACCTAACGGTCCTTGCAGTAGGATACTGCTGCCTTCGCAGGCTTGTATCGTTTCGCCCAACTCAATCTGGGGAGTGTCGAAGACTTCGATCTCAACCGATTCGGAGCTGGAGCAACCGTATTCGTTTGTTGTGGTGAGTGTCACCATCACCGTATTTTCAGCTTCAAACTCTAAAATCGGTTGTGTCGAAACAACCATTCCATCGATAGTCCACTCGTAAGTATAACCCGGTATCTGGGGTGTTTCGAGGAACATGGTATCGCCCCGGCAGATGCTGGTTCCCATAGGGCTCAGTAAAATCGTTTGTGGATCGCTATGAACACTAATATAAGCAGTATCGTAGGAAATACATCCAATACTGTTGATTCCTTGTGCCCAATAAACATAAGTGGTATCACTAAATGTGGGATAAATGGTTCGATCCAGTAGGTTCCCAGCTAAACCATCCCACCATGCAAACGAAACCACATTCTGAGGATTGATGTGCAAAGTAAAGGAATCTCCAAAGCAGATATCGAGGCTGTCAGGCGTGAGAATGATTCCCGGTTCGTTGTGCATAAACACCGTCAAAGAATCGCTGCCCAGACAACCATTGGCATCGGTTACTTCAAGCTTCACAAGAGACTCACTTAATACCGGGAACTGCAATCTGTTGCTGTTGTCTCCAGCGGCAACACCGTTTATATACCACTGATATTGATAGCCTTCAACATCCGGTCCTTGAACTATGGCTTGACTGTATTTACAGAAAGTGTTGGCCACACCTTGAATTTCGATATGGATATCCGGCGGATTGTTCACGGTAACATAAGCCGTATCACGGCTTATACAACCAATCGTATTGATGGCTTCTGCCCAGAAAGCATAGGTTGAATCACCAACAGAAGGAGTGAAACTACGGGTGTTCACATTCGTTCCTAAACCATCCCACCAGATGAACGAATTTCCGTTTGTTGTAAGACTAAGGGTTGCTGTTTCACCTAAACACATCTCGGTTGAAGGCGGGAAAAGTGAGATGAAAGGTGAAGGAAGCCGGGTGATAAACACAGAGTCGGAAGCTAAACATCCTTCGGCTGAAAACACAAAGAGCTTAATCTGGGTGTGACCGGTCAGAATAAATGAATAAGTGGTATCGGACGAAGCAAATACATTGTTATTATACCAGATATAAGAATATCCCGGATCAACCGGTGCGCTGAAATGAAGCAGATAGCCATCGCAGGACTCAAAGTCAGAACCAAGTTCGATAAGCGGTTTATCGAGGGTGTGGATAATGATCATTGCCGTATCCTGACAACCATATTCGTTGGTCAGGCGCAGAGTTACAGGGGTGGTCTCCTGAACTTCAAATGAATAGGAAGAATTGTTGCTTACGAGTTCCCCACCAACAAACCATTCGTGTGTTTCATTGTCTCCTCCATTTCCAGTCAGGGTTATCGTTGTGCCTTCGCAAACTGTTGTGGGGCCATCGCTGAATATTTCGGCCTGGGGCAACTCATGAACTGTGACGATGGTTGTGTCGCGGCTTACACAACCAAAGTTGTTGATTCCTTCGGCCCAATACACATAAGTTCCGGCTGTTGTCGGACTAAAACTCCTTTGGTTAAGATGTCCCATTAGCCCATCGAACCAGGCAAATGAGTTCACGTTTACGGTGTTGATCTGTAAGGTGTAACTATCACCAAGGCACACATCAAGGCTGTCGGGTGTAAGTATGATACCTGGCATGATGCGGGCAAAAACAGCTATCTGATTTTCATTGGTGCATCCATTGATGTCCTCAACCACGAGCTTAACCGTTACATCTTTTGTCACAGTGAAACTGTATTGATAACTATTTGTTCCAACGGGAACATCGTCAACATACCATTGATAATGATGTCCTTCAATCTGTGGCCCGCTAATGGTGGCTGTGCTGTTGAAACAAATCAGGTTTGATCCGCCTGAAATACTTAACGGAACCTCGGGAACCGGATTAATGCGAACCGAAACACTGTCGCGCGAAGTGCAACCCATGCCATTGACGGCCTCCGCCCAAAGATGCAAAGTAGTATCGTTAACAGTAGGCACATAAGCCCGATTTGTATAACCCGTAAAACCATCCCACCAAATATGTGATGAAGCGTTTTGGGTGGCAACCGATAAAAAGATGGTGTCGCCCGAACAAATCTGACTGCTGTTGGACGAAATTGCGATCAGTGGTGATTCAATCGGAGTGACCGTAATTTGATCCGAGGAAGTGCAATTGCCCACTTTTACTTCGAGCTTAACCAGCAACGGCTGGGTAACGACAAAACTATAATGATAGTCAGAATCGTTGATCTGAACTCCATCAACAAACCATTTGTAAGTATAGTTTTCATTTTCGGGGCCAGACAGTTCTAAGGTGTGATTTTGACAAACGGTTCGATCGCCGCCCAGATCAACAACAGGAGCTTCCTCCACATTGATGGTAATTTCGTCGGTTGAAACGCAACCGTTGGAATTGGTAACTTTGAGTTTAATGGTTTTTGTCTCAAGCTTGTTGAAAACATAGGTTGAGCCACTCCCTACCGAGTCGTTACCAATTAACCATTTATATTGATGCCCGGGGAGAACGGTAGTGTTAAGCGTAACAGTTTGCCCCTGACAAATGGTGGTAAGTGGCGGCGGATTGATGTGTGCTATCGGCAGTGCAAGCACTTTTACAATCGTTGTATCGCGGCTCACACAACCCGCGGCATTTTTGCCTTCTGCCCAATAGATAAAGTTGCCAACACCCAACGAGTCGGTTGCAAAAGTGCGTTGTTTAAGATGGCCTGCAAGACCGTCGAACCATGAATAAGAAACTACATTCTGGTTGTTGATTTTCAGGGTGAAGTTGTTGCCGAGGCAAACCGATAGGCTGTCAGGTGTTAGAATGATGCCTGGAAGATCAATCACTTGCAGTTGAAGTGGGCTAGAAGTATTGCTGCATCCATGGCTGTCAGTAACTTTCAACTTAACTTCGGCATTGGCCAACATAGTGAAACTGAACTGATGACTGTTTGAGCCGGCTGGATTACCGTTCAAATACCACTGGTATTGATATCCTGGCTGATTTGGTCCGGTTAAAGTGGCTTGTTCATTGATACAGATATTGGTATTGCCTCCTGAAGGTTGTATGGTAACCGTTGGCTTACTGCGAACAAACACTTCCACTGTGTCGCGGGCAGTACAACCTAAAGAATTTACGGCTTCGGCCCAGAAAACATAAGTGGAATCTCCGATTGCATCCGTATAGATACGGGTTTTACTTCCGGTGAAATTATCCCACCAGCTATAACCGGTTGCATTGGTTGTGGTCAATGTAAGCGTGATGTCGGTTCCCTCACAGACTTCCGCTGCATTAGCCGTTAGTGAGATGCCGGGAACAGCCTTGGAGCTAATGCTCATCTCATCGGTAGTTGTACACCCTTCGGGCGAACTCACTTCGAGTCGGAGAAGACTCGTTCCGGCAGGAACGATATAATGAAGTTCGCGGTTGGTTGTTAAAGGTGTGGCTTCATTGTTGCGATACCAGGCGTAGCTGTAACCCGTTCCGGCCGGGCCGGTAAGGTTCACCGTATAGCCCTGACAAATCTGTTGATCAGGGCCAAGATCCACAACAGGTGCAGGTTTGGTGGTAATATTCACAAAATGAGATCCCGAACAACCAACAACCGTATCGTTCACGATGAGCCGAACCGTTGCATTTTGGGCGAAGCTGCGTACAAAAGTGCGCTGCTTTGCGTCAGCTACGGCTGTACCGTTCACATACCATTGATATTTGTAGGATGCCGCAGCCGGCCCGGTGAAAGTAACTTCATTTCCGGTGCACACCGGATTCCCGTTGTTGGAGGCGTTAATGGTGAATGCCAAAGTGTCGCGCACCAGAATATGTACCGTGTCGCGCATGATACAACCGGTAGAATTGATGGCTTCGGCCCAGACAAGAGTGTCTTGAGTGGGAATAAAACCTCGTGTAAGCACATTGCCCTGCAATCCGTCGCCCCAGGCAAAATAAACAGGCGGCGTGCTAGGTGAACTTAAAGTGATATAGGTTTGACTGCCTTTACATAATTCCAGCTTAGTGGCTTGCATCACCAACACAGGTGGTTGAATCGGATTTACTGTAATCGAATCGGATCCATAACAACCTGTCGGAGTGTAGGTTGCACGTACTTTTACTTTGACTGGCTGTGCCCCCGAAATAGTATAAAGCAATGAGTCGGCCGTGGCTCCCTGAACCTTAGCGCCATTCACAAACCATTCATAGGTGAAATTGTTGTTTTTCGTAGCTTTAAAAGTCGTAACAGATTCGGCGCACACATTATTGCCTCCAATATGGCTGAGTTGAACTATCGGCTTTGGAAGCACAGTGATGGTAGCTTGTACGGTATCCACACATCCGGCAAGGTTGGTCGCTGTGGCTGAATAAGTATGTGAGCCGACCGAAGGAAATAGGAAAACAGGATTCACATTGGTGGTGTCGGGGTTGATCCACTTCCAGACGGAACCCTCCTGCCCGGTGAGTTTCAGACGCAAAGGCTCCTCAACACAAATGGGGTTAAAGTTGGGTGTGATCACTAAATGTGGCTTGGCACTGATATCCACATTAACCGGTTTTATGGCATAACAACCATTCACTGATTCACCTTTGATGTAATAAATTCCGTTGGTTGCTGCTTGTGGCGTGGCATACGCTTGTGTTGCCTGGGCATCAGTCCAATAACTGAACGTAAGGCCGGGGCTGCTTCCGGCAGTAATGGCAGGCAGTGTCAGGTTGACCGTTGCCGGCTCGCAAACTCTTGCCGGCTCGTGAATCACCACGGTGGGTGTTGGATTCACAGTGATGGTGGCTGTAGTGGACGACACAACGGCACAGCCCCCGCTCTGAACAATTGCCCTGAAATAAGTGGTCGTATTCAGCGGTTTCGATACAAAAGAGGTAGCATGATATAGCGTATCTACCCAGTTGTTCAGATCCGTTGAGTATTGCCATTTGAGGATGTTGCCGACATATCCATTGAGTGTTAATGGGCCACTGGTTGAGCCTTCACAAACGGTTTTTGAGCCCGAAAGTGTGCCACCCACAGAAGCAGGCGCTTTGATGACCGAGATGCTGTTCTGATTTGTACAACCCGTAGCATCAACCGTTTCAACGACTGAAACAGTACCGTTGCCTACCGTTGCCCAATTAATTTCAAGCTCGTGTGTACCTTGTCCGTTCAAGATGGTTCCGCCATTGACCGTCCAGTTATAGCTGTGATTGGGTTCTGGATTGACAGTATAAAACGCCGTAGTGGGTAGGCCACAGATGCCAAGCGGGCCGATAATGTTAGGTGTAGGAAGAGGGTAAACAGTATTAGTGATTCCGGCTGATGTGGCCGAGCAGCCGGAAGCTGATGTAACAATCACCTTCACAACATCCCCGTTAATAAGGCTGTTGGTAACAAAAACTGGACCTTCACCTGTTTGCTTTGGGACATCATTCACTAAAAAAGTATAATCTGTACCGCCTCCTGCACTGAAGGTTACATTAGTGCCTGCACAATAAGGGTTGGCTCCCATTGAGCTGACAAGCGTGGGTGTGGGCAGTGGATTAACCGTAATGGAACCATTGGCTGAGCTGGCTCCGCATGAGCCTGTAAGATTTACCGTAAAATTGAAATTACCTGCTGCGGTAGGTGTTCCGCTGATGGTAACAAGGTTGTTGTTGTATGAACCGGTTACTCCCGGCGGAAGTCCAATAAAATTAGCTCCTGTGGCATTTGTTGTGGCGTACGTAATGGTAGGCGCTAAAGGAGAGTTCAGACAGATCGTTTGAATATTGCTTCCAAGACCAGATGTCAGAGTAATTGTGCTGGTTTGATTGACAGTGATATAACTGTTCCTGGTTTTGGTGTTCTCAATTAAGCCATCACGAAGCGTGAGTTTAACATTTTTCGAGCCTATGGTGTTATAGACCACCGTATGAGGTCCTTTACCATTGGCTGTTGCCGGATTAGCACCCGAACCAAAATCCCATTCCCAGGTCGTATTTATGGTAGTTCCCACAGAAGCATCCGTAAAAACCACCTGCCCTCCGATACAGGTGACAGTGGGATTAGCCGTAAAGTCGGCTGTTTGGCCTATGGCACGAGGGCTGCCGGCCAAAAACGAAAAAGTTGTGACCGATAAGAGGATCAAAAAGCGGTATAGTGTTTTCATAGGTTAGTTCCTCCGGTATTTTTGTTCGTACATCTGCTGATATTCGTGCAACATATAGCGTTTGTTCTTTTGTTTACCAGGCTTTGGCTGCCTTGGCGTGGCTTCTGCCTGTTGGTATTGCCCAAAGCGGAAGCCAATGGTAATTTCGTGCGAGCCTCCTCCGTAATGGTGAATGCCGCCAATACCCAATTCGTAAGAATAATGAAAATTCATGCTGTTAAAGAGCTCTCCACCAACACCTAAGGCCACTACCTGACTGTTTCGGTAGAGGGCGCTGATCCAGAATTTATCGGCATAAGAGAGTTGAGCCGAAAGATCTACAATGGTAGGAGTGTTTGTAGTGCGCCGCGCAACAAGCATGGGTTTCAAAGACCAATCGGTTCCAATGATAAAACGGTTAGCGATGTGAAACAAAAACTCCTGTTCAAAAGCAAACCGGCCCTGACTCTGGTTGTAATATGCATCCTTGGTGCGAAACAAGGTGGGCATGCCCAGACCTGTTTCAAACAGATTGTGGTAGTAAACAAGGCCAAAACCTCCATTGTAGGTAGTGCCGTTAAGTTGATCTAAATTCCTAAAAAGCGGATCGTTGATATTGCCATTTATGTTGTCAACACGAACGGTGTTTTGATATCCACTCCCCCAAATGCCAAAATGCAAAAATTGATTTTCCGTCATCTCAAGCCGGTAGGTGAGGCTAACCAAACCTTTGAAGCGTTCAAGAATATCAACTTTATCCATAAAAGCTTCAGCGCCTAAAAACAAATTCGCGCCAATATGGAAATGAGTATTGAAGCGCATCGTTTCGGGGCTGAATTTGCCAAAATCAAGCCAGTCTTTCCGGTAATTAAAGAAAAGGGCTCCTTTGTCAGTGCCTCCGGCTGTGGCAGGTGTCAATGAGTAGGGATTGACAAGATAGTGATCCGTCATGGGGAACTGTTGCGCCGATGTGTTTCGGGAAAGCCATATACTCATGGCTGCTAACAGGAAATACCGAAGCTGCTTCATCATCTCAACAGGGTTATGGTTCCTTTAAAGAGTTCACCTCCCGACCCTTCCACTATGTAAAAGTAAGAGCCTTCGGGAAGGGGATTGTTATTGTATTGCCCTTTCCAGTCATTCTGGTAATCGTTGTTGTAGTACACCTGCAAACCCGAACGGGAGTAAATGGTCACTTTCACGGGTTTCAGACTGTTGAGCATCGGAATCTCCCAGGTGTCGTTGTATCCATCGCCATTTGGGGTGAGGATGTTGGAGATGGTGAGGCTGGGGTCATAAGGGAATTCACTTTGTAATGCGCTGATCCTAACAGGATTGCTTGCGCAACCATTGCGATATGAAACCGCAGTGTAAATGCCTTCCCGCGTGATATTGAAAAATTCGTTGCGTATGGTTCCGTTCCAAATCACATAATCAAACGACCCATTGGCTTTCAAGTGGATGGTTTCGTTTTTGTAAAGAGTGAGCGGAAGATGCTCAATTGGAGTGCCATCGGAAAAAGTGATGGTAAGTTGTGGCTTCTGTTGAATGGCCACAGGTTTTGATTTCGTTGCCTGACAACCTGTGGTTGAAACAACGTTCAACACAACAGGATATGTCTTAGCTTGATCGAAAGTGACTGTAGGATTTTGTTGGTCGGATATAGTTCCGTTGTCAAAGTTCCAGTTCCAGCTTTCAATTTCACCAACCGCCATCGAAGCTTTCCCCTCGAATGCAACGGCCTGTTGCAAACAGTTGTTTGAATATTCGAAATCCAACTGTGGAATATCGCCTACCTTTACCGGAAGATAAACTGTATGGGGCTCTTCGCTATACTGGGTGGTCACTTTGATACCAACCAACCATTCGCCGGGTTGCGTGAAAAGATATGATGTGCGTAAGCCAATGGCATCGTCATATTCCAGATCGCCATCGAGATCCCATTCGATTTTCTGAATGACATCGTTGGTGGTGATTCGTGCTTCAAAAAAAGTTGAATCGCCAATGCAAGTTTTTGTCGCCGTGAATGAAGGAATCGTGGTATAGTTGACATAAACCACGGCCTGTGCTTGCGCGCTGCAGCCAAAAGCATTTGTTCCGGTCACAACATAAACATTTTCAGGAAGAACCGGACTAACAAAAAAATGTGCATTTGTGCTGCCATCCGGCCAGAGATAGGTAAGCGCCCCGGAAGCGTTGAGAAGAACGGCTTCTCCCGGAAGCAGGGTGGTGTTTGCTGGTTGAACCACCACATTAGGACGTGGGTTGACGGTTACTTTCACCGTATCGCTTTGCACTGTACCTTGAAGATTGGTAATTCTTGCCCAGTATTCATTGGTGGCCGTGGCTTTGAATCGAATAACGCGCGATGTTTCACCCGTGCTCCAAAGATAACTGAGAGCCAGCGGCGCTTGCAAAACAACGCTGTCGCCGGCACAAACCACGCGATCCGGACCCAAAAAACCGTCGGCAACAAGCCGCAAATCCATATCAACGTTTTGCAGTTCGCAATGGGTTCCATCTGTGTGGGCACGACAAGGCAATGTCAGGCTAAACAACAGCAAACCCAGAAAAACTGCCAACGGGCGGGGTAAGTATTTCATACCTTGGCTTTCAATTGTTAATTAAACGGGTAAAAATACACTGACTTTGTTAATTCTCAAAACACAATTCTACAAAATTCATGTTTTTGTTAAAAAAAAGACAAATAAAAAACAATTTCGATCTGACAAATTCTCTGAATGCAGTCAAAACGCCCGTTTCATAACGAAAGGAAAAGATGGAATATGGAAAAACGGACAATTTTATTTTTGCGCGAAATCGAAAGAAACTCCCTCAATTGTTGAACGAAATACTAACTGTCAGCTTGGCTTTATTCAAAGATTAACCGCCGGACTTCCTGACCCTTTTCGTGAATCAGTATCATTGTGTTCAGGCCTTTGAATCTGATGGGGAAATCAAAACGCAGAATTTCGCCTTTTTCTATGCTATGTTTATGCTCATCTTGCCAGATTATATTTCCTTTTCCATCAAACAATTCCAGGCGAAGATTGGAAACCGGCTGATGAAAACGAATATTTACAAATCCTTTGGAAGGATTGGGAAAAATGTCGGCTAACGAATTGCCTTCAGGCTTTTCGTTCAATGATGTATAGCAATCATCACGCACAAAAATTGTAATTTGATCGCCGGTAGCACAGCCAGCATACACACCCGCCACACTGATGGTTTTCGCGGTTCCGGACATAACCGAATTGCCTTCGAAAACAATTTGCCGACTAGTCTCACCCGTTGACCAATAATAAAACTCAAATCCGGGGCCGGCATCAAGTGTCACCGATTCGTGCGGACAAATGATTCTGTCATTACCTAAGTTGATGCTATTATTAAAGTCAACTACCTGAATCACAACAGAATCTATTCCTGTGCACCCTTCAGGATTGGTAAACTGATAATAAATCGTATGAAAACCGGGTCCGGCAATTTGAGGGTTGAAAATATTGCCATTGACCAACGACCCGATAAATGTTCCTCCGGTTGGGAAGCCTTCCACAACATCGGGCGGATCGCCGGGACAATAGGTTGGTAGAAGTCCGCTGATGCTTACTGTTGGTGCAGGCCGCACAGTAATACTAGCCGAAGCAGTACTGCTACAACCGGCCAGAGTTTTGCCGGTAACCGTAAAAACCTGATTTTCGGTCGGATTAACCGTGATGATAGCCCCGTTCATGCCGTTGTCCCAGGTGTAAGTGTTTGCACCGGAAGCACTTAAAATAATACTGTTGCCTTTACAAATACTGGCTGCCTCAGGCTGAACCACAACCGAAGGGGTTGGGTTGACTGTAACGAGAACCGAATCAATACTTTCGCAAGAGGTGGGCATTGGTCCGGTGACAACGGCCTTATACCAGGTTGTGGCCATAGGATTCACGATGATGTTGTATCCATTGCCAATGAGTTGATTTCCAGCATACCAACTGCAAGAAACCCCACCCGATGCAACAAGTTGTACGCTTTGACCCTGACAGATTGATTGCGCTCCGTTGATAGTGATGACTGGCGGAGCAACGGCCACAATGGAAATTTCTTTTGTAGTGCTGCAACCACCGCTGCCAATGCCTTTTACGGTGATGGTCGTCGTCTGCATTATGGTAAAAGTCCGGCTGGTAGTGGTTTGGCCGTTGAGCGGCTCAACAATTGTCCCGTTCCAGATCAACGTATCAACGACTGATGATGGTGATACTGTAACGATAACGGTTGCTTCATCGCCACTACACAATTGTTGAATATTGCCTTCGGTGCTGAGCTCGAAATCGGGAATGGCATAAACATTAACCACACAGGTATCCGTCATGGAGCAACCGTATCCGTTGGTGGCTTTAAACCAGCAATAAAATGTGCCCGGCTCGGTAGCCTGAAATAAAAAACTGGTTTCCGTGCTCCCATCATACCAACTAAAGCTTTCGGCAAACATAGCTGAACCTTGTATCATAACCGATTGCCCAATGCAAAGTGACGCCTGGTGCGGGCTTACCTGAACGCTAGGATGCTCACGCGGAATCACTTCTACCGAATCGGACGAGACACAGCCGTTTATATTGGTGATCTGAAGTTTGATCATCGTAGTATCGGCAACAATCCATTGGATGGCTGAATCAGTCAGTGGAAGGACGTTCCCGTTGGCATACCATTCATAAAAAAGGCCGGGTTCACTGGGCCCTGCAATGACGACGGTATCACCTTGACAAGCCGAAATGGTAAGACCTAAATCAAAAGGCGTTTTTGGTAAAACAGTGACCAAAATGGTGTCGGATGCCTGACAGCCCGTATTGTCTATGACCCGAAGCCAAACTTCATCAGTCGAGTCTGGGCAATACAAAATAGAGGAGGTGGTTTGGCCGGTGCTCCACAAATAGCTGCTGCCCTCCGCTTCCGGCACACTCAATTCAACACAATCATCCATGCAAACCTCGCGATCCGAGCCAAGATCTACCGAACAAGTAGTACAAAATCCTGGCTCATAGGGAATGTTTTGGCTGAATACACATAGTCTGTTGCGCAGAGCTTCCCGTTCAGGGCTTTCCGGGAGCATTTGCACATAGTCCATGGCAATCAGGCAGTTGTATTCTGTGGGTTGCTGTTCGGCTTCTGTCACAGCGTTACCTGCTAACTCAAAAAGATTGTCGGGAATTCTTCCATCCCAGCTCAAATTGATCAGTGCTTTGTTGTTGCCAATACCGGAGTATGTACTCTGCGTATCACCAATGATATTGATGCCCGAAATCACTGCGTCGGATTCTACCACAAGACTGAGATTGTAGAATCTTAAATCTGTGGGAATGTTGCCACTCAGGCTAATCAAAAGGGTGTTTCCGGTAATGCCTTGCTGAATCGTGGTGGACTGCCTGACAATTTGATAATCAATAATTTCTTCTTCAGTAGTCATCCAGATTTGATCCGTACCGTTTTTACCATAAGTGTTGCTGATATAATTGAAATCACTGAAAAAATTGGCCTGTGGGTAGTCTTCAACAATGCGGTGGGTAAAAATTGGCATCCACAAATGCTTGCCTTCGGCTGCTGATGCTGCAAAAAAATCAGCCATTTGCTTCACATTGGTGTTTTCGGCTAAAGCCCTGTTGAGCTCTAAAGGTTGCAGCCAATTGGCGAAGCTGCCCACATCGAGGCCATCATCGGGGATAATGCCCCAGGCACCCATGCGAAGCGTGCTGCGATATCCCTGACTGAAAGCGGCGTCCGTGTAAGCAGTTGCGCCATTGGGATTGACAAATGTTCGGGTTTTTACACCTCCGGGTACGGTGTTTAATAAACGTTTTCGGATAAAACTTTCGTTCCGTTTGATGGAATATGCCATGTAATCCGGTTCGGTGAAGGCATCAGATGTGAATCCGTGGTTGTAGATGGAGCAGCCGTTCTGGATCATTGTGGCCAACTGACTCCAACTTACGGTGCCATAGTTATTGCCTTCCTGGTGCATGTCTTCGTTGTTGAAGCCACTAAACGAAAATACTGAATTGCTCAGACGGAAAGGAATATCGTTCCCGCATCCGTCTGTGTAAAAGAGTCCGGGATAATTTGTCCCGCTTTGGTTTATTCCGGTAAAAAACGGGAATCCCACCGTAAAGACATCTTTAAAACCGTCATCAGTGTGAAAGCTTATCGCAAAATCTTTGTTGTAACGCAACACAGCTTTACTCACGGTCGCAGTGCTTGGTGGCGTTTCAAAAGTAATCATCACATATTGTACGCCGGGTGGTAAATTTTCTTGGGCAAAGAGAGGTTCTACACCTAACAAAGCCAAGAGCATAAAAAATATAAATAAAAGGCGGCGTAACATTTTATAGGCAGTTATCGTTTTTCGTAAGGCGCATAGCCCACAGGTTTGAGTGGCTGCAAGCGGCCCGATTTTTGTTTAGCCGGATCAGGGCAATCGCTTTTTGCTTTTTGGCTGTTGCGCATTTCAAAATATTTTTTATCGCGAATGTCATAACGCTCGTGGTCTGACGTACGACGGGTCTTTTCGTTTCGATTTTTGCTGGCAGGTTTGGTGAATCCGATACTGATTTCGTGAGTATTGCCGGCATAACGGTGGATACCACCGGCGCCAACCTCGAAAGTATAGTTGAATACCATCCCGTCAAATAATCGGGCGCCGGCCGAAAAACCAAAAAGCGAAGTACTTCTGAACAAAGCTCCAAACCAAACCTGCTTGTTGTAAACAAAAGTGCCTGAAAGATCAAAATACGAAGGCATATTGATGGGCTTACGCAGCAATAAGCCCGGGCGGAAATCCCAGTTGGGAGCTAAATAAAAATTATTGGTCAGATATAGATGGAGATCGCGTTCAAAAGCAAATTTGGCTGTGTCATAAGGAAAATTGTATTGGTTGCGGGTTCTGAACAGAATGGGCATACCAAAAGCAGCCTGAAAATCGTGATGGGTATAAACCAGTCCGAAACCTGTTCCAAGGTTAGAACTGAAAAGACGGTTCAGGTCTTTGAATACCGGATCGTCCAAATCAACATCGGCTTGATCTAAACGAATCACATTTTGATAAAAATGGCCCCATATTCCAAAACTGAGAAGTTGCTCTTCTGCCAATTCCACATGAACAGCATAGCTGAGTCCGGCACGAAGACGATAAAAAATATCGGCAAAATCGGCAAGGACATCAGCGCCTAACTGCATATTTCGGAATAGGTTGAAGTCGGCATTAAGTCCCACGGTACGCGGGCTGCCTTCAATGGCCGACCAATCGCGACGGTAATTCATAAAAAATTCCGACTGATTGGCTATACCGGCAAAAGCGGGATTCAAAGCAGCAGGATTCACAAGATAGTGCGACGTGACAGGTAATTGCTGTGTGCGTCCGGTAAAAACGCCTGCCAACAACAATATTGGAATAATAATCAGCTTTCTCATTATCTGATAATACTTAAGGGTCCTTTAAAAACTTGGCCGTCTTTGGCCTCAATCACATAATAATAAGTGCCTTCAGGCAGGGGATTCCCCTGATAATACCCGTTCCATTTGTTGTCATAATCATTGCTCTGAAAAACCAGCGCTCCGGCTCTGGTGTAAACAGCAACCCTGGCCGGAGAAACGCGGGCCAGATCTTTAATCACCCAATAATCGTTGTAACCATCATTGTTGGGTGTAAACAGATTCATAATACCTTCGATATCAGGTTGATTCGAACCGTTTCCTTTGATTACATTAAAGTTCCTGCGAACTCCGCAACCGCCTTGATAAACATCAACATAATAAGTGCCTTCTGAGGTCACATTGAAAGTCCGCGAACGACTGCCGCCTTTCCAGACGATACTGTCATAAATACTGTTGATGGTAAACGTAAGACTGCTGCCTTTTGGTAAAACCATATTTTCTCCTTCGTTGACCAAAGTCCCGTCAGTGAGCCTGAGATCAACCATTGGCGGACTACTAATGGAGAGTGTTGCGCGGGCGGTGTCGCTACATCCGTAATTAGTGGTTACTGCCAACAAAACCTGATATGTTCCGGTTTGGCTGTATTCATAGGTGAAACTAATTTTATCGTATTCGTTGCCATCGCCCACCGACCAATACCGCGAAACAATGCTCCCGACGGAGGTTGTTGACTCGTCCACAAACTGTGTGGGCTGCCCAAAACAATGGTTTGAGGTGCTGAATCGTGCCTGAGGATAGGAGGCTACAATAACCGGATTGTATTTGGTGTGAATGGCGCCACTGGCTGTTCTGACACGCAGGCCAACAAGGTTTTCACCGGTGTTTGGAAGCACAACTTCCAATTGGTCGCCGGTGCCATCGGCAAACAAACCATTTCCTGTTAAATCCCACTCTTTCACTAAAATAGAATCGTTGCTGCTTACCTGGGCTGTAAGGATTGTTTTATTTCCAAAGCAAACGGTATTGGACGTAAAATTCACCTCGGTAGTGTAAACAACTTCAACACGGGCTGTGTCGGAAGCCGAACAGCCATGGATGTCAGTGCCTTTCACCCAATAATTGGTGCTTTGTCGTGGCGCAACTGTAATGCTTTGTCCGGTGCTGCCATTCGACCACAAATAACTTGTGGCACCAGTGGCCGAAAGTTGTACTTCGGTGCCCGGATCAATGATAGCCTGAGCCGGAAAAACCTGAACATTAGGCAAAGGCAATACGCCAATCTGGATAGTGTCGGAAACCACAAACCCATTGGTGGTAGCTTTTGCCCAGAGCTGCATGGATTGTGTAGGCGTCAGGGTGATGCTTTGGGTAGTTTGTCCGGTACTCCATAGATAAGATTGTGCCGGAGGGGCAGTGAACTGGAGGGTTGTGCCAAAACAAACTGTGGTGTCGCCGCCGAGAAATGGAATGTTCGGACAAAAACCTTGTTCATAGTTAATACCGCTTAAAGCACATAACCTGTCGCGAAGCTGGTCTTTGGCGGGGCCGGCTGGGAGCATCTGAACAAAGTCCATCGCTGTCAGTGCATTGGCAGGAGTTTTATTCCCCTCGGCCACACTCACAGCATTTTGCGCCCTCTCAAGAGCATCACCCACCACGCGGCCTTCCCATTTCAGGTTGAGCAATGCCTTGTTCTGATTATATAGATACGTGGAAAGCTGGTTTGGCTCCTGAACCGTCATGTTGATAATGTTGGATTCACCTTCCACTGTGATTGTCATGGCATAATAACGAAAGTTTTGGGGGATATTCTGTCCGCTCAATGTAATGGTCAACACATTGCCATTGAGGGTTGTGTTTACGGTGATCAGCTCTTTCAAACGAAGATATTCAAACACTTCGGAGGATGTGGCCGACCATATTTTATTCGATCCGTCTTTGCCAAAAGCCGCAGCGATCTGGTTCATCTGGCTCTTGAATTGCTCAAAACTGATGTCAACGCCCCCAAAACCATGATTATAAAAGGTGGCAATATAATGATTGTTGGGGCCGCTTTGATTGGCAATACCCTGCACTTGCTGAAAAAGATTGGCAGTAATGCTTCCGCGCGACAACTCCACGCCTTGAATGCTTGGCAGAGATTCTACCCTTGCCGGATTTTGAATTGCATTGATCCCATCGTGATATACCACAAGATGATGCTGCTTGGCAATGGGAATATGGCCGGCAATGTTGTTCGGTACCACATAAATATCCATATCGTAACCGCCCGGTATTGTGCCGCTCAGGGTTTTTCGTTTGGTGTAACTCAAGTTTCTTCGTATATCAAGCTCGTAGTCGTTGGTGGGCGGATCCGCAACACCGTGATTCACCAATCCAAATTCACCGGCCCAAAGATTAATCAGATTGTCCCAGTGTAGGTAGCCGTTCACGTAATTGTGAATGTCCTGCCCAAGACCGTTAAACGAAAAATGAACAGCATCCATCTTAAATGGTTGAAAATTCTGAGGATTGCCTTCTGTATAATACAATCCCGGATTTCCCTGTTGCCCCTTGAAGAAAGGCATCACCTGATCATGAACCGCCGGATTGCTGTCGTCCATCTGAAGAATAAGCGCAAAATCTTTGTTGTATTTCAAAGGTGCTTTAACCACCTGAGGCATGACGGCCGGTGGCTCAGCGAACGTGATGGTAATCGTGAAATCTTCAATATTGCTTTTTTGACCTGACTGCCCGAACGATAAACTACTCATTAACAGTAAGGTAGAAAAAACAATCAAATATATCCGGTATTTGGCTGCCATAAAAAATGAGGTTTTTATATGGTTTTTAAAAGGATAAAAGTAAAGTATTTTTTAGAACTACAATCCATATTAAGCAGATTTTTTTCAATTGAATTGGTCAATATTTTGTAATCTATAGAGAATCTGTATAGATGTTCTAATTTTTAAATATAGTCAGAAAAAAAAATACAAAAAATTGAATATTTGTTTGCATTGATGGTCGTTGATATTTACATTTGCATTGCAATTTTCTAAACATTTACTAAAACTAATCAATCTTATGAAAAAAGCACTCTCTTTTGTTCTTGTAATTTTACTGGCAGCTGGAATGTTGCAAGCACAGGAAAGCACCTTTAACAAAGGCGACAAAGTTCTCAACCTCGGTGTAGGTTTGCTCTCAGGGATGTATAGCGGAACCGGCTATACCAGCAAAATCCCGCCCATTTCTGCTTCACTCGAATTTGGTATCGCCGACGACGTTTTGGATGTTGGTTCAATTGGCGTTGGCGGATATTTGGGCTATTCAGCCGCAAAATGGGAAACATCTTATTTTGGCGGAACTTGGGGATGGAAATATTCAAGCATCCTGTTGGGCGCTAGAGGCTCCTTCCACTATCCTCTTGTTGACAAGCTCGACACTTATGCCGGTATTATGTTAGGGTATAACATTGTTTCCTCTTCAGAAATCGGGAATGTGCAGACAGGTTATTCTGCTTCGAGTAGTGCTGCATTTTTCTCGGGTTATGCCGGAGCACGCTATTACTTCAACGAAAAATTTGGCGTGATGGGCGAAGTGGGAACTGGTATTGCTTACCTCAATCTTGGAATCGCATTGAAACTTTAAAAAGTCTGTTATGTTTTGAGGACAGGCCGCCTATGAGGATGGCCTGTTTTTTTCTTTTTTGGAAGTGGAAAGTTAACAATTAAACATTTCGCAGCATTTAACAATAATCCAAAGCAATAAAAAAGACGAAGTGGAGGCACTTCGTCTTTTTTTGCTCCCCCTGCTGGACTTGAACCAGCGACCCTCTGATTAACAGTCAGATGCTCTAACCAACTGAGCTAAGGAGGAATTTTCTCATCGAATGAGGGTGCAAAATTAATTCTTTTTTAGGTTCAACCAAATGTTTTTTGAAAAAAATCGCATGAAAGCTGTCATCGTATTGAAAATGATAACAATATAAAGAAATGGCGAGCTTTTAACGACTTTTGTTGACCAATAATGTATCTGATCTTTCATTGAGTTGTCTTTTTAGGCTAAACGTGGCTTGATAACAGGGCTTTTCGATTTGACCGGAATAGTCAAGGGGATCATCTCCACCGAAACCATGGTTTTGTCAAGGCCATAGGCTCTTACATCCCCAATTCCAATGCGTTTGAGCAGATAATACATATTGAGGGTAAAGCGCTCATGGAAAGGTAGGTCAATAATCTTGCTTACCTGGCGGTCCAGATGTACAAACCGAAAATCGGCCGGTATCTGATATTTTTTCAACGAAGGATACTGACTCACCAGATTGATTTTCCCTTCTTCGCTCATGGTGAGCAACACCTGATTGAAATAGTCGGAAATGCGAGGCTGAACCTTGAATCCCAGATAAAAATCAATCCGGTAGATTTTTTTCTCCCAAAGCTCGGTCACTTTGTATTCTAAAGTGTTGGGCTCATCTAAAATATCAACGTGCAGAAACCAATACACATCGGCGCGCTTTGGCAGGCGTTTAATCAACGAGTAAATGGTTTTTTCTTCAATGTCGGTCAATAAATCCGCATGTGTGGTGTAAACGAGCTGACTGGCGTATTTCGGAACCGCCTCATCCGAACTCAGGTCGTTGAGCACCGGCAGATAGTCCTTGATGGCCAAAAACGAAATGAACCTGTTGCGGATTTGCCGACCTCTGTACATCATCACCATGATAAATGCCAAAATGGAGGCAGCCACGACCGTGAACCAGCCGCCATGCACAAATTTGTTCAGATTGGCCACAAGAAAAACACCTTCGATGGTGAAATAAACCAGAATAAACAATGCGATGATGAACCAGGAAACTTTTCGTGTTTTAAGATAAAAAACCATCAGTACCGAAGTCATGAGCATAGTAATCGTAATAGACAAGCCATAAGCGGCTTCCATATTCTCCGAGGTTTGAAAAATGAGAATCACTAATACACAAGAAAAATAGAGCACCCAGTTGATGGCAGGGATGTACATCTGCCCTTTGGCTGCCGAAGGATATTTGATCCTAATTTTAGGCCAGAGGTTGAGCGAAATGGCTTCGCTAATCAATGAGAAAGAGCCTGAAATGAGGGCCTGACTGGCAATCACAGCGGCTATGGTAGCCAAAAAAACGCCAAAAGGCAGAAACCATTGGGGCATTACGGCAAAAAACGGATTCGTGCCCGAAGGAATATGGCCGATATTCTCCATGATCCAGGCTCCCTGACCCAGATAGTTGAGCACAAGCGCTGTTTTAACATAAATCCAGCTTACTCTGATGTTTTTGATGCCGCAATGGCCCAGATCGGTATAAAGTGCTTCGGCTCCGGTGGTGCAAAGAAACACCGCACCCAAAAGTAATATTCCACCCGGATATTCGGTCAGCAATTTGATGGCGTAATAAGGATTGAGTGCTTTGATGATGGAAGGATGGGTGACGATGAGGCTGGCGCCCACCACACCCAACATCAGAAACCATAAAAACATCAACGGGCCGAACGTTTTACCAACAGCCGAAGTCCCGAGTTGCTGAGCGAAGAATAATGCTGTGATGATACCTAAAACGATGGGAATAACAGGAATAGAGTCCCCATAATGACTCAGGCCTTCGATGGCCGAAGTTACCGTGATGGAAGGCGTAATAACCCCATCGGCCAACAGCGCGCTGCCTCCAATGATAGCAAAGGCACTCAGCCATTTATAGTCCTTGCGTAAAAGCGTGAAAAGCGAAAAAATCCCGCCTTCACCCTTATTATCGGCTCGGAGGGTGATGATGATGTATTTCAGTGTGGTCTGAAGCGTCAGTGTCCAGAAAACACTCGAGACCGAGCCATACACAAGAAGTTCGTTCACCTCGCCCGACCAGTCAAGTATTGCTTTGAAAACATAAAGCGGTGAAGTGCCGATATCACCATAAATAATCCCTAACGTAACAATAACTCCGGCAACACTTAGTTTTGAAAGTGAATCGTTTCGGCTGACTGACATGGCTCAATCTGGTTAGAAAAAACGTGCAAATGTAGAGTAAAGCAAAATGCCTCAGACATATTACTCAATTTTTTTATCTTCTTGAAAAAGAGCGTATAACAACCATGACCTGATAATTTGAAAATGTTTCTTTCAATCGTTGGCAGGAAGACGGGTTATTGCTAAAAACTCAAAATCAAGCGCAATCGATGGAAGACTGACCCGACGAAAAGCCTTATTTTTGCACTGTTAATCACTTGAACGATGGGTGTTTTTTTGTTTGACGAGATGATTTTTGGCCCGGTCCGAAGTCGTCGGCTTGGTGTTTCTTTGGGGTTGAACCTTTTACCTACATATAAAAAGGTGTGTAGTTTTAATTGTATCTATTGTGAATGTGGCTGGACGGGAGAGACCCGCCCCGAAGCCGGTAAAATTCCCAATGTGGAAGAATACAGACTGGCCTTAACCGCAAAACTCCAACAGCTACAAGGTACTGATTTCGAGCCGGACAGCTTGACTTTTGCCGGCAATGGCGAACCAACACTTCATCCCGATTTTGCCGGGATCATTGATATCACCCTCGCGCTGCGAAATCAGTTTGCGCCAAAAGCCACCGTCAGTGTGCTGACAAACGGGAGTATGCTGCACAAGAAAGAGGTGGCCGATGCATTGAAAAAGGTCGAAAACAGCTTACTCAAATTAGATGGAGGAACCGAAGAAACCATCCGCGCCATCAACGGGCCGGCCAAAGCCTTCAACCTTCGGGCTTATGTGGAACAACTGAAAGCTTTCAACGGACGATTGGTCATTCAAAGCCTTTTTTTGCGCGGACAGCATAATGGCGTTGCCATTGACAACACTACAGATCAAGAAATAGATGCCTGGTTGAAGCTTATTTCCGAGATAAAACCGGCAAAAGTGATGGTTTATGCCATCGAACGCGACACTGCAGCCCATAATCTTGTCAAGCTGCCCAAGGATGAACTCGAACAAATTGCCCAAAAAGTAAGACAGCTCGGCATCGAGACAGAAGTATTTGCTTAATAACAATAGCCTTGAAACAATACCCTGTTGAAGTATGGATGGCCCTGGCCGAAACCTTTTCGGGGAAGGAACAGTTTCATCAATGGCTGTTGCAAAACGGCTATCCCGAGCTGGCGGCTTTCAGCAGCGCAGTCAGGGGCAGTCAGGAGGCATTCGACTGGCTGATGCAACATTCCTTTTTTCATCTGGCTGCCCTCGATGGGGCGATTGACAATCAACCACAACCAACCCAATGGCTTCAGACACATGGTTTTGTGGTTTTTGTCCATCTGGCCGCAGCCGTCAACCTCCAGCCTGCCTCGTTGCAATGGCTCGAAAATAACAGCTTAGCCATCTTCATTCACCTTGCAAACCGAATACGCGAATACAGAGAAAATCAGACTTTCGACTACCATAAAAAGAATTTCTGATAATTTTGAATATGTTTGTTTTCTGGTTTGTAAAAGAATAGCATGAGAGCAAAGCTTATATTTTTTGTTTTTTTTCTCCTTCCCATCGTTTCGATGGCTCAACTTTTCACGGGCGGTCTCAAGGCTGGTTTAGTAGTGTCGCAGGTGGCCGGCGACCGGTTTTCCGGATTTAACAAAGCGGGTTTTAATGCCGGTTTTTGGGGCGCCTGGCATATTGTGCCCGGGTTTTCGATGCAGATGGATCTGGCGTATATTCAAAAAGGTTCTGCTCAGCAGGCCAGCGAAAGCCGCTCCGACATCCCGCAATATCTGCTCCGGCTCAATTATGTGGAAATGCCAATTGTAGCGCACTATCAATGGGAGAAATGGGCTATTGAAGCCGGGATCAGTTTCGATTTTTTAGTCGGACATAAGGAAACGATTGATTTTCTGTCAAACGATCAGGGGCAGGTGTGGCGCAAAATGAATCCGGCCAGTGTGCTGGGGGTTCAATATCAGCTCACTGATCATTGGGCAATCAATCTGAGAAGTCTTAATTCCATTCTTTCAATCCGAAAAAATAGTGTACCTCACAATGTCAGACGATATAGCCGGCATTATGGGGCTTACAACGATGCCCTTTCTTTTGGTATGATCTATAAAATTTAAAACGACACTTTCTATATCCCCATATGAACTTTATCTGAAATGGACGAACTGCTGCCGGGCGAGATTGAAAACCTACGCCAAAACATCATAAAGTGGGCGAAAGAGTTGGGTTTTGATGATGTTGGTTTCTCCGAGGCCGATCTGCTTAATGAACAGGCACTATTTGTGGAACAATGGCTCGATAAACAGTATCAGGGGACCATGTCGTATCTGGAACGCAATCGCGAGAAACGCTACGACCCGCGGCTTTTGGTCGAAAATACCCGTACCATCCTCAGCGTGCTGCAAAACTATTTTCCTTCTGAAAATCTTACTGTCGAGGATAACTATAAAATCTCGAAATATGCGTATGGCGCCGACTACCATTCGCTCATTCGCGACAAACTAAGAATATTGCTCTCGAAAATTGAATCTGTTACCGGGCCGCTTCAGGCCAGGGCTTTCACCGATTCGGCTCCTGTGCTCGACAGGGCCTGGGCCGAAAAGGGCGGCTTAGGTTTCATTGGCAAAAACACCTGTCTTATCCATCCGCGCAAAGGTTCGTTTTTTTTCATCGGCCATCTTTTTTTGCCTATCAGGCTGGCCACTCCGGCGGCAAAACCCGTCACGGACTACTGCGGCACCTGCCGCCGCTGCATTGACGCCTGCCCGACCAATGCCCTGATCGCACCCCATCAACTGGATGCCCGCCGTTGTATCTCCTACCTCACCATAGAATATCGGGGCGATTTACCCGGGGAACTCCGCAATCGTTTCAAAGATTGGATTTTTGGCTGCGATATTTGTCAAGACGTATGTCCCTGGAACCGATTTGCCAAGCCACATCACGAACCCCTGTTTGCCCTTAGCGATGAGCTGAAAAAAATGCGCAAGAGTGACTGGCATCGCCTTGATGCTAACGATTTTAAACGCCTCTTTAAAGGCACTGCCGTTGAACGTACGCGCTTCGATGGTTTGAAACGCAATATTCGCTTTTTAGAGAATGAATCGGATGAAAGCTTGGATACGGATTAGATTTCTCTCGAGGCTCATCTGGGAGTAACGAGTGAAATTGTATTTTTGCCCGAAAACCTGGTTCAAAATGAATGGCTAAAAAATTTTGGCCATACAACAGAAAGTATTTTCCTGAACTTCAATGTACGATGAAATCACCTGTGAACCCTTTACCAAACCGAACCGAAATCAGCCAGTTGGGCGAATTTGGCCTCATTGACTATCTGACAAAAAACATCCGGCTGCAAAACAGTACGAGCCTCAAGGGGGTAGGGGATGATGCTGCGGTGATTGCTGCCGACAACCGTCAAACCCTCGTGTCGGTTGACGTGCTGATTGAAGGGGTGCATTTTGATTTGTCTTATACTCCGTTGAAACATCTTGGATATAAAGCCGTTGCGGTCAATATCTCGGATATTGCCGCCATGAACGGGAAAGCCGAACAAATAGTCGTGGGCATTGGCTTGTCAAATCGTTTTCCGGTCGAGGCAATCGAAGAAATTTACGAAGGCATGATGCTGGCTTGCAAGCGCTATCAGGTTGATCTGGTGGGAGGCGACACTACATCGAGCCACTCGGGCCTTTTCATTTCGGTGACGGTAATTGGTAAGGCAAAACAGGAAGAGATATGTTATCGCGGTGGAGCCTCGGTGGGTGACCTGCTTTGTGTGAGTGGCGATTTGGGAGCGGCATACATGGGCTTGCTGCTTCTCGAACGTGAAAAAGCAGCTTTTAAAGCAAACCCCGATATGCAACCCGATCTTGAAGGTTATGATTACATCCTGGAACGCCAGCTTAAGCCGGAACCACGTACCGATGTTGTTGAAATGCTTAAACAGGCCGGTATTAAACCTACATCAATGATTGATATCTCAGATGGCCTGGCCTCCGAAATTCTTCATCTGTGCAAGGCTTCGTCGCTCGGTTGCCGAATTTATGAAGATAAAATACCCATGGATGCGGCAACTTTGACAATGGCTGAAAGTTTCCGAATTGTACCGACTGTGGCCGCTCTTAACGGGGGTGAAGATTATGAGTTGCTTTTTACGATCAGGCAGACGGATTTTGAAAAAGTCAAAGCAATTTCAAACATCAGCATTATCGGCCATTTTACCGAACAAAGCGGAATTGCCGAAATGGTTACCACCGATAACCAATTGATTCGCCTGACGGCTCAAGGATGGGATGCCTTGAAAAATAGTGAAGAAGATAAAAAAGCCGATCTTTAGCTTTAGCCGATAGCTACAAACGGATTGCCGGTTTTTTCCCTGCCAATGCTGGTTTCGGGGCCATGACCCGGATAGACAATGGTATTTTCGGGCAAAACAAACAATTTCTCCCAGATGCTCTGCCTGAGCACTTCATAATCGCCTCCCGGCAAGTCGGTGCGGCCAATACTGTCGCGAAAAAGTACATCGCCTGTAATGACAAATGCCTCTTTTTCGGCATAAAAGCATAAGCTTCCAAGTGCATGACCGGGAGTATAAAGCACTTTTAAAGTTGAATTCCCGAAACGAACCAACTCCCCATCGTTCAATTGCCGGCTTACCGGTTCAACACGGGTCAAAGGCAAATCGTAGGAAAAAGCAAACTGGCTGGCGTGATCCAGATAAATCTTGCTGTCGAAATGGCCTTCAAGCTTTAAGCCGTAATGGTCAACGATATAAGGGTTTCCTAAAATATGATCAACGTGGGCATGAGTGCTTAACAAACGGACTGGGCGAAGCGAATGGGTACGAATATAACGTTCGAGTGTTTCCTGTTCTTCAGTCACCGAGCATGCAGCATCAACAATTACACACTCGCCCGTTTCGTCGGATAAAACATACGTATTCACCTGAAACGCATTAAAAACAAATCTTTTTAATTCAATCATACAGCTTTCTTTAGCATCAGAAAAGCAAAGATACATCTTTAACAACTTTTGCAGCCGTTTAAGCTCAGCAAATTATTGTAATTTAGCCCCCAAAAAACGATCAAAATGACGCTTTGCCCAATGTCAGGCCAATATTTGAGACCAAACCGCTTATTGTGGACTTGGCTTATGATTTGGCTTACAGGCGTATTGCCCCAGGGCTTGCAGGCTCAGTTTTACAACGGATCGAACATGAATTTTGGTAAAAGCCGCGTGCAGTGGTCCAATACCATCTGGTTTTACTATCGTTTTGATGCCTTTGACACCTATTTTTATCTGAACGGCGAAGAGCTTGCACAATATACGGCTCAGTATGCCGAGAAGCAACTGCCCCTCATGGCACGAAAACTCGAAACTTCGCTTTCCGAAAAAATACAGTTCATTATTTTCAACAGCTTAGCCGATCTGAAACAAAGCAATATTGGTTTGGCTACTGAACAAACCTATAATACAGGAGGTATCACCCATATTATTGGGAACAAGGTGTTTCTGTATTTTGATGGCAATTATTTGAATTTTGAAAAACAGATCCGTGCCGGCCTTGCCGATGTGATGGTCACACAGATGATGTCGGGAGGAAATATTGGCACACAAATTCGTGATGCTGCACTTTTCAAACTGCCTGACTGGTATAAAAACGGTCTTTTTTCGTTTTTGTCGGAAGATTGGAATACTGCCTTCGATAGTCGTTTACGCGATGGCATTACATCAGGGCGCTACAAGAAAATCAATCGCCTTCAAGGCGAAGACGCCATGATTGCTGGTCATTCGTTTTGGAGGTACCTCGAAAAAATTTATGGCAGCGCTATCATTCCGCAAATTGTTCACCTCACCCAAACCGGACGCGATGTTCAAAACGGTTTTCTTTATGCTACAGGGCTGAAATACAAGAATTTAGTCAAAGAGTGGTTCGCCGACAACAAACAGCACTTTGCTGGCACAGAATCTATCCAACCTGAAAAAGCGCTGCCACTCAAATACCGTACTTACCGAAGTTTTACCCGACCGGCAATCAGCCCCGATGGCCGATATTTGAGTTATATTACCAGCGATGAAGGCAGGATCAAGCTTTGGTTGATGGATTTACAGACCGGAAAAAAGAAGAAGATGTTCAAAACGGGCTACAGCACCGATGACAAGATTGACCTTTCGTTTCCCCTCACCTCTTGGCACCCTTCGGGCGAAATATTGGCTTTTGTGCTCGAAGAAAAAGGAAAGACCTTCCTTTATTTTTATAATCTGGCCGAAAAAAGTGCTGAAAGCAGGAATCTGTTCGACTATCAGAAAGTGACGCATATCAGCTATTCGCCCGATGGCAAAAAATTAGCCATGGCTGCCGTCAGAAAAGGGAAACCCGATATTTATGTGTATGATATCCCCTCAAACAGCCATCAACAAATCACCAATGATTATTTTACCGACCTCGAACCGGTATTTATGCAGGGGAACAAACTTTTGGTTTTTAGCTCGAATCGCACATCAGACACCCTCAAGGTGCAGACCGATGCCGAAGAACAGGGTGCGACATTCGATCTTTTTGCTTATGATTTTCAAACCGGAAATCCGGTTTTAAAGCGCCTTACCGATACACCTTTAGCCAATGAAAAGTCGCCAGAACAGCAAAAAGCCGGATTCATCGAATACCTGAGCGATCAAAACGGTTTTTACAACCTCTATTCAGGAAGGTTCGACAGCACAATTGCTTTTGTGGATACCCTTGTGCATTATCGTTATTTCATGGAGTCGCAACCACGTACGGACTTCACGACAAATATTCTCTATTTTACCGGCTCCGATTTCTCTGAACATCAATTTGTTACAGCATGGCAGAACGATCGCCAGAAACTTTTCCGGCTTACCGATAACGACTTCAGCAGTTCGGGATTTGGGCTGCGTGATTCAACCGAATATATGCGGAATCTAGTATCTGATTTTCAAAAACGGCAGAGCGCTCCTATTGCAGAACCTGTTTTTCGGAAGCGATTCAGAACCGTTTTCAGGCCGGTTGTGTTGAATGACAGTATTTTGCCACCTTCGACTCCGCAACGGCAAGGTTCTTTGGTCTTCACCGGAAGGCAGCGTACGGCTTTGCTCAATCAAGGAAAAGAAGTAACAAATCAGGAAAAGAAAGCCCCACCCAAACGGCGGAACTATTTGGTTGAATATTTCTATGATCAACTGGTCACACAGATAGACTTCACTTATATCAATCACAGTTACCAGCCCTTTTCGGGTGGCGGATCGCCCATCTATCTCAATCCGGGTTTCAACGCCGTGATGGGGGTCAACCTGATTGATCTTCTCGAAGATTATCGCATCGCATTTGGCGTACGGCTAAATAACAGCTTGATTAATAATGAATATGCGCTCACTTTCAGCAACTTGAAAAATCGACTTGATAAGCAAATTGTATTGCATCGGCAAAGTGTGGACGAAACTACCGAAAACTATTATACCCGGACTCACTCCCATCAGGCATTTTATGTGCTCGGCTGGCCCCTGAAGGAAACCCTTACACTGAAGGCCACTGCAATCTATCGCAATGATATGAAGGTCTATTTGTCGGTTGACCAAAACAGTCTGAAAAAGAAAAATGAATACGAAAACTGGGGAGGCTTACGGGGCGAGGTGATTTTTGACGATACGAAGCAGGTGAGCCTGAACCTTTATACCGGAATGCGCTGGAAGGTATTCGGTGAGTATTACCAGCTTGTTGACAAAGAAATGACCAATCTGGTGGTGCTTGGTTTCGATTTACGGCATTATCAGCGTTTATACCGTAATTTTATCTGGGCTAACCGTATTGCTGCAAGCACTTCTTTTGGCCGGAATAAACTCATTTATTATATGGGTGGTGTTGATAACTGGCTCGTTCCGAAATTCAATCGCGAAACACCAATTGATTTTGCACGCAATTATGCTTACCAAACTCTGGCCACCAATATGCGCGGATTTCATCAGAATATTCGCAACGGAACCAATTTTATTGTGCTCAACTCCGAATTTCGGTTTCCGTTATTCAGCTACTTTTTTCATAATCCCATCAGCTCGGCCTTTGTGCGCAACTTCCAGCTATTGGCCTTTGGAGATGCGGGAACAGCATGGGCAGGTTTAAATCCTTATGATCCTTCGAACGTGTTATTTACGCATTATGTCAATAACGGGCCTTTCAACATTTCAGTCGAACAACAAAAAGAGCCTCTCGTCGGAGGGCTTGGGCTAGGAGCCAGAACCACGATTTTGGGATATTTTGTCAGAGTTGATATTGCCTGGGGCATCGAAGATCGAAGTTTCAAGAAACCGGTCTTTTACCTTTCTTTCAACCTCGATTTTTAATTTTTTGAATAAAAATTGCGCAAATTTTTGGTTACCTTGTATATCAATATTATACAAACGAGAATCAAAATTCAATTTTAGATTATGGTAAAAAAAACAGCTGTGCCAAATTTTTGCCATACTGCAGGCGGTCGTCTCCTAAGCCTTGCTTACTGTGCACTTGGCGAGTTATCAACAGCCAGCTGTTTGTAAATCGTAAGTGGAATCAATCAGGAATAACCTTTTATCATAAGTTTTCATGGTAAATTGCAGACCCTTATTTTCCATTGGGCTGAAAAACCAAAATATTTAGGGACAAAACATTATCAAGATTTTTAATTAACCACATACCGACGATATCATGGAAAACAATCTTTTCGCAGGTCTGGAAACATCAGTCAGAGATGAAAAGGAGAATGCTTTTTATGACAAAATGAAGGAAATGCGGATGAGAATGGATAAAACCGGAGCAAACGACAGTGATACAGGTAAACAAGAAGCTGAGCCAATGCCGTCAGAAACGATCCAGTCTGCTCCTAATCTGAAAACCTATAGCCATGCCGAAGTGCTTGAAGCAACTACCCGTTATTTCAAGGGCGATACACTTGCTGCAAATGTTTGGATGAACAAATATGCACTCAAAGACAGTCATGGCAATCTTTTCGAGCGCACTCCCGATGATATGCACCATCGTTTGGCTTCCGAAATTGCACGCATCGAAAAAAAATACCCTAACCCGCTGACCGAAGCAGAAATTTTTGAAGTACTTCGCGATTTCCGTTATATCGTCCCACAAGGCAGTCCGATGGCCGGGATAGGCAATCATTATCAGGTTTCATCCCTTTCGAATTGTTTTGTCATTGGCAATGACGGGCCATCCGACTCCTATGGAGGTATCATGAAAATTGACCAGGAACAGGTTCAGTTGATGAAACGCCGGGGTGGCGTCGGACACGATCTGTCACACATCAGACCAACAGGAAGCCCGGTAAAAAACAGCGCCCTTACCAGTACCGGTGTCGTGCCTTTTATGGAACGCTATTCCAACTCCACGCGCGAAGTGGCTCAGGATGGGCGTCGGGGGGCACTCATGCTGAGCATCAGCATCAAACACCCGGACGCCGAACGTTTTATTGACGCTAAACTTGAATTGGGAAAAGTAACCGGAGCCAATATTTCGGTACGCATCACCGACGAATTTATGAAAGCCGTTCGGGATGGCAGCACATTTGTTCAGCAATATCCTATTGATAGCGACAAACCGTGGTTTGTACAGGAAATTGATGCCCGTCGTCTTTGGGACAAACTCATCCACAACGCCTGGGCATCGGCCGAGCCTGGGATTCTTTTTTGGGATACCATCCTCAGCGAGAGCATCCCCGATTCATACGCCGATCTGGGCTTCCGCACCCTTTCGACCAATCCTTGCGGCGAAATTCCGCTTTGTGCCTACGACAGTTGCCGGCTTTTGGCCATCAATTTATACAGCTATGTGGAAAACCCTTTCACCCCACAAGCATCGTTCAATGTGGAGCTCTTTAGCAAACATGCCCGAATGGCTCAACGCATCATGGACGATATCATTGACTTAGAAACTGAAAAAATTGATGCCATCCTTCATAAAATTGATGCCGACCCCGAAACCATGGAAGTCAAGGGTGTGGAATACCGGTTATGGCAGAATATCCGTAAAAAAACACTTCAGGGTCGTCGTACCGGTATTGGGATTACTGCCGAAGGCGACATGCTGGCAGCATTAGGTTTGCGCTACGGATCGTACGAAGCCATCAGCTTTTCCACCGAAGTGCATAAACTGCTGGCATTGGAAGTCTATCGCAGTTCAGTGGACATGGCCGAAGAACGCGGCGCTTTTGAGGTGTACAATACTGATCGGGAAAAAAACAATCCTTTCATCAGTCGAATCAGAGAGGCTGCACCACGCCTTTACGAAAAAATGAGTCGCGTAGGCCGCCGCAATATTGCTATGCTTACGATTGCTCCAACTGGTAGCGTAAGTATCTGTACGCAAACAACATCCGGAATTGAACCGGTGTTCTTGGTCAGCTATAAACGGCGCCGTAAGGTTAACCCAAACGATATCAATGTTAAGGTAAGCATCACCGACGAGGTTGGTGATTCGTGGGAAGAATACAATGTTTTTCATCCCAAATTTGAAACCTGGCTCGAAGCCAATGGTTATGATGTGCAGGCGGTGAAAGAATATTCCGACGAACAACTGCAAGAACTCATCAAAAAATCACCTTATTACAAAGCCACTTCCAACGACATTGACTGGTTGAGCAAAGTGAAAATGCAGGGTGATATTCAAAAATGGGTAGATCATTCTATCAGTGTGACGGTAAATGTGCCGAATGATATTAGTGAGGAGTTGGTCAGTCAGATTTATCAGACAGCCTGGGAAAGCGGCTGCAAGGGGATGACCATCTATCGCGATGGTTCGCGATCGGGCGTTTTGGTGAGTGCCGATGAGAAAAAATCACAGGCAGCACAGGATGAATTTCGGGAAACACAAGCTCCTCAACGCCCCAAACGCTTAGAAGCTGATGTGGTTCGTTTTCAAAACAATTATGAAAAATGGCTGGCAGTAGTCGGTAAGCTGAACGGAAAACCGTATGAAATTTTTACCGGAAAAGCCGACGACTTTTTCCTGCCACCCTGGGTTGAAACCGGCTGGGTTATCCGTGAGAAAAATAAAAACGAAAAAGCGCGTTACGATTTTCAGTTTGAAGATCGTCAGGGATATAAAGTCACGGTGGAAGGCCTCTCGCGTTCTTTCAACAAAGAGTATTGGAATTATGCCAAGCTCATTTCGGGAATCTTACGCCACGGAATGCCTCTGCCTTACGCCATCGAATTGGTGCAAAATCTTACGCTTGACGAAGATACCATTAACACCTGGAAAAATGGCGTCGTTAGAGCTTTGAAAAGATATATCCCCGATGGAACTGTTTCGGAAGGGAAAACCTGCCCTGAATGTGGTGATAATAAAAGTCTGATTTATCAGGACGGCTGCCTCACCTGTAAATCGTGTGGCTACTCAAAATGCAGCTAACCCACTAAAATAAGCATATATCGAAAAGGAGCAGCCGGACTGCTCCTTTTTCCATTCTGAAAAATCTGAACCATCAAATCACAAAGATAAATGCAACCAGATTGACAGAATTTTTTCATGGCAGTATATTTGATGGTACTCAATAGCCTAACTAGTGTGCTGAAATGCAAAAAGAAGAAAGAGCCCTGCTGAAAAGTTTTTTTGTGCCGTTCATCCTGTTGGCGCTGATGTATCTGGTAGCTTTTACGGAATGGCTTTTCGGGATCAGTTTCTCACGTTATGGCATTCACCCGCTTCATGCCGATGGATTGCCCGGTATTCTTTTGTCGCCTTTTATTCACAGCGATTGGAAACATCTGGCGGCAAACAGCCTTCCGGTGTTGGTTTTAGGCGGAGCATTATTTTATTTTTACCGGGTGATTGCAGTGCGTATTCTGCTGCTCATCACTTTGCTCACCGGTATATGGGTTTGGCTTGGCGCAAGGGGAGGTGTTCATATCGGAGCCAGTGGGGTTATTTATGGTCTTTCATCCTTTCTACTTGTCAGCGGAATCATCCGTCGCGAAACGCGCCTCATGGCATTGTCACTGATTGTGGTTTTTTTGTACGGGAGCTTCGTGTGGGGCATCTTTCCACAGTTTTTTCCCCAACAAAACATTTCTTGGGAATCGCACCTGAGCGGGATGCTGGCCGGAATCATTCTGGCTGTTTTCTATCGTTCAGAAGGGCCTCAACGTAAGCTCTATTCATGGGAAATCCAGGAGGAAGATGAAGATCAGACAGATGCTGGCAGTATGCAACAATCAGCCGACGAAAAGCCCTATTGGGATATCCCCGAACCCGACCGAAATGACCTCAAGGTCGTGTATCACCCGCCAAAAAAGGAGTCTTAACGAAATTTGTAATGCTTCACCGAATATGCACAACTGCCCATGTCAGGTATCTGGACTTCGGTGTAGCCCATTGACAGCAATCTCAAATCGGACTGATCCGAACGAATAATCAGCGCTGGCTCCACGATCACCATCATAGCATGATCGCTACCGGGAGGCCGACAGCTACGCCCTCCACGCTTAAACCAAAGATCGGTGAAAGAAATTCCGGCTTCTGTCAGTGATTTGATGGGGGTAGCCTCCGAGAACTCGTCCATATTGTCAGGAAGATTTAGTTTATAGTAAACTCCAGGGGCAAAATGGTATTCGTCAGAAGCATGGTCTTCAACGGTCAAGCTCGGCTTTTTAGTCGAAACAGTTTTAGAACTGCGGCAAGAGATACTGATCAAGCCCAGGATAACAAGGCTCACACCAAAAATAAGAGAGAGATGTTTCATGGCGGGTAGGTTTTTATTCGGGAAATAACGGATTGTCCGATCTGGCAAAATTATTCCTGCTGGGTAACGGAAGCAGAAATTTTTGATTTTAACTCCCGGGCCCAATTGAGCAAATGCTGTTTGCTGGTTTCATCCAATCTGGCTTCGCGGTGAAGCATCGTATAATAAGCCGGTGGCATATCGTTTTCCTGAAGCACCTCAACAATCTCGTCAAGCTTGTGAAGTTGTTTTTCCTTTGGATAGAGAATCCATTCCGAAAAATTGAGATGTTTTTTCCCGTGTTTCACATGTTTGCTGATCATCCACGAAACAGGGGCAATGCTTGCATACCAGGGATAAACGGTGTTGTTCGAATGACAGTCGTAACAGGCATGATGAAGCGAGTTTTCCACAATCGCCTCAGTATCAGTCTTATGCAGGATGTCGTAACGACTTAGATTGGTTTGCTGGTTGCGCTGAGGTCTGATGAACTGGATCAGGCCAAAAATCAGGAGAAGAACCAAAATGATGATTTGTGTGCGTTTTTTCATGGCTTTGTGAATGAGGAAAGCCAAAAATAATCATTTTTTAGGTTACGACCTGGTGATGGATAAAAAATGGATGGTCAAAGGTGGAAAAACAAAAAACACCTTCCCGAAGGAAAGTGTTTTGTCGGAGTGGCCCGACTCGAACGGGCGACCGCTTGCACCCCATGCAAGAATGCTAGCCAACTGCACCACACCCCGAATTGCATAAATGCGCTGCAAAGGTACAACATTCTCCCGTTTTTGCAAGTTTTTTCACCTCAACTTCTTTTTTCGGATCAAACCTTGCAAAAAAGCCCCAAATAGCCGGAGTGAAAAAACTATTACTTCGACCGACAGGCTGTCAGACTGAATATCGGACAAAAAGGCATCTGCGTCAGAAAAAATTGCGACTTTTGCATTGGCATTGTTTTCGCATAACTTGAAACCAAACGAAATAAAAATTCAATACGTATGAAGGAAGAAAAAATCGAGTGCCTCATCATTGGATCGGGGCCTGCCGGGTACACGGCTGCCATCTACGCAGCTCGTGCTGATCTGAAACCCGTTGTTTATCAAGGAATACAGCCAGGTGGGCAATTAACGACAACTACGGAGGTTGAAAATTTCCCGGGCTATCCACAAGGGATCACCGGCACCGAGATGATGAATCAGCTCAAGGAACAAGCCGAGCGTTTTGGAGCCGAAAGCCGCTGGGGCACCATCGTAGAGGTTGATGCAAGTGCACGACCTTTCAGGGTAAAAGACGATGAAGGTCGCGAGATGCTGGCCGAAACCCTCATCATTGCCACGGGTGCTACTGCAAAATACTTAGGCTTGGAGTCGGAAGAAAAATTCAAAGGTGGAGGCGTTTCGGCATGCGCAACTTGCGACGGGTTCTTTTATAAAGGTAAAGATGTGGCCGTTGTGGGCGGCGGCGATACTGCAGCCGAAGAAGCCACTTATCTGGCCAAGTTGTGCCGAAAAGTGTACCTCATTGTGCGTCGCGACGAACTGCGTGCCTCAAAAGCCATGCAAAACCGTGTGCTAAACACCCCCAACATCGAAGTGCTGTGGAATCATAACACCAAAGAACTTTTCGGAACCGAGACCGGATTTATGAAAACTCTCAAAGGCGCCGTACTCATCAATAATAAGACACAGGAGGAACGTGTGATTGATATTGATGGCTTCTTTGTTGCCATTGGTCATAAACCTAACAGCGACCTCTTTGAGGGAGTTCTTGACATGGACGAAACAGGCTATATCAAAACCAAACCCGATTCGACGGCCACCAATGTACCCGGAATTTTTGCCTGTGGTGATGTGCAGGATAAAGTTTTCCGCCAGGCCATCACGGCTGCCGGAACAGGTTGCATGGCTGCTCTGGAAGCCGAACGCTTTTTAGCTGCATTGCAAGATTAAATAAGTTAAGGTGTTGATATAAGTCGTTATTCTTTTGTCAGAATAACGACTTTTTTATTTGTGTGTAGAAAAACCAGTCTAAAATGAATTGCGGCTTAGCAGTTGTTATTTGTTTCGTTTGATGCTGTAATCTACTAAAAGTTTCAGCGAGTCGAGAGCCTGCGATGGCGGCAATCTGTCAAGTTGTTTGAGAGCCAAAGCAATATATTCATTCATTTTAACCGTCGCATTATCAATACCTCCCGAACGACGAACCATTTCGACCACTTCGTGTACTTTGGCAGGCTCATGGTTATGGTTTTTTACCAAATTGATGATGTGACGGCGGGTAGAGGCCGTACTAGTGTTGAGCAGATAAATGAGCGGCAGGGTCATTTTACGCTCTTTGATGTCAATGCCTGTTGGTTTGCCAATCAGCCGGGTATCTTCGAAATCGAAAATGTCGTCTTTGATCTGGAAAGCTATGCCGACATAAGTCCCAAAAAGGCGCATCTGTTCAACAAGCTCAGGCTTTGCTCCTGACGAAGCTGCACCCACGGCACAACATGAAGCAATGAGCGAGGCGGTTTTCTTTTCGATAATCTCGAAATACACCTTTTCTTCCACCTCGAGGCGACGCGCTTTTTCAATCTGAAGCAGCTCGCCTTCGCTCATTGCTTTGACTGCCTGCGACACGATGCGCAGCAGTTCGAAGTCGTTGTTTTCGAGCGCCAGCAACATCCCCCGCGAAAGCAGATAATCACCAACCAGGACGGCGATCTTATTCTTCCACAACGCATTGATGGAAAAAAATCCGCGCCGCTCGTTCGAATCGTCCACCACATCATCATGAACCAATGTGGCAGTGTGAAGCAGTTCGATGAGCGTGGCTGCCCGATAAGAGCTTTCGTTGATACCACCGTTGATGGCTGCCGAAAGCAAAACAAACATCGGACGCATCTGCTTTCCTTTGGTTCGCGTAATATAGGCCGTTATCTTGTCGAGCAAGGGAATGGGCGAGCGTATCGCATTGCGAAATACCTTTTCGAAACGGCTGAGATCGTCGCGTATGGGTGCTTGTATTTGGGTCAGTTCCGACATGGCTGCGTAAATATTCACACAAAGGTAAACTTTTCTGTCAACGGGATTCAAACCACCGACACTGTTTCATCATTAGATGAACATGGATGAAACCTCACCTAAAGACTGAGCCTGGCCACAAGTGTTTCGCTGGCTTACAAAACGAACAAAGATGCTTTTCCTCTATTTTTGCAAAAAGAAACCGTCACAGCTGGTAGATTGCTTTATGAACGACGCTCATCCATTGCAGCCCATTCTGGCCTCAATACCACACGAACCCGGTGTATATCAATACCTTGACGAGGAAGGAAAGGTGATTTATGTGGGTAAAGCCAAAGATTTGCGCAAGCGGGTGAGCAGCTACTTTACCAAAGAACAAACCGGAAAAGTCCGGGTATTGGTCAGGCGCATACGCGACATCAAAGTGATTGTGGTTGCAAGCGAGTCGGAAGCTTTGTTACTGGAAAATAACCTGATCAAAGAGTTGCAGCCACGCTACAATATTTTGTTGAAAGACGACAAAACTTATCCATCCATTTGCATTAAAAATGAGCCTTTCCCACGGGTTTTTGCAACAAGGAATCTGGTTCAGGACGGAAGCGAATATTACGGCCCGTATGCTTCCGGCCGAATGATGAAAACCCTGCTCGAACTCATCCGCCAGCTTTACCCGCTTCGTACATGCAGCCTAAATTTATCACCAAATGCTATCAAACGCGGGCAATACAAAGTGTGCCTGGAATATCATATCGGGAATTGTAAAGGCCCTTGCGAAGGGCTACAAACAGAAGAAGAATATGACGAGATGATTCGTGAAATCCGGCTGATCATCAAAGGACAATTGCAAGGATTGTTACGAGTGATGAAAGCCCGAATGATGGACTATGCCGATAAACTTGAGTTTGAAAAAGCCCAGGAAATCAAAGAAAAACTCCAGATTTTGGAGAATTACCGAAGTAAATCCACCGTGGTGGGCATCGGTATCAGCAATGTGGATGTGTATAGCATTGTGGATGAACCTACTGTGGCATGGGTTAACTTCATCAGGGTGGTGGAGGGCGCTGTGATTCAATCTCATTCTGTGGAAGTTAAAAAGAAATTAGACGAGAGTCCGGCCGAGATTCTCTCCATCGTGATCAACGATCTTAGCCTTCGGTTTGGAACGACTGCCCGCGAAATCATTGTGCCGGTGCAGATTGAAAACAAACCCGAAAACTTGAAGATTACCGTTCCACGCAAAGGAGAAAAAAAACAACTGCTTGAGCTTTCGGAAAACAATGCGCGACACTTTAAGCTTGAAACCGAAAAACAACGCAGCTTAGTAGATCCTGAGCGACATCAGAAACGCATCTTGCTGCAATTACAGAAAGACCTAAGAATGAGCGTAATCCCCGAGGTGATCGAATGTTTCGACAATTCAAATTTCCAGGGGGATTTTGCGGTTGCAGCCATGGTTCAGTTTAAGAATGCCAAACCCAACAAAAGCGAATATCGGCATTTTAACATCAAGACGGTGGAAGGGCCCAACGATTTTGCTTCGATGGAAGAAATTATCGAAAGGCGTTACAGCAGATTGCTCAAAGATGAAAAACCTCTGCCACAGTTGATTGTGGTTGATGGTGGCAAAGGGCAACTCGGTGTTGCCGTAAAAACCCTCGAAAAAATTGGTCTTCGGGGCAAAATTGCTATTATCGGAATTGCCGAGAAACTCGAAGAAATCTATTTTCCGGGCGACAGCATTCCGGTCTATATTGACAAAAAATCGGAGTCGCTACGTCTAATCCAATTTTTACGCGATGAGGCCCACCGTTTTGGCATCACCCATCACCGAAAGAAATTTGAAAAGGGCTTCATGCAGAGTGAATTCAACCGGATAAAAGGAATCGGTGAACATACAGCCCAAAAGTTGCTGATTCATTTTAAATCGTACAAAAAAGTGTCGGAAACAAGTTTTGATGAGTTGGCTGCCGTCGTGGGGCCGGCGAAAGCCCAAATCCTGATCAATCATTTCAACGACCCTCAAAAACCTGATCCGACAAGCCTGTAAACCGCTAACTGATTGGGTTGTTGATTTGAATTAAAAAACATTTGTTTTATCATTTTTATCATTAGTTTTGTGTTAAATATTATAATATATTGAATATTAACATATTACCAATTTTTTATATTTTAACACCTTCAATCTTACCAAAACAATGAAACACTATTCCTTTGTGCCCATTCTTTTGTGCATGTTTTTGTTCGTCCCTTTTCTAACTAAGGGTCAACAACTTCTGATACAGCAAAAGAGTGGTCAAACCCACACTGAGCTGCTCAGCAACGTCCAGAACCTACACTTCAATCCGGGCGAGCTGGTGCTTCAGCCCAGAACGGGTGCCATGGCGGCCTTTGCCTTGGCCGAGATTCAAAAAATTGTTTTTGATACTGAAACAGGGCTGTCGAAGCCCTCACTACAATCCCTTGTGGTTTCGCCTTCGCCTGTTCAATCGGTGCTTTTTATGAGCGGTATTCCGCAATTTGCCCGGAAAGCCCTTGTTTACAAAGCCGATGGCACACTTGTGATGGAAAGAGAAATAGGACAGCCGACCCATTCGCTCGATGTCGGCAGCCTTAGCCCCGGACTTTATCTGTTACGCGTTCATCAATTCACTGTTAAATTCGTCAAGCGATGAAAAAGCACATCTTTTTGTTCGGTTTCTTAATGAGTGTGTTTTGTCTCAATGCTCAGGAAAAGATGTATCTTCATCTGGCTGGAAAAACTACACTTGGCGCACCCGTGACCAGTACTGACAGTGTTTATTTCAGCAATGATGGCACTACAGCCTTTTTTAAAATTCTGGGAACGGAATATTCTTTTCCGGTAAGCGAAATAGACAGCATCACTTTTGGAGCTGATTCGCAGACAATTGACGTTATCTTTGAGGAAGAAACAGTGCGCATAATCAATCCTTTGGCCTTTGAGGGCGTTGCAGTGAATGCAGTGGGGGCAAAAGTAACGGTGAATGCAACCACTTCGGTTCAGGATATTAATTTCAGACTGAGCGGCAGTACATCCGACGGGATGTTTAAGACCTATACCGCCAAGCGGTATAATCTGATTTTAGATGGAGTTTCGATCACTAACCCCGAAGGGCCGCCGCTCAATCTGCAATCCAAGAAAAAAACAACCATCTTTCTCGCCGATGGTACCACAAATACCTTAACCGATGGTTCGCAATATGCGCCTGCACCCAACGGTGAAGACCAGAAAGCAACCTTGTTCAGCGAGGCAAAACTGATTTTTAAAGGCTCCGGCAGTTTGATTGTCAATGGGCTTGGAAATGCACAACATGGCATCCGCAGCGATGACGAGATTGAAATTGAAGATGGTACAATCACTGTTTCCAGTGCGGTACTCGATGGAATTCACGGCAAGGACGGTTTTTTCATGAAAGGCGGTACAGTGCAGGTTACGGCCACCGGCGATGGCATTGATGCCGATGGTGGGATCATGGAGATTAGTGGTGGTAACATCAGTATGCAGTTGGCTTCTGCCGGAGTGAAAGGACTCTCAGCTGACAGTACCATTATGATTTCGGGAGGAACCATCAATATCACCATGAACGGTAACCAGTCCAAAGGCATCAAAGGTGATCAGGACATTCTGCTCAGCGGTGGGCAAATCACCATTCACACCACCGGCGATGCAGTGCTTGAGCCTTCAGGCTCGGGCTTTGATCCTTCGTATTGCACTGCCATCAAGGCAGAAGGAAGCGTAAACCTGAGTGGCGCCGAGCTTACCATCACCAGCAGCGGAAAAGCCGGCAAAGGAATCTCGGCCGATGCTGATATTGTGATGACAGGCGGCACGGTCAACATCACCAGCACAGGCATTGGCGCTGTTTACACCAATCCGTCGGGGCAAGCCGATGCCTATGTGGCCACTTGTCTTACGGCCGATAACGACATCAAGCTTCTGGGTGGTCAACTCACCACCTCTAGCTCGGGTAAAGCAGGAAAAGGCGTTTCGGCTGACCGTCATATTTTGATTGGAACGGCTGAAACATCGCCCACGATTCAAATCACCACCTCCGGTGCACGCCTTTTGGTGAGCGGTAGCGGCTCAAATGCCAATTATGCCGAAGCCAAAGCAATGAAGGCAGATGTGGATGTCATCATCGAAAATGGAAATATCACCATCAGTTCGTCCGACGATGGCATAAAAGCCGAAAACTCCATCACCATTAATAATTGCGTACTTGACATCCTCAACTCGGTCGAGGGCGTTGAAGCACCTTTTATCACATTTAATGGCGGCAATATCCATATCAAATCGAGTGACGATTGCATCAACGCTACTTTTGGCTTTGGCGGCGAAGGCAACGATGGTAGCTTAGCTACTTTTAACGATGGTTATATTGTGGTAAATACCACCGGAGGCGATGGTATTGACAGCAACGGAAATGTGTTGATTACCGGCGGTACAATCATTGTTCACGGCCCCCCGTATTCACCCGAAGTGGGGTTGGATTATAACGGAACGTGCAATGTGAATGGAGGCTTTCTTGTCATTTCCGGAACAAATAGTTTCATGACACAGGCTCCTTCAAATACATCGGCCCAATATAGTCTGAAAATCACGTTTTACCAGCAATTATCGTCTTCCACACTCTTCCATATCCAGAATGCAGCCGGCGAGGATATGCTTACTTTTCAACCAAAACGGAATTATTATTCCATTGTCTTTTCATCGGATATGGTGGTGTCCGGAACGGGCTATGCCATTTATACCGGCGGAAGCCATAGCGGAACGGTAACGGATGGCCTGTATTCCGGCGGAACCTATTCCGGCGGAACCCTGCGAAAGACCTTTAATGTTTCGGCAAAAGTGACTAATGTAAGTTTCTAATCTACTGTAAAGGCAATTAAAGGCTGCCCGGAAAGAGGCGGCCTTTTGTTACCTTTCTTCATCCTATTTGCCAAAAACCACTTTATGGAGTTGATCGGCTATTTCGTCGGGGCTGAGGAGCTCCATGCAGTTGAAATGGCCTTTCGGGCAAGCCGGATATCCGATTTTGCTGCACGGACGGCACGATAAACCTTTCTTTTCGACAATTGCCATACGTTCGGGACGAGTGGTCAAATAAGGATACATCCCAAATCCCGGCACGGTGTTGCCCCAAACGGAAACGATTGGTTTGTGCAGTGCAGCCGCAATGTGCATCAGTCCGGTATCGTTGGTAATCACACCAAGGGCATGTTCAATGAGCCATGCCGACTGGCCCAGGCTTAGGCTGCCACAGCTGTTCCATGTGTTTGATCCTGTCAAAGACTGTATGGCATCTCCCCGTTCCATATCCTCTTTGCCTCCAAGAAGCACCACCGGACGGTCTAAACGCTCGATCACACGCACCACTTGATGCGCCGGAAGAATTTTTGTGAAATGATTGCCACCAATCACAAAAGCGTAGTATCCCTGCCGAAAAGACTTGGGCAAATCACGGATTTTCATCCGGTCGCGTTCGGCAATAAAAAAATCGAGCCCAGCACCGTCGTTGATCACACCGAGTGGTCGGACAGCTTCAAAATAACGATCTACGATATGAATATCAGGTAGGAGGTTGATTTTGAACCGAACTAACAAATATTTTCTGAGGTTTAGCTTTGGAAATCCTTTGCTTTTCACCTTCAGAGCCAGACGAACTCTCCACGAACGCAGATTGTTGTGCAGATCGGCTATAAAATCATAACGCTCGGCTCTTAATTGCCTGATCATTGTCGGAAAGTGCGCGTCGAGTGTCTTCACCCGGCTGATATAAGGACATTCTTCGTAAATGCTTCTAAATTGCGGTTTTGTCAACACATGGATCTCAACGTCCGGAATTTGTTTTTTCAGACAACGAATAACCGGGCTGGTGAGGACGATATCGCCGATAGAGCTGAAGCGGATGACAAGGACTTTCAAAACGAATCACATTAACCTTGCAAAAGTAAGCGTTTCCGACAAAAGCCGACATGCTCCAAATCGTCAGGAAAGGTATTGGTGAGAAACAAATATCCCTACCTTTGTGGCATGCAATGGATAGATACGCATACCCATCTTTACCTCGAACAATTTGACCACGATCGTGATGCCATGCTCGGCCGTGCCTTTGATGCCGGTATTGTCAAATTATTACTGCCCAATATTGATCGGGATAGTATTGATGCCATGCTCGCACTTTGCGACCGCTATCCGGACAAATGCCTGCCGATGATGGGTTTGCATCCCACATCCGTGAAGGAAGATGCAGAGCTACAGCTCAAAGCTGTTGAGGATCAATTGAGTCGTAGGAAATATTGCGCTATAGGTGAAATCGGGATTGACCTGTATTGGGATAAAACATATTATGATGCACAGCTCAAAGCGTTTCGCCTCCAACTTGATTGGGCTAAAGAGTTGGATTTGCCTGTGGCCATCCACACCCGTGAGGCTTTCCCGCTCATCCTTCAGCTTGTTGAAGAGGCTCAGGATGGTCGCCTGAAGGGTGTTTTTCATTGTTTCAGCGGAAATGGGGAAGATGCCCGGCGAATCATGGATATAGGTTTTTTCATGGGTATCGGTGGCATCATCACCTATAAAAAATCCACACTCCCCGAATTGATTAAACAGGTTCCGACAGATTATCTTTTGCTCGAAACCGATAGTCCGTTTTTGCCTCCAACACCCCATCGCGGTAAACGAAACGAAAGCAGTTTTCTTGTCGAAACAGCCCGTTGTCTAGCCGAAATCAAATCCATCAGCAAGGAAGAGCTGGCACAAATAACCACCCGAAATGCAATGAATCTATTTAAGATCAAGGAGATATGATTGAAGAGAAAACCACAATCCTTGTTATTTACACTGGCGGTACTATTGGAATGACCAAAGACATAGATACTGGTGCTTTGGTTCCATTCGATTTTGGAAATATCTATGAGCAGATGCCCATACTAAGGTCTTTTGATTACAAGATTGATTTCCATTCGTTTGAAAATCTGATAGATTCATCAAATGTTAAGCCCGATTTTTGGATCGAGCTAGTTGGTGTTATCGAAAAGAACTACGAACAATATGATGGCTTTGTGGTGCTGCATGGCTCCGACACAATGGCTTATACGGCTTCGGCTTTGAGCTTCATGCTCGAAAATCTGAACAAGCCTGTTATTTTTACCGGCTCGCAACTGCCTATGGGGGTTATCCGCACTGATGGGCGTGAAAATTTCCTCACAGCCATCGAAATTGCAGCAGCCAAAGAAGACGGGTTGGCCGTGGTACCCGAGGTGGCCATCTATTTCGAAAATCAATTAATGCGTGGCAATCGCACAACTAAATTCAACGCTGAGCGCTTTAATGCCTTTGTTTCGGGCAATTACCCGCTTTTAGCCGAGGTAGGGGTGCACATCCGCTTCAAGAAACATAATATGCTGAAGCCGAATTTCAAAAAACTCAAAGTGCACACCCGGCTCGATTTTAATGTAACCATTTTGAAGCTTTTCCCAGGCATCTCGGAAAATGTGGTCAGGAATACTCTGGCTATTCCGGGTCTTAAGGCGCTTATCCTCGAAACTTTTGGCTCGGGCAATGCCCCCACTGATGAATGGTTTATCGGCTGCTTAGCCGAAGCTATTCAGGGAGGATTGATCATTTATAATGTGACTCAGTGTAAATCGGGCTCTGTTGAATTAGGGAAATATGCCACCAGCCTTGAGCTCGAACGTATCGGTGTGATCGGCGGATACGACATCACCACCGAGTCGGCTCTTTCCAAGTTGATGTATCTCATCGGCGAAGGCTTCCCCAAGGAACGCATTGTAGAATTGCTTAAACTGCCTATCCGGGGCGAAATCACCATCGAATAAAACCAAAGCCGGTATGTGTTTTCCGGAATAAATCCTTTAATAAAGAATGAGTATGAAACCTTTACGTTTAGTTTTTTTACTTCTGCTGCTGGTTGGCTTCCCGGCCATTTTGTCTGCCGACGGCCTTTATCTTATTCATGTACAAGGCTATGAGAACCAGAGAGCCCTCGCTGATAACCCCGCTTTCAAGATTCACCTTTACAAAGAAAACTGGGTCATTGCTTCTTCGTCGGTGGTTCCCAAAGCGCCACATCAGTTGTTGGATGCTCATGCTTGGACGGATCATAAAAATTATTTTGTTGTTTATCTGCCCGCGCAGGAGAGCAAACAATATAGCCAGAGCCGGCCATTTGCCAACATTCTCTTTCAGAATCATGATTTTATCATCGTTTTGGCACAAGAAGATGAACTGACACTTGACTTTCCTTATAAAAACGATGGTGTGCTCAGAATTAGCCCAACCGAAGCACGCTTAGCCGAAAGAGGAAAAACCCGTTTACCACAATCCATCACACCCGATCCTTTTGTTCAGGGCTTGATTGATCAGGTTACGGCTGCCAACATCACCGCTTCGGTACAACACCTGCAGGATTATGGCACCCGCAATGCTTATCATCCCAAAAGCGTTGAAGCCCAAAATTGGCTGAAAGACCAGTTTGAGGCGATGGGATTGAGTGTTGAACTTCAAGACTTCCCAATGCCTTCGGGCAATGCCAGCGACAATGTGATTGCTACCCTCACCGGGGCCAAATATCCTGATGAATACGTTGTTGTAGGCTCCCATTTCGATTCATACACCATGAGCGGCAGCGCGGCTCCCGGCGCCGATGACAATGCTTCGGGCACGGCCGGAGTGTTAGAAATTGCCCGCATTTTGAGTCAGCACACCTTCGACCGTAGTATTGTGTTTTGCTCATTCTCCGGCGAGGAATACGGCCTCTACGGAAGCGACGCCTATGCCACCAGAGCCGCTCAGCAGGGGATGGATATCCACGGATATTTTAATCTAGATATGACCGGATACCTCAAGCCAGGGAATACAACCATTAAATCAACCCTGATTTTTCCGCCAAGTGCTCAGGAGCTGGGTAATTTTTATTTGGATGTTGTGGCAGCATATCTGCCCGACTTTATGGTTCAACCCGGATCTTTTTCAGGAGGAGATAGCGATCATACTTCGTTCAACAACAACGGATTCATGGGAATTTTTCCTTTTGAGCCGGTCCCCGATTACAGCCCTTATATCCATACCGCCAACGATGTCGTAGGAACAAGTTACAACAGCGAGAGTCAGGCTGCCGTTTTTACGAAAGCCTCTTTGGCTGCGGTTGTCACCATGGCCAATCGGTTGAATCCTCCGCGAGGTTTAGTGGCTATGCCTGGCGATGGAGTGGTTGATCTGAATTGGGCGCCTTTGCCCGATGCTGCTTCATTCAAGGTGTATCGAAACGGGCAAATGATTCAGGCTGTTACGTCAAACAATTACAGTGATACCGATGTAACGAATGGAAACTCCTATACCTATTATGTTACTGCTATTTATTCCGCCACCAATGAAGAGTCTGAGCCTTCGAATAGTGTTACCGTGATCCCTATGCCGCCATTGAGCCTGCCATTTTTTAATGATTTTGAAAGTGGAGCGCCTTATTGGGAATTTACTGGTGCTTGGGGGTTGTCCACTACACAGGCATACTCACCAACACATTCCATCAGCGACAGTCCCATTGGGCAATATCAGAACAATGTAACGAGTTATGCCTATTTACGACCATTTGCCCTGAATTTAGGTTACAGCTCGGCTGAAGTTTCGTTCTGGACACGCTATGATATTGAAAACAATTACGATTATGCCTATTTTGAAATCTCGACCGATGGCTCAAATTGGACGACGTTAGGCCAATTTACGGGAACACAAAGTAGCTGGCAGAAGAAAACTTATAGTCTGAACAATTATCTCGATAAACCCTTCGTGAAACTCCGATTCCGGTTCACCAGCGATTTTATGGTCACAAAAGACGGGATCTATATTGATGATTTTGTGGTCAATACTACCGGAAATGTTTACACCCAGAATAACTCGCTTCAGGCCGGATGGAATACCCTTTCGAGTTATGTAATTCCGGCCGATCCCTCATTGACAGCTGTTTTTGCACCCTTAGGAAACAAGCTTGAAGCGGTGCAAACCCTCAATGGAGTCTATATTCCTGCCCAAAGCCTCAATACCATCGGGAGCTGGACTTCTTCCACCGGTTACAAAGTGAAACTCAACCAGTCAGCAAATTTGGCGATTTCGGGTCAGAACCTTGCTGATAACACAGTGCAATTGCAGGCCGGATGGAATCTCTTGCCCGTTTTGAGCGCTGTTGGAGCCGATGTTGAAGCTTTGTTTGCCGGTCAGCTCAACCGATTAGTCATGCTCAAAGAAATGGGAACAAATCAGGTTTACTGGCCTGGTTTCCAGGCGACCGAACTTCATAGCCTTCTTCCGTCAAGGGCTTATCTAGTTAAATTGTCGGAGCCGGTAGCTGTCGTTTTCCCGACCGGCTCGAAATCGGATTTTCCCATGAAAGAACGATCAATTACAGAAACCATGATCACCCCAAACACCCATATCGTTGGACTTAGTTCACAGGCCCTTACGATAGCAAATTCGGGCGATTTTATCATGGCTTTTAATCAGCAGAACCTGCTTACCGGACAGTTTGAGGTTCAACCCGGACTCAAAGGAATCATTGCCATTGCGGGTAATGATAGTCTGAGCTCAGCCATCACAGGCATGCAGCAAGGTGAAGCCATCCGCTGGAAACTTTTCAATCCCGTGATCGGGAATTATACCGACCTCACTGCAACCTACGACAACCAGATGCCCGAGCAGGGTTTCTACCAGCATGAAGGAATCAGCTTAGTAACTGCCTTTACCGCCGATGCTGTTGGCTTGCAAAAACATGAATGGACAATTTCCATTTATCCTAACCCAGTTGGCGATATCTTGCATCTTGTGTCTGCTTCGAGCGAAATTGACCGGATAAAAATCACTGACATACGTGGCGTTGTGTTGAAAACATTCCGCCTGAGCGAAACGGGAAGTTACGATGTATCCGATTTGGCTTCTGGCACCTATATTTTACAACTTGAAGGTTCCAACGCAGCAACCAATAGATTGTTTATCAAAAAATAAGTTCTAAAAATTTTTGAAAGTAGTTGATATATTGGCAATTATAAATTTAGATCGAGTTTAAACAAGGCTAAATGCTGAAAAAGCATGAGCAAGGAGAAAAAAAAGCCGTACTTTTGGCCATCTTTTATTTAGGTTAGACCAAAGATATTGCCTGGAGAGATGGCCGAGTGGTTGAAGGCGCACGCCTGGAAAGTGTGTATACCTCAAAAGGGTATCGTGGGTTCGAATCCCACTCTCTCCGCGAAAACTTTTCAGAATGACTGGATTTATCCAAAAACTATTTACATTTGCTACTTCATTTTAAATTAATAAACATTCAAACGGAATTAATGTAGTAATCAACACTCTTAACTATGAAAAAATTAATTGCCCTTTTGTTTTTTGTCGGTATTATGGCTTTTGGTGCCGGTTATGTAGCTTATGCACAGGAATCAACACCTGCTCAAACCGAAACTGTTGACACAGCAGCTCCAAAGACCTTCCATGAAAGCATGAAAGAAAGGTTTATCGAAGGGGGTCCGGTGTGGATGGCACCTATTCTTTTGACCTTGATTTTTGGTTTGGCCATTGCTATGGAGCGTATTATTTACCTTACTCTTAGCGGAACCAATACAGTAAAACTGCTCAACGGTGTTGAAAAAGCATTGAGCAATGGTGGTGTTGAAGAAGCTAAAAATCTTTGCCGCAACACCCGTGGACCCGTTGCCAGTATTTTCTATCAGGGTCTGCTCAGATATGATTCGGGAATCGAAGAAGTTGAAAAAGCAGTTGTTTCTTATGGCTCTGTCATCACAGGCCGCATGGAATCGGGAATTAGCTGGATTTCGCTCTTTATCGCTCTGGCCCCCATGCTCGGGTTCTTGGGAACGGTAGTAGGGATGATTCAGGCTTTTGATGATATTGCAGCAGCCGGCGACATCTCTCCCCAAATTGTGGCTAACGGGATTAAAATCGCCCTTTTGACTACCGTATTTGGTCTGATCGTAGCTATCATTCTCCAGATTCTGTACAACTACATTATCTCAAAAATTGACTCTTTGATCAACAGCATGGAAGACAGCACCATCACTTTCATGGACATTATGTACAAATACACTAAAAAATAAACACCATGCAGCAAGGTTTTGAAAAAATTATCCGATGGGGCTTCATTGCCGTCATGCTCATTGGAGCTTTGCTCGGGATTTATTTCTTTGTGAGCGACTCCTTTGAACTCATGATCCAGTACACTTATGTGCTTTTCATCCTTACTGCTCTCTTTGCTGTGATTTCGCCGGTTTTCACTTTCATCCAACATCCTAAAAACTTGAAAAACCTGGCTTTAACCCTCGGCATTGTAGCAGTCATTGCGTTGATTGCATATCTGTTTTCCGGTAACACGTATTCGGAACTGCAACTGGAAACTTACAAAATTTCAGCCGGAGAATCAACATTTATAAGTTTTGGCATTGTTTTCACTTTTATCGTCAGCATTCTGGTTTTAGTGACCGTAGTGTTTTCGAGCATTTACAAACTGTTTAAATAGGAAGTTATGAGAAGAGCAGCTCCTGAAATCAATGCAGGGTCAATGGCTGACATCGCGTTTCTGCTTTTGATTTTCTTCCTCGTAACAACGACGATGGACGTTGACTCGGGAATTACCCGGCGTCTGCCGCCACCGGTTGATAATCCGGAATCAGTGAAAATCAAAGAAAGAAACGTGATGAATGTTCTTATTAACTCCAAGAACATGTTATTGGTCAATGGAATGCCCGGCGACATCAATACGCTCAAGGACATTGCCAAAGACTTTATGCTCCCCCATTATCCTGATAACCCAAGTTACCCCGAAGTCGAAGAAGCGAGCAATCATCTTATTGGAAATTATTATGCGTCAAAGGGCGTAATCTCGCTTAAGAATGACAGGGGTACTTCCTACGACATCTATATTCAGGTGCAGAACGAGTTGGCAAGAGCTTTCAACGAAATCAAAGAAGAGTTGGCTATGGATCGCTTTGGAACCAAGCTCGCGAATCTTTCAAAAGAAAAACTGGAAGCCATCAACGATGCTGTGCCTGTACGTATTTCTGAAGCAGAACCCGAAAATATTGGAGGAGGAAACTAAACTATGAGTAAATTCAAATCCAGTAAAACCAAAGGTACACCGGCAATCAGCACTTCCTCGCTACCCGACATCATCTTTATGCTCCTTTTCTTTTTCATGGTGACAACTCAAATGAGAGAAACTTCATTGAGAGTAAAGATGAAGCTGCCGATGGCTACGGAAATTCAAAAGCTCGAAAAGAAATCCTTGGTGAGCTATATCTATATCGGGCCTCCAATTAATCAGGCTCTTTACGGTACGGAATCACGTATTCAGCTCAACGACCAGTATGCCCGTGTTTCGGACGTACCGGAGTTTGTGGCTACCGAAAGAGAAGCCCGAAACGAGGCCGACCGTAACCTGATGACGACTGCCCTGAAAATCCATAAGGATACCAAGATGGGAGTTGTAACGGATGTGAAACAAGAGCTCCGCAAAGCCAGTGCCTTCCGTATTAACTACTCTACCTTAAAAGGTGCTGAAAAGCACTCAAATTAAGCGAATCTAACATTGATTTTATGGATAAAACCGGCTTTGGCCGGTTTTTTTATTGCTCGCCCGAAATGCGAAGTGCCCACCATAAAAGAAATCCTGTAAGAATGATGCTGAATACAATATATCCCTGACTCATGCCCTTCCCAAGCTCTTCCATTGGGGTGGCTGTATAACCATTGTGATGGAGGTAAAAAACCGTCACTGCTGCTCCATTGTTGACGAAGTGCATGGCCATAGGGACAAAAATACTGCCTGAAACAACAAAAAAATAGCCGAGGAAGAAACCCAATACAAAACGTGGAAGTAAACCATAAAACTGGAAATGCGCCAGACTGAAAATGAGGGAAGTGAGTACAACGGCAGCCCACTGACGTTTTGTGAGGCGCACCAGCAAAGTTTGAACCACTGAACGAAACACCAACTCTTCACCAATTGCCGTAACAAAAGCAATCATAAACAAGTTGAATAACAAGCCGCCAAAATTATCCACACTCAGAAATAGTTTCATCAATTCCTCTGCCTGTGTCTCTTTTTGTTGCATCCAAGTTTCAAGGGCGGCAAGACTTTCAGGTAGGCGGATTGACTGATTAAACTCCAAAAGGCGATAAATAAGCGGCAGACTGACAAACATCAGCCCGATTGCCGGAAGATAAATCAGCTGCTTTTTGGGTTGTCGAACACCAAGAAACTGCATGAAGTTTAGATCAACCAACCACGCCAAAGCAATAGGCGGAAATATAAACAAACCAAGCTGTGACGAAAGTTGCATGATGCGTGCAGCCTGAAGGCTGGCAGGATTGCCGCTTGCAAAATCCAACGAAGTCCCTGGCGAGGACAATCCGCATATATACAGGATGATAAGACCAATGAGCATTCCCAGAATGGCACCAAAAAGAAGAAGCCCGAAAAAAATAAACAGTTGAAAAAGTGGAGTGGTTTTGCCAAAAATAGGACGGAATCTGTTACTCATGCGCTGTGTTATCGGTTCGATCATGCAAAAGTAGTATTTTTGCCGCCGTTTTACACTGCTTGTAAGACGAATAGAAAGTGTTGAAATCCAAATAGATTTAAATTTGATCAAGATAGGAAACAGGGAAATTGGATTATTCCCCATTCTGTTGGCACCGATGGAAGACGTGAGCGATCCGCCCTTCAGGTATGTGTGTAAACTCTTTGGCGCCGATATTATGTACACTGAGTTTATCTCGTCGGAGGGCTTGATTCGTGATGCAGCCAAGAGTGTGAAGAAGCTCGATTTCAGCGATTTTGAAAGACCGATCGGGATTCAGATTTTTGGCCACGATATTGATTCGATGGTTCGGGCAGCCGAATATGCCGAGCGCGCAGAGCCCGACATAATTGATATTAATTTTGGCTGCCCTGTGAAAAAAGTTGTTGCCAAGGGTGCTGGTTCGGGCATTATGAATAATATTCCAAAAATGGTGGCCATGACCGAAGCCGTTGTGAAAGCCGTGAAACTGCCCGTAACCGTGAAAACCCGTTTAGGTTATGACGAAGATCGAAAGGATATTGTTGAAATTGCCGAACGTTTGCAGGATGTTGGTATTCAAGCTTTGACGATTCATGGCAGATTACGTACTACCCGGTCGAGTGTGCCGGCCGACTGGACTTTGATCGGAAAAGTGAAGGAAAATCCCCGCATGCACATCCCTGTTTTTGGGAATGGTGATGTGGTGGATGGACCTTCGGCACGCTATTTTCGAGATACTTATGGCGTTGACGGACTGATGATTGCACGTGGAAGTTATGGTAATCCCTGGATTTTTCGCGAGGTGAAACAGTATCTGTCGGATGGAACCCTGCCCGAAATTCCGGACATTCACGAACGAATTCGTGTTTCAGACATTCACTTGCAAAAATCCATTGAGTGGAAAGGCGAGCGCCAGGCCATTATGGAAATGCGCAAACATTGGAGCGACTATTTTAAAGGCTTTCCCTCCTTTAAACCATATCGGATCAGACTGATGCAAGCGCTTGTTTACGAGGAGATTAAACAGATATTCAACGAAATAGCTGAAGTGTTCGATGGAGTAAAGCCAATCAAAAATCAGTTGGCCGAAGAAGCTACCGGATATCAAGATCATCCCGGAGAATGCCGCCTGTGAATAAATCGCGCACACGCAGCGGTTTTTGCAGATGGATGGTTTTCAGACCCAGCGAACGAGCTGCCTCAATATGGGTCAGAGTGTCGTCAATAAACAGCGTTTCAGCGGGTTTAAGACGATGCTGATAGAGTACAAACTCAAAAATTTCCGGATCGGGTTTGCTGAGATGCAAATCGAAACTGAAATATGACTTGGTGAAAAGCTGGTCGAACTCGCGATAACCAAAACGAAGTTGTAAATCACGCACATACACATCGTAGTGGATTTCGTTAGAGTTGCTTAACAGGAAAATAGGATAATGGCTTTTCACTTCTTCAAGCACTTTGATACGCTCATGAGGAATGTCGAGTAAAAGAGCATTCCAGGCATCGTCAATATCCTGATCCTGAAGTGGAATGCCGACAAAATCACGAATCTTGTCGCGAAAAATTTCAGGTGTGAGGATGCCACGCTCAAATTTTTCCATCACCTGCTGCTGAAACTCTTTCGATTGGAAGATACCGGTGTTTTCAACACCCAGATTCTTCAAAGCTAAAAGTGTTTGCTGAGGATCAATATCGAGAATTACACCGCCAAAATCGAAAATAATGCTGCTGATGGAAGATTGTGCTTTCATAATTAAGGTGCGTTTTTTTGCTTGGAAAAATTCGATACAAAGTTGTAACTTTGCACCCGCATTGCCAACAGTTTTTTTCACATTCCCTGTTAAAAAAACCTAATGCAGATTATGCTGAAGTTTTATCAATGAAAGGTGAATCGTAAAACACCAAAAATCATTGGATAAAATAAAGGGCCTATAGCTCAGTTGGTTAGAGCAACTGACTCATAATCAGTAGGTCCCAGGTTCAAGCCCTGGTGGGCCCACCATGAACAAGAGGTTATTTTTCAGCCTCTTGTTTTTTAATAACCAAAGCATGGTTCATCGTTTAAAATCTTTTGTGCAATTCATGCCTGCATTTTAATTTTGCTGAATCAAACCAAATTTATTAAATAATTAAATAACAATTAGATAAGTTTATGATGAGAAGCTTTCTCCTTAGTTTTATTCTTTTGATTGCCTTTGTGAGTGTTTATGCCCAGAACCCATATGTTACCATCTGGCAAACCGATATCGAAGGCTATGGGACTTCCGCCAACAATCAGATTGAGATTCCGGCAATTGGCGATTTTTCTTATACCTGGGAAGAAATTGCCAGTCCGAACAACAATGGCTCAGGTACTGGGAGTGGGCTTACGCTTCTGACTTTTCCTGTACCGGGAATTTATCGCCTGAGCATGACGCCTGTTGGCCCTAATCCTTTTAATCAGATAGTGTTTGCCGGAAATGGTGATGATGTCAAGCTGTTAGAGATTGTTCAATGGGGCGATGTGGCCTGGGCTTCATTTGAGGATGCTTATTGGGAAGCAGAAAACCTGAGTATCACCGCTACCGACCTACCCAACCTGAGCAATGTGTACTCAATGAGCAATGCTTTCAGGGAAAGTGGGATTGACGAAATTCCAAACCTGAACAACTGGGATATGAGCAGTGTGACGGATATGAGTAAAATGTTTTATGGCCTTCAAAATTTCAATCAGTATATCGGCGATTGGGATGTGAGCAATGTGGGCGATATGAGCAAAATGTTTTTCCACGCCTCGAGCTTCAACCAGCCCATTGGTAGTTGGAATACGGCTAATGTTCAGTCGTTCAGCAGTATGTTCGAAGGAGCAACAGCCTTCAATCAGCCCATTGGCAACTGGAACACCTCGAATGTCTGGGATATTTCATATATGTTCGCCATGGCTTCCAGCTTCAACCAACCTATTGGCGATTGGGATGTGAGCAATGTGAGCAATATGAACGGTGTGTTTTATATGGCTTCTGCATTTAACAAACCTTTGGAAAACTGGAACGTTTCCAATGTCACCCTTATGGCTTTTATGTTTGTTGGTTCGGCTTTCAACCAGCCCATTGGCAACTGGGATGTGAGCAATGTAATAGATATGTATGCCATGTTTTCCAACAACACTAAGTTTAATCAGCCTATCGGCAATTGGGTGACCAAGAATGTGGAAGATATGGCCATGATGTTCCAATCGGCCAGCGCTTTCAATCAACCCATCGAAAACTGGAATGTGAGTAAGGTGAATTTTATGTATGATATGTTCAAGAATGCCACCAAATTTGACCAACCTTTGGGCAACTGGAATCTGAAAATGCTCAGCAATTTTCAGTATGCTGACAATGCACTTAGTTTTAAAAACACGGCAATGAGCTGTATAAACTACAGCCTGAGTCTTCACGGATGGGCACAGAACAATCTTACAGCTTCCAACATTAAACTTGCCGCCAACAGCCGAAAATATAGCCCCGATGTGGTGAACGACCGCAACAGCTTGGTGAATGCGAAGTTTTGGGTCATTACTGGCGATGAACTGGGCGACTGCACTTTGGTTTCGCTGCCCGAAACCGAATCTTCTTCCTTCACGGTATCGCCCAACCCGGCCAAGGACGAAGTTTTTGTGTCGGGTCTCAAAGGCGGCGAAACTTTGATTCTGATGGATCAAACCGGAAAATTTATGTGGCTCCAAACTGCTGATAGCCCGAGTGTTCGGATTGACCTGCACCAAATTGACCATGGTATATATAACCTGATCATCCGTAGCGAAGGCCGCAACATCACCAAAAAAGTAGTGAAAGCCGGGTAAAGAGAATTTCGTCTGTTTCCTGTTTAGAAATCGATTTTGGTTTCAGCTATTCAGCTGAGCCCGCGAAACCACGACAAATCTTTTGCAGAAAGTTTTTATTTCTGCAAAAGATTTGTTTTGCTTTATGTAAGACTTCCTTTAATTTAGTCCAAAATTTAAAAAACCACCTTTCCATGCAAAACACGCCGGATCTATCATGTAACTATTTGGGATTCAATTTAAGGAGCCCGATCATTGCTTCAAGTTCCGGATTTACGGATAGTGTGAAAAAGCTTGTCGAGCTGGAGCGTTTTGGCGCAGGCGCTGTCGTGCTCAAATCAATTTTTGAAGAAGAAATCGCCGGGGAGTATGACAAAGCCCTTCGCCATGAGGCTGAAAACACCGGCAGGGAGGAGTTTTTAGATTACCTTGATGTACGTATCAGAAAGGAAAATCTGGGAAAATATCTGCAACTGATCCGCGATGCAAAACAGGCATTGAGCATTCCGGTAATTGCTTCGGTGAATTGCAAAACGACGTACGAGTGGATGAGCTTTTCCGAAGAAATTCAAAAAGCTGGTGCCGATGCCATCGAGCTGAATGTGTTTGTACTCCCTTCCGCCTTAGGCCGAAGCAGTCTTGATAATGAAAAAATCTATTTTGAAATCATCAAACAGGTCAAACGACGGGTGAACATTCCGGTAGCGATGAAAATCAGCTATTATTTCTCCAATTTGGCACAGTTTGCCCACGACTTGGCACATAGCGGTCTCAGTGGTATCGTGATGTTTAACCGTTTTTACAGCCCCGATTTCAATATCCACTCGCTTCAGGTAACTCAGGGAAATGTGTTGAGTCATCCGGGTGAGTTGTTTCTGCCCCTGCGCTGGATTTCCATGCTTTCAGGCAAATTGTCCTGCGACCTCTCGGCTTCAACTGGCGTTGAAGATGGAGCTTCCGTGATAAAACTTTTACTTGCAGGAGCTTCCACGGTTCAGGTGGCCAGCGCACTTTACCGCCATGGAGCCGGATATATGGAAACCATGCACAACGAACTGCGCCACTGGATGAGCCAGCATGATTTTGCAACGATTGATAGTTTTAAAGGAATGCTCAGCCAAAATAAATATGAAAATCCGGAAGTATTTGAAAGATTGCAGTTTATGAGATACTTTAGCGAATAAAAATACCAGGGGAGCCAAATTGATTGCAGCAAACATTTTCAACAACGATCAGAATGGACAAAAAAGAAGAAGAAAAACAAATACGTAGAGCTTTTAAACCCAAAACGTGGAATGAGATCAAGACACACGACTCGTGGAGTGTTTTTAAAATCATGGCCGAGTTCGTTGACGGGTATGAGAAGTTAGCTCGTATTGGCCCATGTGTGGCTATTTTCGGTTCGGCACGTACCAAATCAAACCACCCCAATTATCGCCTCACCGAGGAAATTGCCTATTTACTCACCAAAAAAGGCTTTGGAATCATCACCGGTGGCGGGCCGGGGATCATGGAGGCCGGAAACAAAGGTGCCCATTTTGCCGGCGGCAAAAGCGTAGGAGTAAATATTGCCCTGCCTTTTGAACAGCAACCCAATCCGTTCATTGACCCCGATAAATACATCCTGTTCGATTATTTCTTCGTCAGAAAAGTGATGTTCATGCGCTATTCGCAAGGCTATATCGTTTTACCGGGTGGCTTTGGTACCATGGACGAACTGTTTGAGGCCATCACGCTGGTGCAGACTCAAAAATTAGTGAAATTTCCGATTGTGCTTGTAGGCAAAAAATATTGGTCGGGTCTCATTCGCTGGATCGAAGAGCGAATGCTCGAAGAACAAAACATCAGTCCGGATGATATGAATATCTTCACTTTGGTGGATACTGCCGAGGAAGCAGTGAAAATCATCGAAGATTTCTACAACAAATACGCCCTGAAACCCAATTTCTGATATGCGCCTGATTGCCACCGTTCCACTGATTTTAATACCCATCGAATTCGATGGCTACCATGTGATGGTTCAGGGTGCAATCAATCACAAACCGGCTAATTTGTTGATTGACACGGGCGCTTCGCGCTCGGTTTTCGACCAGGATGGAATACGGCATTATCTGCAATCCGCCGAATTTGAGGACAACGAACGGCTTTCAACCGGACTGGGAACCAACACCATGCCAACTATGGTAACCACAATCGGGAGCATCTCTATCGGCGACTTCGAAGTACGAAATTATCAGGCCATCCTCATTGATTTGGTGCATGTCCATCAATCCTATCAGGAGCTTGATCTGCCAAAAATTGATGGGGTGATTGGAGGCGACATCCTTCTGAAACACAAAGCCGTCATCAACTACAAAAACAAAACCCTCAAACTTTACGATTATAAACGCTAACACGAATAATACTAAAGCTTGGGACTAATTGTTTTAGGTTTTTAAGGTGGAGGTTTGGGAAGTGAGTATTGATTTGGGTTGTTTTAAGAACATTTTGGGCTGCAAATCGCCAAAAGTAATGTTCAACCATAAAAATGAGTGGTGATTTTTTTCTCAGAAGGAATTGATTATTCAATAATCAATTTACTGCTATATTGTTTTTTGCCATTTTTCAGTACAACAAAATACACCCCTTTGCCAAGCGTTGTCAAATTGAGGCTTTCGCTGGAATGTAGCTTGGTTTCGTAAACCAATTTCCCCAGCATGTTGAATACTTGGCATAAAACCGTTTCATCGCCAAAATTTTTCCATAATCTTGTCTTTCCGCTTGTCGGATTCGGAAAAAACAGGGCTTCGCTTTGCCAGTTTTCAGTCAATCCGGGGGCAACGGGAATTTTAAGTGTGGAAAAAAGTTGTAAGCCTCCGCAGAAGTTTCCGGCCATCAGTTGAATGTCTTTTTCTCCCGGCAAACGAAAGGTAATGGCTGAACTACGCATTCCGAGGCCGGAAGGTGCATCGGGAAACCCAAAAACTGTTTCCCAATCGTTGGTTTCGCGGAAAGTACCATCAAGATTTCCTTCGATCTGATCGAACAGAAACAATTTGCCCTGTTCAGAACCGCAGATAAGACGGATATGGCCGGAAGTGTCGTGAAAAAAATGCGGGACACAAAAGCCATCATAAGAAAGATTGTAATCCGTCACATTGACCTTGCCCAGAAAGCCGGTGACCAAACTGAAAGTCAGTTTTTGCCCTTCGTGTGAGCCTTTGTACCAACTTATTTTTCCATTCTTTGCGCCAATTACTAAATCGGTGATGCCGTCTTCATCGAGGTCGAAAAACTGTGGAGCGCTGTATTCGCCTACATCAATGTTCAGGTAGCGGGCATCGTTCAATTGATAATTCCCATTATCATTGTACTGAAACAGTGCAAGTTGACCATTCTTACTGCCAACAATCAATTCCGGCACCCCATCGCCGTCTAAATCGGCAAAAGCCGGCACAATGGCCGTTAGCTGAAGATTTTTTAATCCGGCAAAATCACGGTCAACCAAATGCAGGGCAAATTCACCTCTCTCGTTCAATGATCCCTTGAAAAAGGCCAGCCCTGATTCGTAATCCGAGTGCAGTGTGTTGTTGCTGTACCATGACCTGAGATAAGTTCCATGATTGCCAACGATTAAATCTGGAATTCCATCCCCATCGGCATCGGTCATCACAGGATAGGCTCCCGACCCCAGATCAATGGTCTGATCTTGCAGAAAATTCCGGGTAAACAATTCGAAATGTGGCAGTTCATTTGTTCCGGTGTTGAGGTAAAGCCAAATACTTTTTTCATTTTCTGTCACAAATGGGTTGGGGTCGAATGGCGAAACCAAAAGGTCTTTTTTGCCGTCGTTGTTCACGTCAATCAGCGCTGTCACAGGCATTGAGAACAGATGCACCGGATGATCGTAAGAGGGGAAAAGGGTGTCTTGACTTGTGATGAAAGCCTCATTCGGCGTGCCTTCGTTAATCAGCAGGGTCAAGCCCGGATAATCCACATCGGCCAAAAGCATATCGGGAAGTCCGTTGTGGTCGAAGTCGTGCATAAGCATGGTGGCGCCGCGATGTCGAAAGCCATCCTCAGGTTGAAAAATGGCATTTTTGAAAAGGCAGGTGTCTAAATATAAAATGTTATTTTCTTCATTTTCAGCCACTCTTCCCCAACAGAAATCGGTTTTTTCAAAAATCAGGGAGTCGGCATGACCGTATTTTTCGACTGAACGATTCAAGTGAAGCTCAATAAAAGTCCCCAATGCCCAAAAAGTCAGAATATCGAGGTCGCCATCATTATCCACGTCAAAGATGGCCGGGAAATCGGCATTGGTTGCGATGATATTCACGTAGCCGCCACCTTGGAGCGAGGTGAGATAGGGCCATACAACCTGCTCGAAAGTGGGCGGAATAGTGGCCAAATGCTTGAAAACCTGAGTACCTGCCCAACCCGGAGAATAGGTGAAAATATCGTTCAGTCCGTCGCCATTGTAATCGGCAAATACCACCCATTCTTTCATCTGCGGGAAATGTGCTGCGTATTCCGGATGAAAAGCAAAGGAGATTTCTCCAGGAATCCCATCGTTGAGGAAAGTCAGAAGGCGATTTCCCCGTCGGTCAAAAACCACCAAATCATCGAAGCTGTCACCGTTTAGATCCATCGTGCCAAATTGACAGGCATCGAAGCCTCCTGTCCACGGAAAGGCCATAAGCCCTGAGCTTTGTCTATGAACAGGCATTTGCGCCAGCGCCGTGAACTGGAAAGACACGAGTAATAAAACTATCAGAAACTGTTTCACCTCTGAAAATTTATCCAAAATTAAGGAAAATGGTTCGGAAATTCGGCAGTTGAAGCCGATTGCCTAACTTTGGAGAAAATTTTCTGACTATGGCAAAAATCCTGATCGTGGATGATGAATTGAGCATCCGCCGAACCCTGCGCGATATTCTTGAATATGAAAAATATAAGGTTGACGATGCCGCTACGGGCATGGAAGCGCTGAACAAATTGAGTGAACAGGAATATGATGTGGTGTTATGCGACATCAAAATGCCCGGCATGGATGGAATTGAGTTGCTGGCCGAAATCAAACAATTGAGCGAGGTACCGGTCATCATGATTTCGGGGCACGGCACCATCGAAACGGCGGTTGAAGCCATTAAAAAGGGGGCTTATGACTATATTTCCAAACCGCCTGATCTGAATCGCCTGCTCATCACCATCAAAAACGCCTTAGATAAATCAAAACTGCTTACCGAAACCAAGGCTCTTCGCAAAGTGGTGAGCAAACAATTCGAGATGATTGGGCAGTCGGCCCGGATGAATGAGATTCGTTCGATGATTGAAAAAGTGGCGCCTACCCAGGCCCGAGTATTGATCACAGGCGAAAATGGCACTGGAAAAGAATTGGTTGCCAGGCAGTTGCATGAGCTTAGGAATCGCTCTTTCGCTCCTTTCATCGAAGTTAACTGTGCTGCTATACCGTCAGAACTCATCGAAAGCCAGTTGTTTGGCCATGAAAAGGGCTCGTTTACCTCGGCCATCAAACAACGTAAGGGCGATTTTGAGCTTGCACATGGAGGCACTTTGTTTCTCGACGAAATCGGAGATATGAGTTTGTCGGCTCAGGCCAAAGTATTACGGGCTTTGCAGGAAAACAAAATCACCCGCGTAGGAGGCGAAAAGGAAATCCCGGTTGATGTACGGATTTTGGCAGCGACCAACAAAAACCTCAAAGAAGAAATTGAAAAAGGCCGCTTTCGCGAGGATTTGTATCACCGCATCAGTGTGATCGTCATCGAAGTGCCGCCGCTTCGCGACAGAAAGGAAGATATTCCGCTTTTAGTCAGTCATTTTATGACACAGATTTGCCAAAACATGGGGAAAGCCGTTCCGGCCATCACCGATGAAGCCATGCACGAAATGCAGCAATATCGTTGGACAGGCAATATCAGGGAGTTACACAACGCCACCGAACGCCTTGTTATTCTTGGCGGAAACACCATCGAAAAAGTTGATGTTCAGCGCTATGCACGACCTTTGAACGATTAAGGCAAAAAATCAACATCAGTCAAACTTTTTCTTTGACCGAAGGCGCGGCATATTGGCTCGAAAATAACGTATCTTTGCAGCAGTTTTGGCACGTAATGTGTTGAATCTATGTTCAAAAACGGGGCTGACCGGTTTTGACAGCAAGCAGAATGTTCATGTAAGCATGCCGAGCCTTGCGATGACGCTCGTTAATCCTGATCGCGAACAATAATTGGCGAAACTACTTACGCTCTCGCTGCCTAATCGAAGTTCAGTAGATTAAGCTTCATCCCTTCACAAGGTGGGGGGACGAGACATCCCGCAGGTGGAAATGCCCGATACCGGCCTGAGAACGGGGTGCTAATCAAATTTGGGATCGCTCTGGCGGCGCTTCGACGACAGGGTTAAAAACAGAAGATAAGACAGGGCTCAGGATGGCTGTTTCCTTACCCTGTACGAAAAACAACAACAGCATAAGCATGTAGAAAGCCTGAGGGTTCCTTGTTTGGACGAGGGTTCGACTCCCTCCAGCTCCACAAAGCATTGTTTGTCAGGGTTTTTATGTTAAGCCCTGATATACTTTTTTAATTTTATTTATGGCGCGCCGGAAAATACTTCTTCTGCTGATTGCTTTCTTATTTTTAACGGCTCATATTGCAACGGCCCAACGTTCGATGAGTGATACAGTGGTGAGTTCGGTGCTTTTTTCGGCAAATTATGCGCTTCAGTTTCCCAAAGCCGACCTCGCCTTGCAATATGGGATGAACTCAGCCGTTGGCGCCTCTGTTGGATATAAAACCGATAAAAACTGGATTTGGAGCGCCAATGGAAATTTCATTTTTGGGGATCGCGTGAACGGGCGAACCGAATTGCTGGCGCAAATAAGTACGGCAGAAGGCGAGATTATTGACGGAAACGGAACTTTTACAAGCTTGTCGCTTTTCGAGCGGGGCTTTCATCTTCAGGCGAAAGCCTCAAAACTGTTTTCCTTCTCGTTTCCAAATCCCAATTCTGGCATTTATGTCGGTGCCGGAATAGGATATCTGGCACATCATATTCGCATCGAAACACAGTTTGGCACTGCTCCTCAGATTATGGGCGACTATGCTAAAGGCTACGATCGCCTGCGCGGCGGCTTCGCGCACAGCCTCGAGGCCGGTTACCTCATCATGAGCAATTCCAGAGTACTCAACTTCAGCTTAGGCTTCGAGTTTATTCAGGCCTTTACACAAAGCCTGCGCGAATATCAGTTTGACCTCATGGGACCCGATTCAAAGAAATATACCGACCATTATTACGGTATCAAAGTCTGCTGGATTATTCCGGCTTACAAAAGGGCACCCCAGAAGTATTATTATTATTGAAACCGTTCATGCGTTGGTTTTACACCTTCATTGTCCGCTGTTATACTTTGAGTATTCGTGTGGCGGCTGCTTTCAACCCCAAAGCGAAACAATGGATCGAGGGTCGCCGGAACAGCCATTTGTTTGATGCAGCAGATGAGAATAAGCGCCATAGTTGGATCTGGATTCACTCGGCTTCACTCGGCGAATTTGAGCAGGGCCGCCCGGTGATCGAAGCCATCAAAAAACGTTTTCCGGAGAAAAAAGTCCTGCTCACGTTTTTTTCGCCTTCGGGATATGAAATTCGAAAAAGCTATCCTCTGGCTGACAAAGTTGCCTATTTGCCTGCCGATACGCCTCAGAATGCCCGGCAACTTATCAATACTTTTGCTTTTGAAGCAGTTTTTTTTGTAAAGTATGAGTTTTGGTTCAATTATTTGGAGGCTCTTTCTGAGCATAAGATTCCGACATATTTCCTCTCGGCACGCTTCAGAGAGCAACAATATTTTTTCCGTTGGTTTGGCCGTTGGCCGCGGCGCCATCTGAGACAGGTCACACATTTTTTTGTTCAGGACGAAAATTCAGCCAAACTCCTTAAATCATTTGATATATTTAACGTTACAGTGACCGGAGACACGCGTTTCGATCGGGTTTATCAGATTAGCCGGACGGCACAACCCATTCCTGTTGCCGAACAATTTTTGCAGGGCAGGCAAGCGTTTGTTGTGGGTAGTTCCTGGCCTGCCGATGAGGAAAAACTGATGGAAGCCTTTGGCCAATTGCCCGAAAATATGGCTGTGATCCTTGCTCCACACGATATTTCAGAAAAACATCTCAGAACCATCGAAGAGGCATCGGCTTACAAAACGATTCGATTTTCACAATTTACCGACGAAATGAAGGCAAAAATTCTGCTTGTTGACAATATCGGCCTGTTATCGCAACTTTATCGCTATGCATCGTTTGCCTATGTTGGTGGCGGATTTGGACAAAATATCCACAACATTCAGGAAGCCGTGGCTTATGGTTGCCCGGTGATTGTTGGGCCAAAATATGGCAACTTTACCGAAGCTGTTGATCTTGTAGAGTTGGGCGGTGTTTTTGCTGTACGCAATGCAGCCGAATTGGCTGAAATGATAAAAAGACTCAACGCTGATAATCAGTTTAGGGAGCATGCTTCAGCCATTTGCCGAAATTATGTGGAAGGAAGTATCGGGGCAACCGAAAAAGTGATGAAGCTTGTCTGGGGAAAGATCGCAAATAAACAATAATTCTGCTTACGAATTTCGATTGATTTTCTTGTTAAAATTTTGTAATTTAGCATCAAAATCAAAACGCATGGCACTTGATATCGTTGAATACCTGAAAGAACGCGATAAATCCGAATCGCATAAGAAACTTCAAAATCAGCCCTTTGTCACTCTTTCGCGCGAAACCGGCTGCCATAGCCGGATTGTGGGAGAGTTGCTTCAAAAGGAAATTTTAAGGCTGACAGGCAAAAAATGGCATATCGTATCAAAAGAGACCATTTTAGATGCAGCCAATGGATTACAGCTCAATATGCAACAAGTGAAGCAGGTGCTCGATGCGCAAAACAAAGGCAATATTGAAGAGATTATTTTGGCTTTTGGCGATGGACGTTACCGTAGCTATCAGAAAGTACGCAATATTCTTAAAAAAATCATCAGCGAAATTGCAGCCGAAGGTCATTGCATCATCATCGGCCGGGCAGGAGCCATCATCACAGCAGGATTACCGGCCGGAACCCACATCCGATTGACTGCACCCTTACCCTGGCGTATTCAAAGCATCAGCAATCAGTTGTCAATCACTCCAAAAGAAGCAGCAGCCTATATTGCAAAAACGGATGAAAAACGACTGAAACTCTTTCGGGATTTTTCAGGCAAGGAATTAGAGACTGCCTTTTTCGATTTGATTATCAATAATCAACGTGTGTCTGACGAGGAAACAGTGGAGATTATTATTCATTTTCTGAAACAGAAAAACAGGCTTTAAAAGCAGTCTTTTGTCACTAAGACAAGCGAGCTTTTGTATAATTTTGTGCCTTCACACGAAGAAAACAATGTACAAAAACGATTTTTCCGGATGGATTAAGCTTGTATTTATTCTGGTTTTGCTTTTTTTCGTTTCGTGTGTTAGAAAGGCCGACAAAACTGAAGCCGAAAAATACATCAAAGCTTGTGATGCCGAGTTGTCTCTTCACGCAAGAAATATTAGTGAATCGTCAGGATTTAAGGAGCTTTTGTCATTTTATTCTTTGCCTGAATCACCTTTGCCGTTTCGTTTATCCAACCGGGTGTACGAACAGGGTTTCACTGGCTATGATTTAGCCAAAGCGTCAGGAAACTACCTTTTTGTCAATGACAGTTCACATTGGATTCGGGATATAGCCCAAGCCGATTCATTGCCCCTGTGTCTGACACGTTACAATCGGAAAGGCGAGAAGATTGAGTTTCACCTGAACGCTTATGATGAGGAGGTTTCGGCCCTGCAAATGGTAATCCCGACTTTTTATTTGGCCTCGATCTGGCGCGATGGACATGAGCTGGCCAATTTCCGCTACGAATGTACGTTGTTGGAAGGATTCCCTAAGGCGGCCTGGCTCAAGATGAAGATTGCCGATTATCATATGCAGTTCGAGCTGGTTAGCAAATTTACAAGCCGTTCTTCTGCCGATTTGGACATTCTCTTGAATATTCTTCGTGAAAATAAACCGGTTGTTTCAATTTCGTTATCAACCAAAGCGTCATTCACCGAAAACGGCACTTTGACTTACAGCAAAATAAGGGGCCTTGCCCGGATATTTCCGCTAGAGATTCGGCTGAAATCGAAAAACACAGGCTTTCCCGAAGGCGAACATTTTATTGAAGACTGGAACAGAAGCAGTTCATTGAACGTATATGCTCAGGATGGCGTGTTTTTGGGCAAAATCAAGCTTGTACGGAATCGGGAAGTAGATAGGCTTGGACTTTCAATGCAATATACTGATGGCAGTTCCGACGACTTAGATAAAATTCTATTAGTCGTGAAGGAAATCCTCAATGTGAAGATGCACCGCTTTCATCCCTAATTTGCTTTAAAAGGCGATGACGAAAGCCGGTTGGCCGGCAAGGGCTTTTCGCATCGAGGCCGTAAGAACCAATCTTTTCTGTGTGCCTTGTTTTGCCAGTTGAATTGTTTTACCGCTTTCCAACAAAAACGGTTTTTGACATATTTTACTCAATTGTTCTGGTAGGAGGATGCTTTCGGGGAGGGCGGAATTTTCGTCACACAGATAGATAAGATAGCACCGGCTGCCGTCATTTTTTTGCGTAAAACAGAGTTTCCCCTCCGTAAATGGTTCCAATGGTTTAGTATTGTAGATACATTCTCCGTTGGTTTTCACCCATTTCCCGATCTCGTTGAGGCGTTGATAAACTTCGGGCACAAAATCGCCTGTCTTGTCGGGGCCTATTCCCAGCAGAAAATTACCGCCTTTGGCCACGATCTTCACTAAGGTTTGGATTACCCAACGCGAACTTTTATAGTTCTCTTCCGGTCCGGTCGAATACCAGTTGTCGCCCAATGTGATGCAGCTTTCCCAGGGATAGTCGGGCAGATGGTCGGGGATTTGCTGCTCCGGTGTGCGATAGTTTTCAAATTCGCCATGCACGGTACGATCCACGATGAGGATTCCATTCTGATGCTGCCGCGCCATGGTCGCCACCTTTGGCATATCAATGTCCTGAATCCATTGATTTTTTCCAATCCATGGAAGTGTTTCCGCAGTGAGTGAGCCGGCAGGGCGCACCCATCCGCCATCGAGCCAGAGAAGGTCGAGCTGGCCATAACGGGTTACTAACTCTTCAATCTGGTTGAAAGTGAATTGCTGAAAACGTTGCCATTTTTCCGGGTATTTCTCAGGGTCGTAGTTCACATTGCGATCCTGAGGTGGAAAGCGGGGCCACCAGTAGTCGGGGTGATGCCAGTCGGGTTTGCTGAAATATGCGCCGACAGCTAGGCCTTCGTTGCGGAAAGCGTCAAACACAGCTTTCACCATATCGCTATTTGCTGCCACAGAAAAACGACTCTTTGGGTCGGTGATTTTATAGTCGGTATAACGACTGTCGAACATACAAAAGCCATCGTGATGTTTTGTGGTGAAGACCAAGTACTTCATTCCGGCTTCCCGGGCAGCCACAGCCCATTTTTTTGGGTCGAAAGCACTTGGGTTAAACTGATAGCGGATATTTTCGTAGGCTTTTTTATATGAAAAGTAATCCTCGGCAAACTCCCCTTTTCGTGCGCACCAGGGCTCGTCTTCAGGGCAGAGGCTCCAGCTTTCAACCACTCCCCATTCGCTGTATGGCCCCCAATGGATGATGATGCCAAATTTCCAATCCTGCCAGTTGTGTAACTTCTTTAAAACCATGCTGTCGGCAGGCCATTCGTATTTGGGAGTAAGCTCCTGTGCGTGGGTGTTGAGAGTCAGAAACAGAGAAATGAGAATAATCAAAAGCTGTTTTTTCATGTTACTGCGTGATAGGTATTTGCAAAAATAGGCAAATCGCGCCGACCAATTTGAAAGGGTTTTTAAAAGTCTTCTGCACGAAAACTCCTTTGGTGTTGTGAAAGATTTCACGAATTTTGGTACTTTTGCCGTTTGAGAAATCTATCAGTAATTATTCAAAAAATCCTCATTTATGGCCTTCAATCTCAGAAACCGCAACTTTCTTAAGCTGCTTGATTTTACTCCTCAGGAGATTCAGTTTTTGCTCAATCTTGCTTTAGACCTTAAAAAAGCCAAATATGCCGGCACAGAGCAACAGCGTCTGAAAGGCAAAAACATCGCCCTTATTTTTGAAAAAGACTCTACGCGCACGCGCTGTGCTTTTGAAGTGGCTGCTTACGATCAGGGCGCAAGGGTAACTTATCTGGGGCCAAGCGGTTCGCAGATTGGGAAAAAGGAATCCATGAAAGATACTGCCCGCGTGCTCGGACGTATGTACGACGGGATTGAATATCGCGGTTTCGGACAAGCAATTGTTGAAGAGTTGGGCAAATACGCTGGTGTGCCGGTGTGGAACGGACTGACCGATGAGTTCCATCCAACCCAGATTCTGGCCGATTTCCTCACCATGATGGAGCACAGCGACAAACCTCTGCATCAGGTGGCATTTGCCTATTGCGGCGATGCCCGCAACAATATGGGCAATTCGTTGATGGTGGGTGCTGCCAAGATGGGAATGGATTTTAGGGCCGTTGCCCCGAAAAAAAACTGGCCCGACCAAAAATTGGTGGATGTTTGCCTGGAAATTGCCCGCGAAACCGGCGCAAAAATCACCTTGACCGAGAGCGTTGACGAAGGAGTGAAAGGTGTTGACTTCCTCTATACCGATGTGTGGGTCTCGATGGGTGAACCCGACCATGTGTGGGAAGAACGAATCAAGCTTATGCTTCCTTATCAGGTGAACGGCGAGATGATCAAGAAAACCGGCAACCCAAGGGTGAAATTCCTGCACTGCCTGCCGGCATTCCACAACCGTGAAACTATTATTGGCGAACAGATCTATCAGAAGTTCGCTGTAGAAGCGATGGAAGTGAATGACGAAGTATTTGAGTCGCCGGCTTCATTGGTCTTTGACGAAGCCGAAAACCGACTCCATACTATCAAAGCTGTAATGGTTGCAACTTTAGGTGACTAAAATATCAAATTTTTTTACCGTAACACCCTGTTTTTGAATAAAAGACAGGGTGTTGTCTTTCTTATGGAATGAGCAGAGCTTCTTCCTCACTGATCGAGTCGCCCTCGGGGCTCCACCATTTCCATTCGCCTGCCCGCTGGCCATGATGATAAACGCCTGTCATTTTTTTTTGCCCCCCGGGATAAAACATTCGGGCAAAGCCATGTCGTTGGTCGTTCAGAAACTCGCCTTCGCTCCAAAGCATACCGTTTTCGTAATACGATTTCCATACGCCTTGGCGCTGTCCTTTAACTAAAAGTCCTTCCATCTTTTTTTGTCCGGAAGGATAATATTGAATTTCTGTTTGCTTCGTTTGAGGTGCATCTTTCGAAGCAATATAAACCTTCTGGGGGCTTCCGTCGGGGTAGGTGCTAACCACCGTTCTTACCGATGTTTGTCCCGAATGATCTGAGTGACAAGCGTAAAAAAGTAAAGCACTAAACAAAAAAGCTATAAGAACCAGTCGTTTCATGTGTTTTATCATCTATCGAATTCAAGGCGCATAGCACTCGCGGCTTCTATGATTTTTCCGTTCGCGTAAACAAGTGCACCATTGACAAAAGTGTGCGTGATGGCCGAGCGGAAACTGTGCCCTTCAAAAGGCGACCAACCACATTTGTAGCGGATGTTTTCATTACTGACTTTCCAAGGGTGATCAAGGTCAACAAGCACAAAATCAGCGTAATAACCCTGTCGAATAAAGCCTCTTTTGTGGATTTGAAAGGCAATGGCCGGATTGTGAGCGGTTTTATTTACGATTTCTTCAAGCGTAAGAAGCCCCTGATGATAAAAATCGAGCATGGCCGGTAAAGCGTGCTGCACCAAGGGCCCGCCCGAAGGACTCTCGTAATAAGGTTTTAATTTTTCGACAAGGGCATGCGGTGCATGGTCGGTGGCCACCACATCGAGCCGTCCATCGGCCAAAGCCTGCCAAAGCGCTTGCTTGTCATTAACAGTTTTGATGGCCGGATTCCACTTGATGAAATTGCCTTTTTCTTCATAATCACGATCGTCGAACCAGAGATGGTGAACACAGACTTCGGCAGTAATCTTTTTTTCGGCCAAAGGGAGTTTGTTGCTGAAAAGTGACATTTCGTCGGCAGTGCTCAGGTGAAGCACATGAAGCCGTGTGTGGTAACGGGTGGCCAGCTCAACAGCTTTTGATGTGGAAAGAAAACATGCGCGGGCACTTCGAATCAACGGATGAACAGAAGGAGGAGCCGCTTGTGGATAAAGACTGCGGTAATGGGCCATATTCTTTCTTACCGTTGGTTCGTCTTCACAGTGGACAGCAACTAAGGCAGGCGATTCGGCAAAAATTCCTTCCAGTGCCTTTGGCTGGTCAACCAGCATATTGCCGGTGCTTGAACCCATGAAAACTTTGACTCCGCAAACCGTTTTGGGATTCATCTTTCGTATTTCGTCGAGGTTATCGTTCGAAGCACCGAGATAAAACGAATAATTGGCAAGAGATTTTTCGTCTGCTATTGCAAATTTATCTTCCAACAAGGCGTTGGTCAATGTGTTGGGAATAGTGTTAGGCATTTCCATGAAGCTGGTGATGCCTCCGGCAACAGCCGCCCTGCTTTCGGAAAAGATGTCGCCTTTATAGGTTAAACCGGGCTCTCTGAAATGAACCTGATCGTCAATCATGCCGGGCAAAAGAAAGAGGCCTGAAGCATCAAGGGCTTCAAAATGCTGAACCGATTCCGGAATTTCGATCCCTTGGGGAATGATGGCCTGGATGAGCCCATCGGAAACGACGAGATGGGCTTGAAAACGACTCCCCTCATTGACGATGGTAGCGTTTTGAATGAGGTAGTTGTGTTGCATCTCAGCAAAAATTATGATTGTTTTTCTTTGGCTTTTATCGCTCCAATCAATCCCCTCCAGCGCAGATTGATGACACCGAAAATGGCTTCCCTAAAAATCTTTTTGTTCATCTTGCTGGTACCCAAAGTGCGGTCGGTGAAGATGATCGGCACTTCGCGAATGGCAAAACCAAGGTGCCAGGCGGTGTATTTCATTTCGATTTGAAAGGCATAGCCAACGAACTTAATTTTATCTAATCGGATAGTATCTAATACTTTGCGACGGTAGCATACGAATCCGGCGGTGGTGTCGCGTATTTTCATACGGGTGATTAAACGCACATACGATGAGGCATAATACGACATCAGCACTCTTCCCATGGGCCAATTGACCACATTGACGCCGGTGATGTATCTCGAGCCAATGGCTACATCAGCCCCTTCGAGATGAGTAGCCACATAAAGCCGTTCCAGATCGGCCGGGTTGTGCGAAAAATCGGCATCCATCTCAAAAATATAGTCGTAATTGCGCGCCAAAGCCCAGCGAAACCCGTGGATATAGGCAGTGCCTAATCCAAGTTTGCCTTTGCGCTCCTCGATAAACAATTTGTCGGGAAACTCCTGCATCAACTTTTTGACGATACCGGCAGTTCCATCCGGACTGTTGTCTTCGATAATGAGCACGTGAAATTCTTTCTTGAGCTTGAAAACAGCCCGAATAATCTGCTCGATATTTTCTCTTTCGTTATAAGTAGGAATGATGACGATGCTGTCTGTCATAATGTTATGGGCTGTTGAATGCAAAAGCGTTGAAAATACAAAGGTGCGAAAAAATCCCAATAATTGCAAATTGGGCAATCGTTGCTCAAAAAGCTAAAAGAACTGAAAAAGAGGATATTTTTGTTTTAAAAACGGGCTCGACCGATATGAGTACCATCGTTATTAAAAAGCGGCGAATTGATCAGGTCGTTCGGGAAAACGGTGTAACCTCCGTTGGGGTCAAGATTTAGGCCGGTAACCTTTAAAACGGATTGCCAGACTAAAAGCGAGCAATACCAACAATTGTTGTCGGCCCAGTCGTTGGTGTTTTTGCCATGCGCATCAGGCAGAGATTTCATCGCGTTCCACGATGAAAAATCGCCTTTTTGCCGAAGGGCAAATTCAACAATGGAGTCTATCTGTTGTTCGGTCAAATTCAACCGCAGCCGATAGCGGCGTCCGGTATTGGTCTTATCGAAATTGGTGTTGTTGAAAGCATCGAATTTATGGTGCGTTAAGGCAGCGATTTCGCGAACCTGATACTCCTGAGGAACATCCTTGGCGATGGATTCGACAGTGATAGCGTGGGCAAGCAGGCTGTCAGGATCGGAGTGTGAATAACCTCTGACAACCAAAGCAGCATGGCCAAAACTAGTACCGCCGCCAAGAAATGAAGTTCCGGGAAAGATGTTGAGATTGGGTTTAACCAAAATATCACCCCGGCGAAGCTCCGTCACACCTTCCACACACCAGTTGGCAGGATTTTCGGTTTTGCTGAAAACAGATTCATCCTCCCGGTGATCACACGAAACCAATAAACATGCTAAGGCGAAAAAAAGAAAATGCAAACTATTAAAGCTCGGGCGCATAGGACATATTTTTCAAAAACAAAACTACATAAAACCGAATCAATGTGAAATTTTGGAGTCATCATTTTTTTGTTTTTGTATGCAACCTTTGAAAAAATTGTTGTATCTTTACTTTATGAAATAATAACAATTCATATCAAAACAACATTAAACAATAACGTTATGAAAAGAACACTGTTACTTCTGTTGACAATTGTAAGTATTTTATTTACAGCATGTAACAAAGACAAAGAAAAAGACCCTGAACAACTCACCCCCGACAAAGCTAAGGTTGAGGTTCGTAATGCCAGTCAGCAGATCACTGGAAATCTGAACGAAGCCATGAGCCTGCCCGCATTTAGCTCGCTGAATTTCCTTGTCCAGCTCACCGGACAGGATTTCATGAAATCCAAAGTGAAGGATGTTTTGCTGCATACTAAAAACAATATGCCGCAAGCACTCAAAAGCATATTGAAAACCAATACGCTGAAAGAAGGAGGCCTTGGTGAGCTTGGAATTTTTGAGTTTAATTTTGATACCGAAGAGTTTGATTTGGTACAAACCAGCACCACCATGATGCGGATGAGCTTCCCGGCTGACCAAACAAACTATGCCTCCCACACTAATAATGCCGAACTGACAGTTGAAAATCTTCAGTTTCAGACAATCACAGTAATGGAAGAAGAGTGGGACTGGGAAACGGGCGATTATATCCTTGTCCCTGTTGAACAAGATATACCCAAAACGGCAAAGGTAACCCACAAAATTTCCGGTGCCACTGTTCTCTCTGCCAATTACAGTGCTTCATACACCAATGATGGAATCCCAACAGCCTTAGATGCTTCCATCAATTCAGCACCCTACAGCTTCACCTCAAAACTTAACGGAAGCGGCACTAACTATCAGGCCGAAGTGATGATGAAAAATGGTTCGAATGAGCTGATGGGTGCAAATATGGATGTGACCTATGCAAGCAATATGGAAGATGTTGAAAAAGTTGATGGTTATTATCTTGTGGCCCCACTGAAAGTTGATGGCTGGATGAAACCCACTGCTATCCAAAATCACATGGATCAGGTGGAAGAGACGGGCGGCCAGTATGACCTGACTTTTTTAAATGCACAAATGTCAATGAAACTGATTCATACCGGAATCAATGGTATCATAGGAAACCTTGAGTATAAGCTTTATACCGATCCTGAGGACGGAGAAACATCACCGAATATTGCTGTTGTTTATTCCGACGGTACTTTTGATTGGCTTACTGACGTTTTCGGAAGTGGACGTTAATTCTTAATATTCTGTTTTTAAAATGTTTTGAAAGCCGGCAAACTCATGCCGGCTTTTTTTGTAACATCTGGCAGATGTGGCCTCACCGTTTTATACCTAATTTTGAAGCCTAAATGATCAACAGATGAAATTTAGCGAAATCATTGGTCAGCAGGCCACGATTGATCGCCTGATAGAGTCGGCCAAAGAAGGGCGAGTAAGTCATACACAGTTGTTTTTTGGCCCTCCTGGAAACGGAAAATTGGCGCTTGCACTGGCTTATGCCCAATATCTCAATTGTCACAATCCCTCCGAAACCGATAGCTGCGGACATTGCCCGGCATGTATCAAAACTGCTAAGCTCATACACCCCGATCTTCATTTTTTCTATCCAACCACCACGACAAAAAAAATCAAGAAGGATCCGGAATCGCAGCTTTTTTCCGACGAGTGGCGTACGTTTGTGCTCGATGGGAATGGTTATGTGGCTTTGAACAAATGGTATGAACACCTGGGTGTCGAAAACAAACAGGGGACCATTTTTGCGCGCGATGCGACTGAGATGATCAAAAGGCTCAACCTGAAAGCTTATGAAGGGAAATATAAAATTGTCCTGATCTGGATGGTTGAAAAAATGCATGTTTCGGCGGCCAATAAACTGTTGAAACTGTTGGAAGAGCCACCACAACAAACGCTTTTTATTCTTATCAGCGAACAGTCTGAGCAATTGTTGGCCACTATCCGTTCGCGTGCTTTTCAATTGAAAATACCACGGATTGACGATCAGAGCATAGCAAGCGCTTTGGCTCAAAAATATAATCTTAGACTGGCTGATGCCAATCCTTATGCACTGATGGCGCATGGAAACTGGATTGAAGCCTGCCGTTTGGTGGAGAATGGCGACGAGGATAAGGAGCATTTCTACACTACCCAACGTTGGATGCGGCTTTGTTTCAAGAACAATATTCTCGAACTGATTGATTTCTGTGCCGAAATTGCTACTATCGGACGCGAAAAACAAAAAACATTTCTGGCTTTCAGCCTTCAACTCTTTCACAACTCTCTGCTTACAAACAACGGATTGCAGACCTGGGTAAGATTGACTGGCGAAGAGGCCGGATTTACCGGCAAATTTGCCCCCTATGTGCATCATCGCAATTTGCTTGAGCTCACACAACTCATGGAAGAAGGGATACGGCAGATAGAGCGCAATGCTTCGCCACAAATTCTGTTTATGGATATTAGCCTGAAAGTAAGTAAGTTGTTGAGTCTCAAACCCTGAAAAACAGTTGCAAAAAAATATCCTATTTTTGCAACTTAATTCAAACGAAACTCCATGAACAACGAATATAACGGCCGTGGTAACGAAACTTTTCTTTCGAGAGGATGTTGCCGTGTGCCAGACAACTATCAGGCAAATATCCGTTTCAAACATCACTGCTGCAAGCTCGATGTTAACAACTGGTTGGAAGGCTACGAAAACCCGACAGATGAAGCCGAACTTAAATTGGCTGAAGTCAGATTTAAAAATGACCATAAAGATTTTTTCAGCTATCCGGCGACATTGAACCTTAAAGAAGGCGAAATTGTGGCGGTTGAAGCTGCTGCCGGTCACGATATTGGCATCGTGACATTGACCGGTGACTTGGTTAAACAACAGATGAAACGCAAGCGTTTTCACCTTAAACCGGAAGAAATGCGCAAAATATATCGTCAGGCCAAAGTCACAGATATTGAGAAATGGATTGGCGCGATTGAAAAGGAGGATTCAACTTTGCAAAAAACGCGTGAACTTATTTATGATCTGGGCTTAGATATGAAGCTCAACGATGTTCAATATCAGGGAGATAAGACAAAAGCAATTTTCTACTATACAGCCGATGACCGGGTTGATTTCAGGGAATTGATTAAAAAGATAGCTGAGGAATTTCGTATTCGTGTGGAGATGCGCCAGATTGGGATGCGTCAGGAGTCGGCCAAACTCGGTGGCATTGGTTCGTGTGGGCGTGAGCTTTGCTGCGCTTCATGGATGGCTGAGTTTCAATCGGTTTCCACCAATGTGGCTAAAATTCAACAACTCTCGCCAAACCCGCAAAAATTGGCTGGGCTTTGCGGCAAGCTCAAATGCTGCCTCAATTATGAGTACGACACCTATGCCGATGCCATGAAAGATTTTCCCGATGAACGAACCGTACTCAAAACCCAGAAAGGAGATGCCGTTTATCAAAAAAGCGATGTTTTCAAAGGTTTGATGTGGTATTCTTACGAGAACGACAGAACCAACATCATGGCCATCCCGATAGATAAGGTGAAAGAAATTGCCGAACAAAACCGCCAGAATTCCTTCCCTGAAAAACTTGAGGATTTTGCCTTTATGAAAGAAACACAGGTGATCGAAACCTTGCCAACCGCACAGCTCGAGGGCGATTTACACCGTTTCGATAAGCCTAAGAAAAACAAAAAGAACAAGCCAGCACGTGATCATGAATCCGAATAAATCAGTGATTGCAGGCAAACTGCTCAGTTTATTTCTGCTGAGCTTCATGGCTGTTTTAGTCGTTTCGTGCGGGAGACGTTATTTGTATGACGACATCCACAGCTTGCCGGGCGAAAGCTGGACAATCGAACAAAAGGAACGTTTCGATTTCGAAGTGACGGACACAACAATCACTTACCGTGTTTTCTTTCACGTTCGGAATACGATTGACTATCGGTATAGTAACCTTTACCTTTTCATGACAACCCAGTTCCCAAACGGAAACCTTACACGCGATACTTTAGAGTGCATTCTGGCTCAGCCAGACGGGCAATGGACCGGCAAAGGGTTTGGAAAAATCAAGGAAAATTTAATTTTGCTCAATCCGGCTTTGAAATTTCCTTTGCTTGGTCATTATGTTGTTGATATTCAACATGCAATGCGTGAAGACGATTTGAAAGGAATCTCTGATATTGGTATCCGCATTGAGCCTAACCAACAATAAAAAAACTGGTTAATCCCATTTCAGCTTATGTCAAACCAGCGTACAAACTCTTTGCTCACCATTTTTTGGATGTCATTTGTGGCATTGGTAGTGGTAGGTTTTATATTTTTCTATGGTTTAGCCAATAGTTGGTTTGGTGCAATGCCCAGTTTCGAAGAATTAGAAAACCCCAATACGAATCTGGCATCTGAGATTTATTCTGCCGATGGTGTCATGTTGGGGACTTTCCATATTGAAAACCGCTCCAACATTCATTTTAACGACCTGCCGCCCGACCTGATCAACGCTTTGCTTGCCATCGAAGACATTCGTTTTACCGAACATTCGGGCATAGATTTCAAAGCGCTGTTTCGGGTAGCCTGGGGCGTTACTACCGGACAAAGCGGCAAGGGAGGAGGCAGTACGCTCACCCAGCAATTGGCCAAGAACCTGTTTCCGCGCGATGAAAACCTGAGCACTCCGCAATTGGTCTTGCGAAAATTCAGAGAATGGATTACTGCATCGCGTTTGGAACGCAACTATTCAAAAGAAGAAATCATGGCGATGTATCTCAATACAGTTGCTTTCGGGAGCCAGGCTTTTGGTATCAAATCGGCGGCCATGACGTTTTTTGGAAAATCACCCGACCAACTCACCCTTGAGGAGTCGGCGCTAATGGCCGGCGTGGTGAACGCTCCCACTTGGTACAGCCCTGTGAGAAACCCCGAACGAGCTTTGCAGCGCCGAAACCTTGTACTCAAAAAAATGGCTGATTACGGGTTTATCTCGCAACAACGTGCTGCTGAGGCGCAGCAAACGCCTATTGATATGTCCAATTTCGGATTGCTCGATCATAATACCGGCGCCGCTACTTATTTTCGCGAATATCTGAGAGCCGAGCTGAAAAATTGGGCTGCCACGAAAACTAAATCTGATGGCACAACTTACGATATCTACAAAGACGGCTTAAAAATTTATACAACGATCAATTCGCGCATGCAACAATATGCCGAGGAGGCCATACGTGAACATCTCGGCGGCGAGCTGCAACCGGCTTTTTTCCGCCATTGGAAAGGAGTGGCCAATGCTCCATTTGTTTTGCCACCTCCAACCATCAAAGAAGAGGTCGAACTGATTATGACGCAGGCCATGAAACGTTCTGACCGTTATCGCTATCTGAAAAAAGCAGGAGCCTCGGACGATTCCATCCGGCAGGAATTCAATACACCGGTCAGGATGCGGGTTTTTTCGTGGAACGGACCAATTGATACCATTATGACACCTATGGACTCTATCCGATATTATAAGTTTTTCCTGCAGTCGAGTTTGATGTCGGTTGACGTGAAAACAGGTCAGGTGAGGGCTTATGTGGGTGGCATTGACTATCGTTTTTTCAAATACGACCACGCTTCTCAAGCCAGACGACAGGTAGGCTCAACTTTCAAGACATTCTTATACACCCTAGCAATGCAGGAAGGTGAATATACACCTTGCTACAAAGTACCCAATATCAGTTATAGTGTTCAGCTTTGGGATGGCACTTTCTGGGAGCCCAAAAATGCCAGCAACGAACGGGTGGGGCAGGAGGTCACTTTGCGGTGGGCCTTAGCCAATTCCAACAACTGGATCTCGGCCTATTTAATCAAACGTTTTCCTCCTGAGTCGGTGATTCAGATGGCGCGTAAAATGGGTGTTGTCTCGCCAATTGATGCGGTGCCGGCCATCGCCCTCGGCACACCCGAAATTACCTTGTCCGAGATGGTCGGGGCTATGAATACTTTCTCAAACAAGGGCGTTTTCATCAAGCCGTATTTTATTACCCGTATCGAAGATAAACATGGCAACCTGATCGAACGTTTTGTGCCCGAACAGTCGGAAGCCATGAGCGAAGTCACCGCTTACAAAATGATTCAATTGATGAAGGGTGTGGTGGAAAGCGGTACAGGGATCCGGCTTCGGACGAAGTACAAACTGAACAACCCCATTGCCGGAAAAACCGGAACCACACAAAATCAATCGGATGGATGGTTTATGGGGCTAACTCCCGAAATGACGACCGGAGTGTGGACAGGCGCTGAAGACCGCAGCGTTCACTTCCGGTCAATCAAAATGGGGCAGGGAGCCAATACGGCATTACCCATCTGGGCTTTGTATATGCAAAAGATCTACAATGACCCGACCCTTCATTTCGGAAAAGGCGATTTTGAAAAACCGGCTGGCGAAACGGGTCTTGACTTCAATTGCGACGATTCAAACTACCGGTCGGGAAGAGTTGCTGATGATGAGGACGACTTTTAGTTAATCCGAAACCTCGCCTATTCAATTCGAATCTCGTCGGCAAAGATGTATGCCTTGCCGCCTGCACCCAGATGCCAGTCGGGGATAGTCCCGAAGTTGCGGGCTATCACCTTGATATATCGGGTATTCGTATTGATTTTGCCGCTAAGTCGTTCAATAAAGATGCCTTCTTTATCAGTCGGAACCTGGTGCTTGACAATGGATTTTTGCTGGAAATGAACGCCATCGGTTGAACTGTAAAACTCAACAGAAGAAGGCATCCAGATCCATGACCGAATGTCTTGTAGCAGGCCAATGCTCACCCTCGATACCTGCTGGCTTTTACCTAAATCAATCACTGCCTCTAAGTCGGTTCCCTGATAACCCTGCCAGCCGCCAAGCCGCCAGTTTTCGTTGCCCAGAATTCCGTCAATCAGGGCGTCATCGCCGCCGGCAGAATAGTTCTGCTGGTAGGGATGGCTCAAATGAATGCTGTAGTCGCTGTTGATCTTCACCAAATTGGCTTCCGATACTTTGCTGAAACCCAAATCGTTGTGATAGGCAATGGCTTTGATGGTTGAAGTTTTGTCCAACATGAAAGGTCCGGTATAGTGGAGCGAGCCGGGGGTGGGTTCGCTGCCATCTAAAGAATAATAAAGCTGGCAATTTTCCATCAAAGGCTGAATACTGACTTCCACAGCCTCGCGGATACGTTTTCCGGGAGTGGTGATGATGGGAACAGGAACAATGCCCGGAGTGGTGATGGCTGTTGTGGCGATGTTTTCATCTGCACTTCCCCAACTTTTGTTGGGTTGATTCCCCATTTCAAAATGAAGCTCACCGCCGGCCATAATGGTTTCGTGGGTGAGATAGTTGAAGTTGTAGGTCTTTCCGTTGAGGGTGGCCGATTGGATATATTTGCTTGCGGGGCCAAGCTTTGATGCTTTAATGGTGAAGGTTTTGCCGTTCTCGAGGTGAATGCTGGCTTTTGAAAACAGCGGAGTGCCGATGGCATAATCGGCCTGACCCGGACACACCGGATAAAAACCTAAAGCACTCATCACCAACCAGGCCGACATCTGCCCGCAATCTTCGTTGCCAATGAGGCCATCAGGCATATTGGTGTAAAACTGATCCATGATATAACGCACCTTGTCCTGTGTTTTCCATGGCTGGTTGAGGTAATTGTAAAGGTAGGCCATATGATGGCTTGGTTCGTTGCCGTGGGCATATTGGCCGATGAGGCCGGTGATATCTTTCATATCGCGACCACCTACTTCGGAAGTGGCTTCAAAAAGTTCGTCAATTTTCTTTGACAGGGCTTCTTTACCGCCATGCAGCCTGATAAATCCGGCGATGTCGTGGGGGACATAGAAGCTGTATTGCCACGAGTTTGCCTCGGTGAAGTTCCAGTCAACCGTTGTGGGGTCGAAGGGGCTTAGCCAGCCGCCATTCACTCTTGGACGCATGAATCCGGTGGTCGGGTCGAAAATGTTTTTGTAGGCCTGTGCGGCTATCATGTATTTTTCATACACATCATTTTTGCCCATTTGTCCGGCCATCGTTGCAATACACCAATCGTCGTAACCATATTCGAGTGTTTTTGAAACGGCTTCATGCTCTTTGTCGCCGGCAAGAAATCCAACCTGACGGTAAACATCGAAACCGAAATGATGCTTGTTTACGCTTTCGATCATGGCCTGAAGTGCTTCATCGGCGTTGTAATCACGGATGCCTTTCACCCAGGCATCGGCAATCACCGGTACGGCATGGTTCCCGATCATACAGTAGGTTTCGTTGCCGGCCAGCTCCCATATAGGCAGAAGTCCGGTTTGTTGATACATGTTGAGCATCGTTTTAATGAAGCCGTTGGTGCGCTGCTGTCCAATAATGGTCATCAGCGGATGCCAGGCGCGGTAGGTATCCCAAAGGCTGAACACCGTGTAGTTGGTGAAATTTTCAGCGGTGTGGATATTTCGATCCATACCGCGAAAACGCCGGTCAACATCCATGAAAACATTGGGCTGTATCATGGTGTGATACAGTGCGGTATAAAAGATGGTTTTCTGCTCGTTGCTTCCTCCTTCAATGGTGATAACCGACAATTCTTTATTCCATTGATCTTCAGCATCTTTTTTAACCTTGTCGAATCCCCAGTCGGGCATTTCTGTTTCCAGATTGCGCAGGGCACCTTCAGAATCCACAGCCGAAAGCCCTACTTTAACTTCGATGGCCTCGTTTTGCGCCGTTGTGAATCCAACAAAAGCCTTCACCCGGGTTCCGCTGCCGTTCTTTATTCCTTCGGTCAGTGATCCGTTGAGCACAATACCGCTTCTGACAAATGGTTTAGAGAATTTCATGTGAAAAAACCAAACCATATCTTTGGCCCAGTTTGTGGAACGCCTCATGCCCCTGATTTCGGTGTCGCTCACAAATTCAATCCATGAGTCGGTGACCTGATCGCGATGTTCTAAGTCAATAATTATCTGTGCCTCATCGGTTTGCGGGAAAGTATAGCGATGATAGCCGGCGCGAGTGGTGGCGGTCATCTCGGCCAGAACATCCGGCTTCTGAAGCTTCACGCTGTAATATCCGGCAGTGGCCTTTTCCTCGGCTTTTGAAAATGGCGAACAGTATTCGTTGCGGTCAAACACTGGTTTTCCCACCACGGGCATCAGTAAAATATCGCCGTAATCGCTCACTCCTGTACCACTCAGGGCAGTGTGCGCAAAGCCGTACAGAATGCTGTCGGTGGCATGATAGCCTGAACAGCCGTCCCAGCCGTCGAGGCGGGTTTGCGGGCTGAGTTGTACCATTCCAAAAGGAACGGTAGCTCCCGGAAAGGTGTGACCATGTCCACCCGTGCCAATAAATGGGTTGACATAAGAAGCTGGTTGTTTCACTTCCTCCTGAGGCTGGCTGCAGCCAAAAAAAGTAAGGAAAATCAACAAAGTGGCAAGACAACGTAATGAAGTTTTCATGGGGTGGATGTTTTTATTTGTTGTGAATTAAATTGTTGAGAGATAAGATGTTGAGTTGTTCCTGAAACGATTTGGCCGACAATTGGGTATTGACGAGGACAGTTTTGGTCTGGCCGGGGAAAAGATGAAAAAAATTGTCGTCGAAATGGGCAAACGCTGTTGGCAGGCTCAACTGAACGAAAGCAGTAAAAACATCTGCTTTCAAACTGAGGAGCAGTCCCTCGGTTTTTTCTTCGATAGTGGTTTCGATGGCAGCGGGCATCAGTTTTAATTCGCCGAGAGGTGCAAAAAACTGAAAATCGCGGCAGGATTGGCCTTCGGAGTCCATAAATTCGGCGATCAGCATTTCAGTTTGGGCTTGTTTAGTTTTGCTTACATCATGGAGGCGAAGTTTTGTTTTCGCAACTTCATTACTTTCAATGTCGAAGTCGTTTGCGAAAAACTCTTCTGAACTGCCTTTGAAAGAATAGCGCTGCAATTGCAATTTTCCTTTTACAGGCCGGAGTTGATCGTTGATGATGGAAATCTTCAGGCTGTCGCCTTCGGGAATGATGGAGAGGCTCAGCGGAGCGAAAAGCTCTTTGACGCGATAATGTAGCGCCTTCCAGATGCCTTTGGAATCAATTGACGACCAGCTCGTTACCGGCCACACATCATTCAATTGCCAATACAATGAGCCCATGCAGGATGGCATTGCGCTGTGCTGTGCTTCGATGCCCATGCCGATGCCTTGTGCCTGAATGAGTTGCGAAGCATAAATGTATTCGTTAAGGTTGCGTGGTTTGAGTTTTTCGCGTTCAATATAAAGATCAATGGTTTGATATCCCTGAGGGTTTTTCTGATGACAATGCAGCTCGGGGCTCAACAAATCATTGCCTTCATCAAGGCCGTAACTATTGATGAGAAAACGTGAGGGTAGAGCCTGAAAGCCAAATTCGCTCATAAAACGGGGAACTTTCTCAAGGTATTTTTCAAATGGCAGTTTTCCCCACCATACTCCCCAATAGTGCGAGTCGGCATGGGTCATGCTTTCTTTCCGGCCCCAGCCGATTTGCGGCGAAGTGGAAACGTATTGCCGCGAGGGGTCGTGGGTGGCCACAATTTCAGGCAAAAGTGAATGGAACAGATTGGTGTAGTATTGCCAGATGGTATCCTGGGTGACGGCGCTCATTTCATACTGTTTTTGCCAACCCCAGTTGTGCCAGGCTTCGTCCACCTCGTTGTTGCCACACCATAAGGCAAGACAGGGATGGTTTCTCAACCGTTTGATTTGCTGAACAGCTTCAATTCTGACGTTATCTAAAAAATCAGGATCGCCGGGATACATAGCGCAGGCAAACATAAAATCCTGCCAGACCAAAATGCCGTGGCGATCGCAGAGTTCATAAAATAAATCGTTTTCGTAAATGCCTCCGCCCCAGATGCGTATCATGTTCATATTGGCTTCGGCCGCCTGTTGGATGAGGCTGTGATAGCTACTGTCAGGAACTTCGGTAACGAAGCTTTGCTGTGGGATGTAGTTTACTCCTTTGGCAAACAACGGGCGGCCGTTGAGCTCAAAATAGAAACTTTTTCCAATGCTGTCAGCCTGTTCCACAAGTCGCAGGCTGCGGATGCCGTAGGCTACATCGTGTGAGATCACTTGTCCGTCGGCAGTTTCAAGCCGTATTGTCCATTCATAAAGATAGGGTTCGCCAAGACCGTTGGTCCACCATAATTTCGGATTCTCAATGGTAAACTCATTTGTGATAGTCGGGGTTCCGGCCTCTATTCCAATGATTTGTGAATAAATCTCCTGGCCTGTTTTTTGATCGTTGATACTGATTTTAGCTTTTTGTTTTCTGCTGCTTTCTAAGCTCACATTCAGCCCAATGCGTGCCTGTTTCTCAGTAAGGTCAGAAGTGGTAAAATGCCAGTCGGTTGCACGAAGATTGTTCCAGCCAACGAGTTTTACCGGTTTCCAGATGCCCGAAGTAATCAAAGTTGGCCCCCAGTCCCAACCGAAATGGTAAGCCGCTTTGCGCGAATAGATCCATTTTCCGCCGGGAAGATAAACCGAATTGGCTGCCGAATCGGCTTCATAATGGTCGAGCGCCGGATAGAAAATGATTTCGAGCAGATTGTTCTTTTCCTGAATGAACTCTTTGGCCACCACCTCCCAGCTTCGGAACATATTGTTGGTGTGTAGAATCTGATGTCCGTTGAGCCGGACATCGGCGTAGGTGTCAAGCCCTTCGAACACCAAAGCGAGATTTTGGGCTTTGAGTAGGCTGCTGCTGACATCAAAATGAGTTTTATAAACCCAGGTCTTCCGTGCAATCCATTGAACATCTTTTTCGTTGCATTTATCGAATGGATTTGGAATCAGGTTGTTATGAATTAAATCAGTGTGGATTGTCCCGGGAACGCTGGCAGGATAGAAGTCCTTGCTGCCGCTCTCGGCAAAAGTCCAATTCCCGGACAAGCTCTGTTCAAGTGGTAACTGTCCGACAGTTTTACACGATGTGAAAAGCAAAGAAGACAAAACTGCCGACAAAAAGAGGAAAAAAACAACCCCACGGAAAATATTGCAGGAACAATGACGTGAAAAGGATGAGTTGGATGGTTGTGAGGTCATGGCAGGGTTGTATTTGTTGTTTTTAACATGTGCTTTTGTTGCCGGGAGTATTCAGACATACTGTGTCAGTTTCAATTGCAAATTTACAATCTTTCTTTTGACCTCTTAGATACCTTTTGCTAAAGGCTTACCACTAAGCTGCCCGATTACCCCGGCAACAAATTACACGAACCACTGCCCTCTTCAGAAAAAGCAAGAAAAATATCCTTGGATATGCCTTTGGGCGAAGAGACACTTATAATTTCACCATTTTTTCCGTTTTCACAGTTCCGTTTTCATATTCCACAACCAAAACATACAAGCCGGAGGAGAAGCCGCTCATATCCATATTTATCAGACCTCCGTGCAAGAGTGTTTCCATTTGGCGCAGGGGCGTTCCGGATTGGTTGTAAACGGTCATGCGTTTTACCTTATCAAGGCCTTGAAGCTCCACCACGAACCCATTCCGGAAGGGGTTGGGGGTTGCTGTTAGCCTTGCATTCACAAATGGGTTATCGGGCAAGCTTATCCAAACGTTTTGGTTTTCGTATGCTCCCATATCAATGCGCCCACCAAAAATACGGGGGTTGCCGTTGAGATCGTAAGGGGGAATATGCAGGCCGGTTGTGTCGGGCGTGCCGCTGTTTACGGCAGGCGAGATATCCTGTAGCGACCAGTCGTATTCCCAGCCGTTATTGGCTAAACCAAAGTCTGGAGCGGGATTAACAAACAATGGATCATCTGTAATCATTGGCCCACCCGGAGCAAGCCCTTTCCAGATAAGGTTATGGAAGAGAATAGGTTCGTGGTAATGCCATTTGATGACTTCATCATCGTTTGTGTTGGAAAAATTATTCCATAAGATATTATTATAAAATATAATATCTTCTGATACAGTATAAACACCCGGTAGAATTGCATCAAACCAATTGTTTGCAATGGTGTTGTTATACACCCTGTTGGTGCTGGGCAATCTTGAGAATTGTAAGGTCCGTATATTATAATTATTAGTCATAATGTTGTTAAAAAAATGAACTTCCTCTGTAAGAAAGAATACGGCACGTAATGAAATGTTGTTATGTATGCGGTTATAACTGGCAAGGCAATAGGCTAACCCCGGCCAGGTATTAGAAATATACATGGCTGAACCGTCTCCATTGTATTGTGTTAGAGGGGACTTTGCATTACGATAAGAAGAATATGCGACATTATTTATGAGGAGATTATTGATTGCATATAAACTATCATGATCATTTGAATAAATAGCCCCACCAAAAGCAAGTGTTTTATTGTTTTGGAATAAACTATTTGAAATAGTTACCTTATGCACGTTATCACAATACAGCCCGCCCCCTCTTGTTCTGGAAAAATTAAACAGAAAGGAACAACTATCAATTTCTATCGAACCGTAGTCCAATACCCGCATGGCGCCTCCCCTGTTGGCTGAAACGGTATCAGTATTATATTGGAACGTGTGCCAAGAACCCGGAACATTTGCTTTACCATATTCAAAAACGCAATTTTTAAATACTGCCTTGCCATTTGGGTTGTTTAACAAATGAATCCCTTTCCACCCTCCTGATATTGTGGCTGTGTCGGTAAGCCCTAAAGTATCGGTAGTGGTGAAGTAGATCTTATTGTGAAGTTCCCCATGGGCTAACACATTGCCAAATGTCTGTATTTTTGATTGGTTATGGATGGTGACAACAGTTCCCGGGTTAATGACCAATGTTGTTTGCTCGTTTAGGTAAACGTCCTCAAATAGGTCAATTGCACCTGACCAAACCAAGGTATCGTTAAGTTGACTGGCACCAGCCTGTAAGCCGGTGATTAGCATAATGCTAAGTATTAATTTCTTTTTCATGTTCTTTTTTTTTTTTAAGTTGTTAATGCCCCCAATCGTGCCAGTTAGTAAACTGGGAGAGAAATGTGATATGTTTCTTTCAATCAGTCCAATATGCCGCCTGGCAGGCATTCAAACGTTGAGTAATATGCAGCATAGCCATGGTAGTATCTCCATCCGTAGCCTGAAATTGAATCAGCAAACGTATAAATGCCTACTGAAGTAAAGAAATTATTCCCGTCAGGAATAAGGCCATTATTTGCCTCTTTTTGATAAAACAAGTCAGCTCCGAACCCTAATAATGTGTTGAGTGTTTCTGGGTCAAGACATGGTGGATCATATGCCCCTTGCCTTAATTCATAGTATATTCTATCATCTTCATAACCATTTTTCCAAGTATGTGAAGCGCCAGTAATTTTAATTTTCCCATTTGTGCAGGCTGGGTAAGGCACATACCAGGGATTTGGGCTATTGAATCGCCACTCCAATTCATCACCGGCATCATGGTAAGGCGGTGGGGGCGGTGGATTTACTGGATCGCATCTACCCAAAGTATAGCCCCAATACCAATACTCGTCCACAAAAGGAGTGTAGAGTGGACCTGGCCCAAAGCCCAGCCCTGTATAAACAGTAACTTGGGCTTCGAAAGACCTCCCCGAAAAATCAACAACTACATCGCCAATAACCATGTGAGCCAGTTCGGTTCCTGATTGGGCAAGCAAACTATTTAGGTGGCTCTCCATATTATCAAGCAGTAAACCCAGGTCGGTAACTCTAACCATTTGGTTTTCATCCAAAGGCAGAGTGTAGTACATGGTATCCACTTCAAATTTCCCAAAAAGGCTGTCAGGATAACCTTGAGTTACATTATAAAAAGCTTCCACATACCATTCTGCACTGTCGAGCTGCATGGTTGTGGTACTTTTTTGGGGATTGTCAATTGCCTTTTTAAAAGCAACCAATTTGTTGTAAACAATTTGTGCGCTCTCGGTCATTTGAAATTGTTGTTTTGTGACAACTTCAGTGTCTTTGTTTTTCTGACACGAAAACAGCATAGCCAAAGAGAATGTGGCCAATAAAACCTGGTGTTTAAAGTTTTTGTTCATAATAATTGAAATTGGTTTTCTGTAAAAATTAGACCGCTTTGTTTGGTTATTCTTTTTTGAAAAACAATCATGGAGGCTCTGGCTTCTTGTCGGACGTTACTGATATACACCTTCGATGCAGACACAGCAGTTAGCTTTGTTGATGTTAAATTGACCAATACAGCTTTTACACGCATCACATTGCCATCAAGTGAAGGTGCTCCAATTGCTATGGCTTCGATGCCGAAGAGCTTTTTTTCAAATATTTTATTTAGCATGTTAGTTGTGATTTCTGTTTCTTTTGGTCAGATCGTGCAAATATTAAGAATTCTATTTGATAAAAAGATGTATGGAGCGCTCTAAAAATTAGTTTTTTTAGGCTAAGTTCTAATATTAACAGCATTTTCCTTAAATTGCAAAAACAAATGATATGCTTGCGGTGAGGCGAGGATTGTCGTAAGCCACAATTTGATGGTTTCTTTTGTCCCGGATAGTTTGCTCCCGTATGCAAACCAGTTAAGATAGTTTTGCAAATACTTTGAGCTGACACCATTAAATTTATTAAGAAATGATCTTAGCTGGGAATGGGTATTGTTAATGTGTTGTAAGTGAACATTCTTGTCGTTTTTGCTTACATATTGCTTTGCTTCGACTAACTTATGCTTTAACGTCGGATTCTTTTTTGTAAATAATTTATATGACGGGTGTTTATCTGTAATCAAAGTAGTCTGATCTTTCAATCTTCCATCAAAGGCTTTGGCTATTTCATCGGCACTTAATCGCTTTGATTCTACTGCCTTCAAGTATTTTTCTCCATTTCTTTGAACTGCTGTAACTACTTGTACGACTGTTGATTCTGATGAAGCTTCATTGCGTTTAAAATCACTCCCTCTTTTCCTGGGCTTTCTTTTTAGGTTTCTTGAACCTTTGTTGCTCAATGCTAACTCTAGTTCATCGCATTCAACAACTTCGCTTAATGTTTCCGGCGTAAAACCTGCTAAGGAACTCAAAATCTTATGTCTCCAGTCAAAGGAGGTCTGTATGCTGATACCTATTTCCTTTGCGGTTTTCTTTATTGACATGCCTTGCTCCATGCACCTAAGATAGCTCTGCCACTTATTCTTTAACTTGATATCCCATAAAGGCGTGCCCGTAGTTTCGCTGTACCATTTATTGCAACTACGGCACTTATACATTTGTACGCCCTTTTGCTTGCCGCGCTTGTAAACTATTTCGCTCCCACAATGCGGACATGGCTTCTTCTTATTTCTTTTCTGGATTTCATCCGTCAATGTTTCCAAAATTTGTCCACGAGTTTCATAATCTCTTAACAGTTCATCAAGTAACTGTTCCTGATCAATCGCAGAGAGCTTAGCGAACTCAAGCTTGATATCTTCTTTTGTTTTCATGCAGCAAATATACAAATATTGCTGATATAATTGGAACTTAGCCATTTTTTCAGACATAAATCAGGATCCTTTCAAATCTGAGCTCAAAAAGTTGGTGAATATACAAAAACTATTCTTATTTTCCAAATAGTTTCTTATTACAACACTTCGGTAAAAAAAAAGGATAAATCTTTGAAAATCAGTAAAGTAAGTTGAAATAAATTTGGTTAAGCCATTGATAATCAGTATCTTAGTTGATTATTCCATTAATTAACTGGACATGACTATCAAGGCTAACCAAAATATTAAACAGCTCATTATCAACATTTTAAAAACAGAAGTCTTTTCAAGCCTTAACAAAACCCGGAAAGATTTCATTTTTAGTGTTCTTTGGCATATTTTGAGTATCAAAGGTAGAATAAATTTCTTACAATTGGGACGTTATAGTTCATACGGTGAGCAAACTTTCCGAAACCAGTTCGAGAAGGAGTTTGATTTCTTGTCATTCAATGGACACTTGATTAAGCAATGTGTCCCGGGAGAGAGAATTGTGGTTTTTGACCCAAGTTATATCCCTAAAGCAGGTAAATCAACTTATGGAATGGGCAGATATTGGTCCGGTGTTGCCAAGTCAGCCAAGTGGGGCCTCGAGATTTGTGGCTTTGCTGTGGTAGACATTGTAAACAACACCGCCCTGCACCTGAATGCGTGGCAAACGCCATCAGCCGACGAACTACAAAAAAGGGGGCTGAATCTTTTGACCTATTATGCAAGTCTTGTAACTGAAAATGCAGCAGACTTTAAAGGGTTTTCAGATTACATAGTGGCTGATGCTTATTTTTCCAAAAAGCCTTTTGTTGATGCAATTACATCATCAGGACTCCATTTTCTTAGCCGTTTGAGAGATGACAGCGTTTTGATGTACAAGTACAAGGGTGAACCAACTGGCAAAAAAGGAGCCCCTAAAAAGTTTAACGGGCGGGTGGATCCCCAAAATCCTGACCTAAACTATTTCACCACTGACCTGATCAAAGAAGATATTGAAATCTATTCTGCAATAGTTTACTCCAAAGCGTTCAAAAAAGATATAAAACTTGCGATAGCCATTTTTTTCAAAGATGGCAAACAGATTGCCCGAAAATTTTACTTCTCAACAGATATCAATCAAGCAGGGGAGAAAATTGTCAGTAATTACAGATCGCGTTTCCAAATAGAATTTTTATATCGGGATGCCAAACAATTTACAGGGCTTTCTACTTGTCAGGCGAGAAGCAAAAATAAACTCGATTTTCATTTTAACGCTGCCCTTACGGCGGTAAACCTGGCAAAGCAAGACTGGTTATCTACACAAAATCACAGCACCAAACCATTCTCGATGGCCAATTATAAAACATTGTACAACTACACTTTGATGCTTGAACGATTTATGTGCATGTTTGGTATTAACCCATACTCTGCAAAAAATCAAAAAATTGTTAAAGAACTGCTGGATTATGGCAAAATTGCCGCTTAAAATTTAACGAAGTGTTGTTATTATTATCGTTGCAATATTTCTTGTCTCAACTTTTAGTCTAAGTTCGTTGGCGATCTTTAGCATGAAACCTGTTGGGTTCTGTTGAACTGTGACCGCCCACCCGTAGTTTGAGCTGGGTTTCAATTTTGGTCATCAGTTCGTTTTTACGGATAGGTTTTGCGATATAATCATCAAAACCTGCATCCATAAAGCGCTCTTTATCGCCGGCCATGGCATAGGCTGTTTGGGCGATAAAAGGCACAAATTTGTATTCAGGATAGTCAGTTTTGATTTGCTGCATCAGCCGTATGCCATCCCATGGAGCCGGCAGATTGATGTCGAAAAGCATCACCTGATACACAAATCCTTTTTTGTATTTCTCGCCAATTATTTTCAGGGTTTCTGTGCCATCAACGGCTAAGGTGACGTTGCCCGAAGGTTCAAGGAGTTTTTGCAACACCATCCGGTTCATGCGGTCGTCTTCCACAATGAAGATATCGGGTTTTCCGATTTCCGGCGCATTGGCAATTGGTTTGCTCTCGGGAAGGGCCGGCTGGTCACCGGTTTTCATCCTGACAAGGAGTGGCAACGAAACCTCGACGGTGGTACCTGCGCCTTTTTCGGAATGAATATGAATCTGCCCGTGCATCAGCTCCACAAGTTTTTTAGCCAAGGGCAAACCCAGTCCGGCGCCCTGATAAGGCCGGTCATAGCCGGCGCTTTCTTGTCGGAAGGCATCGAAAAGATGCTTCATATAGCCTGGCTCAATGCCAATACCGGTATCTTTTACCTTGATAACAAGATATTTACCCGATGTATCAACTGAAGAAGAAATCGTTACAAAACCCGAATCGGTATATTTCACAGCGTTATCTACTACGATATAGAGCACCCGCATCAGCTTCGCAGAATCGGCTACCACTTGTGGTGTTTCGGTAAGTTTGGTCTTGAATTTCAGTCCTTTCTCGTTGGCTGCGAAAGCAAGGGTTTCGCAGGTGTTGCGGATGATGACGGATGCATCGCAGGGCGCAAGTTCAACCTCAATTTCGTTGGCTTGTATGCGGCTGATTTCGATGATGTTGTTAATCAGGCTGAGCAGCCGGTCGCCACTTTGCTGAATTCCGGTTGCATAGCCGTATAGTTCACTGTTTTCCATGATGGCCAGCTCAGTTTCGAGCAAACTGGCAAAACCAATGATACCGTTGAGTGGAGTGCGAATCTCGTGACTCATATTGGCCAGAAAAGCATCTTTGAGATAACTGGCGTCTTTCAGGCGTTTTAATGTCTTTTTCAACTCTACGTCTTTGGCCCGTGCATCAACCAATTTACTTTCTAAATGGGCTGTTCGTTCTGAAATCATAGCCTCAAGTTGCTGTTTTTCCTTCAACATCTGATGTTGAAACAAACCATAATCTTCCTGTACTTTCAGATAGTTTTCTTTGGTGCGATGACTCAAAACCAAAAGCAAAACAATGGTAACGGGCAATAAAAGGAGCAGCGAAACAAGCATTGCCCACCACACTGCCGACGATTTCCAGTTTAGGCGTGTGCTGAGCCCGGTTTCCAGTTCTTGTTTTTGGGCCGTATGAGGCAAAATGTCGGCCTGATGTAAAACGATTGCTTCATGAAGCAGCTTTGTGGCACTGTCAGTTTTTCCATTTGACAGCATCAGGCGGGCAAGTTGCAAACGAACTTCCCATTGCATTGAGCCATGATCGAGCGAATCGGTCAGTTGGAGTTGCTTCCTGAGATAATATTCGGCAAGCGGTAACGAAAACTTTTCGGCACGCCGGGCCATCTCACTCAAAATGAGCGCTTTTTGTGAGATTTCGGCCTTTTGATAGGCGTTTTCTAAGCTGTCGAAAATACGCAATTCGGCCAGATTTTGAGACCGGAGAAGCGGTGCAGCCATAAGCAGCATTGCAAAAAGCCGGAATTTGGTTGTTGTGAAAACGCGCATGTTCATTTTCGTTGGCCTGACTCAATTCAGGACAAAGATAGGCGATTCGGCGGCAGTTGCGAAAAAAATGATGTGGAAAAAGTTTACCCTTATCGCCTTGCCAGAAAACGCCGCTGTTCTGGATTTTGGGCGTTGATACCTGATGGAAGAGGTAAGTCATCAAAAAAAGTGAGAAGGTACATATTTAAATATTTATCTATATTTACCCGCTTTTTTGGGGCAACACAAGCTAAAAAACACACAAAAAAACTACAGATATGATTAAAAAAGTACTCGTTGCCAACCGCGGCGAGATTGCTGTGAGGGTGATGCGTTCGTGCCGCGAGCTGGGCATCGAAACGGTGGCCGTCTATTCTGAGGTTGACCGCAAGGCGATGCATGTGCGCTATGCCGATTATGCCTATCCCATTGGACCGGCACCCTCGTCGGAAAGCTATTTGAGGATGGACAAGATTATCGAAGCTGCTAAACTCTCGGGCGCTGATGCCATCCATCCCGGTTATGGATTTCTATCGGAAAATGCCCGATTTGCCGAGCTTTGCGAGAAAGAGGGTATCATCTTTATCGGGCCTTCGCCTCATGCCATCAATACGATGGGCGATAAAATCACCGCCCGAAAGACGATGATCGCAGCCGGAGTACCGGTGGTGCCCGGTACTACCGAGCCTATCCGCGACATCAAAAAAGCCATCGAAGTGATTAAAGAAATCGGGCTGCCGGTGATGGTGAAAGCCAGTGCCGGCGGGGGCGGCAAAGGAATGCGCTTAGTTCGTCGCGAAGAAGATATCGTCAGTTCGGTCAGTGCCGCACGCTCCGAAGCAAAAGCAGCTTTTGGCGATGATGCGGTCTATGTTGAGAAATATATCCAATCACCACATCACATTGAATTTCAGGTGCTTGGAGATAAGCATGGAAATATCGTCCATCTTTTTGAGCGTGAGTGTTCGGTTCAGCGACGGCATCAGAAAGTGATCGAAGAAACACCTTCGCCCATTATGACGCCCGAAGTGCGTGCCGAAATGGGCGAAGCTGCCGTGGCCGCTGCCCGTGCAGTGAATTATTACGGTGCGGGAACCATTGAATTCATCGTTGACGACAACCTGAATTATTATTTCTTAGAAATGAACACCCGCCTGCAGGTGGAGCACCCGATCACCGAACGTGTGGTGGGTGTGGATCTGGTGAAACAGCAAATCAATATTGCCAACGGTTTTCCATTGCCTTTTACGCAAGACGACCTGAGGCAGTTTGGCCATGCCATCGAAGTGCGGATTTATGCGGAAGACCCTGACAATAATTTCATGCCATCGCCAGGCGTCATCAAACACATCACCGAACCATTGGGTTTGGGCGTGCGCCATGATGGTTATGCCTATGTGGGTTACGAAATACCAATCTATTACGACCCGATGATCTCGAAACTAATCGTGTGGGCCGAAACGCGTGCCGAAGCCATAGCCCGCCTCAAACGCGCACTTTATGCCTATAAAATCACCGGCGTCAAAACTTCAATTCCTTATCTGCACCGTATTTTGGAAGTGCCGGCATTCATCCAGGGGCGCTACAACACCCATTTTATCGAAGAAAACAAAGAGCTCCTCCAGCCCCGGCCAAATTGTAACGACCGCTGCATGGATGTGGCAGCCATCACGGCTTTTGTGGATTATATGAACAAACTCGAACAACTTCAGCCCGAGAAACCTCAAAAACATCTGGGGAACAACTGGAAAGATCTTGGTCGCAAACGTTCGGTGCTGCGCTATTAAATCGAAAAACAAAAAAACATGTCATACGAAGTAAAAATTAACGACCGCATCGCGTCCATCGAACTGTTGGGGCGCGAAGGCAGCCTTTTCCAAATAGCGATTGACAACAAGGTGTACGAACTCGATGTGGTGGAAGTGGAAAAAGGCGTGTATTCCATCGTGCTCGACAACCGTTCGTTTAATGTGGAGCTCGTCGAAGGGAAAAACAGCAAATCCTACACCGTTAATACCCTTTACGAAACCTTTTCGGTGGATATTATTGACGCTGAAGCGAAATACCTGATGAGTCGTAAAAAGGACGAAGGGCAGGATTCGAATGTCATTTCGTCGCCTATGCCCGGCAAAGTGGTCAAAGTGCTTGTCAGCGAAGGGCAACAGGTCAAAGCCGGAGAAACCGTCATCGTGGTTTCGGCCATGAAAATGGAAAGCGAGTATAAGGTGAAACAAGACCGCGTCATCAAACGGGTATTGGTGAAAGAAGGCGATACCGTGAACAGCGACCAGCCCATGGTCATTATTGAATAACCATAATAAACCAGAATCATGACATTAGCCGATAAAATCAAACAACTTGAAGAAAACAACCGCCTTGCCGAGCTGGGCGGCGGTCAGGATCGTATTAACAAACAGCACGATGCCGGAAGGCTGACCGCCCGCGAACGCCTGATCGAACTAGTGGACCCAAATACCTTTGTGGAGATTGACAAGTTTATGACTCACCGCGCCACCGATTTCGACATGGACAAGCAGAAGTTCCTTGGCGATGGTGTGGTAACGGGCTATGGGAAAATTGACGGCAGATTGGTCTATGTGTTTGCACAGGATTTTACCGTTTTCGGAGGCTCGCTCAGCCGCGCCAATGCCGATAAAATTGTTAAAATTATGGATCTTGCCATGAGGATGGGCGCTCCGGTGATCGGATTGAACGACTCAGGCGGTGCACGAATTCAGGAAGGTGTTGAAAGTCTTGGCGGTTATGCCGACATCTTTTACCGCAATGTGATGTCGTCGGGGGTCATCCCACAAATTTCGGCTATCCTCGGCCCTTGTGCCGGCGGAGCTGTTTATTCGCCTGCCATCACCGATTTTATCATGATGGTGAAAGATACCTCTTATATGTTTGTTACCGGACCCGATGTCATCAAAACCGTTACCCACGAAGAGGTAACCAAAGAAGAACTCGGCGGTGCTTTTACCCATAATAGCAAAAGCGGGGTGGCTCATCTGCTGGCCGAAAATGACCGCCAGGCCATGATGATGATCCGGGAGTTGATGGGATTCCTGCCATCCAACAATATGGAAGACCCGCCGGTGAAAGTTTGCACTGACAACATTTACCGCGAGGAAGATAGCCTTGATACCATTGTGCCCGACGATCCGAATAAACCTTACGATATGCACGACATCATCAGCCGGGTGGTGGATGATGCCAACTTCTTTGAGATACAGCCTTACTACGCCAAAAACATCATCGTTGGTTTTGCCCGTCTGGCCGGCAAACCCGTGGGAATTGTGGCTAACCAGCCTGCTGTACTGGCCGGCGTCCTCGATATTGACAGCTCAATCAAAGCGGCTCGTTTTGTGCGTTTCTGCGATTCCTTCAATATCCCGCTCATCACTTTTGAAGATGTGCCCGGCTTTTTACCCGGAACCGTTCAGGAGTTTGGCGGTATCATCAAGCATGGTGCAAAACTGCTCTATGCCTTTGCCGAGGCTACTGTGCCGAAAATCACCGTCATCACCCGAAAAGCTTATGGCGGAGCTTACGATGTGATGTCGAGCAAGCATATTGGTGCCGATATGAATTTTGCATATCCCACCGCCGAAATTGCCGTAATGGGTCCCGATGGAGCTGTCAATATCATCTATAAAAACAAACTGAGCGAACAAGAACGCCAGGAAGCCATTGCCGATTACCGGCGCCGTTTTGCAAGCCCCTATAAAGCTGCGGCTTTAGGTTATATTGATGAAATTATCTATCCGCGCCAAACCCGTATGAAGCTCATCCAAGCCCTCGAGATGACGCAAAACAAGGTGAAAACCAATCCGGCAAAAAAACACGGGAATATTCCGCTCTAAGACAGCAAAAAAACTCGATAACCGAAAAAAGACAGCACCAAAGCTGTCTTTTTCGTTATGTAAGAAGCCAATCAACTATCTTTGGGGAAAAATTGTTCTCAAAAAGAATTTACTTTTCAACACACAGCCATCAAATTTATTTTTATGAAACGACTGATTTATTTTGTTGCAGGCCTTACTCTGGCAGCGTGTTCGCATCCGCCGGTGCAGGAAAAGGCACAACCGGCCGCTTTTTCGTTAAGTCAGGGCAGACAGGCTGCTGTTTACGTTACCGCCAAAGACAGCCCGCTGCGTTTGACAAAAATGGAAAATACGGCATTCAACGATTTTGGACAACCGCTTGAAACACAGATATGTGTGTTTGTTGACCCGGAAAAAACCTTTCAGGAGATGCTGGGAATTGGAGGCGCTATCACCGATGCTTCGGCAGAGACTTTTTTTAAACTCCCCGCCGAAATTCAACAAAAAGTTATAGAGGCTTATTTTAGCCCCGAAAAGGGTATTGGCTACAACCTGATTCGAACCAATATCCATAGCTGCGACTTTTCGAGCGGAAGCTATACTTATGTGAATGAGGGAGATAGCGAGCTTAACTCGTTTGATATCGGCCACGATAAACAGTTTAAACTGCCCCTTATCAAAAAGGCCGTGGAAGTTATCGGTAAGGACAAAGTAACCTTCTATGCCAGCCCGTGGAGCCCGCCGGCATGGATGAAAACCAACAACAATATGCTTCAGGGCGGGTCGCTCAAACCTGAGTTTTACGACAGTTGGGCAAATTATTATGTGAAATTCATCAAGGCGTACGAGGCAGAAGGGATTCCGGTGTGGGGCATTACCATTCAAAATGAACCAATGGCCAAACAAACCTGGGAGAGCTGTATCTATACCGCCGAAGAGGAAGCCGACTTTTTGAAAAATCATCTGGGGCCGGTGATGCACAAATCGGGCCTGGCCGACAAGAAAATCGTGATGTGGGATCATAACCGCGACCTGATTTATCAACGTGCCACAACTTATTTTGCCGACCCTGCCGTGCGTAACTATGCCTGGGGCCTTGGTTTTCATTGGTATGAAGACTGGAGTGGCGGCGTACCTGTTTTCGAAAATGTCCGAAGGGTTCAGGAGGCTTTCCCCGAAAAAAATCTTCTCTTCACCGAAGGCTGTGCCGAGAGTTTTAATCCAACGCGTTACGAAGCCTGGGAGTTGGGCGAAGAATATGGCCGCTCAATGATTCACGATTTTAACAATGGAGCTGTCGGGTGGACCGATTGGAACATCCTACTCGACGAAAGGGGCGGACCAAACCATGTGGGCAACTTCTGTTTTGCTCCTTTGCATGGCAATACCCAAACTGGAGAGCTCACTTTCACCAATTCATATTACTATATCGGACATTTCTCGAAATTTATCCAGAAAGGCGCAAAACGAGTGATTGCCTCGCCAAGTCGCAGCCAGCTCATCAGCACTGCTTTCCTGAACCCCGATGGCAGCTTGGTAGTAGTGGTCATGAACGAAAGCGAAATTCCGACCGACTTCTTCCTCTGGATAAATGGCAAAGCCGCTCCGGCACAGAGCCCGCCACATTCGATGATGACCTTTGTGCTTTGAAACTCACATAATAATGGCTCATAACTTGGAAAAAAAACGCCATCTCTTCGATCCATTTCGAAGAGATGGCGTTTTTGAATTGGGCCTGAGCGCCTTATTCTACCACAATCTCGCTCACAAACAGCCAGGCTGCCTCGCCGGCTCCACTATGACCTTCGGGAAGAGGGCCATAGTTCTTCACTTTAATCCTGAGATAGCGGCCACTCTTTTTAAGCCCCTGAGCTTCGATACGCACTATCTGCCGGGCACCGCCATTGGGTTTGCCTACAACCACATTGCCAAAAGGAACGTAATGCTGGCCATCGTTCGAAATTTCAACGGTAGCTTCTTGGGGAGCCATGATCCACGAAGCGCTGTTATGAAGCGTATAAACAGTGATTTGCGATACCTTTTCGCGCTTACGGAGGTCAATCACCGCATCTAAATCTTTTCCGCGAAAACCTAACCATTTCTGGTCGCTGAAATTCACCGAGCCAATGATCCCGTCGAGCAGTATGCTTTTTCCGCTACTGCTGTATTGCTTTTCGGGTTCGTTTTTCAGGCTGATTTCTGCTCCAAAACCTTTGTCGAAGAAATAACGATTGCTGATGGTCTGACCGATTTTCCGGCTGCCGTCGAAGGTGGCAGCCTTGACGGTGGTGGTTTTTTCGATGGTGAAAGGCCCCTGAAAGAGGGCGGAAGAAGCGTTAGGCTCGCTGCCGTTGGTCGTGTAGCGGATGTCAACGTTGGGGAGTTCGCTGAACAGGAAGATGTTCATGGCTTTTTTGCCGGGAGCAGCTTCTGTTTTCGATTGAACCTGATAGGCACTACGCGATACATTCAGTCCGCGGCTTTCGTAACGCTTATATTGTTTTGGCATACGGCGGGCAAAGCTGTCCCAATTGCGGATTTCTTTGGGCGACCACAACACTTCGCTCAGGGCCGACAAGCGTGGAAAAGCCATATATTCCACATCTGCCGGAACATTCATGAATTCAGCCCAATGGTTGGCCTGTGCTCCAAGGATTAATTTTCCCTGTTCCGGCGTCAAAACTTCCGGGATAGGCTCGAAAGAATAAACCTTCGACAGTGGGGTGTAACCGCCAATGGTGAGCGGCTCATTGTTCGGGTCACCCTGATAATAATCGAAATAACAATGTGTTCCGGGAGTCATAATTACCTGATGGCCAAGGCGGGCTGCTTCGATGCCGCCTTCTTCGCCACGCCACGACATGACGATGGCACCCGGAGCCAAGCCACCCTCTAAAATCTCGTCCCATCCAATCGGATGTTTGCCGCGTTCAATAAGATATTTCACAATGCGGCCAACAAAATAGCTCTGTAGCTCATGCTCGTCTTTTAAACCCTCGTCTTTCATACGCTGTTGACAACGCTCGCATTTTTTCCAATTGGTTTTGTCGGCTTCATCGCCACCGATATGAATATATTCCGAAGGGAAAAGCTGCATTACTTCATCAAACACATCTTGCAGAAACATAAATGTTTCTTCTTTCCCGGCGCAAAAAATATGGGTGATTGGCCAAACTCCGCCTGTTGCCACGCCTAAGTTTTCGCCCGTGCAGGAAAGTTCGGGGAAGGCAGCCAGCGCCGCCATCGCGTGAGCCGGAAGCTCAATCTCGGGAATGATGTTGATGTTGCGTTCGGCGGCATAGGCCACTACTTTGGCAATCTCTTCCTGTGTGTAAAAGCCGCCAATTTTGTCGGTGGCATCGGGCCGGCTCAGCGGACGCTCATCCCAGTGCAGATGTTCCATATTTTCGCGAAATCCTCCAATCTTCGTGAGTTCGGGGTATTTCTTAATCTCGATACGCCACCCCTGATCATCTGTCAAATGCCAATGAAAAACATTCATCTTATGCCGTTCGAGTTCGTCTAATATCTTGTAAACAAGCTCAATGGGCATAAAATGACGAACAACGTCGAGATGCATGCCGCGGTAGGCAAATCGCGGATAATCTACGATTTTGACACAATCTAAACGGTTGCCTTCCATGCTGTCGAAAAGCTGACTCAGGGTTTGCAGACCATAACCAATGCCAGCCATGCTGTTAGCCGAAAGTTGGATACCATCCTTTTCGATCGTCAGACGATAGCCTTCGGCACCCAAATTCCCATCCTGTAAATGGTTAAGAACCACATAAATGCTACCTTTGATGGCCTGATCGCTGTGAAGCAATGGATTAAACGGATGTCCGGAAACGGTTTGCCATTCTTTGGTCAACCGGCTAACCAAAGGTTTCAGCGCCGGATTGTTGAAATAGACCACGGTTTGTTTCGCCAGCACAAACTGACCCTCGGTTTTGTCGAGATGTGCGGGATAAGGAATTAGTTGAAATTGCGCTTTCAGCACAGGTTGGAACATGAGGCTCAGCGCAATGGAAAGAAGAACGGTAAGGATTTTTGGTTTCATAACATTATTTTTTCAGATAGTTTTCGAGTTTAAATGTCCAGGCAGCCGTTCCAATGATTTCGGAGGGTTTGATGGACGAAACATCAATATGCAACTGATTGTATTCGTAATGCCACGGAAGGTTTTTATTGTTGCCTAACAGGGTGATGTTTACATCATTATCTGGTTTCGGGATATTCAGCACCAAATCGTCATCAGGCCATTCAAAGGCGATGGCGTACAGATTGCCGCCTTTTTGGGTGTAGGCCAGATATTGCTTGAGCGAGCGGTAAGCGGCTTTTAAACCATCTCCCTGAGGCAGGTCGGCTTGAGTGAACAGGTTTGATTGCGGGACAACTTCTTTTGGCAGTTGTTTGCTTTGCCAACTAAGTGAAACCGAGGCATTTTGGTGTTCCTCATGATACTCCACACGAATGGGAACAAATTCATCTTTTTTCAGTTTAATGCTGGCGGCAATGCTGTCGGCTTTGCGGCTGCGCATGGCTTCGGAGTCGGTGCCCTCGTTTCGGGTTTCCCAACGGTCAATCAAGAGCTTGTTGTTGATAAAGAGTTTGGCGCCGTCATCAGCTTCAAGCGAGAAAGTGTAAGTGTCGGTTTTATCGGCTTTGATGAAGCCTGTCCAGGTGGCCGTGAACTGATCCACCGAGATAGGTTGTCCGGGCGTATTGCGCACCCAGTCGAAATGAATCCGGGCATCGGTACGTTCCAACACAACGGGTTTTTCCTGTCCTGTAAGGATGTATTTCTCAGCGTCATAGATGGCTTCCTTGTTTGCGGCAATCCATTTTCCGAGATCAACAAGGCGCTCTTGTTGCAACAATGGGATTTGTCCGTCGGCTGCCGGGCCAACGTTGATAATCAGCCCACCGCCATTGGCCACCGTACGGATAAAAAGCCGGATCAACTCATCGGAGGTCATATAGGCCGAGAGTTTTTCGTTGCGATTGAGACCGAAAGAGCGTCCCAGCCCCCTCACTTCGGCCCAAGGGCGATTGGTTTGCAGGCCGCCTGAGCTGTATTCGGGAGTGATAAAACCGATGTCGGCACCATGCCCCCAACGGTCGTTCACAATGGCATCGGAGCCAACTAAGTCGTAATACCACGAAATCAGCTCCCGTGCGTGCCATTGTTCAGCCGAATTGAACCATTCGCCATCGGAAAAGATAAGACTCGGGCGATAGTTCTCAACCAACTCCTTGAATTGAGGGATCATGTGCTGTTCCACATAAGGCGCAATAGAATCGTTCGGCGAGCTGTACCAGTCGTGCAGCGGATGCCCCCATTCGGGTAACGAATAATACAGGCCGAAGCGGAGACCTTTCGCCTCAACGGCCTTTTTCAGTTCACCCACAATGTCGCGATGTGGGCCGGTTTCAACGGTATTCCATCCCGGAGCATACCGGCTTGGCCAAAGGCAATAACCATCGTGATGCTTGGAAACCAATACGATATATCCGGCACCGGATGCCTTGAAAATATCAGCCCATTCGTTGGGGTCAAAAAGCTCTGCCTTGAAAATGGAGGCAAAGTCGCGATAGCTGAAGTTTTCGCCGTAGTTTTTCTTCACAAACTCAACCCTTCCGGGCTGTTTGTTTTTCAAGCCAAGCAAAAACCATTCGCCGTACGACTCCCGACCGCCGTAAGAGGGCACGGAATAAAGCCCCCAGTGGATGAAAACACCCAGTTTCGCATCTTTAAACCACTGTGGATAGGGCCGTTGCCGGAGCTGTTCCCAGCTTTTAATTTCCGTTTGACCGGTCAGACCAACCGAAACGAGGGAAAATGTAAAGGCTAAAATGAAAGTCCTGATTGGTTTCATATCGCTAAATATCTGAAATAGTGATATATACTCTGATTTGGCTATACAAAAGAAATTGCGTAAAGTTAAGCAAAAATGCAATGCCGGCAACGAATAAGTGCCGTGTTTACAGAGGTTAAGTCTGGAAATATTCCTTTTTTTGGGGTGGTTTGTGGTAGTCTTTAGGAGTTCATGCCGGGTCGTGCCGACCACATGAACTCCTAACGGTTCTTGGCTTTTCGAAATGGCGGATTTTCAGCGCAAATGTTCAATTGTAAAACTGAACTTGAATTTTGCACAAAACAGTCATAGAAGCACTTCATCAGCCATTTTGCAAAACCGATGTTAGGCAATCGTGCTTCTTTTTCGTTAGCTGGTTTGCCGGTCGTTTTTGTCGAGCGTTGAGACAGACACACTCTTTGCCAAGTTTGGGTTTGAGCGTTGACTGGTGCGGCTTGACAATGTGTGTGGCTGTTAAGTGTTGGCATTATTCGTTCAGTTTTTTATAGATTTTCTTCATCATAAGTTCCTTCACTAAGTCGCCAAATACTTTGTCCTCTAATATTTTTTCAAATATTTCCTGATTCTGGTCCATGCGACCTATGAGTTTGTCAATAAACTTGTCGTCGAATGCGAATTTAAAGGTGTCAATTTTATTCACTCTTGCTTGTGTCTGCAAGGTTTCATCATCCATTAATTCCGCTTCTATTTGGTCAAAGAAAAGTTTGTCTGCTTCTTCAAATTCTGTCCCGAAGCGGTCATTGAGAACGTTGATAATTTCAGAAAGTAAAGCTTCTTCGTCTTTGGCACGTTTTAGACCCGCTTCTGTTGTTCCACTTAGTTGTCCTTCTTCTCCTTTTTGTAATTCAATCGAGCCTTCTTTTATCTTCTGTAAACGGTAATATTCCAAAGCCACTTCATCATCTAAATGCAGTGATTCAGATAGTTCCCGTTTTGGAAGTCTGGTTTGAAGAAGTTTGGCATACGCATAAAATTTTTCAAATTCAGAATCAATAAAAGGCATGATTTGAGAAAGAAACGCATACAAGTTTGTCCAAGTCCGTATGCCTTTTTTGAACTCGTCTTGCTTTTCTTCCTCTGCAATGGCTCTAAATCTGTCAACTGCAGGATCGGTGAAAGCGTATAGATACTTTTGTTGTTTAGGATTGCTGAGCTTTGTTTTTGGGTCAAAATAAACATTGGCAAAGGCTTCTATTTCTTGTGTCCAATACACTTGAAACTCGTCTAATCTTGCTTTCAGATCATACAAATGGTTGATGTCCGTTTCTTCCGTTACAGAGGTAATTTCATAGTAAGGTTGAAAAGAATCCAAAATGGTTTCCCTGTCGTTGACAAAATCAAGTACAAAAGTGTCTTCTTTGCCCGGATGCATTCTGTTAAGCCGTGAAAGCGTTTGAACAGCTTTAACACCTGAAAGCTTTTTATCTACATACATGGTATGCAGTAAAGGCTGATCAAAACCCGTTTGGTATTTATCTGCTACAATCAAAATTTTGTATTCGACTTTTTCAAATATTTTGGGTAATTCTTTTTCGCTATAGCCGGTCATTTCAGGCTCTGAAACACCATCAGGGGCATTGTCGTCAACAACTTTTCCTGAAAACGCAACCAATATTTTGATTTCGTTTTCATAACCTTTAGCTTTGATGTATCTGTTGAATTCTTCATAATAGCGCTTGGCATGCAACCTTGAACCACAAACCAACATAGCTTTTGCTTTGCCTCCGATTTTTTTAGAAACAATATTTCTGAAATGCTCAATGATGATTTCTGTTTTTTGTGCCAAATTGTGCGGATGCAAAGAAACAAACCTGCCAATGGCTTTAGCCGCTTTTTTCTTGTTCAGATGTGGGTCTTCTTCTATGGCTTTGGTCAATTTGAAGTATAGTTCGTAGGTGGTGTAGTTTTGCAACACATCTAAAATAAAACCTTCTTCAATGGCCTGACGCATAGAATATAAATGGAAAGGTTTTGGTTTTCCTTCGGAATCTTTATCTCCAAAAACTTGCAATGTTTTATATTTCGGGGTTGCTGTAAAAGCAAAAAATGAAATATTGGCTTGCTGTCCTCTTACTGCTGCCGACCTTTCAATTTGCTCTCTTATAAAGTCATCACCGGTATAATCATCCGTGTCGTCTATCACTGCTTGCTCCAATGACTTTGAAGCCAAAACTTCCTTCATTTTCTTGCTTGCTTCACCACCTTGAGAGCTGTGAGCTTCATCTATGATGACCGCATATTTTCTTTCGGGCAGTTCACCCACCTTATCCACTACAAAGGGGAATTTTTGTAAGGTGGTGATGATAATATTGGTACCGTAACCCAAAGCAGTAGCCAACTGATTACTGTCTTTATCAATCTTTTGAACTACTCCTGTTTTGTGTTCAAACTGGTAGATTGTGTTTTGCAATTGTTGATCGAGCACTTTCCGGTCGGTAACGACAATCACGGAATCAAAAATCCTTTCGTCATATGCATTGTGCAAACTCGATAAGCGATAAGCCAGCCAGGCAATGGAATTGCTCTTGCCAGAACCTGCCGAATGTTGTATCAAATAATTTTTCCCAATGCCAACATTCAACACATTTTCACCAATGCGTCTGACAGCATCCCATTGGTGGAATCTTGGAAATATAAGTTTTTCTTTTTTGTAAGTTCTGCCTTCTACTTCAATTTCATCGGTTTGCAAATGCACAAAACTTTGAATGATTTCCATCCAGCTCTCTTTTTGTAAGATGTTTTCCCACAAGTAAGCTATTTTGTATCCGTTGGGGTTGTGTGGATTGCCTTTTCCGTTGTTTGAACCTTTATTAAAAGGCAACCAATAGGTTTTACTGCCATCTAATTTTGTGGTCATAAACACTTCGTCCTGATCAACGGCAAAGTGAACCAAACATCTTTTCTTGAAAGCAAAAAGTATTTCCCGATTATCTCTCGTGGTGCTGTATTGTTTTAAGGCATTGCCCACATTTTGCCCTGTAAATTGATTTTTAAGTTCCAGAGTAGCAACCGGAATGCCGTTTAATGAAAGCAGTAAATCAACCGAGTTTTTGTTTTTGGTGCTGTAATATACTTGACGATAAACTTTCAGGCTGTTTTTATTGTATAGCTCCACGGCATCAGGGTTTAAACCGGAAGCAGGTTGGAAAAATGCTATGTGAAAACGTACGCCATAATCCACAAAGCCATTGCGAAGCACATCTAAACTTCCACGCAAATCCAATTCTTTGAAAAGCCTTTGAATAACCCTATTATCCGCATCTGAACCATGAATGGCTGCAATCTTTTCCCATCGTTTAGGCTGTGATTCTTGCAAAAATTGAATCACTTCATTTTTGAACATACCTAACTCAGGGCTGTAATCAGGAGCATCCCCCTCAGTATAACCACCCTGCTCGGTTAACGATTGTACTAATGCAGTTTCAAATGTATTTTCAGTTGTTATGCTCATAATCTTCTTTTTCTGTCAAAGATTTATTTTCAATTTAATACTAAATCACCTTCACTTTTCCTGTTACCACTTCGCTAATTAAGGCTGTACGGTATTCGGTTAATAATTCGATTAGCTTTTCGGTTTTGGATATTTTTGAATCTATCCTTGCCGTTTCGGTTTCGATATAGTTGACGATGGATTGTTGTTCTACTATTGGTGGAATAGTAAATAACAAATTATTTATTTTCTCAATTGTAAGTCGGGTTAATGCTGAACCATGTATAAAACTATACATTTGGTCAATGTTTATACCCGATATCAAATAGTAGTAGAGATATTTAGAAATTAATTTTTCATTTGGTGTAATTAGACCTAATGAAGATAAAATTACAAAAGGATCATGTTTGGCTGTTACAATTGCAGCTCTTCCTATAGTTCCATCTTTAGTTAATAATATATCACCTTCTTTTGGACTACATCCATTTTTTATAAGAGTATTAAAATCATCAATGGATATTTTTTTACAATTAATCAAATCAATTGTGTTTTCTCCAATATCTTTTACAGAAATATAAGGCATCCCTTCTTCCTGTGTTTTTGGAGAATAATGCGAGCCGTCAGTAACTTTACAAAATCTTTTTAGTAAAGCCACCTCCCAATGCTCCGGAATCTCTCCCAGCCATTCAATGCCTGAGTCTTTCATTTTCACATCTTTCGAACCAAGGCATGCCTTGGTTTTACCCGTAACGGCCTGGTTGATGATGGCGGTTTTTTCTTCTTCATAGAGTTCGAGCAGGCGTTTTTTGTCGGCTATCAGCTCGTCTATCTCGGCGGTTTTGCGGTCGAGGTAGTTGGCAATGGCGGTTTGTTCTTGTGGGGAAGGGAATGGAAAAGCGAACTCAACAAAAACATTTTGATAAAGATGTTGTATTGTTGATCCGTATGAAGTGTATTCGTTAAACTGTATAAAAGCTTTGGATTTTAAAATCCAGAATAAAAACTCTGTATTAAAATCTTCATTTGTCGAGCGAACGACAAATATCCCACTATTTAAACATGCAGGCTTATCGAGATCTTTCACAATGGCTAACTTACCGATTGTACCATCTTTTGTAATTAATAAGTCTTCTTCTTGTAATTGGATATATGGGTCTTCTTCGTATCGGTCTTTATCAATATGATAGCATTCATTCCAATTAACAGTATCTTTTTTGAAATCAGAACCGGTAACTAAATAAGAATAACCTTCAGTTAAAAACTCATCAGACTTTAATCCTTTCCAGCCCACACGTGCTTTAACATAGCAACGATGTTTTATTTTTTTTACATTCCATTTAGTTGGAATTTCTCCAATCCACTCAATGCCTGAATCTTTATATGAATCGTATTTTTTCATTTTTCGGTATAAAATTTATCTTTCCCCCAATTTTTAGGGTTATTCACAATATAATCTGATATGCGTTGATATTCCGCATCATTGCGAATAATATGATCGTAAAACCGGGTTTGCCACCCATTTTCAAATCCCAACCGGTTCGCATGTTTGGTTACGGCTGATTTATATGACCCTATGATGGATGAAACGGTATTTTTTCCGATATTTTGGTATCGTTTTTGTCCGGGTTGTTGTTGTTGTTGTTGTGGTGGTGGTGGTGGTTGTAGGGACAGGGCATGCCCTGTCCCTACAATATTACGCCCTGTCCCTACAATATTGCGCCCTGTCCCTACCATATCGTCCATATCCCGATTCGGTTTATTTAAAATCAATATTCCGTGGATATGATTGGGCATGACCACAAAATCGCCCAATTCGACAAATGGTGAATGATTTGGGATTTCGTGCCACAACAAATCTGCGATAATTCCTGTATTGGACAGGACCATTTCCCCGTTTTTTATTTCGCCAAAAAAATGTTCCCTGTTTTTTGTACAAATCGTTATAAAATACGCCCCATTCCATCCGTAATTCCACCATTGGGCACGGGCTGAGGCTATTCTATATTTATTTTGGAATTTTTCGGCCATTAGTCAAGGATTTGTCCTTCCATTTCCAAAGTCTTTTTTTCCAGAGCCAGAATATCTGCTTTAATCTCTGCCAATAATCTCAATGGCTTAAACTCATAGAAATATTTGGTAAAATTGATTTCATAACCCACTTTGGTTTTAGTTTCATCTATCCAGGCTTCGGGCAGATGAGGTTTTACCTCCTCCTCAAAATATTCTTCAATGGTTTGCGACACCAGTTTCCCGGTAGCATCTTTTTTCAAAAAGGGGATGTTTTCGTAATCACGCAAAGAGGTGTCGGGTTTGGGTTTCCCTTTGCTTTTGACTATTTTGCCATTTTCTATAAGAGGTTGTTCTACAGTGATGCGCCAATAACCAAAGAAATCGTTGGGCAGGATTTTGCAAAATTCATTTTCTTCAAAATTACCGTACAATTGCGTGATAAAACCAATCCCTTTTTCATTGCCGTTTTCGGCAATTTTCTTGCGTTTGTTGCCCAGACTTCGGTCCATTTTTTGCCAAAAGCGGTTGAACTCTAATCTACCTTCTTTTGTCAACTCCTCATCTTTAGCACCGGAAGCATTTATTAATTGTACTTTACCTTTTCGTTCTGCACTTTTGTTATTGGTTACAATCCAAATGTAAGTGCTGATGCCTGTGTTGTAAAACAGTTGGTCGGGCAGGGCAATGACGGCTTCTAACCAGTCATTTTCAATAATCCATTTTCTGATATTGCTTTCGCCACTATCGGCAGCTCCTGTAAACAGTGGCGAACCATTGAACACAATTCCGATACGCGTAGCGCCCGGTTTCATTTTAGAGATCATGTGTTGCAGGAAAAGCAACGACCCATCGTTAATTCTTGGCAAACCTGCCCCAAAACGACCGCTCATCCCCTTGCTGTCTGCTTCATCTTTGATGATTTTTTCGGCTTTTTTCCAGTCCACACCAAAAGGCGGATTAGAAAGCATGTAATCAAACTTTTCATCTTCGAGACCATCCACCGTAAAAGTGTTCCCAAATTTGATATTGCTCGGATTTTGTCCTTTAATCAACATATCCGACTTACAAATGGCATAAGATTCCGGATTGATCTCCTGTCCAAACACTTTCAAATCGGCTTTAGGGTTCAGTTCTTTGATATATTGCTCCCCCACAGAGAGCATACCGCCTGTTCCGCAAGCCGGGTCATACAATGTTCTTACGATTCCCTCTTGGGTTAAGATCTCTTTATCTTCAATAAACAGCACGTTTACCATTAAGCGAATCACTTCTCTTGGGGTAAAGTGCTCTCCGGCCGTTTCGTTGGACTGTTCTGCAAATTTTCTGATAAGTTCTTCAAAAGTGTAGCCCATTTCCATGGAATCCATGTCGGTCAGGTCTATTTCCTGAAATGCTTTAACAACCCTGAAAAGGATGTCCGTTTTGGGATCATCCATTCGGTCAATCTGGTCGTCAAAGTTAAAGTACTCAATAATTTCTCTGGCACTACCGGAAAATCCGTTGATATAATTTCTAAGATTCCCAGCCACGTTGTTTGGGTCGGCAATCAGTTTGTCGAAGTTGTATTGGCTTCTGTTGTGAAAGTTGAAACCTGCAATTTTATTTAGTGCCAGGTCCTTGGCGCTTTCTTTTAATGATTCAACCCTTGGCAGGTAGTCCAGCACTTTCTGTTTGGTGGGTTCAAGTACACAATCCAGTCTTCTCAGCACAGTCATTGGAAGTATTACCTTTCCATAGTCAGACTGTTTGTAGTCACCTCTTAGTAAGTCTGCCACTTTCCAAATCAGGTCGGCTTTCTCTTTAAAATTCTTCATTTATGGTCTTTTATCTTTTTGTCAATGTGAATAACATTGTTAATGTCGAGCGTTGGCAAAATTACTCACGATATTTTAACGTCTTTCGGTGTTCGTGAATCGCTTTGCTTATTTTAAGCTCTTTTGGTTTTTTGTTTGGGTTTGCGTGCCGGCAAAAACCAAATGTGCTTGAATGTGCGTGGATCCTTTTAGCATGTTGCCTAACTTGTTGCTAAACGCACCCCAATAGCAATTATCTCAACTATGGCCAAAACTTCACCGGTGGCCAAAGCCTTGGTTTTCAGTTCGGTTGTGAGAGTTATGGGGTGTTGTTGGCTCATGTTTTGGTTTTCTGCACTTCAAAGTTAGGGGCTTTTTCGCTGGATGAAGCACAATGCAGTTTTTTTTAATGCAATGGCCTCGCATTTCGTTTATTTTTGTGAAGCAAAACCCAATATCATGCAAAAAAACAATCTGTTGTCCGACTTTTCAATTGTCGCCCGGCCCGGAAAAGTTCACCGTGTAGCCGATTTCGATCCGGCTTACACGGCTTCAGTGAACGGCAAGGAAGAGGGGGTGAAACTCCTCAAGCAAAATGTGAAAGAGTTGATAGGTCTTCAGGATCAGCTTTTTGCGCATAACCGTTATGCCATGTTGTTGATTTTTCAGGCCATGGATGCTGCCGGAAAAGATGGAACCATCAAGCATGTGATGTCGGGGCTTAATCCTCAGGGCTGCGAAGTGTATAGCTTTAAAGCGCCATCGGCTACGGAGCTGGATCACGATTATATCTGGCGTACTTATAAAAGTCTTCCCGAACGCGGCCGGATTGGAATCTTCAATCGTTCGTATTACGAGGAAGTACTTGTGGTGAAGGTTCATCCTCAGTTTTTAGTTGCGCAGAACCTACCGAATTTTAATGATCACGAACGGCCCACACCGGATTTCTGGGAAAAACGCTACCGACAGATCAATGATATAGAACGGCATCTGACTGAGAACGGAACCGTGATTTTGAAATTTTTTCTCAATGTGTCGAAAAAGGAACAGAAGAAACGTTTTCTACAACGGATTGCCGACCCGGCAAAAAACTGGAAATTCTCGGCCAACGATGTCAGGGAACGGGCTTTCTGGGATGATTATATGGAGGCTTATAGCGATATGATTACTGCTACTTCTACCGAATATGCACCCTGGTTTGTCATTCCGGCCGATCACAAATGGTTCATGCGCTACGCTGTGAGCAATATCCTGATCAACCGGCTGATGGAGCTCGACCTTCACTATCCGGTTTTGTCGGAAAGTGAGGCCCAACGACTGAAAGAAGCTGAAAAGCTCTTGTTAGACGAATGAATTCGTTGTTGAAAAGGGACAATCGTTCAATTTTTCATTTTTGTAACGATCAGTAAATAAGCGATATTGCATTTAATGTCGAAAGTGTAGCGGCCATTGAGCGACAAATCACTTTTTCAATTTCACATTTTATAGACACACAACAGCCTCTTTTTGTCGGGAATAGCAATATATTTACCACCTCAAAAATTCATGCGGATATGATAGAGGAGGGTGGCAGGAAGAAAGAGGTGCTGGCATACTTTGGCATGGTGCTCAACACGAGCATCACTGGCTTGTCGTTTATTTTTATGAAAGTTGCTTTGAAACACACTACTCCCCTCGATTTATTGGTGCATCGCTTCACGGCGGCAATGGTAGTTGTAGTTGGGTTATGGGCTGCTGGTCTCATCAGGCTTCCCCGTTTCGACAAGGCACGCCTCAAACCACTGTTGCTTCTGGCTCTTTTTTATCCGGTGCTGTTTTTTACGCTCCAGACCTTTGGCATGAAATTCAGCACGGCTTCCGAAGCGGGGATTATTTTTGCTGTCACGCCTATTCTGACACTGCTTTCAGCAATGATTTTTTTGAAAGAAAGAACAAGCTGGCTTCAGAAACTTGGCATTTTGCTTTCGGTGGGTGGCGTGATATTGATCATCCTGAAAACCAACAGCCATTTGGGCGCTTCTGATCCGCGTGGAGTGGTGTTGCTCTTGCTGTCGGTACTGTCAGTGGTGACTTATTATACTGTCGGAAAGAAAGCGGGTCAGCGTTTTTCGGCCCTTGAACTCACTGTATTGATGACATTTCTAGCTTTCGTTACCTTCAATTTATGGGCTGCCTTTGTTCATTATCAGACAGGTACATTAAATCAATTTTTTGTTCCTCTAAAACAGCCAGGTTTTCTGATTCCGGTTTTGTATCTCGGCATTCTTTCTTCTCTACTCACCTCGTTCCTGTCCAATTTTGCCCTGACCGCCATCCCCGCTTCTAAAATTGCCGTCTTCAACAACCTGAGTCCGATTATCAGCGTTTTGGGAGGAATTTTTATCCTCCACGAAACGCTTTATGCTTACCATATCGTGGGTGGTCTGCTGGTACTGACGGGAGTGGCCGCAACGGTATTGTTTAAATATCGGAATTAGCTTGGTTTTTTCCGGAAAAGCACAAAAAAAGCCCCGGGGCTGAAACCGGGACTTCTCATTATATAACCACTATAACCAAAATAACTGTTCTGTTTCGGGCTTTAGTTTTTGATGAAGGTGGACGAAGTCGTCTTTCCGTCTTTTATCATCTCAATCACATAAGCGCCACTGCTCAACTTGCTCACATCAACATGGGTTTGTGCACTGTGGATACGGCTGTTGTAAACTACTTCACCGTTGGCTGCAATGATGCAAATTGTGGCTCCCTGATGGCCTTCGGTTGTCAGCTCGAAGTTAGTGCTGACGGGGTTGGGGTAGATTCTCAATCCACTCATTTCTTTCTTGTCGCTGAGCGAAGTGGTCAGTGTGGTGAATTCTTCAATGGTTGCCGGGCCCCATTCGCCTAGGGCGTTTTTCCCAACAGCGATGGCTTTATAAATGGTGTTGGGCTCAAGAGTTGGCCACACCCAATCGTCAATACCATAAAGAGGATTACCGTCGTTTTTGAAATATTCAATGGCAGCGGCTTCACCCAGTTCATCAAAATAAGCTTTGGTCATTAACCCGTCATGGTATTCGGCTGTCTGGTCGTTGGGTGTAACGATCATTCTAACAGATGTTTGTGTGATTTCTTGCAATACAATACTGGCTGTGGCAACGCCATTTCCGCCCAATGAAAGGGTGTGAACAAGGGTTGAATCGTAAGGGGCTTCATAGCCGCCTGCTCCCACGCTGATTGTGTAAACATAGTAATCGGTATTTGGCATCAGCTCGGTGAAATGATGAGTATAAGGAATGTTTTTCTGAATACCGAACTGTTTGATCACTGCCTCGGGCGAACCCATGAACGGAGTCCATTTGAGCATCTCGGCGGGTGTCATCAACACAAAATGATAGCTTTCGCAAAACTCATTCGGGGTGAGCGTAGCATCCAATGAGGTAGAAGTAACATTACTGAAAGTGACATCAACATCAGGAATCTGAGGTGTAGTAGTGGTCGGATGAACGCGCATGGCAAAGAAGTTTTCTTTGTTGGTGTTTGGGTTTTTCACATGCCCGCTGACCACAATCTTGCCGTCATTCTGTATCAACACACTTTTGATGTCGTCATTCGTATTGTAGGGGTTGTAAATCTTATGACCGCCTGTTCCAAAGGAAGTGTCGGTGCTGCCATCGGCATTGAGCCTGGCAACAAAGAAATCAAATTGACTTGCGGTATAAATAACATATTGTCCGGCCACAACGATCTTGCCATCGTCTTGCAGGGCGATGTCGCTTACATAGGTGGCTTCCTCAGTCAAATGGATATAGGAAACACCGTTTGTGCCAAAGCTGTTGTCGTAAGTTCCGTTGACATTCAGGCGGATGATGGCTGCATCATATTCGGGTACGCCTGGGATAAGGCCGATTTCTTTGTGTGCGCCAATCACGATTTTTCCATCGGGTTGAATCTTTACCGAACTGCCAAAGTCGGAAAGACCACCCAGATTAGCCATAAATACACCTGCCGTACCAAAACTGGTGTCTAAACTGCCATTGGTATTGTAGCGGGCAACAGCCACATCGTTATAAGTGTTGGGGCTAACGGCAAAGCCGGCTCCAACTATCTTGCCATTGGATTGAATCGTTATCTTAAAAATGTAGGACATACAATCGGCTCCCCATTCGTCTTTTAACATATTCATCACATAGCCATTCGTGCCAAACGAGGTGTCGAGGGTGCCGTTGGTATTGAGCCGAGCCATTCCGAAATTGTCGTTCATTGCACCGGCTACCACAATCTTTCCATCGCTCTGCAAGGCCATAGTGTTGGTGTTTTGCAGCGGAGTAATGGTCACTTTTCCGTTGGTGCCAAAACTGTTGTCAATAACTCCAGTCGAGCTAAAACGCATCACCACAGTCTGATAACCTCCTGGGCTGCCCACATACGACTGGCCTGCAATCAGAATTTTACCATCCGACTGAACAACAACAGCGTTTGCCTGATTGTTGATGTAGGCCGTTGCGGTAACAATGCCGTTTTCCCCAAAACTGTTATCTAAGGTGCCGTCGGTGTTGAGGCGAAGCAGCGCAAAGTTGGCGTTGGACGAACTGCCAATTTGAACAATTCCCGCCAGAATAATCTTGCCATCGGGTTGATTGGTCATTGCATGGGCTTCCGAATGGCCGGTGCCAACAGCGGTTAGCGATAAGCCATTGTTGCCAAACGATGTGTCGGGATCGCCGGCGTTCTGTGCCCAAAGTCCCGAAAAAAGAAAGGTGAAAAGAAAAAGAATGTAGGATTTTTTCATGTTTAAGCGGGTTTGATGATGTTCATTCAAAACTTGCTGCAAAATTAATTCCTGTGATTCGGAAAGAAGACGTATCGTGCTACTACAATACTATCACACAGCTTGAACATTAATCATACAAGCCATCGTAAGTAGCAGAATATTAGATTGATAAATGAATGATAGATCAATGGGAAGAAGCTTCACTTGGTGATGATTCTGGGCTCCGAAAAATACTGGCTTGTTTGAAGCAATTGTCAACTTTCAATTGCAAAAAAACTTGTGAATAAAGAAATAAATCCGTAAGAAATTATACTTGCAATGAGAATAAAGGAATGGTAAAGTGGAAAGTGCTTCCTTTACCTTCCTGGCTTTTTACCCAAATTTGTCCTTCATGCTTTTCGACAAAAGCTTTACACAGAATAAGACCAAGACCTGTTCCACGTTCGTTGGCGGTACCTTTGGTGGTGAAACTGCTTTCCAATCGGAAAAGTTTTTCCTGATTTATTGTTGAGATGCCAACGCCGTAATCCTGAACGCTCACCCGCATCATATTGGCTTGTTTTTCGGCCCTGATTACGATTTTACCTTCGCGATAGGAGAATTTGATGGCGTTGCTGAGTAAGTTGCGCAGGATGGAGGCCAGCATCGTGCGGTCGGCAAAAACAAGACTTTTCCCTGTCAGCTCATTCACAATCTGAATATTTTTCTCCTGTGCTATTGCAGCCGACAACTGAATTTCCTCGTCAATAAAAGTATGAAGTTCGATATATTCGGGTGAATAGGGGATGGCTCCTGTTTGTGTTCGCGACCAGTCTAGCAGATTTTCGAGCAAAGAATAAGTATTTTTTGAGGTTTCGTGAAACACTCTGGCATATTTGGCGATAGATTCGTAATCCTGTTCATTGACTAATTCTACCATCAGTTCACTTAGCCCGATTAGGCTATTAAAAGGGCTTCGCAGGTCGTGGGCAATGATGGAGAAAAACAAATCTTTCGAGGCGTTGAGCTCTTGGAGTTTTTTTTCGTTTTCGCGGAGCGAATTCTCGACAAGCTTTTGCTCTGTCACGTCTAACCCAATGGCCCACGATGACCAATCTTCAGTGCCTGTATTGTTAAAGACGTTAAACCAGGTAATAAATCGTTTCTCGCCGCTTTTGGTGGTGATCTCAAAAGTATTCAGTTCATGGGGATGCCGGGCGACTTGGTCGAAAACCGATTTTCGGTAATTTTCGTCGGGATAAAGTAGCTCCAACCCCCGTGTGTTGCCAATCATTTCTTTGGCTGAATAACCGGTAACTATTTCCGAAGTCTTGTTCCATAACATAATGGTTGGCCCGGGAGCAAAGGCGTTTACAAGCAGGGTAGAACTATTGAGCAGCGACATAAACCGCATTTCACTGTTTTTCAGTGATTGTTCTTTCTCTTTTTCTTTCGTGATATCATGCAACACCATGAGTTTGCCGGCTTCTTTCCCATTACGTAGAAAAATCGGGTTTTGGCCGCGGTAAAACGAACGCTGTCCAATGTTGAAATCAGTAAGTTGTTCATCGTGCAGAAAAAGGGTTAACGCTTCGTCCGATTCAGCATTTGATTCCCTGCCTTTTGCGCCGAATCGAAGCACTTCAATCAATTGCCGCGCAGCAGTATTGGCATTTGTGATACGACCATTTGTGTTGAACACAAGAATCGGATCAGGAAAATGATTAAACAGTACATCCAGCGCCAAAGGCTTAATGTCAATCAGCCGGATATGATAGCTCCCCACAAGCAATAATAATCCCATCACCGAAAAAGCGACCGGCGTGAGATCAACATAATTGTATGGCCTGACCCCTGACAAATAGAAAATGTTGGTGATATAAGGGATCAGCGAGCCGATAACGAAATAGCTGATTTTCAGCCTGTCTTGTGGCTCCGCTTGCAAAATCATTCGTAAGAAGAGGACAATACCCGCAACACCTGCCCCAAAAGACCATGCCGAATGAAAAATCCATAACGGACCGTATTTCACCTGATAAATAATCATCATCCCGTTATGCGAGAAGCTTTCCGATGCGTAAAATAAATGATGGAAACGATTGGTAGCCAATGCCACGAGCGATATAACCGGGATAGAAAACAAAATGACAATTGTTTTACGGTTCACCCAGCGATCATTTTGTGTATAGGCTGCTGCAAAAAGGAGCCAGAGCTGGGGACTTAATGTGATGCCAATATAGGAAATAAGATTGAAAGGCCTGAGGTAAGCTTGATTCTCTGTCAGATACTGCGCACCAAATCCAAATCCCCACAATGAGCTGATTATCAGTAGCCACGACAGTATATTCATGGCTTTGTCAGTCTTACGACTCTGGATAAACACGGCAACACCAAGCGAAACAGCCGACGAAAAAAACATCCAGAAACTGGGATGGGCTAAGTTCATTTTTTGGTCTTCGTTTATTTGTTTACGAAATTCGAGAAAGAACTCTCATTATAGCTACATGTCCGAAACATTCGCTTTGTAACGCAAAGATAAAGCATGAAGGACAACTGTCAACCAAGGTTCTGCGGATTTTTTAAGGTAGAAAAAGTTAGAATCTAAGTGATAGATACAATGTAGTGAACCATTCTAACCTGCTTCTGTCAACCTTTTGTTCACTCACCCAAAACAAATTGCAAAGTCGTCCGGCTGCGTTGTTCAACCAGCACTTTCTTGCTTGCCAGCAAATCGGGAAGCCGTGCTTCGTCGTAATGACGGATAGTAAGTAGTTGTAAACCATGATTATACCGAACAAAAAACCTGTCGCCAAACATTCTGATAATGGCTTCGGCCAGCCCCGGACGGTCGTCAATACAGAGCGACAAACTCAGCGCCGAGGTTTGTACAACATTGGTGTGGATTTGGTGACGCGATAGAATGCCAAAAATGGCCTCCAAACAATCCTCGTCCATAAACGAAAAATCGCGAGGACTCAGGCTGATTAACAATTGATTGTCCTTGAAAATATAGGAGGGAATCAGTGAATCATCGTTGTTGTTCTCCGAAATCATTGTCGGACGCCGTTCGGGCTCAACAAAAGATCGCACAAAGAGTGGGATACTTTTGTTATAAAGTGGCTTGATTGTTTTTGGATGGATCACCGTTGCGCCATAAAAAGCCAGTTCGATGGCTTCATTATACGAAATGGAATATAACTGCACGGTTTGCTCCATTCGTTTAGGATCGGCATTCAATAGCCCGGGTACATCTTTCCAAATCGTAACATCTGCTGCATCAAGACAGTAAGCAAAAATTGCCGCACTGAAATCAGATCCCTCTCGCCCAAGTGTGGTGCTTCGTCCGTTTGAGCCCCGACCGATAAAACCCTGTGTCAGAAGAAGACGATGTTCATTGAAAAAGGGTCTTAAAGTTTCCATTCGCTGCTCTGTGGCTATCCAATTTACATTGGCCGACCGATGGCGATTGTCGGTAACTACATATTCACGACTGTCAATTAATTTGCAGGCTATTCCATTGGCATTGAGCCAGTCAGACACAATCAGCGTTGAAAGCAATTCGCCAAAACAAACCACCTGATCATACCATTGGTCGAAATCTTGGTCGTTGAAGTGCAGCAGCTCTTCCAATAAGCCTGAAAAGTATTCCTCAATCTGGTGTATAAGTTTTTGATTTGGTTTCGGAAACAACTCGTTCGCAATGCCAAGATGATAGTTTTTGAGTTGAATAAGTTGTTTCTGCATCTCGTTCATACCGGTTTTGGCTGCTACCAGCAACGCTTCCAGCGCATTGGTGGTTTTGCCCATTGCCGAAACGACAACGACCATCGGCTGGTTTTCAAACTGCCTGAGAATGCTTCCGAGTTTTTTTACCGAAGCTGCATCGCGAACCGAAGCCCCGCCAAATTTGAAAACTTTGATCATGGAGTGTGTTTTTGAAGCCCAAAAGTACTACATTTGCTAAAGACTACCGTAAAACCGTTTTCTGAATCCAACCTGAATCATTAAACCCTTTATACCTAGCAATATGAAAACATTAGTCGAGTTTATCTGGGAACAGCAAGAACACTTTGGAAACGCAACGGGTGAATTTTCGCGCCTGCTCAACGATATCGGCATCGCCGGAAAAATTGTCAACCGCGATGTAAACCGTGCCGGACTTTCCAATATCTTAGGCAACGAAGGTACGGTGAACGTTCAGGGTGAAACCCAAAAAAAATTGGATGTCATTGCCAACAACGAGTTCATCAAAGCTTTGCGCAACGGCCGGCAATGTGCTGCGATCATTTCCGAAGAAAATGAAGATGTCGTGGTTTTTGATGGTGCAATCGGACAAAATGCGAAATATATCGTGGCTTTAGACCCGCTCGATGGTTCATCCAACATCGAAGTAAATGTCCCTATCGGAACTATTTTTGCCATTTATAGACGCAAACAAATCGGGCAACGTGTCACCCTCGACGAAATTCTCGGAGGCGGCATTGATTTGGTTTGCGGCGGTTATATCATCTATGGGTCTTCCACCATGATGGTTTATACCACAGGCGAAGGGGTCAACGGATTTACTTATGATCCTACCTGCGGAATTTTTATCCTATCGCACGAAAACATGAAAATCAATGAGTTGGGCAATATTTATTCCATCAACGAAGCCAACTACATTTATTTTGCCGAAGGCGTAAAAGAATATATCAAATACTGTCAGGAAGACGACCCGGCTACCAACCGTCCCTATACAACGCGCTATATCGGCTCTCTCATTTCTGATTTCCACCGCAATATGCTTCGCGGAGGGATTTATATCTATCCTGGAACCAAAAAGAACCCTCACGGGAAACTCCGTTTGATGTACGAATGTATTCCGGTGGCCTTCATGGCCGAACAGGCCGGTGGAAAAGCATCCGACGGCTTCCGCAGAATTTTGGATATCCCCATTCAGGATATTCACCAGCGTACCCCGTTGTTTATTGGATCGAAAAAGATGGTTGAAAAAGCCGAGAGCTTCATGAGAGAGTTTTCTCCTGAGTTTGAGAAACTTAACCCATAAAAAAGAGGCTGCCGCATTTGCGGCAGCCTCACACAAACAACACACAGATACTAAGGGCTATTTAAAAAGACCTCCGATTTTCAAGCCCATTGAAAATGACATGGGGAGGTCAGTTGGGGTAATCAAATATCCAAAATGATAAGTATAATCGTCGTCAAAGCCTGTTCCTGATCGCGATACAAAACCATAGCCAATTCCGGCATTGAAATCAACCAAAAATATATTGTCGTAAACCCATTGCTTGCCCACAACCAATTGAATTGTTCCCGAAAAAACGGTCTCTCTGAGCCGTGGCGCGTTATGTCCTGAATGCCAATTGCCCCAGTCATCGTAATAGCCATATCTGTTGTAGATGTCCCTGCCATAAAGCCCTAAAGCAATTTCAGGTTTCACATAGCTGCCCTTGAGAATATGGGCATAACGCATGCCACGCAGATAAAAATCGGGGTCTTTGATGAATTTGTAGCCCGCCTTGACAAAAAGTCCGCCGGCATTCATGTTTTCAACATCAATGCCTAATCCGATAATACCAATGGTTCCTTCCACACTACGACCAGGCTTTAGGCTATGCTCGTAACCAAAAGTTAAATTCCCTGTCAAAGGCGAAAGAAAATCAATTTTAACAGCATTTTTACGGTTGTCTTTGTAGTTCTCGGGATTTGTCATCGCCTTCTCGAAAGTCATCTCCTGGCCATTTTCGAGTACAACCTTGGCAATGTGATCTTTGTCAATCGAAAAGATAAGACGCTCGGGATAATCGGGTAACAGGTATTTCACCTCATCGAGACCAATCTCGGTAATCCGGCATTTGATGATTTCGTTGTTTTTCTTCAAAATCATATCCTGTGCATGAGCAAAGGAAATAGAGGAAACGAGAAACAGCAGCAGACCCAATTTTGCTAAAACATATTTCATCGAAAAATCATTTACTTAAAGATGCCGAATTGATTGAAAACGTTGCAAAAAGATGTTTTTGAGTAATCAATGTGTTTCGCCTAAAACATCAAAAAAGAATTACGACTCCAAAATGGAACTGGTCAACATCAATTTCAGACAATGTTTCTTTTTTTCTGTTCTTTGCATCGAAGTTACGCCACTAAAACCCATCAATGAAAAAGTTCCTCTTTATTTTTCTCGGTACGTTGTCACTCTCTTTGGGAGTGATTGGTATTGTGGTTCCCGGGCTGCCTACCACGCCTTTTTTACTATTGGCTGCCTGGCTCTATTCCCGTGGCTCCGAACGGCTTCGTCAATGGCTTGTCAATCACCGTTTTCTGGGCGGTTATATCCGTGAATATCACGAAGGTTTGAGCTTACGTACAAAAATCCACGCCATAAGTTTGATGTGGACCATGATTCTGGTCTCTGTCATCTGGCTTATCCAAACCAATTGGCTTAAAATCTTGCTTATCATCATTGCCGTTATCGGAACGGTAGTGATGAGCCGTTTGCCCGGACGGAAAAAGAAGAGTGATTAACGGGGAAGTCTCCCTTTGAATCCCGGATTTTCCAAAAAAAATCCCGCATTTTGAGGTGCGGGATGAAATCGTTCGGGTATTGAGATTTATCTGTTGACAAACTCCAATACGCTCGAAGTTACATATTCTAATGTTTCATCATCAAACTCGGTGTGTATGGGCAACGAAATCACATGCTGGCTTAGGTGTTCGGTAACCGGAAAATCACCGTCTTTGTAGCGCGGGTCAAGGTAGGCTTTTTGCAAATGGAGCGGTACAGGGTAATAAATGGCACTGGCTATGCCTTTTTGCTGCAGGTGCGCCATCAATTCCTGCCGGTCAATATCTTTTGTTACAAGGGTGTACTGATGAAAAACATGGTTGGTAAACGATGCGGTCTGGGGCGTGGTGAGCTTGCTGCACGCGGCAAAAGCCCGATTATAAAAATTGGCCGCATAGCGCCGGGCCTCAGCGTATTCGTCCAATTTTTTCAGTTTGATGTCGAGAATGGCGGCCTGAATGCTGTCTAATCTTGAATTCACACCTACAAAATCATGGTAATACCTTACTTTCATCCCGTGGTTGACGGTCATCTTCAGGCGTTCAGCCAAAGCGTCATCGTTGGTAAAAATAGCTCCGCCATCGCCATAACAACCAAGATTTTTAGATGGGAAAAAACTCGTGCATCCGATATGACCTATGGTTCCGGCCTTTCGTTTCAAACCATTGGCCGAGGTATGGTCGGCACCTAGAGCCTGGGCATTGTCTTCAATCACAAAAAGATGGTGCTTTTTGGCAATGTCCATAATGCGATCCATGTCGGCACACTGGCCAAACAGATGAACCGGGACGATGGCTTTGGTTTTGGGTGTGATGGCTCTTTCGATGGCTTCGGGCGAAATATTGAAAGTGACGGGGTCAACATCTACCAAAACAGGTGTCAGCCGCAAAAGGGCAATCACTTCGGCGGTGGCAATAAAGGTGAACGAGCTGGTGATCACCTCATCTCCGGGCTGAAGGTCGAGCGCCATCATGGCCACCTGAAGGGCATCGGTTCCATTGGCACACGGAATCACATGCTTCACCCCTAAATAGTGCTGAAGGTTGGTTGCAAAACGCGAAACTGCCGGGCCGTTGATAAAAGTAGTGTTTGAAATAACTTCGGAAATGGCCGCATCTACTTCGGGTTTGATTTTTTGGTATTGACCATAAAGATCTACCATTGGGACTTGTTTCATAGTATTGGAGTTGTGTTTTAAAGGTGCAAAATTAAAGCTTATCGTTGAAATTTCTTTTTACGATAAGCTTTTCGGACAGAATTTGTTTATCCCTAAAAAGCTGCTTCAAACCGACTCTTTGGGGAATGGAGGTAAATTTAAAATCTGTTGGTACAATTGAGGTCATCAAAGGCGATTTTCAACCGTTCGATCATCGAATTCTCGCCTTCGCGCAACCATTTACGCGGGTCATAATATTTCTTATTAGGCTTGTCTTCGCCTTCGGGATTGCCAATCTGACCCTGCAGATAATCATGATATTTTTTGTCGAACATTCTGATTCCATCCCAGAAAGCCCACTGTGTGTCGGTGTCAATATTCATTTTCACTACGCCATAGTCGAGCGATTCTTTGATCAGCTCGGGTTCCGAGCCCGATCCGCCATGGAAAACAAAGTTCACCGGATTGTGGTCTGTTCCATGTTTCTTTTGGATATATTCCTGTGAGTTGCGCAAAATCTTAGGTTGCAGCTTGACGTTCCCGGGTTTATAAACACCGTGCACATTGCCAAAAGCAGCAGCTATGGTGAACCGGTCGCTCACATTGCTCAACACCTCGTAGGCCCGGCATACCTCCTCGGGCTGGGTGTAAAGCCGCGAACTGTCAACACCCGAGTTGTCCACGCCGTCTTCTTCGCCTCCTGTGATGCCCAGTTCAATTTCAAGGGTCATACCCATTTTCGACATCCTTTCGAGGTAGCGTTTGCTGATTTCAAGATTTTCGTCTAAATGTTCTTCTGAGAGGTCGAGCATGTGAGAGCTGAAAAGGGGCTTGCCGTTACGGGCAAAGAAGCGTTCGCCTACATCGAGCAGACCGTCAATCCAGGGAAGAAGTTTTTTGGCGGCATGGTCGGTGTGAAGGATCACCGGGATACCGTAAAATGCGGCAATCTCGTGAATGTGTAATGCGCCACTGATGGCTCCGGCAATTGCTGCTTTCTCGCCGCTATTGGAGAGCCCTTTGCCGGCATAAAAAGCTGCACCTCCGTTGGAGAATTGGATGATGACGGGTGAGTTAACAAGCTTGGCAGCTTCCAAAACAGCGTTTACCGAGTTGGTGCCCACCACGTTGACGGCAGGAATGGCCCATCTACCGGCTTTTGCTGCCTTGAAAATTTGTTGCAATGTGTCGCCACTGGCTACGCCTGCTGCAATGTAGGAAGATAATTTTTCTGACATAACTATGTGTTTTTAAGGTTGTTCTGTTATTGTAAAAATTAAAATTCAATAATAAATCAAACTTCGTCTGTTGAAAAGCTTAACCCGAAAGCAAAAATACAAAATGCATTTGGCACTTAATACCTTAACCGAAAAATAGCTTCTGCTTTGCAATGCAATCGGTGGCATGTTTCTAAAATGAAAAAAGCCGGACGATTTTCCGGCCTTTCTCAACGGTTTTTGTTAAAGAATCAACATGGCGTCGCCATAGGTAAAAAATCGGTACTTTTCGGCTACGGCTTCTTTGTAGGCCTTCATCAGAAAATCATAATCGGCAAAGGCTGCCACCTGCATCATCATGGGCGATTTAGGCAGATGAAAATTGGTAATCATTGCATCAGCCATACCAAAATCGTAAGGCGGATAGATGAATTTGTTGGTCCATCCTTTGAACGGTTTAATGCGTCCTGGAATAGTAACTGCCGATTCTAAGGCTTTCATGGTTGTAGTGCCAACGGCAACAATACTGTTCCCACGTTGTTTGCCTTCGTTGATGAGACGTGCATTTTCCTCGTCAATCATCATCTCTTCGGAGTCCATCTTGTGTTTTGTGAGGTCTTCCACCTCGATGGCTCTGAAATTTCCCATACCGGTATGGAGTGTGACTTCGGCATACGAAACTCCGATAAGCTCAAGCCGTTTCATTAATTCGCGGCTGAAATGCAAGCCTGCAGTGGGAGCGGCAATGGCTCCTTCGTGTTTGGCAAAGATGGTCTGATAGCGTTCGGCATCTTCGGGTTCAACTTCGCGCTCGTGTATTTTCGGAAGAGGTGTTTTGCCAAGGGAATATATGGTTTTTTTGAATTCCTCGTAGGGTCCGTCAAATAAAAAACGCAGGGTTCTTCCACGCGAAGTAGTGTTGTCAATCACTTCGGCCACCAACGATTCGTCTTCACCAAAATAAAGCTTGTTGCCGATACGGATCTTTCGTGCCGGATCAACAATCACATCCCATAACCGGCTTTCGCGGTTGAGTTCGCGCAGGAGAAAAACCTCAATTTTTGCGCCGGTTTTTTCCTTTTCGCCATACAAACGCGCCGGAAACACCTTCGTGTTGTTCAAAACAAAAATATCACCGTCTTTGAAATAATCCAGTATATCCTTAAAAATACGATGTTCAATGGTTTGTTCGCGACGGTGAAGAACCATCAAACGCGATTCGTCACGGTTTTTTGGAGGGTAACTGGCAATAAGATTTGTGGGCAGGTTGTACCTGAACTGAGAAAGTTTCATGTGCTTAGCTTTATGTTTCCAACTTGATTTACAAAAAATCCACCTTCAATTTATAAGCTTTTTCAGGGAGGGAATTGCAAATTTAACTCATGACGCCCGCGAAGTCAAGTAAAGAATGAAATTACCCTGATAATTGTTTAATTTAAGAAGTAAATGGTTCGGCTTTTATTGTTTCTCAACTTTCAACTCCGAGGCGGCACGGGCAAATTGTTCGCGGAGTTGCTCAATCGTCAACGCGTTTTCTATGCTGAAATGGCCAATCCGGGTGCGTCGCAATGCAATCAGGCAAGCTCCGTTATTGAGGGATTTGCCAAAATCATGGACCAAACTGCGGATATAGGTGCCTTTTGAACAGTCAACCTCAAACGATACTTCAGGAAGAATTGTCTGGGTAATATCAAAACGATGGATATAGACTAAACGTGGCCGAAGCTCAATATCTTTCTTTTTTCGGGCATATTGAAAGGCACGCTTCCCGTCAATCTTGATGGCAGAATAAAGTGGCGGAAACTGTTCAATTTCACCCGTAAAACTTAGACTGGCTGATCTGAGCATTTCTGCTGTCAAATGTCCGGTCTCGAAAAAAGCATCGGCTTCTGTCTCCAGGTCATACGAAGGTGTTGTCATTCCAAGTTTCAGTCTGCCCTCGTATGTCTTATCAAGATCCTGAAACTGTTGTATTTCCTTGGTTAGCTTTCCGGTACACACGATCAACAAACCCGATGCTAAAGGGTCAAGAGTGCCGGCATGTCCGGCCTTGAGTTTTTGAATGCCGAGCTGACGACGTGCCAAAACGCGCAAATGGTTCACCACATCAAATGAAGTCCAGCCAACCGGTTTGTCAATGAGCAGGACTTCTCCCGTTTCCAAATCAAAATTCATCAAACAATGCTTAAATCATACCCTAATGCTATCATAATCAGTATAATAGCACCGATAAGAATGCGGTAATAGCCAAAAAAACGGAAGCCGTAACGTGCCAAAAGCCCGATAAACCCTTTGATGGCAAACAGCGCCACAATAAACGCGACAATATTGCCGGTAAGCAAAAGTCCAATATGTTCTTTGTCAATGGATTGATAATTCTGAAGCAGTTTATAGCCCGCAGCTGCAAACATAGTGGGAACGGCTAAGAAAAACGAAAACTCGGCAGCTGTACGCCGATCTAATTTTTGTGTAAGCCCGCCGATGATGGTAGCTGCCGAACGACTGACGCCGGGAATCATCGCAATACACTGAAAGAGTCCTATTTTAAAAGCTGTCGGATACGAAACCTCTTCTGTGGTGTTTTTGTTGTTGAACCAACGGTCAACAAAAACCAATACTATGCCGCCCAAAACCAACATCAAAGCAACCACAACGACGTTTTCCAGCAAAGCGTCAATATAGTCCGATGCTAAAAGACCAATCACGGCTGCCGGCAAAAAGGCAATAAACAGTTTATAATAGAATCTTAGACTTTGAAAAAAACGTTTCCAGTAAAGAACCACAACGGCCAGAATTGCACCAAATTGAATGTTCACCGTAAATGCCTTGACAAAATCGGTGATTTCCATTCCGAGCAATTCCTGTGTGATAATCATGTGACCGGTAGATGAAACCGGCAAAAATTCGGTAATCCCTTCAACAATGGCAATGATAATTGCCTCAAAAAATCCCATCTCCTTAGTCTTTTGGTTTTTTCATAATGGCGTAAATGCCAACACCATAACCGGCTAAGATTAAAACAGGAGCCAAAGTCCAGCGCTGAAAACTGAAAATACCTTTACTGAAAACAGCCGGGTCACTCGAATTGCCGCCCACCATTAAAAAAAAGCCAAGCACGATGAGCCCAAGACCAATAATCACCCATTTGTAATTCTCGCGGCCAAAAGCGAACTGGCGTTCATCGGCCGGCCTCTGTTGCTGAGTTTTAGTGTTTTTAACTGACATATTGTAGGATTTTGTGCAAAAGTACGATTATTTGAACGTTCATCGTCCGAAATCCAAATACATTGGTTCGTCAATCTGTTGTTTTTAACCTTTTTTTATTGGTTAGCTTGGATTGTTTGCTTTTTCTTTTTCACAAATATCTTTTCTTTCTTTTTTCGTTTTTCTCTTGCAATGGGTATTGGAAAACACGATATTTACCATCACAAATTGTTCACCTCAAATAGCCAGGCTTATGAAACGGATTTTCAAACTGCATTATCAAAGTCAGTGGGGGCAAACAGCTCATATCAGTGGATCGGGCGAAGTCCTTGGAAATTGGGATACCGGACGGGCCTTTGCCATGCGTTATGAGGGCAATTTCCTGTGGACGATTGAAATTGAATTCCCCGACAATGCAACTTTAGAGTATAAATATTTGATTCGTCATAGCGATGGACAGCTTAGTTGGGAGGGTGGCGAAAACCGTCTGTTAAAACCCGAATGGGCCGAAACAGTAGAACATTATGATGAATATCGCGAAGCTTCCGATCAGGAAAGGGTGTTGTTTTCAAAAGTCTTTACCGAGGTAATTCTGAAGCCTGAAACACTTTATCAACAAACGGTGATACCTGTTTCGCCCCGACGTTTGCGGTTTGCGCTGTTTGCTCCACGGGTTGGCAAGGGGTTTGGGATGGCCGTTGTTGGCGGACATGAGCAACTCGGAAATTGGCAAAAACCACTACTCATGTCCAATGTTCATTATCCTTTGTGGGAGCTTGAGCTTGATGCCGCCGGCCTTGAACAAAATATTCCGTATAAATATGTGATTGTTCGGCTCAATGATTTATCCATTGCCACCTGGGAAGAGGGAGCCAATAGGATGCTGCCGGCAGTTATATTTTCCGATGATCCTTTGCTGACGATCATCTGTCAGGAATATTTTCGCTATCCGGTGGGATTATGGAAAGGTGCAGGCTTAGCTGTACCGGTCTTCTCGCTTCGCTCAAACGAAAGCTTTGGAGTGGGCGAGTTCAACGATCTAAAAAAGTTGGTGGATTGGTGTGTACTTACCGGACTGAAAATGATACAGCTTCTTCCGGTGAACGAAACCGTGGCTACGCATTCCTGGCTTGATTCCTATCCTTATAAATCCATCAGCGTCATGGCTCTTCATCCCATGTATCTGCATCTGCCGGCATTGGGTACACTGAACGACCAAAAACTGATGAAAGAGTTCGAAAAAAAACGTCAGGAACTCAACCAAAAACCTTGCGTTGATTATGTGGAAGTGACAAAAGCCAAATCACGTTATTTCAAATTGATTTTCGATCAGGAATGGGAGAGAATTTCCAAATCTGATGAATATCTCCGGTTTTTCGAAGAAAACAAAGAATGGCTCATACCCTATGCTGCATTTTGTTTTTTGCGTGACCATTTCAAAACCAGCGACTTCCGTGAGTGGGACGGCTATGCGGTCTATAACCCAGATCAGATAGCAGCGCTCACCGACCCTGTTCAATTATTCCATGAGCATATAGCCGTTCATTACTACATTCAATTCCAGCTCGATCAGCAATTACGTAAAGCCGTTGATTATGCGCATGCCAAAGGGATAGCCCTGAAAGGCGATATCCCGATAGGAGTCAGCCCAAATAGTATCGAAACCTGGACCGAACCCGCATTGTTCAACCTCAATGGCCAGGCCGGCGCTCCACCCGACGATTTTGCCATCATGGGGCAAAACTGGGGTTTCCCTACCTATAACTGGGAGATGATGGAAGCAGATGGTTTTGCATGGTGGAAAAAACGACTGAAAATGATGGAGAAATATTTCGATGCCTATCGCATTGATCATATCTTAGGATTTTTCAGAATTTGGGAGATCCCAAAACATGCGGTTCATGGCCTGCTCGGATATTTCAAACCCGGGCTGCCCATGACCTCTACCGAAATCGAAGACTGGGGCTTGTGGTTTGATCACGAACGACTTGCCCGACCATATATCCGTGGTTATATGCTGCACGATTTCTTTGGCGAATATGCCGATGAGGTCAGACGAACTTATCTCATCGAAACCGAAGAAGACCGCTATACACTTAAACCGAAATTCGACACCCAGCAAAAAATCTTTGCACATTTTGTAACAGATGGTTCAAACAAAAAATCGAATCTGAAAAACAGCTTCATCCGCGACGGATTGATGTCGCTACTCAACGAAGTGCTTTTTGTCCGCGATCCTTATACACCCTATCCGGCCTGGCATCCGCGCATTGCCCTGCATTTTACCTATTCTTACCGCGACTTAGATGAGGCCAGAAAGAATGCACTCAACGATTTGTATATCCATTATTACTATAAAAGACACGAAGAATACTGGAAATACCATGCGTTAACCAAACTTCCGGTCCTTGTTGGCGCATCACGGATGTTAGTTTGCGGCGAGGATTTGGGCATGGTGCCTGAGGTTGTCCCAGAAGTTATGCGGCAACTCAACATTCTTAGTCTCGAAATTCAGCGAATGCCCAAAAATCCACGCATTGAGTTCGGACATCCAAACCAGGCTCCTTATCTGAGCGTTTGCACTACCTCCACTCACGACATGTCCACTGTCAGAGGCTGGTGGGAAGAAGATAAGGCTAAAACACAACGATTTTATCAACGTATTCTCGGGCACAACGATGAAGCGCCTTTCTTTGCCGAGCCTTGGGTGTGTATCGAAATCATCCGGCAGCACCTTCATTCACCTGCAATGTGGACCATTTTTCCCATCCAGGATTTGCTGGCAATGGACGGTGCTCTGCGTTGGGAGCAAACCGACGAAGAAAGAATCAACGTGCCCAGCAATCCGGAAAACAAATGGCGCTACCGAATGGCGTTGAGCCTCGATGAACTTTGTAAAGCCGATGAATTCAACCAGTTGCTCAAAGGGATGATCCACCTCTCGGGTCGCGATGCCGACTACTAAATTTTGAAGCAAATAAAAAAAACCCGAAACATGGCTGTAACGGGTTTTTTAACGGGCTGCTTGCACTAAATTTCCTCAAGCGAGGAACATTACTAAGAAATTAGAGGAAAAAAGACCGTCTGTTAATAATCGAATACAGACGATAATTTTGCTGGTTGTTATCAAGTTCGAAAAAATACACCTTGGTTCCGTTTAAAAAGATTCGCGCTTTGATGTCTTTGGCCGGATATTCAACCAAGCCCAATGCACTAATCTGCTGTTTTGAATAAGTTTCGTTGATTCTCATAATTTATTTCATCTTTATGGTAAAACCATCTTTAATACAAATCGGACAAGTAGCGTTCTTCACCACCGAAATGTAACTGCATCGGCTACATTTGTAGTATTTGTGCTGAACATTATACTGATCCTTTTTTCTGCTATTTAAGCTTAACCCAAACATTGTAATTGTTTTTTATCTCGCTCTCAAAGCCCGTGCCATCATTGATTGATAGATGTTTCCTGGAATCATAACAGTCATTTAATCAACGAAATAAATAATTTTGATAAAATTTGCGAGGGCTTTTTCGATGACATATTTCTTTTGTGCTCTATCAAATCTTTAGAGCAACTCTACGATATCGTAGAGCGTTTAGCGGCCATTGGCCCGTAGATTCGTGTCGCTTCTTTGGTTATTTTTGCAGAAAAAAGTTATGGAATTTCCTCCTTACCTCGATGACGAAGCCACCTTGGCCAAAAGAGTCAGCCAGATCAGGGAAAACCTTCCGGCCGGTTCAAGGTTGAACGATAGTTACCGAACGATCTATCAGTGTATAGACCTCACAACGCTTGAAGGGGCAGATAATGCTGCTAAAATTCAGACACTCTGTCAAAAAGCTTTGGCTCAGCAACATCATCCTGCAATAGGGAAAGTAGCGGCCGTTTGTGTTTATATGCCATTTGTGGCTCAGGCCAAAGAGTTGCTCCGCGACACTGGTGTTGAAGTGGCTACCGTTTCCTGTGGTTTTCCGGCCGGACAACTGCCGCTGCATCTGAAATTAGCCGAAACAGCCTGGGCTGCTGAACAAGGAGCCGATGAGATTGATATGGTTATCTCACGGGGAACTTTGCTTCAGGGCGATGAAAAAACGCTGTTCAACGAAATAAAAGCCGTGAAAGCTGCTTGCGGAAACGCCCGTCTGAAAGTCATCCTTGAAACGGGCGAGCTGAAAGACCCTGCTGTCATCCGAAAAGCTTGCGAACTTGCCCTGAATGCCGGAGCCGATTTTCTGAAAACGTCAACCGGGAAAATGTCGCCTGCTGCAACACCCGAAGCCGTTTTGATCATGCTCGATACCATTCGGGATTTCTATCAGGCTACCGGAAAGAAAGTTGGAATAAAACCTGCCGGTGGAATTGCCGAACCTCAGGATGCCTTGTTGTATTATGCATTGGTTGACAATGTACTGGGTAAAGAATGGTTAACACCATCTCTGTTTCGCATCGGAGCCAGCCGACTGGCCGACAAGCTCATTGGCTTGCTTTCGGCCTGAATTTGATTTTTAACTTCAATAATTCACTGCATAAGTTTATTTTTGCTTTCACATCTCAATCCATACTCCTATGCTAAAGAAAACCTTTTTGTTCATCCTGTCGCTTTTTGCCCTGATGTTTGCAGCAAAGGCACAGACTCCGCTCACTTACGCACCCAATTTTACCGTAAAAACCATCAAAAGTGAGATGATTGAACTTTATGCCGACCTTCTTGATCAGGATAAAATTGTAGTGCTCGATTTTTTCTCGGTTTCCTGTGGCCCTTGCCAGACCTATGCCCATGATTTTCAATTGGCTTATGAGGCCTTTGGGGAAAATAGCAGCAATGTGTTTTTCCTTGGCGTGAATTACAATGGTACGGTTGACGAAGTGATTTATTTCGATTCGGTTTACAACATCACCCTGCCAAGCTGCTCGGGTCTGGAGGGTGGCGGCAATGTGGCTTTCGAAACTTTTCAGGTGTCGGCCTACCCCACAGTAGTGGTCATTCAGCCTGATCGCACCATTACGCATCAATGGATTTGGGAACCTTCGGCCTCAAACATCATTGATGCCGTTATTGAAGCAGGTGGTTTGTTCGTTGGATTGCCTCAAAACGAAACGCATCCTGCTGAAATTGAGTTGTTCCCACAGCCGGCTGCCTCCGCTTTTCATTTTAGAGTACCATTAGAGACCCCACAAACAATTCGCTATTGGGTGAAAGATCTGAACGGACGCACTTTGCTCAGCCGTAATTGTGAGGCGAAACCCGTTTCGGGATATTTTACCGAAAGCATTGATTTAAAATCCGTATCTCCGGGAACTTATATCCTCGAATTAAATATTGGGAAAAAAGTTATACGGAAGAAAATACTGAAAATCAATGATATATAGAATAGATGCAAGATGAGAAAAATCCTGTTTTTTTCTTTCGCATTGTTGTTGATGACGGCCTCCTGTGTGCCCGACGACGACCTTTTTCCCGAAACCGATGATGTGGAAGCTTATATTGGTTCGTGGAATGTGATGGACAACTCGCTGAAGTCATTGAATTACAAAGTGACCATTCGGAAAAACCCTTCCAATTCGGCGGAAATCCTGTTGGATAATTTTGCCGGATCATCAGATGAAGCCGTGGGCTTAGTTACCGGGAAAACCGTGACGGTTTACAACCAGCGGATTGGAAATAACTGGCGCGTTTCGGGTTCAGGCTCGTACATCAGTACGAATCGGCTCGAATTTTCTTACGATCTGGAAATTGCCGGCGACACCGAGGCGCGACGAGCCATCTTTTCACGATAACCTTTATTAAGGACGGCCATCGGATAGACCCCGAAGATTTATTTTGCAATTTTAGTTTCCAGGTCGAGCGTGTCCTGCATGGATTTAAGCTGCGATATCACGGTGTCGTATATCCGCTCGAGTAACTCAGGGTGTTGGGTATAATAAGTCATGTTTTCCTTGAAAATTTCAGGCGAAATACCATAATCCCTGAAAATCAAATCGAAATAATTCTTTTTCAGCGTGTCGGGATGGCCGCCTAAGTTTTGCCTGTTAAAAACGGCACTTTCGGCAATCTGTACCTCACGGATAAGATCTGTCATTTGTGCCTCCGACAAACGTAAAGGTCCTTCATGTTTTTGACTCTTTTTTTGACATGAAACCAAGGTCAGTGTCAAAATCAAAATATAGTAAATCAGCTTTGCGATTCGATTAGGTTCCATTCTGTCTGTCCCGACCGGGCATTCATTAAACACGACTCAATTTATGTCAATTACCAATCTCCGACATAAATTTGATACGCATCAATCGGATTTCTTCTTCCTGATATTCAGCCTCGCCCAGCACTTTGAGCGCCTCTTCCACCGAATCGCTCTCGGCTTCAGTGAAATATTCATAAATATCTTCCTGATGATATTCGTCCACCACTTCGTCAATGTAATAACTGATGTCAATACGGGTTCCACTGGCGACTATGCTTTCGATTTCGGTCAGCAACTCGTCGAATGACAGGTTTTTGGCATTCGCAATATCTTCGAGCAACAGTTTACGGTCAATATTCTGAATGATGTACACTTTTAATCCAGATTTGTTGACCACTGATTTCACCACCATATCGTTAGGGCGGATGATTTCATTTTCTTCCACGTACTGACGAATAAGCTTCAGGAAGGGCTCGCCGTATTTCTGAGCTTTTCCGGTACCAACTCCCACGATTTGAGTAAGTTCATCATGGGTGATTGGATATTGGATGGCCATATCTTCGAGCGAAGGATCCTGGAAGATGACAAAAGGAGGCAGGTTTTCTTTTTTCGAGATGGCCTTGCGAAGGTCTTTGAGCATGGCAAAAAGTGTGGTATCAGTGCCGCTACCTTTGGGCTCATTGGTTTTGCCGGCTTCAAAGTCGTCTTCTTCGTTGCTTTCGTAATCATGGTCTTTGGTGAGCATGATGGGGTGTGGATTTTTAATAAAATCCTTTCCTTCTTTTGTGACTTTCAGGATGCCGTAGTTTTCGATATCTTTCACTAACAAACGATGGATGAGTGCCTGGCGGATCACAGCCTGCCAGAAACGTTCGCTTTCATCTTCGCCTGCACCAAAAAATTCATTGTTTTCGTGTTTGGCATTTTTGATGTCGCCGGTTTTTTTGCCGGCCAGCAATTCGCTGATATGTTTCACTTTAAACAATTGCTTGACACTTAAAACGGCTTCGAGCACCAATTTGATTTCTTCCTGGCCATCGAATTTCACTTTGGGATTCAAGCAGTTGTCGCAGGCTCCGCAATTGTCTTTTTCATAGATCTCTCCAAAATAATGGAGTAGCAATTTGTGACGACAAACGGCCGATTCAACATAGGTAACCGTTTCGTTGAGTAGTTCTTTGGCAATTTCCTGCTCGGCCACAGGCTTGTCCTTCATGAATTTCTCCAACTTCTGGATGTCTTCATAGTTATAGAAAGCAATGCAGTTGCCTTCGCCATCGTCGCGGCCGGCTCTTCCGGTTTCCTGATAATAGCCTTCGAGACTTTTGGGGATGTCGTGATGGATTACAAAACGGATATCGGGCTTGTCAATTCCCATCCCAAAGGCGATAGTTGCAACAATCACCTCGGCCTCTTCCATCAAAAACTGATCCTGGTTCAGCCGACGCGTGGCGCCATCGAGGCCGGCATGATAAGGCAATGCCCTAATGCCGTTCACCACGAGCGTTTCGGCGATTTCTTCAACTTTTTTACGGCTCAGGCAATACACAATACCCGATTTTCCCGGATTGTTTTTGATGTATTTGATAATCTCTTTACTGACATCGGAAGTTTTTGGGCGCACCTCATAATAAAGGTTGGGCCTGTCGAAAGAAGATTTAAAAACTTTCGCATTGGGTATTTCCAGATTCTTCAGAATGTCCTGCTGGACTTTGAGCGTAGCGGTGGCTGTGAGGGCAATCACCGGAAGCTTCTTGTCAATGGCATTCATGATCGGGCGCAAACGGCGGTATTCCGGACGGAAATCGTGTCCCCATTCCGAGATGCAATGGGCTTCGTCAATGGCAAAAAACGATATTTTCAACGATTTCAGAAAATCAACCGTTTCATCTTTGGTCAACGACTCGGGAGCCACATACAGAAGCTTTGTCTTTTTGGCAATCAGATCTTCGCGCACCTGCATCAGTTCGGCACGCGACAGCGACGAATTCATCACGTGGGCAATGCCAATGTCAGCGCCGAAATTACGAATGGCATCCACCTGATTCTTCATCAAAGCAATCAGGGGTGAAACCACAATGGCCGTGCCTTCATTCATCAAAGCCGGCAATTGATAGCACAACGACTTACCTCCACCGGTGGGCATCACCACAAAAGTGTCATTCTTCTCCAACACACTTTTGATAATTGCTTCCTGATTGCCCTTGAAATTGTCGAAGCCAAAAATCTTCTTTAGCAACTCGTGCAAACCATATTCATCCTTCTTGGCCATACCAATCAAATTCCATTATCGTGTACAAGTATAAATATTTTTAACGGTCCAAACAACATTTTGATCATGTTTTTTAACGTTGGAATCGCCTTGTCTGTAACACAAATATAAGGCGAAAAATAAAAATCCGAATGCTTTTGGTTTTTTTTTCATTTTTCTTTAAAAAAACTAAAAAAATTTTTGTATTATTAACAATATATTGATAATCAACAGAATGTCATTCAATGAAGAAGGTGATTTGAAAGGAAGAACATCGTTTTATGGTAAAAAGTAACGATAAAACACCTTTTCACCCCTTAATTACTCCTTTATTAATCGGGAAATACTCCGGTTTTTTGAACCGGCACAAAAAAACTGTGCTTTGTGTTGCCTGATTATGTACCTTTGCAGCCGGAAAAACTGTATGTCAGTTTTGTGGAAAGATTTGATTGATTGCAACCACAAAAAAAAATGCTAAAACAAGCTTTGCCCTCAATCAACCTTCCCACCTGTTATTAAAACTCACTTAATACATTGATTATGGGTTATTTATTTACATCTGAATCGGTCTCCGAGGGTCATCCCGACAAAGTGGCCGATCAGATTTCGGATGCGGTGCTCGACGAAATGCTCCGCAACGATCCGGCTTCAAAAGTAGCAGTAGAAACACTTGTGACGACCGGTCTGGCTGTGGTGGCGGGCGAGGTGAAAACCAATGGCTATGTGGATATTCAGTCCCTTGTGAGGGATACCATCAATCAGATTGGCTATACCAAGGCTTCCTATCGGTTTGATGGCAATTCGTGCGGCGTGCTGTCGGCTATTCACGAGCAGTCGCCCGACATCAATCAGGGTGTTGAGCGTGCTGTGGCCGAAGATCAGGGTGCTGGCGATCAAGGTATGATGTTTGGCTACGCTTGCCGCGAAATGGACAACCTGATGCCTTTGACATCTGAGTTGTCGCATATCTTCCTGCAGGAGCTTGCGGCCATCCGCCGCGAAGGCAAGCAAATGAAATATTTAGGTCCTGATGCCAAATCACAGGTGACTATCGAATACGAAAAAGGGTGGAAACCTTTGCGCATTGAATCCATCGTTATTTCAACCCAGCACGATGCCTTTGATGAAGACGAAGAGAGGATGCTGGCCAAAATACGTGAAGATGTTGAAAGAATACTGATTCCCCGTGTGAAACGCAGCCTGCCGTCATCGGTGAAGAAGTTGTTCAAAAACGATTACAAACTTTGGGTCAATCCTACAGGAAAGTTTGTGATTGGCGGCCCGCATGGCGATACTGGTCTGACCGGTCGAAAAATCATTGTGGATGCCTACGGAGGTCGTGGCGCCCATGGTGGTGGAGCTTTTTCTGGTAAAGATGCTTCCAAAGTGGATCGTTCGGCGGCCTATGCCACACGCCATATTGCCAAAAACCTTGTGGCTGCCGGCGTGGCTGACGAAGTGCTGGTGCAGGTGGCTTATGCTATCGGCGTGGCCCGGCCGGTGGGATTTTATATCAACACCTTTAATACCTCCAAGGTGAAAGATGCTTCCGGACGAAAATATTTGGATTCCGAAATTGCACAGAAAGTGCAGCAAATCTTTGACTTGCGGCCCTTTGCAATCATTCAGCGGTTTGGATTAACCAACCCCATTTTTAAACCTACCGCCGCTTACGGGCATTTTGGCCGCGATCCTTATCAGGCCGAAATCGAAGTGAATTATTCCGATAAAGATACTTTTGTGAAAGAAGTCAATGGTCGAAAAGCCAATTTCAAAAAAGTGGAGTTCTTTGCCTGGGAAAAATTAGATTACGTTGAAAAAATTAAATCGGTTTTCAATCTTTAAATAGTTGATTCCGTGTAATGAATCAAAAGCAGGTTGCCGGAAAAGAGGCAGCCTGCTTTTTTTAAGCTCAAAATCGAGATTCATTTTGTAATTTCGAACGTCATGAACATCGAAGACCTTAGATTGTGGTGCCTCGAAAAGGCGGGAGTAACTGAAAGCCTTCCTTTCGGCGATGATACCCTCGTGTTTAAAGTGGGCGGAAAGATGTTTCTGTTGGCCAACCTCGATGGCCCTCTTTGGCTCAACGTCAAAGCCAGACCTGAGCATGTGATCGAACGACTCGAACAGTTTTCCTCAGTTCAACCAGGCTATCATATGAATAAAAAGCATTGGTTTATGGTTGACCCGATTGCTCTGGGCGATGACAAACTGTTACTCAAATGGATTGACGAGTCGTATCAACTTGTTTTATCGGGCTTACCTGTCAAAACGAGAAAGGAAATTACAGCAACCACACCTTAAAAATTTAAGCTGTTGAAAAGCCTGAGATTTCAGCTTTGTTTCTTTACAATACGTTCCGAAGCAAAAATGCTCAGCTCATAAAGTCCCATCAAAGGAATGGTGACGATGATCTGACTGAACACATCGGGCGGGGTAATCACAGCTGCAACGATTAAAACGATAATTAAGGTATATTTTCGGTTCTTTTTCAGAAAAGCCGGAGTGACGATACCAATTTTCGTGAGGAAAAACACAACTAACGGAAGCTCAAACACGATGCCAATCGCAAAAGTGGTTGAAACCACCGTGCTGATGTATGAATGCAGCGAAATCTGATTTGCCACTGTGTCGCTTACTTGATAAGTCCCAAGAAAATTAACCGTTAACGGAACAATCAGGAAATAACTGAAAAGTACTCCGACAAAAAACAGGAGGGAACTGATGAGGACTGCCCGCCGCGAGGCTTTTGATTCATCCTGACGCAAAGCCGGGCGCACAAATTTCCAGATTTCGTTGAGCACAAAAGGAAAGGCAAGCACAACGCCGGTGATGAAGGCAATATAGACGTGTGTCATAAATTGCCCCGTCATGTTGATGTTGATAATCTGGAGGTTGATATTTTCTAAACACATGGCCTCGATGCCAAGAGTCTTGCTCAGGTAACAAAACACCCTGTTGGTGATGAAATCACTACGACTGGGTCCCAGAATGATATCGTCGAAAAGAAGCTTGCGGTTTAAAAACGCCACAACCCCCAAAACCAAGATGGCTGCCACACTGCGCACAATCGTGGAACGGAGCTCTTCGAGATGCTCCCAAAACGACATTTCCACATCAGTTTCCTGCTTTTTCATCATTGAGACTTAGCCATTTTTATGGGTTTGTCGGGCTGCGAAATTACAAAAATAACACACGTTGTGTGCTTGGAAGAGTTGGATGAACCCTTTAAAAGATCCCCTTATTCAGAATGATTCTAAAAAACAAACTAATAATGTATCTTTGCCCAAACGAAGACATGAAGACCAATTTCGACTATGTGATTATTGGCGCCGGTATTGCAGGCACTAAGGCCATTGAAGGGATTCGCAGTATAGATTCTGTCGGAAGTATTCTGCTGATCAATGGCGAACAGGTGATGCCTTACAAACGGACACGCCTCAGCAAGGAATTATTGGCGCCTTTTGATCCTGCTGCTCATGCCCTGCATCCCGATGGCTGGTATGAAGAATTGGGGGTGTGTGTTTTGAACGAAAAGGTGAATAGCATCACACTCTTAAAAAATAATATTCGTACACCCAACAATGGAACCATCTCGTATAAGAAACTGATTGTAGCTACCGGCGGTACACCCGTTGTTCCTGTGCTTAAAGGCGGTGGCAAACAATTTCTTTTGCCTTTTCGCAATGCGGCTGATGCAGCGCTTTGTGTCTCCAATATCTCCGAAATGGATAAAATTCTCATTGTTGGCGGAGGCTCGCTTGGCGTTGAGTTAGCTTCGGTGTTTTCGGAAGCCGGTAAAACGGTGAGCTTGGTGCATACTTCATCCTCGCTAGTCAATCATTGTTTCGACCAAAAAATGTCGTTTCATCTTCAGGATATGATGATAAATCAGGGTGTCCGACTTATTTTGCAGGATGAATTGCGCTCTGTTTCACAAACCGGAAACGGCAAACTGCTGGTCAGTATCGGCGAAATGATTCATCTGTTAGTTGACCGGGTGATTGTCGCTGCCGGTATTAAACCTGAAATTGGCCTTGCAACAAAAGCCGGCCTTGCAACAGAAAAAGGTATCCTTGTTGACGAGCGAATGCAAACCTCTCATCCAAATGTGTTTGCGGCCGGCGATGTGGCACAACTTCGGGATGGTCAAAGTGGCGGACTCTGGCATCAGGCCGAATATCAGGGATGGATTGCCGGGGTGAATGCTGCCGGAGGTCATGCCGTGAATGATGGTCGTAGTTTTCGACTAAAGGTTGAGGCTTTCGGACAGTATTATTTCGCACTGAATATTCACCAAGGATTTGAAACAGTATCAGATGAAGTTTTTCAGAATAATGGCAGCTACCTTCGGTTTTTTTATCATCACAACCAGCTCGCTGGTGTTGCTATGTACAATCTTAAACAATTGGCCAAACGGTTGGAACAAGCCGTGAATGAAGGCTGGAGCCACGAACGGGTGAAGGCTGAATTTAACTCAATAGACAATCACTCATAGATAGAAGCATCTCTTCCGAAAAAATCATCATAGCTGATATACACCATCTTTGGAGGAACATTCAAAATTGGAAGTGTTTCTGCCAGAACCAGAAAGCCAAAGCAGGAATAGAGAGCTAGCTAAACTGAAACCTGTGGGTTCCGCAGTTTTTTGTACTTTTGCAGTCAGTTAATTTTATCATTCATTTTTGAAAAAAGAAAAATATGGCGATTGAAAAATCAAAAGTGGTTGAAGTGCTCAAAGGAGTCATCTTTTTTGCCAAAGGCGACAATATTGTTGACCTTGGTATGTTGGATGACCTTGAAATTTCGGGCAAAAAAATCAGTTTCCGATTAGTGTTTCCCAGGTTGGACGACCCGGCAGTAAACATTGTGAGTAACGCAGCCACAAAGGCTCTCAAAGAAGAATTTGGTTCAGATACCGAGGTTTCCATCACACCGATCACTGAAAAAGAAAAGGGCAGAGGTCCGCTGGCCGGTGTAAAACATATTATAGCCGTGGCTTCAGGCAAAGGCGGTGTCGGTAAATCAACCGTAGCTGCAAACCTTGCCGTGGCCTTGTCGAAAACCGGCGCCAAGGTTGGCCTTGTGGATGCCGATATTTATGGTCCATCAGTACCTATTATGTTTGGAGTGGTGGACGAAGCACCCGGCATGACGGTCAAAGAAGGCAAACAAATGATCTTGCCCTTGGAAAAATATGGGATACGTCTGCTTTCAATCGGGTTTTTTGTGGATACCGACAAACCGCTCATCTGGCGTGGTCCCATGGCGACAAGCGCCCTCAACCAGTTGCTCTCGGATGCCGACTGGGGTGTGCTCGATTTTCTTGTGATTGACCTCCCTCCGGGGACAGGCGATATTCAGCTCACATTGGCTCAATCCTATTCCATCACCGGAGCCGTGGTGGTGACTACGCCGCAAAAAGTGGCGTTTGCTGATGTCCGGCGCGCTGCAACCATGTTCCGCCAAGACAAACTGACCATTCCTTTGCTTGGACTGATTGAAAATATGGCTTATTTCACGCCAACGGATATGCCTGAAAAACAATATTATATCTTTGGGAAAGGTCATGGACAGGCCTTTGCCGATGCGCTCGATATCCCGCTTTTAGGCCAGATCCCCATTGTGGAGCAAATCACCAAAAGCGGCGATACCGGAAGCCCCATAGCTCTTGATGATGATAGTCCGGTGGCCAAAGCCTTTATGGAAGTGGCCAGCAAAATCAAGGCAATGGTTCGTTAACAAATTGTTTTATCTCACTCAATCCAACTAAAAATGTCTGACAGTAAAGAAGTTTTAGAACGTAAGGTAAAAAACCTGATTGAACAGGTGAGACCTTATCTGCAACAGGATGGCGGCGATATCAATTTCGTGAATATTACCGATGATATGGTCGTCAATGTTGAGCTTACCGGAGCATGCGGAAGCTGCCCTTACAGTACCATGACCCTTAAAAATGGTGTGGAAAGCACCATCCGTAAAGCAATCCCCGAAATTAAAAGCGTTGAAGCCGTTAACTTATTCTAAGCTATCGGCTGAACAAAAAATCCGGTGAACTCTGTAGTGGTTTACCGGATTTTTTTGCAAAATAAATACTGGATTTCAGGGAATGAATTTGCTGCCGATGGGCATTCGTCGCCCCGCCCCGAAAGCTTTGGACGACACCCTCAAAACCGGTGCAGCTTGTTTTCGCTTATACTCGTTCAGGCTTACCAACCGGAGAACCTTTGCTACCGTTGTGGCATCGAAACCTTCTCTGATGATTTCGGCAGCGCCTTTTTGGAGTTCAATGTGGTGAAAGAGTATCTGGTCAAGAATGTTATAGTCAGGCAAACTATCACTATCCTTCTGGTCAGGCCTCAGCTCGGCCGATGGCGGTTTGGTGATGGTGTGCAGCGGAATGATTTCTTTTTCGCGGTTGATGTAATGCGCCAGTGCATAAACCTGTGTCTTATACACATCGCCCAACACGGCAAGCCCTCCGTTCATATCGCCGTAAAGTGTTCCGTATCCAACAGCAATCTCACTTTTATTACTGGTATTCAGCAGGATTGACCCAAACTTATTCGATACGGCCATCAACAATACCCCACGGATTCGGGCCTGAATGTTTTCTTCGGTAACATCGGCGGGTTTGTTTCGGAAAACGGGTTGTAGCTCATTGATAAAGGCGTCGAAAAGTGGTGCAATTTCAATGGTTTCAGTTGGCGTACCAAGATTGCGTGCCAGATCGAGCGCATCGGTGATGGAATGAGGTGTTGAATAAGCCGAGGGCATGAGTAGGCCCGTTACGTTTTGTGCTCCGAGAGCGCTGACGGCCAACGCCATCGTAACGGCCGAGTCTAATCCGCCCGAAAGCCCAAGCAAAGCCCGGCTGAAGCCTTGTTTCACAAAATAATCCCGTATGCCCATCACTAAGGCATTATGAATGAGTACGATCTCGTCCGGCAAGGCATCATTCGTCATTACAAAGCCCTGCCGAAGTATGGATAGATCAATCGTTTCGATGGCTTCAGCAAAAAACGGTAAACGATGTGCCAACTGTCCTTTGTCATCAAAAACCAAACTGCCGCCATCAAAAAGAATGTCGGTCTGTGCTCCGGTCTGGTTTAGAAAAATAAACGGAAGACCAGTTTTTAGGGCGATTTTTTGCAACGATTCTTGCCTTTCGGCAGCACGTGAGGCGTGAAAAGGCGAAGCAGCAATATTTAGGATAAACTGGGGTTGATGCTTTTCGATTTCTCTCAGCAAAAATTCTTCGTCCAACGCAATGTGGTCAACAAGGCCCTCGCCGATAAGGACAAAAAATTTGATGCCTTTGAAATGAAGGGCAGAAGATTCGTCGCTGCAATCAAAATGGCGCGACTCGTCGAAAAGGTCGGTGTTTTTTAATTGGTGTTTGTGAAAAAACCGAACCTCGCCTGCATGACAGAAAGCTGCTGAATTAAAAAATCTTTTGTTGTCGGCCTCGACCGGACTTGGAATCCCGATGATACATGCAGTTTTTTCGCAGGCATCGGCAATCTGTTTCAGGCTTTGGGAGCACTGTTCGCCAAAACTGTCATATTCCAGAAAATCGTTTGCGGGAGTTCCGCCAATCGCCAATTCAGGGAAAACGACCAAATCGGCTTCAAGGGCTTCGGCTTCACGGATGGCCAAAATGATTTTTTCGGTGTTTCTTTCAAAAAAACCATTCTGGAAATCGAGCTGTGCAAGGGTAATTTTCACATTATCTGTTGTTTAAAACAGGAAGCCGAGCTGAAGCTCAAGGAAATTGGCGATGCCTTTGTTTTCAATTTTGGGGTCAACGGTGTTCTGGTCTTTCAGGATGTCGAACAGGTTGTTGTTGAAGCGGATGCCTGCCGTAAGTTTGGAGCTGCCGCCAAGATTGTAATATGCTCCGGCTCCCAAAATCATCGCAAAACGGCTGTATTTCACTTGTTTGTTCACATTCACACCTTCTTTGATGTCCGAAGTTCCCTGATTGTCAACAAAGGTGTCGTCGGCCTTTGCGCCGGTACAGAATCCGAGCCCAAAACCTGCTTCGCCATAAAAAGTGAACTCGTTCACTTCATCGGTTTTCATGCGCATCACGGCCGGAATTTCGATGTATTTAAGATGTATCACACGGTTCATGGTGCCAGTGGTAAAATCCGAAGCACCTTCAAGTTTCATCTTGTGAGGATAGCTATAAGCTCCGTTCAGATAGATGACATTGAATCCGCTATGAATGGCATAATTTTCCATGATATTCACATCGGCCATAAATCCCCAGTTGAATCCTGCTTTTACACCGTTTCTTTCATAACCGTCAGAGGTGGGTTTTATCCAGGCAATGGAAGGGCCGAGTTTGAAACCAAACTGAAATGCTTTTTCTTGTGCAACAAGCTGTCCGGCAAGAAAAACAAAAACTAAAAAAGTAAAGATTCGTTTCATAAAGATGCTTTTTTGGGCAAATTTACAAAGAAAATCCAATGGCAACTAATGAAACAAATATGTAGAGAAATTGTAGAATAGTTATTATGAAATTCATCCTGTTATTGTGGTCGCTGATTTGTCGGTTTGTTTCTTTGGCTTTGTTACTTTTGCATCATGCTTGGATTTGGCCGCGATTCACTTTTAACGAGGCAAAGCCTCAACTTGTCGCCCGGACGGATTGCCTGGCGCCGATTCTGGGCTAATCCCACGGGAACGGCCGCTTTTATATTTGTAGGCTTCTTGTGCTTTATTGCCCTGGCCGGCAGTCTGATGACGCCAGATCCAACGCCCAACGCCAATCGGCAGCTCCTCGAAATTGGCACCATGCCGCCGGGTTTTTCCGTCAATATGCTCAAAATACCGATCGAAGGAAACCTTCCGCCAGTGAACTGGTTTGACAAAATGCTCTTTGGCCAGAAAGATCATTTTGTTTATCTGCCAATCGAGGATGTAGTTTTTCGCAATGATAGCCTTCAGGTACGTCTGTTTGTGGCCGCCGATGATGAACCCGGCGAAATAAAGACCTTTAGTTTAGCTGAATTGGCAGGATCGGATTTTGTGATACCTGACACATCAGACAAAACAGCACAACTGAAGCAATGGATTGAACATGAAAGAATTGTCCGGAAAGTTTTTATTCTTGGAACCGACCAATACGGGCGCGACATGCTCAGCAGGTTGATGTTGGGAAGCCGCATCAGCTTGGCAGTAGGATTCATTTCGGTGGCCATTTCGCTGATTATCGGCATTGCTTTGGGAAGTATTGCCGGTTACTTCAGGGGCTGGATTGACGATGTCATTGTATGGGTCATCAATGTCGTTTGGTCAGTGCCGACGCTCTTGTTGGTCATTGCCATTACCTTTGCTCTTGGAAAAGGCTTTTGGCAGGTTTTTATTGCCGTTGGTCTGACGATGTGGGTCGAAGTGGCCAGGGTGGTGCGCGGACAAATGTTGTCAGTCCGCGAAAAAGAATATGCCGAAGCGGCTGTTTCTCTTGGTTTTTCGCATTTTAGAATCATCACCCGGCATCTTCTTCCCAATGTCATGGGGCCGGTCATCGTGATTTCGGCAGCCAACTTTGCCTCAGCCATCCTCATCGAGGCGGGATTGAGTTTTCTGGGTTTGGGAGTGCAGCCTCCTGTGCCAAGCTGGGGTGGCATGATCAAAGAAAATTATGCCTATATCATTTTAGACGCAGCGTATTTGGCTTTATTACCGGGATTGGCGATCATGCTAATAGTGCTGGCTTTTATGCTGATTGGAAACGCCTTACGCGATGCTTTGGATGTGAAACAAATTTAGGCTCGAAAGCAATTTGAACCTTGAGCCTCGGGCATTCCTGTTGGTTTGCCAGAAAACATGGACTGAGATTTTTGCGAAATGTCCGGTATTACTCTGATCCAGATATTATTGGACTGGGCCGCCACAAATACAAAGTGCGCTTTATCAAAAAAATATCAAAAAAACTAAGAGCTGATGTTAGAGTTTGCATCATTGTTGTATAATTTTGCAGTAAACTATTTTGAAGCAAAACCATTGAGCGTCACGCTCGTGTATTCCAACCATCATTGAACCGTGGCTTCTTTTTTCTTGTCGCTTCGGAATAGAGAATATTCTCTCATAGTGTGTTTATAATTTAGGATGAAATCAATAGTGTCTCGTTAAAATAGATTGAGTTCCAGTTGGTTAGAAAAATGTTCTTTGACATTTTTGTTATTGGTTAATGTAAGCAATTCATTTACAGGTGTTTTGTCGAGTAATGAGATTCCAAGTATTTGTAAAATTTCGTAGTTTGAGCGCTCTATTTTCAGCGTTGAACGAAT